>Ga0335075_10000048_pt1 | contig 246741 bp, 214 predicted proteins | sample Lox_Sample_24_FD_206723 | JGI IMG/M metagenome (GOLD analysis project Ga0335075, IMG submission 206723) | Soil microbial communities from Loxahatchee National Wildlife Refuge, Florida, United States - Lox_Sample_2.4 | ecosystem: Environmental > Terrestrial > Soil > Wetlands | place: USA...
ACCGTCTGTCATCCTTATCCTCTTCGCCGCATGGGCGTCGTTACCTGAGGCAAGAGCCGGATGCGGGAAATCCGCCCGTCCGGATCCGTGGAGGGGGTCAGGAGCAACCCTGATCCCTACTCCGACTTTCAAATTGAATTCAAACCTTGCGCTCGAAAATCTGCGTGGTGCACAGTTGATAGTCCAAACTGCAGAACTACCACTCGGCCAGAACTGCTTAGAACATATTGGGGTCTTGAAGTCTCCTGTCAGAGGTAGCTTCGACAGATGCTGCGACTACGTCGAGATCTTGCGGATGCGCTCCGTTTTGTTTACTTCGACGATGCGCCCGTCATGGATCGTCACGACCACTGGTCCGTAACGGATTTTGCGTATTGCGGATACCAGCTCGCGCAAAAGTTCACGCTCTCCGGCGGGCAGATCGCGCTCCCAATCCACTACGGGTGTTGCACTCATTGGCTTCTCCTGACTTACGGGCGGCTATCCGGTCGTGCCGGAAGCGGGGCCGGTTGAGATTGAAGAGCCCCTTTTTTTCTGAGTGAATGGCAAATGCACGCCGGAATGGTTGGAGGACAGGTTGCGGCGCTACAGCGGATGTCGGAGAGAAATGTACGCCCTAAGATACTGGCGGCGGCATTCCGGACGTCCCGGATAACGCGCGGAGGACCGAACTGGTTGAAGTCGCTTATCAAGAGGCGGAACGATCTCGCATCTTCGGAGGCGGCGAGAAATCCCCCACTTCTGCGGCTTCCATCATTGAGGAGATTTTGCTTGGGGGCATGCTTGAAATGAAAGTCCTCGTTCGCACCAAGCGCGCTTGGCAGTATGCGAGCACGCATCGATTCCACTCGAATCGCGTCCAAAAACTTTTCGGGTACGCGCTCCTCTCGCGGTTTATCGCGAATCTCGGCAACGCGATCAGCATCACGCCGCGCCAAAACGGGCACGCGCTGCGCGACCCGTCCCGCGCTCACCAAAACTCCGGAGTCCTTGTAATCAGCCATTTTCAATTTCTCCGTCCAGAATTAAAACCGGCCTAAAAATCAAAGCTACCGTCATCGGAGACATTAATAAGATGACGCGCGCGGAGCGCACCAAGCCAAGTTGGGACCCCCTGGGTTGTGTGGGTGGTGGGTGGGGGGAACCAGGAAATCCGCAACGGTCGGTGCGCCCCTTTGCGCGCATCGTTGTCCGCTGGTTTCTGCCGGAGGCGTTCACCAGCGCGACCTTGCTTTGCTCAAAACGGGCTGTCTCATTCATAAGCGATCGCTCACTTCACTTCTTGACTTGCCGCTCGTTGCACCGCGGTCGTTTGTCCGCCGGCAGGTTGCCGCAGCGCAATTTGGTCGAAAACGCCTTTCGCGCGCGACAGCGAAGCATGTCCGTTAAGCGCGAAGACCCAGAAGTTTTCGAACCGGTCCTGCCCGCACTTGGATTGGAACAAACCTTGCGATTTATGCTCGGCGATCACCCAATCGACGACAATTTCATACGAGAGCGCGTTGCGAAATCCGAAATGCACGTCGCGATCAAAGTGAAACTGCGGCGCGGAAGAAAGCGTCGCCGTAATCGGATAGCCCGTCAGTGTGTTGTAGGAGATTGCTTCGGTGGAACCGGCTTCCGCTGCTATGACCGCCGGCCTCTCGCTGGGAGGCAACTTCTTAACGGCTTCCAGAGCGACCAACGACGCGGCCTTGTGCTCGCCGTGAGTGTCGGCTGTCGGCAAAAGAACGAACACCACGTCGTAGTGACCCTTTCGCAGCCTGTCCGAGAGTTCACCAAGAACGCGTCGTGCGCGCCAGGTTTGCAGGGCAGCCTGAAGGCTGGTCGTGAAATGATCGTCGCGCTCGTTGAGAAACCACTGGTGTCGGATGCCGAGGATTCGGGCGGCACCGCGAGCTTCCTCTTGGCGAATGTGCGGAAGATCGGCACGCCCAATCGCCTCGTTGGTCAGGTTGACGCCGTAATAGCGCGAAGCGAGGTACGAATATCGATAGCCGCCTTCGCCGTCAGTAATGATGACCTGATCGACGGTACCGAACAGCTCCTGCGCAACGCGATAAATCGTGGCAGCAAGCTCGTATTCATCGTCCGGATGCGCGACGACGAGCAGAGCGCGTATCCGGTGATGAGCTATGCGCGCCGTTAAGACGCCTTTTGTCGCCTTTGCGGTTGCCACCCCCCTCGTGAGGGTGAGAAGAAGCGCGACGATCAGCACGTGCTTCAAAGTGAAAGATCGCTCCTAATTTCTGGAGGCGCGTGGCGGAATCGAACCGCCGCTGAGGGTTTTGCAGACCCTTGCCTTACCACTTGGCAAACGCGCCTCTGATTCACAACAAGCTGTGAAATGCGTACCGCGCGACAGATGCTTGGCGGGCTTAGCGGAAGGTTCCAGCTAAAAAGCAAAAGCCCGCGACCAAACCTGGACGCGGGCCTCTAAAGAAATTCAGAAAGAAGGTGCTACAGTTGTCTGTTCACACGGAGAGTCCCAGCGTCCGCACGGAAACTTGTGCTACAACACTGGGCCGCATTGAAGAAATTCTTCACGCATCTGACCCTACAGGAATATCATTTGTGCGTCAAGCAAAATCTGCGATCCGGTATCGCTTGCAAGAAGTCCATCGCAGGCTGAGGGTGTGCGGCATTGACTGTGCACGAATGGAAGGTCTTGATGGAACTCGCGGTGGCTGTGGGCGAGAAGTAGATTCCCCAAAGTATTGGAAACGGTGAAGAATGAACCTACCGAGCCATTAAGGAGAGGAACTCAATCCTTCTGCAATCAGACCTCGTCCACGTTACCTCCCAAGGGACACCAGAGCTGCTTCGGGCTGAACGAGGACGACCCTTATTTTTTGACTTCGGGCACACAGCGCCCCCACCGACTTTCCAACGCTCACGGTGTACCTGTTACTCTAGGCATAGCACATGAGCTCGATTCGGAAGGCAACTGTCAACAAACTCGGTACGTTACAGGCCCCCGCAACCACCTCTCCTTCCTAAAGAACTTCGGCCCTCCTCGCAACCATCCAAATTTGCGATCCCAAGCGGCGAATCAGCCAATCGTCACGCGCAAAAGCTCGGTTTGTTAGATTGCCTGTTGCCAACCCGAATGCAATGGAGCAGGTCTTTGGATCACCATTTTCGTCTCCGGCCGCAGCCACCCCAGGATAGGTGTTTTGGGCACAGGCGGCACAAACCACTTCATATATATTCGCATTTTCGAATATACTGCATGTATGAGAGACGCACTACGCCAGTTCAAAAGTGACATTTTTCAGGGGCTCGCAAATCCTACTCGCATTGCGATTGTCGAGCTTTTGCGTGAGGGCGAGCTGCCGGCGGGAAAGCTGATTGAGCGGCTCGGCATCGAGCAAGCGAATGCCTCGCAGCATCTGGCGGTTCTGCGGGCTAAGCAGATTGTGGTCAGCCGGAAAGCGGGGAATCAAGTCTATTACGCGATTCGTGACCGGGCGCTGATCGACGTTCTCGATATCTTGCGACGCTACTTTTACTCGCAGCTCAGCAGCACTGTAAGCATGCTCCAGGAAGTAGCGAGCGAGAGGCCGAAAACACGCCTGAAAACGCACCGATGAACGACGACGGCGGCTCCAAACAATCGCGAGTGGATAGACTTCGGGCCGCGCTGAAAGATGCTGCCCGCCTCCTACCGGCTCAGAGCCCGATCGGCGTTTTCGTTCATCACAACACGCTGCATGCCTTTGAACACCTGCCGTTCGAGGAAGCCGTCGTACAAGCTGCGCAACTCTTTAGCGCCGAACCGTACATGAGCGAGGCGGCCTACCGGGCCGAGCTGACCCGCGGGCGAATCCAACTTTTGGATGTGGATGCTGTTCTCGACCGTGAGACCGACTCGCTGATCTTCGCTCGACTGAATCGGAGCTCTCTTCGCAGGGCCATGATTACACCTGGAGTCCGGGAATTTGATGCGGCAACGATTGTTTGGCGCACGGAACAGGGCGATTTGGCCAGGGACTTTCGGCGCCCAGCGCTCCGGGCGCTCTTCAAGGCGTGCTTCGCCCGCACCGTGGCTCACGAAGAGGAACCGGCCCCGCCCCGCCCCGTGGATGAAGTGATTCATCCGTGGCTAATCCGGCTTTGCTCCGTGTATTTGGATCAAGGCACGGCGTATTGGCCCATGCCGAATCGCGAAGGCGGGTTTTACGAAAGCGCTCGGAGACTGTTCTCCGCACGCGGCGGAATTTTCCCTAAGTACTTGGTTGGGCTCGACGAGGAATTTCGAAGGCAGGAGCGGCTTTCTTCTTCGGCGGCAGACGCAGTGCTGGATTATCTCGACAGCCAGCGTTTCCAAGAAACCAAGTGGCCGGAAATTGTGGAAGCCGAACTCCTGGCATTGCCCGGTTGGGCGGGCTTGATCCACAAGCTGGAGAAAGACCCGGCTCTGGCACCGCACAAAACTCTCCCTTGTTCACTCATGGACTACCTGGCCGTGCGGCTGACGATGTCTCGAGTGGCGTCGCACGGGGGCGCTGCGGATGCGATTCCGGAAGAAAGCCCTCTGAAGACGCAGGAGAAACGGCGACTGAGCCGGACCGCGCGGGTCTATGACGCGGCCCGCGTGATCAGGCTTTCTGCTCAAGAGGTAAGCCACCTTTCCGATCTGGCATGGGCGGCGTTCACGACCGAAGTGAAAGCGTTCAACGGACTGGAGCGGCGGAGAATTCTGCACCTTGCTTACGAGCGCGCGCACGAGCGCGAGATCCTTCGCGGGCTCGCGAGCCATAGGAAGTACCGCGGGTTGTTCGAGCTTCAAGGAAGGCCTCCTGCGCAGGTGTTCTTCTGCATCGACGAGCGCGAAGAGTCGATGCGGCGCGCTCTCGAAGAGGTGGACCCGCGCCTGGAAACGTACAGTGCCGCTGGCTACTTCGGAGTTGCTGTGGACTATAAGGGAATCGACGATCCTCGCAGCGCGGCGCTTTGCCCGGTGGTGGTAAAACCCGAACATGCAGTTTTCGAGCAGACGAAACCGGAAGACAGCGCCTTGCTTGAAAGCCGCCGCTCGCGGCGGAAAATTCTGGGGCTGCTCATGCGCAATTCGTTTGTTTCGTCAAAGACGCTGGTGAGGGGATGGCTTTCGACTTCCGTGCTGGGACTGCTTTCTGCGGTTCCGCTGATCGGTCACTTGCTGGCGCCTCGACGGTATGCGCTATTGCGCGAATGGCTGAACAACACGTTTCTTCCCGAGCCGCGGACGGAGCTGACATTGATGCGCAACACGAAACAATCGCAGAGCGCGATGGAAGGCCTCGTGACGGGATTCGCCGCGGATGAAAAGACCGATCGGATCGCGAGCGTGCTGCGTCCGGCCGGCCTCGTGAGTGGCTTCGCCCGCTTGGTAGTAGTGTTGGGCCATGGTTCGACCAGCCTCAACAACCCTCATGAATCAGCGCATGATTGCGGAGCTTGCGGCGGGCGCCGCGGCGGGCCCAACGCACGACTTTTCGCCGCGATGGCCAACCGGCCGGAGGTCCGCGAGCGCTTGCGGGAAGAAGGCATCGACATTCCCGCGGATACGTGGTTCATCGGCGGCTATCACGATACATGCAGCGACGACGTGGAACTCTTTGACGTGGATGCCGTTCCCGACACGCATCAGGTGGATGTCGATTCGATTTGCAAGTCCCTAGATGAAGCGAGAGCGCAGAATGCGCGCGAGCGCGCACGGAGATTCGAATCGTGCCCCCCAGGCGCAGATGCAGAGCAGGCGCTGCGCCACGTCGAAGAGCGCAGCGAACATCTGGCGCAGCCGCGACCCGAGTACGGGCATTGCACAAATGCGGTTTGCGTCATCGGGCGCCGCGGCCTGACGCGAGAGTTATTTCTCGACCGGCGGGCCTTCCTCGTTTCGTATGATGCCAGCCTGGATGCCGACGATCGCAGCCTAGCGGCACTAATGGTCAGCGTGGTGCCTGTGTGCGCCGGAATCAGCCTTGAATACTACTTTTCGTTCGTGGACAACGACCGATACGGCTGTGGCACGAAGCTTCCGCACAACGTGACGAGCCTGATGGGAGTAATGGATGGCCACGCCAGCGACCTCCGCACCGGCCTGCCCTGGCAGATGGTTGAAATTCACGAGCCGGTTCGGATTCTTTTCGTGATCGAGACGACTCCCGAGAGATTGCAGAAGGTCATCGACGCCAGCGCCCCGCTGAAGCAGTTCGTAAACAATCGCTGGATCCGGCTTGCGACGATTGATCCGGACTCGGGACGCGTTCATGTGCGACGGGACGGCGGATTTGAGGAGTTCAATGAGTCCCTAGAACGCCTTCCCGTCGCGCTGACGTCGAACGAGTGGTATGCGGGCAAACTGCAGCATCTTCCGATGGCCTGGATTCAAACTCCTCAGGTGGCGACCGGATATATGCCATGAGTTTTCCGCAAGCCATTTTGGTTTTCGTGGTGGTCGCGCCGGGTGCCATCTTTGCGATACTGGCATCGTTGTGGATGGTTGGCTGGACGCCCAGCGAGCGCGTTCTGACGTGGCTTACAGGTCTGACATTTCTCGGCTGCACGCTCGGAGTCGCGGCGCTTGCCTGGATCATCTTAGCGCCGCATGGCCCTTCGGCCGTCGTGGTCGCGTTCGGAAACTGGTTTAGCGTTGGAGATTACCACTTCCCACTGGTGCTTATCGCGGACCGGCTTTCGCTGCCGTTCCTGGCGCTGGCAGCCGTGTTGTCCGGCTTGATCGGGCAGTTCTCTGCGACTTATCTTCATCGAGAGTCGGGATTCCTGCGGTTTTTCCTTTGGCTGCACCTTTTCGCCTTCGGATCCTTGTTGGCGTTCGCGTCCGGTTCATTCGATCTCCTGGCGGCAGGGTGGGAAATCGTGGGGATCACGTCGGTCTTGTTGATCGGTTTCTTCCAATTGAGGCCGGCACCCGTCGAAAACGGCCTCCGCGTTTTCGGCATATATCGCGCTTGCGATATTGGTCTGTTCGTAGGCGTATTCGCCATGCACCACTGGGCCGGGACAGCATCGTTCGATCACGGTTTCCCAATTCTCACCGGAAATCAGGCGCTAATCGTCTGTTTACTGCTGCTGCTGGCCGCGTCCGGAAAAGCTGCGCAGGTTCCTTTCTCAGGATGGCTGCCACGCGCCATGGAGGGGCCGACTCCGTCGAGCGCTATCTTCTACGGGGCGATCTCAATCCATGCGGGCGCATTCCTGCTGCTTCGGGCGCAACCTCTGCTGGCTCGATCAGCGCTCGCTTCTGCGCTGGTCATTCTGATTGGCGCGGCTACGGCGATCCACGGCACGCTCATCGGGCGCGCCAGCGCCGACGCCAAGACGTCGCTTGCCTACGCGACATTGACGCAAGTCGGCGTGGTGTTTATTGAGATTGGGCTTGGATGGAAATGGCTGGCGGTAGCACACATTCTGGGGAACGCCACAGTGCGCACCATGCAGTATCTGCGCGCGCCATCTATGCTCCACGACTACCACCAGATGCATTCGGCCATCGGCAGCGAAATTGCGCCGACTGGAAAGCAAATCGAGGAACTGTTACCGGAGCGGGTCCAATTGTGGCTCTATCGTTGGGCCTTCGATCGCGGCCATCTCGACACGATTCTGGACCGCTTGGTGATTGCTCCACTTCTGCAGGCTTCCGCGTATCTGGCAAAGGGTGATCGGATCGGAGAGCCTCCGGCGATCATGCGGCCGCAAGATGTAGCGCCGATCTCGTTGCACGGCCCGGTGGCCCAGAGGGGCGAATAATGTCCGTGCCCGGATGGATGCTCCAAGTGCGGTTCCTAACGGATGTCTCCGTTGGCATTCCATGGTTGGCAGCGGGGCTCTTAACGGTATTCCGGCGACACCCACGCAGCGTTGGCTGCGTGGCGGCACTCCTGTCGGTAATTGCGAGTGCGCTGCTCCTGTGGGAGGCACCCAAAGGCTCTTCTCTGTATGAAGCGTTGATGCTGCTTTTCTCATGCCTCGCCCTAGGCGCAATGCTTCTGCTTCCGCGCCGCGACTGCACGTGGGGAACGGTCAACGGAATCCTTTTTCTGCTGGGCTGCACGCTGCTAGCGTACGCGACGGAAAATCTGATCGTTTTGCTCGCCGCGTGGATTTTGTCTGAAGTGCCCTTCGTTTCGGCCGGATGGTTTAGGGCCCGCAGCTGGCGGCCGTTGGTCGGGCTTGTATCGTCGAGTCTGGCCCTGGCGACGGCCATCGGGCTGATCCTAGCCAGGACGGGAGTAGCTTCGATTCATTCGCTGAAGGACCATGGCCCCGGGGGGACTGCAGCATTCGGGCTTCTCGTGATTGCGGTAATTTTTCGCAAAGGAATTTGCCCCGCGCAGGCATGGGTCGCGGACGCAGCGGCGACTGGTTCAGCACTCCCAACCGCTCTTCTCTTGAACGGACATTTCGGAGCTTTGCTGGTCGTCAAGCTAATCGTGCCGCTGTTCCCGCGTACGGACCAACTGTTCCCGGTACTTTCGTATCTAGCGATCGTTACCGCGCTTTATGTCGCTATCCGGGCGCTCGGGGAGAATTCGCCCAGGCGCTTGCTGGCGTTTCTGGCGCTCAGCCAATCCGCTTGTATATTGAGCGGACTGGAAAGCCGCACGCCGGAAGGGGTTGCCGGCGCGATCGTACATTGGTTCGTGGTCTCGGTGTCCACGGTGGGCCTTTTCGGGATTTTGCGACTGCTGGAGGTTCGTTTTGGTGAGAACCTCACGGCGAACAAGCACCTCGGCCTGGCCGAACACGCCCCTCGGCTCGCAGTGTCGTTCGCGGTTCTCGCCCTGGCGTTGGTTGGCTTGCCCGGCACGCTGGGCTTCTGTTCTCAAGACTTGTTGATCCATGGGGCGCTGACGTCGCATCCGCTCACAGGGCTGCTGCTGCCGGCTGCCACGGCGATGAACGCGGTGAGCATCTTCCGGTTATTTACGCGGCTGTTTCTGGGCAAGCGCCGAACGGGGTTTGCAGTTACGGCGGACGCACTGCCTCGCGAGCGCTGGGCGCTTGCGGCTGGTATGTTGTTCGTCGTCCTGGGAGGGTTATTCCCGAACATGATCGTGATTCAGCGTCCCGCGGGGGGCCTCCCGCCGAACTTTTTTCCAAAGAATATTTGCACATTCGACGGCTAGCAACTCCGGCGCAATCAGCTTGGCGTGCCGGCGAAGCGCCAATGCTTCGGATGTGCCATCCTCCTCGACCACCTATTTCAGTGCAACGCTGGCGTCGATGACGAATATGTCCACCGGTGCTGGCGTCCCTCGCGGAGCAAGGTTTCTGAGGGTGTCTGCCTCCTTCGTTTTGTCAGCTTACGCAAGTCGGCGGCGAGCTTCTCAAACGAAGGCTCCTCTCCATTGGCAAGAACCTCGCGAAGAATTTCCCGATGCCCTGCCTCTGCCGAACGGCCATGGCGCGCGGCGCGACGCTTTAATCGGGCGATCAGTTCATCCTCCAGGTTCCGCACGTGCAAATTTCCGGCCATTTAGCACTCCACGAGTCTTCTGAGATCAATGCTCTCATTATGGGCCCAAGTGTCAACAGCGTATCCGCTTTGGCAGCGCGGACTTGCGAACCTTGCGGGACGATCGCCTGTTCTTCGAAGGAAGCAGAACCGATGCGTAGCGCTACGGCTGATTGAGTGGCCGTCTAGCTGATGCAAACGCAGGTGTTCACGCCGGCTATGCGGAGGTGCATTCACTTCACTTTAGAGGTGATGTCGAGAATCTGTTAAGTGACCGCCACGCGCAGATGCTTGGGGAGGAAGTCCGCTTGTGCAAGGGTCTCTTATTCCGTAACCGCGCACTCGGCCGTTTCGACTGCAGTCCGCTCAGGCCTGCAACGCCCGGAATATACCCCGTTACACGGCGTTGGTGTGAAGCGCACCCTCGCCTCCCTGAACTCCCGTCGTGCGACACCTGTATAACGAGGTGCTCGATGCTGGTCATTCGGCTTCCGCAGTCCATCGAAAAACGCCTAGAGCGTCTCGCCCGGCGCACCAAAAGCTACTATGCCCGCGAAGCCATTCTCGAGTATCTGGATGACCTCGAGGATCTATATCTAGCCGAGGGCGCTCTGGAACGCATCCGCAGCGGAGAAGAGCACGCCATCCCCCTCAAAGACGCGATGAAACGTCATGGCCCACAGCGTTGAGCTGTCGAAGTCCGCAGACCAGAAAATCGGCAAGGTCGACGCCCAATCCAGGAAACGAATCCTCAAATTTCTTTACGGGCGACTCGCCAAACTGGGCGATACGTGCAGCATCGGGCAAACGCTGCACCGTTCTCAGCTGGGCGAGTTTTGGAAATATCGTGTGTTCGCGAATTGTTAGCTACTTTCGGCGCCCGGACCGTAAAAAGCAGAATTTGCTTTCCCGTGTCCGTAACGTTGTAGATATTGAATTCTTTCATACATGGCGCTGCTCTTTTGCTTGGGGACGCATGCATCGAGGCAAAGTCGAAACGGAATTTCACCGCCATGCGATGACGTTTTGGATGCTGTTGCGACCCAAGGAAGGGGCGCGCCGCTCAGAAGGGGCAGAATCATCAGGATCGGAACAGCGACACCGGCAATCTGAAATCCGAGTGTCAAAAAATGATGTTCAATCGGGGCAACGCTTCGCAACGGTAGCGACATCGATCGAATGATCCATTTTGCAACCGACGTGTTCGTGCAGGAATTAACTTCAGGATTTCTGCGATTGCGATACACGAGAATTAACGAGCCCTCAGCGACGGTGCACAACACGATGACACTCCGAACAGAGCGTGATCAAATTTTCGCGGGCGTCATCTCCCAGGCGACTCCTAGGCCGAACATGGTGAACCTCCAGATTATCCGCCCGGCCACAGTATTGACAGCGCCAGCCGTCCCGACGAAGAACCTGGTGGTGAAGTTCCGCGTAGGCCACAGGATCCAGGCGCTCACGCGGACGCCTGGCGCGCAGATTGTTCATCGCGCGGTTCCCAGCTGCTCCATAAACCTCGGTCTCAGTTCCGCGGGCAACAACTGATACAAACGGCACAATGCGACCAACAAGATGTCAGGTGACTTGCTCTCAAGTCCCGCGCCGGCGAGAAAATCGGCACAGATCATTTCCAGGCAATACCCTCTCGCCTTGTCGCCTCCGAGCATCAGCGAAGCAGTCTCTAGCGCTTGCTCGATTACCGGCAACTGGCTCTTGTAAACCTTGAAATATAATAGTTCCCAGGCCTCGCTCGTCTTGCCGGTCAGATGCCGCTCGACCTCCCGCTTAAACTCTTCCTTGGGCATGGAACGCGCCTTGTGCAACCAAGTTGCACTCTCGAACCGCTGTCCCTCCCGCCGTGCGAGCTTGGCAAGTTCGGTCGCCTTGGTCCATCCCACCTCCCGCAACTCGCGCTTCGGTATACGCGGCAGCCGCTCGTGAATGGCCATCAGGTAGTATGCCTTGCGCCGCGATTCGGGAAATTTCCTCTCAAGAAAGTCATCGAACGACGCCAGATGATCGAGCCTCCAATATTGCCCCGAACGCACTTCGCATAAATATCGTCCAAGTTCCACGAACCTGGCATCCCGTTCGCGCTCGGTGCCCTGCTGCCAGACCAGGATCTCATCGACCTTGGCCAGCACGAACAACCCTCGGCGGCGGTTCAGTGCCGGAGCGGTCAGCGGTTGTCCGTTAGTCGTCAAGATGTTCAAGCCAATCAAATTCGTTTGCTCCGGGTAGGCGCATGAGCTGGGCGTCGATCATCGTCTGGTTTGAAAGGCACAGTCCCAGGTGCGCACAGCTAGTACAACCGTTCATCGGAAACCGGATGCCGCTGTGCGGGTGGAACTCGCCAGCTTCGATCCGTCCGACCGCTGATGCGACCATCCGTCCAAAATCTCTCTGCTGGGCTTCCGTGATGGTGGCTTTCAGGTACTGGATTTCCGGCAGCCGCTTGCGCACGAACACTGCCAACGCGACATCGCGTATGCCACTCACCCAGGAATAGCAAATTAACTGCGGATCAAGAGCGAACAGGCCTGCCGGTTCTTCCGGATACCGGCTGCTGGTGGTCTTCCAATCAAGAATGCGTCGCTCGCCATCGAGCTCGCCAATGGCGTCAATGTACGAAATGAACTCGCTGCCGTTCGGCAAGGAACGCGTCATCTTGACATGCAAATTCTTCCTGGCCTGCCGCAGGCGAACGCGGTTGTCCTGGACAAACAGGTGAAGCAAGTGAACGCCCTGCTGGAGTAGCTTGTCCCAACATTCTCCCTTGCCGTATTCGAGAGCGGCATCGCGATAGGCGCCCCATTCCCGGTACAGAACCGCTGTGGGATCTTCCCGGCAGAACGTAGCCGCCACCGCTCGCTCGAAGCAGCGGCCGAAGATCATCGCCGCGCGGGTGTCTTTTTCTCGCCAGCCGTCCAGATACCGATAGCGGTAGCTGCGCGGGCAGCGCAGGTATTGGCTGATTTGCGTGTAGCTATAGATCACGGTTGTTTCTCCCGCGAACCGATTACGCAGGAAAGCTCTTCCCAGGACGCTTCCGGAGCAAATCCGTCAAGGTTCTGAAACCGCCGGCCAAGATGCATGACCTGCGTGGTGCGCACCACACCGCGCAGGTTCACCAGCGCTTTTTCGTCCACCTGATCTACTCTGAGCAAGTCCTGGTCATAGCCGAAGTCCCCCAGAAACCGGTGCAGTTTCCACAATGCCTTCTCCGTGCAGTACAACCGGCCGGAGAACGAACAGTTTGCTGCGAACTCAGGTTCGATTACGCAAAAGCGAATGTCGAAGAACGGCTTCTGCCGATGCCATCGGTAGGAGACTCCCTCAACGCGCACGAGGAACAACCCCTCGAGAGGGCTTTCGTCTGCGCTGCGGGAATGTAGACCAGGGATCTGGCGTTTCATGATTTCCCCCCCGCAGGACGAGCATAGGAGTTGAGTTTGCAGAGCAGGCTGTCGAGGTTGTCTTTTGCTGATGCCACAAGATGGGAGATGAAGGACTCGACCAGATCGCGGCCGGCATCGCGAAGTTCGGCCGTACCGCAGTAATCGGCAGCGTAAGCTTTCACCAGCGTGGGATCGAGATTGTACTGGCGGATGAGCATGCAGAGTCGGTCGCGCAGACGAGGCTGGCCGTTTAGCGACCCACTCGAACTCTGAGAGACGTTCGATGCGGGAGAAGGTACTGCAGGTTTCGATGAACCGGAGAGCCAGCCGAGTTCTTCGACCGAGCAGAGCCCGATGCCGTAGGCCTTGCGGAGAGCGCGGTTGACTGCGCGAGTCTCGGCGACGCGCATCTCCGCCCCACGAACCAGCGGAGAAACGTTCGAGGGATCGGCATCGCCGTAGCCAACAAAGCCGGCTGAAAAGGACGACTTGTATACCGTTGCTCTAAAGATCCAACGACTGACCGTAGGATCGCTCAAGCTCTTCACGGCGGCTGTTTTAATCCCAGCACATCGCCTTCGTTGAGCTATACCCATCAATCCAGAGTGGGTCACATACCAATGGCCATTTAGGAGCTGTACGTCGCCTGCAGTCACCGACAGACAGTAATGTGCAGTAAGGAATTTCAGTTGGTCCATGCATCCGCGGTCCAGGGCCCCCCACGCCAACCGCGCAGATTTTCGATTTCGTCGCCATATCGATGAGAAGTGTCTCACAAAACCTCCAGCAGTGAGAAGTGCAATGCAGTACATAGCATTGCACATTAATTAGTCCTTGTCAACTTCCGGCGTGATGGGGCAGACTTCCCCAGGGTTCGCTGAATCTTCGCCGATGACTAAGGATACGCAATTCACACTTCGGATTCCGACGAACCTCAAGACGGAATTGCAGAACATCGCCGCACAAGAGGGGCGAAGTGTGGCCCAGATTTGCGAGGCATTCCTGAGAGCTGGGTCGGAAAGCTACAGCAAGGAAGGTCCAAAGTTCTTGCGGAGATTTCTCTCGCGAGGAAAACCGAATTCAAAGACCTGAAGTCTCCCGACCGCACTTTCGATAGCGTCGCCTCAGTCACCGGCTGATTACTCGTCGCGACCGACCCAACAAGTGAGCTGTTCCACACGTTCCCCGCGTCAAAATATTTTCTGCTGGATATCAAACACTGGCTCCGCCCTCTATGTCCTGAAGACGCCCAACGATAAGTTCGAAACGATTCACCAGTTCCGCGACGGAAACTGAAGAGCTTGGTCTCGGGATTGAGTGCTCGACGCACCGCCGAGCGGAACAGAAATATCATCACCTTCGATGCGTGCAGCGATTTTGTCCTGGGCTCCCGCAAGCGAGAGACGAATCCTTTTTCCCCGGCGAGCGATGGGCGCTGGGGGAACTCCTTGATAAGGATGGCGAGCGGGCGGCGGAAAGAGGGCGATAGCTGTAGTTTTGCTCCCGAAACGGCTGGCTACAACGGACGTTACGCCCCGGCCTTGGCAGAGACGATTTGAGTTTTCGCGCGGCTCCGGTGCGACTGGACGAGCCCTGCGAGTTGTGTCAGGCCGTGAGCTCGGGAGGGAGCGTTCCCGATTTCACGACTCTGTATCATTTTCTGCAACGTCTGGACGACGTCGCCATTGACAAAGGCGGAAGGCGAGACCGCGCGTCGGTTGAGCGGCGCACGCAGGAAAGGCCAACTGAGGGGCGCGGGGGGTGTCGACGCCACTGGGCTGGCGCAGATCGCGCGGCGGGTCCGTAGATTGACTGCGCCAATCTGCCTACAGTTGTCGAGATAGTTTCCGACCAAGCCCGGATCGGGCTGGTGCTTGCCGGTGCCGAGTTCAACTGCGAACGGAATCGCACCCACATCCAGAAGCAACTCAGCGCGCAGAGTGTGATCCCGGCCAATTGCGGGAAGAACACTCGGCGCATCCACGGCGAGCCCGCCGAGATGCGACGAGCATTTCCGCGAGGGCTCTACCGACGCCGATCCCTGATCGAGAGCCGGTTCAGTTCGATGAAGAGCAAACTCTCGGCTCGCGCCCGGTGGCACGCTGCGCACACGGGAGCGTCAAGCTCTTCTGTTTGACCTGAGCTTCAATCTGCATCGGCCTAGGCGTTGCCGCCGTTCTTTTGAGGGTGCCAATAGAGCCAAACTGGTTCTAGTAGTCCTGTTATTGACAAAAGCGCGCGATTGCTGTTCATTGATCTACAATTGTTTGCTCTCGAAGTTTTCTCACAGAGGACGCTTAGATGCTAAATCGGGACGTCCGAATACCCAGCGGTCCCACGGAAGCGTATAAGCCCGCCGAAGATCTGCTTCAGTGGCTCGGCCGCAACTTTGACACCTTCGGCGACATCTACAAGGCCTCTATCTACGGCACGGCCGCTTATGTGATCAGAGACCCCGAGATTGTCTACCACGTGCTGGTTGAGAACTGGCAAAACTACGAGAAAGGGCTGATGATCCAGCGCGTGGCTATGCTACTCGGCCATGGGCTGATGGTTAGCGAGGGGGAGGTCTGGAAGCGGCAGCGTCGTACGATCCAACCGACGTTCAATCACGGGAATGTAGATACGCTTGTTGGACTCATGGCGACCGTGAACGCAGAGCTGTCGAAAAAGTGGCAAGAGGCGGCTCAGAAGAATGAGCCAGTGAACGTGACCCGCGACGTGAGCGGCATGGCTCTTGAGGTCGTGCTCAGGTTCCTTTTCGGAATCGACTACGAGCGGATTCGTACGGATTTCGACCTAATATCTCACGAGCCGGCGCGCAATGTGGCGTTTGCCCGTTCGTTCCGGGCTCTCGGGAAAGTCATTCTCGGTATGGTTGAACGAAGGCGGGAAGGCTCTTCGCCGAGCGCGGATGCCTTGAGCCTTCTGGTACAAGCCCGTGATCCGCGCACCGGAGATACCATAGGAGACAGCCAGCTTGTCGATGAGATTTTTACACTGATCATCGCCGGTCATGAAACCACCGCGAGCACGTTGAATTGGACCTGGTACCTGCTCTCCCAGCACCCTGAAATCGAAGCGCGCATGGTCGCAGAGATCGATCAACAGACATTCTGCGGAGTTGAAGATCTTCCCAAGTTTCCCTATACGCGTCGAGTACTTGATGAGGCAATGCGCTTATATCCGGCGGGTTGGCTCCTCACCAGAAAAGCTCTTGCCGACGACTGGCTGGGCGACTATTTCCTTCCGGCGGGCACGGAGGTCTATGTTCCTCCCTATTTCATTCACCGAAATCCCAATCTGTGGGTGAATCCGGAGCAGTTTGCTCCGGAACGGTTCGAGGAGGAAAATGTCAAATCTCGTCATCGGCTCGCGGCCATTCCCTTTTCCTCTGGACCGAGAAATTGCATCGGTGCTCTTTTTGCCCGCACCGAGATGCAGATTCATTTGATTCTGGTCGCCAAGTGCTTACGGCTACGCTTCACTCCGCCGCGACCAATTGAGCTCGACCCGGGCGTAAATCTGAGGAGCAAATACGATTTTGAGATGTTCCCTGAGATAAGGGGGAGCTTTCAACCGTCTCGCGCCACGACTACTGGCGAGACGCGCTAGCGCCGGCGGCTTGCGCCGTTAATCGTTCCGCGAAACGTTGGCGGCACCGGGCTGGCATAGCGCGCTAAGACGGGGCGTGCGTCTCGGCCTCCTACTGATTTGCGCCGCACCCGCTAATTGGCGCGCCTGGTGCGGTCAGCAGACTAAAGCGAATCGCCGGGGCAGCTCCCTGGCACGCGTGCCGGCGAAAGTGCTCGAACCGCCTCTTTTTCAGCGTATCGCGTCCATTGCCTGCGCCGCGGACGCACGCACGCACGGATCAGTTGGGGCTCATCCCACGGCACATCGTGATACCCCGATCGCAGGTATGGACTTGCGGGATCGCGCTTCCACTCTTGTGGGAACAAGGCAATGACGTCATTCTCTGTGACCTTATCCGCTTCCTGAATTGGACGCCCGGTGACACAGGAGAACAGCGCAGCAGGAATGTCACGGCCTGACCCAAGGGTCAAGTGTCCCACCTGCGTTGCCCTCGGGTTAATTTCAATCAGGTAAGCATATCCCGTTTCTGGCTCAATCATAAAATCGAACCCGATCACTCCAGACAGTTCTAACTTGCCTACCACCTTCTCTGCAGCTCGGATCATGTCGGCATTGTCAATGCGGCGAAGAACGGTCGAGTGGCCGGTAGCGTCCATTTTATTGACTACCTCGAACTGCAAACTGGCATGCAGCGAACCTCTCCAACAGGCTACGACACTGGTCGCTTCGGCACCGCCTATGAACGACTGAGCGCTGATGTTGGCTCGCCGGCGGAACAGAGACCGCCGCACGAGGCTCGAGTCTTGATCAAGTAGGGCGCGCTTGGCGGCACGGGAAGGCAACGGCGGAGCGGACAAAGATGCAAATGCTAGCCCGGCCTCTTCGAGGGTGCGCACGATCCGGACGCCCTCGCCACCCGAGGTACCGTCTGCCTTGAGAACCGCCGGGAAGCCGACGCTTCGCGCGCATTTTTCGAGGTCGCCCGCATGTTTGATGTTCTGCGTCGCAGGAGTTCGAACGCCCTCGCGCCTGGCCATGTCGATAAAACTTGCTCGCTGGTAAAGGATCGGGAAACTAGGCGGGGAACCGAGAGACTGTTCGATCAAACTGCAAACGAAAGAATGCTGCTTGCAGCGTGCTTCTTCGGCATGCAGTTGGTGCAAAAGCCCGGCAGCATTGTCATCGCACGGAATGACGAGATCGGGTCTCGAACTGCGGATCGCTTCGGCGAAGGAGTCGGATGGGGCGAGTCCGTAATGCGTATGCGACCTGCGAACACAACGAAGCTTGGGCAGAGAATGTCGCGAGGGACAAACTGCGTCCACCACAAAGCCCGCATTCGCCAATGACATGGCCAGCCTGGAAGCTGGGAACCAGCGAGAGGTACACGCAAGCAAAACGGTCGGTTTCAAGTGTCTCGAATCTCCGTGTACGCGACGAGCTTAGCGCCGTCACGCACTGTAACTGTTTAAGCGGGCGAACCAGTGGTCCTTTGTCGCCACACTTCAGCCTTTCAAACTCTTGCGCATCGGCACTTCCACGAGGCCGCTTTCCGCGAAACTATGCAAGCTTCGTTCCAATTCCGAACGCGTCCGCCAGCATCGGCCGGGGAGCGTCTATCGTAAGTATATGACAATAAATTGGTTATTTATTCGCCCGTCCCCCAGTGCTGTTCTAAAGAGCGAAGAAGCAAACAGTTGGGGAAAACTCTTTCTCAAGTTATGTCATCCGCTGGTAGTACTGTCAAGGAAGCAACCCTTGCGGGTATGCCTATCCGTCCAACATTGAGCCAAATCTAGGCAGCTGTGGCTGCGAAAATGCACCGGATAATGAAGCACGGATTACGCGCAAACGGCACTGTACTGTAACTGACTGCACAGCAACAACATGCAGGGTTGCGCAGATGTAAGGGTATTGACCGCGGATATCAAAGACAGGGAACTCAGATTCACACTGTGAAACGAATTATCCCTCACTCGTTAGGGGCCTCCAATGGCTGACTCGGGCTGGACCAAGACCTGGACCTTCTATCAGGATCATTGGCACGAAGGGAATGTTCCGATAATGGGGCCCCGGACGCATGCAGCGTGGCTCTGCTCACTGGTATTTGACGGGGCTAGGCTTTTCGAGGGCGTCGCGCCCGACCTTGACTTGCATTGCGCCCGGGTGAATGAATCGGCGAAAAAACTCTTCCTCAAGCCCTCGGTCTCAACGAAGCGCTGGATTGAACTGGCCCACGAGGGCATAGCGAAGTTCGACAGAGACGTCCCGCTTTACATACGACCGATGTACTGGGGAGAAAAAGAAGGTCCTTGGATTCAGGCGGCGGATCCCGAATCGACCCGATGGTGCCTAACCATCTATGAGGCCCCCATGAGAAAGCCGACCGGCTTCTCGACCACACTTTCGCCCTATCGCCGTCCAACGCTCGAAACAATGCCGGTTGATGCCAAGGCCGGCTGCCTCTATCCCAACAACGCTCGAGCAATTCTCGAAGCACAGTCTCGCGGATTCGATAACGCGTTCGTTTGCGACATGGTCGGGAATGTCGCCGAACTCGCTACCTCAAATGTTTTCATGGCAAAGGATGGTGTGGTGTACACGCCAGTTCCAAACGGCACATTTCTTGATGGAATTACTCGTCAACGAGTGATCAAACTTTTGCGCGGGGCGGGCATTACCGTTGTCGAGAAAACCCTCACTTACAGAGACTTTCAGGGCGCCGACGAAATTTTCTCAAGCGGCAATTATTCGAAGGTTGTTCCTGTGAAGCAGATCGACGAACGCGCTCTGCCGATTGGGCCGTTCTATGCGAAGGCAAGAGAGCTGTATTGGGAATTTGCACATTCGTGAGTGATCTCATTTGCAAGGGCGATCCTCACTTGTATCGGTTTTCGCGGCGTAGGTAGTCGATCTCAAAGACGCTTTTCGGTATGACGCCCGGTAGAGGCTGGCCGACGTCCCTTCGGTGCTGATTATCTCGGGTGAGATCGCCCGGACCCGCCTGTTCAGAGCTGGTCTTGCTATCAAAAGGTTAGTGATGCCGAAACAAGCGACCGCACGGACGATCGACGTAGTGACCTCGATCTGGCAGGATGTGTTTCATCGACCGAGCGTTGGCGCGTGCGACAACTTTTTTGAAATGGGAGGAGATCCGCTGGCCGCGGCGGAGCTATCCTGCGAGATCGAGCGGAGACTTGGGCGTCAAATTCCGGCTATGGCAGTTTATCACACACCTACGATCAAGTCCCTGACGGATGCCCTGCAGGATCCGTCCTTTCCGAAAATCCCAGCACTAAGCGAGATTAAGCCGGGCGACGGTCGAGCTCCTCTTTATATCGCCCACGGCGTCGGAGGGTCGGTCCTCGAACTTTTCGAACTGGTCAAGAATATCGATTCCCGCCGCACCATTTACGGTATGCAGGCCAAAGGCTCGGATGGGACGAGCGAGCCGCTCGATCGCATTGAGGACATGGCGGCGTATCATCTCGAAGCGATTCGTAAGATTCAGCCCCGCGGACCGTACTTTCTAATCGGCCACTCGCTGGGCGGTCTCGTTGCGCTTGAGATTGCCAGAGTTGTGCTCGAGAGCGGAGAAGATCCAGGGTTCCTTGTGATGATCGACGCTTATCCGCATGTGAAGCGCTTGGCTCCTGGCCAGCAAGCGCGATTGATCGCGCGCCTTGCAGCCCGGCGGATGTTCGGAGCCAAGGAACCGCTTGGATATGCCCGTAGGGGAAAGGCGAGTGCAGCCCCGCGCGATCTCGCAGTCCCGGCCGCAATTGACTCGGCAATGCGCCGAGTTCGTGAACTTGGCTATGTCGCGCTCGAGAGATACCGTCCCCGCTTCTACGATGGGAAGATTCACTTTATTCGGGCGGAAAAGGTTTCCTTCTTTCCTGATGACCCCACCGCAGTTTGGAGTCCGTTTGCAAAGCAGTTTGAGCTCAAGACCGTACCTGGCGACCACTTGGACATGCTTACAACTCACGTGGAAGCTCTCGCCGCCCGGCTTTCCCGTTATGCGCGCGAACAGGACAACCTGACGATATGAGGCGTCACTGGCAGGTTTTCTCACGCGTGCATCGGGCGCGCACGCACCAGTATCGCGCGTCCACACAGCTCGACTTAGTTGATCCAGGCTTAGCAAGATCGTGTGGGCGATGGCCCGCGGGCAATTCTCGAAGGATTCGAACGAATGAATGGCGCTGAGGCGGTGATCCTGACCTTGCTGGCGGGTGGCGTCGACACCTGTTTCACAAATCCCGGCACGTCTGAAATGCACCTGGTTGCAGCGCTCGATCGCTCGCCGGAGATGCGCTGTGTGTTAGCGCTTTTTGAGGGAGTGGCAACTGGCGCCGCGGACGGTTACGCGCGGATGGCTGGAAAACCTGCATGCACGCTCTTGCACTTGGGGCCGGGATTCGCAAACGGCATGGCGAACCTGCACAACGCGAGCCGGGCGCGCGTTCCGATGGTCAATTTGATTGGCCAGCATCCCGGCTATCATTTGCGCTTCGGCGCCCCCCTGACGTCGGACATCGAAGCCATTGCGCGGCCGTATTCCAATTGGCTGCGCACCTGCGAAGACGTAGCCGCCATCGGATCGGATACTTCCGAAGCGATGGCAAGCGCTGGAGCCCTGCCCGGACGGATCGCGACGCTGATTGTTCCAGCCGATGTCGCGTGGAGCGAGGGCGGACAGGTCGGGAAAATGCATACGGATGCACCGAAGCGCGTCCCAATGCCAGAAAAAGTTGAACGGGCGGCAAAAATGCTTCGAGCGGACCGGAGAACCGCGATTTTGATTGGCGGAAATGCACTTTACGGCGCCGGGATTGAGGCAGCAGGGAGGGTTTTCGAGGCTACAGGCGCGAAGCTGTTCGCCCCCTATCCGTTCGTTCGTCTCCGGCATGGGGCCGGCACTCCTCCAATCGAGCGCGTCAACTATATTCTTGAACAAGCTACCGAGCAGTTCCAAGATTTCGAGCAGCTCCTCCTGGCGGGCGCCGCGGCTCCGGTTTCCTATTTTGCCTACCAGGGCAAGCAGAGCCACCCTACCCGGTCGGATTGCGAAGTCTTTACGCTGGCTGATGAAACCGAGGATTCATGCCAAGCGCTGATATCGCTCGCTGATTGGTTTCCGGCGAGGCAAGCCCGGTCGGCTGTGGTCGAGTCAGACCGCCCGACGGCTCCCAACGGAGAAGTCACGCTTGCCGGTCTCGCAGTGGCGATCGCTGCCACATTGCCCGATGGCGCCGTTGTCGCCGACGAATCGATGACCTCCGGAAGGGGCATCTTGGCGGCAACCCGGGGATGCGCCCCGCACGATTGGCTCGCTTGTACCGGCGGGTCAATTGGGATCGCGATGCCTTTGGCGGTTGGGGCCGCGGTCGCATGTCCAGATCGACCGGTGCTCTGCCTCACCGCCGACGGCAGCGGGATGTATACGCTGCAAGCACTGTGGACTATGGCTCGGCAAGGGCTCCATGTCGTCACCGTCGTTTTTGCAAATCGCACGTATGGTGTCCTCAAGCGGGAGTTCGGAAACCTTGGAGTGGGTGCGCCAGGACCGCAAGCGAAAGCACTCTTCGATATTGGGCACCCCGACCTGAATTGGGTATCGATCGCGCAAGGCATGGGTGTGCCTGGTACGAGAGTCACTTCACTAGGCGAATTTGCTTCTGCGTTGCGGCGAGGATACGGCGGAGAAGGACCCAGCCTCATCGAGGTTCCCCTGTGATGTGATCGCGGCGGCGCATTCCGATCGCCCGGAATCCCCACACTCCCGCCCAATGGCCAAATTACGGTGCGGGAACGCTGTCAGGGGTAAGGATCAAAAGCCGTCGGCAGGGAGACTCTTGTACTCTTGCAGGCCGACAAGTTCACGCTTCGCAACCTTCCCCGAGGGGGTTAGAGGAAGACCTTCGAGAATCAGAATGTGCGATGGTCGTTTGTAGGTAGACAGGTTTCTCCCGGCGAATCTTGAGAGCTCCGTTGCTGTGACCTTCGATCCGGACACGGCCTGCACGAACGCGATGATTTGTTCGTCTCCCTTTTGACCTTCGATTGTCCGCCCTATCACCGCCGATTTTGCCACTTCTGGGTGGCTGTTGAGCACAGCCTCGATTTCGGCAGGGTACACGTTAAACCCAAACCGAATGATGAGCTCCTTGGTTCGTCCAACTATGTGCAAGTGCCCCTGCTCCAGACGACCGAGGTCCCTGGTGTTGAACCAGCCTTCGCTGTCGATCGATGCTGACGTTTCCTCCGGCGAACGGTAGTAGCCTTTCATAACGTTGGGGCCGCGGACCCGCAGCTCGCCGACGTCGCCATTTAACACCTCATTTCCTTGCGGCCCCACCAATTTGACTTCCACGTTAGGAATTATGGGGCCTGCAGAGGTGTCCGACCGAGGGTCGTCAATCCTGGTCTGCGCAATCGTCGGCGAGCATTCGGTGACGCCGTATCCGTTGTTCAGCGTCAGCCCGAAAAGTTTCTCCGTCGAAGTCTTCAACACCGTGTCGAGAGGCGCCCCGGAGGAAGAGATGATCCGCAGCGAAGGGAATTTGAAAGAGTCCATGGCATTCGTCTTTGCGTACTCGCAAAGCAAGGCGAACATGCCCGGCACCCCAAGCACAATCGTCAACTGATCCTTCTGTATGGCGTCACAGAACATCGCCGGATCGAAACGAGCCGGTATGTGGAGACTTGCTCCGCTCAGCAATGCACCGAGCAACGCAACCGAAAGACCAGTCACGTGAAACATGGGCAGCACCCCGTATATGCGATCTGCCGGTGTCAGCCGGCGAACCTGTGAAGACCATGTCGCGATGAACAGCAAATTGCGATGCGTAAGCATCACGCCTTTCGGGAGCCCCGTTGTACCCGACGTATAAATCAATACGGCAACGCGGTCAGAAATCGAAGCATCGACGGGTTCAGCACCGGCTGCCTCGTTTAGAGCACCGATCCCGAGCGTTCCGAGAAGCCCGATATTCTCGACGATCGCACCGTCCCGCTTGGCATGTTCTCTCGCGTGCGGAGAGACGCTGGTTGTGTAGATGACCCTGCGAGCGCCACAGTGCTCGCGGATCTGCTCGATTTCTCGTGCCGAATAGCGCGCGCTGACTGGTACGGGCCAAGCGTCGATCCCACTGGCTGCGAGCAACAGGGCGGCCAAAACTCGACAGTTTTCGCCTACGAGCATCACGCGATCACCGGCTCGGATCCCCATTGCCGAAAGCCACTGCTCACTCTCCGCAATAGCCTGCGACAGCTGACGGTACGTCCAAGCTCCAGAAGGATCGACTATGGCCTGGCCGTCGGGAGTTCTCTCGACCCAAGGGTGGATAACATCCCCGATACGGGACGGCGCCGCCTGCACGTTCATCGAATTTAGATGCAGACTCATTTCATTTATGCGCCGCAGCAGGTCCCGGCGCGATTGCGCAGTTGCTGAGCAGGCACACGCCGGTCCATGGAAAATCGCCAGACGCGCCCGGCCAATCGGTGGCCAAAGAAAGCAATTCGACGGGCGCGCGACTAAATTGCGCCGCTGTTTTCAGAAGCCCGCGAACGTCCTCGGCACTCCATCCGTGAGGGATAAAGAATTTAGGTCCCTCAGAAGGGGCGAACTTGAACGCTGCGCCTGCTTCCCCAAGTTCCTTGCCCGTCGAACGCTGCATCAGCTTCAGCTGACCTGGTGAAGCGAGGTCGATGACCCAATGGCGAAAGCGTGGATTCGCCGACAGATCCCTCGCGAGCGAGCCGACTTCATCGCTGGCAAAATAAATCAACAGCCCCTCTGAGACGACCGCGACTTTCGTCGATCCTTGGCTAACTTCTTTAAAGAGCGACCCGCGGGCGGATGCATCCGACAGATCCAGACATATTCGCTTGAGCTGGCAGCGGGGTCGTTCACCGGCGAGGACATCCGCTTTGTAGGAAATTATTTCAGGGAAGTCGACCTCGACCCAGCGCAGAGAAGCTGGTAAGTCCATTCGATAAGGCCGGGCATCGAGGCCCGCAGCAAGGTTCAGAACAACATCTGCTCCCTCCCGGATGACGCGGCGCAAAAACTCGTCGAACAAATAGGTTCGCGCCACCCAAGCCCATTCCTGTTTATTCCCCCCCGGCAAGGTGTTGGCAATCTGAAAGCCAAGATCGCCAGCAAGGCGCTTGGCGTACGGATCTTGAAACAAAGCGTCGGAACGCTCGGTCTCGCGGGCGCGAAAATACGCTACCCAACGCGCGGTATCCGCTACATTTCTGACGCCCGAACTAGGCACACTCATCTTCCCGATCCCTCATGTAGTCGTTCGCAGATGTCGCAGGCAGTCATAGAACGGTTCGCAGCTCGCTCCGTTCGATACCACTCATCCCAAGGCAGCAGTGACTGCGAGGCCCTTAGCTTCAGCCGTTCTCTGGACAAGATAGCGGAACCAGTTAGCGTAGATTCCGATAGCCGACCGGCGCCAGCGGTTGTGCAGTCGGCCACCAAGCGTCTGTTCCGGAAATTCCTTCACAAGATCTTCCTGCCGATTCCGCAAGGCTCGCTCACGGAATTCGCTCAAAATTGTAAGCGCAGGCCCATCAAAATAGCCGCTCGGCATGGCGGGATAGAAATCGCGCTCTTCTCTCAAGAACCGCCCGACATCCCGTCGGTACTCCTTGAGCAATGTACGCGCCCCGTATTCGGGATGTCCCTGGAAATGCACGAACAGGCTGCGGCGCTTCTTCTTTACGAACATGTCAACGCCTGCATGCTCGGACTTGGTCAGAATCGAGTAGCCGCAAGCGGTGAGCTCATCCTCCCGCACTTCGTTCCACCGAGAGTGAGGAGAGCAAAAGGGACCGGCGACCTTCTCCGTTAGCGCGTGAGGTCGCCAAAGACTCTGCTCGAACACGCCGCACGTCTTCTCCCTCATGGGATGACGGTCGATCCCGTCGGAATAAAGCACTCCTGCATGAGCTGCCAGGCAAGAAAGTACGGCTGATTTCGTGTTGATTTCGGCCCAATCGAATAGCTCGGTAAGTTGCTGCCAGTATGGTTCCTGCTGAAGATTTGCCTGCCGAGGTTCGGTGCCGGTGACGATGATTGCATCGACCGGCTGGGCCCAAAGATCATCGAGGCTCCGATAGAAGCTGGACAAATGCCTCCGGCCCTTCTCACCGCGCGGAATTTCCGCGAGCGAATACAGGCTGATGTGTACCGGCAGTTCTCCCGCCGCCGTGGCCAGCAAATCGAAGAATTGTGACTCGGTATCTTCGAGCGCCGCATCCGGCATGTTGTTTATCAACGCGATCTGGATGCACCGCCGGGGCGCCGTGAAGCTCTCGAGAATCTTCACCGCCGACGCGCCACTTTTCGCGGCAAAGTGATCCGGGATTCGGTTTCGGTCTGCCATCAATGGCATCGCCAGCCTCCCAAGACGACGTCCTGCGAAAACCAGACGAGCTTCATGCCGCGGCGTCTAACGCTTGGCCTAGATCGGCGAGAATATCGTCAATGTGTTCGATACCTACGCTGAGACGAAGCATCTCTGGCGTGACTCCTGCCTTGGCTTGCTCCTCAGGTGTCAGTTGCCGGTGTGTGGTCGACGCGGGATGGCACGCCAGGGATTTCGCGTCACCCATGTTCACCATTCGCTTGAAAAGCTTCAGCGCGTCAAAGCATTTCCGGCCTGCATCGAATCCGCCCTTCACTCCAAACGTGAGAAGCGAGCAACGCTTAGATCCCAGGTACCGTTGGGCCATGGCGTACAAGGGACTATCCGGGAAGCCGGCATAATTGACCCACTCAACCTGAGGATGATCGCGGAGGTACTCGGCCACTCGTCTCGCATTTTCCACGTGCCGCTCGATTCGCAGCGCGAGCGTCTCGATGCCTTGCAAAAATAGAAATCCGTTGAATGGCGACATCGTCGCGCCGGTATTGCGCTGGCAGACGGTCCGGCAACGCGCCACGAACGCGGCGTCGCCGAACTGATCGACATATACGACGCCGTGATACGCAATCTCCGGCTGATTGAACATGTAGAACTTTTCGGGGTAGTTGCGCCACGGAAACTTGCCGCTGTCCACGATCATTCCGCCGATCGATGTGCCATGACCGCCCATGAACTTGGTCATGGAATGGACGACCACATCCGCGCCGTATTGGATGGGCTTCAAAAGGATTGGCGTGGCCACGGTGTTGTCCACGATCAACGGCACTCCGTGTTTATGTGCCACGTGTGCAAGGCCCTCTATGTCCGCTACATTACCGGCAGGGTTACCCACGGTTTCGCAATACACGGCGCGGGTATTCTCATCGATCAAGGCTTCTACTTCTGCTGGATCATCGGACCTCGAAAACCGGGCGCAGATACCTTGCTTCGACAGGATGTGAGCAAGCAAGGTGTAGGTAGCGCCGTAGAGTTGCGGAAGTGAAACGATGTTGTTGCCTGCCTCGGTGATATTCGCCAAGGCATAGTGAATCGCGGCCATTCCCGCGCTCACGCTCAGAGCATCCACGCCGCCTTCGAGGGCGGCAACACGCTTTTCGAGAACCGTGTTTGTTGGGTTTCCGATGCGGGTGTAGATGTTCCCCGGAACTTCGAGGTTGAACAGCGCCGCGCCGTGCTCGGCACTTTCGAATTCGAATGCGACGGTCTGGTAGATTGGCACGGCCACGGCTTTCGTGGTCGGATCGCCATCGTAGCCTGCGTGAATCGCTAGCGTTTCGTCCCTCATTCGGCCACCGATCTCATTCTGCGACGCGCACCACCCTCGGGTTGGTTACCGAAGCCTTGTTGTAGGCACTCGCCTTGACGAGCGCCTTGGTGATGTGGCGAGCCGCGAAACGGGCGCCGTATGCAAAGCGCATCAGAGGGCCGAAGCTATTCGCAGCCGCAACGCCGACGAAATACAGTCCGGGCACGGAGGATTCGAAGTCGCGCGAAAGCACCGGCGATCCTTCGAGCGTCTTGAGCTTGGAACGAAGCTGCCGATTCAGGAACTTGAGTCGCTCGACCTCGACTCGATATCCGGTGGCAGAAATGATGTGCTCGGCCGTAATATCCCTCTGTGTGCCGTCATTTGCTTGAAGTTGCAGACGGACCTGGCCGCTTTGTATCTCAGCGCGCTCCGGCGTGTGGCCAAGGACCAGCGACACTTTGCCCATGACCATGTCCCTAGCGAACCACCCTCCCGAGGGACCGAGGTGCTTGCGCACGATATCCAGACGAACGCCCTTCGGAAAGCGGTGAAACCAGAGCGGCCGTTCGGAAAAGATCCACGAGCGCAGCCCGGGACCCAGTCCCGATTGAGGATGGCGGATGCGTTTCCACAGCGATCGCTTCTGCTTGGGATTCGGCCTATTGTGAAATTGCAATTGCGACCGTCGTGCTACTAGATGCACCTGAGCGCCGGCTTCGTGGAGCAGGCCGGCAATGTCGATCGCCGATGCGCCTCCGCCGATGACAACCACTCGTCGGCCACGGAACGGCTCGAGATCGGAATGCTGGAAGCTGTGCGAGGAAAACCGCTCCGGCAGTTGAGCCAGGATCGGTGGTAAATAGGGGAAGTGAGTGATGCCCACAGCCAGGACAACTCGACGAGCCTTAACCTTTTCACCGTCGTCAAGCGTGAGCTGGAAACCATTGGGGATCTGATCGATCTCGCTGACGAGTTTGTTCTCGAGCTCGGGCAGCAGTTGCTCCTTGAACGCGAGGCCAAACGCAACAAACGTGTCGAGCCGCACTGGGATGCCGGTGTCCGCGTAGTCGATGCCGCGCACGGCGCAAAAATGCCTCAGATTGAACGTTCCGTCCGGGTCATCAATCGTGGACGCAAATCCGTCGGATTTGAGCATCATGCCCTTGGGCATATGTGCCAGCCAGCTGTCCATCGGACGACCGAAAATGCGAAACGCGATACCGTTCCTGCGCAGGTGAGCCGCAATCGAGAGACCGTAGGGGCCTGCGCCAACTATCGCCACGTCTACCATAGGGAAGGGTTTACTCCTCTCGCGAATGCCTGCCGTGTCGCGCTGGTGTCGCGGCCTGCCAGCACTGCCCCTGCAGCTCGCAATTCGATCACCAAGCATGTCTCGGCAAGTACCCTAGAATCAGATAGATAAATGGAATACCCTAGGAAAGCAGGGAACACTTTGGCCTTTGAGGGCAAAGTTTTGCTCATAAGATCGTCGCCGAGGGGGATCGCCAGCCACGACTGGCCATTCAGTGGTCCTCGGCCGACAGCGGTCGGAACCGAGGCCAAGACGACGCTGATGCTGATCAAATCGACGAATCGTCATGCGCAAGTGCCGGCCGGGGTAAACTGCGCCTATCGGCCTGTGGCCTTATCGCGAGACCGACGTGCTTCGGCTAGTGACAGGGCCGCGTAGGCCGTGGCCGCATCATTCATGAACTGCGAAGCATTTGAAAACGGATCGTGCCGACGCTTGTTTAACGAGTAGGCCGACCAATGACCGTTCCACCTGTTTTGATTGCTCGCGAGCCAGGCAAGGCCTCTGGCTAGATGAGTGTTGTTTCGAGGTATGCCGGCTCGCTGCAAGACGTAGGTGATCAGCCCAGTCGCGTAACCGTCGCTTTCGACTACGAGCGGAGTGCCATCGGTTCGTTTCCAATTTCCGATAAGGGTGGCCAAGCTCCAGCCGCCGTCTGCCCGCTGCTTCTCGTAAACTTCCGTGAGGATCGATTGCTGAATTTCGGGACTGACCAAACCCGGCAGCTTCAACGACGCCCACAGCAAGGTGACGCGATTGATGGTGGTCGCGGCAGCATAATTTCGATGCAAATAGTCTCGAAGAAGCGTCACTTCCGGCCGGATTGCCAAATCGTTCTTGTATTCGTCTGGCGCCGTGCCGACGGCCACGGCGGCGAGGCAAGCTCCGTAATAGACCGAATCAGGAGCCTCCCAAGGTTCCTGCCTGAACTGCAGCCAGCCCCATGCCCCTTTTTCGTCGCCGGAAGTCTTCTGTGCCGCCCACATGTGATCAAAAGCAGCGCGCGCGTCGACGCGCAGCGCTCGCCCGTTCCGCGCATCGTAGGTCGCCAAAATCAAGGCGTTCAATACCGCTTCCGTACCGCGAGATTCGTCTTCTTTCCCCTTATAGTATGGTCCGACCTCTTCCCATAGCCGAACTCGTTTACGAACGTTTTCAACAAGCTCGACCTCTTCAGCTGAGCCCGTCTGATCGGCATCCGGTGCTTGGATTTCTGATCGGACCAGAGCGTAGGGAAGTGCGGTATGGCAGGAAACGCAGAAGGTCCCTCGATCGCGCGCCGCGCCTGGCCACGCCATCCACCGCGCTTCGCGTTGATCCAAGTAGTGCGCCGCGGCGTTCGCGTTCCAATGCAGTCCCGTCGCGGATGGTGCGCGAGAACACGAGACGAGCAACCCAGCCGATGCGAGCACAATACTCACCGATATCGCAGGTACAAGCAAGATTGCTGAGTATCCCACAGACGTGTTTGGCGCCATTGTCCCCGTGCCGCTCCGACCTAGGCTTCCAGAAGTTCGACCAGCAAATTGGTCCCGGTCATTAGCCAAGCGATCTTCCGCTGGTTGAAGGCAACAGCCGGATCTGGACCGCTTATCGGATAGCAGCCCTTCTTCGTCATTTGCTCGATCGAGGCTGAGATGTCGTTCACTTCGTAACAGATGTGATATATCCCTGCGTTCTTCTTAAGAATTCCGATGATGGGCGAAATCGGTCCCAGCGGAGCGACCAGCTCGATCACAGGGTCGCTATCTCCTCGGCTGAGGAAGCACACCGATACCTTCTGGATCGGATCGTCAAAGCAGTTCGATATCAACTCATAACCGAACAGATCTCGGTAGCTGGGAATCGCCTCGACGAGTGTCCGGACGGCAACCCCGATGTGATGAAAAGCAAATTCGTTCATGAATACTCCAAGCCTTCGGCTCAAATTCAGCGAAGGTCCTGAAATTTGGGCTGTCGAACCAGCGGAGGAAGGTGAAAACCTCTGGAAGACGTGTATATCCGCCGCGACCCGTGCCGCAGAAATTGGCGCCGTGGACGACAACGTACTTGGCGCTCAGGACGTCGAATATCAGCAGTATTGCTCATGCATTCGAATGCGCTACTGCAAGAAGGTGGGGACGCTTCGCACGACAACCGAGATATGAAATAAACTGCCTGGTCAAAATCTGTTGCCTCCGGCAGGCCGAAGATCGCATGATTTAGGCTGTAAAGGGGCTAGCTGTCCGGCTCCCGGCCGATATAACTGCAGTAGTCTGTTCGACAGCGAGGACCAACCTATTCGCACGTGGCGGCCGGAAGATTCCAAACGGTAACTTCGAACTGCTCCCTCGCGGTCACGATACGCTCACTTCCCCCTTCACCAACCAGTCCGACAGCGCGTCAGCAACGTTGGCCACGTCCGGCTGCTCCAAAAGCGAAAAGTGATCACCGGGCAACGTGAAGACCTCAAGTCCCCCGCCGACAACTTCGTGCCAGCCAAACGTCATATCTCTTGCCTTCTCTGCCTTCTGCGTCTGCGCACGAATCAGATGGACGCGCCCTGCGTATGGCTTTGGCACGTAGGCTTCGCATATCGTCGACAGAATGGCAATGTCGTCATAAATGTCCTGCGAACTTAATGTCTCTTTCGATTCGAGCCGAGATTCCGGGGAGCGAAGCTCCCGCCTGCGCGTATGCCAAGCCACCAATTCCCGAAATCCCGAACTGATCTCGTCCCATTCACCTCGAAGAACTCGGCGACCATACTTTACAACGCGGCCGTAGACGTAATTCGCTCGGAACTTGAGAGCGCGCGCCAGCGGCGCTTTCTTGTAGTAGGCCGGATTCACAGACTCAACCATAACAACTGGTGACACGATTTCGCCCATTTCGGTGAGACGCCGCGCGATCTCGTACGCCACTATTCCGCCGTTGCAGAACCCGAAGAGCTGATAGGGTCCATGGGGCCGAATTTTGCGGATGTCTTCAATGTATAGTCGCGCCAAGTCCTCTATCGTCGGAAGATTTTCCGTTTTGAGCTCAGGAGCGCGGATCCCGTATAGCGGGATGTCCCGGTCGAGATGAGAGGCCAGCCCGCGATAGCGCAACACATGCCCGGTTCCGCAGTGAACAAAGAAGAGAGGTGTACGATCCCCCCGGGGCCGCATCGGTACGATGTGCGCGGCGACCGCATCGGTCTCAGAGGGTGCAAGTTCGCTTGCCAGGCTCTCGATCGTGGGGTGCGCTACGAGGGTTGAAATGTCGAATCGGCGGTGGAATTTTTTTTCAATCTCAATCATCAACCGGACACCGAGCAAAGAATCGCCGCCAATTTCGAAAAAATCGTCGGCCGTTCCAATATCCTCGCGATCGAGCAAATCCTTCCAGATTTCGACAAGTTCGCCTTCCACTTTGTTGCTCCTGCGGACCTGACAGCTCGGGGTAGCGAGTGGCGCGAGTTCGTTCGCTAGGCTCTCGATCGTAGGGTGCGCTACGAGGGCTGAAATGTCGAATCGGCGGTGGAATTTTTTCTCAATCTCGATCATCAACTGGACACCGAGCAAAGAATCGCCGCCCAGCTCGAAAAAATCGTCGGTCGTCCCAATGTCCTCGCGATCGAGCAAATCCTTCCAGATTTGCACCAGCTGCGCCTGAAGAGTATCGTCTGAACCTGAATTTCTAACCTGTACTGTTAGTTTTATTTCCTCCATTTGTCCCTCCACGTCGCCCCGAACGTCCTTTGTGCGTCGGCTGCCGTCCGCTCCCGGTTGCGCCGGCTCAATGTGCCTGACAATCATCGGCGCGCCCTCGATAGCGGCGCTGGACACATCCAGTTCGTAAGTTTCTATATCGTTTTCCGATTTGACGAGCCGAAACCCCAGGTTTGGATAGTGGCGCTCTACAATTTTGTTCCGGTCAGTCGGGATATAGTAGCCGGTTAATTTTAGCGCACCCTCTCGCCGCGCCTGCTCGACTATGGCCCGCAGGACCATGTTCTCGACTCGCCTGCCCAAAACTCGGCAGCTCATCAACCAGGTATCGATTTCCCAAGTGCCACAGGACACCCGTTTACAAATGACGACGCTAATCATGCCGTTGTCGCCAAAAACGTCGGATAACCTTACCTGCAGAGTAAAATACCTCGGATCGTCCTGGATGGCTGCCACTTCCGCTTCGCTGTACCGCCGGGTTGTCAAATTAAACTGGTTGGATTTATTGATGAGCTGAGCGATGCGCGCGCGCCCGGTTTCGTCAAACGACTGAAAGGTAATCTGCATCTCGAGAGACGCCAAATAGGCTTCTAGATCTCCTGTTTGGTGTCGCAGCGTAGCTCTGCGGGCATTGTCCTGATAGAAATCGGCGCGGCGTGCATCTTCCTCCGAAAACGCAACGGTTTCAAAATATCCGGCGGCCGCCAGAGTTCGTGCATAGAGCGCCGGGTCGTCCGGCAATTCGGGGACGGCAACTTCTGGTAGCTCTCTTCTCACGAGCATGCGCTCGGCGGGATTGTCGTCGAGGAAAACCATGGCGTCGAGGCCCAGGGAAAGGTCCTCTGCAATGGCCCTGATGTTGCTCGGTTTGTCTTTCCAATTGGCCTGAAAAACTGCGATATGGTCTTCGCGCAGCAGCATGTCCGGGTGTGCCCGAAAGGGTGAACGAGCGATATCGTCCTCGTTTTTCGAGCAGACCGCCAGAACAATACCGCGACCGCGCAGCTCAAGAGCCAGCCGTTGCACGCTCAAGTACGCCTCGCCGGTCGAGTCGCCCTGCCCGATTTTTATATGCTCGATGCCGTCGTCGCCGATGACCCCGCCCCAAATGGTGTTGTCCAGGTCGAGGATAAGGCATTTTCGGCTCTTGCCCCTGATGGCGGCTATCAATCTGCAGACATGTTCGGCATAGAGCGGCACAAATTCGTCCGCGAACGGTACTTTCGCCAGATTCCATTCCATGGGCGAATACCATGAGGACAGTCCCACCGTCGAGGCAAGATGCGCAACGTCAAGGATCACGTCCGTCGAGACTTCCGCCATATCGGCGATGCCGGCATTGATAGCCTCAACGATTCTCCGCAAGGAGCCCGCGTAAACGGCGTCCATACTTCCGAACAACGTCTCTGGAGGCGGGCAGAGTGTTTGCAGTATGCAGATCGATTTGCTGTGGCGCTTGACGGCTTCGCGCACCGTTTCCAGGTAAGCAAGAGAGGCTTCCACAGCGTCGCGTGCTTTCGCTTTGTCGCCAATCGCGCTACGGATCGGAAGACCTCGATAGTCAATGGCAAGGAGAACAGCATCTGGCGAGGGACGATAAATGGTCGAATCTGGCGAAAGCGCGTCTTGCAATACTTGATCGTATCCGCCTTTAACAACTTCGAGCGAAACCCCGTGCCTCGGACCTGATCCGCAGAGCGCAGGCACCAAGATGTCAACCGTGGAGTTGCTCAGAATCCCCAAGCGAAACGGCACCAAGGGTCTGAGATCAACGTTCCTCTCCTTCACCCTCTCGATTGTCCGCGCCAAGCGCGAAAGCTGAGTTTGCCCGAGTGAAGCCGTTGCCAGCGCCCGGAACTCGCGCCCGGCCCCTTCCGTTAGGTCTCCTGCTACCTTACAGAGGCCGTTAAAATCTGCCGACGGCTCTGGCAACCAACTTAACTGCCGAAATATGTCCTGACTCATGATCTATAATCCCGTTGTTTCTCCGGAATCGTATGTTAATTATAAAGGCAGCTATACTACATTTCTAGTTTTAAGCTTTGATGGGTCTCAGGCTGGGTACTGTTGCATTAAGATTCAGAGCCCGTCCTTCGCGGCCTCCGTCATATAGCGGGCGGGTGTCAGGGATGGGAGTCTACGCGCGGATGCCCAGGCAGCTTGCCGGTCGAAAACAGCGAAATCAGTTTATCCCTCTGTTCAGCACGCAGAAATCGGATGAACTCTCGGGATACAGGTCTCGTATCCCGGCGCGTGACGGCCCAGAAGAAGCCCCCCAAGCGCGCCATGCACCCAAAGAAGACCGGCTTCTCGGGCACACGCAGCAGGCATTTAAAAATTTCGAAGGCCGGATCGCTCCCGAAAGAATAGTCCATTCGCCCTTGGCGAAATTTGTAGCGAAGCAACCCACTGGCTTCCCCCGTGCGCCGGTGATGAAAGATCTTCAAGGCCGGGAATGCCTCGATCTCCCAACCCTTCATCCTGGCGGACGTTTCGGCGTGCCAGTCCTCACCGCCGAATTCCAGCACCGCGTATCCTCCGATGGCCTCGTAACATTCCCGGCGGACCAGCTGCGCCGCGTGCGTCACGGCGTAAGTCCGGTTGGCGCTGCGATTCTTAAATTGGCCTTGCTGTTCCTCGTAGAAAAAACCGCCAGCGATGCCTAGACGCGGGCGCCGGTCGAACTGGGCGATCAGCTCCTCGAAATACGTGGGATCGAGCGACACGTCCGCGTCGACATTTCCGATCAATGAGTACTGGCATTCTGAGAGCAGCTTTGCTCCATCGTGAAGAGCGCGGACTTTCGCACCGAAACTCCTGCCCGGGCTTCGTTCGCGCCTCACGTAGCGAATAAACGGCCACGCCTGGGCGTAGCTCTTGATGATCTCGTCCGTTCCATCCGATGAACCATCGCTCACTACAACCCACCGCTCGGGCACGAGCGTTTGGTGAGTTACGGATTCAAGCGTTCTTGCGATCGTTGTCTCTTCGTTATATGCCGCGGTCATCAGCACGTACTTGTGCCTTTCGGAGACTGTTGGCGCGGTCGAAGGCCGATTCTCAGGAATTTCGCTCGTATTCGCAGACGAAGTCATAGAGCTACGCGCCCGCCCGCGACCCAAGGTAGTCCACCAGGCCCTCCCGCCACGGCCGGAAGACATTCAGGCCGCTCGCTTTCAAAGCCTTGTTCTCAAGGACCGAGTAAGCCGGACGCGGCACCTTGGCCGTAAATTCGTTCGGCCCCGCAATCGAAAGCTTCACTTTCGTGTCGGTCAACGTGAAGATTTCGCGAGCGAACTCATACCATGAGCAACTGCCTTCGGCCGTAGCGTGATAGAGCCCGTATTTGTCGGACCCGCTCAACGCAACGATCTGCTTGGCTATCTCCGCGGTGGGCGTCGGAGTGACAATCTCACTGTCCACAACGCGCAACTCGTCTCTCTCCTTCGCCAACTTCAGCATCAGCTCGACGAAGTTCAGGCCTCCCTTGGCTCGACAGGGACTCTTGCCGTAAATCGCGGATGTTCGGACAACAAAATGCTCCCGCAAGATTGATCGGACGAAGTACTCGCCGCTCAATTTCGAATTTCCGTACGCGTTCAAAGGCCGCGGTGCGTCCGACTCCTCGTAAGGATTCTTCTTCTCTCCGTCGAAAACGTAATCAGTGCTTACGTGGACCAACTTGGCGCAGATCTCCTTTGCCGCGGAGGCCAAATTTCGGGAGCCCAGGCCGTTGACGGCAAACGCTTTTGCGGGGTCTTGCTCGCACTTCTCGACGTGATGCATCGCAGCCGTGTTAACTACAATCTGCGGGCGTGTATTCCCAAGGCACCTGTTGAGTGATTCCTTGTCCGACAACTCGAGGTCGGAGTGCGTGGCCGGCACGACGTCGTCGCCATTCGCCGCGAAAGCTTTCACCACGTCCGTTCCGAGTTGACCATCGGCTCCGATGACGAGAACTTTCATCGGACCTAGGCACTCACCAGGGAGTGAACGTCCATCCCGCTCTCTAGCCTCTTGAAGGACTGGATGTTCGAGTAGGCGGGATTATCCCAATCCTTGAACTTTTCCATATTGTCGACCAGCGAACCCACGATTGACCTGACGTCGCCGGAGGGGTGGAAGCTCAGTACAGTCTTTGCTTTGTCGACGCTCACCTTGTAGTTGCGAAAATCCTGAATGTGCTTGATGTTGAGGTTTACCTTGATGCCCAGCCGCTCTTCGGTCGCGGCTCTGACCAGGTCAGCTACTTCTCCGACCGTATAGTTCCCGGAGGCAATATTAAAAATACCGGAAAGTTTATAGTTGGCCTCGATTGCCCTGATGTAGGCGGTCGCGGCATCGTCGATGCTGAGAATCGGCCTCCATATCGACGGGTTGTTCACCGTAACCACGTGTTCGCGGACGGCGTTCCGGAACATGGTGTTGATGATCAGGTCGAATCTCATGCGCGGGCTGTAGCCCGAAACTGTGCCCTTGCGCAAGGCGATCACCGAGAAGTTTTCGTCGGCCAGTTGCATAGCCGCCTGCTCTCCCTGGAGCTTCGAGATGCCGTAAGGGTAGTTCGAACTCACCGGGCGGGTCTCGTCGAACAGCTCGTTCTCGGTGTAACCGTACACGGAGCAAGAGGACGCGTACACATATCGCTTTACTTTCGCGTTTTTCGCCGTATACGCGAGGTAAGCAGGGGCAGCTGCGTTGAAGATGAAATTCTTGCTTGGGGAAAATTCGGCCATTGGGTCGTTGGACAAGCCGGCAAGAAAGATCACTTGGTCGTAAGGCTCCAAATCCTCGACCGTCAGGTGAAAGATGTCTTTATTGATGATGCCCACCTGGCGAGGGAGATGATTCCCGAACCAAAAGAGGTCCACAACGTCGACCTTGTAGCCGCGATCAAGCAGCTTGGGAATCAAAACGTTGCCAATGTATCCGGCACCGCCGGCGCAAAGAATTTTCATCGTAATCTCCTATAGTCAGTTCCGAAGTTCTAATATTTGAAGTGCTCTGATTCTGGTTTCACTAGCCACTGCGCGAGGGTTTGAGCTTTCTTGTCCTTTTCCGAAATCTCCACCTGGCTCGCAGAGACAGGCCATTCGATACCGATCGCCGGGTCGTTCCACAATATTCCCGATTCGCCTTTGTTGTTGTAGAGCCCGGTGCACTTGTACTGAATCTCTGCTGATTCCGACAGAACGCAAAACCCTCGCGCAAATCCAGCGGGAGCCCAGACCTGCCGTCTGTTTTTAGCCGATGCCTCCACTCCCACCCACTTTCCAAACGTAGGCGATCCTTTCCGAATGTCGACTGCCACCAGGAACGCGGCGCCTTGCGTCACACGCATCAGCTTTCCCATGGGGGGTTCCCACTGGAAGTGCAGCCCGCGGACCACTCCACGCGCGGAACGGGAATGATTATCTTGCACGAAATGGCTCGGCAAGCCGAGACTCTTAAACTGGTCCTCCCTATAAGTTTCCATGAAGAACCCGCGGCTATCCTCAAAGACATCCGGAACAAGAACGACGACGTCTCCGAGGGGTCGTGATTCGATTTTGATTTCCATTGGTGCGAAACAATCTCCCTTTTTATCAAGCTGCTAATTCGTTGGATCGAGCGGCGTTTACCGCTCGAGCACTCGGTTGGTGATTTTCACGCGCAGCTCCGGCTCCTCGCCTTTCTCTGCCAGACGGACCGGATCCACGCGATAGTTCCAATCAAAAAGAATATTCAAGGATTCCAGGTTCTCACGACTCGCCTGGCTCGGACGCACGACATGACGCACCCACGCTGACGCGCGCCGAAGTGCCAATCCCGCCAGCATGGACTTTCGGGCGCTACGCGCCCCCTTCTGCCCGAAATATTTGTAAAAATACAGATAGCGCGTAATTTGCCGATCAATTAGGAAGCCGATCGGAGGGAACTTCTTGTGCGTAGATTGCCCCCCCAGGTGTGTAATGCTTGCTTCAGGTGTGTATAGCACCGAAAAACCGGCGTCCCAGATCCGGTGACAGAGGTCGGTTTCTTCGAAGTAGTAGAAGAACTTCTCGTCGAAGCCCCCAAGCCGTTTTAACAGTTCGCCTCGCACTAAAAGGCAGCATCCCGCCGGATATCCGACGGCCCGCTCCGTTTCGCCTTTCCATGTCAGGTACCATCCGGGACCAAGTGCGTCGGACAGGTATCCCAGGGCCCCCAGTCCTAACGCGCTGATCCATTCGGATCGAGGCGTCGGCAAAGGCCAAATACACCCCTGATAGGTCTTCCCATCAGCGTTCATCACGCGACAGCCAAACGCGCCGGCCTCGGGATGTTTATCCGCGAAGGCGACCAGCCTGTTGAGCGCACCCTCGTGCATGATTGTGTCGGGATTGAGAATCAATACGTATTCACCGCGGCTCGCCTGGATTCCAACGTTGTTGCCTTTGGCGAACCGCAAATTGCGGCCGTTCTCAATCAGCCGCACCTGCGGAAAATTCGCCCGAATAAATTCAATTGACCCGTCGGTTGACCCGTTATCCGAAACAACCACTTCGAATTCCGTGGATTTTGTGGTCGTATAGATCGACTTCAGGCAATCTGTGATCACCTTCAGATCGTTCCAGCAAAGTATAACGACTGATAGTTTCATGACGCTATTCCTGTAATCCTCGCACCCTTTCGTGCGCTCCTCCAGCCCTACCGGCTCAGTCTGCAACCAATTTGGCATCTCGTACGCCCTTCTGTCGCCACCTTCCTCGCGTTTCGCACTGCGTCTTGCGTACCGTCCCGCTCCCCGCCGCTGCCTCCAGTGCAGGCTGTGGCTGTCTCGCCGCCAGTGTCTCCGTGGAGACAATCGTCAGCACCGCGTGCCACGCCACAATCACTTCATCAAACTAGCTGATACCCAAAACGGCACCAAATTCCCGAATGGCGACGCTCCCACCACCCAGATAAACCACTCTTCCTGCTTGCCTCCTTCCGTCTGCTTCCTCCTACTCCCAAGGTACTTAAAGCCCTGGGTCAGGATTGTTAGGAGCACGAGCGAGGGAGTGCGCCCCGCTGTATTCGCAACTCCGACGTACTGTCTGCCCAGGCACCTACATATCAAAGCCCGTGAACAACATACTTTGTCCGTCTCAACGCCCAGCATCGGAAGTAGGCGATGCATCGCGGCCCACGTCTAAGGTCAAAACATCCGATTCACGGTCCGGATCCTCTTCATGATCGCCATTCGCGCAGAATGCGGTTTGCACCTCCTTCAAAAACTCCGCCTGCTGGCTCTTAATCCAGTCTCGGTAACCGGCTAGGGCATCGTAATGTGTTGCGAAGTTCGCTATTACGTCACGGATTTTCCCAGCGGCCTCGTCGGCCCAGCCATTTTTTTTCTCGTCGACTTTATAGAAATCGGGTGTCGGAATGTCGCGATCATTGCCGGCCGACCCCTGTCGACCAGTCAGAATGCAGCAACCGCTGATTGCTGCCTCTCTTGGCATCCGGTCCCTGCCGGGATGATTTCCAAAGTCTATATAGAGTTTCGCTTGACGCATCAGGTTGGAGACCTGTTCCGCCGTCATGCCCTGCAGCGCGACCCACCGGCAGGATGGGTATTCCCTCGACATTAGGCGCTTCGTGAACTCGATTCCCTTCTTGGGGTTGTATAGAACAATGTCCTCACGCGAATCCTTGTTCATTGCACCGGTCGCAGAGAACACCCTTTCCCGAAGGTAGTCCGTAAGCAACATCGCGTCAGGCACGCCGGCCGACGTTAGGAAGGACTCGGCGTAATACGACTGAACGAAATGAGCTATTCCACTCATCTGCCACATCCATAGCGGGAGCTCGCGCCTGACTGCCCCCATCACAAGCGCTTTCGGCCTTCGCCTCACCAGGTAATTGTCTACACTGAGCCACCAGACCGCCTTCTGCGCTTTCTTGAAGGAATTGAGCTTCCAGGTCATCATTTCAGGTACGACAACCACATCTTGATCTTCATCTTCGGCGTAGGTGGCCACCTGAGGCTTGTAGATCTTGAAGGGCCCCGGTACTTCATAGCCGCCCTCTCGCTCAGGGCAGTACACTATGCGCGCATCCACGCCTATGTCCAGCAACGCCCGTGATAGTTGGTGCAGGGCCTCCGGTCCGCCTGTCAGGTGTGCGGACCCTAAAAGCCAAACTCTACTTTTCGACGTCAGTTTTATTCGCATGTTTTTGAGTACCCAGGTTGAAGACTTGCCACTGGTGCATAGCTGATCGGATCCAGCCTTCGCCATCGGAGGTGAAAGAACATGGCCAAGGTCACGAATGCCTCGGCGCTTACGACAGCCCAGGCCATGCCCTCAGCTTTCATGCTTGGCGCCAGCACTACCGCTAATCCCATGTTGACCACCCCGGCGATCACGATGATCGAGTTGAATGCCTTGTCGAGTCCCAGTGGCACCATCCACTGGATTCCCAAAATCCCGCTCAGCGCGATGAGCGGCGGGAGAAGCGCCAATACTCGAAGCACGGGCACGGCCGGCGCATAGGCATGGCCTAGGATGATCCGTACCAGGAGCGGCGCGAATATTAAGATCATTATTCCCATCGCCGCTCCCCCAAGCCCCGTCACAATCAGCGAAATGCGCGCCAGTCGCACAGCTCGGGCGCGAGATTCTCGGATGAGCCGGCTGAGACGCGGAAAGAGCGTTCGATTAACCGGGTTTAAGAGGCTCAGCACTGCTCGGCTAATTTTCTCCGCGCCGGCGTAAAAGCCGACGAATTGCGGCGGCACGAACAATCCCAGTATGAACGCGTTTCCTACCGTGTACAGGCTGACGGAAGTGCGAAACAGGAACATGCTCCAACCCATGTGCAATGCCTCCCAGGTCGTGCTCCATGTCGGCATGCGGAAGGGCACTTCGCGGTACGCCACCGCGAACCCTGCGACCAGCGATATGGAGGCTCCTAGTCCCTGGAGCATCAATACTTTCCAATCGTCCGTCGGAACCCTCACGATAATGAAGATTCCAACGGTGGCTAGTGCTTTGGCCATGAAGTCTAAGCTCGCTACCAGCTTCATGCGTTCCACGCCTTGGAAGTACCACATCATGCTTAGGGCCTGGACGAGCGCGGAAAACGTGGCCGCCCACAGTAAATCCGGCTGTGCCCTAAAGATCGGCACCACCCAACGCGCTGCAAACGCAACGACGATCGCGCCCACCATGATCAGTACTCGTGCTCCCTGCACACCGGCCATGATTTCCGCCAACTTTTCTTCGTTTCCGACATGCCTCGCCACCTCCCGAGTTCCCGATAGAGAAAAACCGTACTCCACCACCAGCGTTAAGTAGGCGCCGAACGCCTGGGCAAACGCCACAACGCCCCATCCTGCGACGCCCAACACTCGCGCCAGATACGGGACGGTGATGAGGGGAAACATATACGTCGCGATCTGCGCTGCCGAAAGCGCCACGATGTTCTGCACGATCGTGTGTCCCGCTAGCCAGCGCAGATGTTTCGTGGGATTGGGATTTGACGACATTGCGATTGATCAATCCCGCTGCCGCGAAGCCGACATCGCTGCGCCGATCAGCAATCCGTCTCGCAGCGAATCCGCAATTCCCTGGAACACCCACCGCGCGTATCGGCCAACTTGGTAGATTCCCGTTGCCTCAAGTTCCTTGAGCGCCTGCTGCTTCCAGCTCGATCCAGACCAAGACCACGTGTAGGCGACTTCAATCCAAGTGGGATCGATCGCCTCGGCGTCGCCGACCCATTCCCACTGCTGCAGCTCCTTAACCACGGCCTTGCTGAATTCCACTGCTTCTGTCGCGGAAGGTCTTGCACCCTCCGGATATGCCTTTTCGACGTAGATGCTTACGCGCTCCCCACCTTCCCTCGCCGACTGCGGCAGGAACGAACAATCCACGTTGCTATAGAAGCCTACGCGGTGAAAACCGGCTCTCGACGAAGGCAAATACACCCAATGATCGTCGGGACATTTCGGTCCGCGTTCAGCGCCAATATTGACTACCAGCACCGACGGCGAAGGATCCGCTTTCGCGTCGACCCTCAGGCCAGTCATTTCCATGACCTTGTTCAGGGGCAGCGTGGAAACAAGAGTCTCGTAACCCACCCTGGTCCCATCAGCGAATTCGATCTCCTTCTCAGTGGGATCGATGCGCATCACTTTCTTGCCATATCGGATATCGCAGGATGCCGCCAGCCGCTGGGCCAGCACATTCAGGCCCTCTTCTGGATATATAAACGTGGTGTTGTAACCCACGGGTGGAGCGCTGCTCAGTGTGCCTTGTAACACGGCTCCCATATCCAGAGGCGACTTGTACCCGTCCTGTGGCGCGATTTTTTCCCACAGCCCCGCGGTATACAGCTTGTGAAACGGCGTGAAGAACATTTCGCAGAGCGAACCTCCGAAATTAGCTTCGAGCCACTCCGACATGCGATTCGTCCTTCGCGGGAACGCCAGCCCGTCTACCATCTCTTTCAGGCATTTCGCGGCCAATTGCGGGCCTAGGCACCGAAGGTGGTTTTGGAGCGGGTACGGCACGAACGCGCCCTGTGCGGGAAGCCACACAGAGGATTTGCGCTCATAGGTCTTCACCGGGGCAACGGACCGGATCAGGCGCAGTACTGCCGGGTCTCCTCCGAATATCCAGTGCCCGCCGCCCAGCTCGAACCGGTAGGCCTCTCCATCCGAGGGAGCAAACGGCATTCTCTCCGTGGCGTCGGGTCGCATGTAGTACGACGAGCAGATTCCGCCGGGGCCTTCCGCCGCTTCGTAAACGGGTATTCCCGAAAGCCCCGCCCCCAGGCCCGTCATTCCCGCGCCCAGCACGATAATGTCCTCTTTCATCTATCCTCCGTGTGGCCCTTCTCAGAGCCGCCTTTTCTCCCATATACCTTCAAGCGAATTGAGCGAACGCCTTCATCATTAAACTAATTACCGGCCGACGCCCCCTCGACCCGTTCCCCGGGGGGCCAGCTGCGCGACGCTCTCGATGTCCTGATGCGTTCGTCGCAAAGGAATTGCTAGGGTCGCCGGGATGTTTCGCGAGGTTCCAACATCCAATTCTTCCCCGGAGTGTCTTTTGCGGCTGGCCCTGCAACGCTCCGTCCCGTCGCCCGTATTTTCGGCGCGGCCAGTGCTAGGCCATATTTCGCTAAACCCGTCGCTGGACGGATGCTCTGCGCTGCCGGCACTCCCGCTGGCGACTTCGCTCGCTCTTCCGCCGGTTTACGTGCAGCCAACGTCATCGTTGAGATGATCGCTAGCAGCGCGTACCATGGCACGATCGTCTGGTCGAAATAGCTTATTCCCCAGAACGCCACAAAATTCGCGAACAACGACGCTCCCATGGCCCATATAAACCACTCTTCCTTGTCGTTTCCCTCGATCTGCTTTCGCATCCTTCCGACATACTTGAACCCGTAAACTATGATTGCGATCAGTGCAATCAACGGAACAAGCCCTGAGGTGTCCGCCACACCTACATATTGATTGCTGAGGTCCCACATGTCCCAGCCCCAGGATGCAAACGTTGTCGTACCGATCAGGGACCATGACCAGAAGTGACGTATACACTGATCCACCAACATATACCGATGATACGAGGACGAATCCCCCGAGAGGCTTACGTCGGAAATGAGGTGCCACACCGGAGACTTCATACACATTTGCGCCGCGACGAGAAACGCTACCACTCCCCAGCGAATTGGCTTCATCATCCGCCGCATCGGCCAAAGGCACAGCGCCCCGACCCCGCCAAGTAACGCAAACAGCGCCGTGCTAGATCCCGCTAGAAACGGAATAATCGCTGCGCTGGCCACGCCAAGCGTCGCCCGCTTTCTGAACTCTTTGTCTTTCCACCACCAGCCAATAAACAGCGGCAGCATAAATCCGCCAAAGGTTCCCGCCAAAATCGGATGCGCGAACACGCCCCGCGCGCGTATTCCTCCTGCACGATCGAGCGCCGTGGAAAAATTCTGGGCGCCTCCGATCAGCGCATAATAGGGATTTGTGCCGGTAGAGCACTCGTAAACCATCAAGGCTGCGATCGGGACGGTCACGAAGGCTAACACTTTCAGTGCCTGCCTCACGTCGTCCCACTCTTGGATCAAGTGCCTGGCCAAAAGGTACACACCGAGTGCCATAATCAGGTTGCCTGCCTGATAAATAAACTCCGCCTGCGATCGCCATAGCAGTACGCCATCGATAAGCGTAAAGACCGTCATGACCATGAACGCCCAGTCGATTCCGTTTATACCCCCGCTGAAGATCGTGTCCTTCCCCGAAATCTTCGTCCAGGCAAGCCGCGCTAGTCCAAAAACCGCCAGCAGGCGGGGCATGGGGAAATGCATTCCGCTAAAAACGAACACCTGCTCGAGCGGTACCAAGATTCCCACCGACAGAAACACTGCAATCGCTTTCCGTCGCGGCACGATGCAGATCAGCACTCCAGCAACTAGCACAATTGCCAGGATTATCGGGCTGACGGCTGTATCCGCCGCGCCCCCGCCAAAATTGAGGTTCTGTGTTGGCAATGTTGGCTGCCCGTCAACGCTGACAAAACGCGGTGGGCGTTCCGATTTCTAAACGATCGAAAATTTGTTCCGCACGCTTGCGCCAGGAATGATTCTCCCGAACGTGCGCTCTCGCACGCTCTACCGCCGCGAAAGAATCTGGGTTCTGGCGGTCCGCATCTAGCTTGCGAGCGAGATCTGACCCATCCGGAGCAACTTCGAGAATTGCATCGCGAGGAAGTAGCGCGTCATATTCACCGCTTCCCGGCAGCGTGCCGAGCAACCGGGCACCTGACGACAAGCCCTCCAAATACCGCATCACAAAGGGACTGTATCCTCCGGCGCGTTCCGGGGAAGCAAAGTTCGGCGGCATCACGACGAAATACTTGCTGCTTCCGACCACCCTCCCAAGTTCCTCGCGCGTGTATTCCCCAGAACGGTGATACCCATACACAAGCCCCCGTTCCGAGCAGTAATGGATCAACGCTTGATGGAAAGGTTCGTATCGCCTCCCCATCCAGTAGGCGAATATCGGTCGCTCTCCAGGTACCGAATCGAACACAGCCGTATCGACTCCAAACGGCAGCCACTCGAACCGGCCTCTCGGGAACCGACGCTTCAAATCCCGGCACCCTTCACGGAAGGCGACGAAACAGGGATCGAGTCGCTGCGGTATCGCTAGCGCTGCGATCTTTGTCAGCGCATACGGCCAAGCATCCACGACGTACGCCGACCTTCGGGCTAATCCGCGAAGCAGTGAAGCAACCAGAATCGGTGTTTCGGGGCGGCCAGTCCCCTGCATCCAGAACAAGGTATCTGCGGAATAGCATTCCCGCAAAACGTTTCTCCACTCCCGCGAATTGCTCCACGCCATGGGTGGTGGAGCAATTAGTCGGGCATTCGCTCTCGACGCGAGCGGTTCAAGAAGCGGCGGGCCCAACGTCGTCCAATTAACCCACGGATTCAGATTGCGGTTGGAAAAAACAGCGAGATTCATTCCTCACCGGTCGATTAAACGGTTTCGTACCGGCATCCGGCTGGATATCGGCGAGGCCGAAGCCAAGGCTAGCGATGGTCGATTCATTCTCCGGCCTAACCGCTGGAAGGGAGCTTCAACCATCACGTATGTTAACCACGCCAGCGAGATGATCGCCGCTACCACTCCTGAAAGGGCCGCGCATTTAAGTAACACCGAACTCCCACGCAACCTTTGAAACAGGAAGTAGTCCGCAAGCTCGAGCGGTATCAGATGCAAAAGATAAAAAGAAAACGAGATTTTCCCCAGAAACATGACCGGCCTGGCCGTGATCAGCTTATGGATCGGCCCTTTCTCGTATGCTAGCCCCAGGATCAGGCCCGCAAAGCCGAAGACAGAAAGGGTGCCGAACTTTTCCCACGTAAAGCAGGCCAGAATCAGGGTTGCCGAGGAGATCGTCAGCACTATCGCGCTTGCGGCGGACAGGGGCGTCAGTTGAAATGCGCGGCAGAGGCACATCCCAGCAAAGAAACAGGTTCCCATTCTGATTAACGCGAAATAACCACTCGGATTGTTCGTGGCGTGCCCAAAACCTACCATGAGCACCACGAAGCTCGCAAGACTCAAGCCCGCGAACATTACAGTGGTAGCTCTAGATGCCAAGCGCGATACTCGAGAGGCCAAAAATGGAAACACAGCATATCCTGCAATCTCGGCGCTCAGAGTCCACGCCGGCTCGTTCCAGGTGCCGGGCCGAAAAAAGGTCCACGCCTGCGACAACGTAATCGACTGCGCGAATGAAGCAACCGAGAAGTCCTTCAAGTGATACGCCCCTTCAGGCAGGAGCGTCAGTCGGTGCCACTCCACAAATTGAGGCAAGAAAAAGGGTAGCGGTAGCATCAAGAGCAGCACGACCGTATTCAGCGGATACACTCTAAAAAATCGCAACAAATAAAAGCGCCTCAGTTGCTCCGCGTCAACCTTGCAAAATCCGTCTGAATGGACATGAAACAAGATGAATCCCGATAAGACGAAGAAAAGATCGACGCCTCTGAAACCGCTGCCGACAAAAGCAGATGCACGCTCGGGATCAAGCGCAAAAATGGCAAGAAATATTGGCTGCAAGTGGCATAAAAATACGCCTAGAGCCGCAACGCCTCGAACTCCGGTCAGCCCTGGCAGCGCTGCGGGCCTTTTCTCCCGCCTCGTTTGCAGCGGAGTAGATCGTGGACTCTCGAACTTCAGATTATCTCGAATCGCCATCGAACACCTAGGGCTGAACCCTTTGGCGCTCGAATCCGTCGATGGCCGTCCACGACTTAACCAAACCGCAAAATCGCTCAGGCACTACACGGGCGCCGGGGAAGATGCTCGCCAATTCAGTTCGAGTCATTAGCCGGACTTCTTCCACGAGACGCCTCGCAATTAGCGGGTCCCCGCAAGGCCCCCTCCAGCCGCAACGCCACCGTCGGATTATCTCCACCCGCGAGGCCACTGGCATCCATTGCCAACCAGGAACGTGGAAATGGGGTTCCATCGGGAACCAAAAGTTCGGCGTCTGCACCCAATATGCCTTTCCAACGCGACGCACTTCTTCCGCCATCCGCCTTTGATTGTCGAACGTGAACAAGTGCTCGATCACTGAGTTGCTGAACACCACATCGAAACTGCCCTCACCGAATTCCTTCATATTGGTTGCGTCGCCTGTGACCGCGCGGATGTTTTCGTGGCGCCTGTCTTCAGCGAATAAGTTAAGCGTTGTGATCCGGTAATCGTCGGAGCCCGCCCAGCCTCGTCGCTCCCAGAACTCGGTCGTTCCCCCAACGTCGAGAATACGCACGGGCCGCGGCATCCGGGCAATCAGGAATTCGAATACTCCGAAACGTCTGCTGCGCAGCTTGTTGGCAAACGAATTTGGGTCGTCGTCGTCAGCCAATTTGCGAATAAAAGGAATCGAAAATTCCATGGATGCCCTGTAGCAGTAATCACCGCCGGAGGCGGCACTTTGCGCCTCCGATTTCGGCAATGGTCGTGCGGTCCGTTTGGGGGGTTATCAGATAATTTTCGGCGTTTGCGACTATCAGTTCATTGAACGACCGCAATCAGGCCGGTCGGCGCGGCTGGTTGAGCCGATACCGATCCGGAAGCGAACTGGTATGCACCGACGTCCCACGCGCCGGTAAGCGGGCGATTGTTGACCGCGATACCGCTCGGCACGGCCGTGTGGTTAACCTGATCATAGAAAACACCATAGGTTGTACCCTGCTTGCACGCAGCTTGAGCATTCATATCCAACATCTGATTGCATAGTAGCATTTCATTTGCGCCCGAGCTTACAGTTGCGCACGTCGTGCTCGTACACGTGCTGACGGGAGAAAACTGATAGGTTTGTTGGTAAGAATAGCCTTGCGTGTTGGCTACAGACTGGCTTTGCGTAATGATATCCGTAGGATTTCCCGGGATCGTGCTGAAGCTGACGTTAGAGCTCGCTCCAGCCGTGGTGGTGAATGCGGCGCAGTTTCCGGCAGTTCCACATTGGACCGGACTAGCCGCCGTAATAAAGTGCGAGTTATACAAAAAATAAGTTCCGCCGCCCCCCCACGGATCGCACAGATAATCGGGCGGTCCTGAATATCCCGGCTGGCTCCCGTCTTCGCCGCACTCCATGGTGTTATTGAACACGTAGAAGGTGGAGACGAGAGGAAAGTTGAAAACGCGGAGCCCTGTGTTGCCGTCAGAATATGGATTTGTATATACGTTATTAAATACGTAGTAAGTACATGGATTGGTGCTCCCAGTCGCTTGAGGTCCATACCCCATGCCCCAAGCTATGGTATCTACAACGTTGTTGTAATGATATAGGGTGGATCCCGCCGGACACACCCCGTCGTTCTGTATGTGTTCATGCACGTTCGTCGCACCGCTATTGCTTTCCGCGCTTTTGTTTGCAGACTGGAAGAAGTAGTTGTCAGCTACGGTAGAAGGCACTATATCAGTCGCATCGGACAAATGGTAAAAAACGGAGTGGTCCAAGTAAATTATCCCGGAATAGATTCCCTCGCCGGTCCATACAGGATCAGTTGGGTAGTGTCCTGTTGTATAGGTCGCAGTTGGCCCAGCATCGCTTCCGTCGACCACATTGTACGTCCAATGCGCTGAGCAATTCGCAAACCAACCTGCGGTCCAATAATCTCCGTAGGTCGGCGCAGCTGAAAGTGGCCAAGCCGCTCGGTGAAAGTAGCTATTCTCTATCGTGAAATTTCCCCCTCCGCTGCCATTACCACATTCGATGTACGCAGCCTTAGATCCATTCGGATTACCGTCCTGCGAACACATTCCAGTGAATTCGAAGTCGTCGACGATGATGTTCCTGTCGTGGTCCAAAACCACGAAAGTGTTGTCGCCGGGAGTAGCTTGATAGAAGCAGGTGGTATTCGTGCCCGGATTCGACCAATCGCCGCCGCTAAAGACCGGCCGTGCCCACTGGCTCCCCGAATACCATGACTTGTCCACTCCAAAATAAATGCATCCTGAGCCAGTACATCCTCCGTACGAATCAGCCCCGCTAGCAGAGCCGGAACCGTTCACAGCCCAAGGCCATATTGTATAGTCCCAGGTATCTCCGCCCTTGAAAATGAAACCATCCCCAGCCGCGGCCGTGACGCCAGCGCAGGTCCCCGCGCAACCCTGCATCCCCGGTGCGTGTTTCCAGGGCGAGCTTTCTGTCGTTCCACTATTCGAGTCTGAACCATTCGCGAAGTCAATGTAATAACAGTGCGTAGGTGCCGCGTATAGCCCGCCGTCCATGTTGGCCGCGGTCGGACACGAACCCTGCGCGTGCGCCCGCCCCGCCAGCCCGAGAAACATCGTCAGTACGATCAGTGCCATGCGTGTCCAGCGGTCCATCACTAATGCCCCCAGTCGCCCGTGGCAATCGGCAATCATCGGGAGCTATGATAACGACCGGACCGGGGCCTTTACTACTGGTCGAAGGTACAGTTTAAGGACAGGTCGCATTCCCTGTCCTCCGCGCCCGAGTCCGCCCCGAAAGGGCGGAAAACTCTAACGGCCTTGCACAGACCTAAGTTACTGAAAAAGATGGTCTTGCTGTTTCAAGGATGAAACGCCTCGGTGCACTTTCGCGCGCTACTTTTCTGCCGTTTCCAGCTCCTTTTTTTGCAGCTCTGCAACCAGAGTCTCGACAATTCTCTCCGCCGCATGCCCATCCCACTTTTCGGGCGCGTTACCGTTTTTGGGCGTAAGTCTCTGTGCTCGAATCGCCTCTCGGATCTTTGCGGACGCGGTCCCAGCGATTATGTTGGTTCCCCGCGTAACAGTGATCGGCCTTTCCGTGTTCTCTCGCACGGTCACGCATGGCACTCCCAGGCAGGTAGTTTCCTCCTGGATACCGCCCGAGTCCGTCACCACCACCTCGGCTTGCTTCATCAGGCGCGTGAAATTCAGATATCCGAGCGGCTCCAGAATGCATATGCCTTTCCGCGAGCCGTCCCCAAAATCGAAATGTGACTCGAGCCCAAACTCGGCAATGCGTTTTCTCGTGCGCGGATGCGCGGAGAAAAATATCGGGATCTCCGCGGCCAGCTCGTCGAGCCCTCCCAAAATGCTCGAGAATGTCTCCCGGTCATCCACATTGGACGGGCGATGCAAAGTAAGCAGCGCATATTTGCGCGCCGTATGTCCGCCCGTTCCGTTGCCGTCCGTGCTGATTCCCAGCTGGCCCAGGATAGCCGACTGGCCAGCCTTCTCCTGCGAGGCCAATAAGGAGTCAATCATCGTGTTTCCGACGAAATGGATCCGAGTCTCTGGAATTCCCTCGTTCATCAGATTACGCACACCACTCTCTTCCGTAACGAAGAGCAAATTGGAGAGATGATCGGTCACCACGCGATTCACTTCTTCCGGCATGGCGCGGTCGAACGAGCGTAACCCGGCCTCCACGTGCGCGATTGCCGGGCGGCCGTCGTCATACGCGATTTTCGACGCCACCAGCGCGCAGGCCACCGTCGAATTCACGTCTCCCACCACGACCAGTGCGTCCGGGCGCTCGCTCAGAATCACCGGCTCAAACAGCCGCATAATCTCGCCGGTTTGCGCGGCGTGGGAGCCAGATCCAACTCCTAAATGGATGTCCGGCTTGGGCAAGGCCAGATCGGTGAAGAACGATCCGGACATCGACTGATCGTAGTGCTGTCCCGTGTGCACCAGGACCGCGCGAACTTCCTCGTTCGAGTTCCCGGTTGCTTTGCCCGCACAGTTCAGTGCATCTATTGCGCGAATGAGCGGAGCGGCTTTCATGAAATTGGGCCTGGCTCCCACAACGATCATGATCTTCAATTTAGGCTCTCGAGCTTTCCGCGATATTCCGATGCGATTCGCAGCTGATCTGGAGCAAAATCAGGATCTCTCGTCTTCAAAATTCGCAAACGCGTAGAGGAGCCAGCCTAATTCGTACGGCCTGCACTCGTAGAGCACTCGCAAGCCCTCGCGGGTTTCGCGGTCTTCACGGCGGGTCGCCAAGTTCATTACGGCGTTGAGGCCTCGCCGCAATCGTGTGCGCTCGATGCAGCGCCAGACGACGTTCACGGCATCGTCCTGCATGTCCACGCCGAGCTCGTTATCGTCGATCCACTGCAGTCCTTTGTAGATCCAGGGACTGAAATCGGATTGGATCGCCTCGCCCAGGGCGTACAGAGCCATCGGCCCCATGGCGTGCTGGTGGACCGCGAAAACCGGAAACCGTTCAGCAACTTGGCCGTTTGACGAATCGTAGTGCCACCACCACTGTCCGAGCGAACCCTGCGCTTCGCAGACATTCAGCGCGCAATCGAGAGCCAACTTAGCGGCGCGGTCGTCGCCATACGCTTGCGAGTATTTCGCCATTCCGTAGATCGGGTAGACTTGATCGGCGAAGCTGCCGATATCGCTTCGCATCACGCCGGCGATTCCCTCGTTACTGGCCAGATGCCCAAAAAAGCCCTGCGCGCCCTGGTTTTTTCGAACGCGGCGATACACCTCTGAGGCTAGTTCCTTCGTGCCTGCGGCTTTTTCCGGGCACGCGATGGCTTGATGGGAAAGCCCCGCGAGAAACCAGGACATCTCCATCGTGCGGCCTTGCCGCGAGTCACGGAAGCGAGCGAGCGCGGTCTTGACGTCAAATTTGGCATCGACTTCGTTCAGGCGGTCTGGCGCGACCAGCGCAGAAAGCCAGAGCAGCAAGCCGAAGTCACCGATGTTGTCGACCCATGCGGTGTCTGCCAGCAGCACGTTAAAAACGGCCTGTATATCAATCGGCGAAGCCGTTCCACTCTGTTCCAGCCGGTGCAATCCCATCAAGGTGATTACCGTGTACCGCTGCGAAATGCCTTCCTGAACCATGCCGGCGTCGGTGCGTTTGAGCTTGAAGCAAAAGAGCTGCTTCGCCGGATCAAACATCGGCAATAAGCCCTTCACCGCGAGCTTGTTGAGTGCACGAACAATCCGCCGAAAGTCCTCGGTGTTCTTGACCTGCGTTGATCCCTGAGCGGTCATCGTGCGGATGGTCGAGTTACTGGACATTGTTCCTCCAAAATCGTGACGATATTGTCGACGATGAACCGCAAGGTCGGGCGGTCGCCCCAATTCGGCTGCTCCGTTCGGTTGCGTCGTCTCAACGCGATCTTCTGCCGCACCTCATGCACGCTCTCGATCAAAGTTAGGCGGCCTGTTTTCTCGAGATACTGATCGACGGCGCCGATCTTCCCGCGGAAGATGCTGTAGACCGGAACGCCAAGTGCAGCGGCTTCGCGATTCATCGTGCCCCCCCCGCTTATTACCAGATCCGAAAACCATATGATGTTCAGTCCATCTACAGGGCGCGCGGGAATAATCATCCTCCCTTCGGCAATCACGCCCGCCCATTCCTGGCGCAGCTGTTCCGCCTGCCGCACGTTCCGGGGAAGAGTGACGGCGCGGACGTGAGACTGTTCGGCGAGCATGCGCACGGTTTCAGCAAACAAGCTTTCGCTCTCGGGGTTGTGATAATGCGCTTCCGTGGCGGGCGGCCGAAGCGTAACCACCAGATCATCTTCACCGATTCCGAGCTGCTTCAGTACGGATGGTTCGGGTCGGAAGCGCGGAACGTACACGTCCTCCTTAATGCCGGGGTACTTCAATATTCTGTTCTCGTTGCCGCTCATCGCCCGATTGGGAATCACGTCCGGCATAAAAACCCAGTCCGGGGTCAGGAACCCTGTTTTCGTGCTGTGTTCGTAGTCGTGCATCATCACGGACGGTATTCCGAGCGCCTTGCATACGAGAATCTGCGCGCGGGAGCCGTGGGAAAGCGCTAAGTCCGGGCGGCTCTTGCGTGTCGTCGGCATCAGCTGCACGGCGCGTAAGCAATTTCCAAGCACCTTTAGCGCTTTGTTCTTGCCGTAATGCCTTCCGATCACCTGGCAAGGCAATTTGTAGAATTCCAGGAGGTCGCAAACTTGATAGATGTCTCGAGCAGTGAGAATCACGTCCGTGCCACGACTGCGCAGTTCGTCGATAATCGGCAAAAAGAACGGGACGTGCGGAGAATTGTCGATATCGATCCACACTCTCTTGCCGCGCAAATTTTGGCTCGGTGCAGCTTCGGGTCGGGTCCCGCCCGGGAATGCGTCATCGACCGTATCGGAGCGCAGTGGCGTTGCTACATCGACGGCGTTTGTTTCGTTTGCCATGGTTTTGTCGGCTCGAAAAGCGATCTCCAGAGACACCAGTCTTTTGCTACACCCGTATAAAGACTGCACAAGTCAACGGGACTACTGACAGCGGCGACCAGATCGGGTCCGACGTAGTACCGCGGGGAACAGCAGGTTCATTTGGAGTGGCGGAGCAGTGAATATTTCTGCTTGAGGCACGGTGGTCTTGTAGAGTTCAGTAGGCGTCGCCGCCGAAAGCAACCGCGCGAGGCGTAGCGAGGAGAATCCGAATGTCGAGCCAGAGGGACCAACCACGCGCATACTGTAGGTCGAGCCTCACCATGTCGTCGAAACGAACGCGGCTACGCCCCCGCACCTGCCACAGTCCAGTAATCCCGGGTTTCACTTCCAGGACGCGGCGGCGATGCCAAACATCGTACTCTTTATACTCGTAGGCGATTGGGGGCCTGGGACCGACCAGGGACATTTCGCCTTGGAGCACGTTGAAAAACTGTGGCAGCTCATCGAGGCTGGTGCGCCGGATAAATTGACCGACGCGAGTGACGCGCGGATCGCGAGTCATCTTATAGACAGGCGCGCCCTCGACCGGATTGCCCTCGTACGTGCCCTTGATAACCTGCGCAATGAATTCCTGGTGGATCCTGGAATTGCTGTCCGACTTCATGGAACGAAACTTCATGCATGTAAAAGTCTTCCCGAACCGTCCGAGCCGCTCCTGCTTATAAAGCACCGGCCCTTTCGAGGTCAACTTGATCGCCATGGCAATCAGCAGGAAGACCGGCGAAAGAACTATGATCGCCGCAAGGCTGCCGGCAACGTCCATGACTCTCTTCAGAACGAACGGCAGCTTTTTCGACTCATGCAGGTGAATCAGATCGGGGTAGAAGATCGGATCAGCCGAAATGTCGTCGCCGTCGCCGAAATCCGAGCCAAAAATATGAATCGACACGATGATAAGTCGGAGGTCTTCTGGGCTCAGTTCTGCTGCCAGCGCGCCGTGGACTTTCTCTTCGAGCCTACGCACAGCCGCAGCGTCCTCGGCAGCGCCCAGTTCGGTAAACATGATTCCGAGGATCGCTCGATCTTTATACCAACCTGCGGGGTCGGTCTCTCGCCGCGACGCGTCCGCGGCGCGGACGACGCCGCCCAATATTTGCGCGTGACGATCGGTGTTTACCGCATCTTCCGCGTCGATCAATACCAAAAGGAACCGTTTGCGTGAGCGTTCCGCTCGTTTTCGTTCCAGGCACAGAATCCCGAGAAAGAGTTCTTCAGGCAGAGTCCTTTGCATGAGGTCCGACGGCTTGAGCGGCGACCTACCTTTTGCCCCCCTTATCCGGGCGCGACTTCGAGAAGGGTCTTTTATAGCGGCAGTTCCGGGCTTAGTGGTCATAATCGGTACTTGTGATTCAACGAGGATTTGGATCAGCTACTTGACTCCTGTGCCGCGAAAGTCGCACAGGCTACCGCCATTTCGCTCCCAATTACTTCCCTGCATGTCGAGGGGTGCAATTCAGCTACCAGAACAATTTGACTCGAAGCAGGAAGCTTTAAGACTTGACCCAAGGCTAAGTGGTGCAGATGCTGGGGGATGCGGCTAATGAACAACCCGTAAAAGTCGCGTTCACGGTTCGTGTTGGGCGATCTGATGAAAACCACTGTCCAAATGGTGAAAATCGATTCCCAACTCTCGAGAAGGCGAGGTCCATGGCGGGCTAGCAACCATTTAGCTGCTGATAAGTTCGCGACGGACATCAATCTTATTGTCTTTTAGCGACCTCGAAGTCTCCGACCGATGTAGTCCTCCCAGTACCGGCCACAAGATCACCAGGGCCAAAACGAAGAACGCGAAGCCGCCGTCGCGGTGCAGATCACCGTGCAAGAAACTCGGGTTCACATAAAGGCTCAGAAGAGTCAGAGCGGCGATCCTGATTCCGTTCTTGACCACCGAGAGGGGAAGCGACAGCACTACAAAAAAAGCTTGTTTCCAAAATGAGCGCAGATAAAAACGCGCCGCCAGTACGCAAGTGATGAAAAGCGCCATGCTCGAGCGAATGCTGCTGCACTCTTTTGCGACCTCAATCGTCACACCCGGGACTGAAAGAAGGACGCCCTGCCGCAGCACAGGAACTCCGCACATTTTAAACAGAGCTAACGAGACATCGACGGAACCGCGCTGAAGGGCAGCAATGATGCGCGACAGCATCGCCTCCGGAAGCGGAACCATCAAAAGCAAAAACATCCACGGAAAGAGTGCCGATCGAGCCGCGCGGAGTCCATAGCAAGCGACGAACGCTCCCAGCCAGGTAACTAGAAGACCCAAAATCACGGCGGTTAGGTTCCCGCTGGCGCTCGATGAGTAAAAGCGCGGATCGGCGAACCAGCAGATGGCAATCCCCGCGAGGATCAACGTAAGCCCGGGCACGGCGGACCATCGAACTCCGCGAAAGATCGCAAATCGATCCATCCAGAAAAGGTACAGGGCGATGAACGGAATCAGCAGAATGTGGGAATACGAATCGCCATGAAGACATAGGCCAACCAGCGCGGAGAGAGGCCTCCAAAAGAGCCCCAGCGACGCCACCACAGCTGTCGCAAATACGATGTGGCGCGCACCGATTCCGGCTCCGCGCTGCAGCGACTTGTACGTTGTGGCTGACATCCGCCGAGTTATCCGATGTGCTTGTAAAGAAGACTTCCGCAGGAGGGAAGCAGAAATGACGGTGAAAGTGAACAAAAACCGTTGATGATACGTCGCTGGAACGTGTTCGTGGGATCGAATGCGTGGACTGGAATTCTTCCGGGCGAGAAGCGGTAATACTGCAACGGTGACGCGACCGCGCCCCAACGGTTCTTAAACGTAATCAGTCCCGGCTGATCCGTATCGACGCGCCCGAAATCAAGAGCCGCGAGGCCTTGATTTTTCGCGTCTTGAATCGCATTCCAGAAAAGCAGATGCATTCCTCCGAGGTTGTGGAAGCGCGCGTCAGAACCTCCGTTTTTGTAATACAGAGTGTCCTTGTGCCGGATGGTCAACATTCCTGCCACCGCTCGGTCGCCTTTGAATGCAAGCCGAATCTTCAAGTCATTCCCGAAAGCTTCCATTAAATTGCGGAACCAACCTCGAGGCTGCGGCGGAATGCCGTGGCGCTTGCGCGTGAAGACGAGCAGACGATAGAAGTCGTTGAAAAGTGAATCGCTCGCTCCTTCGCGATATTCCAGGCCCTCACGTCCGGCACGGCGAATCTTCCGTTGGGTGGAACTATGGTGAAAGCTTCGGAATAGCGTGTCCAAATCCGGCCGCAGGTCCAGCCGATGAAAATGGTACGTGGCGCTCGTGTGCCAGCTGTCGCTGTCTGGATCGCGATGGTTCAGCGGACGAACTTCAATGTAGCGCCATTGCGCAGCGTGGAGCTCGTTCTCCAAAGCCGATAGAAGCAATCTATAGTCAGCGCCGCTCAGCAACGGTTCGCAGTGGTCGGAGAAGGGCAGCGCCACTAGCCGCCGGCCCGTCAGCCAGCTGTCCACTTCGCAGAACAGAATGGCGCCCTGAAGTGCGTCACCCGGCGCGGACCAAGAGAAGGCAACCGGCTGATACCCATAGGTCTTCTGTAGCGCGCGGAGCCACTCGGAAGAATGAAACAGCGAAGCTCTTGGATGCCGGATGACAAAGTCGTCCCATCGCTTATCTGACAACGGATCAAATCGGTAAACCTCGCCTCGCCTGTTCGGGGCGCCGGCAATCACTCTGGGTTGAGCGGCGGGATCAGTGGCATTGGCCATCAGTTGTTGAAGCTCTACAGCGCTCAAAGTCATCGGCACCAATCGGGCAAGATGAACATCTTCGGATTAATTGAGAGCATTATTTCCGCAGAACCAAGCACGTGGTCTGGCTCAAAATTGAGCTTCTCCAACCAACGACCATCGACTGGTTTTGCGGGGTCCCCGGGGGAGAAGAGACGAGGCGCTGTGCCTGCCGCGACTTCAGCTAGGTGCGAGTTGCCACGCACGGGCTTTTGCCTGACTATGCTTTGCCGGAGCTGAGCGAAGTGCCGTCACCAGCGCGGAATCGATTTCCACGGCAACGGATCGCTGCAGCAGCGTCACAGATACCACTAGACGGTGAGAACCCTTGAGCGCAACCAGCAGCCCTTCAAGTCCACGAAGTGGCCCCGAATCGATCTGCACGCGATCCCCGGCCCGCAAAAACGGCCACGGCTGGCTTGGGAATCCCGAAGCGACTAAGCTCTGAATGGCGTCGATCTCGGCATCTTCGACGGGGACCGGAGTGCGGTTAAATCCAACCACCTGGATAACGCCCGGAGTAGACAGAATCGGCAGCCGGTTGTTAACGTCAAAACGGCAAAAAAGATAGCCAGGAAATAGCGGAGCCTCGACGACCTTGATTCGATCCGACCACTGCCTTCGGCTTTTGTACATCGGAACAAATGGCTCGTAGCCTCTGCCACTCAGAAAGCGTGAAACCCCGGCTTCGTGTCGCGCACGCACTTGCAAGGCAAACCACGGAGAAACCGCGGCAGCAGATCTGTAACCCTCAGCGAGAAGCTGCGATCCGAAGTCGTATGACACTTTGTCCCTTTCAGTTAAGCTACCGCCCTAAAAGCCCCAAACCAGGGCCGCAGATTAGTGAGGGCACGAAGCGTGCCAGTGCGCGAGACTCCTCTGCGTCCAGAGAATCCACTGAATCTGCTGGCTTTAAATGCTGCTCGCCGTTTTCTGATTTGCCATTGCACCCAGCCTATGAGAATCAACCTATCCCTTAGTGGCAAATCTTTACATAGACGACAAGTATTTGAAAATAGGAGACATACCGGACTCTTCGAGAACGTCCCAACTTGAGGTCACGTTGAATAAAGGCGGCTACCGCCACGCAGACGAAATCTCTCGTGGGTTACTTACCTGAGGCTATCGAAAAAACAGTCAGGGACGATTGAGCGCAATGGAAAAGTAAAGGCGCCCCGCCTTTTTTCGAACTACAACCTGACTCTAATCTACCTTGGTATGATTCTGAATCGCGTGGCTCGAACTGCAACGCGAACCCCTCAACTGGGATTGCGGCCTTGTCGTGCGGCAGAGCAGACCGGTATGAGCACGGACGTCTCAAATGGATCCGGAGCCCGTTTGTGGTTGAACTCTTCGCCTTCCGCTATTTTGGATGTCTCGGCCCTTCTGCTACCCGTATTGCGTCCGCTCCAAGCATATTTTGTGCGCCGCGGAGTCTATGCTTTCGTAGCGTCGGCCAGGTATTTCCCGGCTGAGTAGTAATATTCACCGTACATGTGGTTTTCTTCCACCGCGTTCAACACCACTCCCGCGACATTGCGATTTTGGAGTTCCTGTAAGGCGCGTTGTGCGATATCTGACGGCGTCACATTCGCACGGACCACGAGCAGGATGGCGTCGCAATACTCAGCCAACAGAGTGGAGTCGGCAACAGGCAGGCAAGGCGCCGAGTCTACAATGACCCAGTCGAAGACCGGCGTGACGCGTTTCAGCAGTGCCGCGAACCGCCCGTTGGCGAGGAGCTCGCTCGGGTCGGTGACCTCGTTTCCGCCAGCGATCAAGCAGAGGTTGTTTTCCTGGCCGTTTTGGATCACGGCAGCCTCGTCGGCTTCGCCGCGAAGGTAATCGGTAAGTCCCGGCGACGTCGGCGCTCCGAAAGGCAGATGCAATCGAGGGCAGCGCAAATCTGCGTCGATTATCAAGACTCGCCGATCGGGCTGGCGAACGATCGCCTGTGCAAGGTTGCTGGCGACAAACGTCTTCCCTTCGGCAGGCACGGCGCTGGTGACCAAAAGGGTTCGCAGCGACTGGGCGCTTCGCAGCTGATAGAGGCGCGACCGCAACGTCCGAAACTGCTCGGCTCCTCGCGCACCGGTGCTTCCGTTGTTGAACACGTTGACCTTGGGATCGAGCTCCCATCGAGGATGCGCGCACCGCGCCATCAGGTCGTCGAATCGAAGGTATCCCTCCGACGCGAACGAGAGCATGGAGGCCGCGCTTCGCAAACCTTCGGTCGCAGTTGCGATGGCGATCGACGATTGGTCGCCCGCGGTACTTTCCGTCGGAAACCTGTCGTCCGGAGAAACTGTGGTTCCGGAGGCCAGAGCGGAAGTGCGTTCGTGCTCGGCTTTTTTTAGGGCATCGTGAATGCGGCTCATGACTTCCTCTCACGCAGCGGCGCGGCGCTCACTTGACGCAGTCGGCCGAGTAGTTCGTCGAGATTTTCCAGCAACGCCTGGGTGTTTGCCGTCTGCGCCGCAGCGGAAAGTCCCGCGCCGGCGATGGGAGCGATTTCATCCAGCTGGAATTCCCGCGCAACCTCTTCCACGATGTGAGCCGGCACGGGACGCAGGCTATCGACGTAGGCGTTGATCATGGAATGCTCGCAAAGCAAGTTTACGACGCGCGGAATGCCACACGAATAGGCGTGCACGGTTTCGATGGCTTCCTTGGAAAAAATCGGTTCGCTGTTGGCGCCAGCGATTCGCAGGCGTTCGGCAATGTAACCGAACGTTTCTTCGAGCGTCAGAGGCGCCGTTCGGCAGCGTAACGTGATGCGCTGGCGCAGCTGCCGAATCTGCGGGGCCTTCAGCTTTTCTTCCAGCTCCGGCTGTCCGGTAAGCACGATCTGCAGAAGCTTTTCAGTAGACGTCTCGAGATTAGTGAGCAGGCGTATTTCTTCGAGCACCTCGTCCGAGAGATTCTGAGCTTCATCAACGATGAGGACGGCGGTTTCGCCCGCGCGGTATCGTTCGAGCAACCATTGGTTCAACCGCAGCACAATCTGGCTCTTCTCGCGCGACTCGCACGGGATTTCAAATTCGGTCATCATCAAATCGAAAAGATCGTTGACACCGAGCTTCGAATTGAAAATGTAAGCTGTCGCTACGCGCTGTCCTCGCAGCCAGCCGAGTAAGCGGTTCAAAAGCGTTGTCTTCCCCGTCCCGACTTCTCCCGTCAGCAGTATGAATCCCTTGCGGTTCTGAATGCCGTAGGTAAGGCCGGCGAGCGCCTCCTGTATCTGTCTCGTCAAAAACAGATAGCGCGGATCAGGATTTACGTTGAAGGGGCTTTCACGGAGCCCGAAAAATCGTTGGTACATTTACGTTAGGCCCTCGCACCCAGTCCCACACCAGAATCGACAGGAGCTTTCTTATCGGTGGTCGGCCGTCCTATTTTTCCCGTCTGAGGTTCCAATGCCGGGATCATCGCCAGCACGGGCAGGTGCAGCACGAACTCGACATCGCGTTCGTTGCGCAGCGATGTATCCTGCATCTCAAGCAGAAATGCCAACCCTAAGCCTAGTCCCAGCCCTCCCGCGAGACCGCCGGCGGCGAACAGAGGCGGATTCGGAAAAGTCGGCTTGTCCGGCAAGTTTGCAGGGTCGAGGAGATAGAACTGCTCGTCCTCATCCTGTTGCGCCAGGTCTTGCGACATCATGGAGGTATTCCGCTTCATCAGAAGATCGTTGTACGCGGCGAGCGCCGTCTGGTACCCACGAGTCAATTCCTTGTATTGCTCTTCCACCACCGGACTAGCCTGCACTCGGCTCTGGTACATGGCGATTTGCTGCTTAATCTGCTGTTGTTCTTTTGTCTTTTCGGCAAGGGTCTGGTCCGCCGCATGCACCTGAGCTCGCAGCTGCGCGATCTGCTGAGGTTCTACCGATGGCCTCGTAGGTCTCGGAGCCGGCGGCGCGCTATTGCCCGCCGTAATTCTTTTCTTGAGGGCAGCTATATCCGCTTCCGTCTGGACCACGTCCGGATATTGGTCCGTGTACTGGGCGCGGAGCGCTGCAAGTTTGGACTGCAATGCGGAGAGTTGTTGCTGCTGCGTATCCGGATCTTCTCCCACCTGTGACGCCTGCCAGGCTGCAAGCTGCTGGCTCAGCATGGACTGGGCAAATGACTTGTCCTGCTCGGCGCGGGAGAGTGCCTGTGTGGCGGCATCGAGCTGAGTGGTCAGACTCGTGAGCAGATTCAGATTTGTCTGCTCGTCGTCTGGAAGTGACCCGATGTAACGGAGCTTGAAAGCGGCGAGTTTCGCGTCCTGATCATCCAGGGCAGCCTTGGCGTCAGCCAGTTGCTGCGAGAGAAAATCGGTGGTCTGCGCTGACCGTTCATTCTGAACTTTGAGGCTTTCCGAGATGAACATCGTCGTGACCGCAGAGCAGACTGCTTGCGCCGTGCGCGGATTTTCCATTGTAACGTTGACGAAAAACCCTGGCAGGTCCCGAGTCGTGTCGGTCATTGGCTGTATAGGCGTCACCTCGATCGCCTTTTGTAATCGCGCCACCAGTTCATCCATTGAAACCCGGTTGATGTCCTTGGGATACAAGCCCAGCTGTCGAATGATGGGCTCAAGCCGCGTTCGGCTGAGGATCTGCTGCTGCAAACTGGCTAGCCGTTGCCCAAGGTCCACCTCGTCCACCTGCTCCACAATCTTCGGCGAAATCGTCGGCGGCTGCACCAGCACGAGGGTCTGCGATTTGTATTTGGCTGGCAGAATCCGTGCCACGCCATATGCCAAAGGAGGGCCGATCAGGGCCAACACGACGATCAGCACCCAGCGTCGCCGCAGCATCGCAATGTAATCTGCCGGAGTTAACTCTCGCCGCGTCATTCCGTCCTCGCTTCCGACTGTACTCGACCGTTGAACTTGATCTGCATGATCAAATGCGCGCTAGAAAACCAGCGGCCGCTCGTGCCAACTGAAGCCCACCGAAATCAAGTGTCGGATCACGCTCGTTCCGCTGGAATTGCCGATCTGAAATGTATGGTTCGATGTCTGGTACTGCATTTGGTAAGAAAAGTTAAGAGCCACCGTCTCGCTCAACGGACGGACAAAAGTCGCGCCGGCGAACCAGTAATCGTAGTTCTGCCCGGCAGCCTGACCTGTGGCAATTGGCAGCGCCGAGTTCCGTGAGTACCCCGCGGAAAGCCCACTTGAAAATGTTCGCGACATCTTCCGCGTCCACGATCCGGTCACTATGTCCGTAACCGCTCCAGCCAGCACTCCCGAGCCAGCGCCCACACCATGCGAATAATTCAGCCCGAGCACCGACCTCTGATACTGATAATTCAGATTTGAGTTCAGCGACCAATATAAGTGTGTGGACGAAGTGTTGGATGCGCCGGAGCCGCCTCCCGTGCCACCGATTCCGAGAGCGCCCTGATCGAAAATCGCGACTTCGGGACCAGCCGCAACTTGGAAAGCCAGCCGTCCAGTCACCCGGCGCCCGTAGGAGCCCTGTGCTGTGTGGGTATAGATGGACTGTCCCTGCTCGCTATAACGGAAATCGCTGAAGTTGTATAACGCTGCGACGGTGTCGTGGCGAGTGAGCTGGTAATCGTAACCACCTTGGAAAATGATGTCTCCGGAATCGACCAGATTATTCCCGAAGAAGTGCAGCAAAGAATAGCCGCCAGCCAGAGTAATCGAACTTCGCGCCGTCAGAAAGGTTTCGAGCTGTGCGATCGAGGAGTTCGCCAGATTTTGCCCTTGGCCGGTCAAGACCGACTCGCCGGTTGTGAACCCCGATCCCAGTCCGGTCGAGCCGCCGCTCCCGATGAGAGGAAGGCCACCGAGTCCGCCAAATCCAAGACTTGCCTGTGGCAAATAGTTGAGCTGGTCAAATACCGCTAGGATTGAACGCCGAAACGTAATCTTGTCGCTGAATCCGAGTTCCTGAACCGTTCCGTTCGGCACGTCGCTTTCGTTCGAGTACATACCGCCGCCGGTGTACGTCAGCATCATTTGCGATGTGCCGGATATCCGGTGTATATCGACTCCCGCCAGGAACGATGTCCACGAACCCCAGCTCGAGTTCGTGGCGCTTTCTTGCGGATTCGAATCGGCAGAGCCCGTCACGTCGACGCGAGGCTGCCAGTAGCTGCGTTGGTTCGTGACGTTGCCCATGGATATATACTGCGCGCCCGTCAACGGCGTCGTGTCCGGCTGCACCGTCTGCGAGTTGTCGTCGGTATCCTGGTCGGCGGAACCAGCTGAAAAAGGAGAGTGATACGCTGGAATGGGCTGCCCTGCCTGGTTCTGCTGATTCTGATCAGCCGTGCCGGTCGGATCCTGACCTTTAGCAACAGGCGCGGCAACAAACATGAGCGCACAAGCAAGTCCCGCGTAACAGCCGACCGCTCGAAGCGCCCGAATGTTCAATGGTTTTGCCATGTTAAGGGACCACGATCTGGTCGCCAGCTCGCAGCACGATGTTCTGGTCTGTATGCTTTCCCGATATCACGGCTTTGTAATTGAACGGGAATTTCTGCTGCTTTCCACCTTGCTTCCTCAGCACGTAAATCTTTTTGGTATTCGCAAACATCGTGAATCCCCCGGCGCTCGAAAGCGCCTGCAGGACGTTCATTCCAGGCAAGAGCGGATACGCTCCCGGCTTGGTCACCTCGCCAAGAATGTAGACACGCTGGCTGTTGATCTGCGTCACGATCACGGTGACCTGCGGATCAGTGATGAATTTTTTCAGGCGGTCCGTGATGGTCGCGGCCAGCTGCATGGGGGTAAGCCCGCTGGCTTGAATGTCGTTCAGCAAAGGCAAAGAAATCCTGCCGTCGGGACGGACTTCCACGGTGCGAGTCAATTCCTTCTGTTTCCAGACGTCGATATCGAGTACGTCCTGCGCGCCAATCACGTAGCTCGGGTCTGTGGTGGCCGCCACGTGCGAGCTCGCCGGCTCATTTGCCGCCTCGGACGAGTTCACCGCGGTCTGGGCCCTCATCGTGGTCGCAAAAGACAACAGCGCCAACACAACAACCCAATTAGTCTTTCTCAGCATTCCCTTCTCCTACGTTTCGGTCGCTTCGCTTTCCGCAATTCCGATCTGCTTGAGCTTGTACAGGAGCGACTTGTAGCTGATCTGCAACTCCTGTGCTGCGCGCTTGCGATTCCAGCGCGTGCGGGCGAGCGCCTCTAAAATTAATTCTCGTTCGGCTTCGCGCGAAGCCGCGCGAGCCGCCGCCTTCAGTGAATACTTTCGCGGCGAAGCGGAGTCCTGCTTCGCGATGGCCGTGGGGGCGTCCTGAAGTTCGGACATGGCAAACCGCTCGTCTCCCAGAGCCACAATTTTCCTCAGCACGTTTTCGAGCTCGCGGATATTTCCCGGCCATGAATAGATCATCAGCTTTCTAAGCGACTCGGGCCGCAGCTCCGGATGTGGCCGATTCATTTGCGACGCGTGTTTCGCCAACAGAAACTCGATCAGCGCCGGGATGTCCTCCCCGCGCTCGCGCAATGGAGGAAGCCTCAGGCAGACGCCATTGATGCGGTAATACAGCTCACTGCGGAACCGGCCAGCGCGCACCTCGCGCTCCACATCCCGCACTGTCGACGAAATAATGCGCGATGCGATCGCGCCTGCCACCGGGACGCTTTCTCCATCCGGCAGCGCATGTAGCAGATGAGCTTGGCCCGCGGCATCTAAATCGCTTAACTCGTCAAACAAAAGAGTTCCCACCGCGCCATTTGGTTGTCCGTTGTACCCGTCACACATATGCTCGATCAGCTGCGCGGAGAGTCTTTCGGCTGTCACCGAACCGCATGAGATTTTCGCGAGCGGCCTATTCCCATGCCGCGAAAGGGCGTGAATTCTCCGCGCCAACATTTCCTTCCCGGCGCCGCTCTCTCCAACCAGCAGAACCGGGATGTTCGTGGGCGCGATCTCGGCCACGATGTCCTCGATGGCCCTCATGGAACGGCTTACGGGCATAACCCAAGTGCCGCTTCCCGAAGGCGTCAAACGCGCTGAACTGGCTGCCATTGTCGTGTGCTGAGTAGCCTCTTAGGTCCGCGAGATGCTTCCGGCCGGCTCGCCGCCAGCGTGGGCTCGGCGCCAAAGATCCGCTGATGAAGATGCAACGCGATTGCCAGCCCCTGGCATGCCGACGATTCGTTGATCAACGGCTAATCGCCTTGTTTTCAGCACTCAGCCTTCAGAATTCCTTTCCGCAGAGCAAAACCTCCATTCGAGAACCCCGCCAGCTTTCCATGATTGGGCAAAAGATTTTCCCTTTGTTCCCGGTTTCTACCTTCAGTGTGCGGCTGGGCGAAGGCACGGGACCCGCAAGCGAGAGGCGGAACCCCCTTCACCTACACGTAACAGACTGATAATACTGGTGATATTCTATAAAAGAGATGAGTAGCGACTATCGCAACTACGAGGTTATCGGATTGCTGTAGATACCCTCGACCTTCTCCCGCTCATAAAGCGGGGTGGCGAGAGAACCTAAACGTGCTGAGCTTGAATAATAATCGTGAACGATATCAATAAAGTTGCATTAGTTGCCGCCCGAAAGCTGACGCCCATTGCACTCTGCTCAGGCTTAGTTCTGATATTGTTGGCGGGATGCACTCGAAACCCCGAAGTGCGCAAGCAGCACTACCTCTCCAAAGGCGAAACCTACTTCAATAAGGGCAAGTATTCGTCGGCGGCTATCGAATTCATGAACGCAATTCAAATCGACTCGCAGTTTGCACCGGCCCATTACGAACTCGCGCAATGTTATATGAAAGAAGGAAACTGGCCGGGTGCTTACCAGGAACTCTCCGAAACGACGCAAATCGACCCATCGAATTCGAAAGCGCAGATCGACCTTGCGAGTATCCTTTTGGCCGCGCGGCGCTTTCCAGACGCGCGCGACCACGCACAGACCGTTTTGAAATCAGAACCAAACGATGCTGCTGCGCAAGTTCTCGTTGCCAGCGCCGATGCAGGAGCCGGCGACCTGCCGAAGGCCATTTCCGAAGTACAGCAAGCGGTTCAGATGGACCCACATCGCGCCGACTCCTATCTCGCCCTAGCCGGTCTGGAGGAAAAAAATCGAGACGCGGTCGCGGCCGAGCAGAATTTCGCCAAGGCGCAGCAACTGGACCCCAACTCCCTTGCTATCGCTATGGCCTATGGACGCTTCGACGCAAGCCAGAAGCAATGGTCAGAGGCTGTCAAGCAGTTTCAGGGCGCGATAACGATGAACCCGAATAGTCCGCTACCTCGCGCCGCGCTTGCAAGTATCTACATTGCTGAGGGGCAACGGGACTTGGCCGAGCAGGTGCTTCGCCAAGCAAAGCAAGCCCTAAGCCAGAATCCGGGGGGCTATTCTTTGCTGGGCGATTTCTACTTATCTCAGGGCGAAGTGGACAAAGCGACCGCTGAATTCGCATCGCTCCACGCCGAACATCCGAAAGACAATACGGTCGCGAAAAACTACATCCAGATTCTCATCCAGCAGAACCAGCTGGGCCAGGCCGCAAAATTAGATGCCGCCTTTTTACGGAGTTCTCCTTCGGATTCGGACGCCGAAGTTCTTCACGGGGAAATCCTCACGCGCCAGGGCAAGGCCGCCGAGGCCGTCCCGGTGCTAGAATCCGCGTCCAAAGACTCCCCCAATAACGGGCTGGCGCATTACGAATTGGGCGTGGCCTATGCCGCAACGTCAAATGCGGCGCAGGCACAAATTGAATTCTCGCAAGCAGCGCAGCTCAATCCAGAAATGGTCGATCCCGAACGAGCGCTCGCTGAACTTGCAGCTCGAGATGGGAACACCCAGCTGCTGATCGACAGCAGCGAACGGCTCATCGCAATCGAGCCTCGCTCTTCCGAAGGTTACGTCTTTCATGCCAGAGCGCTGTTGCAAAAGGGCAACGAAAAGGACGCTGAAGCCGATCTCCAAAAAGCGATGCAGGTTGCTCCGCAGGACGCGGCTCCCTATGCGCGGATGGGCGATTTGCGTGTCCTGCAGAAGCAGTTCGATCAAGCCCGCGCTATGTACGAAAAGGCTCTGTCGCTTAATCCTGCCGCCGCGGATGCGCTCGCCGCTCTCGTCAACATCGATCTCGGCCAAAAGCAGCCAGCCGAAGCGCTTCAGCGCGTGCAGCAGCAAATCTCGCGCGTGCCGAACAACAGCGACTTCTATCTGCTACTCGGCCAATTGGAACTGCGTGACCAGGATCCTTCCAAAGCTCAACAAGCGCTCCAAAAAGCGACGCAGTTAAACCAGAACGACGTGCCAGCATTCTTGCTGCTCGCCAACGTAGACGTTTCCCAAGGCGCGCCGGACCAGGCGATCGAGGCTTATCAGCAGGCGATCAAAGCAAATCCAAGCGATCCCCGGGTCTACGTCGGTCTCGGCGAGATCCGGGATTCCCGTGGCGATTGGCAAAAAGCTGAGAACCTGGACCAACAAGCGCTGCAGATCGTACCCAATTACCCGGTGGCAGCAAATAACTTGGCCTACCTAATGCTCGAACACGGCGGAGACGTGAACATGGCCCTGTCGCTGGCTGAGACGGCTCGCCGTGGCTTGCCTAATCTGCCGAATTCGGCGGACACGCTCGGTTGGGCGTATTACCACGAAGGCGCGTACAACTCCGCGATCGATACGTTCCGGCAAGCCATCCAAGGCAATCCGAAAGACGCCACGTTTCATTACCATCTCGGGCTGGCCTATGAAAAAATAAATAAATCTGCACTGGCCCGCGAGCAGTTCGAGGAAACGCTCAAGATCGATCCTCAATACGTCCAAGCAGCCGAGATAAGGGAAAAGCTCGCAGAAGGGCTTGCCAATAACTGACCAACCATTCGCGCGCGTAATTTGATTCTCGGAGCGCGGCAGGGAGTTCCGGGACGTGGAAAAGTCTGAAGTTCATATTCGCGACGCTCTAAATTGGCTACCCGCGCCGGAAATAATTTCACTCAGGAAGGAGGAAATCCACGTTTGGCGGGTGTCGCTTGGTCAAAGCGAATCCACAATGGAAGCCTTTCGGCAATCTCTTTCAGATGACGAAAGGGAGCGTGAGGGTCGATTTAAATTGAGACGGGATCGAACACGATTCGTCCTCGCGCGCGGGATCCTGCGCGAGATACTCCAGCGCTACACTGGTTTGCGCTCGAATGAACTGAGATTCCGATATGGCCCGCACGGAAAACCGGCCCTGGCTGGCAATGCCTGCGTTCGCTTTAGCGTCTCCCACTCGCAAGAACTCGCGTTGTATGCATTCGCACATTCGCGTGAGGTAGGTGTAGATGTCGAATTCATCCAGCCAGATTTTAATACCGAGGATATCGCCGCTCGGTATAGCCGTTGCGAACTCCCTCGCCGCTCTCCGCGCAGGGGCTGACCGTGTCCATGTGACGGTGAATGGGCTTGGCGAGCGAGCTGGTAACACGAATCTAGCCACGCTGGTCGTTGCCGCCGGAGACCTCTACGGTATCACTTGCGCGGTCAACGAGCAGGCGCTAGGCATGCTCAGTGATTTGGTAGCGGAAATCAGCGGCGTGGAACTTGGCGGAGAGTCCGTCGCCAGAAACCGCGGACGATACCGGGCGCGCCGCAGGGATGCCGCAGGATCCCGAAACGCGAGAAATAACCGCCGTATCGGTTGGGCCAAGTTCACCTTATAGGGAGATGCTCGATCCAAGCGGCACTGACCAACGCGCGGACAATAGGGAACTTGCCTCGCCTGAGCATTCGGCGGACACCGGCGGGGGCGACCCGAGCAAGCGGGATGATGGGGAGTGACCGACTGTTTCTCGATGCGTATGAATTCAAAGATTGGGTTCACAGGTTACGTGCTGGCACGCGGAGTCTCGGTCCCCAGGGAAACGGGCTCCTGAGCAGACAGGCCTCGACTCCCGCTTAAGACGTCTCGGTCGGCCGCGTCGAGGCTTCCTTTGAGTAAGAACGATCCAAAGCACCGCGGGAAGTGCGAGGCGGCTAGCCGAAGTTTCTGCGTACGTCGACGAGAGTTACAGGAGTGATCTTATCGGTAACCGGCTTCCTATCTACTTATTGGATACTGGCTCCAGGCCCAGATTTCGTTCCCCGGTATCGATGCCGTTCGAGGAGGTCAGCGCTAGCCACCCGTGGATTGATCGCATGCCGCCTTCAGACAGGTCCGCTGCTTTCAGGGAAGTGAACTATTGATTCCGAGCTGCTCTCAATCCCGAGAGTATGGTAACTGCTAGTTAGTAATATTTAAGGCATCAAACGAACTTCGGATCATTGGAGTGGTCGATACGACCGTAGGATGGATATGCGCCGACGGATCGACTGGTTACGCTTTGCTACCAATAGGCGGTCAGTGGACTCGTTTAGCGCTCGCGATGGTGTATGCCGAGATGGCGAACAGCGAGTGTGCCCAATGGAAGTTCCGTTGCATGCTTCAACGCAAACATCTTAGAGTCCGTCCCACGCCGGCGTTTGCGGTGGGCATCGTAGCGCCGGCTGGCGTCGGGGTTCGTCCTAGCCTCAGGATGGCTGCCCGCCGCGCCCAATCACTGGCTCGCGAAATTCACCGATCGGACCGCCAGTGATGTGGCCCATACTGGCAGTCGTCGGATTCCTCGCCACCGCCGTTCTGCTAGCATTCGCCTGCTTCCAAACCCATCGTTTGTCCCAAGCACGAATAGTTCAACAGGAACTCGAGAAGTCATCGCAGGTCCGCGAAGAAGAGCGGAGAGTACTCGAGTTGATTGCCAAGGGTGCTTCGCTCAAGGAGGTGCTGGACGCGCTCACGATGGCCATCGAACGACTGGCTCCCCACTGTTTCTGCACGATTCTGCTTCTCGACGGTGATGGCCGCAGATTAATCGAAGGCTCAAGGGGCAGCCTGCCTCCCGAGTACATGCGTGCCCTGGATGGACTGGAAATAGGGCCAAACGTAGGCGCCTGCGGCACCGCGGCCTTCCGAAATCAAACGACCATTGTGGAAGACGTCGCCACAGACTTTCGCTTTGCACTCGCCAAAGACGTCCTGTTGTCGTTTGGACTACGCGCCTGTTGGAGCGTTCCGATCCGAGATTCCAACAAGAATGTTCTGGGAACGTTCGCCATGTACCACCAGCGCATCGCCAGACCGCGCGAGCACGAGATCAATCTCGTGGAAGCGGGCGCCCATCTCGCCGGCAACGCTATCGAGCGCCTCGGCTTTGAGCAGAACCTGCGAGACGGCGCTTCGCGCTTTCACTTGGCCGAGAAGGCGGCCGCGTTTGGCGTGTGGCACATCAATTTCCGCTTGGGAATGGTCACGATCTCAGATGGGTTCTCTGCTCTGGCCGGTCTGGCTGGTTGGCCCCTACGCATGACGCTCGGCCAATGGCGGGAGATGATTCACGTCGATGATCGGCTGGCTTGGGACGCTGCCGTTGAGGGGATAGTCGCTAAGCGCGCGTTTCAGGCCGAATACCGCATTCTCCTCCCAGATGGCTCCATCCGCTGGCTGCGTAGTCACGCCCAGACGGAACTGTCTGACACGGGTTTGCATTTGCTCACCGGAGCGTCCATCGACATTACCGAGGCCAAGGAGTTGCTCATGAGGTTCTATAAGGCATTTAATGTGAACCCAGAGCCGATTGTCATCAACGCTTTTTCCGACGGCCGCTACGTCGATGTGAATGACAGCTTCCTTCGGATAACTGGCTATCGACGCGAAGAGGTTCTAGGGCACACGGCACGGGAAATGGGATTGTGGAATCGACCAGAAGATCGCTCCCGGTATCTGGAAATGCTCAAAGAAACAGGTTCGGTCCGCGACCTAGAAATCGCTTTCCAGACGAAAGCAGGGGCCCAACGCACAGGGTTGATTTCGGCGGAGTTGATCGATATCGGCGGCGAGAAGTGTGCCATCGCTGTGATCAAGGACATCACGGAGCGCAGCATTTTGGAGAAGCAGCTTCGCCAAGCGCAAAGGATGGAAGCCGTCGGACAGTTGACCGGAGGGATTGCGCACGATTTCAACAACATCCTCGGCGTGATCATTGGCTACAGCGAGCTTCTTGAGGCGCAGCTGGATCCGAGCAGCAAATTCCACAAGAATGCTGTGGAGATTCACAAGGCTGGACAGCGCGCCGCGTCCTTGACCCGCCAGCTACTCGCGTTCAGCCGCCAGCAAGTGCTGAAACCAACGTTATTGGATCTCAACTCGATCGTGGTCGACACGGAGAAGATGCTGCGACGTCTGCTCGGCGAGAACATTGAGTTGAAAACGGTGTTAGACCCAGCGCTTGGGCGTGTGCGGGCCGATCAGGGACAGATCGAGCAGGTCATCATCAATTTGGCGGTAAACGCGCGGGACGCAATGCCCGAAGGAGGAAAGCTGACGATCGAGACGGTGAACGTCGAGGCTGATGACAAGTATGTTCGCCAGCACGCTCCCATGTCCGCCGGCTCATTCGTTGCGCTCACCATCACCGACACGGGCGCGGGGATGAATGCGGACATACAGGCGCAGATCTTTGAACCGTTCTTTACAACCAAGGAGCGAGGAAAAGGCACCGGGTTGGGTCTAGCGACAGTGTATGGAGTCGTGAAACAAAGCGGCGGTTTCATCTGGGTCGAAAGTGAGCCGGGGCAGGGCAGTACGTTCCGGGTTCTTTTGCCACGAATCGAAGGGCCGGTCGGGACAGCGGCCCGCTATAGCCGGCCCCGAGAATCCTGGAAAGGATCAGAGACGATTCTGCTCACCGAAGACGAAGAGCCCCTTCGGAAACTAATCCTGAGCATGCTGAGCGAAGACGGATACGCCGTACTGGAAGCAGCCAATGGTAGCGAGGCGATAGAAATTGCTCGCGGGGCTCCTGGGAAGATCGACCTGCTTTTGACGGACGTGGTAATGCCAGGCATGGGCGGGCTCGAGTTGGCTGACCAATTGGTCGCGCTTTATCCGGAGATGAAGGTGCTTTACATGTCCGGCTACACGGAGTTCGCTGCTCCACAGAACAAAATTCTTCAACAGGGTCGTCCCCTGCTGCAAAAACCTTTCACGCGACAGACTCTCGCACGCAAGGTTCGCGACGTGCTGCAAGACAGTCCCGCACCGGAACTGTCCCTCCGCTGAGGCGCGTCCCGTCCTCGCATCGTATGCGAGAACGATTTAGAGGGCGCGGTTGCCAAATAGAAGGAGCAGCCCTACCCCCGCGAGGCGATGGCTCAAAATCAAGAATCCCTGGACTAGGTCGAAGGCCGATCCCGGATTTTCGAGCGGCACCAACCACAAGCATCGTCGCTAGCTGGTAACGAGCGCCGCCGAAGACGGACGCGGGCGAAACTGCGGTCGCGGATAGCGCAAATAGACCGGAATCACGCGCAGCGATCAGGCGTGCTAAAACCAAAGTGCCGATTGCATTGATGCCCGGTGATAATCCTTCGCCGCCCGCAAGCGCTTGTGGGAGCTTTTGCCGGATTATTCCGCTGGCGAGTTTTCCGGCCAAATTTCCGCATTGAGCGCGTTGGTTGAAGGGCCCCATCCGCCCCAGTAGGATTTTGCTGCGCCGAACTCACCTCGAGGTACAGCCGGATACCCCTGTACTTCACCTGTACCACAGATCAGGTGTTTTCCCACCCTAAACTACGGTATACACCTCAAGTCCGCGGGCCGTCCGATTTCACGTCCACCGCTCTTCCGCTCTCGGGATTCCCGCCCAGCAGCTCTCTCCGACGGACATATCGCAGAAAGGGCCATTTAGGAGCGTGGTGGATGAAGAGCCGTGTCGCCGCACTCGCGTCCATTTTTGCGCTGGGGTGCGTGTGCACCGGCCGCGGTGCAACGACGGCGGTCCGCGGCAACAACACGGATCCTGCGATCCCGGGCAGTCCGACGAATCGATCGAGCCCTAGCGATCCGACCGACCCCAGCGGCCCGAGCACGCCGTCTGATCGAACCACTACCAGTCTGCTCGAAATCACCACGACCGAACTTCGGGATGCGACCAGCAATACTTCCGCCGTTGGGGTGCAGTTACTGAAGAATAACGTCACGACGATTCTATGAGAGGTGATGAATGGGTGTCCGTGCTTCAAAAGACAGTTGGTTGCCTCAGCCTGCGCTGCACCTGTCGATCATGACAGTGTGTCTCTTACTGGCAAGTACGGTCACACGGGCCAGCGATCTGATACAGCAGCAAAGTGCCACTGCCGTCACTCAGTCGTCCATTACCGTGAATCTTCCTTCCGCGGTCCTGCCGGGCGATGCTTTAATTGTCACGATTGCGAACGACGCGGTCTATGCCCAGAGCGTTGCTGGTGGCGGCATAACTGCTGGCGGTTGGACACTCGCCGCGCAGAGCTGCGCTCACGAGTGTTCACAAGTGTGGTACGGCCTTCATTCGAACGGCTCGTCTTCCTCCGTCGTCGTCACCTTTTCACAGTCGGCGGATATTTCGGTAAACGTGAGCGAGTATTCTGGAGTCACCGGGGTCGACAAGGTGGTGAACGCCAACGGCGCCAGTACATCGGTAAGTCCGGGTAGCTTAAATCTTGCCCGAAAGTACGATCTCATCATCGAAGCTGCCGGTATACATGGAGCCAGCATTAGCGGGGGGCCGGCAAGCGGATTCACGGCATTGGCTGCCGGCAACAATCCGGCGGGATATCCGCTGCTTGAAACTGCCTACTTCACTACTTCGACGCCGACTGGCACGTATTCGACGACCTGGACCCTGCCGCAGTCTGAAGCATGGGATGCCCTCGCCGTCGCATTTACAGGAAACAACATCGTGCAAGAGTCAATTGGCTCGGCTGCAGACAGCGCGAGTCTGAATTTGACATTATCCGCCGCGCCCCAAGATGGCGACGCGCTGGTACTGTCGATCGTGGATGGTGCCAACTACGCGACTTCGGTGAGCGGCGGAGGAGTCACCTGGACGCGGGCTGCCGGAAGCTGTGAACACGAATGCGTTGAGATCTGGTACGGACTCAATTCGAACGGGAGCAACAGAGCGGTCGAAATTGCCTATCCCAGCGCTGGGGATATAACGGGAGAGATTACCGAACTGGCCGGTATTGCGGGGCTGGACACGACCGGCGCCAACAACGACGGGACCAGCACCGACGTCAGCACCTCAACGGTGACGCCAGCGAACGCCAACGATTTCTTGCTCGCAAGCGCCGGCATTAACGGGAGCACGGTCACGAACGGCCCCTCGGGAGCGTGGTCGGCATTGGGATCGACCTCACCAGCGCCGGCGGGCACCGCGATCGAGCCGGCTTACGCGATCGTTACCCAGACGGGGGCGTTCTCGACCTCATGGACTCTTTCTTCGGCGACTGGTTGGGATACAGTGATCGCCGCGTTCGAGCTGAGCCCGCTCGTGCAGCAGGCAACGGGAACTAGCTCAGGTTCCTCCACAGTTTCTGTCAGCTTGCCGTCCAATCCAGCGGCGGGTGACGCTCTGGTCCTCTCGGTCACCAATGGCGGGGGTCAAACGGTTAGCTCCGTATCCGGTGGCGGTACAAGCTGGACGCGCGCCGGGGCAAGCTGCGATCACGTATGCACAGAATTGTGGTATGGACTCGACTCGAGCGGCTCTGGCAAGGTGATCACCGTGACATACGGTGGCGCCACAAACGCGGCGGCTAACGTCAGCGAGTTTTCCGGAATCAACGGTTTCGACGGATTTACAAGCGGTTACGGTGTCAGCACCACCGCCTCAACTGATTCGCTCAGCACCACCAATGCCAATGACGTGCTGGTAGGAACAGCAGGAATCGACTACACGAGCATCAGCGGCGGGCCGTCAAATTCGTTTATTCCGCTGGCGAGTGCCAGTGCAGGGTCGGACGCTTTATTGGAGGGCGCCTATGATGTCTCGACCAGTAGCGGATCCCTCGCGACCGGCTGGACAGTGCCGGAGGCCGTGGGCTGGGATTCCGGTATCTTGGCGCTCAAAACGGCCACTGCATTTAGCCAGGCCGTCCAGTCCTCACCGCAATACTACGGCCCGGGAATCAACATGGTCTCGCTGAATAATTTCGCGCTCGATAGTGCCGCCGAATACGTAGACTACACGTTCACGGCGCAGCAAACCGGCAGCATCAATACCCTGATGCCGTACTTCGTCGATTGTAAAATCGAAACCAGCAACCCGTGCACAACCGGCTCGGGGCTGTACGGCTCTGGCGACGGCGCCGAATTGCAAGTCGACGTCTACCCCGACAATGGTTCCGGCGAGCCGGATATGGGCGCTCAGCCGCTTGGAAGCATCACTCCGTTTTGGGTGTGCGGCGGCGGGGCAATCACATCCGCGTGCAGGGTCCTTTCGAACACCTTTCGTGAGTTGGATTTTGAACAAGCGGTTTCGGTCGTCGCGGGCACGGAATACCACATTGTCTTCCGGAACATCGCCAGCGACCCGACGACGAATTTTTCCTCACTCGATGAAATCTTGAGCCCAGCGTCTCTGACCTGCCCGAATGTAAGCAATGCTGCGCAGCCTACGTTCGCTCCTAGCCAGTTGGGGATACTGAGGAGCAGCGATGGAGGCAGCACCTGGGGCCCGGCGTCCGGCAACAGTTGCAACACGCCGATTGTTGATCTCACATATTCCAACGGCTTTCATCAGGGCAACGGCTACACGGATGTCGGTGAATTTACGGCCGCGATCGGTGGATCGGACGACATCGTAAGGGAAGTATTCACCGTGGGCGGATCGAGTAAAACCGTTAACGCCGTATCGGTGTTTGTCAACCTTGTCTCCGGATCAGAAGGGCTGTGGGTGGCGTTGCAAAACAGCTCCGGAACCGTCTTGGCGAAGGGACAAGCAATGCCGAATTCAGGTTCCTTCTCGTTTTGGAGGACCTACCAATTCAGTTCACCGGTCACGCTGCAATCCGGTCAAACCTATCAGCTGGTTCTTACCGCGACGAGCACTTATTCGGCGCAAGCGCTGGAAAATGGCAGCCAGAACGGCGAGCCATTCTCGTCGGATACGGTCTGGAGCGCGACCGGTGCTGAAGCGCAATTCTCGACCAACGGTGGCAGCACCTGGACTGAATGGGAGGACGACGGCGCTCCGGGCGAAGTAGCCGACCTGATGTTCTACTTCACGCTGCAATGAGGCGCTAAACTCGCCGCTGACGACGCTCGCCGCAGTGACGGAGATAACTTCACCAGTATTGGTGTCGGGACAGTAGCGGCAACCGGCTGGCTCGAGCGGGCATCTTCCTTGGTAGAGAGATCGGGGTCTCGCCATGCGATGCACCACGAAGAGGCGCGGAGCGGCATTATTAATCGCCGGGCTAGCGGCCTTGCTTGCGTTTGCAGCACCGGCGCGGGCGCAGCGAGGCAGAGGAGGTATGCGTGGCGCCGCGGCACGCGTAGGGGCAGGATCATTTGGCCGTGCGGGGTTCGGCCGACCTTACGATCGTTTCGGCCGCGGATACCTGAGGCGTCGAGGATTCGTTATTCCAATCTGGTGGGATGGCACATTTTGCTATTGGGCTGCGACCGATCCTTATGACTGCTATCCCGATGACTCTCAAGACGACCAACCGGCATATGGCTATGCGAGCTATTCGGCTCCGATCATTATTCAGCTTCCGCAGGCCGCGCCGGCAGAGCCGCCGGTCGATACATCCGGGACACAGCAGGCCGAGTCCTCTCCGCCCGAGGAAAACCTTGCGCCACTGACCCTGGTGCTTCGGGACGGACAAGTGTTGAAAGTGGCTGCATTTACAATTACGAATGATCAGGTCGCCTACGTGACGGCCGAAGGAATGCGGCGTTCCTTCCCGATTAGGGAACTCGACAAAAACGCGACACGCAAGAAGAACGAAGAACAAGGCACGATGGTCGCGCTGCCGGGTTGATTTCTCTAGCGCGGCCCGATGTGGGAGGCCGGAGGTACGGCGTTCGACGCGAATCAATGAACTTCGGCGGCGCGTCTGTGCCGCGATGTTCGGGGCTCCCTCTGCCGATGAGCCTCTCGGGCAGCGGGTGCTTGACTCTCGGGCCGCGCACCACGTAGCGGTCTCGCTGCCAAAGATCGTCGAAAAAGTTCGATTCCGCGCGCTGGATCAAGAAACAGGGTGTCCGGCGAACGATTGAAGGTCGAAGCGGCGGTTCAAGCTCGGTCGAATGGACTCGCGCCGGCTGATCCCGTTTCAAGCAGAACCGGCGTGAAGGACCCAGCAGCGGTGCTCCTGACGGAGCCCTGCGCTCCTAACTGTTCCCGAGATGACCGTGAGTGGCCGATGCTCAATGAGTGCCCGATGAAGAAGAGCGCATCGGATGGGTGCTGAAAAATTTCCAGATGATTTCATCGGCATCCAGATCCATGCTGGTCTTGCCCACCTCCTTTTCAGGCAAAATGGCGGTCCCGCCGGGCCAAGTGTTGCCTCCTCCCTCGATCGTATACAGCGACACCTGCGCTCCGTCGCGACAATCGCCATAGGTGTTCAAAATCGTGGTCATTCCTTTTTTGTTCGGAGGCGGCAAAGCCGTTTGCGTCGCTTTCAAGGCGCATCGATCCAGTTCCGCCCACCTGGCAGCGGCTGTTTTCACAGGCAAAGTCATCAAGCGAGTTCCCTTGAGATGGCCACCGCGGTAGGGAGCCGCCGGGTCCGAAGTGCCGTTGATCATCAGAAGCGAAACTCCACGCGAGAGCTGGCAGTGAAGGGACATTTCCTTCGGCAGGGCTCCGGCCACCGGGGCAACCGCGGCGATGCGGCCGCTCATCGAGCATCCGAGCCGAAAGGCCATGATTCCACCGTCGGAATAACCCGTTACGAAGATTCGATGCGGATCTATTGAATAGCTCGCGGTCAATTTATCGAGCATGTACTCAAAGAAGGGGACGTCACCCAACTGCGTTTCCGTGCGGCTGCCGCGATTTTCCGCGCCCTGGCCACCGGGAACGTCGAAAGGCATAGGCAGGCTGAAAAACCCTCCCCGGCGGCCTCTCGGGCGGTTCACGGGTGCCGCGGCGACTCCCACATTCCAGTCCGCCTCATCCGCATTCGGGTAAAAGGCGATGAATCCATACCGGTCGGCGAGAAAGTCAAAGCGCGATAGCCGCGCCATATCTTGCGCGGTTTCGTCGCCGCCGTGCAGAACGATGACCAGAGGATATTTTTTCTCCGAGCCGTAGCCGATGGGCAGGTGCAGTGCAAACGAACGCAAGGTTCCTGCCACGTTCACCCAGTCGAGAGAAGCTTGAGCGTGCGCGGCCGTCGGAGCGCAAAGAAAAAACGCGCAGAAAATAGCGACGCCGGTCGACACCGACCGCCAGCCGTCCCAACCGATGCGCGACCTCGCGCCTGTCACGGGAGTCTTCAGGCCGGGAATTCCGTTCCGCCCCCGCGGATGGCGTCTCGCATGTAACCCCCGGCTTACCGTGTACGACAAATTGTTTCCCTCGTCTCATCGTCCAGTTGGCGAGACCGCGAAGCCCACTTCGTTTTGGTCGGCAACCGCTTGAACCTCCCGTCCGAAGTATCGCCTGGGACGGTCCCCCTTTGCTCGGTTCTCACCTGCCGGCTATCGATCTCTCAAGCAGCGTCAGAGCGTCGCGACCTGCATAAGCTAGAGATGTGAGCGCGCAGCTAAAGGTTCGCTCGCGAGGCTTCCAATCGATCGTGCGGGTTGAACTGGCCCTCTTGCTTCGAAGATAAATCCGACCGCGAGAAAGGTCGGAAAGTTCGGCTGCAAGTTGCCCGTCGAGTTCGTAAACGAATCGGACAGGCAACCTCAACGCGGTCGGCCGAATGAACCATCAAACGCGCGGGTGCGCGCAAGAAAGAAGACTTAAAAATCCAATCGGGAAGAGTTCAAGGTGCAAAGCCCTTGACACCGGTGGGCCTTGCTATCGATTCCTTGCGATCTCCTAATTGGCCGCAGAAAACTCATCGGCCGACCTTGACGCGGCGTGACCAGGCCAACTACCTTACCAGCCTGCGATGCAGGCCACGATTGGAGAACGGAAGCTTTCGCCGCGATCGGAGTATGACATTCATCGGTTGGGACGAGAATATCGGGACGATGGTCCCTGTTCCGGACGAGGTTCGGTTTCGCAATCTCAGATGGGAAAGCCTATCGGTCCAAATGGAAATCGCGGCCAAATGCATTTGCTTCAGAGTTCTAGCTCAAAGGACTCAAAGGGGGCGCCTAAGTGACCAGGAATCCGCGTAGGTACGCGTGGATGGCGGGGCTACTCGCCGCGATCGTTTGCTTTGGAATTTCGCCGCTGGGATTGCGCGCGCAACAGACGCCGGCTGGCGATTGGCCCATGTACGGCCACGATCTTGGTTCCACGCGATTTTCGCCGCTCGAGCAGATCAATACCGAGAACGTATCGAGGCTCACCAAGGCATGGTCGTACGATATGCGCCCAGGAGGCGTCGGCCCTGCGTCGGGTGCATATTCCGAAGTCACTCCGATCGTCGTTGGCGGCCTCATGTACTTCCCCGCCGGCAACAAAATTGTTGCGCTCGATTCTGATTCCGGTAAGGAAATTTGGCGCTATGAATTGAAGGCGGGACTCGCTTCCTCCCGCGGCGTCGCCTATTGGCCGGGCACTCGACACGATCCGGCTCGGATTTTCTTCGCCAGCGGCCACAAAATTATCGCGCTCGACGCCGCCACCGGCAAACCGTCCGCTGGTTTCGGCACGGACGGCTCGATCACCCTAAAGGTGCCCTTTGCCGAAGTGCCTACCGTCTACAAAAACATCCTGATCATCGGCGCGAATGAGTACGGCCCCGGCGAGGAGCATCTCCACCCGCAAGATGAAGTCGGGTTAGGCATCCCGGGCGATTCCCGCGCTTTCGACGCCCGCAGCGGCAAACCTCTGTGGGACTTTCACACCGTTCCGCATCCCGGCGAAGTTGGCAACGACACCTGGGGCGACGATAGCTGGAAGGACCGTACCGGCTCGAACGTTTGGTCGATCACCATGAGCGTCGACGCCAAGCGCGGAATTCTCTATATGCCAGTGGGCGGCCCGGCTGCCAACTATTACGGTGGAGACCGACCCGGCGACAATCTCTTCTCTAACACACTCGTCGCCGTCGATGCCTACACGGGCAAGCTGAGGTGGTATTTCCAGACCGTCCATCACGAATTGTGGGATTTCGATCTGCCGCCAGAACCGAACCTCATCACCATCGATCGTCACGGCAAGAAAATCCCGGTGGTGGTACAGACCAGCAAAACTGCCTATATGTTCATTCTGAACCGCGTGACGGGCAAGCCGGTCTTTGGCGTCAAGGAGACGCCGGTTGCCAAAGGCAACGTTCCGACGGAAGCGTATTCGCCCACGCAGCCCATCCCCGTGAAGCCTCCGCCGCTTGGGGACGTGAGCTTCACTCTGAACGACATGGTTACGGCCGAGGACACCAGCGCGCAGCATGCGCAAGCCTGCCACGAGCTTTGGGAAAAGGCCGGCGGTTTCTACAACGCCGGCCCGTTCACGCCGTGGCTGTACCAGGATCCCGGGAAAGCCTTGAAGGTTTCTCTAGTATTCCCCGGCGCCACCGGCGGGGCCAACTGGGGTGGGACCGCTTCCGACCCATTGAACGGCTACGTCTTCGTCAACATGCAGAATCAGGGGGCGCTCGGCTTCATCGAAAAGAATCCGAAATATAAGCCCGGGGACAGCCTCCAACTTCCCTATGATCGCGGCAGCAACGCCATGTTCGCCGGGCAGTACGCCCAGTTCGCGGCCATCGCTCGCGATGCCAACGGCAAACCCATCGGCAGCTTGCCGTGCCAGAAACCACCCTGGGAAACGCTCAGCGCCGTCGACGCCAACACCGGCGAAATCGTCTGGCAGGTGCCGCTCGGCATCACCAGGGGCTTGCCCCCGTCGAAAGCCGACACGGGCACTCCCGGCGCATTCGCGGGCCCGATCGCCACGGCTGGAGGCCTGATCTTCATCGGTGCCACGAGCGACAACATGTTTCGCGCCTTCGATGAGCAGACTGGCAAAGTGCTGTGGTCAGTCCATCTCCCCTATCAGGCGACCGCCGTCCCGATGACCTATGAGGGAAAAGACGGCAAGCAATACGTCGCCATCATGGATGCGGGTGCTGCCTTCGGTCCGCGAGCGAGGATGGCGGGTCCCGGCCCCCAGTTGATCGTCTTCGCGCTGCCGTAGGACTGCCGCAGCGCAGCGCTCCGCACCCGCATGTTTCGAGCCTGCAGGTGCGGCGCATCGGTCGTCGGCAGGAACAATCAGTAACCGCGTTTGATCGAAAATTTATGCGAAAGCCTGACGGCAACTCATCTTGTTCCGCTGGTTTGTAGAGCCGGATTTGGGGCGATCCGGTGTGGGAAGCCGCGGTTGACGATCGATCCGTCGCAGACCCGCGCTGAGGAGATTCGGAAGCTCGTATCAGGATCGTCGAGCCAGTGAGCGGCGTCCTCCGCCTGAGCTTGCAGCTCGCCGCACACTCGCGCCTGTGAAGGAGGGCATCCTCGATCGAGCTCCACGATACGGCTGGTGAGCCGCAGGCCGCATTCTCCGAGTCGCTGCGTGCTCTCTTCCGCTCGGGCGAACGATCCCGGGCAGAAACAGCGCATCGCAAACTCTAATGCGAGACATACGAAATTTGAGTTGGTCGGCACCTTCGGAACGTGACATAAGGAAAGAGACTCGCTTATGGCTGTACGCACTCTCTCATCCAGAGAGGGCCCATATGGACTCCCAGCATGGCGGAAAGCGCTACAATTCCGGGAAGTCTCTCAATCGTCGGCCAAAGCCGATCGAACGCGGGCGCGTCTGCTCGCGATTCGAGCGCGCTCGATCACACGAGCGACATCCGCCAGCTGACCTCGCTTCTCGAAATTAGCAAAGCGCTCGCCGCGGATGTGCGCCTCCGGGCCAAACTTCATCAGGTCCTCGGAGTTCTGCGCAGTCAGCATATCGTCTTGGGAGCCAGCGTAGCCCTCGTGCGCGACTCCACCCGGGAGTTGCACACCGAAGCTTCCGTGGGTGCGAGCCCATCCGAAGAGCGTCTCCGCGGCAGAGCAGGCGACAGCCTGCTGCGTCGCGCCGTTGAGACCGGGCGCACCGTAGTAATTCCAGAAGCGAGCCGAGAGCCCGCGCTTGCCGACCGCGTTGCCTCACGGTTCGCCGAAGAAATCACGGTCTTCTGCATTCCGATCATCGTAAACCATCATGCGAGTGCCACTCTGACTGTCGAATTGCCTTTCAAGCAGGACAGGGACTACGACCGCAGCTTGAAGTTCTTTAGTCTCGTGGCTTCGATGATTGCACAGGCTGTCAAAATCAATCGCCTACTGGATGCCGAACGCAGCAGGTTGCTCGATGAGAATGTGCAACTCAAAGAGGCTCTTCAGGAGCGTTACGATTTTTCGAATCTGATCGGCAACAGCGGCCCCATGCGGAGCGTGTACGAGCAAGTGACGCAGGTGGCATCGACGCTTACCACCGTGATGTTGCGAGGCGAATCAGGCACCGGAAAAGAATTAATCGCCCACGCCATCCACTACAATTCGCCGCGAAAAAAACATCCGTTCGTAAAAGTCAATTGTGCCGCGCTTCCGGAAACTCTGATCGAATCCGAGCTATTCGGATACGAAAAGGGCGCGTTCACCGGCGCACACTCTCTGAAAAAGGGCCGCTTCGAGCTGGCCGAAGGCGGAACGCTGTTCCTGGACGAAATCGGCGAGATCAACTCTGCCACTGCTGTGAAACTTCTTCGCGTCCTGCAGGAAAAGCAATTCGAGCGATTGGGCGGCACGCGCACCATTCCGGCCGACGTGCGGCTGATCGTGGCGACCAACAAGGACCTCGAAAAAGCAATCGCCGCCGGAAGCTTCCGCGAAGATCTCTACTACCGCCTAAACGTGTTTGCAATTTTCGTTCCGCCTTTGCGCGAGCGCAAATCGGACGTGCTGCTGCTCGCCGAACATTTCCTTGAAAAATGTTCGAGTCGCCACGGCAAAAACATCAAGAGAATTTCCACCCCGGCGATCGATATGCTTATGAGCTATCACTGGCCGGGCAACGTCCGGGAACTGGAGAACACGATCGAGCGATCCGTGCTGGTGTGCGACGGCAATGTAATCCACGGGCACCATCTTCCTCCCACGCTGCAAACCGCCGAAGCGTCAGGCACGGTGATGACCCTTTCGTTCAAGGAAGCCGTGGACGCATATGAAAAAGACCTAATTCAGGACACGCTGAAGACCACGCGCGGGAGCCGCTCCAAGGCAGCCAACTTGCTGCGCACCACCAATCGCGTGATCAATTATAAGATTAGAAAGCTCCACATCGACTGTTCGCGTTTTAAGCGGTAGTCTCCTTTCATTCGGTCCTCGGCCGGATCGGCCCCTCGTCACGCGCGTCACAGCACCGTGACTGCGTCGCCGACACGCACCGTTCCGGCCTGCACCACCGAGGCGTACACTCCCACATGAGCTTCGTTGTGCTTTGCCGCGGTTCTGAGAATCTCCGTATCCTTGGGAAGATCGCCTTGTGCGAGCGTGGTCATCACGCAACGCGGACAGGGCCCGGTGACCTGAATGCGGACCTGCGATCCGATGGCAATCTCCTTCCCGATCCAGTCATTCTCGACGAAGCCTTTGCTGTCTCCCGTATCGATGATGAGATTGGGCCGAAACCGCCGGGGCTCAAAGCGGCTGCACGGATTCAGTTCGCGGAATCGGTCGAGCGTGCCGGTGGTAAGGACATGCAGAATCGCGAGATCGAAGAACGTCCCAGGCGGCATGGCTTCCTCAGTCACGACATCTCGATTGGAGAGTTCCTCCATGTCCGGCCAGTACTCTTCGAGCTGCGGATTCTGCGGAGGCGCGGCGAGCAACGTTACTTGCCGCCCGAGCGCCGCGGAAATCGAGGGCGCAAAATCGCTGCTGGAACTGACGGCGATGCCGCCGTCCGGAAGCATCACGCTAACGGGGGGAAGCGCCGCATCGCTCGCTATTGGACGTGTGTAGCTCGCGCGGAATCGGAACATGTTCGGCCACTTTCGCGGGTTTTTCGCGCTCACTACTTTGCCGGTTTCCGAATCGCGGAGAGCGTAGGAGCGGTCGCCGAAGAGCCCGCGCTCGGTGATGAACGCGGAGTTGACTTCCTCGCCCATCATGGATTTCACCGGGTAGCGATGCAAAGTCGCCAAAACCCCCGCCGTCATACGGCCCCTCCTTCTGGAATCGCGGCAACCGCGGACTTGGCCGCACCCTGATCCGTCAGATGCAGCTCCACGCTCATCGCCGTTTCTTCCAGCGCCTTGCGGATGCCCGCGATCTCCACATTGCTGCGGCTGCGCATCCAAACCAATGCTACGCCGATGGCCAAGTAAGCTAGAAAGATATACGGAAAATAGTTCAGGGGGAACGCCGGGACTGGGTACACCGTGCCGACGATCGGCACCAGCAACAGAGCCAAGGCGATCACCGCAATGGCGATATGCCGCATTTTCAGCTCGCCGATCTTCTTCAGGAAAAACGGAGTGGCCAGCGAGATTAGCACGTAAGCGCCGCAGAAGCCCATCGCTCCAAATAGCCCGGCATCGTTGAAGGCGTCAAACGGTGCCATTTGCCAGCCATGGAAATCTGCGTACGACAAGAGCAAGAAAGCGGTGGGAATCAGGAACTGGATCGCCGCGAACGACGTGATCGCCACATGCGGCGTCAGGTTCCGCTTGTGAGAACTGCCGACCGAGATGGGAAAGATTCCATAGCGACCCATGGTGAACAAAACCCGCGAGCCGGCATTCAGGCACGAGAGCGCCAGTGCGAAAAAGCTGATCATCGCGCCAGCGGAGATCAGTACGCCCATCCATGGAACTCCCAGGTTGGCGCTGAGCGTCGAAAGCGGGGCGTCGAGTTGATCGAGAGTCGGCTTGTTGCCGGCCAGAGCATGCGTTTCAACGTACGTAATGAAGACAAAGAACGCCCCTGCCAGCAAAAGGCTCGCAATCACCGCTCGCGGAATGGTCTTCAGCGGATTCTTCGCTTCTTCGCCAAATGCCGTGGCGCATTCAAAGCCGACAAGGCTGAAAATTGCAACCACCACGCCCAGGCCGATGTCCTTCAAGCCGTGCCCCACGGGATGTATTTGGGACATATCGACGGCGCCGGTCTTCCCAATCGCGAGAAACGCCAGCGCGACGATCAGCGTCACCGAAACGCCCTCGAAAATCAGCATCAGAATCGTCGAGAAGGTGATGTCCATGTACGCCAGCAGCCACGCCGCGCCCACGCACAGCGCAAAAAGCGTGATCCAGGGATGCGACAAGTAGCCCTTCACGCCCGTCAGATCCAACAGCTTCGTCGCGAAGTGCGTAAATCCAGTGACGCCGGCGATTCCGATAAACATGTACGCCCAGATGAGAGACCAGCCCGAAACGCCGCCCGCCTTCGGCCCAAGGCCCTTCACCGTGTATTCGTACATGCTGCCAGCCGACGTGTAGCGCTTCGAAAATTGATTCAGGCTGATGGCCACGAACAGCAGCATGATCGTGCCGAACAAATAGCATAGCCATCCCGCTGTGCCGGCGGTGCCGAACATCAGCGGCACGATCAAGGCAGCGGTCATGCTCGGCGAAATCAAGGCGACTGCCTGGGCCAGAACTTCCCAGAAATTCAACGCATTGGTTTTTAGCCGCGTGTGCGTCTTTTTAATCGTCTCTTCGTAACTCGTAAGAGTATCGCCCATGAGACCCCCTGAGATTTCTGCGTCACTGCCGAGATTTTCGTCGCAGTGACACATTGCACACAGAAGGCCAATCACCCGCCAGCTTGGAAATACCGAACTTTATTGCGCTTTTTTGAAATAACGCTGGTGCAGTCGCGAGTCGCCCGGCGGCCATTTGCGACATTCTTGTCGCGTTCTGCAGTGGCTCGGAACAACTTTGTTTAATTGCCGTAAAATCGGGCGACCCGCACCTGTGTCTCAGAACATTTTTGTATCGAGCCGATAGGCACCAAGACATAAATGTCTCGCGCCGGTTTTCCGGACGGCGAGCGATGTACGGCGGGGCCGGACGCGAGGAAGGGGTGATGAAGCTGCCGCCGGAAAGCCGCTGTTGCAGTGAGCGAACTTCGCGGCGACCGATGTGAATCTGGGCCGGATCGAAAACCCCGTTCGAGAAGCTCGATCTAATCCACGCGGTAATGGCAGCCGCGGCTTTCGCGGGACTGCTCGGCGGCTTCGAGAATCAGCAGTGCGGTAAGAATGCCGTTGCGCAAGCCAACGATCGAATCGCTGATTGCGCATTTTTCATAGAATCGTGCAATCTCTAGATCCAGCTCACGCAAAATCCGCATGGCGCGATTGAGACGCCTCTCACTGCGGATCAGTCCGACATAGTTCCACATCGTTTGTCGAATGGTGAGCCAATCCTGTGAAACGAGCGCGGGATCGACGGGTTCACGTTCGTATCTCCAATCGGCGACTTCTGGAAAATAGAAATTAACGCCGCAGTTGACCCGTTCAGCGGCATGGCCTGCGGCGCGCGTGCCCCAAACCAGGCATTCGAGCAGGGACGTGCTGGCCAGCCGATTTGCTCCATGCAGGCCGGTGCACGCCACCTCGCCCGCGGCTCGCAGCCGGTCCACCGTAGTGCGGCCGAACTCGTCGGTTGCCACTCCCCCGCAGCTATAGTGCGCAGCGGGGACGACCGGAATCGGTTCGCGCGTCATATCAATGCCGCGATCGATGCACACCGCGTAGATGGTGGGAAAGCGAGCTCGAAGCTGATCGGCGGGCTTGTGCGAAATATCGAGATAAACGCAGGGCTCGCCCGATTCCAGCATGGTCTGATAAATGGCGCGTGCGGCGACATCCCGCGGCGCAAGCGATCCGGCTGGATGAAATCGCTGCATGAACTCTTTCCCATGGCGATCAACGACTCGGCCGCCTTCGCCCCGGACCGTCTCGGAAATCAGAAAGCAGCCGTCCGGCGCCAGTAGTGCCGTGGGATGAAACTGCACGTATTGCATGTTGATGCAGCGCGCGCCCGCCCGGTAAGCCATGGCGATGCCATCGCCGCGCGCCCCCGGAGGATTTGTGGTGTGCAGGAAAACGCTGCCGAGGCCACCGCTCGTCAGAATCGTTTCTTTCGCGAGGACCGCGGACACCTTGCCGGAAGTTTGGTCGAGCACGTACGCCCCGATGCAGGCCAGCGGCCGATACACATCCGTAGGATCGAGCGAATGATGTGAAGGAGTGAGGAGGTCCACTGCGGTGGCACTCGAAAGAACGCTGATTTTGGGATGACTCCGTACTCGCTCGAAAAAGGAGCGCTCGATGGAGAGACCAGTCTGATCTTTGTAATGGATGATTCGCGGAATCGAATGCCCGGCCTCGGAGGTTAGATCCAGGTCTCCAGGCGATTCGGTAGATGCATCGAATGGCACGCGGAGCTCTTCGATCAGAATCTGCTTCACCAGCCGCGGCCCTTCGCGGCTCAGGATGGACGCAGCTTCGGGAGAGCTTAGTCCCGCCCCGGCCGTAAGTATGTCCTTTTCGAGCTGCTCGGGACATTCGTTGTGGCCGCGATAGATGATCCCGCCCTGTGCGCGGTAGGTGTTGTTGTCCTGGGGATCCTCAGCCCGCGTGATCAGCGTGACGCTGCAACCTCTTTTGGCCGCTTCCCATGCGGCCGCCAAGCCGGCCAAGCCGCTGCCAATTACCAGAATGTCAGTCGGTGTAGTTGTCGTCATCGCTCGTAAAGTGCGTCGCTAAATGGGACTTCCGGGTCGGCCAATCTCCTCGACACAGGGCAGCACGGGCCGATGTGCCTGCCGATCACTTCGCTCGCCCGGAAAGGCTCATCGCGCGACGATTCGAGTCACCCACGAACTCACGGTTGGCGCTTCGATCCGACACTCACCGCCCGCCAAACTTCTGATGGTACCACCGGATGGTGCTGACGCACCGATCCCGCCGGCTCCCGCGCGGTTCGAGGAGGACCTCATTGGCGGACGACAAAATTGCCGGTAAGGATGTGCCCGGTGTGGCCGGGCATCCGGAAAAGAACGTGTTGCGAGCGACGCAAGAGCCGGAAGCATCGCCCGTGAAACTGCGGAGTACAAAGCAGGCGAGCGCGAATAAGTTTAACTGCCAAGCTAGGCCCCCGTGTTTAAATCACACCAGCACATCCGCGGGCACTCCAGAATCACGCTATACTGATTCCGCCATTTGAGCGCGGGTTCCGCGCACCGAGAGCCAACCGCCGTTTTCGCCGTGAACTGACCGCAGCCTGCATCGAGTTCAGGGAAAAGAGGAGAGCCGTACCATGCCAGTCCAATATCGAGCCGACCACGTGGGGAGTCTTCTGCGGCCAGCCGACTTGCTGGCTGCGCGAGTGAATGGAACCGACGCGAGCCGCCTGCGGGCTATGGAGGACCAGTACATTTTGAAAGTATTGGGCAAGCAAAAGGAGCTGGGCTTCCAAATCTTTACCGACGGCGAATTGCGGCGCCGGAATTTCATGAGCGAACTGACGGATGCCGTCGACGGCTTCGACCTGGAGGATTCCATCGCGCGTGATTGGGACGTGGCGCAGGAAAAGACCAGGGTCGCCTCTGTCACCGGAGTGGTCAACAGAAAACTGAAACGAATGCACCCGTTGACCGAACGTGAGCTGCCTTTTCTCAAACTGCACAGTCCCGGCGATATTAAAATCCTGCTGCCGAGCCCCACGCAGTTTCCGGCCATCGCATTCAAGCGCGGCATAACGGACAAAGTGTATCGGGATCATTCAGCGCTCCTGTGGGACATCGTCGAAATCATGAAGCAAGACGTGGCGCAGCTTGCAGCTGAGGGCGTGAAGTACATTCAAATGGATGCGCCGAGATACAGCTATTACCTCGACCCGAAGTGGCGGGCTTGGATCAAGCAGGAAACGAATCAGGATGCCGAAGAAGCGCTCGATGAAGCGATCGCCGCAGACAACGCTTGCCTGGATGCCGCGCGGCGGGCGGGTGCGACCGTCGCAATTCACTTGTGCCGCGGCAATAATCGCAGCCACTGGTACGCGGAAGGTGGCTACGATGCGATTGCTGAAAGACTCTTTAATTCGCTCCGAGTAGACCGTTTTTTGCTTGAGTATGACGATGAGCGCGCGGGAACTTTCGAGCCTCTGCGGCTTGTGCCAAAGGACAAGGTGGTGGTGCTGGGCCTAATCACCTCGAAGAAACCACAGCTCGAAAAGTCCGAGGATGTGGTGCGGCGCATCAGGGAGGCGGGAAAATATTTCCCGCTCGAGCAGATGGCAGTCAGCCCGCAGTGTGGCTTTGCTTCCACTGCCGAGGGTAATTTGCTGTCAGAAGATGATCAATGGGCGAAGCTGAAGCTGGTAGTGGACACGGCGCGGCGCGTTTGGCATTAGTCTGCTTGCGTGACGAACTCCCTCCGGACGAAGCAAAGAATGGCGATGGGCTCGATGGCGATCGTCCGCCCGAGCAGTCGCGCCTGCACGAACAATTCCCTGATCCAGCCGCCGTCACCGGCGCCACGACCCATACGCAGCATGGTGAGACTTGTTCACGTGTCTGGAAGACTATTTTTCTGTTCGGTGGGCGAGAAGCCAGCCGAGGACTTGTTCAGCGCTTTTATCCGGGGGGAAGACCGGGTAGAACACATGCTCGATCCGGCCGCTTCGCACGATTAAGGTCAGACGCTTTAGAAGACGCATTCTTCGTACTTCGAAAGTCGGCAGACTGAGCGCGTCGCAAAGTCTATGCTTCGCATCGCTGAGAATCTCGAACGGAATCTTCAGCCGCTCAGCGACTTCGCGCTGATACCTGGGGGGCTGCGTGCTTAGACCGAAGACCTCGACGCCGAGTCGGCGAAACTCGGCGTGGAGATCGCGGAAGCCGCACGTTTGCGGCGTGCACCCGCGGGCACCCGGAATTTCGTCCCACCCCGCCGGCAGCGGTTTTCCCGGGACGCCTGTCATCGGATAGCAGTAGATGACCGTTCGTAGCGCCGGCAGACCACCAAGATCCACAGTTCGAGACTTAGTAGAACGCAGCCGGATTTTCGGCATTGCCATTCCGGTCAAATGGTCGGCGCCGCCGTCATCAAGCGGACGTGGCAGATTGGGCGGCAACGGAAAATGAGTGTGATCAGTCAATCTCTTCTCGTCTAATCAAGTGTAGGGATTCGTCGCACTGGATCGCCTTTCGCGCCGCGGAATCTGTTTCGGTGGGGTCAAGGTTTACCATTGTGCATCGCGCATCGCGTTGTACCACGGTTATCACGTAATCGCCGGTTTGTGACAAGCAGTGTGCCCATTGCTCTTCCTCAGATGTGCGACTCGACGCAGAGATTCGCGCGGAATTGTTTCCCAGGGCTTAACTGGCCTATCTTACTCAATTGCAGAGATCTTTAGGGAGTGAATCGGTAGGTCGTGATCGAGTGGAATCGCCGTTCCGCACGCAGCACGACCGACGGGAAATTCACGTGGTTCGGCGAATCGGGGAAGTGGTGCGTTTCAAGGCACAGCGCGCTTCGCCGCTCGCACGGCTCGCCGTCCCGGCCCACCGCGCTGCCATCCAGTCCATTACCGCTGTAAAACTGTAATCCCGGCTCGGTCGTGAAAATTTCCAGATATCGTCCGCTCACGGGATCGTGAAGTTCCGCGGCCGGCACTCGCCCTTTCCCGCAGTCGGCATCCAGTGACCAATTGTGATCGTATCCTCCGGCGAAAAGTAGCTGCAGATCATCGTCGTCGATTCGCACGCCAATTGAACGAAGGCGTGTGAAATCAAACGGTGAGTCGCGCACGTTGCGCAGTTCGCCCGTCGGAATCATCGTCGCATCGACGGGCGTAAAGCTGCGCCCGCGGATCAGCAGCTGATGATCGCGAATGTTTTTTGCGGCCGCCCCTGCAAGATTGAAGTACGGATGGGTGGTCAAGTTCAAAATCGTGTCCTGATCGGAAACCGCCTCGAATTCAACGATCAGTTCGTTGCGCATGGACGAGACGCCGAAGCGAACGCTGACCGCTAGATTCCCAGGGAATCCTTCCTCTCCATCCGGACTCAAATACGAGAATGTGACCGCTTCTCCCTGGTTCGTCTCCTGCCCTTCGCCATTCCACAGCCGTTTGTGAAATCCCGTAAAACCACCGTGAAGGTGATTGGGCGGAGCATTCTTTGAAACGAAATACTTCTTGCCATTCAGCGTGAATTCGCCCCGCGCGATGCGATTGGCGTAGCGCCCGATCGTACCGCCAATGAAAAACTTGCCATCCTCATATTCAGCGAGGGTGCGGTGGCCGACGACGACGTCATCGACTCGGCCGTTTCGATCAGGCACTCTTAGCGACACAATCGTGGCGCCGAAATCGCTCAGGCTCACCTCCATGGCACTACCGTTCGATACGGTGTACAGATAAGCGAGCCGTCCGTCGCGGGTCGTGCCGAAAAGTTCTTTCTGCATCGTTGGTTCCCGCGGGCCTATTCTTGTGCAGTGCGAGCTTCGCGAAACAGATGCAGATTTGAACGCAACACGATTCCGGAATTCAAGTAGCGCGCCGCGGGAACCGCTGCGGAATTGGACAACAGATCGACTAGCAACCGCACCGCCGTCTGTCCCTGCAGATAAGGGTCTTGATAGATTGACGCCGCAATGGTGCCGTCCTGGAAATACGGCAGCATTTCAGGAAACAGGTCAGTGGTGATCAGCTGGATGTGGCAGTCCGCAATCCCGCCGTGCAGCGCGCGGCAAACTGGCAGGCAATTCACGGTGTTCACGTAGATGCCTTGCAGATCCGGATGTTCGGCAAGCAGTGCCGCCGTTTTGCGATAACTTTGCCGCGCTGATTCGTGTCCTTCCACGACAGCGGCCACTTTCCCGCCGACGCAGCTGACCCTGAACGTCTCGCAAAAACTATCCGTCTTCAGTCGGTGTTCTTCCGCTTCCAGCATTCCCGTAATTACGGCCACTTTGGCGCCGGCCGGAACGAAGCGCGCCATCAACTCGGCGGCAAGCCGTCCGTTTAGCGCGGCATCCACACAGACGACGCTCGACCGATTGCTTTGCGGCGCATCCGTGGTGATGCAAACTACACGAATTCCGCGCTCCTCGGCTTCATTGATAAGCGGCGTAACATCGCCCGGACTTCCGGGCGTCACTATAATCGCGCTGACGCCCTGATTGATGAGCCCCTTCAGCTGGCAGGCTTCTCCTTTCCCGAGCGCGCTCACGGGCCGATAGACTACCTCGATGCCGATGCCTTCGGAGCGCCGCGCCTCGTCAAAAATGCCCAATCTCATCTGATCGTAGAAAAAATGAATCTCTTCGGGGATGCAAACGCCAATCCGCAGATTGGGCCGGCTCCGTGCCAGGGCTCGTGCGGCCGGATGCGGGGCGTAATTCAGTCGCTTCGCGATGCGAAGAATCTTGCTGCGCGTGCTCTCGCTAATCCCAGAGCGGCCGTTCAAGGCGCGATCGACTGTCCCAATCGAAACGTCGGCCAGTTCGGATATTCTCTGAACGCCAACGCGTTTACGAGAGCGAGTTTGCGGAAGGTCGCGTGTCAAGGCGCCACTACCTTCAGTTCCGTGGACGTCAAATCCGCCGAGTTGCTGCCCACCATGATCTTGAAATTTCCGGGTTCCACGACCCAGTGCCAATCGCGATTCAAGAAACACAACTCTTTGAACCCGAGCTTGAAGTGAACGGTCTTGGTTTCGCCCGGATCGAGCGAGACGCGCTGGAATCCGCGAAGCTCTTCGACCGGCCGTGTCACCGAGCTGACTTCGTCGCGAATGTAAAGCTGCACGACCTCGTCTCCGCGGATCTGGCTGGTGTTGGCGATATCGACGGAGACAGTTGTTTCCCCCTGCGTACCGATCGTAGCCGGCGCCAGGCGCAGATTCGCATACTTGAAAGTTGAGTAGCTCAGCCCCCAGCCGAATGGAAACAGCGGCGTAACGTCGCCATCCACGAATCCGCGCTTCGCCGAAGGCTTCTGATAATAGTAGTCCGGCAATTGGCCAACGGAACGCGGAACGGTGATCGGCAGATGGCCACCTGGGTTGTAATCGCCGAAGAGCACGTCGGCGACGGCCGTGCCTCCTTCTTGTCCCAGGTACCACCCGTCGAGAATCGCCGGGACTTTTTCCGCCACGTAATTGATGGCCAGCGGCCGCCCGTGGATGAGCACCGCCACCACCGGCTTTCCGGTGGCCAGCATCGCGCGCACCAGATCGTCCTGGTTTCCGAGCAAGTTCAGGCTCTCGCGATCGCCCAGGTGATTGGGCGCCCACGCTTCGCGCGAGGTCTGCTCGTTGCCGCCTAGCGCGAGAATAATCACATCAGCTTGCTGCGCAACTTTTACGGCTGCCTTGATACGCTGCGCGTTCAGAACCGGGTCGCCCAGCACAACTTTGTTGGCGTCCCAAACAGCGGGCGTCTCCGTGATCTTGCAGCCGAGCGAATAAAGCACTTCGGCACGAGTTCCAACTTTGTTTTTGATCCCCTGAAGGACGCTGACACTCTGCGTTGGCTCGCCGCTGTATTCGCCGAGATGAACGTCCGCGGCGTTCGGGCCAATCACGGCGATCCGCTTGTATTTCGAAACGTCGAGCGGGAGCAAGTTGCGATCGTTCTTCAAAAGCGTCAGAGCCTCGTCCGCCGCTTTTCGGGCCAGTTCGCGGTGCGCGGAATCGTTGGTGATCTTCACGGCGTAATTGGGATCGACGTAGGGATCATCGAAAAGGCCGGTAAGGAATTTCATACGTAGCACGCGCGCCGCCGCTCGGTCGATGTAAAACTCGGAAATCTGCCCGCTGTTAACCAGATCATCCAGATGATCGAACGCGTCGGCCGAGGGTAGCTCCATATCGACGCCCGCCTCGAGCGCCATCTTGGCCGCCTCGGAGTCCGTAGCCGCAACGTGATGAACGGTTCGCAGTTGTGTGATGCCGAAATAATCCGATACCACGATTCCGCGGAATCCCCATCTCTGCCGAAGCGTGCCAGTGAGAAGCTGTGTATCGCTATGCGCGGGAATGCCGTCAATTTCGTTGTACGACGCCATCACGGCGCCCACTCCCGCCTCCTGCACTGCGGCCTTGAATGGCTTGAAAAAATACTCGCGGATGGTGCGCTCCGAATAATTTCCGGGCGCGACGTTCGTGCCGCCTTCGGGTTGGCTATGCACCGCGAAATGTTTGGCCGTGGCGATCACGTGCTCTTTGTCGATAAACGGCCCGGCGCCTTGAAACCCCTCAATCGCCGCCACTCCGATGCGTGACACGAGATAAGGATCTTCGCCGTAAGTCTCCTCGGTTCGCCCCCAGCGGGGGTCGCGCGCCAGCCCAAGCACCGGCGCAAGACACTGCTGCGCTCCGCGTGCCCGAACCTCCGCCGCCGTTGCGGTAAAAACACCTTTCACCAGCGCCGGGTCCCACGTAGAGGCCAGCGCGATTGCTTGAGGATACGATGTGCCCCCGGGAGCGACATCGCCATGAAGGCATTCCTCGTGAAAAATCACCGGAATTCCAAGACGCGTGTGTTCGCGCAGCCACTTTTGAACTTCGTTGGTGAAAACAGCTTCCTGTCGCGGGCCGCGATTCGCGCTCGGGCGCGTCATTTCGCCCAGGCCATTCTTCAGCGCCACGGTGGCAAGGACTGGATCGAAATCGCCGTTGCTGTCGACAAATCGCTGCGGTGAATTCGCCGGCAGGCCCTGCTGCCAGGTACCCACGAGCTGCGCGATTTTTTCCTGCAGCGTCATGCGCGGCATCAAATCCGCCACGCGCTGCTCCACCGGGAGTTTTGGATTCCGGTAGGGCGGCATAGTTTGTGCTTCTGCGCCAAAGCAAAGTGCCGTGCACCCAACCACAATCAGCGCCGGCCGCCAGGCACCTTTCCGCCATAAAAAATCACGTTTCACGCTGCGCCTCCCGGGAATGTCTGCGATTGCAATCTGATTTTCGCGTGGTACTCTACCACCGCCGTTAACGTACACGGTAAGCAATTGTGCGATGTGCAGCGGGTCGGCCTTCGCGCCCGGGGAAGAGTCCATGCGATCGATGGCGAGAGCGCTGTGCGTCGGCCTGCTCGCGGCGTTCCTCGCGGCGACTACCGGATGCGGCAGCAATCGCAGCAAGAGCGGCCACGAGAGAATTCTCATCGGCCTTTCGATGGACTCTCTGCAGCTGGAGCGCTGGCAGCATGATCGCGACGCGTTCGTGGCCGAAGCCAACAAACTCGGCGCCGACGTGCTGGTGCAATCGGCGGAAGGCAACGACGCGACGCAAGTACAACAATCCGAAGATCTGCTCACCAATGGCGTGAACGTGCTCGTCGTGGTGCCGCACAACGGCGATATCGCCGCCTCCATCGTGAATAGCGCCGATCGGCAGCATATTCCGGTGCTTTCCTACGACCGCCTGATTCGCAATAGCGACGTCGACTTCTACATTTCGTTCGACAACGTCCGTGTCGGCGAGCTGCAAGCCAAGTATCTGCTCGACCGCGCGCCCAAAGGAAATTACATCCTGATTGGCGGCTCGCCCACGGACAACAACGCGCAACTCCTCCGCCAAGGCCAGATGAAAATTTTGCAGCCAGCGATTGACCGGGGTGATATCAAGATCGTGGCGGATCAATGGTCGCAGGACTGGCTTCCGAGCGAGGCCCTGGTTCACACCGAAAATGCCCTTACGCAGAATCACAATGATGTCGTGGCCGTTGTCGCGTCCAACGACAGCACGGCGGGCGGCGTAGTGCAAGCTCTCGAAGAACAAAAGCTCGCGGGCAAAGTTCTGGTCTCGGGACAAGATGCGGATATCGCCGCCTGCCAGCGAATCGCCGAAGGCACGCAGGCAATGACGGTGTATAAGCCGATCAAGCTGCTTGCCACGCGCGCAGCGGAAGTCGCCGTGGAACTGGCAAAGCATGAACCCGTGCAATCGAATGCCTCCGTCAACAACGGTTTCAAAAACGTGCCGTCATACTTGCTTGAGCCCGTGGTCGTGGACAAATCGAATCTGGCGCAGACGGTGATCAAGGATGGATTTGTGCGCGAGCGAGACGTCTATCGCAACGTTCCGCGGTCGGAATGGCCGAAGGCCGCCGGCCAGTAGGCGGGCGCCCTGGGAATGACCGTGCAGAAGGAACCCCTGCTTCAGATGTCCCACATCACGAAAACCTTTCCCGGAGTTCGTGCGCTCGATGGCGTGACCTTCGATCTGTTCCCCGGAGAAATTCATTCCCTCGTCGGCGAGAACGGCGCCGGAAAATCCACTCTGATGAAGATTCTGGCGGGCGTGTATCCGGAACACGGGGGGAAAATTCGCATCGAGGGCCAGCCGCAGCAATTTCGTAATGTGCGTGATGCAGAAAATGCTGGTGTCGCTGTGGTTTTTCAAGAGCTGTCGCTCGTGCGAGAGCTCACGGTAGGTGAAAATATATTTCTCGGTCGGGAGCCGAGCCGCTTCGGTGTCGTCGAATGGAATCGCGTGTACGCACAGGCGGCTTCGCTGCTTCGCGAATTGAATATTGATATCGATCCGCGCGTAACGGCGGGGACGCTCGGCACCGGCCGTCAGCAAACGGTGGAAATCGCCAAGGCGCTTTCACACAACGCGCGAATTCTTGTTCTGGACGAACCGACCGCTGCGCTCACCGGAGCGGAATCTGAAAACTTGTTTGCCGTGCTGCGCATGCTGCGCGATCGCGGCGTCGGAATCATCTATATCTCGCACCGCCTGGAAGAGGTTTTTGTGCTCAGCGATCGCATCACCGTCCTGCGCGACGGCAAAACAATCTGCACCGTTGCGCGTGGCTCTTTCAACCAGCAAGCGCTGATCGCCCAGATGGTCGGCCGCGAAGTGACACAGCTCTTTCCACACCGCGCGCGGTCTCTCGGTGAAGTCGTGTTCGAGGTGCGGCACGTTACGGTTACGGATCCCACGGGTCGCGGCGGGCTCCTTGTCGATGACGTGAGCTTCGCCGTGCGAAAGGGAGAAGTGCTCGGCATCGCTGGATTGATTGGCGCAGGCCGAACGGAACTGTTGACCGCGCTTTTTGGAGCAACGCCCGGCAGAACCGGCGAGATTCTGGTGGATAGTCAGCCCGCCAAAATTACTCGCCCTTCGGACGCCATTGCTCGCGGAATCGGATTCGTCACCGAAGACCGCAAGCGCTCTGGGCTGGTCCTGGATGAATCCGTGGTGAAAAATATGACGCTCGTGGCGCTGGAGCATGTCTCCGGCGTGTTCATCACCAGTGAAGCGCGCGAGATCGCCGCCAGCACCAAATGGTTCGACAGGCTTCGAATCAAAGCGCCCTCGCTTTTTGCAAAAGTGCGGACGCTTTCCGGAGGCACGCAACAGAAAGTAGTTCTCGCCAAGTGGCTGATGAACGAAGCGCGAGTGCTCTTTCTCGACGAGCCCACGCGCGGCATCGACGTGGGCGCCAAGGCCGAAATCTATCAGCTGATCGATAACTTGGCGCAGTCGGGAGTTGCCGTAGTGCTGGTTTCCTCCGAGCTGCCGGAAATTCTCGGGCTCTGCGATCGAATCGTGGTGTTGCGCCAGGGCCGAATTGCGGGAGAATTCTCGGGCGCCGGTGCGACGCCGGAAGCGGTGATGGCTCGCGCCATCGGAGCAAGTCTGCCAGCTGCATGATGCGCCCACTTCAGAATAACGATGAGTGACCGCGCCGAAACCGCTCACACCGAACAGCCGCAAATCGCAGCTTCCGCGGCGGCGCCGAAGCTCGGGCGCTGGCTTTCCGCTTCCGCGATCCGTTCGTACAGCCTGGTGATCGCTATCGCCGTGGTGTGGGCCATTTTTGCCGGAGTCACCGGCGGCATTTTTCTCTCGCCGCGCAATTTCTCGAACTTGATGCGGCAGACCGCGGTGACGGGCATTCTTTCCGTTGGCATGGTGATGGTGATTGTGACGGCGGAGATCGATCTTTCCGTCGGGTCGCTGGTGGGCCTCTCCGGCATGGCCGCCGTGATGCTGCAAACCGTGGCGCACGCGGGCCTCGTCGCGTCGGTGTTGCTTGGCCTGGGAGTCGGACTCGCAGTCGGCGCGCTGCAAGGTTGGCTCACCGCCTACGCGCGCATTCCATCGTTTATCGTCACGCTCGGCGGTTTGCTGGCGTGGCGCGGAGCGGCGCAAGGAATCAGTGGCGGCAATACTTACCCAATAGAATTGCCGTCGTTTATGGCGCTCGGACAATCGTATGTAAACCGCGTGACCGGAATCGCGTTGGTGACCGTGGCAGTCGCGGCCATTGCTTGGTTCGCGATCCACCGGCGCAGGGCGGAACGGCGCCATGGTCTGGAATCGCGCAGCGCGATTGGTACCGCTGTTGCGGCGCTCGTTGCATCGGCTGCTGCGGCCGGATTCGTTTTGACTCTTAACGCCTACGCGGGAATTCCGGTTCCCGTTCTTATCCTGGTGGCGATCGCTCTGGCGGGCACCTTTCTAATGTCTCAGACCACTTTTGGGCGACGCCTCTATGCCGTCGGAGGCAATCCGGAAGCGTCGAAATTTTCGGGAATCAACGTGCGCCGCCAAGTGTTGTGGGCTTTCTGCATTATGGGATTGCTCGCTGGAGTGGCTGGCTGCATTTACGCGGCCCGCCTGGGCAGCGCGGGGCCGCAGGCCGGCACGCTGCTCGAACTCGACGCCATCGCCGCGTGTGTGATTGGAGGCGCGAGCCTCATGGGCGGGCGCGGCACCGTGTTGGGCGCATGCCTCGGCGCTCTTTTCATGGCCAGCCTCGACAACGGCATGTCTCTCAAGGACGTTCCGGATTTCGTGCAGAGCATCGTGAAGGGCGGCATTCTCGTTCTGGCCGTCGGTCTGGACGCGCTGGCCAGGCGGCGGGACTAACGCGATGAATCCTACGGTGATGGGAATCGATGTGGGAACCGGCGGCACGCGCGTGGTGATCATCGACGCGAGCGGACGCATCATCGCTTCGGCCACCGAAGAGCATCAGCCGTTTGCGTCGCCAGCCGTGGGCTGGGCGGAGCAGCATCCGGACGATTGGTGGCGTGCCGCGCAGCTCGCCATTCGAAAGGCGCTGCGCGAATCGGAATTGTCCGCGCCACAGATTGCATGCGTCGGCTTTTCGGGACAGATGCATGGCGCCGTCATGCTGGACGCAGCCGGTAAAGTCGTGCGTCCGGCGCTGATCTGGTGCGACGTTCGCACCCAAAAACAATGTGACGATCTCACCGCGCAAATCGGACGCGAGCGGATGATCGAACTCACCGCCAATCCCGCGCTGGCCAACTTCACTCTGACGAAGCTCCTGTGGGTACGTGAAAATGAGCCGGAAAACTGGCGCCGCGTTCGCTCCGTCATGCTGCCGAAAGATTACGTGCGCTTCAAAATTACAGGACAGCGCGCTACGGATGTCGCGGACGGTTCTGGCACGCTCATGCTCGATGTCGCGCGCCGCAAGTGGTCCGCCGAAATCATGAGCGCCACGGGACTCGATCCCTCGATTCTTCCGGAGCTGTATGAATCGCCCGCCGTTTGCGGGAAAGTTTCCGCAGCTGGCTCGGAGTCGAGCGGACTCGCCGCCGAAACTCCGGTCGTCGCTGGCGCGGGCGATCAAGCTGCTGGCGCCATTGGACTGGGAGTGATCGCGCCGGGAACGGTGCACGCCACGATTGGCACTTCCGGAGTGGTGTTCGCGTCCACCGACAAGCCGCTGGCCGACCCGCAAGGGCGGCTGCACACTTTCTGCCACGCCATGCCGGACCGCTGGCACGTGATGGGAGTGACGCAAGCCGCGGGACTTTCTTTGCGATGGTTCCGCGACAATTTCTTTCAGGAATCCGCCGACGGTGACGCGGACGTTTATGCGCAGATGACCTCGGAAGCGGAACGAGCGCCAGTCGGCTCTGAGAAACTGCTTTGGGCGCCCTACCTGATGGGAGAGCGGACGCCGCATCTCGATGCAACCGTTCGCGGCGCGCTGGTTGGACTGACGGCTTCGCACACGAGGGCTCACGTGATTCGCGCAATTCTCGAAGGCGTGGCCTTCAGCCTGAAGGACACATTCGCGGTTTTCGATGAAATGGGAATACCTGTCCGTGACGTGCGGCTCGGAGGCGGTGGTGCGCGTTCGCATCTGTGGCGGAGCGTGCAGGCTGAAGTATATGGGCGCGTCGTGCAAATTTTGGAGATCGAGGAAGGCCCTGCGTACGGCGCTGCGATTTTGGCGGGAGTTGGCGCCGGAATGTGGCCGTCCGTGGAAGCCGCGTGTACGGCCGTGGTGCGCATCGCCGAGTGTGTCGAGCCCGATCCTGCGCATATAGCGATCTTGGCCGGGCAGTACGCACGCTACCGGCGCATTTATTCAGCGATGAAATCGATTTATTCGTCGTAGCTGGAACAATCGGCCGAGTATTTCGAGGAGAGTGGAATGAGCGCGAAAGGGAGCGATCCGTACCAGCCGAAAGCGGTGCACAAATTTTCGTTCGGACTGTGGACCGTGGGAAACCGCGGCCGGGATCCGTTTGGCGATTTCGTCCGCCCGGCGCTGAAGCCCACGGAAATAGTGGCGATGCTCGCCGAAGTGGGCGCATGGGGCGTCAACTTGCACGACAACGATCTGGTGCCAATCGACGCGACTCCCTCCGAGCGCGACCGGCTGGTGAAAGAATTTGCCGCCAGCTGCAAAAAGAACGGCATCGTCGTGCCGATGGCAACCGTCTCGCTTTTTTTCGATCCCGTTTTTCGCGACGGCGCTTTTACCGCCAATGATCCGGAAGTGCGCGCCTACGCGTTGCAAAAAACGATGCGCGCCATGGATATTGGGGCGGAACTTGGCGCCAAGATTTTTGTTCTGTGGGGCGGGCGCGAAGGCGTGGAAACCGACGCGTGCCGCCGCGCCGATGAAGCGATTAAGCGGCTGCGCGAGGCGGTGAATTACCTGTGTGAATACAACATCGACCGCCGTTACGGATTCCAGCTTGCGCTGGAAGCCAAACCGAACGAGCCTCGCGCGGACATCTATATGGCCACCACCGGACACTATCTTGGTTTCATCCCCACGCTCGATCACCCGGAAATGGTCGGCGTGAACCCGGAAGTGGCGCACGAGCACATGGCGGGGCTGAATTTCATGCATGGCGTGGCCCAGGCATGGGAAGCCGGTAAGCTGTTCCACATCGATCTGAATGACCAGATGCCCGGCCGCTACGACCAGGATTTGCGCTTCGGCTCCGCGAATCTCAAGTCCGCGTTCTGGCTCGTTAAATTCCTGGAAGATGTGGGCTACAAAGGACCGCGGCATTTCGATGCGCACGCGTATCGCACTGAAGACTACAACGGCGTGAAAGACTTCGCCGCCGGATGTATGCGCACGTACCTGATCTTGAAAGAAAAGGCCAAACGCTGGAACGACGACGCGGAGATTCAAGCGATTCTGCGCGAAGTCTCCGCGGGCACAACGGGAATCGGGAAAATCGGCCATTACTCGAAAAAGGAATCCGGGTTGCTGCTCGCTCGTGTTTTTGACCGGCCGCAGATCGTGAAGAAGCGGCTGCCTTACGAGCGGCTGGACCAGCTCACGATCGATATTCTCACGGGCGTCAGATAATCGCTGCGGGGGCGCTGCATGGAATTTATTCACGACGGCTTTCTGCTTCATTCCAAGATGGCGCAGCGTTTGTATCACGAGTACGCGGAATCCGAGCCCATTCTGGATTACCACTCGCACCTGCCTGCGCAAGACATAGCGTCGGACCGCCATTTTGGGAATCTGTTTGAGATCTGGCTGGAAGGCGATCACTACAAGTGGCGCGCCATGCGGGCGAATGGGATCGCTGAGCGTTACTGCGCTGGAGATGCGCCGCCGCACGAAAAATATTTGGCGTGGGCCGGGACGGTTCCATTCACGCTCCGCAATCCTCTGTATCACTGGGTGCATTTGGAGCTGAAGCGTTACTTCGGAATCGAGGAACTGCTCGATGAACGCAGCGCCAAATCCGTGTGGGATTGCGCCGACAAGCTGCTTCAGACTCCCGAACTTTCGGCGCGCGGAATCGCACGAAAGTTCCGGGTGCGCGTTGCCTGCACCAGCGACGATCCTTGCGACGATCTCGCGCATCATCGGGCGCTGGCGGCAAGCGAATCGGAATTCCGCGTATATCCGACGTTTCGTCCCGATGCGGCGCTTGCGATCGATCCTTCGGAAAGATTCGGAGAATGGCTTCGCCGGCTCGAACAGGCGAGCAATACGGATATCCGGTCGCTCCAGGCGTTTCTGGATGCGCTGAAGTCGCGTCATGATTACTTTCACGCGCAAGGCGCTAGACTTTCCGACCACGGGCTCACGCGATGTCATGCGACGCCTTGCGCCGAAAGCGAAGCCGCCGGCATTTTCGACAAGCTGCGCTCTGGCTCCAGCGTCAGTGACACCGACCAGGAAAAATTCCGGTCGTTTCTGATGCTTTACTTTGGTCACTTGGACGCCGAGAAGGGTTGGACGAAGCAGTTGCACGTGGGCGCCTTGCGCGACGTCAATTCGCGGCGCTATCACGAGCTCGGTCCCAACGCGGGATTCGATACCATCGGAGACGATGGCCAGGTCCGTGCGCTGTGCGCGTATCTCGATCTTCTGGATCGGGAGAACGCGCTGCCGAAGGTGATCGTCTACAACTCGAATCCGGCCGAAAATTATGCGTTTGCGGCAGCCGTCGGCAGCTTTCAGGACGGCGCAATCGCGGGAAAAATGCAGTACGGAAGCGCCTGGTGGTTCATGGACCAAAAAGAAGGCATCGAGTGGCAGCTCAACGCGCTCTCGAACACGGGCTTGCTCGCGCGATTTATCGGTATGACTACCGATTCGCGGTCGTTCATGTCTTTTCCGCGGCACGAATATTTCCGGCGGGTTCTGTGCAACATCATTGGCGGCGAGATGGAAAGGGGCGAGCTTCCGAACGATGAAAAGCTGTTGGGCGAAATGATTCGCAATATTTGTTTCGAGAATGCGCGGCGATTTCTCGGTCTCGCGTTGCCGGACGGCTGCGCCGGGAATCCGTAGCTCGTTGCAAAGGCGGCTCCACGTTTTGCCGTTCGCCATTTCGCGCTCGCCATCACCAGTCGTGCATCGTCCCATCGACCTTTCGGTTGACGGGCAAATAAGCGCGCTGGTACGGAAATTGGGCGGCGGCCGATTCGTCGATTTCCACGCCCAGCCCCGGCGCATCGCCTGGATGCATGTGACCGTCCTCAAATTTATACGCGTGCGGAAAGACGCGATCCGTTTCCGGCGTGTGGCGCATGTATTCCTGAATGCCGAAATTGTGGACGCTCAGATCGAAATGCAGCGCGGCGGCCACGCAGACGGGGCTGAGGTCCGTGGCACCGTGCGCGCCGGTTCGTACCTGATACAGTTCGGCCAAATTTGCGATTTTGCGCAGATGCGAAATTCCGCCGGCATGAACGACGGTCGTGCGAATGTAATCGATCAACTGCTCCTGAATCAGCTGCTGGCAATCATAGATGGTGTTGAAAACTTCGCCGACGGCCAGAGGCGTGGTGGTGTGGCGGCGAATCAGCCGAAAACGCTCCTGAACTTCGGCGGGCGTGGGATCTTCAAGCCACAAAAGATGATACGGCTCAAGCTCTTTGCCGAGGCGCGCCGCTTCGATGGAAGTCAGGCGGTGGTGCACGTCATGGAGCAGATGCACGTCCGGGCCGAACTCTTTTCGCAAGCGCGCGAATAGTTGCGGGACGAAATCGAGATATTTTTCGGAAGACCACAGATTTTCGGGCGGAGCATTCTTCTCGGCCGGCTCGTAATACATTCCGCCGCGGCCGACTCCGTAAGTGCTCGGCAGTCCGGGAACCCCTGATTGGGCGCGGATGGCTTTATAGCCGAGATTGAGGTAGTGCGCGACCGCTTCAGCGGTCTCGTCAATATTCGAGCCGCTGGCGTGGCCGTAGACGAGAACGGAATCGCGCGATGCGCCGCCGAGAAGCTGGTAGAGCGGCACGCCAAGACTTTTCGCCTTGATATCCCAGAGGGCCGTATCGACGGCGGCGATCGCCGCCATGGTTCCCGGGCCGCGCCGCCAGTAAGCGCCCTTGTAGAGATACTGCCAAATGTCTTCGATGCGGCGCGCGTCGCGGCCAATTACCAGCGGCGCAACGTGTTCGCTCAGGTAACTGGCGACGGCGAGCTCGCGGCCGTTTAGAGTGGCGTCACCGAGGCCGTGAACGCCGTCTTCCGTGATCAGCTTCAGGGTGACGAAGTTTCGTCCCGGGCTGCAGACGATCACTTTCGCATCGGTGATCTTCATTGTGCCGAGCCTTTCGCGCGAATCGTTTGAGGATTCGCGTCCATCGATTGCACGAGACTGGTTTCCAGGGCCCGTATGCTACCAAACCAGTGCTGGGGAGGCAGCAGTATCCTCGCCCGTGCGCGACGGCTGCGGCTTGCGAACGCGGTCGAATTCTCGTGCACCCGGACCTTCCGCCCTTGGTTGCAGCCTATCCTTATCTAGTGCCGCGTGAGAGCCCTCGCGACCTCGCCTGGCATCTTCGCGCGGCATCTCGTCCACCGGTGCCGGGGGAGAAAAACTGGGAGGAATAGGGGTAGAGTACGTGCGGAGAATTTGGTGAGGCGATTGCGATATTGGCGGCGGGCTGTGTTGGCGCTCGCGATTGCTGCGATGGCGGCGCTCCATGCTCCGGTAGTGCGCGCGGATAATGGACACGCGGCATGGCTGCGGTACGCGCAACTGACGCCGGCGGATCGGGCCAAATACGACGATCTTCCGGCGGCTGCCGTAATGCTGGGGGATTCCGAGCTGCTGCGGACGTCGCGGGCGGAGCTAATTCGCGGCGTGCGCGGGATGCTCGGGCGGACACTGCGGGCGCAGCAGGGCCAGCCGACGGAGAAGTCGATCGTGTTGGCGACTATCGACCAGCTTCGAGACGCAGATCCCCGTGCGGGCGCGGAGGCGCCACGGTCTCTGGCGGCCGGCGGATATTGGATTGCGACGGCGACGCTCGACGGACATGAGTGTCTGATCGTTGCCGGGGCCGATCCGCAAGGGACGCTCTACGGGACATTCGACCTGCTGCGCAGAATCGCGCTCGATCAAGATGTGGATCATTTGCGAGTGACGGAGCAACCGTCCGCGCCGGTGCGCTGGGTGAACCAGTGGGACAACTTGAACGGGCGAATCGAGCGCGGCTACGGAGGGCGGTCAATTTTCTTTGATAACGGCAGCGTGCGCGCCGATCTGACACGCGCAGGCGATTATGCGCGGCTACTTGCGTCGGTGGGCATCAACGGGTGCGTGGTAAATAATGTGAACGCCGATCCGCGCGTGTTGTCCGCGGATTTTATCCCGCAACTGGCGCGCATCGCGGATGCGTTCAGGCCGTGGGGCGTGAAGCTGGCGATTTCAGTCAATTTCGCAACGCCGAAAGCGCTGGGGCAGCTCCACACGTTCGATCCGCTCGACCCGCGGGTGATCGCCTGGTGGAACCAGAAAGTTGACGAAATTTACCGGCAGATTCCGGACTTCGGCGGATTTCTGGTGAAGGCGGATTCGGAAGGCAAGCCGGGGCCTGCGAGCTATGGGCGGACGCCCGCTGACGCCGCGAACATGCTGGCAGGCGCGCTGCGGCCGCATGGGGGCGTGCTGCTCTATCGCGCTTTTGTGTACAATTCGCACCTCGATTGGCACGACATGAAAGCGGATCGCGCCAAGGCGGCGCATGACATTTTTCATCCGCTGGATGGGAAGTTCGCGGATAACGTGATCATTCAAATTAAGAACGGGCCGATCGATTTTCAGGTGCGCGAGCCGGCATCTCCGCTTTTTGGCGGACTGCAAAAGACGAATGAGGCGATCGAACTGCAGATCACGCAGGAATACACGGGGCAGCAGCGGCATCTTGTCTTTCTGGTGCCGATGTGGAAGAAGACGCTGGATTTCGATATGCACGTGGACGGCCGCTACACGCCGGTGAAGGAGATCGTGACCGGGCAGTCGTTTCATCGGGCGCTTGGCGGTTTTGCGGGAGTAAGCAACGTGGGGCTCGACGCGAACTGGTTGGGAAATCCGATGGCGATGGCGAATTTGTACGGATTTGGGCGCTTGGCGTGGGATCCGAATCTGAGTGCCGCGGCGGTTGTGGACGAGTGGACGCGGCTCACGTTTGGCAATGATCCGAAGATGGTGCGAACGATCGCCGCCATGCAGCTTTCTTCGTGGCGGACGTACGAGGATTACACGGGCCCATTGGGCGCAGGCACGCTGACGGATATTCTTGGCAGCCACTACGGGCCGGGAGTTGGCTCGGCGGAAAATAATGGCTGGGGGCAGTGGTTTCGCGCCGATCATGAAGGAGTGGGCATGGATCGCAGCGTTGCGACCGGCACGGGTTACGTGGGGCAGTATTGGCCGGAAGTGCAGAAGCGCTACGAAACGGCGCAAGCCACGCCGGATAATTTGTTGCTGTTCTTCCATCACGTCCCGTACACGTACAAACTGCATTCGGGACAGACGGTGATCCAGTACATCTACGATTCGCACTACGAGGGCGTCGAGCGCGTGAAGCAGTACGTTCGAGACTGGGAATCGCTGCGCGGATTGGTGGACGAGCAGCGCTACGCGTTTGTGCTGGGGCGGCTGAAATACCAGGTGGGGCATTCGATCGTGTGGCGCGACGCGGTGTGCAACTGGTTTTATCGCATGTCGGGAATAGCGGATGCGCGCGGGCGCGTGGGGCATTATCCGGATCGCACCGAAGCGGAAGCGATGCAACTGCAGGGATACACGCCGGTGGACGTGGTGCCGGCGGAAAATGCGTCCGGCGGCAAAGCTGTGGAATGCAATACGGCCGGCACGACGTGCGTGGCGAGCTTTCGTTTCGAGCGGCCGGCGGGATGGTACGAGCTGGACGTGCAGTATTTCGACTTGAACGACGGCGAATCGAAGTTTCGCGTTTTCGTGGGGAAGCAGCTGGTGGACGAGTGGATAGCGGACGATGAGCTGCCGAGTTCGCGGATTGGCGGCGATACGTCAACGCGGCGGGAAATTCCGGGGCTGGCTTTGCGGCCGGGAGACGAGATTCGCATTGAGGGCACGCCGAACGGCTATGAACCCGCGCCGTTTGATTACGTATCGATCTGTCGAACCAGTCCGTAAGTGAGCAAGTAAGCGAACCTGCGTAAGCGAACGGGACACGTTGCCTGGCGCATTGCTTAGCCTGCGGGCGGTTGTTAAGATGCGCCTTCGCGGATTCAGACTGGCGTCACGGCAGGCGGCGACGTTTACGACGCTAAGGAAAGCTCTCTCGCATGGGACATCCCGCACTCGATCTAACTTCTCGAACTGCAGTGGTTATCGGCGGAACTTCCGGAATCGGCTTGGCAATCGCGAAGGGATTGGCGCGCGCGGGCGCGAATGTGGCGCCCACCGGACGGCGCGCCGAGTTGGTTGAATCCGCAGCCGAAGAAATTCGCCGCCTAGGACGGAAGTCGATGGCGGTTGCGTCGGACGTGACCGACTCGGCAAGCCTCGAAGCATTGCTTCAAGCTGCGATTGCCGAGTTTGGGGCGGTGGACATTCTAGTGAACTCCGCGGGAACCACCAAGCGGACGCCGACGCTCAACGTCAGGGACGAAGAATGGAACGGCATCCTCGATACCAACCTGAATGGCACGTTTCGCGCGTGCAAGATTTTTGGGCGGCATATGATCGACCGGCGATACGGGAGAATTGTGAATATCGCTTCGCTGGCGTCGGAAGTGGCGCTATTTGAAGTGGCCGCGTATTGCGCGAGCAAGGCGGCGGTCGGATCGCTGACGAAGTCTCTGGCGATTGAATGGGCGCAGCATGGAATTTGCGTCAACGCGATTGCGCCGGGGGTCTTTCGCACGCCGCTGAATGCGTCGTTGCTGCAGGGAACTCCGCGAAGCCAGGAATTTCTGGTGCGCACGCCGTTGCACCGTTTTGGCGAGTTGGATGAGTTAGCTGGGGCAGCGGTGTTCTTGTCTTCTGAGGCTGCGAGCTACGTCACGGGCCATCTGCTGGCGGTTGATGGAGGATTCCTGGCGAGCGGCGTGAACCAGTAACGTTCGCGGATTTCTGCCGGCTTGTTCATGCAGGCTGCGCTCGCGGGGGCGGGCGCGAGTCGGCGAAGGAACTTCGGTTTGGTCGAGGCAAAGGGAACGGTTTCGGCGAAAGCTCGCGCGGTGGGAGGCTTCCGCTGGACCATCTGCGCGCTGCTGCTCTTCGGCGTCACCAAGAACTACATGGACCGGCAGGTGCTGGGGATCTTGAAGGACACGCTGCAGCACGAGTTCGGCTGGAACGAAATCGATTACGGCAATCTGGTGATGGCTTTCGAGGGCGCTTACGCGATCGGGATGATCGTAGTGGGCCGCGCGATTGACTGGCTGGGCACACGCATCGGCTACGCGTGGGCCATGGGGCTTTGGAGTCTTGCCTCGATGGCACACGGATTTGCATCTTCGCTGGGAGGATTTCTGGGCGCGCGGTTCGCGCTAGGCTTCAGCGAATCGGCCGTGTTTCCGGCGAGCCTGAAGGGAATCGCCGAATGGTTTCCGAGCAAAGAGCGGTCGCTGGCGACCGGCATCGCCAACGCCGGCACCAATTTCGGCGCGATCATCACGCCGTTGGTAGTGCCGTGGATCGCGATTCACTGGGGATGGCGCGCGGCGTTCTATTTCATCGGCGGGCTCGGATTCATTTGGCTGGCGGTCTGGCTGTGGATCTATCGCGCTCCCGAAGAACATCCGCACTGTTCGCCAGCCGAATTGGCGTACATCCGCAGCGACCCTCCCGAATCGACTACGCAGATAAAATGGCTGTCGTTGCTGCCCTACCGGCAAACGTGGGCATTCACGCTGGGGAAATTCATCACCGATCCCATCTGGTGGTTTTTCCTTTTCTGGATTCCCGATTTTCTGCAGCGGAAGCATGGATTATCTCTGACGCAGCTTGGCTTGCCGATTATGCTGATCTATTTGATGGCCGACGGCGGAAGCGTGGCGGGCGGCTGGCTGTCGTCAGCGCTGATCTACCGCGGGAAAAGCGTGAACGCCGCGCGGAAGATCACCATGCTGGTGTGCGCGATTGCGGTGACGCCGATTGTGCTGACTTCGAGAGTATCGTCGACGATGGGCGCGGTACTGCTGATTGGACTGGCGGTGGCGGCACATCAAGGTTTCTCGGCAAATCTGTTTACGCTGCCAAGCGATATGTTTCCGCGCAGAGCGGTGGCGTCGGTTGTCGGAATCGGAGGGATGGCGGGAGCGGTTGGCGGGCTTTTGATTGCTACCGTCGTATCGCATTTGCTCCAATGGACCGGCAGTTATGCGATTCCATTTATGATTGCGGGCTCGGCGTACTTGATCGCGCTCGCGGTGATCCAGTTTTTCGCGCCGCGGCTGGAACCAGCGCGGATCGATCCCCTGGCCTGCTGAAGGGCGGCGCCGTTGCGGGTTGAAATGAGAGGTTGTGCATGAATTTATCTTTGCGTCCGCGAGAAGAATGTCGTTGGGATCTGGTCGCGCTTGGCGAGGTGATGCTGCGCTTCGATCCCGGCGAGCGGCGGATTTGGACGACGCGCAGTTTCGAAGTTTCCGAAGGCGGCGGTGAATATAACGTGGCGCGAGCGCTGAAGAGGTGCTTCGGATTGAATAGCGCCGTGGTGACGGCGTTCGTTGACAATCCCGTCGGACGCTTGCTGCAGGATTTGATTTACCAAGGCGGCGTGGATCCATCGCTGGTCCGCTGGGTCGAGGACGATGGAGTCGGGCGCGAAGCGCGCAATGGTTTGAATTTCACTGAGCGCGGTTTCGGCGTCCGGCCGCCGCTGGGATGTTCGGACCGCGGCCACACGGCTGCCTCGCAGCTCAAGCCGGATGAAATCGACTGGGACGATATTTTCGGGCGGAAGGGCGCGCGATGGTTTCACACTGGCGGAATCTTTTGCGGACTGTCGGAGACTACTCCAGAAGTGGCTCTGCGGGCGGTTGAATCGGCACGCAAGCACGGCACGATCGTCTCGTACGATCTGAATTATCGCGAATCGCTTTGGAAATCAGCGGGCAGGCGGCGCGCGCAAGAAGTGAACTGCCGTTTGGCGCCGTACGTGGATGTGCTGCTGGGCAACGAAGAGGATTTTTCGGCCGCGCTGGGGATCGATATCGAAGGCGCGGATGAGCACCTTTCGCAAATCGAGGTTGAGGCGTACAAGCGCATGCTGGCGGTGGCGGCCAAGAAATTCGGAACGCCGCTGGTGGCCGTCACGCTGCGGAAGGCTACGACTGCGTCGCGAAACGACTGGGGAGCGATTTGCCACGACGGCGCGGAATTCTTCGAGTCCACGCAACGCAAGGACCTTGAAATCCTGGATCGGGTCGGCGGCGGCGATTCGTTTGCATCCGGACTGGTCTACGGATTGCTAAGTGGAAAGGAGACGCAGTGGGCGCTGGAGTGCGGGGCGGCGCACGCGGCTCTGGCGATGACCACACCCGGCGACACTTCGATGGCCACGCTGAACGAGGTCGAGCGCCTGATGCGCGCGCCGGGGGCGCGCATCACGCGATGAGTCGCCGCGAGAAAGCTTAAAGTTATGGCCAGCAAACAACAGACGCTTCAGCGCATCGCAGAAATCGGAATTATTCCGGTGGTGCGCGCGGCTTCTGCGCAGGATGCGCTGCGCGCAGCACGCGCGTTGCGCGACGGTGGGATTCCCATCGTTGAGATCACCATGACTGTCCCGGGAGCTATCGACGCGATCGCTGAACTTGCGCAGTCGGAATCCACGATGCTGATTGGCGCGGGGACGGTGCTCGATGAGACGAGCGCCGCACGATGCGTGGATTCGGGGGCGCAGTTCATTGTCAGCCCGGGTCTGAATTTGGAAGTGGTTGGGGCAGCTCGCGCACTCGGGATTTTGATGATGGCCGGTGCTTTAACTCCGTCGGAAATTATGGCCGCGTGGGAGGCCGGCAGCGATGCGATCAAAATTTTCCCTTGCGACGCGGTGGGCGGCGCCAGGTACATTAAGTCGCTCAAAGGGCCGTTTCCGGAGATTCCGTTCGTTCCCACCGGCGGCGTGAATTTAGCGAACATCGGCGAACTGATCTGCGCAGGCGCTGAAGCAGTCGGCGTGGGCGGCGAACTTGTGTCGAAATCCGCGCTCGCTTCGGGTGATCTGGGGCAGATTTCCGCGGCAGCGGCGCAATACGTTGCGGCGGTGCGCGAGGCGCGCCGCGAAAAGTCCAAAATTGTTTCCAAGACGCGATGAGGAACAGACTGAGTAAGGCGCCTCGCGCGGCTCTGCCGATTTTCCTCGCGATTTTACTTTCGGCGGTGTGCGCGTCGGGCGGGCCACCATCCAGGGTCTGGGTCGGTACCTGGTCCGCTGCGCCGCAGCTTGTGGAACCCGCCAATGCGCTTCCCGCAGACGAGCTCCGGGATTCGACGCTGCGCCAAATCGTCCACGTATCGGTTGGTGGCGCTGATCTGCGGGTGCGGCTATCGAATAGCTTCGGCGCCGTGCCGCTTCATTTGGATTCGGTTCACATCGCGCGAGCGGTTCCGGACGCGCTCGGGGCAATTGATCCTTCCACGGATCGTGCGGTGACTTTCTCTGGCGCGCCTGATGTGACGATTCCTTCCGACGCGGAGTATCTTTCTGATCCGGTGGCGTTTCGCATGGCGCCGCTTTCCGACCTGGCGATTACAATCCGCATCGACGAGCCGCCTGCCGATGAGACAGGGCATCCGGGCTCGCGAACCACTTCGTTCGCCGCACGCGGCGATTGGATTTCCGCCGCGGAACTCCCGCATCCGACCGAGGTTGAGCATTGGTATTTCATCTCCGGCGTGGAAGTTCTCGCGCCGCCTCAAGACGCATCCGTGGTGGTGCTGGGCGATTCGATCACAGACGGCCACGCATCGACAACGAACCAAAACAATCGTTGGACGGATTTTCTCGCCCGGCGCTTTCAATCCAATCCTTCCACGCGGGGGCTGGCCGTGCTGAACGAGGGAATTGGCGGCAATCGTCTGCTGCTCGATGGCCTAGGGCCGAACGCACTGGCGCGCTTCGACCGAGATGTTTTGGCGCAAGCGGGAGTTCGCTATCTTATCGTTTTGGAAGGCATCAACGATATCGGCATGGCGGGGCGGCGGGGCGAAATTTCTCCGGCAGCGCATCGCGCCCTCGTCCACTCCATCATCGGCGCGTACGAGCAAATGATTGTTCGCGCGCACGCCCACGGAATCGAGGTGATTGGCGCGACTATATTACCGTTTGTCGGCTCCGTCTTTTACCATCCGAGCACCGCGTTTGACGCGGACCGTCAAGCGATTAATGCATGGATTCGCGCACCGGGACATTTTGATGCAGTGGTCGATTTCGACCGCGTTATGCGCGACCCGAAAGCTCCGAATCGCCTGCTGCCGGCGTACGATTCCGGCGATCATCTGCATCCCGGGCCGGCCGGTTATGCCGCGATGGCTGACGCCGTTCCGCTGTCTTTGTTTACCCACGCTCGCGCGTCAGGCATGCTCGCGCATCCCGCGAACCATCAGACGCGCTCCGAAGTTATCGAATGAAGGTAGCGATCTCGCCGATCATCCGTCGCATTGGAAGAGAAGAAGGAGGACCGCTTGGGCATCAGTATTGGTTGCTGGGGTATTCGCTCATGGGCGGTGCGCCAATCACCTGGCGTTTGCGTTTTCTGTAAACATTGGCAACGGCGAGCGTCCAGAAGGGAATGAAGTCGACGCCCGGCAAGATTTCGCCAACGAAGCTGGGGAGAAACTCCCAGTGCCAGCCAAGCAGGTATATCAGGATGCCGCCGACGGCAAGATCGAGGACATCGTCGGCTGGCGATAACGCGCCTTCGGAAAAGAATGGAAATACAATGATCTGGAGCGCATCCGCCGCGATGGCTAATATCATTGCCGTGCGGAATCGAGGCCGTTCAGCCAGCAGTCGATCGTCGATCATGTTGCAGCGCCTCGCCTACCTAGTATAGATCGAGTCGGGGCTCGCTTTGTTGCGACGCGGCAAAGTACAACACAAGTTCTCGCCTTAGGAGGTGGTGGAAACCGCGTGTGCAGCGGCGCGGTAGCGGACAATGAGGAGTGTGATGTCGTCCGCCTGATTCGCGCCGTTGGTAAACTTTTCGATCGATTCGAGGACGGTCTTCTGCAGTTGCTCGAGCGGCGCTTCTCCCTGCCCGGCAAGAGCCTCGCGCAAGCGCGCGGTACCATACATCTCTTCTGCTGGATTCATCGCTTCCGTGACGCCGTCGCTGAACAGGATCAGCGTGTCGCTATGTTCGAGCACCGCAGTTTCCGCCACGTAATTCGCTTCGGGGATGAGTCCCACGGGGAAAGAACCTTCGTTGGTAAGTTCGGTTGCTTCGGCGCCTCGCAGCACTAGCGGGGAGGGATGGCCTGCGTTGATATACACGAGCTTCCCAGTCGAGTCGAGGATTCCAAAAAACATGGTGGCGTAGCGGCCTACCTCGGAATGCTCGCAGAGAAAGCGATTCATGTGGCTGATCACGCGCACCGGGTCGGTGCCGATGGTCATGCCGGAGAGAGCGCCCTGGAGCATTGTGGTGAGCAGAGCGGCGCCGATTCCTTTGCCGGAAACGTCGGCAACCAGGATAGCGGTGCGGTTTTCGTCCAGCGGAAATACGTCGAAGTAATCGCCTCCCACCGAGTGGCAGGGAGTGTGAATTCCGGAAACGGCAAAGTAATCGAAATTGCGAAATCCGTGGGGAATCAGAGCTTGCTGGATATCGCGAGCGATGTTCAGCTCCTGCTCCATGCGCTGGCGCTGGCGTTCATGCTCCACCAGCCGCGCATGATCCAGAATGCTGGCCGCTTCCGCCGCCAGCGCGTCGAGGATTTCGCGATCGAGTTTGGAGAATGCGGCGGGGCGGCGCGAGTCGAGATACACAACGCCGAGAAGCTGCCCGCGCCAATTGTTCGCGGATCCGGAATGCGCATTGGCGTACAGCGGAATCGCAACCACGGCGCGCAGCGACTGCGCCACGATGCTTTGAGCCATTTGCAGAGCGGCTTCAGCCCGATTGAGATCCTCGGTCACCACAGGGGATTTTTGTTCGACCGCCTGGCGGAGAGCCGTTTGGCTGGGAGTGAGGCGGCTGGTGGGCAAGGTTGCGCCTCCCTTGCCTCTCCCCAGCCGCGCATTGAGGGCGCCGGACGAATCGGCCTCAAATAGCAAGCCGCGATCCGCGCCGGTAATCGCGATCGCGTGGTCGAGCATCGTGCCGAGCACTGAATCAAGCGGCAATTCGGAATGGAGCAGCGAAGTGGCTTGCAACAGGAGATTCAACTTTTGCAAACCGCCCGTGGTATCGCCGGGGATTGCGCCGGGAAGACTCCCGATGCTGGTGAGCAGCCCCTGCAGAGATGCCTCATCGGCGGCGGAGCGCAACGCGATCTCATAGGAATCGTCCAGACCGAAGGTAATCACGTCACCGCTGTGCAACGGGGCGCGCTGAACTCTTTCACCGTTGAGAAACAGGCCCCGATGGTGGCCGCGGTCTTCGATGTACCAATCATTCTCGTCGGAGACAATTGCGCAACAGCGGCGCGAAATGCGCGCGTCGGAAAGTTTCAAGTGATTGCCGGTTTCACCGCCGCGGCCAATCAGGAAGGGCAACTCGGTCACACGAACCATTTCCTGTGCGCCATCAGGGGACCTGACTTCGAGAGTCAACTTTTCGAGGGCTGCGGAGTCGGAAATGGGCATAGCGAATTACGACCTTTTGTGAGGGTTCATCGTAACGGTCGAATGAGCGCATGTCAATCGAGGCTGTGAGCGGACCGATACTGTTCAGTCCTGACACAATAGGGGTACTGTAACTCATAGATGTATCAATGATATAGATGGCCCGGAGTCAAAATTTAGGTATTGACATCGACGGTGAAGTCGATTATCCATGTCAGCACATTCGAAGCGCTTTTTAATGGTCGAGAGGTATTGGCCGGGTTGCGCACCCAAGTGGCAAGGAGATTCTGATGAAGTTAATTACCCGGGCGCTCCTGCTGTTGATGGTTTTCGGGGTTACGGCAATTGCGGCCCACGCTGACTCAACCAATGATTTTCAGGTGATTTTAAACGGTCCCGATCCTTGCCCCACGACCGCTTTTTGCGTCAATATTGGTGCGAACGACAATGAGCTTCAGACCTACACAGAGTCGGACCCGTTGGTATTTTATGCTCCCGCGCAACCGATACCCCCCGGCAATACGGTCACGTGCTCGTTGAACGGGCTGGCAGCAGATGTTGATTGCGGGCCTTTCCTGATTCCATCGTCTTCCGATCCCCAAGAATTCCTCGGAGTGGCATTTTGGGGATTTACCCTGCAGCCAAATGAAGACCTCACAGTCGGTGTGATCGGCAGTTCTTTGCTCACGCTGGACCTGCCTGAAGGCTATTCGTGCGATCCGATCTCCGCCTGTCCCAGCAATGGCACGATTGTTCTTACTCCGGAGCCTTCAGCAGTTTTGCTCTTGGTAATCGGGCTTCTCGCGCTGGCTGTGTTCCGCAAGCGATTTAGAGCGCTCGTGCCCGAGCTGGCTGCCTAACGTCCGAAAACCATATCGGCCGAGCGATTGGTTTGGGATGTCTGCTTTTGTCGGGTAACCTTCGAAGCACGCCCGCCAGCGCGTTCCCTCAACGAGCTACTGCTTTTTGCCGGAGTACTGTTTCATCAGCATCGTGAACTCAGGGCTAGAGTCGAGGTTCTTAAGATCCTGGTCTCCAGCCGCATATTCGGCGGGGAAATGCTTCCCGAGAGCTTCTCGCAAATCATTCAACGCGTCGCTTGTCCGTCCCAAAGTCGCATCGATCTCGGCATTCGCGTAAATGTAATCCACGTTTGCTCGGTCGATCGCGCGCGCCTGCCGGATAAAGCCTAGCGCCTGGGCTGCATTGCCCGTTTTCGCATACGAGAGCGCAATATCGACCATGACCTGCGCGTTTTGCGGATTGGTTTCGAGTTCTTTGAAGCCGGCAGAAATGGTGCGCAGGTACGCGTTTCGCGCTTTGTCGTTTTGACCGAGATCGCGATACGCGTCCGCTAAATTCGAAATCACGTCGGCGTCGTTCGGATTCATTGCGACGGCCTTTTCAAACATTGCCACGGCCTGCGAGTACTGCTTCAGCATGAAATACGAAGTTCCCAGGTTGCTATACGTTGAAAAGTACGGTTCGATTTGCAACGCTTTTTGAAGGTATGGGATCGCTTTCTGATAGTCGCCCTGCTGAAGGTACATGTTGCCTACATTTTCGAAGCCTGCGTCAATATCCGGTTCGAGAACCGACACCTGTTGGAAACTCTGCAGCGCCTTCGGATAATCGGCAAATTTCGCATACGCTTCTCCAAGCTCGTTTTCATTTACCCAATAGTACGGGTTCAACGTTACGGCTTTCTGGAATGAGTTGAGTGCTTGGGTGTCGTTGCCGCTGTCGAGGTACACTTCTCCAAGGCGGCGATAGAATTCGTCGGAATTGGGCGCGAGCGAAAGAGCGCGCTTGAGTTCGGCGATCGACTCTGAGTATTTGCCCGTGGTGCGGTAGACGCTGCCGAGCATGGCGTGAACCTCGGGCAATTTGTCGTTCAGTTGTTGCGCTTGTTGGGCTGCTACCAGAGCTTTCTGAGCCCAGAACGGGTCTTTGTTGATCTTGTACATTCGCAGGCTCGCGTCCGCAACTCCGGTATAGGCGAGCGCGAAGCTCGGGTCGGCTTTAAGCGCCTGATTAAAATAATCCAGCGCCGATTGAATATTTTTGCTGTCGTGGCCTCGCAAGGAATTACGTCCGCGGAGGTACAGGTCGTAGGCAGCGACGTTATCGGTCGGCCGGGCCTCCGCGGAGGCCAACTCATCGTTCGTCGGCGTCACATCCAGACCAGCGACCAGCTGGCTATAGATCTGATCTTCAATCGTGAAGAGATCGGCTACGACTCCATCGAATTCCTTGCTTAGGAGAGTTTGGCCGTCTGCGGCATTTTCGAGATTGATGACGATGCGCAGCTTGTCGCCTGCCCCTTGCAAGACGCCCTGCACAAGCAGATTCGCTCCGAGGGCCCGGGCGATCTTAGGCAACGCCTGCTTTTGATTTGCCTGGTCAGCGGCATCGACGGAAGTGACTCGCACGTCCTTCAGTTGGAAAAGCTTGGCGGAGACAGCTTCCTGAATGCCCTTGGCGACATAATCCAATTGCGAAGAATCCCCCAGAATCTGGAGGGGCAAAACGGCAATGAACCGGCCGCTGGAGAGGGGAGGAATTCCGGAGACGGTGGCTTGCGTTGAAGCAGAATGACTGCGACCGAAGACTATCTGCCGCACACGAGGAATTGCCAGCCCGATCGCCAGAACGGCAACCACACCGCCTGCAACCCAGGGCCAGCGGCGACCGGCCAAATCCGGAACAGCAATTTGTATACTGCGGCTCGCGCGCGATCCGGTACGGGAAAAATTCCGCGACGTGCTGCTCGCGGAACCAGAAGCTCTCAGGTCCTCCAGTATTTCGTTTGCGGTCTGATAACGCGCGTCGGGATCTTTTTCCAAACAGCGCATGATGATCTGCGCGAGCCAGTTGGGTATCTCCGGGTTGATCAATTTAGGATTTTTCGGCGTAGTCGAAATGCGCTGGTACATCAGCTCGACGCTGGATTTGCCCGAGAAGGGAATATCGCCGGTCACCATTTCGTGGAGAATCAAGCCAAAAGCGTAGAGATCGGAGCGGCCGTCGGTTGCCTTTCCCTCCGCTTGCTCGGGCGACATATAGCGGGGCGTGCCGAGGAAAGCGCCGGTCTGCGTCATCCCTACGGCGCCGTCCGCGACCGATTTTGCCAGTCCGAAATCTGACACGTAGATCTGATCGCTCTTGTCGACCAGAATGTTTTGCGGCTTGAGGTCGCGATGGACGACGCCTTCGGCGTGAGCTGCGGCGAGCGCGTCGGCAAGCTGCGCCGCAAAGCTAAGCGCGCGATCGAAGGGCAATCTAGGACTTTCTTTGAGAATCTGGTGCAGATTCTGGCCCTCCACATAGGCCATGGTGATGAACTTCAGGCCATTCACTTCGCCGAGGTCATGAATACGGAGGATATGCTTGTGCGAGATCTTGCTGGCCAGCACCAATTCTTGCTTGAAGCGCTCCATGATGTTTACTTCGCCCATCATACCTTCGCGAACCACTTTGATTGCGACGGTACGATCCAGCTCACGGTCGTAGGCCTTGTACACGCGGCCCATGCCGCCTTGACCGATCAGCGAGTCGATGTGGTATCGCGGGCCGAAGTCGCTTCCAGTGCGAATGGCAGTCGGATCGGATGTTTGCAATGTGGCGCCGGGGTCGAGCTCAATCGACACCGGCGTGCTGCAATGCGAACAATTTACAGCCGAGTCCGGATTAGGCGTCTTGCATCGGGGGCAAATGAGCATGCCAGTACAGTCGCGAGGGTGCTTCGATCTGACCCCGGATTATCCAGCATAAAAGCCGCGTCTGCAACCGCCTAGACGGTGGGAATCCGCTCATCGTTTGGTCCAGCCGGACCCCGTTGCCGACGGAAGTTAAAGCTTCCGCTTCGTTAATTGGGGTATTCTCTACCGAGACTCAGGCCTTCGAGCGCGAAGAGCATGCCTTCACTTGCAAATTCAACAATCTCACAGCCGCGTTTCGTGTCGCGGCGAATGGGCGCAGGGGCAACGCGTTTGGCTGGCCGCACGGTGGCATCGCTCGGGTTGATCGCGGCGATTACGATTCTGCTTTATCGCTTTTTTCATGTGAATGCCACCACCGCAGGGTTCCTCTACTTGGTGACGGTGTTGGTGATCGCGGCGGCAAGCGGAATCGTAGAATCCACAATCGCATCGATCGTGGCGATGCTGTGCTTCAACTATTTCTTTTTCCCCCCTATCGGCACGCTGACGATTGCCGATCCGCAGAACTGGGTGGCTCTGTTCGCTTTTCTGGCGACCGCACTGGTCGCCAGCCAGCTATCGGCGCGCGCGAAACGCCGTACGCAGGAAACAATTGCCCGGCAACACGAAATCGAGAAACTCTACTCATTGAGCCGCGCTCTGTTGCTCGCGGATGCGAGTCGCCCCATGGGACAGCAGGTGGCCCAGCGCGTGGCGCAGGCCTTTGAATTGCCGGTGGTGGCGCTATACGAGCGGGCGAGCAGTTCTGTCTACCGGGCCACTGAACAGGAGTTGCCCGAACTCGACGAACGCTTGAAGGATGCGGCGCATCGCTCGACTTCTTTCCACGACGAAGGGAGCAAACTGACCGTGGCGCCCATACGTCTCGGTGGGCAGCCGATCGGCAGCTTGGCGATCGCCGGATCGTCGCTCTCGGACGCGGCGCTGCACTCGCTGTTAAACCTGGTGGCCATTGGCCTGGAGCGCGCCATCTCGCAGGATTCCATGAATCGCGCCGAGGTGGCCCGCGAAAGCGAAGAGCTCAAATCGACGCTGCTCGACGCCATCGCCCACGAATTCCAGACGCCGCTCACATCCATAAAAGCGGTTACAACTGGCTTGCTTTCCGATTCGGCCCATATGCTGCCCGAGCAGCAGCGCGAATTGGTTAGCATCGCGGACGAAAGCGCCGACCGCCTGTCGAAGCTGGTCACCGACGCGATTCAGCTGGCGCGGACCGAAGGAGGCGCGTTCCGCCTGAAGCGCGGCGTCCACTTTGTGAGCTCGCTCGTGTCGGGCGCGTTGCGCGAAATGAAATCCCTTACCGACGGACGAGAAATCAATCTCTCGCTGAGCGAAGACTTGCCGCCAGTGTGGGTGGATGCGGAGATGATTCAGATGGTGATTACGCATCTGCTGGACAATGCGCTTAAATACTCTCCTTCCGGCACGGCGGTCTCCGTTCGAGCGCAACTGAGCGACGGGCGTGTGACGGTGTCGATCGCCAATCAGGGCCCGGGGATTCCGGTGGATGAGCAGTCGAGTATCTTCGAGAAGTTTTATCGCGGTAAGAACGACCGAAATTTGAAGGGGACGGGCATGGGGCTGGCGATTGCCCGTGAAATCATGGCTGCCCACGGACAGCAAATTTGGGTGGCAAGCCAGCCGGGGAAAGGCGCGGAGTTTTTCGTGTCGCTGCCGCTGGCGCGAGGAGCTGAGGCCGAGTGAGCGCAGCGAGGATTTTGGTTATCGACGATGATCCGCAGATCCGCCGCGCCATGCGGGCCACTCTCACTGCCCGCGATTATCAAGTGAGCGATTCGCGCACGGGACAAGAAGGTCTCGAAATGCTTCGAGCATCCTCGTACGACTTGGTGCTGCTCGACATCAACATGCCCGGCATGAGCGGGCTCGAGACATGCCGATTGATTCGCGCGGGCTCCGAAATCGCCATCATTATGCTGACGGTGAGTAACGCTGAGAAGGACAAAGTCGACGCTCTCGATGCTGGAGCGGACGATTATATTACCAAGCCTTTCAGCATTCCCGAACTGTTGGCACGAATTCGAGCGACTCTCCGGCGCCTGCCGCAGCCCCCGGGCCACGCGGATCTTCAGCCACTGCTCGCAAAAGGAGTGCAGATCGACCTGCCCGCGAGGGAGGTGACCGTTCGCGGGCAAACCTCCCGTCTTACAGCGAAAGAATTCGACTTGCTGTCCTATTTGCTGGCACGTCCGAATAAGACGATCGCCCATCGGGAACTCTTGCAAGCGGTATGGGGCCCTGACTATGGGGACGAACTCGAATACCTCCGCGTTTTTATCAATCGGCTGCGCAAGAAAATCGAGCCCGATCCTTCAAGTCCGCAGTTTCTGATTACCGATGCTTGGGCTGGTTACCGCTTCAAGCTTTCCGAATAGCTTTTTCCCGCGCTGACTTCCGAGCCTCTTCAGAATTCAGTAAGTCTTTTAGATCACCGCTATCCGGAGCGGCGTTCCCACGATCGATGCGCGCTGGCCTGGCACAAAATGCATTTATTTGGTTCTTAGAATTCGTTTATGCGCCATTTACGCAATATGCCGCAGAGTAGCAACGGATCAAGCGCCATGAAGAAGCTTCGCAACGCGGAAAGCATCAACGCTCCGGGACAGTTGTTCACCGGAGAAAACGACTGTGCCACCGGTGCGGAGCACTTCGAGATCAATGTGATATTTACGACTCGCGAAGAGACGGCCGCGGCCGTGGCAGCCAGCGAGTCTTTGGCCCGCGGCCTGGCAGATTGCATACGATTGCGCGCCGGGATCGTGGTGCCGTTGCAGCTGCCGCTCGATCAGCCGCTGATTTCGGTGGATTTTTTCCAGAAAGTTCTTCAAGAAGTTGCCGGCCCGGCCAGGCCGGACGGCCTGGAACGTTCAATCGACCTGTATGTTTGCCGCGACTGGGTGGATACTTTGCTGGAAGTCCTGAAGCCGAATTCGGTGGCGGTGATGGGCTTGCGAAAACGCTGGTATCCGACGGCGGAGAGCCGGTTAGCTCGCGCGCTTGGCAAGAAGGGCATCCGAGTGCTGTTGGTTGATCCCCGGCGAGTGAACCCGCGTCGAGCGGTTCCGCTACGACATGCGGATGTTGCGGTGCCGTGGCAACCAATCGGACTTCGATGGACGTCAGCGCTGGGAGCGATGGCGCGGCGGATACATTGCGCGCGGCCAGGCATCCAATCGGATAAAACCCCCGAGGTGCAATGATGCTGGATCTTTTCTACATGGGTGTTTTCTTCGCATTTTTCGCTCTGCTATGGGGCTTCACCAAGGCGTCCGAGCGAATGTAGATGCAGGAGGTTTTCATGGAATATGCCATCGCAGGTGCTGTGGCGGCGGCGTTGTTCGTGTATTTGCTGTACGCGCTGATTCGGCCGGAGAGGTTTTGAGGAGCTGCAATGACTTGGACTGGTATCGCGCAGATTGTGTTCTTTTTCGCGATCGTTCTGGCGATCACGAAACCGGTTGGCCTTTTCATGCACAAGGTATTTGAGGGCCAGCGCACGTTCCTTCATCCCGTTTTTCGTCCGCTGGAGCGAGCCATGTACTGGTTCGGCGGAATTCGCGAGGATGAAGAGCAATCCTGGGTACGCTACGCCGCTTCGATGGTGTCGCTGAGTATCTTCAGTTTTATTTTCGTGTACGCAATCCAGCGGCTGCAGGGCCATCTGCCCCTCAACCCGATGCATTTTTCCACGCCGAAAGCTCCGTCGTTTGCCGCGCCGATGACGCCGGATCTGGCTTTCAACACCGCCGTCAGCTTCATGACCAACACGAACTGGCAATCGTATTCGCCGGATACGACTATGAGCTATTTCACGCAAATGGTCGCGCTGGCGGTGCAAAACTTCATATCGGCGGCGGTAGGCATCGCGGTGGCTGTGGCGTTGATCCGCGGCTTCGCAAGGCGCACAGCGAAGACGATCGGGAATTTCTGGGTGGATGTGACGCGTTGCACGCTATACATCCTGCTCCCCGTTTGCATTCTTGCGACTTTGTTTTTCGTCTGGCAGGGATCGATCCAGAATTTCAAGGGACCGGTGACGGCCACCACCGTTGAAGGCGCCACTCAGGTGATCGAGCAAGGGCCGCTCGCGTCGCAACTTGCGATCAAGATGTTGGGCACGAATGGCGGCGGCTTCTTCAATGCGAACTCCGCTCATCCGTACGAAAATCCCACGCCCCTTTCGAACTTGGTGCAAATGATTCTGATTTTTGCGCTGGGCGCCGGCTTGACGTACATGTTTGGCAAATCCGTGGGAGACACGCGCCAGGGCTGGGCGATTTTTGCGGCCATGGCGATCATGTTTCTTGGCGGGGTTTTCATCTGTTATTGGGCGGAACAGCGTGGCAACCCGGTCGTGAATCACCTGGGCGTCGAGGCCACGTACACGCGAAACCAGCCCGGCGGCAATATGGAGGGCAAGGAGGTCCGCTTCGGAATCGCCGATTCGGCGCTGTTCGCGACGGTAACCACCGACGCGAGTTGCGGCGCGGTCAACGGCATGCATGATAGTTTTACGCCGCTCGGTGGGCTCGTCCCGCTCTTCAACATTCAGACGGACGAGGTGATCTTTGGCGGAGTCGGCGCGGGCCTGTACAGCATGTTGATATACATCGTGGTTGCCGTCTTCATTGGCGGCTTAATGGTGGGCCGGACGCCCGAGTATGTGGGGAAGAAGATCGAGCAAAAAGAGGTCAAGATGGCGATCATTGCCGTTCTGGCTACTGCTTTTGTGATCTTGGGATTCGCCGCACTCAGTTCAGTGACCCAATTTCCAAAAAATGGCTATTGGAATCCGCCCGGAGCCGCCGCCGCGAATACCAACAACAACGCGGCACACGGATTCTCAGAAATTCTTTACGCCTATTCGAGCGGCGCCGGCAACAACGGCAGTGCGTTTGCCGGAATTAACGCCAACACGCCCTGGTACAACCTGACGATGGGGCTGGACATGCTCGTAGGACGGTTCCTGTTCATCATCCCGGCCCTGGCAATCGCGGGGAGCCTGGCGAAGAAAAAACTGATTCCTACAACCAGCGGCACCTTGCCAACTACCGGTCCTCTGTTTGTGATTCTCGTTATAGGGACGGTAATCATCGTAGGCGCGCTCACGTATTTCCCCGCGCTCTCGTTAGGTCCCATCGTCGAGCACTTTCAGATGCTGAGCGGCAAATTATTCTGACCCCGGAACGGAGAGAAATATAATGGCTACTATCATGGCCACGCCGCCAGAGCGAAAGCCGGAGATCAAATCAAAGACGCATGAAGATGCGGCGCTTATCTCCAAAGGCGTTCGCGCCAGGCCGCTGTTTGATCCGGAGATCCTGCGGCGCGCCATCAAAGAGTCTTTCGTCAAGCTCAATCCGAAAACCGTCGCGAAGAATCCGGTGATGTTTGTGGTGGAAGTGGGCGCGGCGCTGACTACCGTCTTGGTCATCAAGGACGCTCTGGCGGGCCATCAAGGCGTGTTCTTCGGGGTGCAGATTTCTTTGTGGCTTTGGTTCACCGTGCTTTTCGCGAACTTTGCGGAAGCCATGGCGGAGGCGCGCGGGAAGGCGCAAGCTGATAACCTTCGCAAGACCAAAACAGACACGATAGCCCGGAAGCTGCTTGCCGACGATAAATTCGAAATGGTGCCGGCTTCTCAGCTTCGTGCCGGAGACGTGGTGTACTGCGAGGCGGGCTATCTGATTCCCGGCGATGGCGAGGTGATCGAGGGCGTCGCTAGTGTGGACGAGTCTGTGATTACCGGAGAAAGCGCTCCGGTGATTCGCGAGTCCGGCGGTGATCGCAGCGCCGTGACCGGCGGAACGAAAGTATTGTCGGACCACATCAAGATCCGCATCACGTCGAATCCTGGCGAAACCTTTCTTGACCGCATGATTGCGCTCGTCGAGGGCGCCGTTCGCCAGAAGACTCCCAATGAAATCGCGCTCAACATCCTGATTGCGGGCTTGACTCTGATTTTCCTAATGGCCGTCGCCACCTTACCTCCCTACGCTAAGTACGCGATCTCTTCGATCGGGAAAGGCAGTGCGCCTTCCGTGGCGGTGCTGGTCTCGCTATTGGTTTGCCTGATCCCGACGACCATCGGAGGCCTGCTTTCGGCCATCGGTATCGCCGGCATGGATCGCGTGATGCAGCACAACGTGCTGGCGATGAGCGGCAAGGCGGTGGAAGCGTCGGGTGACGTAAACACACTGCTGCTCGACAAAACCGGAACGATCACGCTCGGTAACCGGCAGGCTGTGGAATTCATCCCGGTTGACGGATCGACCGAAAGCGAACTTGCGGACGCCGCTCAGCTTTCGAGCCTTGCAGACGAAACTCCGGAAGGGCGCTCGATCGTGGTGCTTGCCAAGGAAAAGTACGGGCTACGTGGCCGCGAGGTGGGCGAACACGAAGCGGAATTCATACCCTTTTCGGCGTACACGCGCATGAGCGGCGTCGATATCGATGGACGCCGCCTGCGAAAGGGAGCCACCGACGCGATCGCAAAATTCGTGGGCGAAGCGGGCGGCAAAGTCCCTCCGGCGCTGTCAGAAACCTCCGATCGGATCTCAAGGAACGGAGGAACCCCGCTGGCCGTAGCTGATGGGCCCAAAGTTCTAGGCGTCATTCATCTAAAGGACATCGTCAAGGGCGGCATGAAGGAGAGGCTCGATTCTCTCCGCGCAATGGGCATTCGCTCGGTGATGATCACTGGCGATAATCCTCTGACGGCCGCTGCCATCGCGCAAGAAGCCGGCGTCGACGACTTTCTGGCGCAGGCCACTCCCAAGGACAAGCTCGAGTACATCAAGAAAGAACAAGCGGAGGGCCGGCTTGTCGCCATGACCGGCGACGGTACGAACGACGCCCCGGCGCTGGCACAAGCCGACGTGGGCCTGGCCATGAACACCGGCACGATGGCCGCGAAAGAAGCCGGGAACATGGTTGACCTCGACAGTAACCCAACGAAACTGATCGAGGTGGTCGCCATCGGGAAACAATTGCTAATCACACGAGGCTCGCTGACCACGTTCTCGATCGCCAACGACGTAGCGAAGTATTTCGCCATCATTCCGGCCATGTTTGCGTCGATCTATCCGGAACTGAATCACCTGAACATCATGGGCTTGCATTCGCCGGAGAGCGCTGTGCTTGCGGCCGTCATCTTCAATGCCCTGATTATCATTGCGCTGGTGCCGCTGGCTTTGCGAGGTGTTCGCTACAAGCCGGTAAGCGCCGGGCAAATGCTGATGCGGAATTTGCTGATTTACGGATTGGGCGGAATCATCGTCCCGTTTCCCGGAATTTGGATCATCGACAAGATCATCGTCGCCTTGCATTTGGTATAGAGGAGCGAGGGAATGCTTAAAGAACTTGGACCGGGCTTGCGCTTGACCGTAGCCCTTACGATATTGACTGGCTTGTTGTATCCGCTGGTGATGACTGGACTGTCCCAGGCAATTTTCCCGCACCAAGCGAACGGCAGCTTGGTTCGCGTGGATGGCAAGGTGGTAGGATCGAGCCTGATCGGCCAATCCTTCGCCAAGCCACAGTATTTTCACCCGCGCCCGTCCGATGCGGGCAACGGCTATGATGCTACGCAATCGGGAGGCTCGAATCTTGGGCCCACGAGCGCCAAGCTGATTAACGGCATCTCCACTTCTATCGCCGAGTTCCGCAAGGAAAATCCGACATTCAAAGGGCCGGTTCCTTCAGACATCGTCACCGCCTCGGCAAGCGGTCTTGATCCGGACATCAGCCCGGCGGCCGCCGAGGATCAAGCAGCGCGTGTAGCCACCGCTCGCGGAGTCTCCGTCGATCAAGTTCGTCGATTGGTCACGCAATATACAAAAGGCCCTTCATGGGGCTTTCTGGGCGGGTCGCGCGTCGACGTGTTGATGCTCAATCTGGCGCTCGATCGGAGTTTTCCGGTTTCCAAGGGCCAATCAGCAAACGCTTCGGCGGGTCAGCCGTCCGCTACCGAGCGCTAAATGCTGTTCGCTAACGGCGCGGCGTCGCGAACTGCCTCTTAGTTCCCAATCGACCTTCTTTTCGTCTCCTCATTCTGGGCTCGCACCGGAAACTCGCGTCCTCGCGGGAAGTCTTGCATCTTGTGCAATGGCCGGCCCAACCGCAGCTTGTCTTTAGACCACTTCTCGCTACACTAAGGACAAATGCCCAACAGTTCCCCTCAGCGGCCCACGCCTGATCAGCTCCTGGAGCAAATTGAGCAAGAGGAGCGTCGCAGCCGCCGCGGCCGCCTGAAGGTTTTTCTAGGCTATGCCGGTGGAGTGGGAAAATCGTTCCAAATGCTCGACGAAGGCCGCCGGCGCATGCAGCGATGCGAAGATGTAGTCGTCTGCGCTATGCAACCGATCTACCCTCCCGAAATCCACGAAATTTTGCGGAAGCTCGAGATCATCCCCACGATAAAGAAAGGCGATTTGGAAGCGATTGACGTCGAAGCCGTCATTCGACGCCACCCTCAAGTGGCCCTGATCGACGGGCTGGCGTACGACAATCCTCCCGGAAGCCTGAATGCGCACCGTTGGCAGGACGTCGAGCAACTGCTCGATTCCGGAATTTCCGTGATCACTACGGTCAACCTGCAGTATTTGGAAAAGCTCCAGGATGAAGTGGAACGCGTCACCGGAACGCGAGCGCGAACGACGATTCCTCGAGGCTTTTTAGATGGCAGCGCGGACGAAATCGTGGTGGTCGACGCACCTGCACCGGAAGCGCCTTCCCGTGACGTTGCGCCACAGGAGCGCGCCGCACTGCTTGCCGAACGCCACCAGCTATCGCGGCTTCGCGAGTTGGCGCTGTTGGTGGCTGCGTCGGTGGTCGATCGCCAGCTTGAGAGCTACTTGCGTGCACACGGTATCGAGCAGCCCTGGGGAGTTCAGGAGCGAATTCTAGTGTGCGTCAGCCCCCATGTGGCTGCCGCACCCATCCTGGAAAGCGGCAGCCGCAACGCCGATCGTTTTCAGGGTGAATTCTACGTGGCCTACGTGCAGGAGCGGACTCTCTCGCACGAAGACCGCGGGATGCTGGAAAAAAACCTCACCTATGCCCGCGAACTTGGAGCGCAAGTGGAAGTCTTGAGCGGCTTCGACACTTCGGAAGCGATCATGCGATTTGCCCGGCAAAAGGGCATCACGCAAATTTTCGTTGGGCACAGCAGCCGGCACGGTTTGCATCGCAGGATTTGGGGCAGCCTGGTGGATCGCTTGGTGCGTTCCGCGGAGGGAATCGATGTCGTCGTCTATCCCCAGTAGCGCGGATTCAGCGGCAGCCGCTCCGCGCGCCGAGCGGGGGCGCCTGCAGGTGTTTTTAGGCTACGCGGCGGGAGTGGGCAAAACGTATCGCATGCTCGAGCAAGCCCAGGAGCTGAAGCGATGCGGGAAAGATATCGTCATCGGGTATTTCGAGCCGCACGGCAGGAAGGACACCATCGCCCGTACCGAAGGCCTGGAAATGATTCCGAACAAGATTATCGACTATCGCGGCGTGAAGTTGCGCGAGATGGATACCGCGGCGATTTTGAAGCGGCATCCCGCCATCTGCGTGGTCGACGAGCTGCCGCACACCAACGTGCCGGGTTCGGGACACACCAAGCGGTGGGAAGACGTACAGGAACTGCTGGATGCGGGCATCGACGTGATGACCACGATGAACATCCAGCACCTGGAAAGCCTTAACGACCAGATTTTTCATGTGACCGGCATTCGCGTCCGCGAAACCGTGCCGGACTGGCTGGTGAAGAGCGCCAACGAAGTGGTGATGGTCGACGCCACCACCGAGGCGCTGCTGAACCGGCTCAAGCGGGGAGTGATCTACGCGCCGGAAAAAGCGCAGCAGGCGCTCGAAAACTTTTTCAAGGAATCGACGCTTGCTTCCTTGCGGGAAATGGCTCTGCGCCAAACCGCTCACGAGCTAGAGATTCGCGAAATCGGAGAGACAGCGCCATCCAAGCGCCTAGCCCCGGATACCTTCGCTGAGCCGCGCACGCACGATCGGATCCTCATCTATGTGACCGCCCATCCGTCTACGTCCGTTCTCATCCGGCGCGGCCGCCGCATGGCCGATTACTTGAATGCGGATTGTTTTGCCGTTTGCGTGCTGCCGCGGCGCGAAGGCCAAAAGGTCCGCGTGGAAGACTTGGACGCGATCGAAAAGCATCTGAATTTCGCCCGCACTCTGCATATCGACACGCGAACCTTGGAGGGCCAGGACGCTGCCGACTCGCTGATCGATTTCGCGCGCCGCAACCAGATCACCCAGATCCTTTTGCACCGGCCCAAATATCATTGGTGGGATCGCCTATTGGGAACGGACCTGATTTTGCGTGTCGTCCGCATTGCCAAAGACGTTCGCGTGATCATCGTTGCCGAACGTCACCGCTCGACCCAGCCAGCCTCCGTATGAGAGCAATCCGTATAGATTTATTTCCTGCTTAGCCCTTGTTTATGCGTTGTTGATCTGCCCCGAGGTAGCTTGGCCTGGTAGCGCAGCTCTGGATCGGGCGACAATGCATCAAGCGGCAAGTTTCGATACTCGCGTGTTCGTGGTCCTCTGTACCGCTGCCGTGTTGTTTCTTTTTTTCGTGTTTATCAACCTGATTTTGGAGCCCAAGCGGCGAGATAAACGACGGCGCTAACGAGGCTCGATGGGGACCACCTAATTTCGTCTGGGCACGGTTCCGACGGCGCGGTAACCGCGATGCAGCCGCTGTCAGATGAAGCAGCCGAGAGTGCCTTCGAATCCTTGTTCCACTTTTCCATCCGGCCACACTACGATGGGAACCACGTCGCCATACCTGCGCGCTTCATCCATCAGCGTTTGGCTCAGCTCCACGCGGCGTTCTTCAAAGACGATTCCGTCGGTCTGAAATTTACGCAAAAGCTTTACGCATGCATCGCATCCGCGGATGGTGTAGACGATGGGCAGCTGATCGTTCACGGGCGCCATTCAGCCGCGGTTTGGCAGCCGCAGCGCGGCCGACAGCAGCGCACGCATTTCCTCAATGGATTCCTTGCGCCACTGCGGGAAGCGGGGCGTGATTCGCTTGATCACTTCGCGCAGAAATACCTGCCGTTCAGATTCCGGCACGGTGGCGAACGTAGCCTCTGGCGGCAAGTTCAGCTGCAATTTAACCTCGTTCGTGATTGCGGCTAGTTCGGCATGCGCTCCAGCGGACCTTTCGGTGAAGTGCGTGATGTAGCGCGTTTCGTTGGTGTAAAACACGAAAACCGGTATGGCGCGTGATTTACCGTCGTTGCTCAGGAACTCATCCATGATGTCGGGATTTTCGTCGCGCAGAAACACCCGCAATTCCATACCCGCAGCCTCGGCGACTCGCGCGACCGTCGGAAGCTCGCGGTAGACGTCGCCGCACCAAGCTTCCGCGAGAGCCAAAATGCGCGCGGGCCCGTTGGCAAGGGCTGTAGCTTTTCTGAAAAACGAAATGTCGTCGGCGGAAAGCGGAGAGTCGTTGTAATACAGCTCGAACTTATCGCGATTCACGGCCGCTTGTGCGACGAAGTCCGCGTACGCCAGTCCTTGTTCGAACCGCGCGGGTGTGATGGCAGTTGTTGCTTGGGGCATCTTCGTATGACCTGCTCAAACCCTCGACTATAAAGCTTATCACAGCACCGCCGCGGCGTTCGGCCCGCAGTGTGGACCAATCGTGCGGCGGCGATGCCGACGGGATTTGGTAATCGCGCCTGAATCCCATTACCGTGACGAAGGAGCTGGACGGGCGTCTAGCAACAGGAAGTAAAAACGAAACCGCCGCTGTCCCGGACAGCGACGGTCGGGAATTGCCCTCAATAGCGTGTCGGTTGCCGTGATTCTAGGCCACGTTTACGAAGCCCGCCAGCGCCTCGCGATTCTCGATCGTCAGCGTCGAGCCCTTCAGCGTTACCAGATGCCGTTGCTTGAAATCGCCCAGGGCTCGCGTCACGGTCTCGCGCGAACTTCCGATGAACTCGGCAATTTCTTCATGCGTCAGCGGCATCTTGATTCGAGAGATTCCCTTGGACGCGTCCGTATCCGCCGACCATTCCAGCAGCAGCTTGGCAAGCTTTTCCTGCACGGTGGCCGACAGCGCCACAGTCCGAAGTTGCTCGCAGGCGCCGCGATAATTGGCGCTCAATTGCCGCACCAGGCCCTGCATGGCTTCAGGAAACACCGACAGAAAACGCACGAAGTCGTCGCGCCGCACGAAGGCGATCTGGCTGGGGTGAAGCGTTTCAGCGGTCACTTCGTAAGGCCTGTTTCCAAGCACGGCCGTAAGCCCCAGAATTTCGCCCGGCTTGGCGATCCGCAAGATCAGCGTCTTTCCTTCGCTGGAGCTGATGGAAAGCTTCACTTCGCCTTGGCAGAGCACGAATACGCCGTGAGGGGCTTGCTGCTCGAGAAACAGCATGGCGCCATCGGGGTAGACGGAACTCGACTTGATGGTGTTGAAATGCTTGGTTGCCGCCGGCGAGAGCCTGCAAAAGAACCTGCCGCCTTGGACGTTGCAGGTCGAGCAGTTATCGTTCATTTCGAATCCGTATGGACCCTTCATTTTACTCCTCCTGTTTCGTGCTCTCGGCGACATTGCGCCGCGCTTCTTCGGCGAAAAATTTAGTCAGTGGCGAATCGGTAAGAAATTTCGCTCCCGTCTGCTTGTAAATCGTGGCGAGCACTCGCTGCCCGTTCCGATCCATGTGCGTGACGCCGCGCAGATCGATCACGAATTTCCTCGCGTCCAGCGTTCCAGCAAGTTCGTGCCATGCGCGCTCAAATTCCTTGACCCATGTTCCGGTGATTCGGCCTTCCAACTTGAGCCGCTTTGCGTCGCGCTCTTCATCGACCGTGATCTTGAACAATTTGCGATCCGATCCTCTCTCGCACTCTTACCATGGCACGCATAAAACCAAAGTCGATGGTCCCTTCTTGAAATTGTCATCTCCATTCGGCTCATGCGGTTACGATGTTCCGCATCAAAACGTGCCGCGAATCACGCGCTCGAGTGACGAAGCTCACCGGCGCGGTTTCGTCACTGCTGACGAAATATCGTCACATCTGCCGTTCCTCAGAACAGCCGCAGGTTGTCTGCCTCACAGATCAGGCGCAGCGATTCCGGAAGCTTGAGTTCACCCGCCGGCGCAATTGGCACGCGCCCTGGCGGAGTGACCAGCCGAGTCGCGTGTCTTTCTAAACGGTTCTGATTTTGTGGTCGGAATCACGAAATCTGGTGATGTGAGTCACGGCGATATCAGCATCCGGCGTGCATCCTGCCTAGCGAAGGTGGGGTCGGTGATCACAATGGCAACAGTTCCCAGCAGCGTGCAGCTGAAGCAGATCCTGTATTTGACGGACTTCTCGCGGGCCTCGGAGGCGGCGCTTACCTTCGCCTTGGGCATCGCGCGGGTGCACGGCGCCACAATTCACGCCTTGCATGTAGTCACCACACCCCTTGAGACGTACCCCGACTCGCTCAAGGCGGACCGAGAAATCGCCGAGGCAGAGATGAGGCAAGTCGACGCACGACTGCGCGGTGTCGCCCACGATGCGTCGGTAACGCACGCGCTCGATTTGTTTTCCGGTTTCGAGCGAGCCATAGCGGAGCATGGAATCGATCTGGTTGTGATCGGAACGCATGGCCGCACGGGGGCCGAGCGGCTGCTTTTGGGATCGGCTGCGGAGGAGATTTTTCGCCGCTCGCCCGTTCCTACAATGACCGTTGGTCCAAACGCGAAACGCGAGCCTGCCGATAATGGCATTCTCGACCGCATTCTTTTCGCCACGGATCTGTCGCCATGCTCCGCCGCCGCATTGCCGTTCGCAATCGCACTGGCGAAGGAAAACCATTCCCGCCTGCTGTTGCTTCACGCGCTTCCCAAGCGGCGTGAAACCGGCAACGGCAACGGGAGCAAGCGAGAGCTTTCCGTCGCCGAAGCGTTCCATCAACTGCACGAAATGATGCCGGGTAGCCTGACGCTGCCGCAGTCACCGGACTTTGCGGTTGAGTTTGGACGCCCCGGGGATGCCATTCTCGCCGCCGCGGAACAGCGCGGCGCTTGCGTGATCATTCTGGGCATTCGCGGCGCCGAGGGGCATCTCGGCGTGGCAGCTCATCTCGATCGCGCCACCGCGCACAAGGTGGTCGCGCACGCGCCATGCCCGGTGCTGACCGTACGGGCGTGACATTCCTTCCACAGCGACGATCAACTGCAATTCATCGCCACGATGTCAGATACGGGTGACGTTTTGGCGTCCCGCAAATCCGCCGACACAAATTGGTGTTGCGGATGAAGAAGATACAGGGCTACCATTTCGTCCGATGTTGTCCAAGCGACAGTCGGCTCTTATAGCAGTCGTTCTAGCGCTGGCGGTGTGTGCTCTTGGTTTCCACGTCGCTGCGCACTGGCACGCAGAGGCATGCGCCGATCAGGTCTGCCAGGCTTGCCATGCCGGGCATACGGCCATGCCGCAGCCCGTGATGCAGCTAGAGGATCAGACGGTCGCGGCGGTCGATCGGTTCGTCGCACCAGATGCTCCGCTGCTGGCCGTCACCTCTGTTTTTACCCATCGAGTTCCTCGAGCACCGCCCGCCTAAACTCGAATTTCTAAAACAGCATCTCCCAGCGCTAGCTGTCTTTCTGACGGCGAGCGCTTCACTTCCACTCGATCTGCCAACGCCACCTAGGCGCGTGGGCTGCACTCATTGGGGAGAACATATGAAATTCGGACGTTCATTCTTAGGTGCAATAGCACTTGTAGTGTGTTTGTTGGGCATGGCCGTAGTAGCGCGAGGGCAAGCGGGAACAGCGGGCACGATCGACGGGACGGTCACGGACCCGGCGGGAGCAGCCGTTCCAGGCGCGACGGTGACGATTCACAATCCGGTGAGCGGATACGAAGCCAGCGCGACAACCGATAGCAATGGTCATTTCAGCTTTACCAACGTGCCGTTCAATCCCTATCACATGACGGTTACGTCGAAGGGATTTTCTCCGTTCGTTCAGGACGTGGAAACTCGGTCCGTCTTGCCGGTGACCGTTCCGATCAAACTCGAGCTCGCTGGTGTGAGCACGACGGTGACGGTGGAAAGCGGGCAGGACCTGATCGAGGACACCCCGACCACGCATACCGATATTTCTCGGCAACTGTTCCAGAAGATTCCACTGGAGAGCCAGTCGTCTTCGCTCAGCTCGCTTGTGACGGAGGCATCGCCGGGCGTCGCCGCCGATTCGAATGGGTTATTCCACGGATTGGGCGATCACGCGGAGAACTCGTTTTCGCTCGACGGCGAACCAATCACCGATCAGCAGAGCAAGGTATTTTCCAACCAAGTTCCTGTGGCGGCGGTACAGTCCATGGAAGTGATCGAAGGGGCTCCACCGGCACAGTATGGCGATAAAACCAGCCTGGTAATTGACGTGACCACGCGCTCCGGCCAGGGAGAGACCACGCCGCACGGCAGCATAACCGCTTCATACGGTTCGTTCGGTTCCACGAATGGCGGTTTCGATTTTGGTTACGGAGGGCAGAAATGGGGCGAGTTCATCGCTGCCAATGGACTGAACACGGGGAGATTCCTCGATCCGCCCGAATACAGCGTGATGCACGATAAAGGCAACGAGGAGAACGTCTTCGATCGGGTAGATTATCAATTTGACCCAAACGATACAGCTCACCTCGATTTTCAGTATTCGCGCTCGTGGTTCCAAACGCCCAATTCATTTGATGGGCAGTACGCTTCGCCGTGGTACGGAGTGGTGGTCGACAATGCTGGCTTGGCTCCCAGTGCGGCGGATGGCTGCCTATTGTCCTATTGCGGGCAGCCGGTTGGACCACAAGACCAACGCTCGCAGATCGGCACTTTCGATATCGCGCCGACGTGGGACCACATCATCAACCAGGACACGATCTTTACCATCGAAGGCTGGGCGCGGCGCGACGCCTACAACTATTACCCGAGCGGCGATCCCTTCTCGGATCTCGGGCCGTTCAGCCTGCAGCGGGAAAGCGTTGGGCAGGCGCGCACACTGCTGAATGCGGGGGGACGCGCCAGCCTTTCATGGGTGAAGGGAGTTCACAACGTCAAAGCAGGCATCGACTACGAACAAACGTTCCTGAACGAGAATGACCAACTGGGAATCGTCGATCCCACCTTGAACGCACCGTGCCTCGGCCCGAATACGAATCCCCTTACGGCCGCGGATTACCCGCTTGCCCCGGTCGAGGGATTTACCAATCCCGACCAGTGCGCAGGGGCTGGGCTGGAACCGAATACGCTCGCAAATCCAAATCCACTTGTTCCCGGCAACCCGGCCAATACGGGCAATGGCGCCACAGCAACCAGTCCTGGAATATTGAGCTCGGCGACATATCCGCTGTGGAGCGCGACGCTGGCGCCTTATGACCTTACGCGCGGCGGAACTCCGTACGATTTTAACGGTCACACGGACGTAAAAGAGCTGGCCATGTACCTGGAGGATACGATCACCTGGAAGAACTTCAATTTCAACCTGGGTGTCCGCGGAGATTTGTACAACGGGATTACCGCGGCGCGGGAAGCGGAGCCCCGGCTGGGAGTCGCGTACAACATTAGGCCGAGCAACACAGTGCTGCGGTTTTCGTACGCGCGAACAATGGAAACTCCATTTAACGAGAACCTCGTGCTTTCGAGCCTCGGCTGCGCGAATCCGGTGCTGAATCCGCTGCTGCTTTGCAGCTCGAACACGTTGACGCCAATCGCCCCGGGCCGCCGGGACGAATACCACGTTGGACTGCAGCAGGCGTTCGGCAAGTATCTGGTGTTCGACGGTGAGTACATCTGGAAATACACCACTGGCGCGTACGATTTCAGCGTGCTGGGCAACACACCGATCACCTTCCCAATCGAGTGGACGAAATCAAAGATCCCTGGATTTACGGCACGGCTGAACCTCACGAATTACCATGGGGTTACGGCTTACGTGGTGATGTCCAGCGTCGCCGCCCGGTTCTTCACACCGCAGGTGGGAGGCGCGGGCGCGACGCCGAGTGCGCCGAGCGGCGTTTTCCGCATCGACCACGACGAGGCGTACAACGAGACAACCCATATGCAATATCAACCTTGGTCGCACGGGCCGTGGCTGGGGTTCAATTGGCGATACGACAGCGGCCTCGTTGCCGGCGCAACTCCCTGCTACGGGGCTCTGGCCACCAATGATTGCCCGGGATCGTTTACATTCGGCACCTCACCGGCAGTCAGCTTAGTGGCCTCGAACGTTTTGTCCGTCCCGCTTTCGGCGGACCAGGAGTACGAGGCAGGCTTTACTTGCAACGGCGTGCGTGCCATTGCACCGACCGCCGCGAATCCCGCTGGCGTTCCATTGAGCTACAACGGAGTGGTAGGCGTTTGCCCAGCGAACCTGTTCTCGTCGGGCTTGGTAAAGATTCCCGGGGCGAACGCGGAGAATGACGACAAAAACCCGCCACGCATTCAGTCGCGAAGTCTCTTTGACCTCGCCATTGGCGACGACAACTTGTTTAACGGCGACAAATACCGCTGGAGCGCGCAGTTGACCGTCATCAATCTCGCTAACAACTATGCACTGTACAACTTCCTTTCCACGTTCAGCGGCACGCACTACGTAACTCCGCGAACGCTAACAGCTCAAGTCGGCTTCCACTTCTAGCCGGTGCGGGAGAGGCGCGTGCCGTCGTAGGCGCGCGCCTCTTCCCGATTCACGTTGAGCGGACCGCGGCGGGTTTTAGAGCGGCGGCGTGGCGCACGGGCGGCTTGGCGAAGAGCAGCAGCACTCCACTTGCGAAACATACCGCCGCGATTAAAGAGAAGATTCGCGTGTAACTGCCGTATGTGTCGTAAAACCAGCCGGCGATCACCGGTCCCAGCGCGCCCAGGACTGTTCCCACGGGAATGGTAATTCCGAGCAACGCCGGATAGACCTTGGGACCGAAGTAGTTGCTCTGCATCGTGGCGAGGCATGTGTATCCGGCGCCGAAGCCGCTCCCCATGCATATCGCGTATGGATAAAGATCGAATGCGCTGGTGGCGTAAATCGCGAGAGCGATGCCGACGCCGAATAGAACGACTGCGACCGCGAAAAGATAACGCATCTCGATTCGATCGCCCAGCGCGGCTACGGTGAACTGCCCGATCACCGACGAAAGCATCAAGACTGCGAGCGATTGCGCCGCGGCCGCCGGACTATGTCCGAGACCTTCCATGTGCACGATGCCGTGGGCGAGGTAAATAAAAAATCCGACGAAAAACCCCAGGTAGGTCAACATCAGCAGCCACAGCACGGGTGATCGAAGCGCTTCGCCAAGAGTCCAATCTTCGTTGGTTTTGAACACTCCGCGCGTGGCTGGCTGCTCGGCGATTTTGCCGGCGGACAGTTCCACCGCGCTGCCATCCGGCGCTTGCCCCATCGCTTCTGGGCTCTCGCGAATAAACAAACCGGCAAGCACCGCGGCGACAATCGACATCGCGGCCATGAACCACCACGCGCTGCGCCAGTTGCCGCCCGAGGCGGAAATTATTCCGTTCAGCAAAGGCACGGCAATGAAACCGCCGATTCCCGTGCAGGTGAAAAACAGCGACATGGCGCGGCCGCGCTTGGCGTGAAACCAGCGCGCCACGCCCACTTGCGGGGCCATGCTTCCCGAAAGCGCCGCGCCAAAACCGACCACGAGGGCGAGCACCAGAAACGCTTCCAGCGCAGTGTGTACCGCGGCGGCCATCAGCACCGCTCCGGAGCTGACGAGCAAAATGCCCGTCACCATGGTTCGGCGTATGCCAAAGCGGTTGATCGAGTAGCCTACGATTGGGCTGGGCAATCCTCCCATCAGCGTGAAGACCGCGTAGGCCAGCCCCAGCTCCTTGCGATCCAGGTGCATCGCGGCGGCCATGTACGTGTTCACCACGCTCATGCCAAACGTGGGGAACGCGAAATTCAACACGATCACGGCCCAGAACACCGCCAGCAGTTTCCAGCCGTAAAAAGAACGCTTCACTGTGAGCTCTTTCGTTTGGCGGGCCGCGTACGCGAATCCGTCCGAGTGCCTAATTGCCCCGCTGAGCGGAGCGCGGCGCTTCCCAACCCTCGCCCGCTCCGAACGGGAGCGCGACGGAGATCCCTTCGATCTGGCGAATTTTTCCGTTCTCGACTTTGAAGAACTCGCCCATCAAGACGCTCGATGGGTGGCGCACAATCGGCGGCATCGCAACATCGCCAACGCCCTTCACGTGCGCATATTTCACGTTGCCGGGATGATTGAACATGAACATGCCCACCACGATGCCCATTTTTTGATCGACCACCACGATGCGGCGTGGCTCGATCGTATGAATGTAGGACCAGATGCCGGTATTCATGTTGTCGCGAATGTTCATCGCGTCGGGCTCAAACGAGCCCTTATGGAACCAGCCTTTTACGCCCGGATGATTGGTGTCTTGATAGCCGTCGAGGATACGGTTGCATCGCAAATCGAACGGCACCATGTTTCCGTCGGAGCGCAGGATGCCGTCGAAATAGATATTCGCGTCTTTGATCATGACTTGGCGCGGCGTTCGCTCGGAAGAAGTGACAGCCGTGGTCCAGACAGCATTGGGATGCCCGAAGGCTTCCAGCGCCTTGGCATCGTCGGCATTGCGATGAACCAGCGTTTCGATTTCGGTGATCTTGCCGCTGACCACGCGCAAGCGGAGCAAAAGAATCGCGGGCGTGCCGTTCTCGCGGATAGTCGCCTCAAGGCCCGCTTCTCCAGCTTGCGGATCGGCAAAGTAGATCCGATAATCGCCGACGCTGCCGATGGTGCCCCACAGCGCCTCGCAGACTTTCAAAGGAATCGTGTTTTCGGTGAATCGTACGTTGGGCGCAAGAGGCAGTTCGCCGGGATCGTGCGCCACCAGCGCCTTCAGGTATTGATTCACCATTCGCGTGAGGCATGCGTAGTCGCACGAGCTTTGCGTCCCGGCCGCTCTGCTCGCGTTTCCGAGCGGCGCCGCATTTGCGAACGCTGGAAACACGCCGAAAAACAAAACCGTCGTACCGAGCAATCCAAGGATTTTTCGCATGTCCACCCTCCAGCGAATGATTGAATGCATGGGCCTCGCGCTCATCGCGTAACGCTAGTTCTGTCCGGGAATCGCCGCCCAACGCGCCAGCGTGGACATTGAATCCCTCCAGGTGCTCCACCCCGAATTCATGCCGTAGGGCGCGCGGTGATATACCGCTTCAATGCGGCGAATTTTTCCGCGCTCCACTTTGAACACTTCCGCTATTTCCCAAGTCCATGGCGTGGTGGGACCGGAGGTGACGGTGCGCCCGTTGGGCAATTTGAAAACGCGCGTTTTCCCGGAAGCGTGGTCAAAGAAAGTGAATGCCAGCGCGACGCCGCGTTCGGGATCGACCATCACAAACCGGCGATCGCGAATGCGGGTGACGAAATGCAGCAGCCCCGACTGAAATTGTTCTTTGCAGCTCCAGGAAGCGGAGTAGGTCAGGTCCGACCGCTCGCTCGAGTTCTTGTCCACCGAATTGCCTTGCGACGCGACCAGCCCGCCATTGCGATTCACAGGGTTGTTGGTGGCCTCCGAGCCATTTTCTACGCGGTCGCAATCGTTGGCGAAAAACGAGTAGTTGCCCCTCCCGTCATCGAGCTGCATGCCGGAGAAATAGAGGTTCGCGGTCCGCACCAGGTCCGCGCGCGAGACCCGCTCCGCCGCAGGACTCGGCTCCATGAATAGCGGGTCGGTATGCCCGCGCTTTTCCATGCTCTGTGCTTCCTGCACATCGCGGACGACGATCGTTTCAGCCTCGGCAATTTTTCGGTTCTCGATTTTCAAACGCAGCGCCAGAACGATTGGCTCGCCAGACTCGCGCATGGTGCCGAAGAATGCTGCTTCGCCTGCGTCAGGGTCCTCCATGTAGAACTTGTAGGTTCCGCGCCCGGTGGCCGTATTCCAGAGTCCATCGCCGAGACTCAGTCGCTGGCCGTCCTCGGTAAATTTCACGTCTTGCGTTACCGGCAACCGCGAGGGATCGTCCGCGGCAAGCGCGTCCAGATACTGGTCGACGAATCCTTGCAGGCAGGCGCGATCGCAGCTGTTCGCGGCTCCTGCGGTTGCAGCCTCAATCGAAGGGCTTGCCGATAAAGTGAGCGGTTGCGCTACGAATAAAAGCGCCCCGCAAAGACCCGCAATTCCACACGCGAGCGCGCACTTGCTGAGCATGTGATTCCCCCCGGTAAACACCAGCCAGTGGTGGCCTGAGCGCCGCCAAGGGTACATCCAATCCAGGCGGGATTCTACCTCTAGAGTTCGGAGCGCCGACCGCGCTGACGCGGAGGTTCGGAGGAATTGGAGATAAATCCGCGAATCTCCGCGAGCACATCCTCCAGCATTTTCTCAGTGAGTTTGCCGGTGAACGTATTCTGCTGGCTTGGATGGTAGGAAGCGAACAACTTCGGCAATCCCGCGCCGAGTTCGTAGCTCGCTCCGTGGCGAAAGGGAAACGCGGCTAGCCTGGCGATCATGCCTCGGTCCTTCAAAAGTCCGAGATAGGCGCGCATGGCGATGCCGCCTAGCGCCAAAATCGCACGCGGCCGGAGGATCTCTATTTCGCGTTCAAAATACGGCCGGCAATTAGCTAGCTCCGTCGGTAGAGGCTTATTCGCGGGAGGAGCGCATCGCAGAGCGGCCGTGATATACGCGTTGCGCAGTGCGAGACCGTCGTCGCGCTGTTGTGAAGTCGGCTGATTTGCGAAGCCGGTCCGGTAAAGCGCCTGGTACAGAAAATCCCCGGATCGGTCGCCAGTAAACATTCGTCCGGTTCGGTTCCCGCCGTGTGCTGCTGGCGCAAGACCCAAAATCACCAACTGCGCGGAGGGATCGCCGAAGCCCGGCAGAGGTCTGCCCCAGTATTCCCAGTTGAGAAATGCCGCTCGTTTTTCGCGCGCAACGATCTCGCGATAGCGCACCAACCGCGGACACTTCCGGCAGCGCACAACTTCGTGGTTCAGCTTTTCGATGACTTTTTCGACGGATGCCACGCATCCTCCCGGCACTTTCGCCGAAGAGCATAGCGCGGCCATCCGTCATGGTCGACGCTAATGACTGCGCGAGCGACCACATTCCTCAGCGCCGAGTTGGTGGGCCGGAGCGTCATGCGTCCGCAGGCAAATCGGCGCACTTCGCGAGTCCAATTGTTTCCGGCCCTCCTGACGCGTTCTTTCAATTGGCTTGAGTATTGGCGCGAACGATTCACGCCTTCCCGGCTGCAATTGCTTTCACCGCATCCGTGGTTATCGGTTGGCCGCCGATGCCCCACTCACCGCTTTTCACGTCCTCGATGATGACCCAGGTAACTTTGCGCATGCTTTCACCTTCAATGGCGACCATGGCGTCTGTGAGTTTGGAAATCATCTGTTGTTTCTGTTCCGGGGTAAACACTTCCTCGATCAGTTTCACTTGAATCAGTGGCATCTCTCTCCTCCTGTTTGCGATTGTCGCTGGCGTCCACCAAATCGGTTTCCGCCGCTGCGATCTTGTTTTCTGTTGCCGTCAATCTACAAAACCACGAGGCATTTGTCATGAAGCAAGCATGAGAAAGTCATGAGAAAAGCGATCGGACGGCGACCGTCAGTACGCCGCGGTGCCGCGATCAAAGCCTCGATCTCGAGATTGGCGCTCCTAGGGAAAATGTCCCGTGCGGCTTCGCAAAGTCCCACCGCCGCGATAGAATGCTGCCCAACCGACGTCCGGAAGGGCCCATGAAACAGCGCGTCTCAGACCTGATTGCGGCAGAGGCTTCCCGGAGTTTCGTCGGCCGGCAGTGCGAAATGGCGCTTCTGCAAGAAGGCCTCGATTCAAAACTACCGGCCATCGTTTTTCTGCATGGGATCGCCGGGATAGGTAAATCGACGCTGCTTGCCGCGTTTCTGGAACACGCACGAAGTGCAGGCGCGCGAGTGCTCGCGCTGGACTGCCGTTCTGTGGAGCCGACCGAACGAGGATTCCTGCGCGCGCTCAGTTCCGTGCTGCGCCGGAAGGTTTCGTCGGTTCGAAAAGCAGTCAGCATTTTGGCCTCGCGGAATAGGCGTGTGCTACTTGTGCTCGATCATTACGAGCTCTGCAGATTGCTAGATTCCTGGCTTCGCCAAGCGTTCATTCCGCAACTCCCCAGCACCGTGCTTTTGCTGCTATCCAGCCGAGAGCCTCCCGGTTCGGCGTGGAGTACTTCTCCTGGCTGGCACAATCTGCTGCACACGGTTGAGTTGGACGGCCTAAGCTCCGATGAAGCGAAATTGTTATTGTCGCGCTCAAAAATTCCCGGAGCTCGCGCGGCGGCCATCAACCGCGTGGTACGCGGACATCCGTTGGCGCTGACACTTGCGGCTTCCACTCTAGGGCAACAGAGCGGCCGGAATCTGGAGACTTCCGCCATTCAGCGTGTGATCGAGGAACTGGCGAAACTTTATCTAGCAGATATTTCTGACGCGCCCACGCGCCAAGCTCTGGAAGCCTCCTGCGTGCTGCGCCGCGTGACTATTCCGCTTCTTAGTGCCATGCTTCGCGAAGTTGCGGCCGGACGCGCGTTCGAATCGCTGCGGGAGCTTCCTTTCGTTCACAGCGAGGCGGACGGTCTGCACGTGCACGATTCCGTGAAGCAGGCTGTCGCCGCCAGCTTACGAAGCGCTGATCCGATCAAATACCACGCGTATCGGCGGTCCGCGTGGTCGGAGCTTCGTTCGCAGCTGGCCTGCGTTCCGGTCAACGAACATTGGAGATACACCGCGGATATGCTTTTTCTGCTCGATAACCCGGTGATTCGCGAGGCATTCTTTCCCAGCGAGTCTTCTCTGTTTAGCGTCGAGCCTTCGCGTGCCGAGGATCGATCGGCGATCGAATCCATCAGCGCGCGACATGAGGGGTCAGAGGCATGCGCGCAACTCAGCCGCTGGTTTGCGGCGTTGCCTCAATCGTTTTCTTCCGTCCGGGACGCAACTGGAAAGGTGGTGGGATTCTATTGCTTGTTTGACCCTAACGCCGCTCCTCGGAACTTGCTTCGCCGGGATCCGGTTGCGAACGCCTGGATCAAGCACCTCCGCCAAGATTCGCCGCCGAAAGCGGGGCGGGTGCTGTTCCTTCGTCGTTGGTTGGCTGACGCTTCGGGCGAAGCGCCTTCGGCGATTCAAGCGGCCTGCTGGCTGGACATTAAACGAACCTATCTGGCGTTGCGTCCCCAACTGCGTCGCGTGTATCTGGCGTTGAGCGATCTGGCGCCATATGCTTCGGTCGCCCAGAAGCTGGGCTTTTGTCCTATTGAGAGTGCAGCCTGCAAACTGGACCAGCGGACGTATTACACCGCGATGCTCGATTTCGGGCCTGCCTCCGTCGACGGATGGTTGTCTCGCCTGGTCGCGGCTGAACTGGATCTGGGCGGTGAGCAGAACGTTGTCGACCTCGAGGGGCGCCAGCTGGTACTCAGCGGCAAGAGCGTTCCGCTTACGCGATTGGAATTTGCCGTCATGCAATACCTCCACGAGCGAAAGGGGAAACCGGTGGCCCGGTCGGCGCTGATTCAAGACGTGTGGGGACATAAATACGATGTGGGAAGCAACGTAGTCGATGTCGTGATCAAGAGCCTTCGGAAAAAACTGGGGAAATACGCTGACGCGATCGAGACGGTTACTGGCTACGGCTATAAGTTGCGATACGGGAACTGACCGCCGGTCGGTCCGACTGATCGAAGCTAGATGTTCCTTGGAATTTGCGCTTTCGGCAACGCGCGATACAAATGGCCGGGAGCGCCGCTCGAATCTGGAGTAGAATCCACCTCAAAATGGCCCCTGAAAAACCCAAAACCGTGGTAGCCGTATATCCCGGCTCGTTCGATCCGGTCACCAATGGGCATCTCGATCTGATTGCCCGCGGCGCAAAAATTTTCGACAAGCTGATCGTGGGCATCACGCGCAATCTGGAAAAAGAGCCGCTATTTGCCATTCAAGAGCGCGTCGAAATGCTGGAGACGGTCACCTTCGATTGGAAGAACGTCGAAGTAGACGTCTTTGACGGTTTGCTGATGGACTACGCGCGGGCCCGCAGCGCCAGCGTGGTGCTTCGCGGCATTCGCGCCGTTTCCGACTACGAATACGAGCTGCAGATGGCCATGATGAATCGCAAGATTGAGCCGCACATCGAGACCGTTTTCATGATGCCGGGCGAGGCGTATAGCTACTTGAGCTCTCGTTTGGTGAAAGAGTTGGCGCGCTTGAACGGCCTGCCCAAGGGCCTGGTGCCCGCCGCCGTGGAAGAGCGCCTGCGCGCAAAGTTTGGCTAAAGGCCCGGCCAAAAAATCCCGCGGCCAAAATGGCCGAGTGCCGCGCAAATTGGATGTTGACCCCTCTCGCTGGGCCGCTACAATCGATGTGCAGCCATCCATAAGGATTGGCGAGTTTTCAAAGCACAATAAGAACAGGAACAGGGCATGGAACCAGCTACTGGATTGAAGACTGCCGAATTTCAGCTCGCGGATCGTGTGAATCGAATTAGCCCGTCGCCCACCATGGTAGTGTTGGCGGCGGCTGACCAGCTCAAGGCCAAGGGTGTTGACGTTGCCGACTTCGGTCCCGGCGAACCGGACTTTCCCACGCCCGAACACATCAAGCGCGCGGGTATTAAAGCGATTGAAGAGAACCGCACCAAATACACGCCGGTTCCAGGGCTCGCCGCTCTGCGCCAGGCCATCTGCGATTGGCACGCGCGCGAACTGGGCTCGTCATACCAGCCAGCCGAGTGCCTGGTATCGGTTGGCGGAAAGCACGCCATCTTCAACGCCGTTTGCTCGCTTATCAATTCCGGCGACGAAGTGGTGATTCCCGCGCCGTATTGGGTCACCTATCCGGATATTGTCAAATACGCCGGCGGTAAACCGGTGATCCTGAATACGCGCGGCGAGGAAAATTTCCTGGTGCGCGCATCGGATCTCGAAAAGCTGCTCACGCCGCTCACTCGCATGGTGATCTTGAATTCGCCGAGCAACCCCTCGGGCGCGGTGATTCCGCCGAACGAGTTCCAGAAGATTCTCATGCTCTGCCAGCGCAAGGAAATTTGGCTCATGTCCGACGAGTGCTATTCGCACTTTACGTATGGCGACGCCAAGCCGTACTCGATCGCCAGCATGCCCAACGCGAAGCTGGGCTTGATCACCATTGGCTCGATGTCGAAGACATTTGCCATGACCGGCTGGCGCATCGGCTATACGCTCGCGCCGCAGCCGCTGATCGCCGCGATGACCAAACTGCAGAGCCAGTCGACTTCGAATCCCACATCGATTGCGCAGTACGCGGCGATCGAAGCCATGCGGGGTCCGATGGATTCCGTCCCGGTGATGCTTGCCGAATACGCGCGGCGCCGTGAACGCATCGTCGCGGGGCTTCGCGCCGTTCCGGGCGTCACTTGTAATGCTCCGGATGGCGCCTTCTACGTGTTCCCGAATATTTCGGCGCACTTCGGCAAAGACATGCCCAACGACACCGCCGCCGCGAAGCAGCTTCTCGAACGCGAGCAAGTTGCCGTGGTTCCAGGCGAAGCATTTGGGGCTCCGGGATATCTGCGGCTCTCGTATGCCACGTCGATGGAGCGCATTGACGAGGGCCTGCGGCGATTGAATCGCTTTTTCAGCAACGCCAAGTGACCGCGCGTGAGTTCAGAACGCGTTGCCCTATGTCCTGCGCGGCTGGAGCCTGCTTTCAGCCCGCGTCCATGGGGCGCGCGTTCGCTTGCGCCATTCTTTCCTGAAAAAACCGGACTCGCCGAGCCGCTTGGCGAGGCGTGGATGACTGGCGGCGAATCCCGCTTTGCCGAGGGCCCATTCGCTGGCCGGACCCTAGCTGAAGCTTGGCCGTCAATGCCGCCGGAATGGATCGGCACAGCAGTACAGCACGACGGTGCATTTCCTTTGCTCGTGAAATTCATTTTCACGGAAGAAAAACTTTCCGTGCAAGTGCATCCCGATGATTCATACGCCGCGAAACACGAACAGGACGCGGGCGGGAGAGGAAAAACGGAAATGTGGTACGTGCTTCGCGCGCATCCCGGCGGGGAAGTACTGGTGGGCCTAAAATCGGACGTAACGCGCAGCAGTTTTGAGCAGGCGATTGCGGACGGATCTGCGGAAAACTGCCTCGAGCGCGTTTCCGTGCGCGAAGGCGACGCTATCTTTGTTCCGGCAGGAACCGCGCACACCATCGGAGCCGGGCTGGTGCTGTGCGAAATTCAGCAGCACTCGGATTTGACCTACCGCGTGTTCGATTACAATCGTCGAGACGCGCAGGGGCGCACGCGCGAGCTGCATATCGAGAAGGCGCTCGCCGTGATGCGTTTCGGCCAGCGGCAGGGCGGGAAAGTCGAGCGGGTTTCCGCGCCATGCGTCGCGCTGGAGAAGACATTCCTCGCTGGCTGCCGCTACTTCGCGACCGAGAAGTGGGAATTTTCAGAACGCGTAGATGTCCAATCATCGCGCCAGCATTTCGATCTGCTGATCGTGTTCGACGGCCACGGTGAAATTAATTTTGCGGGAGGTATTGCCGCATATCGCCCCGCGCAGGTGTGGATGATTCCCGCTGCCCTTGGAAGACTTGAGATTGCGCCAAAATCGCCTACCGCGCTGCTGCGCACCTATGTCCCCGCAAGCCTAGATGACTACAGGCGCGAATTGGCGCTCGCTGGCTTGAGCGAAGCTGAACGAACGCGGCTGGTGCATACATGAAGAGTCGCGGGCGCGCAGAAAAGCTGCCGGTATGCGGGGTGCTGCTGGCTGGTGGACGCGGCACTCGTTTTTGGCCGCGCAGCCGGTTGCGAACTCCCAAGCAGCTTTTAAATATCGCCGGCGGAGACACGATGCTGCGCGAAACGGCTGCGCGCCTGCATCCGCTCGTCAAGCCGCAAAACCTTTGGGTGGTCACCAACGCGCAGCAAGCGGCGATGGTGCGAAGTCAGCTGCGCGGCATGCCCGCATCGAATGTAGTAGCTGAACCCGTGGGGCGCAACACGGCTGCAGCGATCGGGCTCACTGCCATTCATTTGGTTCACCAGCACGGCGATGCGCTGATGGCGGTTCTTCCGTCGGATAGCTACGTCTCCAACGCGGCGGGGTATCGCCGGCTGATGCGCGGGGCACTTGAGTTCGTCCGCGAGCCCGGCAAAATGGGCGTTTTCGGCATCGTCCCCACGCAGCCCGACGTGGGATACGGATACATAGAGCTGGGCAGCGCGACGGCGAACCCTGGCGGTGTGCGGATGGTCGCGGTGCGGCGATTCACCGAAAAGCCCGCTTTGCCGCTCGCAAGAAAGTACGTCGCTTCGGGCAAATTCCTTTGGAATGCAGGAATGTTTTTCTGGCGCGCCTCGACGTTTTTGGAAAACCTGCGGCAATTTCTTCCCGCGACATATGTCGCGCTTCAAAAGCTCGCGCCAACGATCGGCACCCATGGGTATGCAGGCGCTCTGAAGAGAATCTACCCGCAGCTTCAGAATATTTCGGTCGATTACGGCATCATGGAGCCGGCCACCAGAGTCTCGGGATCGCCTCGGGTTTTCGTTGCTCCCGCGAAAGTGGGCTGGAGCGACATCGGTTCGTGGGCCGCCGTATACGATTTCCTGGCGGCCAAGCCGGGCGCGAATGTTTCGGCCGGCCAGCTGTTTGCGCTGGATGCCGAAGGAAATTACTTCGGGAGCCCGAAGAAGTTCGTGGCGGCGATCGGCGTTCGCGATCTGGTGATCGTGGAAACGGACGATGCGCTTTTGGTGTGTGACCGTAGCCGTGCGCAGGACGTGGGCAAAATTGTGAAGTGGCTCGAGGAGCAAAAAAAAACGGAGCTCTTGTAGCAGGCCCATGATTGCACAATTCAAATGACCGCACAGATCAAATTCGGCACGGATGGCTGGCGAGGCGTCATTGCGGAGGATTTTACGTGCGACAACGTGCGCCTCGCGGCTCATGCGATTGCGCGCTACGTGGTCCGCGCGGAACGCCCCGAAGGCGGCGTGCTCGTCGGCTACGACACGCGCTTCGCGTCCGAGCTTTTTGCGCGCGTGGCCGCGGAGGCAGTGGCCGCTACGGGGACTCCCGTATGGCTGGCAACCGACGCAGCGCCCACTCCGGCGCTCTCGCTGATGGTGCGATTGCGCGGCGCTGCTGCTGGAATCCAAATCAGCGCCAGCCACAATCCCTACCGCTGGAACGGCGTAAAGCTCAAGGCCAGCTACGGCAGTTCGGCGTCACAAGCGATCGTCGAGCAAGTGGAAACTGAACTCGCGAAAGTGTTGCGGAACGGTGTTCCGACGCTTCCTCCGCGCAAGGATTTGATTCATTCGCTCGATATCCACGCGCCATATCTCGAAAAGCTCGACGAACTGGTCGATTGGGAGCGCCTGCGCGCTTCCAAGTTTCGCTTCCTGATTGACCCCATGCACGGCGCCGGACGCGGGCTGCTGCGCGAACTTTTCCGCCGCCGCGGGATCGAAGCTGGAGAAATTCGAGGCACTCGCGATCCGCTCTTTGGCGGCGTGAATCCCGAGCCGATCGAACCGCATGTGGAGGCGCTGCGCCGCGCGGTGCTTGCTGGAAACTACGATGCAGGTTTCGCGTTCGATGGCGACGCCGACCGCATCGGCGCGATCGATAGTGACGGCACTTTCATCACGCCGCATCAGATTTTCTCGATCCTCTTGTGGCATCTGGCGGGCACGCGAAGGTTGAGCGGCGATGTGGCCAAGACTTTCTCGACCACCAAGATGATCGACAAAATCGCCGCGAAGTTCGGGCGCAAGGTGTGGGAGACGCCGATCGGCTTCAAATATATCTGCGATCGGATGCTCGAAGGCGACGTGCTGCTGGGCGGAGAAGAAAGCGGAGGCATCGGCACGAAGTTGTATCTTCCAGAGCGCGATGCGACCGTCAACGCCTTGTTGCTCGCGGAAGTGATGGCCTGGCACGGAAAGCGGCTCGGCGAACTGGTCAGCACGCTCCATCACGAGTTTGGAGAACATCACTACGGACGTCTCGATCTTACCGTGCGCGATGGCCAAAAGGAAAAAGCGATCCGGCGGTTCGCGGATTCTAAGTTCACGCAACTGTTGGAGTGGCCAATCGTGCGGCGCGAGGATGTTGACGGCGTGAAAGTCTACCTCGGCGAAATCGGCTGGGTAATGGTGCGCGCTTCCGGCACCGAGCCGATGCTGCGCGTCTACTCAGAGACGACGCGGCCGGAAACCACGCGGCGCGTCCTTGGCGAAGTCGCCAAGCTGGTCGAGCGATTTTGAGCTGAGCGCCCAGTCAGGTGTACGCCGATCGATTTGGCGTAAAACGAAAAGGGCCCATCTGGCGATGAGCTTGCGGGGCTTCTGCAACTATTCTTCCGGCTTTCCTTCCATACTTTTGTACGCGGCGTCGAGGATTCCGTTCAGGAATGCCGGCGATTCGGGCGAAGAGAACTTTTTGCCCAGTTCGAGCGCTTCGTCGATCACCACCTTCGGCGGAGCGGTCCCCAGCCGAAGCTCGGCAATCGCCAGCCGCAAAATTCCCCGGTCGACGACAGCCAGGCGATCCAGCTGCCAATTTTCCGAGAGCTTCCCAACGAGTGCGTCGATTTCCGGCGCCAGAGCCACGGCGTCTTCAAAAAGCTGATTGGCGAACTTACGCGTCTGGTCCTCCGCGCGCGCGGATTTCCAGAAGGTTTTTTCGAGCTGCTTCAGCTCCTGGTGGTTCATATCCCACTGGAAGAGCATTTGCAGGGCGAACTCCCGCGATTTACGGCGAAGGGTCATGCTATTTGCGCTGCGGCCGCCGCGACGCGCCGGATTTTCCGGAGAGCTTTCGCGAGAGCGACGCCATTTCGATGGCGCCGAGTCCTGCTTCGTAGCCCTTATTGCCGCTTTTTAGGCCGGCTCGATCGATCGCCTGTTCCAGCGTGTCGCACGTGAGCACGCAAAACGACATCGGCACGCCGGTATCCAGTTGCGCGAGCTGGATGCCGCGCGCGGTTTCCGAAGCCACGTAATCGAAATGCGCGGTTTCGCCGCGCAGGATGCAGCCAATACAAATGATGGCATCGCAGCGGCCCGTGGCCGCGAGCTTCTTGGATGCGAGAGGAATTTCGAACGAACCGGGCACGCGAACTATTTCCAGCTGGCGCTCGGCCGCGCCGGCGCGCTGCAACGCGTCGAGCGTGCCGACCAGCAGACGGTCGGTAATGAAGCTATTGAACTGGCTGACCACAATCCCGAAATACAGGCCAGCCGCGCTCAGTCCGCCTCGAACAGTCTTCGGTTTGAAAATCTCACCCATAAGTCCTTGAGCTGCGTTCAGCCGCCGCGTCGGAGCACAGTTTTGCACGCAAAGCGTACGGCTCGTTTTGTGCGTGTGCCGGCCAGCTATTTTCGCACGTTGTCAGGGGGTTGCAAGGGAGAGAAGCGAGTTTCCGCCGCGCTGGCGGGTTTCGTCGAGCCCGGTTTCTGCGCGATTTATCCACTCCGTCACGCGATCCTCGGTCTCGTCCGCGGGGCGCGAGGTAGCCTCGGCCACTACTGCGCTGACGGTTAGCTCGTGCCCGCCCCACGCCGGCCTCACCGTGGCAGCCAACTGGCGCAGCTTTTCGGCCAGCTTGCCGGCATTTTCGAGCGACGTATCCGGCAAGACGAAAACCAGCGACCACGCCGTGTATTTCACGGCGATATCCGTTTGGCGGATCGCTGACGACAATGCGCGTGCGATTTGCTCGATGTAGTTGTCGACCGCTGCGTCGCCATTTTGCCGCAGCACGTCCGGGCCGCGATCGATCTGCAGAACGATCAGCGAAAGCGGCGTGTGCTGCGCGCGGGAGCGATTGGATTCCGCCAGCAGGCAATCGATGTACGCGCCGCGGCTAAGCAGCCCGGTCCGCTCGTCGGTTACCGCCAGTGAGCGAACTAACGAACGCAGGCGCGTGTGATTGACGCTCAGGACCAGCTGGTCGCCCACGGCTTGCAGGAAGAAACTCTCGTTGGGCTTCCATTTCCGCGCGCTCGCGTCTCCTACCAGCAGCGCGCCAGCGGCGGTTTGCGTTTCCTTGTCGGTCAGCAGGATGCCCAGCGCCGATTCCAAGGCAAAATCAGCCAGCGCCGGCGCATTCGCGAGGCGGAGCTCAATTCCGCCCAGAGCGTCCGGCCGACTTTTCGAAAGGAGATCTGCGACCGAAGCGATCCCCGCGACGCCGGTTGGCGGTATGCCCGGTGCGGCGTATTCAGCGGTCAGCGGCGAGGTTTCGCCGCCTGCTCCCACGGCTACCAGGCAGCGCGCAACCCGCAGGTGCTTTCCGACCTCCGCTGCCGTGGAAGCGAGCACTTCGCGGGGTGTTGACTGGCGGTACATCAAGCGATTAATTTCGGCGATGGCTGCGAGGTCGCGATGGGTATCGACGGCTACAGTCATCGGCGGAGCCGCGGGTTCGGGCGTAGCCACCGGCGCCGGAGCAGCAGGCCTCGCCGCAGGCTTCGGCGGCGTGCCTTTGGGCCACCAACTGGCCCGTTCATAGAGGGAGCGCAAGCGCTCGTTTTTCTCTTCTTCACCCGGAAAAAGTTCCGCGATCCGCGAAAGACGCTCCACGGCTTTCGATTGCAGCGCATACTGCAAAAAAATCTCCACCTGCACGATCAGATCTTCCAGCGCGTGCGCGGCGCGCGCTTCTTCGGACGCGGGTTCGGCGGGCGACGAGATTTGCGAGTCCGCCCCAAATCCCTGCGTGCGTGTGGTAACAGTGGCTGCCTTCGCGGCGCGGGATTGCACGTTGCGCAGAAAAGTTGGGTCGACTTTACCCTCTAGTTGCGCGACGCGGTCCTGGTTGCGGTAGTCGTAGGGATCGATATCCACCAGCCGGTCGAGAACTTCGCACCCTTCCTGAAGTTTGCCTGCCACGAGGTAGAGGTCGAAAAGGCGAACGAGCGCGTCGAAATACTGGGTCTCGCGATTTAATTCCTCGTAAGTTTTGGCCACGGCTTCGGCAATCGGCAGGGAAGCCGGATAGGCGGCGGCGATTTTATCCATCTGCGCGGGCAGTTCAATCTCCTTGCGCGCCGCGCGCATCAGTTCCTTGGTGCGGCGCAGAAGTGACGCCGCTTTGGCATCCTGCGCGCCGTGGAGGTACGCACCGATCAGATCGAAGAGCTTCGCAAAGCTTTCCGGCTTGGCTTTGTAATAGTCCTCGAACACAGTGCTAGCGCGGTCGAATTGAGCCGAGCGGAAAAGGCTCTCGCCATAGAGAGCCAGGAATGCCGCGTCCTTCTCGTTCGCCGCAAGAGGCTCCAGCAGCACCGCGGCCCCGGCCGCATCGCCTTTGCGAAGTTTCGCTTCAGCGAAGAGCAAGGTGCCGCTGCGGTCCGTGGGCAGTAACTTGTGCGCGCGGCCGAAATGATCGAGAGCCTCATCAATCGCCGACGCCGCCAAAGTCAGCTGTCCAGCTCGCAGGTAACCCCGCGAGGCCAGGTCGCAGTGCCCCAGGCTTTCCGCAAGCTGGGCGAGAACAACGTGGCGAGCCGGATTTTCGGGATCAAGCGAGGCGAGGCTTTCGTAGCAAGCCATGGCTTCTACCTCGCGCTTCTGTTGCAGGAAGAGTTCCGCGGCGGCCGAAAACTGATCGAGCGCATCGGCAGTCCGGTTGTGCTTCTGCAGCAGCGTGGCATAACGCATCAACCGGTCGGCGGGCTGCGGCAGCGGACGCAGGAACCGCGCGTAGATTGCCGAAGCTTTGGCTAGATCGCCGGTTTCGACCAATCGGTCAAATTGCGCTGCGTAGTATTGCGCGGCGCGGGCAGGTTCGTTCAACCGCGTGTAGACGTCGGCAAGTGCCTGCAGCGACTCCTGGTGCGACGGCACTTCGTCGAGCACCGCTTGATAGGCCGCTACGGCTTCACGGAGTTTGTTCTTCTCAAGGCTCCGCCTGGCGCGTTCCAGATTCTTGATGGCGTCCGATGCCATTCGTTTCAGTAGGTTTCACGCGAGAAACCGCGCGGAAAATGCCCGAATTCGGGCGCGAACCGGAAATCCAACTATATACCGGAGCCGCGGCGGGGCTGATAGCGAATTCCAAACCGTGTGCCGAAAACGGCTCGGGCACCGGGGCGCGCGTTAGCTCCTTTTGACTGTGGTGCGGCCGAGACTCTGGCGCGGGAACGTGCTGACCTTTTCGCGCATCGAGCGCAGGGACAACCCGCTGCGCAGCAGCGCCGCGAAGCCCAGGAAGACGAACGGCAGGGTCAGCGCTATGAAAGCGAAAATCGAGAATCCTGTGGCGCGGCTCTTATCGATTTGAAATATGCTCAGCCCAAGAACGCAGAAAAATTGATACGAGCCGACGTTCGCCGGCGCGTTGGGGAGCGACACGCCGAGGTTGATCACGAGCAGGACAACTACCGCAGCCATAAACGAAAGTTGTAGGCCGTAGGAATGCATGAGTACCCACAGCGCCAAGGCTTGGCAGAACGGGATCATCAGCGAGACCGCCACGGCGGGGTAGAAGCTGGGAGCAGTGCCCATCGCGTGAAGCACGATCATGGCTTGCATGAACCGGCCCGGCACGTGGCGGTCGTCGGGCTTCTCGCGTTTGCCGCGTCCGAGCCTGATCTCGATGTAGAGGACGAGCGCCACCACAACAATCAACAACGCGAGAATGATCACTCCCAGGATATCGGCGGCGCGGTCGAAATGCCGAATCGACTCAGACGGGCCGTAGCCAGGCGGCGCTTGCACCAACAGCGAGACGATGCCCAGGCCTGCGGTGGCAATCACCAAATCAACGAACCGCTCCACTCCCACCGATCCGAGCACGCGGCCCAAACTGATGCCCTCAGCGTTCGAGAGCAAATAACTGCGGAGGAACTCGCCTGGGCGCAACGGGAACACCAGGTTGGCAAATAGACCTGCGAAGATCGACCGCAGCGATCGCGAGTTTCGTACTTTGCCGAAGGGCGTCAGCAGAAGCTTCCAGCGGACGGCTTGGAATCCGTAGCTCAGCACGTCCAGCACCATGCCGACCAACACCAGGCGCCAGTCGGCGTTGGCCATGTCGTGCACTGCGCGAACCACGTGGAAATCGCGCAACACCCAAATCAGCGAACCGATCGCGACCGTATACCCGACGACGCGCAGCAGCAGCGATCGTTTTCGAAAGATGAGCTTGAATAGTTTGATCAATGCGCTCGTACCGCGAGATGCGCGTCTGGCTGACGGAAGTCATCTCGCCGTTCCGCCCTCTGGAAGCAGCGGCGTATGGCAGGAATGGCGAAGCAGCGGACGAACGTCTGGAGTCCATCCTTTGGGCGCACCTTTTGTTGCCGCCAGCCGCTCATTCACGCTCCTTGAAGGCGGCGGACGCCAGACGAAATCCGGTCTGAGTTCGGTGCAGCGCGCCGCTCGCCGCTGGAATGGTGTCGCGCAAAGAATCCGCCGTCGCGCGCGTTGCCGATCATAGTGGTTGCGCGGCTGCCGGACTCCTGGAACCCGCTACAGCCTACGACATTGGGTTCCGGCAGGCAATCCGGGATTGCCATAGTGGGGAACTTATCGGCGGGGTTCAATGTCGGAGTGCAAACGAGTATAATATTCAGGTGAGAAGAACACGGCCTGCCACGGCCCCCCACGCGCTTTTCCGTCCTCGGATGAAAAATACTCAGCCAGTGAACCGAACTGAACGCGTGTTGCTGGTGGGCGTCGCGGTCAAGCGCCCGCCGCGCGTTCCGGGACACGACTTGGATGCGGTAGCCAGCCGCGACTCGATGGCTGAGTTGAAAGAGCTGGCGGAGAGCGCCGGCGCGGACGTTGCCGGCGAAATGCTGCAGATCCGAGAGGGGCTCGATCCCGCCACCCTTGTGGGTAAAGGAAAGCTCCAGGAGATTCGCTCGGAAGCCGAGTCACGCAATGTTCCGCTCGTCATCGTGGATCACGATCTCACGCCGGTACAGCTCCGCAACATGGAGAAAGTCACCGGCAGGCGCGTGATCGACCGGACCCAGTTGATCCTCGATATTTTCGCGACGCACGCGCACACGCGCGAAGGCCAGCTGCAAGTGGAACTGGCGCAGCTCAACTATTTGCTGCCGCGCTTGTCGGGGCATGGAGAAACGCTCTCCCGGCTGGGTGGCGGAATCGGAACGCGCGGACCTGGCGAGCAGAAACTCGAATCCGATCGCCGTAAAATCCGCGACCGTGTTCGCAAGATTCAAAACGCAATCGAAACAGTGCGCAGCCAGCGCGCCACGCGCCGCCGCGCGCGTCAGGCCGTGCCTCTCGGCATGGTCGCGTTCGTTGGATATACGAACGCCGGGAAATCGACGCTCTTCAACGCGCTCACCCACGCAGACGTGCTGACATCCTCAAAGATGTTCGCGACGCTTGATCCCACGATTCGAGCGATCCGCTTGCCTTCACGCCGCCGCGTCTTGTGCTCGGACACGGTGGGATTCGTCCGCGATCTTCCTCCCGGACTCATCGCCGCGTTCCGCGCCACGCTGGAGGAAGTGCAGGAGGCCGCGCTGCTGGTGCACGTGACTGACGCCTCGAACCCGCGACACCCCGAGCAGGATGCCGAAGTCCTGAAAGTGCTGCGCAGCCTAAACGTGGAAAGCCGGCCGCGCGTGCACGTGCTGAATAAGATCGACCGGCTTTTCGAGAGCGAGTTCAGTGCCTTGCAAGCATCGAACGGACGCTCGCGCGACGTGGTCGTCACTTCGGCTGTAACCGGTGAAGGGCTTCAAGACTTGTTGGAACGAATCGACCAGTCTATGCCGCTCGATCCGCTGGTTCGCTTGCGCCTGCGCATGCCTATTTCCGATGGACGTCACTTTTCGCAGGTCCAGGCGCAGGGCCGCGTGCTTCATTCTCAAGTGGTCGATGGAGATCTGCTGCTCGAGGCCGAACTCCCGCAGTCGGCCGCGCGTGGACTGCGCCACCTCGCCTATGACTAGCTTTTGGTCGTCAGTCTGCGAGCCGCTTCTGCTCAGAATTCCTTGAATTGATGCAAATCCGTCGGATTTTCGGGGCTTGGCTTCGCAGTTTGCCCACGACTGTCTGTGGAAAATGCTGTGGAAATATCAACTTTACTGCGGCGGTCTTTTCGACGGCGGCGCCCGATTTATGCCGCACTGCGAAAAAGAGTCCCTCAGCTAAACTTAGTACTTTCAATAAGATACGTATGACCACTGGGCCTAGGAGCGAAAAACATCGCGGCGGGAGGGGCAGGGTTGCAATCCTCCCAATTTTGCACAGATTTGCAGCAATTCGGCCGCTAACGGTTACTAGGACTAGGGGTTATCCATTTGGGCATTGTAACCACGTCACGCAATCGCCGAAGTGGGCAGGCGCCGCTCGTTGACTGCGGCTTCACCGGGGACTATAGTGGGGCCAGTTACTCTATCCGTTGCCGGGCTTGGAAATGGATCAGCTAGCCTTCCGCAGTGACAGCGACATGAACCTCCCGAACAGCCTGACAGTGCTGCGAATTTTCTTCGTGCCGCTGCTCGTGGTCGTACTACTCACCCGCCAGCCCAACTGGAATTTCTGGGGTTTGCCGATTCATTTCGAAGTTTGGGGTGTGCTGATCCTGATGATGGCGGCGGCCACTGACGTGATGGATGGTTACATCGCCCGCAAGCGGCGAGAAGTCACTACACTTGGAATTCTTCTCGATCCGGTCGCCGATAAACTTTTAATTTCCGCCGCATTTATTTCCCTGGTCTGGATGCACCTCATGCCTGCCTGGATGGCGGTGGTGATCATCGGCCGCGAGTTCATCGTCATGGGGCTGCGCGAAATCGCCTCGGTTGAAGGGCTGGTGATTCCGGCGACGGCTCTGGGCAAAACAAAAATGATTCTGCAAGTGATCGCCGGAGGCGCTGTGATTCTTACCGCGAATCATCCCGCGCTAATGCCGCTCGGAACCGGCCTCCTCTGGCTCGTGGTGCTGCTTGCCGTCGCTTCCGCGATTCACTACTTCGGGATGTTCTGGGGCCAGATCAATTTGCGGGTCGACCAGCGCCGCCGCGACGCGCGGCTCGCGCAAGCCAGTCCAACTGCAATCCTCGATCCCAAGAAAAAGCCGCAGGATGTCGTCACTCCCTAGCTCCGAAAGAAAAATTCTGCTCGAAGTGGCCCGCAGGGCCATGGTCGCCGCAGTGGACTCTCGCTTCGTTCTCGATGATTTCCCGCCAGGGCCGGCTCTGCCGTTCGCTACAGGCGCTTTCGTCACCCTGCAACGCAAGAGTCTTTTGCGCGGATGCATCGGCCAGATTGGAGCGCCCCAGCCGATCGTTCCGCTGGTGGCGTATTGCGCTCGCGCGGCCGCGCTGGAGGATCCACGTTTCCGCCCCGTTCAAATCCGCGAGCTGCCCGAAATCGAGATCGAACTCTCCATCTTGTCCGCGCTGGAAGAGATCACGCCCGAGCGCGTCGAAATAGGAAAGCACGGGCTAGTGGTAACGCGAGGCGGCAACCGAGGCCTGCTGCTGCCGCAGGTGGCAACCCAGCACCGCTTCAATGCACTGCGCTTTCTGGAAGAAACGTGCGTGAAAGCCGGCCTGGCTAGAAGTGCGTGGAGTGAGGCCGGCACTCGCGTGGAGGCGTTTACCGCGGAAGTTTTTTCCGAATCGGAGAGCTACGCCAGCGCCCCGGGAACTTCCCTGCGCCCGCGGTCTGGCACGAATTATTCGAGCTCGACGTAGTCGCCCGGCAGAATTTCCGCCAGGCTGTAGGTAATCAATACAGTGGACGAATTCGGAGCGGTCCGCAAAACCACTGCTTCACCGATGTCTTCGCGCGGCACGTTGCTCCAGTTCCACTTTTCCGGAACGCTCCCGAATCCCAGCATGTGCACGTCCTTCACTCCCATATCAAACTCCTGGTCGAAAGCGTACCGCGGAGTCTGATAAATGGTCTCGTGCTGCGTGCCCTGATAGCGGAAGATTTTGAAATAATCGCCTACCTGCACGCCTTGGGCATTGCCAAGATTCACGTACGCCACGCTCTGGTTTCCCATCGCGTCCACATAATTCTTGCCGGCGATGATCATCGCCAATGCCTTGCCGTTTGCCGGGGCGAACCTGTCGAAGTGGGTTTCTACCTTTATCGGCGGCGCCGCGCGTTCGGTGAACGGCAGCACGATATCTCCGCGCTGCACGTAGTCACACGCATCTTCCACTCTGGCGATCGACACCTTCGGACGCGCTTCGATCACTTGCAGGCGCGCCTCATCGTTCCACAGGGTTCCCATTTTGTGCATGATGGCGCTTTCCCACTTGGTCCACTGAATGATGTAGGGGTCCTGCACGGGCCGCTCCACCAGGAATTCGTCGCCGGCCTTCACCCCGTCGTTAGATCCCCTGTTGAAGAACACGTCGTCGCCGTTGATGTATACGATTCTGTAATTCGATTCTTCACCGGTAATGATGTAGGTGTTGCGCGGGACGCGCTCCGTCGTCACGATCCCGGAGCAGTACAGTGTGCCCGGACTCGGCACCTTGGGATTCGACTGCGCCGAGACTACCGCTCCTGAAAGCGCTAAGATCAGGCCAGAAAGTAAGATTTTCCCACGCATGACGCTCGCTCCTTGGTGGCACTTCCGCGCCTGGGACCAGGCGCTCCCCTGCAGCGACCGTAACAAACGCTCCTGAGGCCGTCAAGGCAATGGTCGGCACCGCTTTACATATTGTGTACCGCCATGATAGAAACAAAAATCTGCCTATTCCCGCAGTTTGGCGCAGGCTGGACGCCTCCAGAACAGATTGGAAATAAAGGTGTTAATGCGCGATAAAATCTGCGGGGTTGTAGCTGCCACGGATGAGCGATCTATGCTCCGCCAGCTTCGCGTGGCGATGCGGTCCACCGGCACGGTCGAGCTTCGGTTGGACTGGCTGCGCGACGGCGCCGAGATCAGCCGGTTCCTGATGCGCCTGCCGTCAGCACCTCGCGGGACGATCTTACTTGCTACTTGCCGCAGGCGAGAAGCTGGCGGCAAATTCGCCGGGCCGATTGCCGAACAACTCGCGCACTTGACAGAAGCCGTCGCCGCCGGTTGCCTGTGGTACGACCTCGAGATCGAGACGGTTCGGCAATGCCCGCCCGAACTCCTGCGCGTGCTCCTCGCCGGAGCCCGTCAGTTCACCTCCGCTCACTTTTTCCACGGCATGCCCAAAAACCTTCAGCGAGTTGCCGGTGAACTTTCCAGGGGCCGGTCCGATGCCATCAAAATAGCCGCGCACTGCAATTCGTTGGCAGACGCGCGCCAATTGCTGGCGCTCGCTCGCAAGCGCAAAGGTAAAAATATTGTGGCTGTGCCCATGGGAGACGTGGCGCTTCCCGCGCGCCTGCTGGCCATCCGCCACGGCAGCGCGTTCACTTACGCGCCAGTCGAGAATGCCACGGCGCCCGGGCAGATATCGCTAGCTGAAATTAAGGGCGTATACCGGCTCGATCGGCTCACCAGCCGGACTCAGGTCTACGGTGTCATCGGCGATCCGATCGTCCATTCTCTTTCGCCGCATATGCAGAACGCCGGATTTCAGGCGCGCCGGCTCGATGCCGTCTACCTGCCGTTCCTGGTACACGATCTGCGTGATTTTGTCGCCTCAATCGAACCGCTCGGCATCCGCGGTTTCAGCGTGACCCTGCCGCACAAAGAAAAAATCATGCAGCATCTCGACGGCTGCGATCCGCTCGCTGCAAAAATCGGCGCGGTTAATACCGTTGTCGTGCGCGCCGGCGGCAAGCTCTATGGCTACAACACCGATTACGTGGGCGTCCTGCGCTCGCTCGAGCGCCGCATTCCGCTGCGCGGCAGCCGCGTCCTCATCATCGGAGCCGGCGGTGCTGCACGCGCCGTGGCGTTCGCTTTGGCGCAGTCGGGAGCCATTCCTTGCATCTCGGCTCGGAAGCCGGAGCGCGCCAAATCGCTGGCACGCGCCGCTGGCGGCGAAACGATCACGTGGACGAAGATCCGCCACGAATTTTTCGACGCCATCGTCAACGCCACGCCCGTGGGAATGCATCCGAATATTGCGAGTTCGCCGCTCGAGGCGCGCGAGTTGAATTGCCGGCTGGTATTTGACACCATTTATCGTCCCCGTATCACCAAGCTGCTGCGGTTGGCGAAGAGGCGCGGAATCGAAACTGTCTCGGGAGTGGAGATGTTTGTGGCGCAAGGCACGGCGCAATTCGAAATCTGGACCGGTGAACGGGCGCCCGCGGCCGCCATGCGCCGCGCCGTCCTTCGCGCTCTGGACCGCGAAGAAGCATCCGCCGCGCAACTCAAGAAGCCAACCAAACCTCGGGCCGCGCGATGATCCAGCCTGATTTCAAGACTTTCTGCAAACTGGCGCGACAGGGAAATCTCGTCCCGGTCTATGACAATTACACTGCCGACCTGCTGACGCCCGTCGGCGCCCACCTTTGCCTCGCGCGCGGGGCCAAATATTCTTTTCTGCTCGAAAGCGTCGAGGGCGGCGAGAACATCGCCCGCTACACGTTCGTGGGCGCCAATCCTTCGGAGGTGTTTCGCTCCCGCGGCCGCGAATGCGCGCTCGAATCCAACGGCAAGCGCACGCAGTTTGAGGGCAATCCCGTCGAGCATCTGCGCCACCTCACGCGCCGCTATCATCCCGTCCGTGTACCGGGCCTTCCCCCGCTCATCGCCGGCGCCATTGGCTATTTCGCCTACGATATGGTCCGCCTCGTCGAACGCATTCCCTCCACTGGCCGCGACGACATGGATCTCGACGATTGCGTAATGATGTTCTACCTCGGTCTCGTTGCTTTCGACCACGTGCAGCATCGCGTCTGGATCATGCGCAACGTATTTACCGCGGGCCCAGGCAGCCTGCGCGAAAAATACGATGCGGCGGTTGAAGAAATACGCCGCACCCGCCGCGCGCTCGATCAGCCGCTGCCGCCACAGCCGCGAACCGCGAAAGCGAAACCTTTGCGCGTGCAGTCCAACATGTCCAAATCGAGATTCACCTCGGCCGTGCGCAAAACGAAAGACTACATTCGCGCCGGCGATGCCTTTCAAATCGTCCTCAGCCAGCGCCTCGAAGCTCGCACTTCCGCCGATCCTTTCGAAATCTATCGCGCGCTGCGCGTCGTAAATCCTTCGCCCTATTTGTATTTTTTGAAACTCGACGACGTGTCCGTGGTCGGCAGCTCGCCCGAAATGCTCGTGAAAGTGCAGGGGCGCGACGCCTACTATCGCCCGCTGGCTGGCACTCGCCCGCGCGGGCGCGACCCCGAGGAAGATCGTCGCCTTGAAGTAGAACTCCTCGCTGATCCCAAGGAACGCGCCGAGCACGTGATGCTCGTCGATCTGGGACGTAACGATCTTGGGCGAGTCTGCGAATACGGTTCGGTCAAACCCGAGCGCCTGATGTTCGTCGAGCGCTATTCGCACGTGATGCACATCGCCTCCAGCCTTCACGGAAGCTTGCGCGAGGATGTGGATTGCTTCGATGCGCTGATGGCCTGCTTCCCGGCCGGAACTCTTTCCGGAGCGCCCAAAGTCCGCGCCATGCAAATCATCGACGAGATGGAACCTACCCGGCGCGGAATCTACGGCGGCGCGATTCTTTATCTCGACTTTTCCGGCAACCTCGATTCCTGCATCGGGCTGCGCACCTTGGTCGCCAAAGGCGGCAGCGTCTACGTTCAGGCCGGCGCCGGCATCGTCGCCGATTCTGTCCCGGAAACCGAATACCAGGAAACGTTGAACAAAGCCCGCGCGCTGATCCGCGCCCTGGAAATCGCCACCGGAGGTCGCGCGGACTAACGCGCCTGCGCTATTCTAGAGACTCCCAATGCTTCTGCTTCTCGATAACTACGACTCCTTCACCTACAATCTGGCCCAATATCTCGGCCAGATGGGCGAAAAACTGGAAGTGCGCCGCAACGACGAGATCACCGTGGAAGAAATCGAGCGCATGAATCCGGAGCGCATCGTAATCTCGCCCGGCCCTTGCACGCCGCAGGAAGCAGGCATCAGCATCTCCCTGATCAAGCGCTTCGCCGGTAAAATTCCGATCCTCGGCGTCTGTCTGGGGCATCAGGCCATCGGCGCCGCTTTCGGCGGTCGCGTGGTGCGCGCGAAAAAAGTCATGCACGGCAAAACCAGCGAAATCCACCACGACGGCCGCACCATTTTTCGTTCGATTCCGCAGGATTTCGTCGCCACCCGCTATCATTCGCTGATCGTCGACCGAAAATCGCTCCCCCACGCCCTCGAAATATCCGCTGAAACGCACGACGGCACGATCATGGGCTTGCGCCATCGCGAAATGAAAGTCGAGGGAGTGCAGTTCCATCCCGAGTCGGTGCTCACTGCCTCCGGCTTCAAACTGCTCGAAAATTTCCTGAGCATCTAAATGCGTTCGCCGCTGCGATCGTTAATTGCGGTCTGTCTACTGGCCGCCATTGCTGATCCCGCGATTTCGACGGCTGCGTATCCGCGCGCCAATTCGCCCACGAGCCCCGCTCACAGCGTCACGCCAGCCGCCTATCTTGGGTTTGACACCAACGATTATCCCGGCGACGCGGCATTGCCCACATTGCGGCGCACGTTTTCGTTCGCGGGCTTTTGGCTCAACCAGCCGCCGGGCGGCGCGTCCGTTTCTTGGTTGGGAAAACGGGAGATTCTGCGCCGCAACGGTTTCGGTTTCCTGCTGCTTTTCAACGGCCGATTGGAACACCATCTAAAAAATCCACGGCGCGCCGCACTGCTGGGATCGTCGGACGCCCTTGCCGCCGTGCAAACGGCAGCGCGCGAGGGCTTTCATCCCGGCACGATCATTTTTGTCGATCAGGAAGAAGGCGGGGAAATGGAGCCGGCGCAGATGGCCTATCTGCTCTCGTGGATCGATGGCGTAATCGCCGCGCATTTTCGCGCGGGAATTTACTGTTCGGCGATTCCTGCGTCAGCGGGCAAGAGCCATCTGGTGATTACCGCCGACGATATCCGCAGCCGCGCTGGAAATCGTCGCATCGCCTTCTTCGTTTACAACGATGCGTGCCCACCATCGCCTGGCTGCGCAATCGCGAACGGTCCGCCGCCGTCCGCGAGCGGTGTTCCGTTCGCATCCGTGTGGCAGTTCGCGCAATCGCCGCGCCGCCGCCAATATACCGCGCAATGCAGCGCCACCTACGATCCGAATGGCAATTGCTATCCGCCCGGCCTAAGCCACCGCGCCATCGTTCTCGACCTGGATTCCGCCGATTCGCCCGATCCGTCCGCAGGCCGCGACCCGAGCACGCAATCGCCAAGAGGGAACAGAGTGTTAAATCCCGACGTTGCCTCCGCTGCTCTCCAATCTTGTTCGCGGGCAGCTAAGGCGGCTCTCGGTTCGGCTGCTAAGATTCTTAAGTGCGGGGATTTAACCGGTCAGCGGTCTCTCGAAGCGGTTGCCGCAATTCCACTGAAACAATATCCCACCACAGACGATGGCGTCGCCGTGTCCAGGCTCGTTGTTCTCCTGCGGCAAAATACAAAATGGATGGTTGTCCTTAGCGCTGATCGGAAAAATTGGATCAGGAACACCGCGGGATATATCGGAATCGACTTCATAGATGACTCAGCGGATTTCGTTGGTTACCGCGTCACTTTCTCGAATGAAGACGTCCCTGCGGGGGCCAAATTCACGATTTGGCTTTCTTACTTGAGCCCCACTGGACGGAGCGAGGGAGTCGCCACCGAGATCAAATGGAACCGAAGCGTACGCAGATTCCAAGAATATAGGGAAACTCAGGACCCAGCGGGATTCAGGAGCGAGATCAAGAACCCACCCCACTTGCATACTGCCGAGACCCGCTGATTTTTGCGACTCGCAGGTTGTCGTTTTGGCTAGGTGTCGGCGGTTGAGCAAGGCTCGGCTTCAGTTTAAGAAACCGCGCGGCCGCGCTGCTCCTCGGCCACCGAGAACGCCACCAGCGCCTCAAGCTTGTCGCGCGCCGCTCCGGAATCAATAGACTCAGCCGCCAATTTCACGCCCGCCAGGAAATCAGTAGCGTGTCCGGCGGCCACCAGCGCGGCCGCCGCATTCGCCAGCACGATTTCGCGGTGCGGTCCATGCGCGCGATACAGCAGCGACTGCCCGAAAATCTTGTGGATGATTTCCGCGTTGTGCTTGGCGTCGCCGCCGCGTATCGAGTCAAGCGGCGCGCGGTGCAGGCCAAAATCCTCCGGCGTCACGGTGTAGCTCCGCACGATCGCGTCATGCAGTTCCGAGACGTACGTCTCTCCCGCGATGGAAATCTCATCCAGCCCGTCCGCGCCATGCACCACGATCGCCCGCCGCACGCCTAACTCGCCCAACGCTCGCGCGATCAACTCGGTCAAGCTCGCATCGTAAACTCCCACCACTTGCGCCGACGCTCCTGCGGGATTCGTCAGCGGCCCGAGCAAATTGAACACCGTGCGCATGCGCAGTTCGCGCCGCGCGGGCGCGGCGTGGCGCGTAGCCGAATGCATCGCCGGAGCGAACAAAAATCCGATGCCGATCTCGTCGATCGCTTCTGCCACGCGCTCCGGCGGCAAGTCGATGCGCACTCCCAAATGTTCCAGCACATCCGCCGATCCGCATCGCGAGCTGATCGAACGGTTCCCATGCTTCGCGACGCGGATGCCCGCTCCGGCCACCACGAATGCCGCAGCGGTTGAGACGTTGAACGTCCCAGCCGCGTCTCCGCCCGTTCCGCACGTATCCACCAGCGCTTCCTCCGCGGGCCGCGGACGTCCAGCCACAATCGGCGGCGCATGCCTGCGCATTGCCGTAGCGAATCCCACCAGCTCGTCGACCGTTTCGCCCTTCATGCGCAGCGCGGTCAACAGGCCGGCAATCTGCGCGTCACTCGCGGCCCCCAAAAGGATCTGCTCCATGGCCGCTTCTGCTTCCACGCGGGAGAGGTCTTCGCCGGTAACGATTTTTTGCAGCGCTTCCAGAATCATCGAAATTCCAGAATCAGGGAAAAATGTACATCTAAATCTGCATCAATATGAGGGCTTTGCTTGCCCCTGCCCGCTACTTCCAAGTACACTAAAACGCTTTACGCGATCATAAATTCTAGCACTATTCGAGAGGTTCGCCGGTCCGGCCGATAAGATCCGCATGAAAATCCACGAGTACCAGGCGAAGGCCATTCTCGCCAAATTCGGGGTTCCTGTTCCGCGCGGCGAAGCAATTCTCAAAGCAGCCGAAGCCCGCGCTGTTGCTCAGCGATTAGGCACGCCCGTCGTCGCGGTCAAAGCGCAGATTCATGCCGGAGGCCGCGGCAAAGCCGGTGGCGTGAAAATCGCCAGATCGCCTGACGAAGCCGCCGTCCTAGCCGGGCGCATCATGGGCATGAAGCTCGTCACCCCGCAAACCGGAGAAGAGGGTCGCATCGTTCGTCGCCTGCTGATCGAAGAAGGCCTCGACATCAAGCGCGAGCTCTACCTCAGCATCCTCGTCGATCGCGCCGTCGGCGCGCCGGTTATCATGGCCAGCGCAGCGGGCGGTATGGAAATCGAGGAAGTCGCCAAAGATCGTCCCGAAGCCATCCTGCGCGTGCCGGTTCGCCCCGAAACTGGTTTCGAGCCCTACCACGCGCGCAAGATCGCCTTCGGCCTCGGGCTGCCGCCTGAAATGGTTGGCACGGCTGCGAAATTTCTGCAATCGCTCTACCGCACGTTTATAGAAACGGATGCCTCGCTGCTCGAAATCAATCCCTGCGTGATCACCGGCGATGGCCGCATGGTCGCCCTCGACGCCAAAGTCAACTTCGACGACAACGCGCTCTATCGCCATCCCGAATTCGCCGAACTCCGCGATCTCGATGAAGAAACGCCGCTCGAAGTGGAAGCCTCGAAGTTCAAGCTCAACTACATCAAGCTCGACGGCGCCATCGGCTGCATGGTCAACGGTGCCGGCTTGGCCATGGCTACCATGGACATCATCAAGCTTTCCGGCGGCAGCCCCGCCAATTTTCTCGACGTGGGCGGTGGCGCCTCCGAAGAGCAAGTGAAAAACGCGTTTCGCATTTTGCTGAGCGACGCCAGCGTCAAAGCCGTGTTCGTGAACATTTTCGGCGGAATTTTGCGCTGCGACGTGCTCGCCAGCGGCGTCGTCAAAGCAGCCAAAGAGCTGGAGTTGAAAATCCCCGTGGTCGTGCGCATGGAGGGCACCAACGTCGAAGAGGGCAAAGAGATTCTGCGCAAATCGGGCCTTAGTCTCACCGTAGCCGACGGAATGAAAGACGGCGCCGAAAAAGTAGTGGCGCTCGCGGGAGGCGCGCGATGAGCGTCCTCATCGACAAATCCACACGCGTTCTCGTCCAAGGCCTCACCGGCCGCGAAGGCACTTTCCACGCGCAGCAAATGCTCGACTACGGCACGAAAGTAGTCGCAGGAGTCACGCCCGGCAAAGGTGGCACGCAGCATCTCAGCGTGCCGGTGTTCGATACCGTCGCGGAAGCCGTCGCCAAAACCCGCGCCAACGTCTCTGTCATTTTCGTTCCGCCTCCATTCGCAGCGGACGCGATTCTCGAAGCGTTTGACGCGGAGCTGCCGCTGGTCATCTGTATCACCGAAGGCATTCCCACGCTGGACATGGTTCGCGTAGCCGCGGCGCTGAAAAATTCCCGCTCGCGCCTCATCGGGCCGAATTGCCCCGGCATCATTTCGCCCGGCCTCTGCAAGATCGGCATCATGCCGGCGTCGATCCACAAGCAAGGCCACGTCGGCGTGGTCAGCCGCAGCGGCACGCTCACCTACGAAGCGGTCGACCAGCTCACTCGCCTCGGCATTGGCCAGTCCACCTGCATCGGCATCGGTGGCGATCCGATCATCGGCACTTCGTTTCTCGATGCCATTCAGCTTTTCAACGAAGATCGCGGCACGCACGCCATCGTGATGATCGGTGAAATCGGCGGCAACGCCGAAGAAATCGCCGCTGCGTACATCAAAAAGCACGTAAGAAAGCCGGTCGTCGGATTCATTGCCGGACAAACTGCGCCTCCCGGCCGCCGCATGGGCCACGCCGGAGCGATCATCAGCGGCGGCCAGGGCACCGCCGCCGATAAATACCGCGCCATGCGCGCCGCCGGAATCCAGACCGTGCAGAGTCCCGCCGAAATTGGCCACACCCTCGCGCGTCTAATTGGCAAATCGAAACCGGCTGCAAAGTCGAAGCAGAAATCGAGCTCGAAAAAATCGGCCAAGTCGCCGAAAAAACGCAGGCGATAGCCGCGTCTCAGGAGGAGCTACCCGTTGGCAACGGAGCGAACGTTCGCAATCATCAAGCCCGATGCCGTGAAGCGCGGTCTGACCGGCGAGATTCTAAGCCGCATTCACGGTGCAAAATTTCAGATCGTGGCCATCAAGTCTCTTCGCCTCACAAAAACAGAGGCCGAAGGATTTTACGCCGTCCATCGCGCGCGCCCGTTTTTCCGCGAGCTCACGGATTTCATGAGCTCCGGCAAAGCGGTGATGATGGTGCTCGAAGCGGAGGGTGCGATCGCGAAATGGCGCGAGACGATGGGCGCCACCGACCCGGCAAAAGCCGCCCCCGGCACCATTCGCCGCGACCTGGGCACCAGCATCCAGTACAACTGCACCCACGGTTCTGACGCGCCCGAAACGGCAGCCTTCGAAATCAGCTACTTCTTCTCCGGCATGGAGCTGATCTAAACCGCGCAGTTCGATGGAGATTTTCCGCGCTCGACGCTCTCACCATACTCGATGCTGGTGATCGATATGGTACAATGCCGCTATGAAGACTGCCCGCAAAATAACAGTGGAAGTGCCGCCGGACCTACTTGACAAGGCACAGAAAGCCAGCGGCGCGGGCGTAACTGAGACCGTGCGCACCGGCTTGCAGCTTGTGGCCGCATCGCAGGCATATGCGGGGCTTCGGGAGATGCGTGGCAAGGTCCGTTTCTCCCGCACCTTTCCAGACCTAAAGGCCGACCGGTGATCGCGGCCGATACCAGCACTTGGGTCGCTTTTTTGGAAGGCGAGCGCGGGGCGGACGTCGAGGCCCTCGACAAGTCACTCGCTGACCGGCAGGTCGTCATGCCTCCCATCGTGCTAACGGAGCTCATGAGCGACCCGCAACTTCCTTCTGCCTTGGCCCAGATGCTCGCGGACATCCCGAGGATCGATCCGGCTGACGACTTTTGGATTCGGGCTGGTAAGCTTCGCGCCAAGGTCCTCGCCGGCCGGCGCAAGGCGCGCTTGGGCGACGCCCTAATCGCGCAGAGCTGCCTTGACGCGGGGATTCCACTGATCACCCGTGACGGGGACTTCCGGGCATTTGTTCGCGCCGCGAAATTGAATTTGGTGTTCGAGAGCGGCTCGACCAGTGCGCAATAGCAGGCAGCGTTCCAGCCGCAAGTGCCGTGGCTCCCGTGTGTTTCTCGCGCAGGTTCCGAATCCGGAGCTGGAAGCCGCTTGCTGAAATTGCCAGGAAATCGCCAGAACCAGAATGAGGTTGCGATGCCCACTCTGATCGCCAAGCCGACGCGCATCGAAGCCGCCGGCAACAAGCCGAAGATAATTCAAGAACACATCGGCCGCGTAAACTCCGCCACTGAAGCCGTCAGCGTGGCCCACATGACCAGTCCCGCGGGGTGGGTCGAGCCGGGCCAAACTCCCGAATTTGACGAATACACGCTGGTGCTCAGCGGCACGTTGCGAGTCACCAGCCGCACAGGCGATCTCGACGTCCGCGCCGGCCAGGCCGTAATCGCTCACGCCGGCGAATGGGTCCGCTACTCCACTCCCGAAGGCGCCGACTACATTTCCGTGTGCGTGCCGGGTTTTTCGCCCGCCACCGTGCATCGTGATTCTGAATCGGGCGATTCCGAATAGGGCAAATCTGCATAGGGCGACTCGAACTAGCCGCGATTCCTGTTCGCGGAGCGCATTTCCGCCGATGTACTTCGCCGCGCTAAAATGTATGATTCCGCGATGCCCACCGAGCCATTTCGCGAACTCGGCAAATTCGTGCTGGTGGTCGGCGCGATTTTGGTGGTTGTTGGCGCGCTGATGATTTCCGGCGTGAAGATGCCTTTTCGCCTGGGCCACTTGCCTGGGGACATCGCCTATCAAGGCCGCCACGGCAGCTTTTATTTTCCGATCGTCACGTGCATCATCGTCAGCGTGGCGCTGACGCTGATTTTCTGGATCATTAATCTATTCCGCCACTAACTCGATTAATCGGTGCCGATGAATCAGCCATCTCTTTTCGACATCGCGCCCGAGCGGCGCATCTGGAAAGTCAGCGAGCTTACCGAGAGCATCGGCCTGATCCTCGAACGCGCTTATCCGGACGTGTGGATCGAAGGTGAAATCTCGAATTACCGTCCGGCGCAGTCCGGCCACCTCTACTTCACGCTGAAAGATTCCGGCGCGCAGATTCGCTGCGTCTGTTTTCGCGACCAGGCGCGCAGCTTGAAATTCCGCCCCGAGGACGGTTTGTGCGTCACCGTGCGCGGGTCGCTGGGCGTGTACGAAGTTCGCGGCGAATATCAGATTTACGTCAGCTACATCGAGCCGGTGGGAGCGGGCGCGCTGCAGTTGGCCCTCGAGCAGCTGAAGAAAAAACTGGAAGCCGAGGGCCTCTTCGATCCCGCGCGCAAAAAACCTTTGCCGGTGATGCCGCGCTGCATCGGAGTGGTCACCTCGCCCACCGGGGCGGCTGTGCGCGATATTCTGCGCGTCCTGAAGCGCCGCTTCGCCAACGTCCACGTGCGGCTCTTTCCGGTAAAGGTGCAGGGAGAAGGCGCGGCCAAGGAAATCGCCGCCGCGCTCGCCTATTTCAATCGCGCGAAATTCGCCGACGTGATCATCCTGGCGCGCGGCGGAGGCTCGCTCGAAGATCTTTGGGCCTTCAACGAGGAGCGCGTGGCGCGCGCCATCGCCGAATCGGAAATTCCGGTGATCACCGGCGTGGGCCACGAAACCGATTTCACCATCGCCGATTTCGTCTCCGACGTTCGCGCTCCCACTCCCTCCGCCGCCGCCGAAATCGTGGTGCGCTCGCGCCAGGAATTCGAAAGCCACATATCCGAATGCCAGCGCCGGCTGGTTCAGCAGATGCGCTATCTGCTTTCCGAGCGCCGCCATCGCGTGCGCGACCTGGAAACGCATCGCGGCTTCCGCCAGCTCGAATTGCTGATGCGCCGCCGCCGGCAGCAGGTGGACGATCTTTCCTCGCAGCTGGGTTACGTGCTGCGGCTGCGCCTTTCCACCGCGCACCAGCGCTTTGCGACGGCTCAAGCGAAAGTGGTCACCTTCGATCTTCGCGGGCGCGCCTCGGCGCTGCGCGTGCGCATCGGCCAGCAGCGGGATGCGCTGCGCTCGGCGCTCGATCGCATCGTTTCGCGCAAAGAGCGCCGCCTGGCAGCCGCGCAGGTGCGCTTCGCTGCGCTCGATTTGGCTGCGCGCGTGGGCCGCTTGCGCCGCCGGCTCGATGACCGGTCCGTCGCTCTTCGCGTGGCTATGGATCGCACGCTGATTGCCAAGCGCCGCCGCTGGGAAGCTGCCGACGTGCAACTGCAGGAGCGCGGCCCGCTGAAACTCCTCGAACGCGGCTTCGCCATCGCCTACGACGCTTCCGGCAAAGTTCTGCGTTCGTCCGACCAAGTCGCACCTGGCGACGAAATCTCCGTCCGCCTCGCCCGCGGCGCTGTGGACGCCACCGTCCGCCGCAAACACGAGGCATAGGAAGCGCGAAATCACCGGCAAAATGGTGCAATGCAGATGTGACGCGACGTTCCGCCCTTGGTGGTGCCCGGTCGTTTGTTTTCTGTGACTTGCATGACTGCAAGGCCGATTGACCGTCCCGCCCTTTAAGACCGCTGAAGCAAGCCGAAATGGAAGCGGGAGCCGCAGGGACGCCGGAAGCGCGCCGGATTTGTGGATTCGTTGCGTCAAGAGGCTCTCAAACTCATGCGCCGGGACGTGCCGGGTAGACGCATGTCCGGGTGTTTTTTTTCTATGACTTACGAGTGTTTCTACTCGACAGACTGTGCCGGGTAGAATGTGACAGTTGATGACGCCCGACGGCCGGCACGAGAAGGCGACGGAGCGCGGCGGTGCGAAGCGAATCTATCGCGGTCTAAATGGCGGCGGCCCGGACGCTCGGACGCCCGATCTACGCGCGAAACCAGCGGACATTCCGCGTTGGAAAGCTTCGCGCGCATGAGGGGGCGTCCCGGCAGGCTGGGATGCAAAAGGCGCGGGAAAGGAAGCGCGCCGGCGCGCGGCTTGATGCCGGAGCTGAAAAGGTTCGAGCCCCGATAGAGCTATCGGGATACGGCGCTAATGCGCCGCGGGCATTCGCAGGCTGAAGCCCTGCGCTTCTTGACGGCCCGAGAAGTCGGCCGAGGTCGAAAAATAAGTTTCCGGTTACCCCGTTACTCGGGGAATTTGCGCATTTTTTCTCGCAGACCGGCGGCGTGCAGGCCGCGCATGGGCCTCGACACAGTCGCCTACGGCCCTTGAAACGTCGGATATTTGAACTGGTCCGCCCGGCAACCGCACGTGCAGTCGCGCCCCTCGTGATAGTGCCCGCACCGCCTGCACTTTGGCTCTCCGGCGTGCTCCAGCCAGCTCTGTGGCGCAAAAAGGAACGCCAGCACAACCACACCCGCGACTCCGATGAACAGCCACAGTTCACCCCTGCCAAACGTCGGGAGCAAGCCCCACCGCAAACCGAAATAAGCTATAAGCGCAATTTCCGCGCAGCCAAACGTCGCCACCAAGGTTCTTCCCAATCGGGACCATCCGCGTTTTCGAATAAGTGACGTGCTCCCGATCATTGCGATCAGGACCCCGATAAAAGAGCATACGGCCACCGCCACTTCGCCCCAACTTTTGTGCAAGCCGAGGCGCAGCACGATCGTTCCCACAGCGGCAAATCCGGCGACCCAGACGATGCCAATAACGGACCCAAGCTTAGAATCAGAAATCATGGAGAGCCGTCAGAGTAATAACACACGCCGGTTCCCGCGAAACATTTTTGGCTCCAAATGCGACCGGTCGGTAAATCGGCAAACCGGACATTTGCTCGGGCTGAAAAGCAAGTTTACGGTAACCCCGTTTAACGCCCGATTGCGGATTTATTGCCGTCCACGCGCGTGGAGAAACGCAGCGAGACTCTCAAGCCAATGGCCCCAACATCTTATCGGCGATTTGAGGGGCTTTAGTTATAATCCCCGCGATCAAACGACCCGCAAGCGCGAAATGGAAATTCGCGTATAGGACATGACGGTGCGCTCGCCCTGCCGCGCAACCAGGCCCCGCGACCGAGCGCCGGTGAGAAACGAAAGACAAGGAGCGAAAATATGTGCGATCAAGATCATTCCGCGGAGGATCAGGAACGGTACGAAGCCAGCGGTTTAATCACGCGAAAGCAGTTCGGCATCATTCTGGCAGCAGGCGTCGCCATGCTGCTGCCTAAGGTGGCCAACGCCGCATCGGTGACTGAATCAGACGTCAACGTGAAGACGCCGGACGGGACTGCGGATTGCTACTTCGTCCATCCATCGAGTGGCACCGCACCCGGCGTATTGATGTGGCCGGACATCTTCGGGCTGCGGCCGGCATTCCGGCAGATGGGCAAGCGACTCGCCGAGTCGGGCTACTCGGTGCTGGTGGTGAATCCGTTCTACCGGACGCAAAAAGCTCCGACCGCGGCTCAGGGCGCGGCAACTCCGATCCAGCAGTTGCTGCCGCTCGCGCGTACCCTGAACGAGACGACGCAGGTGACGGATGCCAAGGCATTCATCGGATGGCTCGACCAGCAGCCCTCGGTCGCCGGGAATCGCAAAATTGGGACGCAGGGTTACTGCATGGGAGGGGCGATGGCCTTTCGTACCGCTTATGCCGTGCCGGACCGCGTCGGAGCCGTGGCGTCATTCCACGGCGGCAACGGGTTGGTCACCGATATGCCGGACAGCCCGCATCTTCAGGCGGCGATGAGCAAGGCGCAGTTCCTGGTATTGATTGCAGAAAATGACGACATGAAGGCTCCCAGCGAAAAGACCGTGATGAAGGAAACCTTCGCTAAAGCGGGGCTGCCCGCGGAAATCGAAGTGTATGCGGCCATGCACGGCTGGTGTCCGCCGGATTCGGGCGTCTACAACGAGCCGCTCGCCGAGAAGGCATGGAGCCGTCTGCTGGTGCTCTACGGCAAGGCTCTCGCGTAACCTGTTTCGGATTGACCGGGCTCGTTGACCAGGACTTAGGTCAAAGAGCTATAGGTCCGGTCAAGGGCCGATGGCCGGTGTCAGTTTCATGCGCCCAAAGTCTCCGAAGCGCTGATTGATACGTTACAGATGGAAATTCAGGCCGCAATTGGAACGAAACGCCCACTTCACCGTCGGGAGTTAGTTGGTTTCGTACGGCGTCGTAGACTGTCTTCCAGTTCACCGATTCACATGCTACGCGGACAGATTCCTTCACGGCGTCGACTTCCTGCCGAAGCGCCGGAGAAGAGTCGATTTCTTCCTGGGCCGCGCGCAAATCTTCGAGAATCGCCTCGCATTCAGCGCACTGGGCAGAATCCTTCATACTTGCCATTATAAGAGCAAAGTCCTGAGAAGTCGGCTAACCGGAGTTTGCTCGGGCTCAATAGCAAGTTTCCGGTAAGCCCGTTACTCAGGAGTTTGGGCGGTTAAGGCCGTACAGCCGCGTAGAAAGTCATCCTCGCAGGCGGAACGGAGAGACACCCGTCTCTCCAAAGCGGCCCACAACGTCATACTTTCCTGCAATTCTAAGGTGCTCAATGCGTGGAAAATTCGGTGAACGGAGGGGCTTGCGTGCGAAGGCAGCTCCAACGAAAACGACTCCAAGACCGACAAATATCGCAGTGAACGGCGCAATGCTCGCCGCTATCGTCCCCATCGTGCCGTACGGTCTTTCAAAAACCACCCACGATGCGATTAAGGCGCAGATGGCCATCGCCAGCACGACGAAACTTGCCACCTTGCGGATAATTGTCAAGGCCACATTGCCTCCTGCTCGGGCGAGACGCCGACCCATCCATTGAGAAGAGGATTGCCGGACAAAATCATACTCTGTATCCGATTTATTGAGAAGTTATCCTCGGGGAGTTGTTCCCCTTTCCCCGTTAACCAGGAGCTACCGAGAATATTCTTAGTTCTCCGTGTCGATTCTGCACCTCCTCGTTCGACGTATGCGTAGAGCAGCAATTAAGCTAGGAGCTTGAACGTCGGCCCAACTCAACCCGAAAGGACAAACCAAATGCGATTCATGGTCATCGTCAAAGCCACAAAAGAGACCGAAAACGAAGGCGCACCGACCGATCCCCAGCTCATGGCCGACATGAACAAATTCAACGACGAGCTCTTAGAAGCCGGAGTCTTGTTGGGCTATGACGGTCTTCACCCCTCCTCCAAGGGCGCGCGCGTCCACTTCTCCGGCAAGAACTGCATCGTCACCAACGGCCCCTTCGCCGAAAGCAAGGAACTCATCGCCGGCTTCTGGTTCTGGCAGGTCAAGTCTCTCGAAGAGGCCATCGAATGGGTCAAGCGCTGTCCCGTTTTCTACGTAGGCGACTCTGACGTAGAGATTCGCCAGGTCTTCGAGCCCGAAGACTTCGCAAACGCCTTCAGCGACGAGGAAATTCAGAAGGAAAAAAACTTCCGCGCTCGGATGGCAGCTAACGCAGCCAAGAGATAGTCCCACTTGGTCAGGATGAGGACGGGTGAGTTTACGGTGCAGGCTCGCCGCTCGGGAATAGGCTGGGAGTGACAGTCAACTCCTGGCAAGTCGGCTTACCAGACAAATCAATCCTTACTTGAAGAGCCGGGCAAGCCAGTTAACTAGCGGCCTCGGCATGGCAATCGGTCGGCTGGCTATACAAAGGAAGCGCCGGCTGGCGTGTGGCACGAGCGCATCGCGCACTGCGAAGGCGGAATCGCAAACCACAGAGCAAACTAATCTTCGTCGGAATCGCCGGCGACTTTGAGGACGGCGAGGAAGGCTTCTTGCGGGATGTCGACGCGGCCGACGCGTTTCATGCGCTTTTTGCCTTCTTTTTGGCGTTCGAGGAGTTTGCGCTTGCGGGTGATGTCTCCGCCGTAGCACTTGGCGAGGACGTTTTTGCGGATGGCGCTGATGGTTTCGCGGGCGATCACGCGGCTGCCGATGGCCGCCTGGATGGCCACTTCGAACATTTGCCGGGGAATCAGTTTTCGCAGCCGGGAAACCAGATCGCGCCCGCGCTCGTAGGACTGATCGCGATGGCAGATGATGGTCAGCGCGTCCACCGGCTCGCCGCCGACGAGAACGTCGAGCTTCACCAGATCCGATTCGCGGTATCCCGAGAGATGGTAATCGAGCGAGGCGTAGCCGCGCGAAACGCTTTTCAGCCGGTCGTAAAAATCGAGCACGATTTCGTTGAGCGGCATTTCGTAGGTCAGCATGATGCGCGTGGGCGAAAGGTACTCGAATTTTTTCTGCACGCCGCGCTTTTCCTCGCACAGTTGCAGCACGCCTCCGACGGATTCCTCGGCGGTGATGATCATGGCGGTGAGGATCGGTTCGGCGATCGATTTGATGGAAGTGGGCGGCGGAAATTTCGTGGGATTGTCGACTTCCAGCACCTCGCCGGTAATCGTAGTAATGCGATAACGGACGCTGGGCGCGGTGGTGATGAGGTCGATGTTGAATTCGCGCTCGAGGCGCTCCTGCACGATTTCCATGTGCAGCAGGCCCAGAAATCCGCAGCGGAATCCGAAACCGAGCGCCACGGAATTTTCCGGCTCGTAGAAAAATGCCGCGTCGTTGAGCTGCAGCTTGCCGAGCGCGTCGCGCAGCATTTCGTAGTCGCTGGCGTTCACGGGAAAGAGTCCGGCGAAGACCATCGGCTTGATGGCTTCGAAACCGGGGAGAGCGGGCGCGGGGCGGTCGGCTTCCACGATGGTATCGCCCACGCGCGCGTCGGCCACCTGTTTGATGTTGGCAACGACAAAGCCCACGTCGCCCGCAGCAAGCTCTTCGAGAGCGATTGGCTTGGGCGTGAGCACACCGAGCGCTTCCACTTCGTAGAGTTCGCCGCCCGCGCACAGGCGAATTTTCATGCGCGGCGCCATGCGGCCTGCCATCACGCGCACGAGGACGACCGCGCCGCGATAGGCGTCAAACCACGAATCGAAAATCAGCGCTTGCAGCGGCGCGTCAGCCGAGCCTTTCGGCGGCGGAATTCGGTCGACAATCGCCTCGAGCACCGCCTCGACGCCGAGGCCGCTTTTCGCGCTGATGGGCAGCGCGTCATCAGCCGGAATAGCCAGTACGTTTTCGATCTGTTCCTTGACGTAATCGGGCTGCGCGGCCGGGAGATCGATCTTATTGATTACCGGAACGATTTCCAGATTGTGGCGCGAGGCGAGAAATGCGTTGGCGACCGTCTGCGCTTCCACTCCTTGGCTAGCGTCCACCACCAGTAGCGCGCCTTCGCACGCCGAAAGCGCGCGGGAAACTTCGTAGGAAAAATCGACGTGCCCCGGCGTATCGATCAGGTTCAGCCGGTACTCGTGACCGTCCTTGGCTTGGTAATGCAGGCGGATGCTTTTGGCTTTGATGGTGATGCCGCGCTCGCGCTCCAGGTCCATGGAATCGAGAACCTGGGCTTGCATCTCGCGCTCGCTCAGCGCGCCGGTCAGCTCCAGCAGGCGGTCGGCCAGCGTGGATTTACCGTGGTCGATGTGCGCGATGATGCAAAAATTCCGGATGTACTGGGGATCCATGTTGATTTCGCGTGCGGGTTCCGGCGCCGTTTAAGCCAGCGCACGCACGGTGCGCGGCGGCCGAGTCCTGCAAGAATTCGAGTGTGCCATAGTTCGGGGCCTGCGGCCAGCGCGCTCGGCGGAGGGTTTCGGAGGCGCGTTCGCTTACGACGCTTGCGCAGCAACGCTCAACTGTTCAGCGGAGAGCCGCCAGCCGAAGCGGCCAGTATCACATCCGAAAGAAACTCACCCAGGCCGCGGCTGGCGGCGAGGAAGGCGTGGTCTCTCGTGGCGCGGTCAAGCCAGCCCAAACAGACCATCAGCACGATTTCAGACCAGGCATCAGCCGCGGCAGGCGCGAAGCCGACATCCCTAAGAACTCGGGCAATCAGCGCAGCCTTCTTGCGTTCCATGGCGGCGACACGAGCAGCCACGCGGGAATCGCGCCGCGCCCACCCGCGCAGAGCCACTTCGCTGCGAATCCGGTCTGGCGCTGCGGTCTGGGCCACAATGCGCGCCCAGCGATTTGCCGGCCCGGCGTTATCGTCCGCGTCGATCCATGCCACTTCTTGGCGTTCCCAGTGCGCCAGCATTTCCTCCAGCAGCTCGCCGCGATCCCGGAAATGCCAATAAAAGCTGCCCTTGCTCACGCCCAAATCGCGCGCCAGCACCTCCACGCGTACCGATTCGATGCCCTGGTCGGAGAAGCGCGAGAACGCCGCGTCGACCCAATCCGAGGAGTGAAGAGTGGAGGAACGAGATGAAGCAGAGCTTGCCATACGCTACCGTATGCATTGAGCGTATGGGATCAAACCGCAGTCGTCAAGAGATCTACAGCCAGTAATTGGCTTCAGTCTACGCCCGCCAGGCGCAGCGCTTCCGCCAGAATTGCGGGATCGTCGCCGAAGCCGGGGAGCCAATGCACACCGGGCTCTCTGCGGAACCAGGTGAGCTGGCGCTTGGCGTAGCGCCGCGTGGATTGTTGTATCGATTCAATCGCCGCTTTCAGCGGCAGGCGGCCTTCGAGATGTTCGCGCAGTTCCGCGTAGCCGATGAATTGGAAAGGTTTGGCTTCGCGGGGTACGCCTTCATTGATCAGGCGACGAATTTCCTCGAGCCAGCCCGACGCGATCATGCATTGCACGCGCGCGTTGATGCGTTCATACAGAGCCGCGCGCGGCGGCAGCAAGCCAATTTTCACAAGCGTGTAGCCTTGCAGCCCTTTGCGCCCGCCGTGATGAATCTCGGCGACGGGCTTTCCGCCGAGGATGCGCATTTCGATGGCGCGGATTACTTTTTGCGTGTCGCGCGGAGCGATGCGCTTGGCCGCATCCGGATCGATGCGCGCCAGCAGTTTATGCAAGTGCAGCGGGCCTTTCGAGCCCGCTTTACCGCGCAGGCGCTCGCGGAGTTCGTCGGATCGGGCGGGCGCGTCCGACAATCCTTCGAGCAGCGCGCGCAGATAGAGGCCGGTTCCAGCGGTGAGAATCGGCAGCTTGCCGCGGCGTGTGATGTCCGCAATCGCAGTGGTGGCGCGCGCGGCGTATTCTCCGGCGGTAAAGACTTCGCCGGGCTCAACCACGTCGATCAAATGATGCGAAATGCCGCAACGCTCGGGCAGAGGAACTTTTCCGGTGCCGATATCGAAACGGCGGTAGACCTGCGTGGAATCGCAGGCGACGACTTCACCGCCGAGCGCTTCGGCCAGGCGAATGGCCAGCTCGGATTTTCCGGCAGCCGTTGGCCCCAGGATTACCACGAGGCGGGCGAGAGACTCATCCATAAATCCAGAATCGCAGCAGCAGAATTAGCAGCGCCACAGCCGCCAGGATGATTGCTCCGGCGACTTGCGTGCGCGGCAGCTTCACCGCAAGCCGGCCTGCGCGGGAGTGACGTTGTATAGGAACACGATTCGCAGCTTGAGATACGGCCCGTGAAACGCGGCGGGAAGAGGCTCAAAGGGATTCGAGGCGTGAATAGCGGACATGGCAGCGTTGTCGAGCGGGCCTTTGCCCGATGTTCGTTCGAGCACAGGGTCACTTGTACCAATGCTTCCATCCGGATTGATTTGGAAGGTGGTGTAGACGACTCCCTGGTCTCGGATTGGCGGGTACGCTGACTCGGGCATGATCGCGTACCAATTGCGCTGCAGCGTGGCCAGCAGACGCTGGATGTAGCTGGAGAAGTCCACGCCCTGCGTGTCTGAAAGAATCTGATAGCCCTGGCCGAGCCCGGGGCCGTTCGTTCCGGGTGCGGGAGGTCCGCCGTAAACGCCGCTCTGCGCGTGGCCACTCCGGATCGCGTTGCGAATTTGGTCCTGAATTTCCTGGCCCGGCGAAGAATTCGAGAGACCAAGGTTCAAATGTGACTGCGGTCGAGGCGCGGGCGGCTGAACGGCCTCCAACTGAGAGGGAGCAGGCTTCGGAGGCGCCGGAACCGGAGGCTGGTTTTGCAGGTTCCGTGGAGTCGGCGCCTGGGGCAGAACTGCAGCTTTCGGCAATTCGGGCGCCTTCGGCGCTTCCACCGGCGGCGCGGGCGGCTGCACCACCGGTGGCGCCACTTTATTCAGCACGCGCGGGCTGATCTGAATTTTGGGGCTCGGTTGCACGCGCGGCATGGGCGGCGGCGTATAGATCCATTGCAACTGCCGTTTGGCCAGAGCGATATCCTGATCGGTCGGAGCATGCTCCGGAAAAAGCTTGGGCGCGAGCAGCAAGAAAAGAATCAGCCCTACGTGAACGAGCACCGAGAGCACGCGCGTAGTCAGGTCGCGCTTTGAGTCTTTCTTATCTTCCGGCTCGACCAGCAGATTGGCGTCGCCGGTGGTGAAAATGTCCGGAGCGACCACTTCGCGGAATTCGGGAGTGACTGCGACCGGTTTTTCTTCGGTCCGCCGCTGCTCTTCGGTCAGCGGATTCACTTCGGCGGGAACCACCATTCGGGAATCCAGAATGTCCAGCGGGAGCGTAGACGCATGCTGGATTTTTTCGAGCGGCTTTACTTCCATGCCGCGGGGCACCAGCGAGCGGGTGACGAGCACGCCGAGCGGCAAGTGCGCGGGGATCGAGGTATGGCCGTTGAGCGGAGGAGCCTTGGAAAGCTGCAAGGGAACCACGGTGCGCTCGTCCAGAAGCGTGGTGACGCGCTGGGGCGTCTTCTTAGCCTCGTCCTTATCGACGGGGCGCACGTTGACCGGAACGAGAGTGCGCGGAATCATCGTGATGCCTGTGGAGTAAATGCTTCTGGTTGGACGCGGCGGGCGTGTTCCAGGATGCTCGCCATTACCCGGTCGGCCAGGGCCAGGGCGCGCCTGCCGGCGTCTCCATCGACCACGGACGGCTTGCGGTTGCGCACCGAATCGGCGAAGGCGCGCAGTTCAGCTTTCAGCGGCTCTTCCGGTTGGGCGGGCAGCTTTTCGAATCCAACACCTTGCGGGCTGGCGGGATCGACGCGAATGCGCAGCGCGTCCTGGCGGGCGAAATCGAGCGAGATGTACTCGTGCTCCTGAAAGAAGCGCATTTTTCGGACGCGCTCGGTGGAGACACGGCTGGCGGTGACGTTGGCGACGGCGCCGGTTTCGAATTCGATGCGTGCGTGGGCGATGTCCACTTTGTCGGTGATCACCGGGATGCCTACACAGCGCAGATCGGCTACCGGCGAGCGCACCAGTGAAAGCAGGATATCGAGATCGTGAATCATCACGTCATACACTACGTCGATATCGAGGCTGCGGGGCGTAAAAATTCCCAGCCGGTGCACTTCGAAAAACATGGGCCGCGAAATGATTTGCTGAGCGGCGGCGACGGCAGGGTTGAAGCGCTCGACGTGCCCCACCTGCAAAATTCGGCTATTGCGCTGTGCTGCAGCGATCAGCATGCCGGCTTCTTCGAGAGACGCAGCCATGGGCTTCTCGATCAGCACGTCGATTCCAGCATCGAGCAATCGGCAGCCAACGCTGGCGTGCTGCTTTGTCGGAACAGCGACGCTCACCGCGTCCACGCGCGCAGCGATCAGCGCATCAAGATCAGGGAAAGCTTGCGTTCCGAATTCCGCCGCGATTTGCCGCGCGCGGCCGGCGTTCACGTCGAAGATGCCGACGAGCTGGGCGCCTTCGAGCGCTTTCCAGACGCGCACGTGGTTTTGTCCAAACTGGCCCACGCCCGCGACGGCCACGCGAATATTCTTTTCGCTCACGTTTTTTTCTTCGCTGCCGCCGATGGCGGCGGAAACGCCTGAATCGCAATGCCTGCTTCAGCCGCCGCGGCAATCAGCGCGTCGCGCTCGAAAAGCAATGTGCGTCCGGCATCGATGGCCAGAGCGGTGGCGTTCGCGCGGCGCATTACTTCAATGGTTTTCAGCCCGATCACCGGCACGTCGAAGCGCATGTCCTGCCGCGGCTTGCTCACTTTTACCACCACTAGACGCTGGCCGCCGGCGATGCGCGCGGCTCGTTCGATGGTTTCGTCGGTGCCTTCCATCGCTTCGACCGCGACACAAGCGCGGTCGCGGATCACCACCGTTTGCCCCAAATCCAGGCCGGCGATTTGCCGCGCGATTTGGCGGCCATAATCCATGTCCGCGCATTCGGATGCATCCGGAGCCCGCGGAGTTAGCACACCCGTTTGCGCCAGCAGAGCGCCCAAAAAACGGGTGGAATCGACGAGCTCGATGCCTTCGTCTCCCAACACGCGGGCCACGCCGCCAATCAGCGAATCCGTGTTTTTGGACGGGAGCGAAAGCAAGAGCTTGGCCAGACGCCAGTCCGGGCGAATCGCGCTAAAAATTTTGTTGTGCTTCACTTGTCCGGCCATCACCGCGTGCGTCACGCCTTCCTGATGCAGCAATTCGATGCCGCGGCTGAGTTCGCCGAGGCTGATCCAATGCAGCCGCTTGGCCACCTGCGCCAGCGCGGGCGAAGCCTCCTCGCGTATGGCGACCACGGCCATATCGATGCCTCGGCTGCGCGCTCCTTCGAGAACTAAAAACGGGAAGCTGCCGTTTCCGGCGATCAGCCCCCACCCGCCCGTGGTGTCATCGGCCGCCAAGCGCGACTCCTATTTCGTGAGCCCGCGCTCAGTGGTGGATTCAATGAATCGTATCAATGTTGAGACGTCTTCGGAATCGGCGAGGGTTCCACGCATTTTTTCGAGCGCTTGCGAAGTGTTGAGCTTGGAGCGGAGCAGGTACCGAAACGCTTTCTCGACCGCCTTGATGCGCTCGGGCGAGAATCCGCGGCGCTCCAGGCCGACGCGATTGATGCCGTAGCAGTGCGTATCGCGGGAGCTGACGATCAGCGAGAACGGCGGCACGTCTTGGGTGATGATGGTGCCGGCGCCAATGTAGGAATAGCGGCCGATGCGCGTGAACTGATGCACCAGAACGAAGGAGCTGAGAGTGGCGTAATCTTCCACCTGGCTGTGGCCGGCAAGCTGCGAGCCGTTAATTAGCGTGACGTAGTCGCCGATGTTGCAGTCGTGGCCGATGTGAGCGTAGGCCATGATCAGGTTGTGGCTGCCTATGCGGGTGGTTCCGTCACCTTTCAGCGTGCCGCGATGGACGGTGCAGAATTCGCGAAATTCGTTGGCATCACCCACTTCGAGGCGCACCGGCTGGCCAGTGAAGGTGTAGTCCTGCGGATCGCCGCCCACGATCGAGAACGAATGAAAGTGATTGTTGCGGCCGAACTTCGACGGGCCTTTCACCACGGCATGCGGTTCAAGGATGCAGCCGTCGCCGAGCTCGACGCCGTCGCCTACCACCGCGCAAGCCGCCACTTTCACGCACTTGCCCAGCCGTGCGGAAGGCGAAATGATGGCCCGGGGATCGATCTCGCTCATTGCGCCTTCCCAGCGGTCTCCGCAGCGGGCGCTTTTTCCGTTTCCAGGTCAACCATTTTGCACATGAGCGTGGCTTCGGCGGCCATTTCGCCTTGCACCGTGGCGCGGCCCTGGAGTTTGCAGAAGCCATTGCGCCAGGCGAGAACGTTCATTTCCAGCCGCAGCTGATCGCCGGGAACCACCGGCCTGCGAAAGCGCGCGTTATCGATAGCCACGAAATAGAGGAGCTTCTTCTCGCGGTCGGCGACTTCCTGCAGCAACAGCAATCCGCCTGTCTGCGCCATGGACTCGATGATCAGCACGCCCGGCATGATCGGCTTGCCCGGAAAATGTCCCTGGAAAAAGTTTTCGTTGATGGTGACATTCTTAATTCCCACGATACGCTTCCATCGTTCCATTTCTTCGATGCCGTCGATGAGCAGAAAAGGATAGCGGTGCGGAAGGATCTTCTGGATGTCGTTGACGTCGAGGAGCATGTTTAACCTCAGACCAGTGTGTTCTTTCGCCTAAGAGGATCGAACAATTCTATACGAAATTTCGCGCGCGTGGGGAAGCCGCGGCGGATCAGGCACTCTCCCGCGTTCCAACGAAACGCGGCGGGGACTTGCAAGGCGCGGGAGATGTGCTTAGGCTCGTTCGCATGAATAATCAGTCAAAAGGGAACTTCGCAGCCGTCCGAACCGCCGCTGCGAAAGATCTGCTGCACATTTTGCGAAAGCGCGAGAAGGGAATGACGGAGATGCTGGGCAAATTCGTGCGTTGCGAATCGCCCAGCCACGACAAAGCGGCGGTAGACCGTTTTGGACGAATGGTGGCGCAGGAGTGGAAGAGGCGCGGCGCGAACGTGCGGGTGCTGCGCCAGCGTGAGTTCGGGGATCATCTGAGCGTGGAGATTTGGTTCGGCAAGCGAAGGCCAGCCAAGCAGATTTTGGTTCTTGGTCATCTGGACACCGTATATCCGATGGGAACCCACGCGGCTACGCCATTTCGAGTTTCCGATGGGCGCGCGTGGGGCCCCGGAACGTTCGACATGAAGGGCGGACTGACCATCGCTCTCTTTGCAGTGGATGCTCTGAAAGCTGCCGGTCTTGAGCCGCAGAAGCGCTTTGTCTTTTTCTGGAACTCGGATGAGGAAACCGGCAGCAAAACGTCACGGCGCGATATCGAGCGCGAGGCGCTGCGCAGTGATGCAGTGCTGGTTCTCGAGCCCGCGGCCGGACGGGAAGGCCGGGTAAAAACCGCGCGCAAGGGCGCCGGCTCGGCGGAAATCGTGGTCACCGGCCGTTCGGGGCACGCAGGCATCGCTCCTCATCTTCCCGGCGCGGGCGTGAATGCTGTTCACGAACTGGCGCTGCAGATTGCGCGCTTGATGAAAATGAACGATCGGCGGCGCGGCATCACCGTGCAGGCCACTGTGGTCGCGGGAGGCACGGTGTCCAACGTGATTCCCGAGCACGCGCACACGAAGATCGATATTCGCTATGCGCATCTTGGCGATGCGCCGAGGATCAACCGCATGCTGCTCTCGGTGCGGGCGATTCAGCCCGGAGTGCAGATCGAAGTGACCGGGGGCGTAAATCGCCCTCCGATGGAGCGGACGGCCAGCGTAGAGAAATTGTTCCTGCGAGCGAAAGGGATCATGCACGAAATGGGATTGGCGTTGGATGAGGCGTTCGTCGGGGGCGTTTCGGACGGGAATTTTACGGCTGCGCTAGGAGTACCGACACTCGACGGCCTGGGCGCGGTCGGCGATGGCGCGCACAGCCCGCGCGAATATGTGGTGCTGCGCAGCCTGCCGGAGCGCGCTGCGCTGCTGGCGGGAATGCTCGCGACTCTTTAGACCGATGGCTCGTATTCGGCCTCTACGCGGGGACGGCCACGTGCGGATAATCGCTGAACCATTGAATAAGATTCAACGGGGTTGCGGCGCGCGGATGCTTTACTTGACGGGGGCCTGGATCAGCCGACGTTCCAGGCCAGCACGTGCCGCGTCCACTCGCTCTGCAGTTGCGCGCGCATGGCATCAGGGGCGTGGGACAGCAAATCGGCTCCCTGGCCAGACAGCCGCTCGACGGGCAACTTGGCGCTGCGGACCGCGCCGGAGAAAACGAAAGGCCCGCACAGAAACACGGTTGTCTGCAGCACGTTCAAGTACGCGAGCGCAAAGCAGGCACCAGCGCCGATAATTGCTTCCTCGCGGAAGGTGACCGGCAAGCCGTTGCGCACCAGAAAGCGCCGAAACTCCCAGACCACGAGCACGTCCCGCTGCAATTCGCCCAACCATAGCAGTGCGATGCGGCGATGGTCGCGGCGAAATTTTTTGGCGATGGCTTTTAATTCCTTCCTAGAACGCAGGGCGCGGTAATCCCGGTCTCCGAAAAGCATATCGAAGCTCTGCGCATTGGCGGCGGAAAGTCCGGCGATGGTCTCGCTGATTTCCGGGCGATCCTTTGTCCGAGCGCGCTGCGGGGCAAAGAAAAGAAACAAAAAGAGAAACGCGCAGACAAAGGTAATCAGGAAAAACAGCCCGAGTACGAGGTGGGGACTCAATTTTGTCCTCGCCTCGCAGCAGCCATGCTTGCGGTGGACATCCGCGCCGATCGCCCTTTCCAAGCGATCTCGTGGGTTCCGGTCGCGGGTTCGGGAGGAGCATACTTCCAGAAAGACCATAGCCAAAAAACGAGCAGCCCGATATAGAGAATCGAACAGAGAGCCTGCCAATACGGGAGAAAATGCGGAATCGCTTGCAGGGCGGCGAAATTGATCGCATAGGCTAGCAAGTACAGGCCGAATCCCAACGCCATTCCGCCCATATTTCGGCCGAGCGGAACATGGTAGTACCGCGCGAAACCAGTGACGGCCAAGAGCACCAAAGCCTCCGCCAGGCACAAGTACTGTTCAAATGTGGGCGGAAAATACCGATACGCGAAGTGGATCAGATTTGCCTGGGTCCAGCAGAGCGCCACGACGGCCGGAAAGAGCACCAAGCCAGTTCCGATGAGCGCGCTTTGCGCAAGCCGCCGCAAGCTCGAGCGAAGAGGAAAAACGACGCGCACAAGTTCGCAAACGATGAGAGGCCCGGTAAGCACGGATACGATGAGTGCGGCCCCGGAACTCCAGCGGAACCACTGGGGCAACAGAAGGGCAATAGCAATGAGGATAAGATTACAAGTAAAGTCACACAGAACGAACGCACTGAAATAGGGGTAGCGCTTTAAAAACTCGCGCTTAATTAAAAGCCCGACTAACAGACCCTCTACCAAAATACCCGCAGCGGAGATGGCGTAAAAGGAAGGTGCCATGACCGCCGTATTCTACTTGGAGCCGGTGCGAATGGAAAGGGGGCAATGGTGCCCCCTTTCCGATACGTTTAGTCGATGCTACCGTCCGGAGACATCGGCGGTCCGGGTGGCACCACTATGGGCTGGGGCAAGTAATCGATCTGAAAATTCATGAGAGAGCCTCCTTCCTCCGAAAGAATGCGCAAACACTAGCAGCGAACGGAAGAGGGGCGCGGAAAGGCGGCAAACGTTCAGTTTTGTGAATTTCGTAGTAACGGTATGGTAAAGAGAGTTACGAGACGGACTTGCCAGCCGCGGCGGAAACAGATATAAAGAAGGCGTGAACGTAACGGGGAGTCTTCAGCGCCACATTGCGCGCAGCCTGAATTCGGCGGGCGGCCACTTCGCGCGGCTCGTTTTCGTCGGATCTTTGCGCGACGCTTACACCGGCCATTATCTGCACGAAGGCTGGGGACAGATCGCGCCGGCGGGCGAAGTCCACGACACGCTCCGCAGCGTGCATCAGGGAATATTTTTTTCTGTGCTCAATCTCCCGCTGCTCGATTTAGCCAAGGAATTACGGCTGCACTTTCGATCGCTCAGCCAGCCGGAGCAAGAGACGGCAACTTTTTGGCTGGAGACGGAGCCGTTTCGCGACTTGATACCGCAAGGATGCGCGCGCTCGTCGCGCGAACTGTTCGTGTCGCAGGTCAGGACCGCACTGGAGGTCCTGCGACGGGCGCCGGATTGGCCGGAGCTGTCGGGACCAATCGCATCGCCACCCCCACTACCTGACCAATCACTTCTGCTTCATTGGCTAAACTGAAATTGCGGATCGGCACACCCGAAGTCGGATGCGGGACTACGGTAATGTTCGACCCGGTAATCGAGCACCAACCGCATAGGTATCCATCTCTCAATTCAATCAGATAGATGGGCCGTTCGTATTCCGTGTTCCATCTGGCGTTGGAAACTTCGCGGCGATCCTCGTCGACCATTACCAGCGCTCCCGGCCGCAGCAGCGGGCTCATTGTCTCGTCTTCCAATCCGATATAGGCGTACATATGCTGGCGGGGATTGCACTCCAAAAGGAAGGCGGCGGGAATTTCTCCCCAAAGCGACACGACGCGGTTGACGAGCTGCGTGCGCTCCCACTTGAAGGAGGGATCGAGCCGCACCGGCAGGGTGATCTTAGTGTCCATGTTGAAAAGTTCCGGCGTCACCGGCCTAGTGACGGGGAGCTTCACCTGCGCGCGATAGTTGTGGGCGCGGTCCGGATGCACTCCGTAGAGGCTCAAAATTTCGTGAAAGGAGATTCCGTAAATCGCTGCGAGAGTGAAGATCTTGAACTGGCTGGGCACGGCATGATCGTTCTCGATTTGCGTAAGGCGGGCCGCGGAAATGTAGAAGCGCCGGTTGCGCTCGCGCGCCGCGATTTTTGCGCTGATGTGCTGAATCTCGCGAACCCCAAGCTGCAGACGCAGGCGCGTTTCCTTCAGGTGATTGCCAGGTGTTGTCTCCATCGCCACTCGCAGTCGATCTTACGGAAGATTCGGCGGGATTATACTGGCAGGGGGAGGCGTCGGACACACGATTTGTTCAGTTAGGTGAACGCGGCTTTGAGGTGTTGGGACGACGCACGGGTGCTGGCTCAAAAAAACCGCTCTGTTTCGGAGGGTCCCGAATTGGGAATCAGACGCGCGGGCAGCTGAGGCTCATGGGATTGATTTCCATGCTCAGGGGCATCTTGACTCTTTAGCGCCGCTCGTACCACTCCGAGTGGCCGGCCCTGGCGAGAGCGGACTCCAGAACGCTGGAAAGTTCAGGTGGCCGACTTAGGATGCGGGGCTCCTGGCGGGCCTACTGATTACTGAGATAGGTGCGCTTGAGGTAGTCAACGGCCTGTTGCTGTAAATCGGAGTAGCTGCAATCCAGCGTCTCCTGCACGGCGTCTTGCGCGGACGGCGCGGTGGCCATGCGACCGATTAGGCGGCTCACGTCGCCCATGCCGTTCCGGTCGATGATCGATTCCATGACCGCGAGCGACCAGGCGTAAGCCATCGAGGCGTTGTTGCCGGGCAATCCCATCCACGAACCCTCGAGCGAACCCAGCGACGGTGTGAGGCCCTGATCGGCCGCGTTCACCAGAGCGGCGGCGTTTACTCCGCTGCGTTTGCCCTCCATCCACTGGGCGAGCCCTTCTTGCAGCCAAGTCGGCGCGTGGTAATTCGATTTCTGGCCGATGAAACTGTGCGTGAGCTCGTGCTTCAACTCGTGCGCTAATTCCGGAGTTACCGAGGTTAGTCCTTGCACGGGGATGCGAATGCGGCCGTCATTGAGCGCGCCGACCCAGGAAGGCGCTTCCGTGATATTTTCGAAGGCCTGCTCGGTGTAGAGGACTACGCCGATCTGTTCGGGCGGCGTGTAATCGAGCTGCGATTGCAGGTCGTTGTAGTCGTCTTCGAGTGCGGCGAGGATTCCTCGGGCGAGGTCGGGCGCGGCGCCGCCGTAATATTTCAGATCGAAATGCGCTGTTTCGCCCTCGCGATAATTGGATTCGAGAGCCTGGTCCTGTTCGGCTTTGCGCAGCGCTTCGAGTACGTCCGGATCGGGCCGCAGTGCGGCCGCGGCTTTCCATTCCTCGATGGCTTGGCCAGTCTTGTTCGCGCCGTAATAAGCCCAGCCCATTAGTTTGTCCACGTCGGGCGAGCTGGGATAAACATCATGCGCGTGCTGCAGTGGGCCGAGGGCCACCGTGAACTGGCTGGTGCGGAGGTAGAGCACGGAGAGGTTTAGCAACAGGCCCAGATTGTTGGGCGCGAACTCCAGCCCTTGCTGGTATTGCTCGATTGCGGAATCGGTATCGCCTTTGGACAGGAAAAACTGAGCTGCCGCGTAATGGGCGGCTGCCACTTTATTAATGGCTTCGTGCGCGCCCGAGCGCGCGTCCGCTTCGAGATGCTGCATGTATGCGTAGTCCACGCCGCCATCGTGGACAGTGAGGCGCGTGACCTCCTCGTAGCCCGGAACGGGCTCGATCTGCGGCGCGGCGACCGGTTGCGCTTTGGTGTCGGTGGTCGAGGCATATCCCAAATCGTTGTGCTCGATGCGGGCCACAATCGACCGGGGAATGGAGAGCTGTCCAGCGGAAGTCTGATAGGTAACGTGATCCGCGTCGGTAGTCACGTCCATGGCGATGATGCGGTTGCCGTTTTTCAATACGATCACGTCGGCTCGCGCGGCAGAAGAAGCCGCCAACGCAAGCAAGAGCGCAACCGGCGCAGCGAATCGCATTCCGAAATGGTAACAACGCAGCGCGCGCAATTCGCGGCGATATGCTTTGGAGATGTTCAAAAACAACACAGTGCGATTTCTGGCGCGCGTAGAGATCGACCGCGTAACAAGCGAGCGCGGCGAAAAGCGCGTGGCGCTCCGTGCCTGCCGCCAATAACGTTTGAAAATTGCGTGGAAAAAATTATTTGATTTGAAGCTTGCGTACGGCGAATTCCTGTCATATTCTACCGCGTCGATTTTGTACTTCGGATCACATCAGCAAGTGATTCGCGTCACGGACAGAAGCTTGCGTCGAAAGTTTCGCTGGTTTTTGAGCCGAGGTGCTGCTACAGATATTCGGCTGGCGCGGCAAGCGACAGAGAGCTTTTGCAGACGTGGATTCTCTAATTTTCTTTTTCCCTTAAACAGGGCAGGCATCCGCCAGATAGGACCGAGGAAAGTACGTGGATTCTGAAGGTTCTCAAAAGTCAGGTATAGCAATTACAACCGACCCGCTGCACGGGCCCGATGCGCTGCTTGGGCCGGGGCAAACGCTGGGCAGTGTTACCGAGAAAATCAGCTCGATCGTTTTAGGGAAGGGCAATACCACTCCCGGCTGGATTTTCGGCGCGTTCATCGGTTTTTGTTTGCTGATGCTCTTGAACACGGTCATTACCATGTTGGCCGTGAAGGGCGTCGGCATTTGGGGCATCAACATTCCCGTGGCTTGGGGCTTCGCGATCACCAACTTCGTCTGGTGGATCGGAATCGGCCACGCCGGAACACTCATCTCCGCCTTCCTTCTCCTGCTGCACCAGAAATGGCGCACTTCCATTAACCGTTTCGCGGAAGCCATGACGATTTTCGCGGTGATGTGCGCGGGCATGTTCCCGCTGCTGCACATGGGCCGCCCATGGCTGTTTTTCTACCTGATGCCGTATCCCAATCCGATGTGGCTATGGCCGCAGTTCCGCAGTCCGCTGGTGTGGGACGTGTTCGCGGTCTCGACCTACTTCACGGTGTCGTTGTTGTTCTGGTTTGTGGGTCTTATCCCCGATTTGGCCACTCTGCGCGACCGGGCCACGAGCAAGGTAAAAAAGGTCGTGTACGGCATCTTTTCGATGGGCTGGCGCGGCTCCGCCGTGCACTGGTCCCGCTACGAATTTGCTTCGATTCTGCTCGCTGGCTTGGCCACGCCCCTGGTTGTTTCCGTCCACACTGTAGTCAGCTTCGACTTCACGATCGCTATCGTTCCGGGCTGGCATAGCACGATTTTCCCGCCCTACTTCGTCGCAGGCGCGATTTACTCCGGCTTCGCCATGGTCTTGACGCTGGCGATCCCCTTGCGCAAGTACTACCACCTGGAAAACATGGTGACCGAGCGGCACTTGGACATCATGGCGAAGGTGATGCTCGCGACCGGCGTGATCGTGGCTTACAGCTACGTGATGGAAACGTTCATGGCCTTCTACAGCGCAAACGTTTACGAACGCGCGCAGATGATGGAGCGCATGACGGGACAGTACGCCGGGGTTTTCTGGACCCTGATCGCCTGCAACCTAATCATTCCGCAGATACTCTGGTCGCGCAAAATGCGGCGCAATAATGGCGTGCTGTTCGTGATCTCGCTGATCGTGAACATCGGAATGTGGCTCGAACGTTTTGTAATCATCGTGGTCAGCTTGCATCACGAGTACGAGCCTTCGAAGTGGTTCATGTTCTTTCCCACACGGTGGGATTGGGCCACATTCGCCGGCACCATCGGCATGTTCTTCCTGCTGTTCTATTTGTTCGTGCGGTTCCTGCCCATGATTTCGATCGTGGAAATGCGCTCGCTGGTGCATGAGGTGGGCGAGAAGGGGCCGCATACGGACCTTCAACCGGTTCCGCCAAAGGCGTGAGAGCGGCGCATGATTGCGGAAGCGAAAGCGCGGCGGCGAACGGTTGGGCGAGGGTTTTGGACGTTGATCGTAACTAGAATTCGGAAGGTTTCTTAGGGCACTCGATGGCACAAATCTTTCATCGCAGCTCGAACATGATCGCGCGGCTGAGCATCGGCGGCGGCGTGATCTTCCTGGGCGCGCTGGTCTTCATTCTCTATCAAATTGCGCTTTCGCCCTGGTACACCAACGAACACGTCACGTTGCAGCAGCCGGTGCCTTTCAGCCATCGGCACCACGCCGGTGAGCTGGGAATCGACTGCCGCTACTGCCACACCGATGTGGAAAAGTCGTGGTACGCGGGCGTTCCACCGACGCAGACGTGCATGACCTGCCATTCGCAGATTTGGACCAATGCGGCCATGCTCGAACCCGTGAGAGAGAGTTATCGGACCGGCGTTTCGCTGCAGTGGAATAAGGTGAACGAGCTGCCCGAGTTCGTTTATTTCAACCACAGCATTCACGTAGCCAAGGGTATCGGTTGCACCACGTGCCACGGGCCGATCGCCACGGAAGCGCTGACCTATCGCACCGGCACGCTGTATATGTCGTGGTGTCTGGAATGCCATCGCAATCCTGGGAATTATGTGCGGCCGGAATCGCAGGTGTTCAATCCATTTTATGAAGCGCCCTCGCACGGGACTCCCGTGCAGTTTGAGGGCGTGAGCTACACGAGCCAAAAGGCTCTGGGACGGGTGCTCGTGAAGAAATATCAGCTGCAAACCTATCAATATTGTTCCACGTGCCATCGATAGATGAAAGCGAACCGATGAGTGAAGATCCCAAACCGAAGAAGCGGCCGGCCGATTCAGTCGACCTGGATGTGGCGCACGCCAATCTGTCCCGCGCGGGCAAAAAGCGGTTGTGGCAGAGTTTGGAAGAGCTGTCCGATACCAAGGCCTACCGCGATTTCAAGGAGAACGAATTTCCGGCCGGCTACAAGGATTCGACAGGGATCAACCGCCGGGATGTGCTGAAGCTGATGGCGGCCTCCGCGGCCATGGCTGGTCTGAGCGCCTGCACCAAGCTCCCGCAGGAAAAGATTGTTCCGTACGTGCGTCCGCCCGAGGAGATAATTCCGGGCAATCCGCTTTTCTACGCCACTTCGATTCCCGAAGCGGGCGGCTCCGTGGGCCTGCTGGTCGAGAGCCACATGGGGCGGCCGACGAAGATCGAAGGCAATCCGCAGCACCCCGGCAGCTTGGGCGCCACCGATGCATTGCAGCAGGCCTCGATCCTCAACATGTACGATCCGGACCGCGCGCAGACGATTCGTTTCGACGGACAGCTGAGCAGCTGGAATGATTTCGTGGTAGCGATGAACAACATTCGCGCGCGAATGATCGGCAATGGCGCGGGGTTGCGGATCCTGACCGCTACAGTGACTTCGCCGACATTCGGCGCGCAGATGAAGGATTTATTGGGGCAGTTTCCCGCCGCCAAGTGGCATCAGTACGAGCCCTCCGGGAATAATGCGGCTCGCGTGGGCACGAAGCTGGCGTTTGGCCGTCCCGTGAACTCCGTCTATCACCTCGATCAGGCGGACGTGGTGGTTTCCCTGGACGCCGATTTTTTGATGATCGGACCGGGCCACGTTCGATACATCCACGAATTTGCGGGCCGCCGCTCTTTGCCCAACGGGCCTTCGTCCAATCTAAACCGGCTGTATGCGGTGGAGAGCATGCCGACGAGCACCGGCGCGATGTCCGATCATCGCTTGCCGTTGCGCTCGGGTGAAGTGGAGACGTTTACGCGGCAACTCGCGGCGGCTGTCGGGGCGCCGGCCGCACCCGCAGCTGGCGGGTCGGACGTGAACATTCCCGCGGATTGGCTGAAGGCTGTTGCGGATGATCTGACCGCGCATCGCGGTACCTCCCTGGTTATTGCCGGAGAGAATCAGCCGCCGATCGTGCATGCCATCGCGCACGCCATCAATGCGTCTCTCGGCAACGTGGGCAAGACGGTGGTTTACACGGAGTCCATCGAGGCCGAGCCGGTGGATCAGTTGGCGTCGATCAAAGAACTGGTGGACGATCTCAACTCGGATAAAGTCGACGTTCTGCTGGTGCTGGGCGGCAATCCGGTTTACGACGCGCCCGCTGATCTGGATTTCGTGAACGCGCTGATCAAAGCCAAGCTGCGCGTTTACACGGGGCTCTACTACAACGAGACCTCGGAATGGTGCCACTGGGAAGTTCCGGCGACGCATTACCTGGAAAACTGGAGTGACACTCGCGCGTACGACGGCACAGCTGGTGTGGTGCAGCCGCTTATTTCGCCGCTCTACGACAGTCACTCGGAGCATGAAATTGTCGCCATTCTCACCGGCCAGCCGAACGCTTCCAGCCACGAACTGGTCCGTCAATACTGGCAGGGCCAGCGCACTGAAAAAGGGAAAGCGTTCGAGGATTTCTGGGAGCTGACGCTGTATCAAGGCTACGTTTCCGGGTCGGCGCTGCCGCCCGTTACCGTGGCGCCGCAGGGTGATTTCCTGAAGCAACCGGCCACGCCGGTCGCGGATGCCAGCGCCCTCGAAGTGGTGTTCCGTCCCGATCCCTCGATCGGCGACGGGCTCAACAACAATAATTCGTGGCTGCAGGAGCTTCCTAAGCCAATCACGCGGCTCACCTGGGACAACGCCGCGATGGTCAGCCCCAATACCGCGAAAAAATTGGGCATCAACACGCAGGATTACGTCGAATTGGATTTGAACGGCCGCAAAGTTTTCGCTCCAGTCTTCGTGACCTTCGGGCACGTGGATAATTCCGTGACGGTGCATTTCGGATACGGCCGTTTGCGTACCGGCTCGGTAGGCACGGGCACGGGTTTCAACGCTTACCTGCTGCGCAGCTCCGATCAGCCGTATTTCGCCAACGGGCTGCAGATCAAGAAGACGGACAAGAGCTACGCGTTGGCTTGCGTGCAGCACCAGTACACGATCGACCAAGACGGACATTCCGCGGAAGAAGAGAGTGTCGCCGCCGTCGAGCATCGCGACTTGGTGCAGATCGCCACGCTCGATGAATTCCGGAAAGATCCCACGTTCGCGAAGCACGAAGACACCACCGAAAATAAGGACATCTCGCTGTATCCGAACTATCCGTATGACGGATACGCTTGGGCGATGTCTATCGACTTGAACCGCTGCGTCGGTTGCAACGCGTGCGTGATCGCCTGCCAGTCGGAAAACAACATCGCGGTGGTCGGCAAAGATCAAACCCTTCGCGGCCGCGTGATGCACTGGATTCGCATCGACACATACTTCCGCGGCGGGCTGGAGAATCCGGAAACGTTTTTCGAGCCGCTGCCGTGCATGCAATGCGAAAATGCGCCTTGCGAATACGTCTGCCCGGTGGGCGCCACCACGCATACGCCAGAGGGTCTGAACGACATGACCTACAACCGCTGCGTGGGCACGCGCTACTGTTCGAACAACTGCCCGTGGAAAGTACGCCGCTTCAACTTCTATCTATACTCGGACTGGGATACCAAGAGCCTTTATGGCGTGCGCAATCCCGACGTGACCGTTCGCAGCCGCGGCGTGATGGAAAAGTGCACCTACTGCGTGCAGCGAATTCAGGAAGCGAAAATTCGCGCCACGCGCGAAGACCGGCTGGTTCGCGACGGCGAAATCGTCACCGCCTGCCAGCAGGTTTGCCCGGCGCAGGCGATCACATTCGGCAACCAAAACGACAAGAGCAGCCAAGTTTCCAAGCTCAAAGCGCAGGAGCGCGATTACGTCCTGCTGGCGGATTTGAACACGCGGCCGCGCACCAGCTATCTGGCACGCGTGCGCAATCCGAATCCGGCGATTCGCGCGTAACAGGCGGGGCCAAGTGAATTTTGAGAACGATTTGTCGGGAGCAATGTTGGAATCATGAGTGGCAAGACCATGTACGGTTTGATGGCCGAATTTAATTCTCCGGAAGAGGTGTTGGCTGCGGCGCACCGAACCCGCGCGGCGGGATACCGGCGCATTGACGCCTTCTCTCCCATCCCGGTGGAAGGCTTGGCCGAGGCAATCGGTTTCGAATGGACGGCGCTGCCGATCATCACCTTTATCGGGGGCTTCCTTGGCGGCTGCACGGGATTCTTCATGTGCTGGTACGCCAACGTGATCAGCTTCCCGCTGAATATAGGCGGCAAACCGTTCAATAGCTGGCCAGCCTGGATTCCGATTACGTTCGAGCTGACCATTCTGGGCGGCGCGATAGCGACGGTGGTCGGCATGTTGGCGCTGAACGGATTGCCCACGCCGTATCATCCAGTATTCAACGTGGACCGCTTTGCGCTTGCCACCACGGATAAATTCTTTCTGTGCATCAAGTCACGCGATAAAAATTTCGATTTGGCGCAAACCAAAGCGTTTTTGGAAGGCTTGAATCCGCATGGGGTATTTGAAATTGAGGATTGAACTGAATTCCGGCGGCGAGCAACGCGCGAGAACTCGCGCCCAAGCGGGTTGGCGCCGATTGCAGACAGCAGCATGCCTGGCTGGCGTGGCCCTGCTGCTCTCCGGCTGCCGCCTTGACATGCACATCCAGCCAAAATATCTGCCAGATTGGCCGACCAAGTTTTTTGCCGATGGCCGCTCGAACCGTCCGGCCGTGCCGGGAACGGTGGCGCGCGGCGAGTTGCGCATCGACGAGCTGATGTATTCGGGCACGGAGAATGGCGTCCTTTCCAATCGCTTTCCGTTTCCCATTACGCGCGCTGACCTGGAGCGCGGCCGGGAGCGCTACAACATCTACTGTGCGCCGTGCCACGATTACACCGGAACAGGTCGCGGCATGATCGTGCAGCGCGGATTTCCACAGCCGCCTTCGTACATGCTTCCGCGGCTGCGCGAGGCACCCGTGGGGCACTTTTATCAGGTTATGACCAACGGTATTGGCGCGATGTATAGCTATTCTGCCCGCGTAACTCCCGCGGACCGCTGGCGGATCGCCGCCTACATTCGCGTGCTGCAGCTGAGTGGCAGCGCCACGCTGCAAGACGTGCCGGACGCGGAGCGGCAGAAACTGACGCAGGCGCCAGCAGGGCAGACGCCGGGGCAAGCGCAATGACTTCCTCAGACACATCTCGGTTCGATCGCGTCCGCAATCAGGGCTATATCTGGGGCCTGATCGGAAGCGTTCTATTCGTCATCTTTGGAGTGCTCGGCGGCGAGCACTCGGGCTTCGCCGGCTGGCAAAGCCTGTTCCATTCCTACTTGTGGGCGTACCTATATTGGTTCTGCATTCCGTCCGGCTGCATGGCGATTTTGATGCTGCACCATTTGACCGGCGGCCGCTGGGGATACCCACTGCGCCGCATTCTCGAAGCGGGCACGCGCTCGCTTTGGGTCATGGCGGTTTTGTTCATCCCCATATTCTTCGGAATTAGGGAGCTTTACGCGTGGTCGCGTCCAGACGAGGTGGCCGCTGATCCCATCCTGCAGTACAAGCAGTGGTGGCTGACGACGCATGGATTCATCCTCCGCGCGGTGATCTATTTCACCGTTCTCCTCGTGATTGTCACGCTGCTGAACAAATGGTCGCGCGCGCAGGATCAAAGTGGCGATCCGCTGAAATACAAGAGCAAGATGACGGCGCTCAGCGCTCCAGGAGTGATTCTGTGGGGGTTCATCGTAACCGGCGCGGCGGTCGACTGGGTGATGTCGCTCGAGCCGCACTGGTTCTCCACCATCTACGGCATGCTTTGGATCGTCATCGAGGTACTGGCGGCCATGTCGTTCTGCGTGTTCGTGCTTCGCATGCTTTCGAATACCGAACCGCTCAAGGATGCCGTCGACCCGCTGCGCTTCAACGATCTTGGCAACTTGATGCTGACGTTCCTGATGTTGTGGGCCTATCTTTCGTTCGATCAGCTGCTGATCACCTGGGCCGGCAACCTGAAGGACGAAATTCCCTGGTATTCGCAGCGCGCCTTTGGTTCCTGGGCGCCGATAGCCGTTGTGCTGGTGATTCTGCACTTTTTCGTTCCGTTCTTTTTCTTGCTGCGGAGACGAGTGAAGCGCCAGCCGGCCCAGCTGTCGGCGGTGGCGATGCTAATCATTTGCCTCACTCTGGTGGATATCTACTGGGTGGTGGTGCCGGCTTTCGAAAAATCAGGGCCGCGAATTCACTGGCTGGACTTGTTTGCGATCGTCGGCATTGGCGGCCTGTGGCTCGGCACGTTCATGGCCCAGCTAAAAAAGCTGCCGCTCTTGCCGCTGCACGATCCAAGGTTTGAAGGAGTGTTGGAGCCTGAGCATGGAGACTAAGCACCAGCACAGCGAAGAAGCGCCCGACGCAAGCGCCGGCTACGAGAAGCGCGACGCGAGCATTCCGGTGCTGCTCCAGTTCGGTTTCTGGCTGGCAGTGGTCATCGTGATCACGCTCTTCGGCATGGCTTGGGCGTTCAACTTTTTTTCACACGAAGCGCCACTGGGCCCGCCTGCGGCGCCGTCGGCTGTGGTGAATCCGAACACGCGCGAAATTCCGCCGGGCCCGATGTTGCAGGCGACTCCGCACCAGGACCTCGTGGACTTCTGCCAGCAGCAAGAGCAAAACGTGAACACCTACAGCTGGGTCGATCGCCAGGCCGGAGTTGTTCGCATCCCGATTAGCAGAGCGATGGATTTGATCCTGGCGCAAGGGCTGCCGACGCGGCCTGCCAGTGAAGCTCCCACGGGAGCGGCCGCGCCGGATCCGCCGCCTCCCACGGTGGCTGGCGGAGATGAAATTCAAGGGCCGTGCGCGTATCTGGCGAACCCGGCGAGTTACGACGCGCAAATGGCCGCGGCGGAAAAATAGGCGAAAAGTTTAATGCGAAGCGTCGAGTACACGAACGTGAAAAGCAAGTTTCAAACTCGCGTAATGCGGTTCAGCCTGCTGGGAGCAATTCTGGCCATGGCGCTGGCGGTCCCGTCGACTTCGCGCGCCCAGTTCATCACCTCCGAGAACATTGGCGTGCATCCGGACCTGCTGAAGCAGGTGCGCTTCGATGAGCAGCTGGGCCACACGATCCCGCTGAATCTCACGTTCCGCGACGAGCATGGCCAGACCGTCGAGCTGGGCCAGTATTTCGGCAGCAAGCCCGTGGTCCTCACGCTCGTGTATTACACCTGTCCGATGCTTTGCACGCAGGTGCTCAACGGCCTGGACCGCGCACTGGAGCATATTCAGCCGACCATCGGCAAGGATTTCAACGTCGTCACGGTCAGCATTGACCCCAACGACACGACCGTGCTCGCAGCCACGAAGCAGGCCATGTACACGGGAATGTACGCGCGGCCGGGCGCCGAGCAGGGCTGGAATTTTCTGGTGGGGGATCAGCCCCAGATCAAGCAGCTGGCGGATGCCGTGGGTTTTCATTACGCGTACGATCCGGATTCGAAGCAGTTCGCGCACGCCGCCGGAATCATGGTGCTGACGCCGCAGGGCCAGCTTTCAAATTATTTCTACGGCGTGCAGTACAAAGAGCGCGATTTGCAGTTCGCACTGGAACAGGCTTCTGACGGCAAAATTGGTTCGCCGGTCGATCATGTGTTGCTGTACTGCTATCACTACGATCCGCACACCGGCAAATACGGTTTGTTGATCGATCGCGTGTTGAAGATTTCGGGCGGGCTGACGGTGTTGATCGGCGGGATCATTTTGATTTGCCTCTTCCGCGGCGAGCACTACGCACTGCCGCAGACGAGAGCTTGAAACGGGCGTTGAGATACTGGCGCGCCTGCAAAGGATTGTGACGGAACGGTGATGATGGGTCTCACTCAATTCGCCTTGAACAGCATGGCAGCCCTTTGGGCCGGGCTTCCACTGATGCCGCCCGCGGCCTCCTCGATCGCGGAGAGCGTCGATCATCTCTATTATTTCCTGACGGGCATTACGGTTTTTTTCTCGGTCCTGATCTTCTCGATCATTTTCTACTTCATGATCAAGTACCGGCGGCGCCCGGGACAAAAGACCGAGCCGGAAACGCACACCTCGATGTTCCTGGAGCTGAGCTGGACCATCATTCCCTCGATCATCTGCGTGGTGATCTTCGTATGGTCGTCCGCGCTCTTCGTTCGCAATGCGCGTCCTCCTGCCAACGCCCGCGAGATATTCGTCATCGGCAAGCAGTGGATGTGGCAGATACAGCATCCCGAGGGACCGCGGGAAATTGACGCGCTGCACGTCCCGGTGGGCGAAGCCATCAAGCTGACGATGACTTCGCAGGACGTGATTCACGGCTTTTATATTCCGGCGTTTCGCGTCAAAAAGGACGTGCTTCCCGGCCGCTACACCTCGGTGTGGTTCAAGGCCGATCAGACGGGGGTGTATCATCTGTTCTGCTCGCAGTATTGCGGGACGAACCATTCGGAAATGATCGGCTGGGTATACGTGATGAGCCCCACGGACTATGCGGCTTGGCTATCCGCTGGAGAACAGTCGGAGTCGCTGGCGCAGCAGGGCGCGCGGCTGTTCACGCAGCTTGGTTGCGATACCTGCCATACCGGCGCCGCTTCCAGCACGGGACCTTCGCTGGCCGGAATTTATGGCAAGCCGGAAAAAATGGCCACCGGTGGCACGCGCGTGGTCGACGATACCTTTCTGCGCGAGGCGATTTTGACTCCTAGCACCATTCACGTGGCCGGCTTTGCGCAGATCATGCCAACCTTCACCGGACAGGTAAATGAGGAGCAGCTCCTCCAGCTGATTGCTTACGTGAAGTCGCTGCAACCGCAAGAAAGGACGAACGGGCAATGAGTACCACGGCCACCATAGACCACGCTCCGGGCGCTCCAGCCGAACCTCAGATCAATTATCTGAACGCTCGCTACGGCGTAAGATCGTGGCTGCTGACGCTCGATCACAAGCGCATCGGGCTGCTCTACCTCGGAACCATCACGGTGATGTTCGTCGTCGGCGGAATCGCCGCCACCATGATGCGCTTGAACCTGCTCGAGCCTCAGGGCGCGCTCGTCGAACCGGAAACATACAACAAGCTTTTCTCCACGCACGGGATTGTGATGGTGTTCTTCTTCCTGGTTCCATCCATCCCCGCGACGCTCGGAAACTTCCTGATTCCGTTGATGATCGGAGCGCGCGACGTTGCGTTCCCCAAACTGAATTTGCTCAGCTGGTATATTTTCGCTACCGCCTGCTGCTTGATGCTCTACGTGGTAGCCACCGGCGGCGTGGACACCGGCTGGACGTTCTACACGCCTTATAGCAGCTTGCATTCCCACACCGACGTGTTTCTGGCCGCCATGGCCGTCTTCATCGGCGGCTTTTCGTCGATTCTCACCGGCATGAATTTCGTGGTCACCATTCACAAGATGCGCGCGCCGGGCATGACTTGGTTCCGGCTGCCGCTCTTCATCTGGGCCATGTACGCCACCAGCCTGATCTTCGTGCTGGCCACCCCGGTGATCGCGGTCACGATGTTTTTGCTGATGCTCGAGCGCGTGCTGCACGTCGGCATCTTCGACCCGGCTCTCGGCGGCGACCCGCTTCTGTTCCAGCACATGTTCTGGTTCTATTCGCACCCGGCCGTGTACATCATGATTCTGCCCAGCATGGGCGTGATCAGCGAACTCATCACCGCGTTTTCGCGCAAGAAGATCTTCGGATACAGCTTCATCGCGTTTTCAAGCTTGGCGATTGCGGTGATCAGCTTCCTGGTGTGGGGCCATCACATGTTCGTTTCCGGCCAGTCCGTCTACGCCGGCCTGGTTTTCTCGGTGCTCAGCTTCCTGGTGGCCATTCCGTCCGCGGTGAAAGTGTTCAACTGGACGGCAACGCTCTATAAGGGATCCATTTCCTATGAAGCGCCGATGCTTTATGCTCTCGGCTTCATAGGGCTGTTCACCATCGGCGGCTTGACGGGCTTGTTTTTGGCCTCGCTGGCCACGGACGTTCACCTGAATGGAACCTATTTTATCGTCGCGCACTTCCACTACATCATGGTGGGCGGCGCGGTGATGGCGCTGATGGGCGGCCTGCACTTCTGGTGGCCGAAAATTACCGGCCGCCTGTACCCGGATCTTTGGGCGCGCTTTGCGGCCCTGGTGATTTTCATCGGATTCAACCTCACCTTCTTCCCGCAATTCATTCTCGGCTACCTGGGGATGCCGCGGCGCTATGCCATGTATCCGGCGGAGTTCCAAGCTCTCAACGTGCTTTCCTCGGCGGGAGCTTCGGTGCTCGCCGTCGGCTACGTGATTCCGGTTATTTATCTAATCTGGTCGCTGCGTAACGGGCCGATCGCAGGACCAAATCCGTGGGGCGCCAAGGGCCTGGAATGGACCACGCAGTCACCGCCCCTTACTGAAAATTTTGTGAAGACTCCTATCGTGACCGAAGAAGCCTATAACTACGAAACCGCACCGGAACCCGAGGTGGCACGTGTCTGAAGCGGCCACCGTGCACGACAACCCGACCGGGTTTTCGCATCAGTTTGAGGACCTCGAGCAGCAGCGAGAGGCTGGCCGCCTGGGAATGTGGGTGTTCCTGGCCACCGAAGTTCTGTTCTTCGGCGGCATGTTCGCAGCCTACACGGTATACCGCTCGCTGCACCCGATGGCATTCGACATCGGCAGTCACTTGCTGGATGTGCGATTTGGCGCCACCAACACGGCCGTATTGATCTGCAGCAGCTTGACGATGGCCCTGGCGATTCGTTCCGCGCAAACGGGTAAGAAGAAGGGCACCATCATCTGGTGGCTGGTTCTGACCATGCTCCTGGGCGCCACGTTCTTGTTCCTGAAGTTCCGCTTCGAGTGGTATCACGATTACATCGAGCACACCATTCCGGGCTTTGGCTTCCATAACTTGCCGCAATGGGGGGCAAACGCGCCGCAGGTGCAGATGTTCATGTGCTTCTATTTCTTCATGACTGGTCTGCACGCGCTGCACATGATCGTGGGAATCGGCGTGCTGGCGGTGCTGACGGGCATGGCCGGACGAGGAAAATTCACGTCCCAATATTTCGCACCGCTCGAGATCAGCGGTTTGTACTGGCACTTCGTAGATATCATCTGGATTTTCCTTTTCCCCCTGCTGTACCTAGCCGGCGGAAGGTATCCGCACTAATCGGGAGAAACTGATGTCCGACTCAACAGGCCACCACGCCAGTCACGCGACGCACGAAGTTCACGAGCACATCGTACCGGTCAGCACGTATGTGACGATCTTCGTGTCGCTGTTGATTTTAACCGCTCTTACCACGGGTATGGCTTGGGTCGATATGGGCCGTTGGAATCTGGTGGTTGCGCTGGTGATTGCCGTTTGCAAGGCTCTGCTGGTGGTGCTCTTCTTCATGCACGTTAAATACAACAAGGGCCTGTCACGCATCGCGCTAGTCGCGGCGGTTTTTTGGCTGGGCTTGCTCATCACCTTCACTCTCTCCGACGAGTTGACCCGCCACTGGGAAATCAACCCGCTCCCCTGGGCCGGCGCAATCCTGCCCATGTTCCGCCACCTGATTTTCTAACTCTCACGCGGCGAGGCCGCTTCGATTACTGGCCAACATCCCGTGGCCCGGAGGATAAGGGCATCTAGGGCAGGTTTTGCGAAGGCGGAGCCTGGGCGGTTACGTTCGACTGCTGTCCAACGTCCGGGCGCGCGAACGAAAAAATTCCCAGAGGGTCATCGGCCAGAAGCAAGCGATCGGGCTGCACAAGAATGGCGTCCGGATAGAGCGGCGTTCCGTCCGGGGTGGCGATCTGGTACGACCCAAGCTGCGCCCCGTCCTTTGCAAGGTGGATCAGCTCGCTCCCGATTGCGACCCATGCTTCGCCTGTCTGCGGATCGATGCCTACCGCCGTCAAGCCCGGCTTTTTCTCGATGATTTGCGCTGGCCGATCCAAGTTCACTCGCACTACCGCCGCCACATTGAAGGTGTTGAATACAAAATGGCCGGCCGGTCCAAAACCGGGCCTTCGGCCTGTAGGAGGAACGCCCGAGCCGGTCCCCGCAAATCCTGAACCGACAGGGTGCGTGCCGCCTCCGAATCCGTGGCCGCCCAAAGCTCCTCCACCGAGCCCTGAGCCGAAACCGCCGCGGTGCGGACGAAAAAACATGCCGCCGGAGAACATCCCTGGCTGCAGATCGGGTGTTATCGCCGGATCGTACGCCATATCGGCGGGACCGGGATCGTAAGCTCCGTCTGGCGACGCCAGCGCGTCCGCGAAGTTCGCGTCGAGGATTTCCGTGTCTTGATCGCTCGCGCTGGAAGATCCTCCGCCGGAAACCCCGTTAAGACTGTCAAATTGCAGGAGCGAGGCGCCGCTAGCGTCGGAATCGTCCGAACTATTGGACCCTTTCGCGCCTCCGCGTCCTGAACGTCCGCGGCCCAGCCGCGCGCCGGTATCGAAATGAAAAACTCCGTGCTGAATCGTACCTTCGCCGAAAAACGTCGCTCCGCTCAGATTTCCCGTCTGCCCGAGGGCGAAGGGATTCCCGAATCCTCCAGACACCGGCCCGCCGCCGCCGAATGACCGCGCAGATCCTCCCCGCATCCGCTGACCGAAGCCGGTTCCCACGCTACTGCCGAACTGAAGCGTTCCCGAGCTGCCAATCGAAGCCCATCCGCCCAGCTGCTCCGAAAAATTCGATTGTCCCAGATTGATGCCCACCTGCAGCCGATCGTCGGGTCTGGACGAACCGGAGTCGCCCACCGCAATCGGCATTGCCGCCGTATACGACATGTAGCCCACGCGATCGTACTTGCGGACGGTCGGGACCGGCAGCGAGGTGTACGCGAAATAAATGTGTCCCGCAGCGTCGCAGTATATTTTGCCAGGATCCATCAGCGACTCGGAAGTGGCACCCGGATTCAATTCCGTCCGGTCGCCAAATTGGGAGAAAATCCGGCCATCATCGCCATAGATACTCACCAGGTACTTCGACCGAAGGCTGACCACGGCGAACTGCCGATCCGGCAGAGCGGCCACGGAAAGCGGCGCGAAAATCGGCACGCGAATCAGCAGCGAGCCATCCGGCCGGAAGACATCGACCGCGTTCGATCCGCGATCGGCGACGTATAGATTGCCCGACGAGTCCACGTCGATGTCTTCGGCGTAGACGATTGCCGCTCCGCCCGAGTGAGCATTCGGAATTTGTCCTATCAATTGACCTTGCGATCCGTACACCCACACGACGTTGGCGGGTTTGGCGAGTATGTAATAGCGCCCGGAGGAAGAATCGTGCTTGATCGCTCGAACGTCAGCTCCAACCTGGGGAAATACGCGAAAGTTCGATGCGGAACCGCTATCTACAAACTGCTCTTGTGCGAACGCGCACCGGGCACTGCACACGAAGAAAAGAGGCAAGGCCACTGCAATAAGCCACGGGAGCCGATCGCGACGAGACATTGCTCACCCAGGTCAGAGGATTCGGGAATTGCGATGCAGCGGTCGACGCAGGCGTTGCTTATCCTTAGGGCTTGCTCCCATGGATCGTCGGCTCCATCCAATGATCTTCTGCGCTGAAGCTGGAGATTAGTCGGGGACAGCGCGGAAAGCAAGCACGGCGTTCAGCCCGCCGAATGCGAAAGAATTGGAGAGCGCCGCACCCACCCGGGCGGCTCGCGGCTCATTGGGAACGTAATCGAGGTCGCATTCGGGATCGCGGCCCAGGTAGTTGGCGGTGGGCGGCAGGATGCCGTTGCGAATCGCAAGCAGCGTCGCCACCGCCTCGAGCGCCCCTGCGGCGCCCAGCGCATGGCCGTGCAGCGATTTCGTCGAGCTGACGCCAATCTTGTCCGCATGCGGGCCGAAAACCGAGCGAATGGCGCGGGACTCCACGGGATCATTGCCCGGCGTGCCGGTGCCGTGCGCATTGATGTAGCCGATCTCTTCGGGAGCCAACCCCGCGTCTCGCAGCGCGGAGCGCATGGCGCGAGCGGGGCCCTCGACGGTCGGCTGCGTCAGATGGTGCGCATCCGAGGTCATCCCGAAGCCGCAAATCTCGCCGTAGATTCTCGCTCCGCGCGCGCGAGCGGCGTCGAGCGGCTCCAAAATCAACATCGCGCCGCCCTCGCCCAGAATCATTCCGCGCCTGTCTTTACTAAACGGCCGGCACGTATCGGGCGCCACCACGCGCATAGCTTCCCACGATCGCAACATGCCGATGGTAAAGAACGCTTCGCTGCCGCCGGTGACCGCCATTTCCACTTCACCGCTGCGAACCATGCGAAACGCCTGGCCCATCGCATGGTTTGCCGAGGAGCAGGCCGTCGATACGGTATAAGTGGGCCCGCTCAAGCCGAGGTCCATCGAGATATGGCTTGCCCCGGCGTTGGCCATGGTCTTCGGAATGGTCAGCGGGTGAACGCGCCCGCGGCCAAGAACCCAGAGGTCTTCAAATCCCTTTTCGATGGCCGCTTGCCCGCCCACTGCCGAACCGCAGATCACCGCGCAGCCCTCCCGCAGTTCAGGTGTCAATTCGATTCTGGAATCGTGCAAAGCAGCGCGCGCGGCGACCACGGAAAATTGCGCGAAGCGGTCGAGCTGATCTTCTTTTCCTCCGGGGAAATGTTTTGTGGGTTCGAATCCGCGCACTTCCGCACCATTCTGAAATCGCAGTTTGGAACAGTCCAAGGCTTGGATCGGCCCGATCGCCGAGCGCCCATGGCTCAGCGCGTCCCAGTTTTCTTCGACGGTGGATCCCAGCGGCGAGATGATTCCGATGCCGGTGACGGCAACGCGGCGCGGCGGCATTCGCTAGCTTGCCGGCGTCGGGGCTGAGTTGGGGGATGCGCCGGAGGGCGCCGCGGCAAGCAACTTCCTGATACCTTCCACTATATCGTTCACGGTCTTGATCGAGCGCACGTCGTCGTCGGGAATGGAAATCTGAAATGTGTTTTCCAGCTCGAAAACCATCGAGAACACGTCCAGCGAGTCGATGCCCAGCTCCTGCAGATTGGTGTCCAGTTTAATGGTGTCGGCCGGGATGCGTTTCACGGACGCAAGCGTGGCAATCACTTTTTCCGCCACTGGATCGGACATCTCCCCTACCCCCTTATACCCTGACGACTTTCGTCGTCTGCACGCCTGACTGGCTGCAGCAGAGATTTTCTACTCAGAACTAGGATGCTCACTCTATGAAAACGTAGCCCAGCCCGCCGTGGAAATCAATAGTAGCAGGTGCGCGCTTGTTTGCAGAAAAAGCTTTTGGGGCGTTTGCCGGTGGCTGCGGTGTGACGGAAAGGGCAAAGAAACCTCGAAACTTGTCTGCAGGCGCGCGCGGCAAGTCTCGAGCTGTATGGCATAATGGCACTTAGGGGCGCGGTGTCGCGACTGCCTTCATACAACAAACCGCGCGGCTGGCCGCCTTCAAAAAAAAGCCCCGCTAACCGGATTCGTGACTTTGCAAAAGAAAATTCGCAAGCGAATTGGCGCCGTTCATCGCAAACTGCGCGAGGGACGCATGCTCGCCAAGGGACTGCTCTCCACGCGCCACCCATTGCTGGTCCACATCATTCCGATGCGGCGCTGCAATCTTTCCTGCACCTATTGCAATGAGTACGACGATGTTTCGAAGCCCGTTCCGCTGGAAGAAATGTTTCGCCGCATCGACCGGCTGGGCGCCATGGGCACCGCGGTGGTCACCATCAGCGGCGGCGAGCCGCTTCTGCACCCGGAACTTGATGCCGTGATTTCGCGCATCCGCAAGAATGGCATCATCGCCGGCCTGATCACCAACGGCTACCTGCTGGTGGCCGACCGTATCGAGCGACTGAACCGCGCCGGCCTCGAATACTTGCAGATCAGCATCGATAACGTGCAGCCGGACGAAGTCTCGAAGAAAAGCCTCAAGGTGCTGGATCAAAAACTGGTGTTGCTCGCCGAACATGCCGAATTTCAGGTGAACATTAATTCCGTGCTGGGCAGCGGTGTGCGTAATCCGGAGGACGCCCTCACCATCGCGCGCCGCGCCATCGAGCTGGGGTTCACGTCCACGGTCGGCATCATCCATGACGGCAATGGCCAGCTGCAGCCGCTCGCACCGCGCGAGCGTGAAATTTTCGAGGAAATCATGTCGCTGGGCAAGCGTTCGTTCACGCGCGTGAACGGCTTCCAGCACAATATCGCCGCGGGATTGGAAAACACCTGGCGTTGCCGCGCAGGCTCGCGCTACCTCTACATCTGCGAAGACGGGCTGGTCCACTACTGCTCGCAGCAACGCGGCTATCCCGGCATTCCCCTTGCGGAATATACCGACGAGCAGCGCCGCCGCGAATTCCTCACCAAGAAAGGCTGCGCGCCGCGTTGCACCGTCTCGTGCGTGCACCAGATCGCAGCCATGGACGCTTGGCGCGCCCCGCAAACGTTGGGCGGTGGATCGGCCGATCCGGGCTCGCTCGTGCAGCTCAGCGGCCCCGCGGCGCACGACTGATCCGCCGCTGAGGTAACATCTAAGTCTGTTCCCGAAAACTTCCGCGTTCTGTTTAGCTCGCGCTTTCCGATCGCTGGCTCCAGACAATCTTTCCCAGTTGCTGCTCCATGACATCGATAATTTGCGCGCCGGCTTCCGGACTAATTTCGCCTTCGCGGACCGCCTGGTTTACGGCGAGTCGGACGGCGACGGACAATCTCATCCACGCGTTGCGCATTTCCGTGCCGGCCCTTGCCCCGTCCCACGCTTTAAGTTTCTCGATCTCTGCCGCAACGTCTTCGTGCTCACCGCGCAGTTCACCGCGTAGCGCGTTGTAAACGGGCCGGGAAATCGTGCGCGCTCTCAGCATCTGGTCCAGTTCCACGAGCGCTGAAGACTTAGCGACCTGTTCCACGTGCGCCACGGCTCCGCCGGTCTCGGCGTCGGCCGTAATCTTCAGCAGGCGCAGCAGCGGCTTCATGGTCAGTCCCTGCACCGCGATGGAAAATGCCACCACTCCAAACGTGAACGCCAGCACGTCCTGCCGGTACGGAAACCCTTCGCTCAAGCTCAGCGCCAGCGCAAGCGATAGCGAGCCGTGCAGCCCGCCCCATACCAGCACGTGTCTCCAGCGCATGGGAATTTTCCGGCTAAAAAGGTTGCTCAGCGGCACCAGCCCGTATACGGCCGCCGCGCGCCCCAGCAGCACCGTGCAAATCGCCAGCAGTATCACCGGCCACCTGCGCGCGAGCTCTCCAATCCGCACCTCGATCCCAATCAACAGAAATAGAACTGAGTTGATAACAAAGGCAAAATATTCCCAGAACGACCACAGAGCGATCCGCGTGCGGGCGCTCATGCCCAACTTAGCGCCGACGTTTCCGACGGTGATCCCCGCCACAACTGTTGCCAGCACCCCGGAGACGTGCAGCTGGTTCGCCAGCATGTACGACCCGTAGGCCAAGATTGTCGTCAGCGTGATTTCGATCTGCGGATCGTCAATCTGCATGGTGATGAAGCTCATCAGGTATCCCAGAGCCAGCCCGATCGCCGTGCCGCCGAACACCTCACCGAAAAAATGGGCCGCGCCGGAGCCAATGCGCAGTTGTCCCGTCAACACCCCGGCCAGCAGTACCTGGAAAAGCACTGCGGCCGTGCCGTCGTTCACCAGGCTTTCGCTTTCCACCAGCAGAGAAAGCCGCTTCGCCACGGAAAGCTCTTTGAAGATCGCCAGAACGGAAATCGGATCGGTGGCCGAAATGATTGCGCCGAAGAGCAGCGTCACCAGCAGCGGCAAGCCCATCGCCCAATGCAGCACGTAGCCGGTAAATACGGTCGCGATCAGGACGCCCACACTCGCCAATATCAGCACCGGCCCTAGATCCTGGCGCAGCCGCCGAATGTTGATTTGGGCGCTACCCTCGAAAAGCAACGCGGGCAGGAACAGGATGAGGATCACGTCCGGTGTGAGCCAGTTGGGATGCTGCCCCGGATAAAGACCTTCCAGCGCCTTCACGTGCACCGAGCCGATTGCCAATCCCGCCAGAACCAGCGCGACCGTATAAGGAATGCGCAGCCGCAGCGCCACCACCGCGATCGCCGATGCCAGGATCAGCAGCAAAAGCAGAAATTCGACTGTGGAAGTCGGCGTCATCAGGAGGCACTCCGTGAACGAGCGTTGGCCTCGCGGGAAATCATCGACCGATTGTACCTAGCTTGCGAGTTGCCCGGCGAAAAACCGAAAGCTGCCTTTCGACCAGCGTGAGCTGCTCCAATGCCCAAGCGGTTCGCGCAATGTGACGGATGCCCGGCGCCAATGTTGTCCCAGCTCGCTGCAATTGCGGCGCCCGTAGTAAACTCCGCGCCAATTCATGTTTGCCGGAGCGGTGAACCGCGCTAGCATCTCAACCCGTCGAATCACATTGAGCCCCCAGAACCGCAGCGCCTAGGACCAATGGACGCCGTCGAATACGCAAAGCCAGCTCCGCAAATAAACCCGTGGCTCATCGCCATCACCGTGATGCTGGCGACCTTCATGGAAGTGCTGGACACCAGCGTCGCAAACGTGTCACTGCCACACATCGCCGGCAGCCTTTCCGCAAGTGTCGACGAAAGCACCTGGGTGCTCACTTCTTATCTCGTATCCAATGCAATCGTTCTGCCGCTCACCGGATGGTTCTCCACCCTCTTTGGCCGCAAGAAATTTTTCATGGGCTGCGTGGTCGTCTTCACGCTGAGCTCGCTTCTATGCGGACTCGCGCCCTCGCTGCCGTTGCTGGTGCTCTTCCGCACCATTCAGGGTGCAGGCGGCGGAGGCTTGCAGCCGATTTCGCAGGCCATTCTGGTCGATAGCTTCCCGCGCGAAAAGCAGGGCATGGCGATGGCCATTTACGGCATGGGCGTAGTGCTTGCTCCCACCGTTGGGCCGACGTTGGGCGGCTGGATCACCGACAGCTACACCTGGCGCTGGATTTTCTTTCTGAATGTGCCGGTGGGGATTGTCTCACTGCTGCTCACGTCCGTCTTGATCGTCGATGCCGACGGCGCCATCCGCAAGTCGATCAAAGACGGCTTGCGCATCGATTTCATCGGCCTCGGCCTTCTTGCCGTGGGTCTCGGTTTTCTGCAGGTGGTGCTTGATAAAGGCGAGCGCGACGATTGGTTTGGCTCGCATTTCATCGTCTGGGCGACGCTAATCGCGGTGACCGCCCTGATCGCGCTGATTTTCTGGGAGCTGCACATCAAAGATCCCGTAGTCGAGCTGCGCTTGCTCAAAGATCGCAACTTCGCCATCTCCACCTTCATGATGTACGTCCTCGGCGTGGTGATGTACGGCACCACCGTGCTGCTGCCCCTCATGCTGCAAACGTTGATGGGTTACACCGCTATGCAAAGCGGCCTGGTCCTTTTTCCGGGAGGCCTGATCTTGCTCGGCATCTTGCCTTTTGTGGGTTGGATGCTGGGGAAAATCGAGGCACGCTGGATCGTCGTATTTGGCTTATGCATCATCTCGCTCGGCTTGTGGCAGCTTTCGCGATTTAGCCTGGAAGTGGGCATGCGCACCACGATTTTCGACTGGATCATCTCGCGCACCGGCACGGCATTTCTATTCGTGCCCATCAACGTGATGGCGTTTTCCTTCGTCCCGCCCGCGAAAACCAACAACGCCACCGGCTTCATCAATCTCGCGCGCAACATCGGCGCCAGCACCGGCATCTCGTTTGTCACCACCATGCTCGACCGCCGCGCCCAGTTTCACCAGGCGCGGCTCGTGCCGAATCTCAACCCAATGAACCACACTTATCAAGCGGCGCTGCTGCGTGTCACGCACATGCTGATCGCGCGCGGTTTGGACGCAGCTCGCGCGGCGATCATGGCGCAGCAACTGATTTACGCGCAGCTCCAGCGCCAGGCCATGATGCTCTCGTTCGTCGACAATTTCTGGGTGATGAGCATGATCTCGCTCGCGGTGATTCCGCTGTTGTTCCTGATGAAAGCGGCCAAAGGCCGCGGTCGCCGCGCCCCCATGCACTAGCCGCGGGGAAGCGCAGTCCGCTCGCGAGGGTTTCCGGCCGGGACCGCCGAATTCCACTTGGGCGCTTATCGTTCTCGCGGCTTCCCACGCGGCTCCGCAAATCGCTTCTACCTTCGGTTTTCCAGAATTTTCAGGAAGGACCCTCCCCGCAATTCCGGCTCGGACACGCCGGTAAGTCCCTGCACCTCGTCCGCGGAAAGCGCCCCGCAACCAATCGCCTGCCGGAAATAATTGACCAGCCCCTGTGCCATCGCCGCGTCGTCGAACACTTGCCCCACGCGAGTTGCTTGCGCCGCTTTCTCAACGAAGTTTCGCAGCCGCTCCGCCGCCGGTTCCAAATTTTCCAGGAAAAACGCATAAACCGCGGCGTACCGGGGCGGCAGCTGGGCGGGGTGCAAATCCCATCCCTGATAAAAACCATGCGCCAGCGAGCGGCTGACGTTGTCGAAATGAATTTTCCACGCGCGCTGCACGGCCGCGCGATTTTCTTCATTTTGGCGAACGCCCAATTGCGCGCCGTTTTTGGCCCGGTGGGGAGCGATCGGCATGATGTTCGTGGGACCGTCCCCGAGTCGAATCCCCGTACCCGCCAGCGCCACTTGCATCACCTCGCGCGCGAAATCGGACGCGAAATGCCGAAGCGGCTGGTGAACCGAAGCAATATTGCGCGACGCGGTGTAATCGTACGGCCCAAAATGCGCCGCCACGCAGCGCCCCCTGGCTGCGCTGACCAGCGGCAGCAGATTCGTCTCTCCGCGCTCGTTGAAGATCGCCTGCGGCGTTTCGATCATCACTTCAATCCGCAGCGCGCCGGGCTCCAGATCGAGCATCGGTTCGAGACGTGAACAGGTGTCCGCAAGCGCCGCCACTTCGTCCGGCAGCGTCACCTTTGGCAGCGTCACGTAAAGCGGCTTCGGCAATTCGCCGCGAGTTCTTTCGGCCAGCTCGGTTAGGAAAATATCCAGCGTGCGCATGCTGCGTTCGCGCAGCTCCTCCGTCAACGGCTTGATGCGAATGCCGATGAACGGCGGAAGCTGCCCGTCATTTTTCGCGATGCCGATCTGCTCGGCTGCGGCTGCCGCGTGCCGGTCCTCTTCATCGTCCGGGCGAATGCCGTATCCGTCCTCGAAATCGATCCGAAAATCCTCAATCGGTTCGCGTCGCAGCTTTTCGCGCACGCGCTGATAGACCGTATATGCGAACCACGCCGCGCGGTTCTCCCGCCGCACAGCTGCTGGATCGGCCTCGACGGCTTGTGCGCTTGCGGCAACCGCGTCCTCCGCATTCGGAAGCGTCTCCGCGCCCGGCAATCCCAAAGCCTTCGCGAAAGCCCGAAAATCAGGCGCGTAGTCTTCCACCGATTTCAGCGCCATCTCGCCCAGTCGCCGGATCGTATTGGAACGAAAAAGATGCGCTCCGCCATATACCACGTGGACGGGTTGGCGCTCGCCGGGCGCTCCGGGGTAGCGCCGCTGGAACGCCTTGTGCGCCTGTTGCAGCCGCGTGCCTACCTCGCGCAGCGACTCCGCGGTCAACGTTCTCTTCACACTTGTCATCTTATTTAACGGGCTTCGCGCGCTCCCTGGAATCCCTCGCGGGATCCGGGCGCTACGGCCAGGTGATTCCATGTTGTCTCAACGTACCGGACAGGATACATTCATTCCGACGGACGGCGAAATGATCCCTAATCTCGCGCTCGCCCAGCGCGTGTTGATGCCCATCCGTTTGGGTCGTGCCGCACGCTATGTTTCAGTCGGGAGCGCGCGCCGCGCAACGAATGGCTGAACGAATTTTAATCGTAGACGACGAACTCGCCGCTCGCAGCGCGCTAGCCGTTCTATTGCGGCGCGAAGGCTACGAAGTCTGCGAAGCGCGCGATGGTCAGTCCGCGCTGGTCGCGTGCGCCTCATTCCGTCCCGACCTTGTCCTGCTCGACATCATGATGCCGGGCATGAGCGGATTTGAAGTCTGCCGCAGAATCAAAGCCACGCCGGAAACTCGGCTTACCCCGGTGGTCCTCATCACCGGCCTTTCCGCCACCGAGGATCGCATCCAAGGCATCAACTGCGGCGCTGACGATCTTCTCAGCAAGCCGATCGACATCAACGAACTCCTCGCCCGCGTTCGTTCGCTTGTGCGCCTGAAACTTTTCACCGACGAACTGGAGCACGCCGAATCGGTTCTATTCAGCCTGGCGCGTAGCATCGAAGCGCGCGACCCGTACACGCGCGGCCATTGCGAGCGCCTCGCCGAAATGTCCGCGAGCCTCGGCGAAAAATTGGGATTGCCTGAAGATCAGATTCGCGCCCTGCGACGCGCCGGGATCGTTCACGATATCGGCAAAGTCGCCGTGTCCGATGCGATCTTGCTCAAGCCTGGCCCGCTTTCCGCGGAAGAAACGCTGATCATGCGCAAGCACCCCGTGGTAGGCGAAGGCATCTGCGCGCCTTTGCGGACCTTCCGCCTGGTGCTGCCGATCATCCGCCATCATCACGAGAGACACGACGGCTCAGGTTATCCGGACGGGCTTCACAACTCGCAGATTCCCGTCACTGCGGCGATCCTGCAGCTCGCCGACGTTTTCGACGCGCTCACCACCGATCGCCCGTATCGCAAGGCGTCCACTTCGGCGGTCGCTCTGGCCATCATGGAGGAGGAAGCCAAGCGCGGTTGGTGGGACCGTGCGCTGCTCGACGCGTTCCGCGCCATGATCATCGAGTGGGATCTTTCCGGTCCAGGGCGCAACGCTCGCGAAGCGGCCGTGAATTAGCCGTTCGCCTGTTTGGCGGACTCGGCAATCCGCTCTTCGCCGGCGTATATCACAAACCGCTTGCCACGCAAGAATCCGATCAGCGTTTGCCCCAATTCCCGCGCCAATTGCACCGCCAGGCTTGAGGGCGCCGATACACACGCAACCACCGGCAGCCCGGCCACAATGGCCTTCTGCACGATTTCGAAGCCGCCGCGCCCGCTCACCAAGAGCACTGTGCTCGAAAGCGGCACTCGCTCGTCGAGCAGCGCCCAACCAATCACTTTATCGACGGCGTTGTGCCGTCCAATATCTTCTCGGAGTACCAGCAACTCGCCCGCCGCATCGAATAGCGCCGCTGCATGCAGCCCGCCCGTTCGGCCGAACAGGGCTTGCGATCCTCGCAGCGCCTCCGGCATTTGCAACAGCGCCTCCGGATCAAGCCGAAATGCCGCGCTCGGAGGCGCCAGCGTTCGCGCCCGCACTGCGTCGATCGACGCCTTTCCGCAAATCCCGCAGCTCGACGCCGCAAAGAAGTGACGGCGCATTTTGCCGAAGTCCGGCATCGCCTCTGGCGCCAGTTTCGCGCGCACAGCATTGCCGCGATTGGCCGCACTCTCGCCAGCGTTTTCCTCCAGCTCAAGAATCTGCGCACGCCGCTCCACGATCCCTTCGGTAAACAGAAACCCAGCTGCCAGCTCCAGGTCGTGCCCCGGTGTCCTCATCGTCACGCTCAAGGGATTCTCGCCGACGCGGATCTCCAGCGGCTCTTCCGCCGCCAGACAATCTTCTTTTCGGCGGACAGTGCCGTCGTCCCACTCCATCACTTGAGTTATTGCTACGCTTCGGGAGGTCCGAGCCAAACCCGTTCTCCAATCGCGAGCCGCTGGTAACTAGGTGCGCAAAGAAGTTCCGTCGCCGCTCCAGCATACATCCAGCGCCGGGCGAACATGCCCCAAAAAGGACTGGCTCGTCCCAGGGGTGAGTGGGACGAGCCAGGGGGGCGTTCAGGGTGAGGGTACTGCGGAGAATCTCTCGGTCTAGTGCCCTCCTGGAGAAAACGGAAATCCAGGAAGGTCGGTGATCTCGCCGCTTGTTGGACTGAGGATCAACTGCGATGCTTCGGGATGATCGAAGTTGAACATGCCCATAATCGATCCCGCTTTCGCATCGTTCGAATCCCCGCCGATGCGACCGGTGCCCCAGTTGTCTTCGATAAATCGAATTGTTGAGGACTGGTCGATCATGCGGTTGTCGACGTAGTTCGGTCTCGCGAAGGGCGAAATCACCATGTAAGGCAAGCGTGGCCCGTACCCGCAGTGACCAGGAGCCGCGCCAGGTGGCGTCACGCCGCAGGCACCCGGGCCCGTCAACTCGTCGTTATTCGAATCCGACTGATTTACGACCGTGTCCATCTGGTGGTCGTACCAGCCGTCGGAATCATCGTAGTTGATGATGATTGCCGTATCGTTCCAATAGCGGCTGTTCTGGATGGCGTTGATTACCGTCACCAGCCAAGCCTGCTCGTCGATTGGATCGGAGTTGCCCGGATGTCCGTTCTGGATTGCCTTCGCCTTCAGGAAGCTCACCGCCGGCAGGTACCCATCATTCAGTGCCGTGTAGAACAGACTCAGATCGTACTGGTGATTGGCCTGGTCGGTTTGCCCGATCATCGAAACACTCGATGGTGCCAGGTGATGCGGGTTCTCGGTAGACTCGAAGTATTGGAACGGATTGTGGTGCGGCACATAGTCCGCGATGGTGGTCGCGGGCGTGGTGGGGACTAAGGGTTCGATCGATGCTGCGCCGCAGGTGGCGACGCCCGTTGCGCTGACCGACGTGGGAGCAAATCCACCTTGGAACCACCCCCAAGTAATGCCCTTGGCGTTCAGCAGGTCGCCAATCGACCTGCCCGTGATGTAGGCGTGCGGCTTCGTGGTGCTCGAGCAATCGTCGTAAGCCGGATCAATATCGCTGATCAGCGTGCCGCTCATTTGATTGTTCACGATCACGCCGCTGTCTGCGCCGGTGAGCGTGGCGTTTGAAGTCGTTCCGACCGCCAAGTCGAGTGCCCCCGGAGTTGACGGCCCGAACATCGTGTCGTACGCGTTGTCGTTCAGAGCGTAGTGCTGGGCGTAATTCCAAAGCGCCGTCACGGTGTTGCCGTCGTAGTAGCCCATCACCAGTCCCGTGCCATGGCCGTAATCGCACTCGACTCCGTAGTCAGTGCCGCCGGTTCCAGTGTTCTGCGTAAATTTGTCCATCAACCCATGGTCGAAGGCCAGCTGTTCCGGGGTGTAACTATGATTCTGGTCGCAGGTCCACGCTTGTGACCGATCCAGCCGGAAGGGCTGCACGGAATTTGGATTCTGATCGAGCAAGCCGCCGCTCAGAAGGTTATTCACGCGCGGCGTATTGGGAAGAGCATGAAACGCTGGTTCGCTCGGCGGGTTCATCGCATAGGGGTACGTTGCGAAGTAATGGTCGAACGAAACGTTCTCCTGAAAGATCACCACAATGTGTTTGATCGGTGTAGCGGTATGAAAATTCTCGGCGAAATCATGGCTCTGCCCGGCCATTAGGCCCGCTGGAGCCGTAACCAGTAGTGCCGCGGCGGTCAGGACGCTAGCCGCGCGGCGAATATGCTCTCGAATCATCGTTTTCCTCGGAACAGGTCTGTGGCCCGGTCCACCGGCCCTTTCGATCGGGATTAGGAGTCCAAGTTTTCAGGGTCCGCGAATCCAGCCACGTTCCGTATGTGAATACGCTTCTGTTGTTATGCTCTGATGACAAGCCGGTTAAAACTGCGAGTCGCCACGGCGTTTTCGCCCGCGCGGGGAAGAACCTTCAACATCGCTCGCCAAATCAAACCGCTCCTGAGTTTTTTGCCGGGCAACTTACTCTTGCCGCTACTTGATTTTCGCGGTTCCATGTGCGTCGCGCAGCATTCATCTCCCTTTTACTTTCCAGCAATAGATTGTCCTTACAGTCCCGCCGGAGCCGTTGCCACGCCAGTGCAGCGGTTCGCGCTATCCGCAAAAAAGGAGGCTCTTTTGACGCGACGATTGTCCATTCTCGCCGTAATCAATGTTGCCCTGCTGCTCGCAGCTCCCTCCGCCATTCTTGCGCAGCAGCCCAGGGGCCGAGGTGACGCTGCCGAAACGTTTCAGACCGCTACGCCGATCAAGCATCTGGTGGTCATTTTCGACGAGAATATTTCCTTCGATCACTATTTCGGTACCTATCCCGACGCGCTGAATCCCCCGGGCGAGCCCCCATTCATCGCCCTGCCGGGCACTCCCGCGGTGAACAATCTGACCACCACCCTGTTGCAGCACAACCCAGACACCGCCGCTCCTTTCCGCTTGGATCGGTCTGACGCTGTGACCTGCGATAACGACAACCACTACACGGACGAGCAAAAAGCCTATCACGGAGGACTTCTCGACGAATTCTCGGAACTCCTCAGTGGTACCGGGGAAGGCTGCACTCCCAATCTCTCCATGGGGTATTACGACGGCAATACCGTCACAGCTCTCTGGTATTACGCGCAGCATTTCGCCATGAGCGACAATTTCTTCGCCACTGAGTTTGGCACCACCGTCATGGGCCATCTCAATCTGGTCTCCGGCCAGACCAACGGAGCCACTCCGAGCAGCGTCTCTGGCAAGGTCGCCAACGGTTCAGTGATTGCCAACATCGATCCTACGGACGATGATTGCTCCACGGGCACCACCATCATGATGAGCGGCCAAAACATCGGCAATCTTTTGAATGCCGCTGGCATCACTTGGGGATGGTTCTACGGCGATTTCGTTCCGGCCAGCACCAGCGGTGGCCTGGCGCAGTGCATCAGCCAATACGACCCGCACTACGCTCCCTTTCAGTATTACTCTTCAACTGCCAATCCCCACCATCTGCCACCGTCGTCAATCAACGCCATCGGCTCAAGCGACCAAGCCAATCATGAATACGCAGTGAGCGATTTCTGGAGCGCCGTCGATAGCGGCAATCTGCCTGCGGTGAGCTTCATCAAACCTCCCGCCGATCAGACCGGCCATCCCTCCACTTCCAGCCCTCTCGCCGAGCAGCAGTTCCTCGTCGACACGATCAACCGTCTCGAGGAATCACCTTTCTGGAAGGATACCGCGATCATCGTCACCTACGACGATTCCGATGGATGGTACGACCATGTGATGCCTCCGATCATCAGTCAGTCCAACGATCCCTCGAACGACGCATTGCTCGGCTCATCCGGCCTTTGTGGAACCCCGGCTGCCGGAGCCTACGAGGACCGCTGCGGCTATGGCCCGCGCCTGCCGTTTCTGGTTATTTCTCCTTACGCCAAGGCGAATTTCGTCGCTCACAGCCTTGCGGACCAAACCTCCATTATCCGTTTCGTCGAAGATAACTGGGGCTTGGGACGCATCGGCAATCAGTCTTTCGACGCTCTCGCCGGCCCGATTACCAACCTGTTCAACTTCAGCAATTTCCAAAATGCCGGCGAAGACAACCGCATTTTGATTCTCGATCCGAGCAGCGGTGAACCCGTCGGACGGGGTTGGTAAATCAGGGTAGGCGGATGGGGCGATCCATCGAGGTTTAAGAGTGCGCGCCGTGGCCCGATAAGAGCCGCAGCACGCCACCCTTGCTCAACTTCCATCCTCATGCCCTGAGCGGTAGCTCGCTTTCGGCTCTGTAGATCTTCTTGTCGCTTCCCGTCGCAGACGTGAGACGGTCGGTAATGACTTTCGTCGGCGGCAAGCTGCGCAAGGCGTTCAGCGGTGTTTCCGGTACGGCAAGCACTAAGATCTACGGCCTCGCAGGGTTTGCCAAACCGTAAGCGCGCTGAATGCTTTTGTCGCTCGACCCGCTTCCAACCTCGCGCGCGTTACGCGGCAGCACCTCGATCGTTCCCATCATCCCACCGTCTTCATGCTCCAGCAGGTGGCAATGGTAAACGAACGTACCGATGATGTTGGGGTCTCTGAAATCCATGCGCAGCTTCACGCTGGGGTACACCTTGCTCTTCCCATCCCAGTAGGGGACGTTGATCGTGTCTCGCAAAAACGGCTCGTCCACCGGCACGCCATTCCAATCAATCAGCAGGAAATGCAGCTGGTGGATGTGAAACGCGTGCAACTCCTGCGTCCGGTTCTGGATGATCCAATCCTCCACGTCCCCTTGGTGAACGATGATATTCGGCGTCGTATTTCTGGGGTCAAACGGTTCTGGCTTTTGCCCCTCGACGGTGATCATGAACATCGTGGGGCTCTTGGGATCGTTCGGGTCCTTCGGCCTCTCGGAAAAATACAGTGTCCTTGTTCGCATCGGCTTCGCGTCACCGAGCCACGCCATACTCGGCGGCGGCAACGGTTTGGGAGACGAGTTCAGTCTCAACGGTGCTGCCGGAGCCGACTCGCTTGCGACGATCGTCGCCAGCGGACGCGTCGGGTCGTTTTCTCCCGCTGGTCCCGTGTCCACGCTGCGCGTTAGGAACATGGCTTTCGCCCCCTGCGGCATGCCCTTGAAAATGAACTCCACTCGGCCGGCTGGCGGTAAAAAGATGTGGCTCTCCCACAAGATGCGATCACCTGACATTCCGTCTTCATTGATTGGCACGCCGTCCAGCGAAACCACCCCGACGGGCTCTGTCCTGTTCCCGGCAAGAATCTGCAGATCGACATACGTGATGGCCGAGCCGTTCAGCACGCGCCACAGTTGCCTCTCGTTCGGCCGCACCAAGATCTTCGCCGGCGGATATTCCGGATATGGCACCGGCACGAAATTGATCGATAGGTCTTTCGCTGGCTTGCCGCCTCCAGTACCGGTGTTGAGGACGTCGCCTTCGGCATCGCGCAGCACCATCGGCGGCGGCACATTGCCGGACCGCGCCGGCGCGGCATTCGGATGCAGTAGATCCATATCGCGGATCACGAAAACTCGCTCCGGCATTCCCGCCAGTAGCCGGTTGGCTCGCGCAATCCCTTCGATAATCAGCGCGCCAGAAGCTCCTCCGAGCACCTGCGGATTGGTATAGCCGTGGACGTGAGGGTGGTACCAGTAAAGTCCTGGCGGCTCGTCGTTCGGTATCCGGAATCGGTACTCGAATGCGCGTGCTCCCGGTTGCACCAGCGTTCTCAGGACGTCGTCTTCATGGCATGTTGGCGGCACTGTGAGTCCATGGAAGTGAAGGTTTGTTGAAAGAGGCGTCATGATCGAGCTGTCGCACGGTTTATGCACGTGCATCGGCATGCTCATGGGCGGACCCAGGAGCATCGGGCCGGGCCCCATGCCCATCGGCGGCTCCTTCAGCGCGTTTTTCAGTTTCAGAATCAACAGGTCGCCCGGGCTTAGCCGCAGAGTGGGCGATTCCGACCCGTCCTTTGATTGGTAGCAGAACTCTTCCTGGTCGTTGGCCCCCATCAGGTCGCGATAGGTGAGCGATACTCGCAGAACTCCGTGATGGCTGTTCAGGTCCTTCGGTTCACGTACGATGCTCCCAGGCGCAGGTCGTACGCATCCAGCCCTCTCGTGCGCCGAAACGCTGCCCTGCCCGAAACACGCTCCAGCCCAGGCAAGCGCAACAATCGAAAGCAGAAAACTCCTGATCAATTTCACTCTCCAGCTCGCATATGAGCGCATTTCCCGCGTGCCGCGCATCTGTTCACTCAATTCTGCCTTTCCGATGTTACTGTCAGGTGAAGGTGGATGCCGTCATGGGAAATGGTCAGCCGTACGACGCCTCCAGCATCTCAGTGATTTACCTGAGCTTGCCGAATTTCTGTGTTGAACCTGTACTGAAGTTGACGGCAAATCTTTGCTCATACATGAACGTGCGATTACACTACATCCCGCGCGTCCGGTGAACCTCTTGTGCTAACCTCAACGTTATCAGTATGTGTCGAATTGGAACCAGGCGTGCCAGTATGGAGCGCGGGCGCAGGTGACTAGTATGGGTACTCGGGAGCAGGTAGCCGGGTAGCCATGGATCAGTGGTTATGCAGTTTTGTGCGCCCGATCAGTTTTAAGTCAGTGGCCTTGGGAGGAGTTCAATGTCGAGTCCCGCATTACTTCGCCGCGCGCTTTACATGCTCGCGGCAGTCGCGTTTTGCCTTCTGTTCTCGCCTCGGCCCGCTGCGGCTGACAATACGGACATTGTAACCGTCACTTTTTCCGGCACCAGTTGCCTCGTTTCCGGCTCTTCCTGCACCGGGGCTGACCCGGTCACTGGCACGTACAGCGTCGATGAGTCCACCGATTCCGTAGTCGGCGCGTGGTCATTCACGACGCCTCTCGGCACGATATCCGGCTCAGGCGGCGGGGCTCCGGCATCGTCTACCACCCAAGGGTTTCCAGCCGGTTCCAACTTGTTTGATTTCTTCGAGTTTAGCGGCGACACCGCCGTGGCAGGCGTCCAGCTAGACTTCGACGGTTTCGACGGAACACTAATAACGAGCCCAGATACCACGAAATATGGCGTTACGGATGAATACCCTCCGTCCTTGTTCGCAGACCTTACGACCGGCGAGACTTTCGATTTCCTTTCCGGCTCGGCATCGGTCGTGGCAGCCCCCGAGCCGTCTTCGATTGCGTTGCTCGGACTCGGTCTCTTTGGGTTGCTCATCCTCCGGCGAAAGCGCACTTCGGCGCGCTTGCGGGCGGCTCAGTCTTAAGTCTGGCAGCGCCCATTCGGCGCGTTAGACTCAATGGAAATTACGCGCGGCGCGCTGTACTGGCGCCGCGCTTTTGTTTGCAGTGGATCCGATGTGCTCCGGCTTCCGCAGATCGTTCCGTGGATTGTTTTTTGCTAATCCCAATCCCCAATCCAAGGATCGATCTCCGAATCGACTCGGCTGCTCGACGGCCTCTTGCGCGGCCCCGTTGCCCGCTGCTAGACTGTCGTGGCAAGAGCCACACTGCCGCTCCTGCCACAATTCCCGTTAAAGGTTGATTCATGTCTGGACATTCAAAATGGGCCACGATTAAACACAAAAAAGCGGCCACCGACGCCCGCCGCGGCAAGATTTTCACCAAGCTCATCCGGGAATTGACCATTGCCGCCCGCGTCGGCGGCGGCGATCCCGTCACCAATCCGCGTCTCCGCACCGCCATCTCCGCCGCCAAAAATGAAAACATGCCCAACGACAATATCGAGCGCGCCATTCAGCGCGGCACCGGCCAGCTCGAAGGCGAAACTCTCGACGAAGTGATGTTCGAAGGCTACGGGCCCGGAGGAGTCGGCGTTCTCGTCCAGGTGGTCACCAGCAATCGCAACCGCATCGTCAGCGAAGTTCGCCACATGTTCTCGAAAAACGGCGGCAACATGGCCGAAACCGGCGCTGTCGGCTGGATGTTCAACCGCAAGGGCGATATCGTCGTTCCCAAGGAGCTCGCCGACGAAGAAAAAATGATGAGCATCGTGCTCGACGCCGGAGCCGAAGATCTGCGCGACGATGGCTCCGCCTGGGAGGTCGTCTCGCCTCCCGAAGCCATGGAAAAAATCCGTGAAGCGCTGGTTGCCGCGGGCATCAATCCCTCGTCCGCTGAAGTATCCTGGCTGCCCCAGAACTACGTGAAGCTCACCGGCTCGCAAGCGCAGCAGATGCTGCGGATGGTTGAGACTCTCGAGGACCACGACGACGTCCAACACGTCTACGCCAACTTCGATATCGATGAAAAGGAACTCCAAGCCGCCGTCGCCAGCTAGCCCTCGCTATCACGCGAGAATCCTTGTGGGTCGCAGCTTTGTTTGCGACATAAAGCCTCCAGAATTCAGTCCGGCTTTAACTGCTGGCGCTCCGATTTTTTCTTAGTTCCTCTCGCGCACTAAGCCGCTCAGAATTCGCTTCCGTTCGCTTCCGCGCAGCGGATACACTTGCGCGTTCGATGATTTCTTCGCCGCAATCCGCTGCCGGCCAAAAGCTGTGCGTCCTCGGCGTCGATCCAGCCGTTGCCGGCGCCATTGGCTACGGCGTGATTCAATTCGATGGTTCGCGCGCCATCTGCATGCGTTTCGGCGCGCTGAAATTCCCCCGCCAACTCGCATTTGCATCCCGGCTTCGCGAAATCCATCAGCTCATCTCCGGCCTCATCGGCCAATTCGAGCCGGAAGCGGTCGCCGTGGAATCCGTCTTCACTTCACTCAACATGCGCACCGCCCTGAAGCTGGCCGAAATGCGCGGAGTAATTTTGCTCGCTGCCGCTCAAGCGCAAATTCCCGCGCATAACTACTCGCCGCGCGAAATCAAGGCCAGCGTCGCCGGTTTCGGCGCCGCGTCGAAGCAGCAGATTCAGCAAATGGTCCGCTCGCTGCTCGGTCTGGAGGCGATTCCAGAGCCCGCCGACGCCTCCGACGCTCTCGCCGTCGCGCTATGCCATGCGCATCTCTCCCGCGCGCGGGAACGCCTCGCCGCCGCGATGCCGCGGTCCTCTCCCATGGTTCGCAGTGCAGCTCCATCGGCCAGAATGTCCGTTCGGTCGTCGATCGCCCAGGACTAGCGCAGGTCGCTCGAAGTTTTGAAATTCCTGCGGAAAAACTCAGTTCAAAATATCGCCGGGAGGTTTCGGAATCGCTTCGGGGAAATCCGACCGTGAAGCTATTGCAGCGAGTTTCTGACGGAAGGCCTCGAACTCCTCCGCAGAAATGACTCCTTGCTCTTTCAGCCACTCAAATTTTCGCAGTTCAGCCTGCGGAGCATTGAATGGGTCGATCCTTGCCAGCCCGCGCAGCTCCCGCGTTCGGCGTGATTCGATCTCTTTTAATACCTGGTCGTGTTCCTTGTTGCGCAGCAACAGCAGTTTTCCCTTGGCAGTTGGAATCGTGGTGTACTCGTTCTGGAATCGCCATCGGGACAAAATGGAACCACCGAACACGGCCACACAGCATCCGATCAGCAACCCAGTTTCCCACGCCGGAGACTTTGGGTACGCCGACGATAGAACGAGTATCACCATGGCAAACAAAAGGATTTGAAGCCCTGTAACCGGGCGGCGCGCCGACCGATAGGCGCCGTACTCGGTTTTTCCGGGCAGTGCCGAATATTTGACGGTGAAGCTGCTCAATGCCCCATAGCGGTCGCGGATCGTGTATTCCAAGTAGTCGCCGAAGAATCGGTAATCGATCTTCGTCTTGAAAGCTCTCTGCTGAAGAACGAGCTCCGGAGCTCCCGCCGCCGGCTGCGCCTCTGTGATTCGATCGCTCATAAAATCGCGGCACGCTTTCGCCTGAATGGATTTGCCCTCGAGCCGGATGATCGTAGCACCGCTGCAGCTGCGCGGCGATCCTACGCATTTTTCATGTTGCCCAAAAAGTTCTTCCCCCTTGTGCGTATCTTCAATATTTGCGGTAAGCTATCCACTTGCGAGATGATTTCGCGGGTCCATTCCGGGTGGGTGTGGGCGCTCGCTGCGGTCTTTCTCGCTGGCGCGATGGGTGTGCTGGCGCAGACAACTCCCGTCAGCGGCGCGACGATTACCTTCCGCAAAGTTTTCAAATCCAGCTATCCCGAGTTCGTCGAGATCAAGGTCGCTGAAGACGGCGCCTGCACCGCCGATATTCGCCAGCTTTCCGACGATCCCAGCCCTCAGCCCTTTCAGCTGAATCAGGCCGTCGTCCAGCGCATCTTCGATCTAGCTGCCGATCTGCACGATTTCAACGGCGTGAACCTCGAAATTCATCGCCGCATCGCTAATCTCGGCGAAAAAACATTCATCTACCAGAATGGCCCGCAGCTGTACGAAACCAGTTTCAACTATTCCACCAACACATCCGCCGCGCAGATCCTGGACCTCTTCGAAAATCTCACACGCGAGGAAATCGACATCTCCGACCTCAAGCGCACCATGCGCTACGATAAGCTCGGCGTCTACGACGTCATCCAGCGTGTGGAACAAGATTACGATCAGAAGTTGATTCCCGATCCCGCCGCACTCCTGCCCGAGCTCGACCAGCTCGCTGCCGACAACACCCTTCTCGATATCGCCCGCGGCCATGCCCGCACCCTCGCCGGCCGTATCCGCACCGCGCGCTGATCGCATTGATGTGTATAGCGCCGCGTCTCGCCCGCGATTTGTGCTTCACGCACGCGGCCCAAGCGGCCAACGGCTTCGACGCCGCGAGGCGCTCTCAGCCGGGCGTCAGCATTGCCGTCTGCCCGCCAAAACACTTTCGCTACTTTGAGAATCTGCTAAGTGACTTCTTACCAATAGAAGCTTAAACTGTCATCCAGCATTTCGTCGATAATTCAGCGGCTGCCTTATGATTCGAACAATCGCTTTGCCCTTGCTCCTTTGCGCGGCGGTTGCCCCAGCCGCGCTTGCTTTTCACCACCATCTCAGCCCCGAGGATGTCCGCAACGCCTACTTCATCGGCCGCGATCCGAACCGCCAAGACGCCTTCTTTAGTAAGTACCTGCACACTCCTCAACTGCCTGATACCGGCCCAGATGTAGCTTGCATCGAATTTCGCACTCCCTATGAGCAGATTGCGATTCGATCCCGTGACAGCAACCTGAGCAATTATTTTCCGCCCGACGCCCAGCAGGATTACGAAACCCATCCGCGCGAAGTGATCGTTCGTGTTCTGATTTATGCCACTCAGACATTTGATTTCCCCGCACGCGATGAAAGTTCTCAACAACCCTACTTGGGAGGCTTCCAGTTCCATGTTTCGCAGCAGAATCGTAGCATCCGGTACGCCAAGGCGACTCTCGAAGACGCGCTATCAATCGGCGGTGGCTCGGAGGGTTCGGGGGGCTTCGGGGGCACGGCATCGATATCCACCTGCACTTCGATGCCTCCCAATTCAAGTCCGATGATCCCGTCTCCGTCCAAGTAATCTCCCCCGCCGGCCAAACCTATTCCACCATCTTCGACCTCGCCAGCCTCAAATAGCTTCGCTTGGCGCAAAACTCATCGAAGCCGGGGCAGATCAAACGGCGTCCCCACTTCCTTTCCGTCCGGCGCCTCGCTTTCCACCCTCAGCCGAATTCAGAACGCTCTAATGGGGAATCCGTCTTGCCGCGCACAGGATACGCTTCGTTCGCGAGAATCTGGAACTTTCGGGCGGTTTGCTCGGAATCACGGTCGAACCAAAGGAGCGCGCGCCCATAGGCCGGCCTGTACTTCGGAACAGGTTGCTTAAACTAGAACTTTTGCTAGGCTCGACGCACTATGGCGCGTGCGCAGAGAAAGGCCGGCGGCGTCGCTACCAAGATTGGGCCCGATGGAATTCCCTGCGTCCAGCAAACTAGAGTCTGTCAGCAAAATGAGCCGGCTGGACGGCCCCACTCGTCCCCTTCTTCTGCACCCGCGCGAAGAATCGCAGGCGCCGCAAGACGCTCCTGCGTCTCGGGGTGGCAGATCGCAGGGCCCCCAGCACGGCCTGCCGGGCTGGGGTGTGAGATCAATACATATTCGCCTGCAACGCATCCTAAGCTATTGCAAACAAATAGCCGGGAACCACGCAGATCGGTACATTCTTGTGAGGGCAGCCGCCCTCACCCAGGACCTTTTCTGGAACGGTTTTCACCGTCCTGGCCGCCCATCCCGCAGCGCCAGCCGCCAAATAGGCGCATCCATCCTTTCCAAACGGATGTAGCATCCGACCTAACCAATATGCGCAAACTAAACGCGGTCTCAGCCCGAATTCTTGTAGCTGTTGTGGCGCTGCTTGCTTTTGGCGCGCTCCCCTCTTTCGCCCAGGTGAGTGACGTTGCGCCGCGCATCACTCAGGCGATTAACAATTCGCAGCTCACGGTGCTGCGCGGCAACGTCCACCCGATGGCGCGCCCCGCGTACGACCGCGGCGCCGCGCCCGCCAGTCTTGCGATGGACCACATGCTGCTGGTGCTCAACCGCAGTCCGCAGCAGGAAGCCGCGCTCGAAACGCTCCTCGCGCAGCAGCAGGACCGCCACTCGCCGAACTATCACAAATGGCTCACGCCCGCCCAATTCGGCGCGCAATTCGGCCCCGCCGACCAGGACATCCAGACCATTCAGAACTGGCTCGAATCCCAGGGATTCACCGTCGATAGCGTCTCCAAAGGCCGCACCGTAATCGAATTTTCCGGCGACGCTGGCAACGTGCACAGCGCCTTCCATACCGCCATCCACCGCTACGTCTTGCCCAACGGCGAGCAGCACTGGGCCAACTCCACCGATCCCGAAATCCCCGCCGCCCTCGCGCCCGTCGTCGCCGGCATCCATTCTCTCAACAACTTTTTTCCTAAACCTCAGAGCCGTGTAAAGCGGGCGGCACGGCCCTTCCGGCCGCAGTACAGCTTTCCTGCCGGTTGCAGCACCAACATCAACTCCTCGGACCTTTGCTATTTCGGTCTTGGTCCAGCCGACTTCGACAAGATCTATAGCGTGCCGTCGTCGCTTACCGGCTCCGGAGAGACCATCGCCATCGTAAGCGATAGCGACATTCAGCCATCTGACATCGATCAATTTCGCGCTGCCTTTGGTCTGCCTGCCAAGAACTTTCAGGAAATCGAGACCGACCCCAGCACCGACCCTGGCATCGGCGGACCCAATTCGGACGAGGTGGAGGCGATTTTGGACGCCGAGTGGTCCGGTGCCATTGCCCCCGCCGCGAAGGTCGACTTAATCGTCTCCGAATCGACAGACACCACGTTTGGTGGCGACACCTCCGCGCTGTACATCATCGACAATCAGCTTGCACCCATCCTCAGCTACAGCTACGGAGAGTGCGAACTTGGCCTGGGTACCGCCGGGAATCAGTTCTATCAAACGAACTGGCAGCAAGCGCAGGCGGAGGGCATAACTGTAATTGTTTCCACAGGAGACAATGGGGCGGCGGGTTGTGACGTCACCGAGGTCAACGGACCGCCGAGCCAGCCAGCGCAATACGGGCTAGAGGTCAACGGCCTCGCCTCAACGCCGTACAACGTCGCTGTTGGCGCTACGGATTTCAACGACGTCAACAATCCGGGTACATACTGGAGCGCGAGCAACAACGGGACCACCCAGCTATCGGCGCTTGGATATATCCCCGAGATGACCTGGAACGACACCTGCACCAACACATTCGTATACCAGGACATTCTAGGCGACAGCACCGCTCTGGACGGCTGCAACGATATCGCCGACCAACAGATTCTCTACGACGATTACGGTATCGTCGTCACGAATCCTGTTGGTGGTTCGGGCGGGATGAGCAACTGCACTACCTACGATGGATCAAATCCGTTGAGCTGTACCGGCGGATACGCAAAACCATCTTGGCAGACCGGCGCGGGCGTTCCCAATGACGGCAAGCGCGATCTTCCAGACCTATCGCTCTTCGGCTCGGATGGTCTCGTCTCAGGAAGCTTCTACGTTGATTGCGAAGAAGACGCCCAAAATGGCGCTGCCTGCAATCTCGCCGATGGCGACTTCCTCGAAATTGGCGGCACATCGGCGTCCGCGCAAGTCATGGCTGGAATTATGGCGCTCATCGACCAGCAGACCGGCTCAGCGCAAGGAAATATAAACCCGGAGCTTTATTCACTCGCATCGCAGCAATCGGCTTCGAGCTGCAATTCCTCCTCTCCCGCGAGCTCTTGCGTATTTCACGACGTAACAGTCGGTACCATCGAAATGCCATGCGATTCGGGCAGCCCCAATTGCACTGGGACCGGAGCCGAAGACATTGGTATCACCTCTGGTTACAACGCGGGAACCGGCTATGACTTGGCAACCGGACTTGGCTCGCTCAACGTGGCGAATCTGGCGAATCTTTGGGGCCCCACTTTTTACCTTTCTTCGACGAGTCCCGCTGTCACGGTGAGCAGTCCCGGTCAGCAGTCCAACACTTTGAACCTCACCGCTTATTCGGTAAACGGATTCAGCGGTACGGTAACGCTCTCTTGCTCCGGGCTGCCATCCGGAGCCACTTGCACCTTCGCGCCTTCTAACACCGTCACTCTTACGGGCACGGGCACGGGCGCAGGCGCCAGTGCTTCGGTTTCCGTGACGGTAAATACCACGGCGGCTTCGACCGTCTTCCCCGAAAGTTTGCCTGGCGGCACTGGTCGGTTCGTCTTCCCCGGTGCTGTGTGCGTTGTGGGCTTCGTCGGCCTCTTCCTGATTTACTCCCGTCGGGTCGAGCGCCGTTGGGCCAGAACAGCGGCACTGGTCGTTGTCTTTTCGGTTTTCGCCATCGCTGCCGGATGCGGCGGTGGTAGCAGCACAAGCGGGGGCGGCAGTGGCGGAACGCCAACAGGTACGACCACCGTTACGGTCAGCGGCGCAAACGGTTCAGTTAGCTCGACCATGAATTTCCAGCTGACGGTGAATTGAGCGAGGGAAAAACATACCGGGCGGCGAATGGCCGGAGGCGCGCCGATTTACGGGCGGAAGAATCAGCGGATCACGACGCCCGCGTAGCCGACTACTTGCTGGCGGTCGCCGCTGACGTCGCCTGACGTCGCGTAGCGCACCAGCCGCGTCTCGGACGCACCCAGCTCGCGCATGGCTACCAGCATCGCGGTAGTCGCCGCGTAGCCGCACATGGAGATTCCTTCGTTCCGCACCGTGTCGTAAAGCCCGCGCGGATCGAGCACCAGAATCCGTTCGATGGCGCGGCCGTCTTTCGCCCGCGTGACCTCGTCATTTTCGTAGTGATTCATGTCCGTACTGGCGATTGTCAGCACGGGCTCGCGCGCCGCTGCAACCACCTTTGCCACCGCGCGCCCCAGCTCTTCAATCGCGCCGTAGCGGTCCGTGGCCAGCACCACGGGAACAAACTGAAAGGCCTTCGCCAAAAATTGAAGGAAGGGAATCTGCACTTCCAGCGAATGTTCTCGCTCGTGCGCCGCGATATCTTCGCGCAGCCGGGGGAATTCATGCGCCAGCGCCGCAGCCAGCTCCGTATCGATCATTGCATCCCCGAGAGGCGTCAGGAAGCGCCCCTTGGTCAAGATCGCCATCGGCTCGCCGCGCGGAAAATGCCGTGGACCCAGCAGAATGCATTTCCTGGGAATCTCGATCGCCGTGTAGACGGCCCCGGCAACGTGTCCCGAGTATATGTATCCCGCGTGCGGCACGATGCATCCGAGCGCGCGGACTTTCTCACCGGCAGCCGCGCCGGAAACGAATTGCTCGATCTGCTGGGTTAGTTTGTCAGGTTCGGAGGGATAAAACCGGCCGGCGACCGCGGGAGGGCGAATCATGCTCTTGCAAGCCGCGCGAGAATGCGCGATCTACTGCGGTTTTGACGGCTTGCCGTGAATTTGCAACGCGACCGTCTGTCCCGGCTCAAACAGGATTTTCACCTGATCGCCGTATTGATAGCCGCCTTTGTCGAGCAGCGTTTGCATCTTCGGTTGCAGCGCGGAAGCGTAGGTAAACGTGTGAATCATCCGTTCGTTGCCCACCTCGCTTACCATGATCGAATTCGAATTGAAGTGGATCACATCGGCCTTCAGCCAATCGCCGCTGGTCTTGGATTTTGGCTTGATCGCGTGAATCACATGGACGACAGGTTTGGCGATCACCGAAGCCGCCGCAGCCGCCGCGGCTTGCCCTTGTGCGCGCGCAGCTCCAGCCGGAATCGCCAGCCCGGCGGCCAGCACCAGCAAGAACGTCAGAATTCTAGATGTCTTCATCGAAGGAGATCTTCAAAGACTTTAGAAACTTTATGTCCTGCGGCGTGATTTCGATCTTCGCCGCAGGCGCCTCTTCTTCCAGCACTTCCTCGTCGACCCGGATGTGCAGCGACTCAAGGAACCGCCGGTCCTGCGTGGTCATTCGTGCCGCTTCCGCGGACGAGCGCCGCGCCAGCCCGATGGTTGCGTCGAGCTTCAGCACGATCTCAAACCCGGCCGCACGGATTCCGGCAATGGCCTCGGCGATGCGCTCGGAATCGGACACACTGTCGTTGATGGCGTGTCCCAGCTCGCGCAGCAGTTGTTTCATGCGGTCGTCGAGTTGCAAGGGCGTCCTCCTGTTGAATGCCCTTCGTACAGCAATTTTAGAGTGATGGCAAGCACGAAACAAGTCCCGAGCGCGCCCCACGCTTCGCGGAGGTTACCTGTCCCGGTGCACAGGCGGCGGGCCTGCCGAACGCCGTTCCTGGCGTACGGCATCGCGGAAACGCGACAGCACCTCCAGGATTTCCTCGCCATACATGGCCGTTTTTCGCTCGCCGAATCCGTGCACCCCGCGCAACTCGGCGAGGGTCCCGGGCCGTACCCGGCAGAGCTCCTCCAGCGACCGGTCGTGCATCACCGTGAACGCAGGCACCTTGCGCTGCTTCGCGGAGTTCAGCCGCCACTCGCGCAGCGCGGCGTATAGCCCAGGATCGCCTTCGAACGCCTGCTCCGCGCGCTTCGGTTTGCGAACCGGCGCTGGGAGCGCCTGCAGTAGCCATTCCGGCTCGCCGCAGCAAACGTCGCACGCCGAACACGACTTCCATTTTGGCTGCTCGCCGAAATGCGTGCAGATCTGCAAGTGCCGGCAGCTTCTTGATTCCACGAACCGGCGAATCTGGTCGTAACGTTCCCAGGCGCGCTTCTTCTCCCCCGCGTCAGTAATTTCACCGATGAAATGCGCCAGCAATCCCGCATCGCGCTTCTGCCACAGCAGCAGGCAATCGGCTGGAAGCCCGTCGCGGCCGGCGCGGCCCGCTTCCTGGTAATACTGCTCGATCGATTTCGGCAGCGATAGATGAATCACCGCCCGCACCGCCGCCTTGTTGATGCCCAGGCCAAACGCGATGGTGCCCACCAGCACACGCACATCGTCGGACATCCACCGCTCCTGATTTTCTTTCCGCTCCGCCGCGTCCATCTTTCCGTGATAGCCGATGGCAGGGATGCCTTTCTCCGCTAGCAGGGCGACCGTCTCGCCCACGCGTTTGATGGTAGGCGAGTAGACGATCGCGTTGTGTCCCTCATGGCTGCGGAGCGCGCGCAGCAGCAAATCGCGCTGCGTTTTTCCGTCGCACGCTTTCACGATGTAGCTCAGATTCGGGCGGTGAAAGCTGGCGATATACCGATCCGGCTGGCGCAAGCGCAGTTGGGCCAGGATGTCGTGCCGGACGCGTTGCGTGGCGCTGGCCGTGAATGCGGCGATGGGCCGGTCCGGGAAATATTCGCGCAGGCGGCTGAGCTGGCGGTATTCCGGGCGGAATTCATGGCCCCATTCGGAAATGCAATGCGCCTCGTCAATGGCGAAAAGCGAAATCGGCGTGCGCGCCAGCCACTCGATCGTGTCCGGCCGCGCCAGCCTTTCGGGCGAAACGTACAAAAGCCGGAAGCGCCCCCGCTGCGCCTCGGCGATCAGTTGCGATTGCTGTGCGTCCGCAAGCGTGCTATTCAGCGCCGCCGCCGGAATGCCCATCTCGCCCAGCTGCGCCACTTGATCTTGCATCAGAGCAATCAGCGGCGAAATCACGATCACCGTTTGCCGATCCAGCAGCGCCGCGGGAAGCTGGTAGCACAGCGATTTTCCTCCGCCGGTCGGCATCACCACGCAGGCGTCGCGCCCTTGCAAAAGGCTGCGCACGGCACGCTGCTGCAGCGGGCGAAACGAGTCGTAGCCCCAATAGCGGCGCAACGCGATAAGCAATTCGGAGTCAGAAACCATCTGGAGAGTATAGCCGCGCAGCTTCGAATCGCCGAAAGCGATCGTCGCGGCCCGCGTGCCGGCGTGGCGGAAATACAATTTCGCTGCGGAAGGGAACGGCACTAAAATTGGGGCATGTCCGCGCGGATGATATCGGCGTTCGTGCGCTCGTGCATCGTCACGCTGCGCGTTTTCTGGCGCATCACCAAGCAGCTTTTTCACGAGACCACCGGCGCGCTCTTCGCCATTTTCGCCGTCTACGGCGGCTATATCGTCTGGAAAGAGTGGAAACACGGGCCGTCGGTGTGGATGATGGGCGTCGGCGCCGTCTACGCGTTGATGATGGGCGCGTTTGCGTTTGGCTCGTTCCGCCGCGCCAAGCGCGTGCGCTGATTGATCCTCGACTGCGCGATTTTGAATCGATGAATGAAAATTCCAATAAGCGCGCGGAAACTTCACAGCGAAAAGCCGCCACGCCAGGCGGCTTGGCCGAGCCTCCGGTCATCACGCCCGAAGATCTGCAAGGATGGGACGCGCAGCGCGATCTGGGCGAGCCCGGCCAGTTTCCGTTCACGCGCGGCGTTTATCCCACCATGTATCGCGGCCGGTTGTGGACCACGCGCCAGTACGCCGGCTTCGGCAGCGCCGCGGAATCGAATCGCCGCTATCGCTATCTTCTCTCGCAGGGCCAGACGGGCCTTTCCGTTGCCTTCGACCTGCCCACGCAAATCGGCATGGATTCCGATCACGCGCTGGCTCTCGGCGAAGTCGGAAAAGTGGGCGTGGCCATCGACTCGCTGGAAGACATGCAACTGCTCTTCGACGGCATTCCACTCGATCGCGTGTCCACGTCCATGACCATCAATGCCACCGCGTCGATTTTGCTGGCGCTCTACGTGGCCGTGGCGAAACAGCAGGGCGCGAATTTAAGCAGGCTTTCCGGAACGGTGCAGAACGACATTCTGAAGGAATACATCGCGCGCGGCACGTACATCTATCCCCCGCGCCCGGCCATGCGCATCGTCACCGACATTTTCGCGTGGTGCCGCAGCGAACTGCCCAACTGGAACGCCATCTCGATTTCCGGCTACCACATTCGCGAAGCGGGCTCGACCGACGTGCAGGAAGTGGCGTTCACCATCGCCAACGCGATCGCGTACGTGGAAGCAGCCGTCGCGGCGGGCCTGCAGGTAGATGAATTCGCGCCGCAGCTTTCGTTTTTCTTCAACGCCCACAACGAATTTCTGGCGCAGATCGCGAAATTCCGCGCCGCGCGGCGTTTGTGGGCGCGGCTGATGCATGACCGCTTCGGCGCCCGCGATCCGCGTTCGATGATGCTGCGGTTTCACGCGCAGTCTGCGGGCTCGTCGCTCACCGCGCAGCAGCCGGAAAACAATCTGGTGCGCACCGCGGTGCAGTGTCTCGCGGCTGTGCTGGGCGGTTGCCAGTCGCTTCATGCGAATGCGCTCGATGAAGCGCTGGCGCTGCCCACCGAGCGCGCGGCATTGCTTGCGCTGCGCACGCAGCAAATTATCGCGCAGGAAACCGGCGTGGCGAATACCGTCGATCCGGTGGGCGGATCGTACGCCATCGAAAAGATGACCGATGAAATTGAATCCGGAGCAAAAGACTACATCGCTAAAATCGACGCCATGGGTGGCATGTTGCGCGCCATCGAAACCGGTTACGTCCAGCAGGAGATTCAAAAGTCCGCGTATCAGTATCAGCGCGCGGTGGAAACGGGCGAACAGGTGGTCGTAGGCGTGAATCGTTTCCAGGCAGATGCCGAGCAGCCGATTCCCACTCTGCGCGTCGATCCGGATATCGAGCGCACACAAGTAGCGCGGTTGAACGCACTGCGAACTCGCCGCGACTCCGCGAAAGCGCGCGCGGCCGTTGAAGAAGTCGAGCGCCGCGCGGGTGGCAGCGACAATCTGATGCCCGCTATACTCGCCGCCGTCGAGGCGTTCGCAACCGTCGGCGAAATTTCGGACGCCATGCGCCGCGCCTTCGGCGAATACCAGGAATCAGTTGTCGTTTAGGTTTTTCACGCGCGCTCCCGCCCCATGCCGAAACAGTCTAAACGTCAGAACGAACCTCGCTTACCGCCGCGGGTTGCGACGCTTGCTGACGCCGTGAAATTCATCGACGCGGCGGGATTTTGCACCCTTTTCCCGGTAACGAACGTGCCGCTGCCGTCGCTCTATTGCGCCGTGACCGGCCGCGACGCCGGTGATGGCATCGTCTTCGACAAGCATTTCGAGACGATCTGGCACTGGAAAGATGAATTGCCGCGGCGGCGGCGCGCACATTACGCGAAGTATTTTCGCGCCAAGGGCACGTTCATCTCGCGCCGCCAATTGCCGAATTTTCTGGCCATGCGCGAAGCGGCTGCGACGCCAAGCGATTCCGAGCGCTTTTATCGCCAGGGCCGCATCCACGATGACGCGCGCCTGATCTGGCAATCGCTCGCGGAACATGGCCCGCTCGCCACGCTCGAATTGCGTCACGCCTGCAAAATGGAAACGACCGCCGGAAACGTGCGCTTCAAGCGCGCGATCCTGGATTTGCAATGTCTGCTGGTCGTCTCGCATTTCGGATCGGAGCAGGAAACCGGAGCGTGGGCTTCGGGGAAATATGAGCTCGTTTCGCGCGCGTTTCCGGACGAGACCGCAGCGGCCTTCGAAATTGAACCCGACGAAGCGAGGGCGAGCCTGGCGTTGAAATTCGCAGAGCTAACTCCAGGCGCGCAGCCAATCCAGCTGGCGCGATTATTCGGCTGGACGAAACCGCAAGCGATAGCCGCGCTCGAAGCGACGGAGATCGGCGCCCGCTCGAATGCGAAACCGCGAAAGGGCGGCAGATGAGACTAATTCTGGCGTCGGCTTCGCCGCGGCGCGCCGAAATTCTGTGCAACGCCGGTATCGCGTTCGAAGTCCGCTCCGCGTTGATCGACGAATCACCGCGCGGGGGCGAACCGCCGAGCGCCTACGTCCAGCGCCTGGCGCTGGAAAAAGCGCGCGCCGTGGCCGGCGAAGCCCCCGGCCAGCTCCCAGCCGGTAGCGAAACGATTTTCATTGGCGCGGACACCACCGTGGTGATCGATGGCGAAATGTTCGGCAAGCCCGGATCGGACGAGGATGCTCGGCGCATGTTGCAGCGCTTCAGCGGCCGCGTCCACGAAGTTCACACCGGGCTCGCCCTCAACAAGAAGCCGGGCGCCTGGGAGAAAGTTGCCGAGGAAATCACGCGCGTCACGTTCGCGAAGCTGACGGAGCACGAAATCGAAAGCTACATCGCCAGCGGCGAACCGTTCGGCAAAGCAGGAGGTTATGCAGTGCAGGGAATTGCGGGCCGGTACATCACTCGCATCGAGGGCTGCTACTTCAACGTAGTCGGACTACCGCTCGCGCGATTATATTCCCAGCTGCGGGAAGCCGGCTGGACGCCGTGATCGCTGAGAGTTAGGCGCGAAAATGAAAACGGCGGCCCACCGGCCGCCGCTTCGAACTTTGTTCGTCCGCCAGACCTAAGCAGTCTTTATCGCTTGTTGATGTTTCGGAACGCGCCATACAGCACAAGAGCCACAACAATCACGATGATCAGGTGAATCGGGCTCTGCCAGAAGTATTCCGGCCGCATGGCCGCAACTCAGAGCTACTTCTTCGGCTCAGCGGTGGCGATAGGTGCCGGCGGCGCGCTGACTGGAGGCGCCTGCTGCACCGCTTGCTGGACCGGGTTCGCCGGAGGCTGCGTCGGAGGTTGATCGCCGCGCATGCCTTCCTTGAACTCCCGAACGCCCTGGCCCAGACCCTTCATCACCTCAGGAATCTTTCGACCGCCGAACAAAACCAGCACGACGATCGCTACGATTAACAAGTGAATGGGACTATCCCACATAACAACACCTACCTTTCATGCGCGGGGCGTGTCTTGGCGGAGCACTCCCGGCATTTGTACCCAGAGGTTACAGTATAACACGCTCGTCCCCTGCGCGGCGCGTCACGTGCTCGCGGTCCAGGTACTCCAGCAGCGGGATGGCGTACTTCCGGCTGATGCCGGCAAGGTCCTTAAAAGCTGTAATTTGCAGGCGGTCGCCATGTTCCTTGCGGTAGCTAGCGATCAATTCGCGCAGGTGCGCTATAGCCTCGCGGTGGAAGAAGAGATCTTCCGCCACTTTCACCAATACCCCCTCGCGCAGCAGAATCTGCAAAATTTTGCGCGCGCGCACCGGCTCCACGGGCAGCTTTTCGAGCACCGCCGATACGTTCGGCACGGATAGCCCGGCTTGGGCAAACGCCTGTTCGATCAGTTCCTTAGAGCGCGATTCTTCCGGTGAAAGTGAAATCGACCGTCCGGCGCGCTGTACCAGATCGCCCGCGAGGCTCACCACCCCGCCCTGAACCGTGTCTTCCATCGCGCTCTGAAATAGTTCGGGGCGCGGATTGCCGGCGCGCCCGCGCAGCTCCTGCTTGGGGATTCCCGGCAGCAGCGGATTGGTACGATGAAAGTCGTCAACTGCTTTTTTAATCGCCGCCGCGCAATTCTGCACCGCCTGCTCGGGCGCTACGATGAACGGCTGCTCGCTCAAAATGCGCAGCTTTTTCGCGGCCGCCAGCTCACCGGCTACCTCGCGTATTTCTGGCTCAAGCCAGCCGGTGCGCGCCAGGAGCTCCTGAAGCGTGAGCCCGCGCGGCGAGGCATCGGCTAGCGCCGCGAGCGATTCCAGCCGGTCGCCGCGCTCGAGCGTCTGCAAGAATTCGGTCGCATGCGTATCGCTGCGGCGGTGGCGCCGCGCGCCCGAATCGATCACCACGCCGCCACCAATCGTGATCACCGGCGAATACTGGCGCAGAATAAATCGGTCGCCTGGCAGCGCCAGCAGCTCTTCGTTGAGCCGCAACTGCGCCAGCGCCTCTTCGCCGGGCGAAATTTCCGGGCGGCCCAGCAAAATGATCTCGGCGATTGCCTCGGCCGCGCCTTGGTGAAAATGGACGCGTGCGCGATTGCGCAGCGGGCGTGCCGTGGGAAGCAGGGTTATGCGCGCGTCGACGCGCCGCGTGGGATGAAACACGCCGGGAGCGGACAGCACCATACCGCGGCGGATTTCGCCATGTTCCACGCCGGCCAGATTGATCGCCGTGCGCTGGCCCGCAAATGCCTGCTCGATCGGCTGCCCGCCGGAATGCAGGCCGCGCACGCGCGCCAGCCGCCCCAGCGGATGCAGCTCGATTTCATCCTTCACGCGCACCGTGCCGGACATGAGCGTGCCGGTGACCACGGTGCCGAAGCCTTTGGTGGCAAACGAGCGGTCGATCGGCAGCCGGAAATGACGCGTCGCATCTTTTGCGGGCGCCGCCAGCGCGGCGTTCAGCAGCTCTTGCTTCAGCGCATCGAGCCCGGCGCCCGTTCGCGCGCTCACCGGCACAATTGGCGCGCCTTCCAGAAACGAGCCGCGCACAAATTCTTCAATCTCCAGCCGCACCAGATCGAGCATCTCGGCGTCGACGAGATCCGATTTCGTCAGCGCCACGATCCCGCGCGGAATTCCCAGCAGCCGGCAAATGTCGAAGTGCTCGCGCGTCTGCGGCATGATCGACTCGTCCGCGGAGACGACCAACAGCAGCACGTCGATGCCGCCCGCGCCCGCCAGCATGTTGCGGACGAAGCGCTCGTGCCCCGGCACGTCCACGAACCCGAAGCGCACCTCGCCCATGCGCAGAAATGCGAATCCCAAGTCGATGGTGATGCCGCGCCGCTTTTCTTCTTCCAGGCGGTCGGGATTCGTGCCCGTCAGCGCCTCCACCAGAGCGGACTTGCCATGGTCGATGTGGCCGGCAGTGCCGACGATTACGTGCTTCTGGCTGTCCATTGTTGAGAGGGCCCGGCAGGGAAGCCGCGCCTGCACCCGCATTTCAGCCTATCCGCTGCGCGGCATACTTGCAAGTCGAAGCGTGGCGCCGGATTTTCGCGCCAAGTCGCGGGTGAATTCCACCGCGCGATTTGGGCGCACGGCCTGCCAGCATTTGCATTGACAGCACTAATCACCGCGATTACTATCCGGCCATTTGGAACCCTGAATCGGAGGCACGGAGATGTCTTCACCGGAAACGCCTGTCGTCGCGGAAAGTGTTTCAAACGCCGGACCGCCCCCGCTGCCGACTATGACTCGCGTCGTCGCCGTTCTGGTGATCGCTGTCGCCGGTCTTGACGCGCTTGCCGTGTTATCCCGCCTCCGGATGCCGTCTCAATTGCCGGCGCCAATCTTGGGAATGATGGTCAGTCCCGCAGCCGCAATTGCCTTCACCCTGAGCGTGTGTGCCTTGAACCTAATCTTGGCAATTCTGATCCTGAGGCGATATCCGTGGGCACTGGATGTCGAAATTGCGATGCAGGTCTTCAGCATCGTGAACCACAGCCTCTTTTTGCTATCTCCGTCGCGCGGTGCCTACGTCGCCGCAATACTCGCACAAATGCGCGAACAGATGTCGGCGAATGGCGGCACAGGCATCGATCCGCGTGTTTTCGCAACGATGATGTCTATCATGCTCTCGATCATGGTCCTCGTGGCGATTGCGTTTAATATTGCTTTGATCGTACTACTTGCGGTGGATCGCAGGAGATACCGCAGGGTCTGCCTCTCCGGCCAAGCCTGAAGGTGCCTACTTGCGGCGGGCGGTCGCGATTTCGTCCGCGATAGCTTTCGCTGATGCCGCCGGATCGGCCGCCTCGTTAATCGGCCGCCCAACCACCAGGTAATTCGCTCCGGAGCGAATCGCCTCGGCTGGTGTGGCCACGCGCGCTTGATCGCCTGCAGCGGCAGTCGCGGGACGAATCCCCGGCACCACAATCAGAAATCGCGGCCCGCATGCGCGGCGGATCGCCCGAGCCTCATGCGCCGAAGCAACCACGCCATCGAGTCCCGCATCTTTCGCCAGCCGCGCCAAGGCAAGCACCCGCGTCGAAGCTGGCCCGGCCAAACCGATGCGCCGCAGCGCCGCGGAATCGAGGCTGGTCAGAATTGTGACTCCGAGCAGCGCGTGCCGCTTCTTCCGCCCGCCGACGGCCTCGCGCGCTGCCTGCATCATCGCCAAGCCGCCCGTCGTGTGCAGCGTCATCATCTGCACGCCCGGGAGCTCAGCGGCAGCAGCCACCGAGCCCGCCACCGTGTTTGGTATATCGTGGAATTTGAGGTCGAGAAACACTCCCAGCCCCAGGCCCGCGAGCTTCTGCACAGCCCGCGGGCCCTCAGCCGTAAACAGTTGGCTCCCGACCTTGACCAGTCCCGCCGAGCCGCGGACGCGCCTCGACATTGCAAGGGCTGGGCCCAGGCGGTCAAAATCCAGAGCTACGATTAGTTGTGATGATCCGAGGCTGGGCGTGGCGGCACCTTTAGAAGTTCGACGCGCACCCGAGCCGTCCCGCGCTGTTCGAAGCCCAAATCCCGGGCCACCGCGTACGAGACGTCCAGTTCGCGCCCTTCCACATAGGGACCGCGATCGTTGATCCGAACCACCTCGCTGCGGTGGTTCTTCGGATTCACCACCCGGACGATCGATCCGAGCGGGAGCGTGAGATTCGCGGCCGTAGCCGCATACATATCATAAGTTTCGCCGGTTGCGGTCGGCAGACCGTCGAAATCCTCGCCGTACCAGCTGGAAACGCAATCCCAGACGGCCAGCGGCTTTTGCTGACCCTTCGGGCCAAGCTCTTTTTGGTGGGAAACTGACGACTGGACGGCTAGTGTTTTTGACGGGCTGCTTACCTCGCTCATCGCCGTGGGGTTGGCCGAAGGGCTAAGGACAAGCACACCCAATCCTAAAAACACCGATTCCAGAACTACGAACGCTTTGGTTCTCATTGGCGGTTATCCTCTTTTGAACCAGCAATATTGTACCTGCCGCCGCTGCTCGAAGGCAATCCGATTAAGACCTGACAGAGCCGCGTAACTTGCTGATTTCAAATAGATTTTCTTCCCTACACCACGCTTCGAGGCTTTCCACTAGGCGTTCCGAGGCCCGTGGGTCCGCGAAGTGAGCTGTGCCAACTTCCACTGCTGAGGCGCCCGCGACCATGTATTCAGCCGCATCGGCCGCGCTTTCGATCCCGCCCAGTCCAACAATCGGGATCTGGATTGCCCGGCTCGCCTCGTAAACCAGCCTCATGGTTATAGGTTTTATCGCCGCGCCCGACAACCCGCCGGTCGTACTCCACAAGCGGGACTTCCGGGTGTGTGGATCTAGACACAATGAGGGGTATGTATTGGCTATGACAATCGCGTCAGCGCCAGACTCTTCCACGGCTTTCGATATAACTCCAATCCTGCCAACAACAGGAGACAGCTTTACCCAAAGCGGGCGTTTAGCCGCTTGCTTCGCCGCAGCAACCACTTCAGCGGCAAGTACTGGGTCGGTACCATACTCCGCGCCGCCGTGTTCCACGTTGGGGCAGGAGATATTGAGTTCGTACCCCGCCAGCCCCTCAGCGTCATTCAGGATTCGGATGACTTCGATGTACTCATCGACCGACCGCCCAAAGACGTTTGCCAGCACGGCGGTGTCGTACTTGCGCAATTCCGGCAGCTTCTCTGCCACGAAAGCCCGCACTCCTACGTTCTGCAGCCCAATCGCGTTGACCATCCCACCGGTCGTTTCGCACATCCTCGGGCTGGGATTGCCGGCCATGGGCTCGAGCGACAAGCCTTTGACCACAATCCCGCCCAGCGCGCTCAAGTCGACCAGGTGCGCAAACTCCAGTCCGTAGCCGAACGTGCCGCTCGCAGCAATAATGGGGTTTTTGAGAAGAAGGGTACCGACTGAAACTCGGAGGTCAACCCCCGAGCGCCTGTCGGCGATGCTTGCCGGCTGGGGCGAACTCACTGCATCAAGTCTAGCACGCGGGTCAAGAAATCAGCCCGTTTTGGCGTTCCCGACGCCGATTCCCGCGCTGCTCTCAGCGCCGCTTATGCTAGGATGGGTCGCTCCCCATGCGCGTAGTTGAAAAGAGACAGCTTCTCTCTGCCGAAGAGATCAGCCGCACGCTGAAGCGGCTGGCGCACGAAATTCTGGAGAAAAGCGGCGGAAGCGCGGATTTGGCGCTCCTCGGTGTGCGCCGACGCGGCGTGCCGCTTTCTCAGCGCCTTGCGAAATACATGCTTGAATCCGCGCAAGCGGGCGTTCCTGTCGGCACGCTCGATATCACTCTCTATCGCGACGACCTCTCTACTGTGGGCCCGCAGCCGGTGCTGCAATCCAGCGACATCGATTTCCCAGTGGATGGCCGTGACCTGGTGGTCGTCGACGACGTGCTCTACACCGGCCGAACCATCCGGGCCGCCATGAACGCGCTCTTCGATCTCGGCCGTCCGCGCCGCATCCGCCTCTGCGTATTGATCGACCGCGGCCATCGCGAGCTTCCCGTCGAGGCGGCTTTCGTGGGCCGGCACGTCCAGACCAGTAGCACCGAGATTGTGGAGGTTCGCCTCCAGGAAGTGGACGCGGAAGAGCGCGTGATGCTGGTCGATCGCGTTCCCTGACTCCGCCAGCGATCCTTGAGGAGGCAGAAGAAAAAGGAAACCAGTGCTCCAGCGCCTGTCACACTTGCTCGGAATTGAAGGACTTACGCAAGCCGAGATACTTTTTATTCTCGATCAGGCGAAGCCATTTCAGGAATTCCAGCGCGTTCCCCTTAAAAAACTAGCCACCCTGCGCGGTAAATCCGTAGCCCTGGCGTTTTTCGAGTCGTCCACCCGCACGCGCATCAGCTTCGCCACCGCCGCTGCGCGTCTGGGCGCGGACACCATGGCCCTGCAAGCCGATTCGTCCAGCCTGAAAAAGGGTGAGTCGCTCAGCGACACCATCCGCACCCTCGAAGCCATGCGCCCCGATGGCTTCGTCATCCGCCATAGTTCCTCGGGCGCTGCCGAATTCATCGCCCAGCGCGTGGACGTCCCAGTGCTCAACGCCGGCGACGGCATGCACGAGCATCCCACGCAGGCTTTGCTCGACGCCCTCACCATCCGCGATCGCAAAGGCAAGCTCGAAGGCTGGAACGTCACCATTCTCGGCGACATCGTGCACAGCCGCGTAGCGCGCTCCAATATCCACCTGCTGTCGAAATTCGGCGCGAACATTACGCTGGCTGGCCCGCCCATGTGGATCCCGCGCGAGTTTGAAGCCATGGCCCCGAATGTTCGCCGCACCGCCTGCATCGAAGAAGCTCTCGAAGGAGCTGACGTCGTGATGGTCCTGCGCGTGCAAACCGAACGCCTCCACGAGCCCGCTCTTTCGCCCGAAGATTACATCCTCCGCTATCAGCTCACGCGCGAACGCCTGCGTTTGGCGCGTCCCGATGCGCTGGTGCTGCATCCGGGACCGATGATTCGCGGCCTGGAAATCGATCCGGCGGTCGCCGATGGCCCGCAATCCGCCGTGCTCGAACAAGTGACCAACGGCCTCGCCGTGCGCATGTCCCTGCTTTACCATCTCATTGGCCGCGCGCCCGCCGACGCGCCCCATCCCGCAAAGGATCGCTCCAATGCTTCTGATTAAGAATGGCCGCGTCCTCGATCCGGCCAGCGACACCGAGGCCGCGCTCGACGTGCTGCTTGATGGCGGCCGCATCTCCAAAATCGGAGCCAATCTTTCCGCGCCCGGCGCCGAAATCTTTGACGCGAGCGGCCTGGTCGTCGCCCCCGGTTTCATCGATCTCCACTGCCATCTGCGCGAACCCGGCGGCGAGCTTTCCGAAACCATCGAGACCGGGACGAAATCCGCCGCGCGCGGAGGATTCACCGCCGTCTGCTGCATGCCCAACACCCAGCCCGTCAACGACAGCGCATCCGTCACTCGCGGAATCGTTGAGCGCGCCGCCGCCACCGCCGGCGTCCGCGTGTGGCCCATCGGCGCCGCGTCGATTGGCAGCAAAGGCGAAGCTCTCGCGGAAATCGCCGCCATGAAAGACGCCGGCATCGTGGCCGTCAGCGATGACGGCAAGCCCATCGCGTCCGCGCGCCTGATGCGCCAGGTGATGGAATATTGCAACGGTCTCGGCCTTCCAGTGATTGACCATTGCGAGGACGCGTCGCTCTTTGCCGGTGGCGCCATGCGCGAAGGCGCGCAATCCATTCGCCTCGGCATTCCCGGCATTCCCGGCCAAACGGAATCGATCTGCGTGGGCCGCGATGTGGAAGTCGCCTCTATTACCGGCGCGCGGCTGCACATCGCGCACATGTCCACCCGCGGATCGCTCGCTTACGTGCGCTCGGCGCGCAAACTCGGCTTGAAAGTCACTTGTGAGGTCACGCCCCATCACTTCACCCTCACTGACGAGGACGTGATTTATGATGCGCGCTTCAAAATGAATCCGCCGCTGGCTTCGCGCTCCGATCGGGACGCGCTGGTCGAGGGCCTCGCCGATGGCAGCGTCGACGCTATCGCTACCGACCACGCCCCGCACCATCCCGCAAGTAAAGACGTGGAATTCGACCGCGCCCCGTTCGGCATCGTCGGCTTCGAGACGGCTCTGGCGCTCGGCCTCGACCAGCTCGTGCACACCGGCGTGCTCCCGCTGATGCGTCTCGTGCAGCTATTTACCACTGGTCCGGCACGCGTTCTCGGGATCGAACGCAAAATCGCTCCGGGCCAGCCCGCCGATCTCACCATTTTCTCCACCGATCACAATTGGATTTTCCGCGCCGCCGACTCGCCCAGCAAATCGCGCAATTCGCCTTTCGACGGCCGGTCCTTCCGCGGCGCGCCCATGGCCACCATTGTCGCCGGTAAAATCGCCTTCCGCCGCTAGCGGCCAAAAGCTCGAAAGGAAGCTGCCGCATCAAAGAAGCCGCAAACGCCGAATCTTTTCATCTCAGCGACCATCTCGCCGCCGAAAGAACATTTCTTGCCTGGATTCGCACCGGTCTGACGCTGATGGGCTTCGGCTTCGTGGTAGCGCGCTTCGGTCTTTTCTTGCAAGAGCTGCAATCAATCCGCCCCAGCGGCACAAACCACTCCTACGGGCTTTCGCTATGGTTTGGAACCGCGCTGATTTGCGCCGGCGTGGTGGTTGATGTGTATTCGTCGCTGCGCTATTCGCGCCTGATTGGGCACATGAACGCCTCCGGCTCGATCACCCAAAAGCGATCCGTCACCGCCGTCGCGATTGCCCTGTTCCTTGCCTTCGTGGGAATCGCCATGGCCATTTACTTGATTTTGGTATGATCGACGCCATCGCGGTTCGCACAGGAGTTCGTCATGCCGTCAGCTTCCAGCAAGGGCATCATCCGCAAGCAAAGCAATCATTCCGTAGATGAGTCGGTCGCTAAAATTCAGCAAATTCTCGCGGCCAAGGCCATCGCGCTGTTTGCGCTAATCGACCACAGCGGGGAAGCGGCAAAGGTGGGGCTGACGATGCCGCCGACAAAGCTGCTGATCTTCGGCAACCCCAAAGCCGGCACGCCGCTGATGCTCGCCTCGCCCGGCATTGCCATCGACCTGCCGCTGAAAATTCTCGTCGCGCAGGACGCCGAAGGGAAAGTTTGGCTCTCCTACAACGATCCCGCGTATCTGATGGAACGCCACAGCCTGCCCGCGGAATTTCTGCCCGTCCTATCCGGAGTGGAAATGCTCGCCACCAAAGCCGCCGAGTAGCATGCGACAGCGCGCGAGCAAACGCGCCGCAACCGCTCGCGTGAATCGCTATTTAGTTCGCGAGGAGATCCGATCGACCGAGAACCCGTTGTACCTGTGAAACGCGATTAAGAGCGCATATGCCAGCGCATAAATCAATTGCAGCCCAGCCACATTCCAATCCTGGTGCAAGTTCGTCCCAAATGTCAGCACCAGGATCAGCAGCGCTCCTAAAACCAGCGCAACGCGTGTGGCCACACCGAACAGAATCAGCAACCCGATCACCGCTTCGGCCCACGGCAGCGCCTGTGCGAAAGCGGCCACCGCGAAATGCGGCAAAGGTGTCGCCGCAAACTCTTTTTCAAGCCCCGCTGCGAATCCTCCCACGCCAGCCAGAATTCGGCTGATTCCATGCATCGCGATGTTCACGCCGAGCGTAGCGCGAAGCAGCGCGTATGCCAGCGAGTAGTCGCGATCCGTGGAGCTTTTCCAGTTTCGGTTCGCAGCGGCGGTTGCAGATTCCGTTTCCCCGGTTTCGTTCATCATTTAGCCACGGCAATGCTTTTCAACACGCTGAGCGTTTCAGATGGCTCGGTTCGGATGGTGTAATCCGCGTTCACGTCCGCCGCGCGAATGATTCCTTCCTGATCGATCACGTACCGCGCCGGCATCGGCAATCGATATTGAGGCTCGTCGTTAAACCTGTCCAGCGTGCTGCCGAACGATTTATAGAGCTCGCGCAGGTAATCGGGCAACTCGAACACAAGTCCGAACTGTTTCGCCGTCTCGTTGTGCAGATCGGTCAAGATGTCGAAAGTGAGATTCAGTTTTCTGTGAAGCGCGCGCGTGTACCGCTCCAGTTCCGGAGTCAGCACCACCAGTCGGGCGCCCAGTTTCTCAACCGCAGGGTTGATTTCTTGAAGAGCCTCCAGCTCCATGTTGCAGTAGGGTCACCAGTGTCCGCGGAAAAAGCTGACCACCAGCGGTCCCTGCCGAAGCAGCTCCGCCGAGTTCGCTTCCACGTGATCCTGATTGAAAAGTGTGAAGCTCGGAGCGCGCTGGCCAACCTTTAGCGCGCGCCCTTCGGCACCGGACGCCTTCAGCTCTGCCGTGGCGCGATGCATCATTTCGATTTTTTCGCGCGGCGCGTTGTAAGGAGGCGCTCCAGATTCAAACGTCTTCTTGAATTCGTCCAGTCGATCTTGAAGTTCAGCCATCGCCTTCATCCCTTCCATTGCAGTGTGATCTGCTCGCAAAAATTGGGTCTGAACGATCCTGGTTCTTGCGCGTGTGGGAAATGACGCTACATCCGTTTACCCCCGGCGGCCACGATCGCTTGTCCCGTAATCCAGCGCGCCTCTTCGCTGGCCAGAAACGTAGCGGCCAGAGCGATATCTTCCGGCGTGGCGATCCGGCCGAGCGGTGTGGTTTTCTCTTGCTGTTCCCGGAATTCGCCTTCGTTGAGGCCGGATGCGCGCAGGCCGTCCGTTTCCACCATTCCAGGATTCAGCGAATTCACACGGATTTTTCGCGCGCCAAGCTCTTGCGAAAGTGAAACCGTTATCGCGTTGGCGGCCGCCTTGCTGGCGCTGTAAGCGGAAGCCTGAGCTGCCGGCATCGATCCGACGATCGATCCGATATTGACGATTGCTCCTCCATCGCGCCCCATCAGCTTCACTGCCTCTTTCGTCGCCAGAAGCAGGCCAGTTACATTCACTTTAAAATGCTTATCGATGTGCTCCGGCGTGATCGATTCCAGCGGCGCAAATTCGTACGTCCCCGCATTGTTCACAAGAATATCGACCCGCCCAAATTCCTTCTTGATGTCGGAAAACAGTCGGCCAATATCCTCCGGCTTGGAAACGTCACCCTGAATCGCGATGGCCTTCCCCCCTTTCTCCTTGATTCGCGCCACCACGGAGTCCGCGGCCTCCTTGCTGTTGGCGTAGTTCACGACTACAGTGGCCCCGTCTGCTGCCAAATGTTCCGCGATAGACGCTCCGATGCCCTTCGAAGCTCCCGTAACCACCGCGACCTTTCCGCTGAGTCTGTCCATGATTCGTTTTCCTGTGCGCCGGCTAAACCGGCGAGGTGTAGTGAATGAAAAAGTCATACGAACGTGAAGTAGCGACCCACGTCGGCCTCGAGTCATGCGGAGCCGT
>Ga0335075_10000050_pt1 | contig 244950 bp, 215 predicted proteins | sample Lox_Sample_24_FD_206723 | JGI IMG/M metagenome (GOLD analysis project Ga0335075, IMG submission 206723) | Soil microbial communities from Loxahatchee National Wildlife Refuge, Florida, United States - Lox_Sample_2.4 | ecosystem: Environmental > Terrestrial > Soil > Wetlands | place: USA...
GTAGACGTCAGAGCGACCGGATAGAACCCGTTCACGGGTCCGGGAGGCGGATTGAATTCCCAGCGCAGGCCGTAGTCGAAAGTCAGGCGCGGGGTGAGCTTCCAGTGATCGGCTGCATAAAGCGAGAGGTTGAGAAAGGCAGGTTTGCCCGGCGTCAGGGCCGAGACGCTCGCGTAGGTGGCGATTCCGTTTTCGATGGCGCTGAGCGACTCAGATTCCAGAAGCACATCGTACGTGCCACTGCCATACGTGGACGACACGCGCCGCCAATCCACGCCGAACTTCAAACTATGCGTCCCTTTTGTCCAAGTTAGGCCGTCGACGATTTGCAAGGGCTGCACCGTCGTAATCGCGCCTCCTATACTGGGCTCTCCGATCAAACCGCTTCCTGGGACTCGGAAAACGAATTCCCCGCTCGCAGCAATCCCAATGTATTGAGACGGTATGAGAAGGCTTGGATCGAATGGAACCGATCCGTTCACCGATCTCTGCACCGTCACGTTGCCCTCGCCATCATAGCTGTAATTGAAACGGAGGTCGTTGAGCACGTTCGGTGTAATGTTTGAGGTCAATCCCGCTGTCCACGTCCGAGTATGCGCCGTGTGGTCGAAGCCCTCCTCTTCCGAGGCCCCAATAAAACCGTGACTCGGCGTATCGGAGTAACGCACGAAGGCGCGGTTTCGTGCACCAAAATTATGATCGATGCGGGCGGTTACGCTGTCGATCGCATACGGTTGCGAGAATGCCAGGTGGAAGGCTCCGTCGCACGGTATCAGGTTGCCGGAGGAGTCTGTGCCCAGGTTGCATCCGGTCGTGTTCGTTGGCCCGTTCGGCAGCGGAAGGCTATTCAGAAACGGCGCAACCTGCGGCGAAGCGGCGTCTCGCATCTGTTGGGTTGGCACATCCTTGCTCTCCTGAGTAGGGAGCATGAGCCTCAAACCTTCGTAAGAGAAGAAAAAGAACGTCTTGTCCTTGCCGTCGTATAGCTTGGGAATGATTACGGGCCCCCCGAGAGTGCCGCCGAAATCGTTTTGTCTCTCCGGAGCCTTCGCCTCCTGATAAAAGTCCTCGAGGTAGCTTTTTGCATCGAGCGCGGTATTCCGAAAATACTCGAACAGGGAGCCGTGATATTCATTCGTTCCGGAGCGAGTCGTGAACTGAAGCTGGCCGCCCGGGTTACGCCCGTATTCCGCAGTGTAGCCGGACGTCTGTACCGTGAACTCCTGCAAGTCATCCACCGGGACCAGGCTCTGGGTGGTGCCGGAAACTGTCTGTGCCGGAGTGCTGGCGCTAAGGCCAGGGCCGACTCCCCGTACGTCCCCGTTGTTATTGAGCCCGCCCAGGTTTGCGGACACGCCGTCGACGGTAAAGTTGTTTGAGTCCATCCGCTGTCCGTCGATCGAGTAATAGCCAAACCCGGTGCTCACGGCGCCGGGAGCCAGCTGGATCAAATCCTGCAAGCTCCTGCCGTTCAGCGGCATGTTTTCGACGAATTCCCGGGTCACCGTGAGGCTTACGGCTGGAGAGTCGTTCGTCAGAGCGTTTGCATTTACCGTCACCGTCTCGGTCGACGCCCCAATTCTCAACTTCACTGAGATAGAGACGTTGTCGGCGGTATGCAAAACAACGCCAATCATATCCGCTTCCGCGAATGCGGCGTGCTCGACGCGGAGGGAATAAGTGCCAGGGGGCAACGCGTCGAAATGGAACGCTCCTTCGCCGTTCGTCTGCGTCTGCCGTTGGGCAGACGTCGCGACATCCGTGATCGTGACGGACGCGTCCGCGACCATGGCTTGCTGCGGATCCATCACTTGCCCGTTCAACGTCGCCTGTGCCGTTTGCCCTTGCGCATATCGGCCACTGAAGACTCCGAGCAACAGGGCGGCAAGCAGCACGACATGTGCGAATCGCAACAAACCTTCTCTGCTTGTCATGTGCACTCCATGAACGAATCGAAATATCGCTCAAAGTCGCGCGTGACGGCGATTCACGGCTCGGACCTCAGGCCGGTCAATTTGCTCGCCATCTTGCCGAATAGGGCAGCGTTCGAATCCGCCCCTCAACCATTGAAGTACCGACGCAAAAGCGGGCGCTCGCAGGGCGACTACGAACGCGCGCTGCAACAGCTCTACTTCGTCTAGCAGTTCATTTCACAACGGAGGGTCAACAACCCCACAAGCATCACATACATAGAATTCCGCGACTGGTCACTTTGTTCATTATTTTTTCGAGATTTTGCCTGCGGGAAGCCCGTGAGATTAATCAGCGAGGAGCCAGGAAGATTTCCGTGTTATCCACGATCGTGTTGATTCAACCCCGTCTCAACACCACGGTTCTTGACTCCGCCCTTATCCCCGTCTTGGGTGCTAACTCCAAAATCCATTGAACAAAATGGGCGCACCGAGAATTTGTAGGCAGAGAGCGTATGGGGGTTTGGCCTGTCCTTTCACGACGCAGGACAGATTGTGCAGGAAGTATTTCTGCCGCTTTTTCGCCATCTGAATTTGGGCCGATCACGCGAAAATCTTCGCGGATGGCTTTTCAGAGTCGCCAACAATCTGGCCCTGAAGCGCAGGCAGGCGAGCAAACGCGCGCTCGATAGGAATTTGCAACTGGAGATGGACGTAACGCTGAAAATCGATTCGGAACCTAGCCCTGAACAACAGATCCTCTTCGAACAGCGTCAGGCGCAACTCCTGGCTGCGTTTCAGTGCCTTTCCGAACAGGATCGGTGCTGCCTTCGACTTGGCGCGGAAGGGATTGCGGTATCGAGAAATCGCGCAAGTATTGGGTATTTCCCTCGGTTCGGTGTCGGCATCCTCGGCACGATCTGTTACGCGTCTGGCGCGCGTTGATCGGAGGTGAACTATGCGAAATAAAGACGTGCATATCTCGGACCCAGACCTGCTTCTCTACGCGGACGGCGAACTCCCGTTTGGGCAGACATCGCGAACGCGCCTTCATCTCGCTGCGTGCTGGGAATGCCGGGTTCGCATGGCGGAGATTGAAGGGACGATTGTCGATTTCGTTCGATTTCATCACGAGACGTGTAGGACAAAATTGCAGCCCATTGACGGCCCCCGGGCTTTATTGAAAGCCCGGCTGAGAGAACTGCGTCGAGAGGCGGGGCCCGTTTCGCTTTGGCATTGGAGAACGCCGCGTAATCGGACTCGACTTTCCTATGCGATTGCTGTGTTGTTAGTCTTCTTAGTCGGCGCCGGATTTCTGTTTCAGCAGATGCGCAAAAACGAAAGCGCCAAAAGCTTTTACTCCGCGCCTCTCCCCGATCCGAGACTCACGCCAGGCGCAACGCAGACGATGACACTGGCCGATCTCTGTTCCTCACCTCACGACCAAGTGGTGCGCAGAGTGCCGAAGCGCCTACGAGAAGAAGTGTTCCGCGAATACGACATGGCAGGTGCTCCTGCAGGGGATTACGAGGTCGATCATCTTGTCACGCCGGGGTTGGGAGGCTCGGACGACATACGCAACCTTTGGCCCGAGCCGCAGTATCATACGCAGTGGAACTCGTATGTGAAGGATCAATTGGAGGATCACCTTCACCAGCTCGTCTGCAGCGGACAATTGAGTCTGGTCACCGCGCAGAAGGATATTTCCAACAACTGGATCTCGGCGTATGAGAAGTATTTTCACACCGAGACGCCTCTGTTGCCGTATTCAAACGCAGAGACATCTTCTGTAAGCCTGGTATCAACGTACATTGGGCCGGGCGACGGGCCATCCGGCAGCGCAGGATCACGAATATTGCAAGACGAACCTCTCGTATTTGCGTTACTGCTTCTGGTCGAGCTCGCCGCGTGTTTTCAGTCGTGGCGAAAGACGCGGGTGAGGGATACGGCGCGTCCTTCGTGACATGGAGACCGTCGTGGAACCACAAAAGCAGCCGCCATCAGCATGTTGCGGATCGCAGCGCGGCAATGTGTCAAACCCGACGAATCGGCGGTCGAGGGCTGTAACCTTGCAACTGGCATCGGCAGAACGACGTGTGAGGGCATACCACCTCGGTAAGGGAACTCCTTCGGGCCGCCGGGACAAGAAGATGTTGGAATCCAAGAAGCGCGGCCGAGCCTGAAGACCAGGCCCCTCTGAATCCAATACAGTAATGCCTTTCACTTTTTCGCACCCGGTGGCGATCCTTCCGATTCATTTCAGATTCAAGAAATGGATCTCGCTGGCCCCTCTCGTGGTAGGAAGCCTGGTTCCAGACGCCGGTACTATTTGCCGATGCCCAAGCACTTCAAAGAGAACGCCCACACGCTCATGGGAACGATGACCTTCTCTCTTCCTATCGGAATTATCGTCTTGCTCATTTTCTATTGGATTGCGCCGGAGATTGCCTTTTTGTTGCCCAGTCCGCACCGCGAAGCTCTTCAGCCCAGAATCAACGTTCACACATTCTCTGTACGTGAAGTCTTGATGGCAGCCTGTGGCATCGTTCTCGGCGCTTGGACACACGTCCTTTGGGATTCCTTCACGCATCGAACGGGATGGATCGTGGAGCGAGTCCCATTACTTGGACAAACGCTTTTGGGAACTGGGATGTCCAGTTATGTGGCGCTTCAATATCTCTCGAGTGTCCTCGGTCTTTGCCTGCTCGCGTATATCTACGGTAGATGGATGAACGCAATCGGGTCTCGGGTGTGGGTGTGGCAGAGACCATCTTGGAGATTCTACCTGTGGCTTGTGGTCCTGGGTGGCTGCTTCACAGCGGCGACTATCGAGAGCCATGCCGTGCACGCGATTGCGAGCTTCTATTTCCTGCACGGCAGGCATTTCGCGGTCATCTTCATTACTAGCTTCGTTAGGAAAGTCTTGGTTGCATTGTGTGTGGTCTCCATATGCTGCAAAGCTGCGCGGTTTCGATGGACGCGAGGATCGGGCGGGTCCGCGATAAGCTCCGACTAACGTCCCGCACGAGTGCCTGAATAACTCTCGACCAAACTTCTTGAGTGATGATACGGATTTTTCCGGCAACCCAATTGATCAGGGTCTGCTTTCAATTCCAGAGTCTCGGTAACAGGCACTGTTTATTTGAGTGCGGCTTCGCAGCCGATGGCTACGCCAAGGAAGATGAGCCCTCGGTCATCGCTGAAAGCCGCAGTTTTGCAATTCTCGGAAGGCCGAAGCGCAATCTGGTAGTGTGAACCATCTGGGCTTGTGGTGAGCGCCAGTTCATACGGCTCGGGATTCTCAAGGTCAATCGGTGACCTGTCCGAAAATCCTTTCTCGCGGAGAAAGGTAAGCATCTCTTCCCGGGCAGCGAAGCGACCATTTTTCCGTTTGTATGAATACTCTTGCGTGTTTAAGAGTCGCAAAGCGTTCACGAGTTTTTCCGCGGAGAGTTCCGGCTTTTCATCGTTCTGGCGGGCCCTGGCTACTCCCACCAGGAGAATTCCCATTAAGCCGCAAACCAGTACAAGACTGACTCTCCTCATATGGACCTCCGATTACCGGGATTCTATCCTAACTTTGGATGGAAACTGTCCAGTCGATGCGCGGAGAAGTCAACCGGTGCTCGCCGTTGCGACAGGACCATCGAGACTCGTTTGTCCTGATGCAGCCGGCAACAGGCACGGGGCGTGCCCTGAATCCCAAGCGCGTCGAGCTTGAAAGAGAGCCCCGCGCACCGAGACATTTACGAGAACCATTTCCGCAGCCCGGTGAAGTTCAAATCCAGCCGAAACGCCTTGGTCTTCGGCAAAACGGATATGGAACGTCCCTTTGTCACTTACAACGCTGAGTTGCTTGCAATTGTGGCGCCACAGCTGGAGGCGGAGTTAAGGGAGCACCTCGCGCAGAAAACGTTCGGCGAACAGGCAAAAGGCGTTTTGAAGCGGCTACTCGCCGGGCAGCGTCCAGGGATAGACGATCTCGGTCGAGAGTTGCACCTGAGCACACGCACCTTGCAGCGTCGGCTGACCGAACAGGGGATTACGTTTCAGCGTCTGCTGGAAGACGCGCGCCGCGAGTTGGCCCACCACTACCTGCTCCAGTCATCCCTGGAGCTAAATGAAACCGCCTATCTCCTGGGTTACGAAGACGCGAATTCCTTTTTCCGGGCATTTCACCACTGGGAAGGCACTTCGCCGGGCCAGTGGAGGGTGCTCCAAAGGACCTCACACCCGACCACAGAAGCGAGAGTTGGCGCAGCTTGATGTGTCCAAGAGACGCCAAAGACCGCGGCCGAAAGTCCTGTCTTATTTCGTAATCCTTTGATTGGCAATTTCAAATGGAAGATAGTGAAGCTCGATCGCTCTGTCCAGGTCAGACTTTAGCCTGAGAAAATGCTGACCCAACCGCTCTCCAGGAGGATGTGGTGGGGTTCGGCGCGACCGCAACCAGTTCATTACGGACGTTCTTTGGACACGGGATGTCCACGGACGCCCAGTCGTAGCTTGCTGTGGAGACTCCTGCGTTCGTTTTTCTCAGAATCACGTTCCATCGTGAAAGGCGCGAATCATATATTGACGTATGGCGTGCAGAGAAGCCAGCGAGAGGGTCGTTGAGAGGAAGCGGGGGTCTTCCTCCCAACGCCAACGGTACACGCCTCTTGGCTCTTTGAGCTTTATATTCCTCGTGCGGGTCTTTTGTTCACTGTTTTTGACGGACGAATAGAATGGATGGAATTCCCTTTGCCGTAAGGCTGTTACGGTAGGCCAAGACTCCCGAACGACCGCGGGTACGTCACGATCCCCCAGAGAGTCTGAAAGCCTTCGACCTTCCACAGCGGTTTGTACGAATTTGCGTCGACGACCACGATGTTGTTCGAGCGGCCGCAGGCGAGCAGGATCTTCGAATCGTCCGGCGTAAACGTGAAATGCCAGCAACGCTGGTCTGTCGGAATCTCAGCTAACAGCTGTAAGGAGTCCGCTGAAAGCACCTGCAGCTCGCGCGCCATCGCCGCCGAGACAAAGATCCTTCGTCCACTGCGGTCGAACGCCACGCCATAGGGCTTGGGCGCCGTGGCCACCGACTTCAGAACGTTGAAACGTGCTGGTAGGAAGCGATCCCCATCGTCTCCAAATTGTAAAGCTAGGGTTCCACTAACCGGACGTGTCATATAAACCCTGCGGCCATGGCGGAGTTGAACAGGTTCCGGTCACAGGGGGCAAGCCAAAGGGGAGGATTGTTAGAGCTTTTTCTAGCGATTTCGTGGCAATCTTGCTTTTCAGAGAGGGTCTCTCACCAATGAACATAGATTCTGAGGGGTTGGATTTGAGGCTGAGGACCCTTCTTCCCCAGCAGTACCAAGACCGCTACGAAGCCATGCAACCCGTGTCGATGGGGACCGCACCGCTGAAGTACGGAATCGACGGCAAAGTGGCATGGAGGGAGATTTGGGGGAGCTTTTGTGACTTGGCGATGGCCGGCGGGCCTCCTCACAAAGGCTCGCTTCTCGAACCCGCCTCCGTACAAGAGATAGAAGCGCAGTCGCAACGCTATCAGCAAGTCGTGAACGAAATCTGCCGCGGTGTCACTGAAGTAACGGGCCTAGGGGCGAGGCCCTCACTCTTTTCTGGATGGGTCCGGGTGGCGTGCACGAGCGAGGCCATGGCCGCGTGGCTGGTTCGAGCGATTGTGATGGAGAACGTCTCCGCTCGCTGCGAGCGTGCGATCCTGGACCTGCCCGCTGGACCGGCCTATCGGATCGAAAAAGAGATCAAGAACGTCATCACGGTCATCGCCAAGACTTGCCATTACTGGTGCGGGCACATCGGAGAAACCCAAAGGCGGGCCATTGCCAACTTATTTGCAAGGATGGAGACGGAATCGGCGCTCGTACAACCGGCCCCCGGGGCCTGTCAATTTCCGGGCCCGAGTGGGCAAATGCTTTCGAGCAAGATGAGTGAAATGATCCACCAACTTACGGGGCTTCGGTCTTCAAATCATCAGTACAGTGGATGGCTCGGCGTGGAATGTCCGAATATTCAGTCCGCAATCTGGATGATGCGAGCAATGGTGGCAACCAATGTTCTTTCGCGTCGCGAAGGAACCATCCTTTTCTTGCCAATCAATCCGGCAAGTGACCCCGACGGCACGACGGTCGTGCAGAATATAGTCCGCGTACAGCTTCTCGCCAAAGAGAGAGGCGTTCTCTGACCATCCCCTGTTGTCAAGGATGTTCGAATCCGAGGCGCACGCTCAAGTCTCCTGACCACGATTCACGTCGATGGGTGGGCGAAATATGCGATCGTGCACGATCACACCGAATCCTTTCGGCCCCTTCCGTGAGCAAGCCGAGCATGAGAAACGAGTCATGGGCCCGGTGGACGGTAAGTTTGAATGTTAGGTCGGGGGAGGAGGAGCGCTTGGTGTACAAAAGCTGAACACAGCGAGCCCGGATTCAGAGACGTCGAAGGAGGCTCACCCATGCACGGTATGTATTACATCGGCCTGGATACGGCTCCACAAGGCCGGCTACTCCCGGAGCTTCTGGCGACGAACCTGGGTGATTGGTAAAGGCTGGCCCGAGACGGTAGCTCTGCGGCACGCCATCCGCCGCCGACAGGTTTGACCAGCAGGACGCTCGCGTACGTACGGCCCGTGCGAATCACTACTGCTTACGACCCTATCCGGACGGACGGCAAGCGCAAGGCCCAATAGTTCAGCAGGTTCCGGTGCAGGAAATACTTCCACGTCACAGTCCCATCGCAACTGCTTCGGCACAATCGGCACCCGCTCTTGCGAAACAGGATTGTTTTCGTGCTGTGCAAACCCAACAGGCCGAATTCTCTTGGAGTGAGCCAGCAAGCCTCGCCCATCGTTGCCACTCGCAGATGTTCCCTCGACGTGTCTCAGGTATATGATTGGTACGAATCCATGATCCCCCGATTTTTTCGCCGAAGGAGCCATGCAGCCATTTCGTATGCCGCGATCCTCATCGCCGTTATTGCGATCACGGACTGGCAAGTGGAGATCAATGCCACCTTAGGATTCCTGTACATCTTTCCGATGGTATTACTGGGAACGGCTTGCTCCTGGTGGCAGGTGATTCTGGCCGCGCTTTTCTGCACCTTCCTGTCGGACCGGCTCGATCCATTTCCCATGGAAATGGAGATCGCGCGAGACGGATTGATTTTCCTGACTCTTTCGGTCACCGGACTCTTGTCGCTGAGCCTCACCAAGAGCTACCGTCGCGAAAAGGAAGGCCTCGCGGTTCAGCGTGCTGCGGAAGAACAACTCGAGTTCCTCATCGAGACCAGCCCGGCCGCGATCCTCACCATGACGGCCGTAGGAGAGATACTCCTCGGCAATCCGGCCGCTCATCGTTTGCTAGGGGTAACAGATGGCTCTTTGTCAGGGCGTAATATCGCCCGTTATATTCCCGCGCTCGGCTCAATCCCTTCCAGTGAGGAGACCGAGAAAATCTTTCGCACGGAGATGCAGACTCGCGGCCAGCGCGATAACGGCGAGGTGTTCTTGGCCGACATTTTCTTTTCCACCTACAGCACGCCTGCGGGCCCTCGCCTCGCCGCGATGGTCGTCGACACGTCTGAGCATCTGCGCGAGCGCGAGGAAACCAGCCTTCAGCAGCTCCTTGCCGGATCGCGCATTTTGGTGGCGGCCGTGTCCCATGAAATTCGCAACGTTTGCGGTGCGATCGGCGTGATGCACGAAAACCTAGTTCGCAAAGGTTCTCTGCATGGCGACCAGGATTTCGAGGCGCTCGGCTCTCTTGTGGGCACCCTCAGCAAGATCGCCTCGCTGGAACTAAAGAGAAGCGTCGATCTTTCCCGCTCCGACAAATTGGACCTAGGAGAACTTCTCACGGATTTTCGAATCGTCCTTGAGCAGATGAGCGAGGAATCCGACATTCGGGTTCAATGGAGCGTCCCCGCAAAACTCGGCTCCGTCCAGGCGGATCGGCACAGCTTGATGCAGGTTCTGCTGAATCTGGCCAAGAACAGCCAGCGGGCGCTTGAGCCAGTTCGCGACAAGGTAATCAACCTCACCGCCAACTCGAGAACGAACGGAGTGTCGATACGATTCAGCGATAGTGGCCCGGGCATCGCGCCCGGTCAGAAGATCTTCCAGCCTTTGCAAAAGGGTGCGGATGCGACGGGGATCGGCCTGTATTTGTCGCGCGCTTTCATGCGTTCGTTTGGGGGTGAACTGCGCCATGACGCGGCGCACCCCGGATGTTCGTTTGTGCTGGAGCTGATCACTGCGGCCGAATCCGCACAGGGGGAAGATGCAACGCCTAAGAGTGTTACTGCTGGATGATCACGTGCTGTTCCGCGAAGGTCTGCGCCGCCTTCTGGACACCGAACCCGATTTCGAGAGCGTAGCGGAGTGCGGAACCCTGGCGGAAGGTCTTGAGGTGCTCTCGCAAACGTTGATCGATGTCGTCTTGCTGGATTTCGATCTCGACGACGGAACGGGCACGAACTTCCTGGCGAAGGCAAATCAGGCCGGTTACAAAGGCAAGATTCTGATCGTGACAGCCGGCATGATTCCCCTGGAGGTGACAGAGACGCAAAATCAGGGGGTATCCGGAATCTTCTTGAAACACAATTCGCCCGCGATGCTTCTTCGGGCGATCCGGCACGTGGCCGGTGGCGGGAAATGGGTCGATCCATGGGTTATCGCCTCCGAAATGCCCGCGACCGATCAACCCGGCCAACAGGCCACGGCGCAATTGACTCAGCGCGAACTTCAGGTTCTGCGCGGCGTGTTCGAAGGTCTCACAAACAAAGAGATCGCCCACAAGACGGCGGCGTCACAAAGCTCCGTCAAAGCCACGCTGCAACGCCTGTTTGAAAAGACCGGGGTACGTACGCGCGCCCAGCTCGTCCGCATCGCCATCGAACGATCGCTGGAAACCGCACGTTGACCTTTCTGCCGGCCGGCCGAACCCCTGGCCCCGTAAGCGATTGATTGTCAATGAGTTTCTCCCGCGTTTACGTGGCCCGCGCCCTTCATTTTTGGCTGCAGCGGATCGAAATATGGCCGAAAGATGGCTTGTTTGCATCCGGCGCGACCGATACCCTGCGCGTTTTCAGAAGTTGCCCGATATTTGTTTGGGACCGTAAGGGTGGAACAAAGCGATGGGCGCGAAAGGCTTTCGGCACAGTGGTGGTTGGGAGCGCATCATAGCGGTGAAACATGGCCTTTTACTTTTCGGCATGTTTTCCCTTCTCCTTTGCTCGCGAGCCGAGGCGGCAACCGGCGGAAGCATCTCGGGGACTGTGACGGACAACTCCGGCGCGGTGGTCGCCGGGGCTTCCGTCGTCGTTCGAAATACCGGCACGCAGGTCCAGCAGACAACCCAGACGAGCGCCGAGGGGGAATACGCATTCCCGACTCTGACTGTAGGTGTGTACGAGCTTGATGTCACTCAACCGGGGTTTGCGGCCTACAAGCGAACCGGGATCACCATCGACGTTAATACAGAGCTTCGGACCGACGTTACCCTCGAGTTGGCCACAGTCACCGCGCAGGTCACGGTTTCCGATACGGCTGTACACGTCGAGACCGAAAACACACAAATGGGAGACGTCATCAGCGGCCCGGTCATCACTTCGGTCGGCCTTAACGGGCGGAGCTACACGGACTTGTTGGCTCTCCAGCCCGGCATTGTGCCGATGTCCACCCAAACGCCGGATTCGGTGGTGATGGCCGGCGTCACGGTGGCAATCCCGCCTTCCGGCGACCTCAATCCCGGCAACCAGTCGATTAGTGGGCAGCGGGAAGACGCCAATGGATTTCTTGTGGACGGATCGGACGTCAAGGAGGAAATGAACGGGGGCACCAGCATCATCCCCAATTTGGATTCCATTTCCGAATTCCGCGTGCTGACGAACAATTTCGACGCCGAATTCGGCAACTACTCCGGCGGCATCGTGAACGTGGTGACCAAGAGCGGGTCGGACCAGATTCACGGCAACGCTTTCGAGTTTCTCCGCAACACCGATCTCGACTCGCGGAGCTATTTTTCGCCGGCGTTAGAGACCTATCAACAAAATCAATTCGGCGGCACGGTCGGCGGCCCCATCAAGAAAAACAAGGAGCTTTTCTTTTTCGGAGACTACCAGGGCACGCGAACAATCGAGGGCCTGGATACGGGGCTGGTGACCGTGCCATCCCAGGCTGATCTGACCGGCAATCTCAGCGATATGGCGAGTTCTTTTGCCAACATGACAGTGAATGGAGCGGGGTTAGCAGCGCAACTGCAGAATTCCCTTGGCTATCCGGTCTCGAACGGCGAGGCGTATTACGCATCGGGATGCACGAGCACGGGTACCCCGCCATGCGTGTTTCCTGGCGCCGTCATTCCCAAGAAAGCGTGGTCGGCCCCGGCGCTGGCCCTGCTGCAATACATTCCGGGGCCGAATGACGGGCCGACCACATTTAGCGGCTCGGAAGATGAGAGGGTGCGCGACGACAAGTTAGGCTTTCGCGTCGATAAGAATTCCATGTCCTGGGGCAATTTCTCGGCCTACTACTTTTTTGACGACTATTTCTTGAACAATCCCTTCCCGAGCGGGCAGGGCGGCGCAAGTGTGCCTGGTTTCAACGCCATTAACCACGGTCGCGCGCAACTCATCAGCCTGGGACACACCAAGACATTCGGCACGAACACGGTGAACGAAGCTCATTTCAGCTTCATGCGCACTTCCAACGTGGTGGGACAACCGGACGGCGGCTTGGGCCCGAGCTACGATTCGCAGGGTTTCGTGACCGGACGGGGCACAGCCGGCATCTACCCGCTGGACCCGGCGATCACGGGGGTCGAAAACATCGTGTTCCAGGGCCAATTCGTATTCGGCCTGCCGATCACCAACGTTAATCAGTCGAACAACACGTTCACGGGAAGCGACAGCCTTTCGAAGGTGGTGCGCAACCACACAATCAAAGTGGGAATCGACGTGAGCTTCGAGCAGGTGAACGTCAATCCCGACGCGGAGTTCAACGGAACGTTCATATTCGACGGCTACCAAACCGGAAGCAATTTCGCGGACTTCCTGATCGGAGCGCCAAACCAGTTCAACCAGCAGGACTCGCAGCACTACTATCCGCGCCACAGGTATCTGGGCTGGTACGGCCAGGATTCCTGGAGAATCAAGCCAAGTCTGACGCTCAACTACGGGTTACGCATCGAGCACATGGAGTTCTGGTTGGAGAAGTACGACCAGGTTCCGACCTTTCATCCGGGCGAGCAATCGGTGGTTTATCCCAACGCGTTTCCCGGGTTGGTTTATCCGACAGATCCCGGTATCCCGAACACGCTCGTCCCCTCGAAATTTCGATTCGCTCCGCGGATCGGTATGGCGTATTCGCCGGCCACAGCAACGGGCCTTCTGAGCGAGCTTTCCGGTGGACCGGGCAAAACCAGCATCCGTGCCGGCTACGGAATATTCAATACAGTGATCCAGGGCAATACGATTGGTGTGGACGAGCCGCAACCCCCCTACGGCCTGAGCGACACGGTCTACAACGGGTTGTTCGCGACGCCTTTCAATTTGGCCGACGGCACGCCCGGAATCACTCCGTATCCGCTAACGTTTCCGCCGCTCAATGCCCGGGCGAGCCATCCGAATACGAGCGTTCAGTTTGTCGGCGTCTACAATCCTCAATCGGGCATGACGGCGCCCGTGCCGTGGGACACATATCCTTATACGGAGAACTATTTCCTCTCCATTGAGCGGCAATTGCCGCGGCAGACGGTTTTGAGTCTGAGTTACCTGGGCTCCGAGAGTCATCATCAACTGCTCGTGTATTCCGCAAACCCGGGGAACCCCGCTCTTTGCCTCGCCCTGAACCAGCCCGGCGTTCTTGTTTCGGGAGAGTCCTGCGGACCGGGCGGCGAAAATAACGGGTACACACTTGCGGAGCCGTTTGCCTTCGGTGGAACCACCTATCCGGCGGGCACGACGCTTCAAGGCACGCGCCTCGGATTGAATCCGACTCTCGTCAACGACAACGTGCCCGGAAATTACTTCGGGAACGACGACTACATCGGGAGCATCGGAAACGCGAACTACAACGCGCTCGAGGTGAGCGTCAGGAGCTCCGGTCACGCTCAGCACGAACGGCGACAACTCCTTGCAGGGAAGCAGCCCGAACGGTGTGAACAACCGCTACCTCGACCTCCCGGATTTCACTGGAGAACCTCTGGACATCACCAACCCGCACAGCAACGGGTTGCAGTACTTCAACGCTCTCGCATTCGAAGACAATGCTCTCGGCACGATCGGGAACGCGCCGCGGCGCTACTTTTCAGGGCCCGGAGCGTTCAACACCGATCTGGCGGTGCTGCGGAACTTCAAAATCCGCGAAACCCAGAACTTGCAGTTCCGTGCAGAAGCGTTCAACGTTTTCAACCACACGCAATTCTTCGGTCCGGAAGCTGTGAACGGCGACGTGGACAACAAGCCGCTCTTTGGCAAGGTCGTGAACACCGCGGACCCAAGGTTGATACAGCTGGCGCTGAAATATACGTTCTGATCCGCAAGCGGTCTCCCTAGCGTCCGGCTACAGTCAGTCGGATTTGTGCGAATCGGCCGAACGCAGGCCTGCTCGCAAGCTTTCTAAGCATGCTTTCCCGATCAGTTCTCCCAGTTTCGTGTGCTTGCTGGCGCTTCTGTGATGTCCAATACCTCCCGAGGCGCCGCCATGACGGCACGGTCTGGGGCGCGGGAGCGATAAGCATGATCCGGGCCGACGGCAAGCGACAGATGTCTGTCGCGGTAAATCTCATGAGGTGGAACAAGCTGGATTCCTCGGGGAAGCCACAGCACCATCCCATCGATGAGGCGTTGCTAGCCCTATACCAGCTAGCGATGAGCGGTAGCGGAAACGCCGCGTAAATCGTGTCGAGACCTCTTCATCTGGGGACGGAGGCTCTCTCATCTTTTGGGGGGCCTGTATTTATCGTGCTGAGAAAACAGAGTCCCGATTTATCCCCTGAGATACGCCAGAATTGCGCGCAAGACTTCTTCCTTCGCCGCGGGAAGCGAAAGGCCTAGCGGACGCCGAAGCGCGGCGTTGTGAGCCAGCGAGTCGATCATGGTTGCGACAACAAACACGATCTTGTCCAGGTCGCGCGTCTTTTCAACTCGCGGGCTTTCGCGGCCGGAGCGAGCCGAAAAACCCCGTGGAGGCGTACGGAAAAATCTTGTGTTCCCGTAGGCCTGTGCGGGATTTCGCGGAAGATGACGCCGAACAATTCCGAATCCCTAGCGTGCGCGTCGACCATGGCGTTGATTACGGCCCGCATCAGCCCGCCAAGCGACAAATGCGCATGTTCGAGAATCGTCTCGTTCACCAGCCGGTCGATTTGCTCGATATGCTTCCGGTGTAAAGCAAAAAACAGCGCCCGTTTGTCGGGAAAATACTGGTACACCGAGCCAATGCTTACGCCCGCAACCTTGGCGACGCGATTTGTCGTGACGGCTCTGATGCCACTGTCCTTCACAATGCAATGAAGGAGAATTTGAGAATCTGCAAGAGCGACCATATGTATCATAAGAGCAGCGCCTATGCCGTGCGCCCGATTTGCGAAGAAGAAAAGAAGCCGAAGGAAGGCTTTCTCGCGCTCACGTCCGCCCCTGCGAGGCGCGCTCTTGAAGGGGCCCGCATCACTACGCTTACAAAACTATCCGGATGGACGGAAAGAGAACTGCTTGAACTGCACGGCATGGGACCCGGCACATTGCCCGTGCTTCGCAAAGCGTCAAAATCAGCGAAGCTATCGCTTTCCGAGAAAAGTAATTTGGATTAGGCACTACCCCGGCTACGGGGCATCGACTATGAGCGCAACGCTGAGGCGCGTCGAGGCCCTCTGAGTGGCACTGCCGACGAGAGTCACAGCGGATACAGTTTCAGCCAGTCGCAGATTTCTCCCGCAAGATCGTCGCTCTCAAATATGAATAGCTGCCGGCTGTGCCGGGGCGTGTTGATCACCGCTCGATAGTAGGAAAGCCCCGAGGGGCTTCCCGTGATCGTGAGTGTCCAGTTCTCGTCTTCGGGCGGCTCCCCTAGACGCTTTCGTATCGCAGACTCGACGTTTGCACTGTTTCTCGGATCCACGTCTTCCATGACGATGGCTAAGCCGCTCATTTTCTGCACCTCGCTCGTGCGCTGGTCCCGGAGGGGGCACAACATCTGCCACTCACCCGATGCGAGTTGCAGTGACGTACGTCACAAGGCCGAGCGAAATCTGTTGAAATGCGCGAGCAGCCGCAGCTTAAGAAGGGGCGGGGGGCCACAAGCCCCGCCGTCTGAAGGGGTCGCATGATAGATGGCGGATTTCGCTCCGAGTTGGCGGTCATCTTTGCAGTCAGATCTGAGAGGCTCGGCGCTCGACATCGGAACACTTCTCCTCAAAGGCAGTCAAATCGGATATTCGCGCGCCTAGACCCCAGTCTGTTCACCGGGCTCGATCAGCCGCCAGGCCGTTTCCACAAGCTTGGGAATCGCGTCCGTTCTCACGACCAGGGCATCTATCCGCGCCTCCTGGGCAGCTCTCCCCAGGTCCGTATCGGCGTAGAGCGTGAGCAGCATCACGCGCACACGCGGCAACGTGCGCTTCAGCACCACGGCAGCCGTAAAACCGTCCATGACCGGCATCCGTACGTGAAGGATCACAAGGTCGGCGGCGAAGGCCCTCGCATCTCGAACCGCATTCCGGCCGTTTTCTACTTCACCGACAAATTTCAAATCTACCCGCGGCCTTCAGCAGGCTGCAAACGGCAGCGCGCATCATCGGGTTGTTGTCGGCTACGACGACTCTCTTTACGCTCGTTCCTGGCTACCCGACCCTCCGACCTTGGGTATCCGAAGATTTATCTACCTGAGTACGGTGCAACAATGGCGTGTCAGCAGGCATGGATCCGAATTCCGGGGACAGCTTGCAGAAGAGAGGTCTCTTGGGCGTTGGAACCAGCGGGTTGACGATCTAGACGGTCAACTCGTGATCCTGGCCAATCATCCCGAATGAGTTCGAGCATCCAGGACCGATAACATGCTGAGTCTTCATTAAGGGATCTAAAGCACCTTGTCGCATAATCTCTCGTTAGCTCGACTTGACCGGCACGTCGCAAAATCCTTCCCAACGCATACAGAGCCACCAAATCATCCGGGTTAGCCGCAAATGGTCGCTCGCAGTAATCCTTAGCTAGTTCTGGATCGCATACGGAATCACAGATCACTGCTGCATGGTGAGAAAGAATGCGAATCCAAGACGTTTTAGCCTCTCGGGCCTTCTCGTATTCTCCCGCTTCTGAGAGTTCCGAACTGCGTTTGATAACGAGTTTTAGTGATTTAAGGTCAGTTATTACGCTTCCGGAATAACACCACAATGCAAGCCGCCGCCATCTACTAAACCGTATAAAGACTGATGGCCTGTCCGTAGAAATGCGAATTGCAGTTCGCTCGATCCGCGTGATAGCTAGCTACCAGAGCCGCAATTCCGGTCGGAAGCCGTCACCCCCGAATCGACCGAACTGCGCTCTAGCTGGGGTGCGATGATCCACCAGACACCGACCTCGGCTCAAGGGGCGTCTGTCCCGATACTTACGATCTGAGGATATCTCGGGCCGCTCGGGCCGGGTCGGCGAGATTCCGAGGCGGGCGCCCTTCTCCGTTGACTCCCACAGACTTTAGCCTCCGCATGAGCGAAGTACGAAGCCTCCGTCGAATCGTCGCGCAGCAGGATTCGCAGAGGCCGCAACTCCCATATAAGACGTCCCGCTTCTCGCATCGTAGGCACCCGTGGTCATCGAAGTAATACCGCATCTTTGTGAGATGGATGTGGGGAAGAATCATCCGAATCTGCAGCGAAACGTCTTTCGGGAGGAACCACGCCTGAAGGAAAATTTCGTCATCACTGGGCTCTTCTTTGGGGTGGCTTGCGATCCGCTTCGTCATTCGTTCTATCTCCTCGGGTGAAATCGACGATAGATGGCCTGAAGATTTGTCGGCGCCACATGCGCGTAGACCTGTGTCGTTATCAAAGAGGAATGTCCCAAAAGTTCTTGAATGTGTCGGATGTCCGCGCCCTGATGCAAGAGGTGGGTCGCAAAAGAGTGGCGGATCATGTGGGGCGTGACCCTTCCGAGACCGGCCTTTTGCGACGCGTAAAGAAGAACTCGCGACACTGCGGGTGTTCGCAAGTGACGCTTCTGAGGTTCGGACTTCAGCCGCCATCCCGGAACCAGTCTCTTGAATCTCTTCCACGCTCGAGATCGGGTCAGTTTCTTTCCGAGATACGTCGTCGTTTTGTGCGCGTGGACTTTCCCTTTTGAATAGTCCTTCCAATGCGCTGTCCATATGTCGCCGGACCGATGCACGCATCCCTTTTGTCTCGGTGGGTAGGGCTGAAACAAAGGGCCTCTTCTTCGAGTCCGGAGGTGTGCGCTTATTAGCCGTCTCGCCCGCGGCCCAAAAAAAACCGTCCGCTCTTTGCCTTTTCCGCGCACGAGTATGGTCCCTCGGGAGAAGTCGATATCTTCAGCGCGAATACCAACTAATTCACCGACACGGCATCCCGTGGAGTACAACAGTTCAATCATGGCCTTGTTCCGGAGGCTTCCCGCGGCCTCGACCAGGCGACCTATGTCCGCGAGACCGATTACGCGGGGCAGTACGCGCTTCATATTGCGTCGCCCGTGAATGAGTCTCGGTGCCACGCGATCTACAACACCGCCCATATAAAGGAAGTCGAAGAATCGTCGCAATGCATAGAGATGCCGGTTATAGCCGTCCACGGAGAGATTGCGCTTCATCGCCTCGATCAAGAAATAGCGCACGTCCATGTGAGTGACGGTCTGGACTGGACGCTCCCCCAAAAAATGGCAGAACGAACGTGCAACCTTTGTGTATGCCTGATGTGCGCTTCGCGAGAAGCGTTGAGCGATAATCCACTCGCTGAATTTCTCAGCTAATTCTGAATTGCTTCGATTAATGATAGGCAGCGGTGAGCGCAGTAAAGGCGTTGTGGGCGGATACCAGTGAGATTCGGCAACATCCACGGTTGAAATTCCTCCGGGGAGACCTCAACGAAAAGTCGCGATTATGCTCTAAACCTCGGCGCATCCCTCTCGTGGATGGCGGCCAGTTCCGTCCAATTTCGTTAACTTTGAGGCGCATGATACGCCTCACGTCGGCCCTCCGTCCACCTCGTGAACGCGAATTGTAAGGAGGCGGCACATTTTCATCATTTCGCTGTGAGCGTAATCCCTAGGTTGCGTTTCTTCAGGAACTCCTTCGCATCGGCCAATTCCATACTCAAGTAGAAAACAAATTCCAGGACCGCTTCTCGCGTCGTCTCGCCTCCGCAGACTTCGCGTAGTCCTCGACTAATGTTCTCTCGACTGAAACTGTCTATTTCTCTAGCCAATGGCACAATCGGCCCGACGCCCCGGCGCTGGAGATCGTGGATCTGAAACGAATCGGCTTCGTCAAGTCTCGAAACGATATTCGGCATTTGTTCATCCTTTCGGTCACCGATAGTGGGCTTCAATACATAAGATGTACATCCGTAGTTATACGCATCGAGAGCACGGAAGTGCGCGAACTCCGAAACTGTGGTTTACAATTACTCTAAATGGTTCTCAGGGAAGCTGCTGTGACCCAAGAAGATTACGAGAAGTACTTAGTGAATCAACTTCTTTCGGCCGCGATTTCTTTTTGTGAAATCGCGAAGACTAGCGACGATCCCGTCTTCATCCGAGAATGTCTCGCGAACGCGGAGAAAGCTCTCGCTGAAGCGGTTTCCGCCAGCAACGCCCGAGCGCCGAATCGATGCAAGATATTTACGACGCGCTCGGCGCGTGCACAACACCTCATCAAGAAACTGCGGGCACGGGTCGACGCTGCTACTTCGTAAGATCATGTTTTGCGAAGGCGGGCCCGGTTCGGGCGGAGATTAGATAGTGTATTATGTCGATTGCGAGAGGGAGTGTGTGACGCGCATTTTGATAGCGGACGACAACCAACGCATTCGAGGCCTAATTCGAGACGCTTTGGTTGCGGTTGAGGGATTTGAAGTCTGTGGGGAGGCATGCGACGCCCCCTCCGCTGTCGAGCGAGTAAAAGAGCTAATGCCTGATGTTTTGGTTCTGGACCTGTCAATGCCGAAGATGGGCGGGGTTGAAGCAGCGCCGACCCTAAAGCAGCTGAACCCCCGAATGCCGATAATCGCGTTCACGGTGTTCGCTGAATCAGCGGGCAGTTCGCTCGCGCGAGCTGTTGGCATCGACCTCGTAATTACGAAAGTGGATGGTCTTGGGAAATTGATCGAGGGCATCCGCTCGCTCGCCCCCTGGGGGATTCCGAAGACCTCACGCATCCGCCGCATCGTCGACGAGGCGCGCGATCTCGCCCCATTGTTTTTCGGTCCGCCTAGCGATATGGCACGATAGCGCGGCGCCGAAGCATGACGGGCCGATGGAGGCGATTGCAGCGCCAATGTCGTCAGTTACAGGAATGCCTCGCGCGCCACAACGTGCGCATGCATTGTGCCTCGGCCTCGATTAAGGGCTGATGGCCAGTATGGGCCTCACAGGCGGGCCTGATCGCCATCACCATGCTGCGGCGAGGTGAAGTGAGGCAATGACTGTGGCTACCCAATAGCACGGATTTGGCTCGCCGGCCGCACGTTTTCGTGTGTAAATCCAAAGTTGCCGCCGCCCATTGATGTTAGCGCGACATGCGCCCGCGCCTATCGTTGGTAGCGCAGCGCCGGCCCTCTACTGCGCCTTCAGCGCGCCCGTGTCGCAGACAGTCTTGCGGCCGACGAGAGTGAGGACGGATTCGGTCTTCGGAAGATCGGAGAGCGGGGCGCTGAAAATGTCCTGGGAGAGGACGGCGAGGTCGGCGAGCTTGCCGGGCTCGAGGCTGCCTTTCTCTTTCTCCGCGAATTCAGCGTAGGCGGCGGTGAGCGTGTAGGCGACGTCGGAAGCAATCACGCGTGAGCGATTGCTGCCGGGTGTGGTGCCGATGGGCCGGTTCGGGTGCGTGGCGGCGAGCATGATGTTGAGGTACGGATTCATGGGGCCATCCGAGCCGAGCGCAACGGGAATCCCCGCGGCCATCGGCGAGCGCAGCGGCTGCGCCTTCTGCTCCACGTCTCCGGGTTCCAGTCCGCCGCGCACATGCTCGACGCGATGCAATCGACGGGCGGCGCGAAATTCTGGAACGGCAGGCGCGTTCGCTTCGAGCATGGCGACGGCCTCTTCCCCGATCTCATCCCGCGCGCGAAGGCGATGGGCATCGTCGTCGTGTAGCGGTTGGCGAGCGATTCGCGCAGCATCGATTTCATTTCACTTTCCGGGAACGTGATCGGCAGGTCGTGGAAATTCGTGTCGAAGGACGTCCCGGGGCGTAGGGGGTGGCTTCTCGATCCCGACCTGCGACCGGGAAACATCGCTGGGCCTCTTGGACGCCCGTTACCTTCTCTGAGATTCCTTGAGCCCCTCTAAACGTCTGAATACATTGGACGTTATGCTGAGACAATAGGCTCGTAGCCATACGACGTAATGATTCATGATTTCACCGCATAATATACTTGCAATCGAACAGCACAATAAACTTGCATTCATACAAGCAGGTCATGCCCACGCCGAGCGAAAAAACCAGCTGAATCTCACGGTGCGCTCATTGAACCGCAGCAAGAGGAAGTCTCGGTCGGAAGACCTCAGCCGCGTCAATCGCAAATGCTGCTCGGCAGAGTGAGAGTCACGTGCAAATCGGTTGCTCTCCCATCTGAGCTATGGGCCCGCGGTAACTCAATGATTCTTATGGATTGCCCCATCCCTCCTGTTCTTTCGGCAGGCAGTCACGTATTTCAGGCGTTTGGTCTTGCCACCGAGCGAGCCGCAAACAGGAAACATTCAGGGATGGGCCGGAGGGACGGACGACTTATCGCCGGTTGCCGCAAAAACACGCTTGCAGCGGAACAGGCGGCCGATGCGACGGGTTACCGTAGTCGAATTTTGGGTCCCCGCCTGAATCGAAAGTCGTTCTGTACGACACGCCGCCTGACTCGCAATGGAAATGGGGTTGATTTTGTGATCGCAGTCACACCAAGCGGTGACCACTGGCACGTGCATGCAAAGGGCGCTTGTGCGAGATTGGAGGCGGAGACGCTAATGAGGAAGGACACCAAGATGGCGAGAGGGATACTGTTTGGCGAGGAAAATGTCGATCCGCTCGGACACCTGAGTGCCTATTACCCTTTTCCCGCACGTCTGGACCAGCACTATGTGGAGAGACTCAAAGCGTCGAGACTTGCGAAACTGCTTCGGGACGGGACGATTCTGTTTCAAGAGGGGCAGAACTCAACTGGCATCTATGTCGTATTGGAGGGGCGCGCCAAGCTGTCCGTCAATTCCGCGCAAGGGAAGACGATCGTGCTTGGGTTCTTTGGTCCTGGCACCGTCCTCGGACTCGCGGCCGCAGTCTTGGGACGTAGGCACGCAGCAACTGCAGAAATAGTAAAGCCGACCAGAGTTCTGTTCGTATCTCGCGAGGAGCTCATCAAGAAAATCCACGGGAGCGCGACGGTGGCCCGGCACGCGGCAGAGTTCGCGAGCGAAGCGTGCTTTTTCATTCTAAGTAAGATGAAAGCAATCGATCTGTCGGAGTGCGCCGGACAAAGGCTCGCGCGTTGTCTCCTCGGACTTCTAGCTGGCAACTCGAACTCAAGCGAAGCGGTACCGGTTAACTTGGATCTGAGCCAGGAAACCATCGCGCAGATGGTCGGACTGTCACGGGAAACTGTAAGTCGGCTCCTGTCGCGGTTTCGGAAAAAGGGCATCGTCAAGTGGACGCGTGAGGGACTCTTTGTTCAGGATCGGAAAGCCCTGGACAAACTGGCGGACTGGGAGGGAGCGTCCGGGTATTCCACAGGAAGTGATATCTGGGGCGCCGCCACTTTTGCCAGGTGACCAGTTCGTTCGAGGAGTTCGGATGACACCCGGTAACCCAACTCAACAAGGAAGTTGAGCAGGAAAGTCAGTTGTGGAATCGCATCGTTAGCTTAGCGATGTTGATTCGGGGCCCGCACTGCCGGCCTTACATTGCGGTCGGCTGGCAGCGGCTTGCTGACGGCCGGGCTGGCAGGCCTACCATGATTCTGGGCCGCATACTGCCCGCGAATCGCACTGTATTTCTGCGCATGCTGCACCTGGCTGGTCATGCGCGGAGCGGTGGGTTCGTGCCACGCCGCCCCTTCGGTTGGCCTCGGCCTTACCTGGATGCCTTTCGCTCCGCCATGATAGCTTGTGCGCGGCGCGCTCCCTGCGCGATTGCCGGCGTTGTAGCTATATACGTTGTGCACGGTCCTGACGTTTATGTTGTTGTACACGCGGTTGTAGAAGAAGTGGCCTCCATTCCAATAGCCGCCCTCGTAACCGAGGCCGACGTAGCCGAAGCCGTAGTTGATGCCTCCGTAAAATCCGATGTGCAGACCCCAGTGGCCGGGATAGAACAGGTAGCGGCCGCCGTAGAATCCCCAATAGCCGGGCGTCCAGAGAGCGCTCGCGTAGGGAGGCTCAACCCAGGCGCCCGGCACCCAATAGTAGCCGGTTGGGGACCACGCCCAATAGCCAGGTGTCCAAATGTATCCGTCTGCGGGAGGTGGCGGCTGTTGATAGGTGGGCAGCGGCGGCGGTGGTTGCGGCGCCGTTGCGGTGGACTGCTCCGAATAGTTCGCGTCATCTGGACCTTCGGGAGCGCCGGCCTGCCCGGGAGGCGGCGCGGTCTCGGTCGTGTACGAAGGTCCCGCCGGTGCCATGTTTGCCGCTGCAGGGTCTTGCCCCTGATCCTGCGCACCGACTGCACTGACAGTTGGAGTGTGGTGACAGACTGCCACGCAGAAAGCTGCCGCCACCGCAAACGAAACCCACGGCAGCAATTTAGGAAGGCGGTTCATAAATTCCTCCACTCAACGGCCATTATCGGGCATTTCCGTTTTAACTACCTCAGATGCACACCTTTATACATCCGAGGAACTTCCGAGTGAAACCAATTTGTTTTTCTTTGCAGCCTGGACATCGCACAAGCGGACCGTCCGACGTCGAGTCATGGCAGCCTCGGGTAGGTGGATTGGTATCGGCGGCTCTTCACAGTACAAACGAAGCGAGTCGTGGCGGAACGCGCACAAGAATCAAGAAGAGAGGTAGATCGAATAATCCCATTTAGCTGGCCAGAGTCCCTCGGTTCGACTGGACATGTCCACGGCGAGAAAGAGTGGTTGTTCCACCGCTTAGCAGCCATGAGCGCGCTAATTTATTCAGCGAATCCGATAGCCTCGCGATGAAGTTTTCGATGGCTACGATTGTTCGAGAACGGATCAGCTACTCTCGTGGCTGGAACTTAATTCGACCAAACGGGTACCAATGCCGCCAGATTTGCAACAGCATCTCTTTTCGCAACGTATCCGTCAATTCCAGCCTCGCGCACTTCGTTCGTCATCTGGTCCAGGTCATGCATTGTCAGGATTACGATTTTGGTTTTTAGAGATAGGCGTTTTATCTCTTTCGCAGCACCGAGCCCGTTCATCAGGGGCATAGTGATATCCAAAATAACTACGTCAGGCTGAAGTCGTTGGAACTGTTCCACCGCTCGCTTTCCGTCGGCCGCTTCGCCGCATACGATTAACCCCGATTTCTGGCTGAATAACTGGCAAACGGCGTGACGGATCAATTCGTGATCATCTGCAATCAGGATTCGGACTTCTTCTTCACGTGTCGGCATTTCACAGCGAGCACTAGGGCTTCGGGCTTCTGTACGAAGCGTGCTGACGATCACGCGACCGCAGATCCTTCCCCTAAAGGACGCCACCTGGGAAAAGGACGCCACCGGGGAAACTTCGAACGGCTTTGTTTGAGATATATGCTCGCAGCAGCCAACTGCTGTTTGGCAAGCCCAAATTCCGGGAGAGATTCGTCCCGTTGCCGTTGCGTTTTGAGCGCATTGGCCCTCGCAAGATGTGCCCGTCCGAAGTTCGACAAACCGCCGGGAATAGAAGTGTGATCGGCACACGCAAGCGCTTCCGGTATTCGATCTGATCTAAGCAGAATTCCCGAATCGAGAAACGAGAGACCCACCCTCGCATTGTCGCCGGAGCTAGGCGGGTTGGTACGGAGAGGAGGATTTGGCCGACTAGACCCAGTCTGATGTCGAATACGGGCCGGTCGGTTTCTGACAAGAAAATTACAAGGAGAGACTTGACAAAGAGTACTGATTCAGTCCAGTATCAGCGCGTCAGTTGTAACTGAGTTGCAAGTAAATTTGCAACTGGGAAGTTGGTGAGACAAATGGCTTCGCGTGCCCTACTTGCGAACAGTTCGCAGCTGGGAAGAACAGGCAAATCCGGGTCGATAACCCGCTCTTCGCTGATCGACGCGCTTACTTTGCTCCGGGTACGCATCACCCGTCAAAGACGATTGCTCGTTTCCATCATCCAAGATTCGCCGAAGCACCTGGATGCGACCGCTCTGCTAGCGCTCGCGAAAGAGCATGATCCAGACATCAATCTCGCCACCGTGTACCGAACGCTGGGGCTATTGAAAACTCGCGGGCTGATTGACGAACTCGATCTGATGCACCTCGAGGGCGAGAAGCATTACTACGAGGCGAAAACTAGCAGCGATCATTGCCACATTGCCTGCTTCAATTGCGGCGCGATCGTGGAATACGCAAGCCCGTTATTCGAGAAACTGAAGAAGAGAATCGCTGCCGACAGCGGCTTTCGGATTCGCGTGGCGCGATTGGAGTTGGGCGGGCTTTGCAAGCGGTGCAGCAAAGCGAGTGATTGATTTTTATTTGAGTTTAGTTGCGAACAGTTCGCAACTAGCAACACAGTACAAAAAAACGGTCCCCGCGACGAAACCTTTTGGCGAAGGGTCGCGAGGACCGCAAATCGACAGCCCGAATGGACTGGTGATTTCCCGCATTATAGGAGAACCAGCCACGGGTTTACAGGAGGATTCACCTTGGCTGGAACCATTCGTCGTTCTAATTCATGCACAAATACAGGGAAGTGCACCGCGTGCCAACTCTGCAGCCGAATGGCCCTGGCCGAGACCAAGCATCCTCGCCCCGTTGAAACAAAGTCTCTATCGGGCGAGCAAGTAACGGCGGTCGGTAGTCGCCAGAAGGGAAACTGGCCCGTCACATACAAATGGGTCGCCGTGGGTACGCTCGTTGCTTACACGGCTCTGGGGGGCCAGAAGGTCACCTTGGCTCAGGTCCGGCAAGCGCCTAGCGGTAGAAAGGCGGATCCAGCGCAACCACAAGTTCCCGCGCCCGTTCACCACTTCGAAGTCCCCGCCGGTCAGTTGAAGGACGTCTTGCCGGCTTTCGAAAACGCTAGCGGACTACACGTCGTGTTAGCGAACGCCGCGATCGGCGGGGTGCAATCGCCGGGTGTCACTGGCGATTACACGAACGAGCAAGCCTTTGCGCATCTGCTCGAAGGCACTCGCCTGAGCTACCGCGTCACGAGTCCAGGAGTGGCAACTGTGGATCTTTCCTCGATTTCACAATCGATCACTGTGAATGCTCACTACGGCGAAGACCCCTATGCGGACCCGAACGCGCCCTATAAGGCGGACCGGCTCTCTTCGAGCAAGTTCACTGAGCCGATCCTGAACACGCCCAGAACGGAGACGGTTCTTACTCAGGAGGCGCTAGAAGACAAGAATGCGACGGCCCTTCGTGACGTACTGCGGTCGACGGCGGGGATCACTTTGGGATCCGGCGAAGGCGGCAATGCTTTTGGTGACCGCTTCTTCATCCGCGGCTATGACGCGCGCAACGACGTGTTCGTCGACGGCGTGCGGGACCCGGGTGTCAGCATTCGGGAGAATTTCGATGACGAGCAGGTGGAGATCCTGCGCGGACCAGCCTCCTCCTTTGCAGGCCGGGGCACCACGGGCGGCGCGCTGAACATCGTTACGAAGGAAGCCCTAAACACGGACTTCTATCACTTCGAGAGCGAAGGCGGTTTCAACGACTCCCTCAAGCGGGGCACCGCTGACATCAATAAGGCAGTCAACCCGGTGTTCGACGTGCGTTTCAATGGCATGGTTCAGTATGCCGATGTCGCCGGGCGCGACTTCACGACCGATAACCGGTGGGCCGTCGCCGGGGCCGCCGCTTATCATCCGACCGATAACTTTAAGCTGACTGCCAACTACTCGCACACAGATATGTGGGGACTCCCGGACTTTGGGGTGCCGAGCAACGAGGTCACGCGCGAGCCTGTCACCGAAAGCGGCGTCCCGCGTGACACCTACTATGGCACGGTCAATCGAGACTTCACGAAGGCGACGCAGGATATTGGGACTCTCGACGCCGAATGGGAGCTTGGTGATCACATAACGCTCGAGAACAAGTTCCGGGCGAGCCATTCCCTGTTGAATTACATCGGCACGATCCCGGAGAATCCAAGCTGCACCGGCGCCACAGCGCCTTATTGCTCGACGCTAACCTACTTCTCCGGGTACGTTCAGTTAAACGCACAAAGCCGGTACGAACCGGTGGACGTCGTCAACGAGCAGCCCGAGGCCACGTTCAGGTTTGACACGGGCGAAATCCGTCATACGGCGGTGGTCGGAGGAGAGTTCTCTGACGAGAAGATCAGTATTCAAGGTTACAGCGGCTTAACCTCCGAACTGACCACCGGGCCGGTCATTATCACTTCGACGGGAGCACCCATCGTCAGCGTCTACGACCCGCCACATTACTTTTATGGCGCTGCGCCGATTCAGCTGGCCGGCAACCCATTGCGCTATAGCGTGGATACCAAGGCCGGTTACGTGCTGGACACGGCGGACTACCACAACTTCATCATCCTCAACGCCGGTATCCGATACGACGACTACCACATCAGGGCGGCCAACAACACGAGCGCAAGCTCAGCGAACGATGGGATCACCAGTTATAACGTTGGGCTGGTCGTCAAGCCGGTGAGGATTGGCAGCATTTACTTTGCCTACGCGACGGCAGCTGATCCGGTCGGCGATGAACTCGACGCCACCTCCAGCTCCTATGGCGGTCTAGCGGCAACGCAGACGGTGATCTTCGGTCCGCAGAAGAGCCGGTCCTATGAAGTCGGCACGAAGTGGGAGCTTCTCAGTCGGCACCTACTCGTTAGCGCGGCTCTGTTCGAGACCGATGTGACCAACGCCCGTGAAACTGCGCCGGCCGGCTTGCCCGGTTACACCAGCGGCCAGATTGTCGCGGGCGCAGCTTACCGCGTGCGGGGGGTCGACTTCGAGGCTGCCGGGAAGCTCACAGACAAATGGAGCGTGCTGGCTGGCTTCGTGGTGATGGATCCCAAGGTCGTCAAGTCGATTGTGCCGACCAACGTTGGTCTGCACCTGGCCAACATTGCGCCGCAGTCTTTCAACCTTTTGACCAAATACCAAATCACCCGATGGTTGGAGCTGGGCGGGCAGAGCGTCTACTCCTCAAAGATCGAGGGAGGTTCGCTGCTCGCTGCGAACGGCGGTATTGCCTATCCCGGCGCTCCGAACCCGACCTTCCTACCCTCATACTGGCGGTTCGATCTCTTCGCCGAGACCAGGATCAACTCTTTCACCAGGCTGAGACTCTATGGTCAGAACCTTTCTAACAAAACTTACTATGACTCCCTATACCAGAGCGCGCAGCCGTTCATCAAAGTCGCTCCGAGCCGCGCCGTCTATGTAAGCCTGATTCTTAACCTAAATAACAGGTGAACTACGCATGCTGATCTGCATCCCCGATGTCCTGAGCAAAACTGATGTGGAGGATTTCCGCCGCATCATGGCCGCCGAAGGCTGGGAGGACGGCCGCTCGACGGCCGGAGCCCAATCGGCAGAGGTGAAGAAGAACGAACAGTTGCCGCCCGACGGCAAGACCTCGCGGCAATTGGGCGACCGCATTCTACGTGCGCTCTCCGCCAACGCGCCTTTCATCTCGGCCGCGGTACCGCTTCATGTTTTCCCGCCCCTCTTCAACCGCTACGAACCGGGACAATTCTTTGGCGAGCATGTCGACAACTCTATCCGGGGCGACCGCCTCACGGGCCTGCGCATCCGCACCGATCTTTCGGTCACCCTATTTTTGTCGGAGCCTGAGGAGTACGATGGCGGCGAACTCGTAATCGATGATTACTATGGCTCTCAGCGAGTCAAGCTGCCAGCGGGCCATCTCGTCCTGTATCCCTCAAGTAGTCTGCACCGAGTCACGCCAGTCACAAGGGGGGCGCGCATCTGCTCCTTTTTCTGGATGCAGAGCATGATCAAGGACCCCCTGGCGCGGCGGATGACCTTCGACATGGACAATACAATTCAGGCTCTAGTCCGTCGGCTCGGCCCGAACGATTCCGAAGTCCGAAAAATCACGAACATCTACCACAACCTCGTCCGGTACTGGGCGCAGTTATGACAGGATTTGTCCCCGATGAAGCAGAGAGCTAGGTTCGCGATCTTCGAAGAAAGACCTACAGGGATAAGTCTGCAACCTCTATTTCTTGTCGGCTGCGGCTTTGCGGTGGTGCTCTTTGCTGCTTGGAGGCTACTTGCGAGTTTGGGGAATCCGAGTGCTGTCGCCGACCATACGAGCCAGTCAGCCGCGATCCTGGACATCGGAATCCTGGTGTTCCGCGAAGGCTTGGAGTGCGTTTTGGTCCTCGCGGCGATCGGAGCGGGCGTAGCTGACAAACGGCAGTCCTCGAAAAAGCCGATAGCTTTCGGCGCTGCACTCGGCTTCCTTGCGACGCTTACGACCTGGATCGTCACCGGGCACGTTCTGACGGATTTGGGCAGGAATGTATCGGCGCTCGGGCTGCAGGCCGCGACTGGCCTGCTTGCTGTCGTCGTTTTGTTGGTTGTGATGAACTGGTTCTTCCACAAGTTCTACTGGACGGGTTGGATCTCTTATCACAACCGGAGAAAGCAGAATCTCTTGGCCGCCGCTGCTGGGGAACGGCCGTCCGGGACGCGACTCTTCTGGGGAATGGTACTCTTGGGGCTTACATCCTTTTATCGTGAGGGCTTCGAGGTCGTTCTGTTCCTCCAAAGCTATCGTCTCCGCATTGGAACGGGTCCCGTTTTGTGGGGCGTATCCGTCGGGATGGCTCTGTCAGCTCTCGTCGCCGTTCTCACGTTCGTGGCTCACCGTCGTTTGCCCTATCGAAAAATGCTGGTGCTTACTGGAATTCTCCTGGGCGTGGTTCTGGTCGTGATGGTCGGCGAGCAGGCGCAAGAAATGCAGCTCGCGCACTGGCTCCCGACGACTCAGATTCCCGGACTTTCCTTTCCTGACTGGGCCGGACTTTGGTTGTCGAGTTTTCCGACTGTGGAAACTCTGGCTGCTCAGGCGCTCGCCGCAATTCTCGTGATTGGATCGTACGCAATCGCGAATCATCGGCGGCATAGAGAGGTGCCCGGCGAGAACGATAAGTGCGTGCGGCTCGCTTCGCACAAAGGAGAAATGGAATGCTGGACCCAAGAAAAATACTCGCGTCGCGGCCAGGCTTCGGATGTGTCTGCGAATGCTCATGCGGAACGATTCATGTTGCGGTTGGGCCGGTGGACCTAAAATTCAATCGCGAAAGCTTTCTCGACGTCTGCGAGATGCTTCGAGAGGCGGTTGGGCAGCTCGGTCCGCTCTCCTCGAACGATGCGTCGCAGAAACACGTGGCGCTGGATAGTTCGCGCCTCCATTCAAACTGAGGGACCCGATCCATGGAACTCGATTGTCACAGTTTAAGTCCTGCCGACGTGGAGGAGATCGATGCACAGGCTTCGGTCTGCATGAAGGAAGGGATCCGGTTGATGGACGACGCCCGGCCAGAAGCAATCGGAGCCGCGCTACAACGTTTTAACCGCGCACTGGAGCTACGCCGACGCCTGCCCATCAAAAGGTTTCCGCTGCTTCGATATGGTCTTGCCGCCTGTTGGCTGAATCGTGGAGACGCCTTGATGCGCCTGGAAGCCTCGGAGCACACCCGGCTAGCGCTTCGGTCATACGACGAGGCACTCGCGCTCCTTCGCGATCTGCCTTTGCACGAGGACGCGCGATTCCCGAGACGATTGGCCATTGCACATCAGAATCGTGGTCTGGCTCTGCTATCACAAGACAACCCCGCTTTCATCGAGGCCGTACGGGAGTTCTCAAAAGCGATTGAAATCCTCGAACACAAAAATGCCGCCGAGATCACGGATCGAGTGTATCTGTTGTCTGCAATGTGGATCAATCTGGCCAATGCCGAAGTGGCCGAACTAAATACACGAAGCGAGAAACGCGCCGCGGAAGCAGCCCGTCGTGTTCTTACACTGGTTGCCGGCCTTGAGAGCAATGACGAGCACATCGCGGAGGTGGGGATCAAGGCGCGCCATGTTCTCTGCCAGACAATGGCACGGGATTTATCGCGGATCACCGATGCGGACCCGCGCATCCCCAGCGATGTCCACGATGCAACCGATGCGGCGGATGACGGTCTCGCTCTCGCCCGTCTGTGGGAACAGAAGGGAGTGGATCGTTTTCGAAAAATCGCTCATGACTTATTTCGGTTTGGAATGCGGGTCTACGCAAGATATCAACCGCAGTTTCTCGCCGAATTCGTTTTGGAGAATATGGATCCGACTCTGTCTTCACCCAGTTACGTCGAGAGTGAAGAAATGCGTTCAGCCGCTCGGGAAGCCAACGAACTCGTTTGGGATTCGGAGGTTGACTCCGGCAACTCGCCGCAGGTTCCGAAGGCATTTTCGTAGTCATCTTGTTAATCGCTTGATCTTCCGCATCTTCTTTCACGGACCGGGCCTTCCGGGTATCCCCGTTTTTGCCAACCCGGCAAGGCTCGGCGCGGGATGTTCTGAGGGATGCTCTTTTTCACAGGTCATCTCCCATTTCACATCCATGGAGGAAACAGTTCCTTCGCATGATTCCGTCTTCGATGCCTTGGGCTCGCGCGATCGTATATTTCACCGGTGCATAATCCCAGAAACTGATCGCTTTCTGAAGTAAGCAAACATATAAAAAGCATAAATGCATCGGCTGCGTCTGAACCCGATACTGATAATCTTGCACTAGCATTGGTTGCGGCTGTTCGAGTTGCCGTCCATCGGAGGAATCGCCGATTTGGGGAACGTTGGCTTCACGCACCAATTCCCGCCAGTCGAAATCGCCGCAAAGCTTGGCGTTTCTCTCGGGATTGGTTTACTCGTGGGTCTAGAACGAGAATGGGCTCACAAGGATCTCGGAGTTCGGACTTTTGCGATAAGTGCGCTTCTCGGAATGGTTACGTGGCTTCTGGGACCTTCCTTTGCGCTGGTCTCGATGGCTGGCGTGATCGTTGTGATCGTATACGTAAACTGGAGGGCCTTTTCGTCCGGAGGTACTCTTGAGGCCACAACGTCCATCGCGCTTCTCGTGACCTTCGCCTTAGGCGTTTTGGTGGGACAGGGCCACATCTTCACGCCCGTGGCATCTGCGGTCATTTTGACGGCGCTCTTGGCCTGGAAAGGGGAACTCCGACGTTTTGCCGGAGGTCTGAGGCCTGAAGAGATTCGAAGCGCAGTGCTCCTCGGGCTCGTTGGATTCGTCATCTACCCGATTGTGCCCAATCGATACGTCGATCCGTGGAATTTGTTTAATCCGAGGGATGCGTGGATCATTGTCGTAGTGATTGCGAGCATTGGTTTTGTTAACTATGTTTTACTCAAGGCATATGGAACAAAAGGGATCTACTTCAGTGCGTTTCTCGGTGGTCTTGTTAACAGTACCGCAGCCGCAGCGGAACTGGCCGGCCCACTCGCTACAGAGACAGCCTCCGTAGACGTTTCGGTTGCAGCCCTGCTGCTGACGACCGTAGCGATGTTCGTGCGGAATTTGGTGATCCTCGGATTATTCGCGCCCGCGGCTGCCGGCACCGCCGCCGTTCCGGTTCTCGCGATGGGAATCGTTGCGATTATTTTTGTACAGCGGGCATGGCGTCGGTCAGAGAGGGCCGCCGTTGAGATGCAACTCGAATCGCCTGTTTCTGTCAGGCATGTCGCGAGCTTTGCTGTATTGTTCATTTCGATCCAGATTGCTTCAACCTTAACGGCGCGTTACTTCGGTCGGCTTGGCTTTGTCGGTATCAGCGTATTGGGAGGTCTCGTTAGTAGCGCAAGTACATCTGCAACTGCGGCAAAGATGGTCGCCCACGGTCAGATCGATTCGGCAACGGGGGCCATCGGTGTCGTTCTCGCCTGCCTAGCGAGCGCATTAAGCAATCTGCCCGTGATTTACCGCAGCACTAGAAATTCCGCGCTCTTCCGACAACTCACGGTGTTCACTATGGCGCTCGTGCTCATCGGTATTGCGGTCCTGGGCATTCGCGAGTTTCATGTCTTGGGAAACTGGTAGTTTGAATCGCTTTTTCATTTTCCAAGCCTTGTTGTTTCTTTTTTTCCAAGTAGCACGCTTAAGATCGACTCGGAATGCGACCACCAACCCATTCGGCGCGCTGGAGGCCCCGCAATCACGGGCGCACGGCGTAATTGCCTGAACGCCTTCTCTTTCGCAGTTCAACGATCTCCTATCCGGAGTTCCATTCGGCATTCTGCTAACAAAAGGAAACGCAGCTTCGACCGCCGGAGCGTATTCCCGGCCGCGTTCCGTGATCCTGTGGAAGTCAGGCGTTACCAGCACCGCCCCGGCGATCTCTGTTTTTTGAGCCATTCGCTTGATGCTCGCTCCTGATGCCATGACAATAGAAGGTCGATGAAACCGGACGGGCAGCGGCCGAGTTTGGAGAATATGATCCGTAGCGTGGACGGTGAGAAACGTCACAGGCTTTCCAGGAGATCGAGGCATAAGCGATCCCCGTTTTCCCTTAGACAGATCCGCTCAGCGCTTGCGCTCGAGCTCTGAAGCGGTCGTCGAACGCCCGGCCTTGGAGACGCCTTTCCAGCGAAGCCTCGCAGCTTCCGGTCGATCGCGTTTTGCTTTCTTGGGCATTTTGCGATTCTCAAACTTCGTTCCTACCGTAGCAGATAGCTGGCGAGTCCGGCTCCCGCTTGGTTTGCCGAGCGGTGCATTTTGTTCGATGAGGTCTCGGGCGCGGGGCTCAGCGGGGCTCGAATATCCGATACCTGTTTGGAGTTCTGCGGCTAATTTCCTTACTTCATCGTTTCGATTTCGTGAGGCGTTCAGAAATGGGGTTTGACTTTTCTATCGAAGCCCACGAAAACAACAGTTCCAGTCCGTCGAGATAATCACCGACCACGGAGCGCAGTTTTTGTAGATTACTCGCGTTCGGGTTTTGCTCGAACGTTCTTCCGAGTCGGCTTACTTTTCGGCGTATCGCGGCTAACTTTTTCCGCGCCATGGGGCGCATCATACGCCCCGCATAGCCGTTCCGTCCACTTTGTCCACGCGAAATGCGTCGGAGGAGAATGTCTCGCGATTACCGTTTCCTGGCCTCGCGCTGAAGATCGTGCCCCTGAAACGAATCGGCTTCGTCGAGTTCCGAAACGACAGCGGAGATGATTACCTCCTGTCGGGCCGGGCGACAAATCGATGCAGCGATCCCTCGCGCTGCGAAAACGCTTCACACCTTCTGAGCCAGATCGCCGCAGTTCGGCTGCTCGATCAAAGGGCAGGCCTGCGAGGGCCCAGTCACATCGATGGCGGGCTTCAATCCATGGATGTACGTCGGCAGTCATGCGCTTTGGCGGAATTCCCCTCGGTTTCACGTATAATGGGTTTTCTCGAAAATGGATCAAGACGATTACAAAAAATACTTGGTAACTCAATTGCTTTCCGCTGCGATTAGTTTCGGCGAGATTGCGAAAGTCAGCGACGATGTAGCGTTTGTTCGGGAGTGCCTCGCGAAAGCAGAGAAAGCTTTCTCCCAAGCTGTTTCAGTCAACAATAGCCGAACGCCAAACCACTGCCGCGTATTTAAGTCCCGATCGACAAGCGCTGAGTCCCTTATCAAGGAGATGCGCTCGCGCCTGAAAGGCCCGCCTAGAGGCTCCAGCGAGACCGATTGGGCCTAACCCCCAGCTGATTTGGCGATCTCAGCTGCCGAAAGCTTTTCTTGTCGGCCCGTCGCGGCGCTCCTAATTAGGTAATCGGAGGGGCGTGTGCTGAATTCTTTCTGAATTCGTGTCTTGGCTTCTTCGAGAGAGTTTGCGGCGGCAATCCAGAGAACTCCTTCGTCAGGCTCGACGCGGAAGACATCGAACGGCGGGACCATTGGGGTTCTCCTGAGAGGCCGGATCATATATTAGCAGCGGAGGATTGTCTGTAGGGTAGCCGGCACAGCGGGGTGCCGGTGAGGGCGGTCGCATCCTCATGTCTGTGCCAGAACTATGCCAAAAATCCATGCTTTCCAGCAATTGCGGTTCTAGGGCCGTCGCGCTCAGTTAGCATTCCGGGGTGAAAAATCCCCGTCCGCACCAGCCTTTCGCTCGCAGAACCGAGCCGCCAGGTTACTGTTGTCTTGGAATTTGTGTGCTACGGACAGCCAGGTGGGGAAACGAACGGACGGTTAAGTAAGCGAATTGCTACGGCCGAAAACGGACGAATACGAAGATCGTGTCTCGCTGACGCCGGTGACTCTCCCGTTAACGGCGCCGCGCGGGCGTTACGTTGCTAGCCAAAGTGTGAAGTGGGGCGGTCACCCGAAGCGCGAACGGTCAATTGTGTCGTATTAGGACTCCGGCCGCCGGGAAGGGCATCGCTACGCCCGAACCCGCTGCGGTCGCGCCATCTTCTGTGCTACGAACAACAAAATTCGCAGATTCTTCTCGCTCGTCTTGCCGAGAAGCCTGCGGAACTGCCCTAGCATCCTCGCGTCCTTGCCCGAGTTTCCCCAGGCAATGTCGTCGGCCGTCGTGCGCTTCGGCAGGTTCGGGATCTTCGGCGGCTCTTCCCCTTCATAGAACAGCTGGTAGAGCGGGACCTCGAGCGCCCGCGCCAGCTTTTCGAGCGTCTCAACCGCCGGGACCGTGTGCCCGTTCTCGACCCGTGAGATGTAGCAACGGAGCAAGCCAGTCCGTTTCTCGATGTCCCCTTGTGACAGCTTTTTCTGCTCTCGCAGCTCACGTAATCTGTCGCCAATAATCATGTTCGATTCTCCTCGCGAAGAAGTATAACTGAGGCGCTACGACACGGGCGAATTATGTCGATGAATCGAGTCTCAAAGGCGCAGTCCTTCCCCGGACATCGGGCCTTCCGGCCGGAACGATTCGCGTGGGCTCAAGGGCCGGCCTAGAGCTCACGAGGAGTTATTTCACGGGGGCATTCATGACAGCCTGACCCGTTTCGAAGACGATCGGCACGGAACCGTGGTCATGAATGACTACCCACCGTTGATTCTCCCGCTTAAAGATGGCCGTGTCGCGGAAGGTCATATCTAAGGGCTTGCCATCCTGCAGCGCGCCTACGATATGGACCATCGCTCGCATCCACCCCAGGTCGCCCGCGGACTCGATGTGCATGTCGTTCCAGTCGTAGACGGAAATTTCCTTGAAGCCGTCGAAGAAGCCCTGCCAGTCTTTTCGAAACGAGTTCCAACCAACGTAGCTCAGGGGCGGAACCACGTCGAAGACCACCAGGCTCTCGGTATTCGAGTAGTAGCGCGCGATACCTTCCATGTCCTTGTGAAGGACGGCCTGCCGAAATCGCTGAATCTCTCCTCGAATCTCAGCCGTTGACGGCGAATCCGCGGGGGCTTGTGATGGGTCGGAGGATTTGTGAGAAGCGGCGTATGAGGTCGAGCGACAGTTCGACACAACTGCCGCGATCATTAACACGACAGCAGCACCGATCACTTTCGATTTCAGCATGGGGTCCCCTTTCAATCCCGCAGCGCGTGTTAAGTTGCATGCGCTGCACAGGCGGTTGGTGTTTCGTTGACCGTACGATCTAGAGCAGAGAAACCTCAAAACTACATATTCAAAGCCAGGTGCGCCGCGAAAATATCCTCCACCGCTAAGCCGAGCGATTTGAATATCGTGATTTCGTTCTCATTGCGTCGTGCAGGCAGCTCTCCAAGCTCGGCCTCGATGTGGCCGTCCGTCCATCGCCCTTCAGAGACTCCCATGAGTACGTCACCGGCCTCCTGCAGCGCGGCTGCTCGCGAATCGACGATCAGTCGCGCCCGAGCCACCAGCGCCGGGTCGAGCTCCCGTTGCGTTGGCAGACATGCGCCCGCCGCAATCACGTGGGCGCCAGCCGCAACCCATTCGCTTTGGACGACAGGGGTAGCCGACGCTGTCACGACAGCCACCACGTCGGCTCCACGCACCACGCCTTCGGCGTTCTCCATGGGGCGTGCCCCGGTTTCTGAAGCAAACCGTCGCAAATGGGACGGAGTCGGACTCCAAGCTCGCACCTCGCGAAAATCCCTCACCAATCGGAGAGCCTCGATGTGACTTCGAGCCTGCACGCCCGATCCGAGAATGCCCAACACCTTGGCGTCCTTACGGGCAAGCAGTCGCGCCGATACGGCTGAAACCGCAGCCGTACGGACCTCGGTAATGTAGCGGCCGTCGACGATTGCTTGCGGCGCTCCGGTGAACGGGTCGAACATCAGGATGACTGCCTGGTGCGTCGGCAGCCCGCGCTCCGTGTTGCTACCGACAACCGTGACGAACTTTGCCCCGAGGGCGGGCAAGGATGGCACGTAGCATGGCATCAACCCAAAGATCGAGCCGCCGGCTCCGAATGGAAACAGAGTTCGCACCGGCTGCTGTACTTTACCTGCTGAGAACTCGACCAGCGCCTTCTGCATGGCCTCGATCAGGCGATCGAAGGGCAACCGCTTGCGGACTTCCTCGTCGTCGAGAAATTGGGGTAATTTCAAGCCCAAGCCACCCTTCGGAAAGCTCAGCCTGACCGTTCAAAGCGCTATGACGATACAGGCAAGAATCGCCAAGCCGATCCCAATCGATTGCTGCAGCGTGGGTCGCTCCCCAAGGAATACGATACTGAGCACCGCCGTTGAGACCGGGCCCATGGCGGAGAGCGGCACGATGACAGACGCCTTCCCGCGCTCCAAGGCCATGAAAAACGTGAAATAGCCCGCAAACGCCGTGAGGCCTGCAAGAACTCCATACAGCAGGGCGCGCGGCGACCAAGGCACAGAGAACTTCATCACGGCGAGCGCGGAAATCGAAAACAAAAAGATTCCAGCCGCCTGAAACAGCAGGACGAAGCGCGGCTTGGCATTGTCGACGGCGAGCTTGCTGAATACGCCCCACAATCCCCACACCGCGATCGTGAAAAGCGTATAAGGAAACCAACCTTTCATTGTGTCCCTCCCTGGCGCATATGTCCTCTCCTTGTCGCTCGACTGCGGCTTTCAAGACCCGGCCGTCTTCATCAGTTCAGTCAACTCCACGACGGGCAGCACAACGTGCGACGGATAGCGCGGCCCGTGATGGATCTTTTGCGTGGCGACGATACACGTCTCGTCCGTGCCGATTGGTAAACCCGTATTTAGGTTGGGATCGAACCTGGGAAAACAGGCGCTGGAGATCTCGATCCGCACACGGTGTCCCCTTCGGAAGACGTGGCTCGTCGCCCAGCAGTCGATGGAATACTCGTAGATTCGATCGGCTGCGATCAGCGAAGGCTTGCTGTACGAGGAGCGGAATCGTGCCCGCACGATGCCGTCGTTCAGTCTCATCGCGTAACCGTCGGGCCGGACATCGAGCAGCCGCGCCGTGAAATCGGTGTCGCAAGCCGATGACGCGGCGAAGAGGCAAACCGTGAGCGGACCAGTGATCGCCAGGTCCTGATCGAGCGGAGAAGTCGAGTAAACGAGCACATCCGCCCGAAGTTCGACCTCGCTGTAATCGTCGGGTCCGCCCAACTGAATCCAGCCCGGCTGCGTAACGAACGGCGTCGGGTGAGCGGGGTCATAGACGAAGTAATCGTGACGGTCCGCCGGCGGTGTTGTCGACTCGAGGCGCCCATCACCCAGCCTGGTGTTGGCTTGACCACCGCTGGACAGGTAGAGTTTGTGCATCCGAACTGCGGGCGGGGGCCACTGCCGTGCGCGGCTCCACCGGTTTTCGCCCATCACGAAGAAGGTTACTGGCGCGGCGCTGCAAGGTTCGACGATTGCGTCCTTCAGCCACCGGTCGAACCACTCCCTCTGAATACCGAAAAGGTCGACGAGTCCGCCCGGGCCGAAATCGATCGGGCCGTACGTCGCGGTAGTGTTGAGGCGATGTGGCCACGGCCCGATTAAAAGCTTCTGCGGGGCACGCGTCGTGGACGCCATTTGCGAGTAGTTGATGAGTGAGCCCACGAGTACGTCGTCGAACCAACCGGAAATGTGAAAAACGGGCAGGTCAATCGCGTCCATGCGGCGATTGAACGAGAGCTGCGCCCAGTAATCGTCATCACGATCATGATCCAGCCAATCTCGCCAGGCGCGCAGATCATGTCCGCAGGCTTTATCGAGATTTTGTAGGGGCCTTCGCATCAATAGGGAATTCCAGTCCAAGGAGGCTGGAACGGCGTCATCCTTCCGATCGAGTTCCGCCAGCCAGCTCAGCAGCGGCAAGGCGAATACCCCTCCTTGATAGGGAAGGCACTGAAAGAAATCTGGGGGAGATGCTTCCGAGACCATGGTGATCAAATTCGGATGCCGCAAGGGTGCGGTCAACCACTGGGTCCACGCGCTGTAGGACGCGCCGATAGTCCCGAGCTTGCCGTTCGACCAACCTTGCGTCGCGGCCCAAGTCAGAGTGTCGTAGCCATCTCGCGCCTCATCGAAGAAGGGGTAGAAGTCTCCGTCAGACTTTCCCCTTCCGCGGACGTCCTGAATCACGTAGGCGTAGCCATGCTCGGCGAAATATCGCGCGCGCACAGTGAATCGTTCTGTTTCTTTGTGATAGGGGGTTCTCGTAACGATCGTTGGGCTGGACACCACACCGAGCGGGCGATAGACGTCGGCGTACAAACGAATGCCATCCGACATTCGGACGGCGACATCTCGTTCAATTGCAATCCGCATCGTGTGTCCTAACCATCCGCTACCAAGTGAGGATCTCGTCTAAAAACTGCTCTCGGCCCCCCACGCATCCCGAAGCACGCGCAGCACATTCGTTCCCAGGACTTTTACGATGTCGTCCGAGGCAAATCCTCGTCGCAGCATTTCAGCCGTGAGGTTGGGCAGGTCAACGGATCCTGCCAGCCCCGGTATCGTCGAATGGGCGAGTTCAGGCGGCATCATCCATTCCTTCGTCGGCGTGTGCTCCAAACCCGAAAGGTCGGCAATGAAGTCAGTACCGAGACCAACGTGGTCAACTCCCACGAGGTCGGCCAGGTATGCGATGTGATCCACTACACTGCTGATGGTTGGCTTCAAGGGGTTGATCACCGCGGGATGAATAAGTATCCCGATCAGTCCGCGCCGGCCGGCGATCGCGCGGCTCTGCTCATCGGTTAGGTTGCGGGGATGGTCGCAAAGGCTCCGTGCGTTCGAATGCGAAGCGATCATCGGTTTCTCTGTGGCTTCCAGCACGTCCCAGAAGCTCTTATCGGAAAGGTGCGATACGTCCACGACGATCTTGAGCTTCTCCATCCGCTTAATCATTTCGAGGCCGGCGCTCGTCAGCCCGGCTGCCCCGTGGCGTTTGTCGGCGCCGTCGGCGAAGATCGTTCTGCGGTTCCATGTGAGCGAGGCCATTCGCACACCCACACGATGCAGTATTCCCAAAATTGTTAGTTCAGCATCGATCGCTTCGGCCCCTTCGAGCGCAAGAATCGCCACGAGCTTCCCGGAAGCGAGCCCGGCCTCGATGTCCTTGAAGTCCCGCGCCAGCAGAACTTCCTCGGCGTTGCGATCGAACTCGTCCAGGAGATAGTGAATCATCGCGAGTTCCCGGCGGAGCGCCATCTCCGGCAAAAACGAACTGTCGATAAAGATGGGAAACACCTGCACCTTGATTCCGGCTGTTCTGAGGCGCGGCAACCAGATGCGCCGAAGGACGTCGTCCTCGCCCAACTGCCTCCGCCGAATCACGTCTTCCGCGATGTCGTGGTGCATGTCGACCACGACGCTTCGCTCGTGGATTGCCACGGACGCTTGCAGGAGATCAGGTGGAAAATCTGGTGGCATGGCTTCTGGTGCTCCACGAACACGAGGCACGGCCCTCTCGTTGGCCTCTCAGAATGCTTTCCATGAATAGATCGCATTAGAGAGCAACGGATAATTGCTCAACCATTGCGCTCGGAATCCGAGCGCAACACCGAATAGCGCGATGCTTCCTCGCCCACTCTTCTGGAAGACGATCCCCGAATGACGGGGATTCATGGCTACCGGCGGACGCTCCAGGTTCTCGGTCCACTCCTCGTAATCCGCGCGTTCGAAAGATGCCAGCGTCTCCGCTTGAGGACCAGCCTTGAAGATCGGTCCTGCAAAATTTTCCGCGCGTGGCCAAAGCTGATCGCAGTAGTAAAACGCCGGCATTTGGTGCGCATGCCAGGTTCCGTCCTGGTCGTGGAAACCTTCGTAGCCCAGCATGAGCGGGTGTGCCGGCTGCTCGATCCGTAAATAGACTCTGGCTTGCCCGAGGCCCTGGTCCGCAATCGTCACATCGGCTATGCCTGAAACCTCTTTGCAGGCCAGCGCGCCTCCGCCCGAACTAATCCCGATGTAGCGTCCTCCTCGCTCGATGAAGCGCGATATTTTTGCCAAGCCGATGCTGCCGAGCCCGCCGACGGGCCCGGGCACCTGCCATGGGTAGAGATAGTTCTGCGCTTCAATGTTCCAGCCGTTGAGCATTTCGAGAGCGGCTCCGTTCGGCACGATGAGCACGTCGAAGCCACTCAGAACGTCTTCGCGGACCTCGGTCTCATTCACTTGAGCGTAGGGGAAGCCAAGAAAATCGAGCGCCCACAGCGTGTCACCGGCAAAGGTGTGGTTTTTCTCGTCGGCGCCTTGTCCGGCATACACCGCGATCCTGGGCAGTTCGAGCGAGATTCCCTCCGCCGCCGGATGCGCGTTCTCCTGGCGGAACGGGATGCCCGCCTCCAGGGCAAACTCCTGCGCCAAGCCCGCGCGATCGAGGATGCTGAACGATCCGGCGGGCACGCTGCTCGCGCCCGAAGTTGCAGGCCTCCATAGCCATCTGACTTCGATGCCGGACTGTAGCGCGTGATTGACAAGCTTGACCGACGAGGCTCTGTTTGCCGCGACGATCACTTTTGCGTGTGCCGAGCGCCGCGGGTTCCTGGTCCAGGAATCCTTGGCTTCCCCGACTCGATCGAGTTCTGCGTCTCCAAGAACGCGCTTTTCGTCTTCCGGCATCGTCCCCATCTTCAGGCAATCGACGCCGAGCGCCGGAGGCAGCGAGAGCGCATTCCATGGTTCCACCTGCAGCATGGCAAGAATGAGATTGCGGTCGGGCTGGCCGAGCGGAACAACCCATGCGGGATAAGGTTCGCGGGCCGAGTAGACCTGAATGTCATGCTTAAGGAGAATCGAAACGAGGCGCCGGGCTGCCCAAGGATCGCGTTGTTTCGCGGGCTCGCGGGGAATTACGAATGCGGGGTTTGCGCCTGCATTCCCCAATCGAATTTGCTCAGTCCAGTAGCCGTATTCCAAACTGAGAAGCTGGCCATATTCTCCCGCCGCCTTATGAAGAAAGGTAAGAGATGCTGTCAGTTTCTGACGATTCCGGTCTTCCCAAATCTGGCTGCCGGGCGTTCTGGCGCTCTCCGTAAAAAGACACGGTATCCCGTGCATGTCGAGGTGCATATCGCACCGACCGTCAAGCACGAGGTAACTCATGAACGACCCTTTCGGGTCGTGCCAGACGTTGAAGCCTTCGAGGCGCCAGCGCTCGCCGATGGCCGCAGAATACTCCGCGACAACGTCGAGGATTTTCGGATCGAGATTCTTGTGGCGCGGATCGCGGAAGGGCGGGACCCAGCAGGTCGCGTCCAGGCGGGCGCCGAGGTATCCCATGTCCTCGTGCAAATCGAGCGCCATCACCGGTCGCCATTCGTTGATCACGCGGTGCACGGCTTCATTTTCGGGCTGCGAAAGACAGTAGAAGTCGCGGTTCATGATGAACCCGTAGGAATTTCCTACGCCTTGCCATCCCGGAGCGAGCGGGTAAGACTTCCATTGTTCGAGTGCCAGCTCTCGCGAGTCCGGATTTACCATGGGCATTACGAGAACAACCGAGCCCCGCAGGATGTCTTCGCATTCCTGGTCCTCGCCCGCCAGCAGCCGTTCGACCAGTTCGCACGCCGCTTCCGTGTGCGACGCTTCGAAGCCAAATCCACCCGCGTGGACCAACAAGGCGGGTTTTGTGCTGGAGCGGAGTGCGTCCACATCGGGCTGCGAAGTTTCTACGCCTCGTAGCGACTCGTACCGGACGAGGGATTTCCACGTATCGCGCGCTTTCTTCGAAAAGCCTGCCGTCTGCCGGAGGTTGTCCGGATCGCTGATTGCGATCACGAAAATCTTTCGGCCCGCCTTTGATTCTCCAGCCACGGAGATAAGAGCTTTTGGGTGCCGGGACCACTTTTCGATGAGCCCGACCAGGCGATCGTAAGAAACAAGCTTGTCGGCCGGGGGTTGCGACTGGGCCGGTTCAACTCGCGGTGCAAGGATCTTTGTAGCCAGTAAAGATTCCATCTTCTCGGGGCTCCTCGGGGCATGATTGGATTCTTACGCCGATCACTGTCGGCGCTTTGGAATCTCGGGCGTCGCTGGAGAAATATCCGCGCAGAGTTCCGTCACGCCGTGGAGGGCACGTCGTAATTAAGCGGGGTCTCGGTCTGCCAATCCGCGATCGGCCCCTCGAAGCGTTCACTCCCGAAGACCGATGACGGCTTGACGGTCAAATGCCACATGCCTGCCAAGTCCGAGCTCAAGTTGGAATCCCGAATACACCGGAGGGCGAACTGTTGCTCTTCCTCGTTGCGCTTTTTGGTGAGAGACCAAAGCGAGAAAAACTTGAAATTTTCCAGGAGGGTCTCGTCGCGGCGAATTCGGAACTCACTGAGCGCCTCTCGCGACAAGTCATTTGTCCGGAAGCATTCTCCGAGCACGTCCGCCAGAATTTCCGCGGACATCAGCGCCCATGCGGTACCCTGGGCGGCGAGAGGGTCCACATCCAGGCCGGCGTCGCCGAGCAGCACCAAACCATCGCAAATCGGATCGCGGTACGTGTTATCCAGGTTGCCGCGGCCCCAGATTCGGCTGATCGGCTTCGAACTGTCGATGATTTCACGAAGCTCTTCCCTGGAACGGATCCACGTGTTGTAGTTATTTTCAAGGTCGCTCACGAACTCGTCGAACTTCGACATGTGCGGGGCGACCATCGCCAGGAAGTTTCCTTCGCCGATGGGCCCAACGCAGACGATGTCCGGGTTTTCATCCCAGCAAAGGATGATCGGCTCGATTGGCCTCGTGGGCTCGAAATAGCGGTAGTAATAAAAGCGGTAGCAGGGCCAACGCTTTGTGAATCGAGACTCGGATCCAAAGTTCGATTTTCGCCCGTCGGCCGCGACGACGAGTCTCGCGCGGATCTCCTCCGATTTGCCGCTTGCGTCCTCCCCGCGGAAACCGCTGACCCGGGTCCCTTCACGCAGGAGTTCGCGCACCAGAAAAGCCTCTTTGATCTCGGCACCAGCCTGCCTGGCATGTTGGACTACAATGTTGTCGGTCACGAATCTTCGCAACTGCAAGCCCGGAGTGGGAACACCGTTGGTTCGGATTTCTCCGTACGTTCTGCCTTCCGGATAAACGAAGTGAACACCCCTGACCGGATCGGCGCCGGCTTTTATGAAATCGTCGTAGAGCCCGATGCGCCTTAATGTGCCCTCGGCTCCCGCCGGGATCGTATGAGTGCAGGGCACCTTGTTGCTGGGAAACGTCGCTTTGTCGACCGCAATTACTTTGAGGCCCTGCTTGGCCAGCTGCAGGGCGAGGGTCGCACCGGCCAGACGGCTCCCTATGATTGCGACATCGTATTTAGGTTGCATGTTTTCCTCCTCGAAGCTTTCTCGCACTCCCTTTAGAGAAGGGGATTGCGAGGTGTTCTCAGCTGCCAGAGCGCTAGAAATTCAACTTCAGCAGGAATTGGATCTCCCGCTCGCTGTCCGGAAGCGTGCTCTGAATGATCCCGAAGGTCTGCGGCGCGGTGATGTTGTTTCCGGGAGCTTCGAAATTCGGGTGATTGAACAGATCGAAGACCTCAGCCCGGAATTCGAGATTTGTGGATTCTTTGATCGGGAACAATTTGATGATCGAGAAGTCCGTGTCGCTCAGGCCCGGTCCCCGCACGATGTTGCGGCCCGCGTCACCGTATCCGTCGTGGTTGGCTCCCCCCAAGGGACCCAGCGCAACGAAGCAACCGGTGTTGAACCACTCTGCGACCGAGTGCTGCCAATTGTTCGGATTGCACGTGACGTCGGGCCTGTCGGAGAGTTCTCCGGTGAGCGAGGTGTCGGAAGTGTCGATCACGGTGAGGGGAAGGCCCGTATTCCACTGCACGATTCCAGCGAGCGCCCAATTCCCGAGCAGACGATTGGTCCAGTCGGAAGCGCCTCTGAACGGAATATTCCATATCCCGCTGAAGACGATCCGGTGCCGGATATCGAAGGCGGCGTCGCCTTTCTCAGCGGGAATGTCCCGCGCATTCTGTGGAAATACCGGCTGGCCGCTGCCCTGCTGGAACGTCTCCGCAAGGGAACCGAAGTCGATCGTGTGTGACCATGTATAGGCCGCGCGGAAATTCAGCCCGTGCGACGTCGACTTGTCCAGCGTCAACTGCAACCCGTTATAGGAAGAAGTGAGGCCGCCGAACTCGTAGTTGATAACACCCCATGGCTGGTACGGCCGTCTGTCTTGCTCGTTTGTGGCTGTGGCGTCGTCGGTGAGGAGCGGCTGATTCAGGTCAATCGTGCCGATCAGCTTTCGGGCCGCGTTTCCGAAGTAAGCCGCCTTGAACACGAATGTCGGAGCGATTTCCCTTTGCACCGAAAGCGACCACTGTTCCACGTACGCGCGGTGCAGATTCGTGTTGGTTTCGTTCAACTGGCTGCCGGGCGGTGGGTTCAGTAGCGTGCTGTTCAAAGCGGCGCCCGGAACGAAAGGACCTTGAGACGAATACCCGAAAGCGGGATACGGATCCGAAAGGTTCGCGCCGAACAGATCGAGATACGCGAAACCATTCGGGCCGGGGCTCACGAGATTCTGAAACCGTTCGGAGTTGAAGTCCCCCGCGTCGAAGAAAATACCGAATCCCGAGCGAATACTCGTCTTTCCGTCGCCGATTGGGTCCCACGCAATGCCGATTCGCGGCGCGAAATCGGTCTTCTCGGTGATGGTGGCTCGATTGGGGACGCCGGGATCTCCGTGGAAAAGCACGCCGGGCGGCATCTCGGGCTGGACGACCGACTGCTCGCCGGGTGAAAAGGCGGTAAAGAGGTGATTTTCTTCCGACCACGGTTGCACAAGCTCATAACGAACTCCGAGGTCGAGAGAGAGTTTGCGCGAGACCTGGTAGCTGTCCTCGAAGTACGCGCTGTAGCGATTCGACGTGTAATGCCGCTCGGAATTGCCGCCTCCCGCAACCATCACGCTCGAATCTCCCAAGAGGAAGTCGGCGAATGCATTGCCAGTGAACGTTGGAAGGAACGTAAAGAACGGCTGGTTGATCGGAGCGAAGTTGTTCAAGCGGGCCCGCCAAAATTCGAACCCCGGCTTCATCGTGTGGCGGCCCTTCACGATGACGACGTTGTCCTGAAAGTCGTAGACGTTATTGAAGCGGTTCACGTTGTCAAAGTCCGATGTGCCGATTACCGAATATCCTGAAACTCCGACGTTGGGGAAATATTTCGGATCGTCCGGATAAAACTGGAAGCCGAAGTCCGAAGGCAACCGCGTCGCTTCGTTCTTTCCGGCAATCAAGTGCGCCCGGTTGTACGAAGCGCGGAATTCATTGATCAGCGATTCCGAGAATATGTGTGTTTCCTCGACGACGAGGTTCTGCATCCTGAAATAGTCTTCCGCGGGGAAGCCGGGCACCTGCACCGGCCCGTTGAAAGTCGGCTGGAACAGCACCTGAGAGGTGCCCTGTTGCAGGAAGTACCTTCCCCAGAGGTGGTCGCGGCGGCCGAAATCATGGTCGATCCGTGCCGAACCCTGATCGGAGCTCGAGGGCAAGCTAGGCTGACTGACAAAACCTTCGGCCCCCTGGTTGGGTTCGGGCCACAACGGCAGAAGAAGCTTCGCGGCAGGATCGAAGTCGCCCATCGGAATCTTGTTGCCGGCGAACGGCAGGCCGGTGGCAGGATTACAGATTGCGCCCGGATCGCTGCACGTCACCGGATCCGGATTCAGGCTCGAAAAGTCGCCGCCCCGCTCAGGCATGGACGGGACGGTGGTCAATTGCGTCTGTCCTTGGCTCTGCCGGAATCCCTCGTAGCTTAGGAAGAAGAAAGTGCGATCCTTCTGGATCGGCCCGCCAACTACGGCGCCGAACTGATTTCTCTTGAATGGGCTTACGGTCGGAGCGAAATAGTTTCTGGCGTTCACCGCATCGTTGCGGAGGTAGTCCCACGCCGCACCGTGGAAATCGTCGCTGCCCGACTTCGTGATGATGTTCACCACCGAGCCGCCGGACCTGCCGTATTCGGCAGGGTACAGCCCCGTGATCACGTTGAGTTCCTCGATCGCCTCCGCAGACGGGATAACGGCCGCGACTCCGAGAAAGGGCTCGTTGTCGTCCGAGCCGTCGAGCAGGAAGTTGTTCGCGTTGTATCGCAATCCGTTGACATTCGGCGAGACGCCGATTCCACCGGGCAAGTTTCGCGGCGTTTCCGCCGATGTCATCGTTATGGGCGCCGTAACCCCTGCCTGAAGCTGCGCCAGTTGAAGAGCATTTCCAGCGATCAGGGGAAGCGTGACAGCGCGCTCGGAAACCTCGGTCTCGCCGATCTGCGCGTCACTGGTATTCACCTGAGGGACGGCGCCGGCGACCGTCACGGTCTCTTGGACGCCGCCAACCTTCATGGTGACGTTCAACTCCGCAACTTGACCGACAATGAGGTCGAGGTCTTCAGTCGTATACCGCTCAAACCCAGTCGCCTCCACTACCACTTCGTACGAACCAGGCTTCAGGAACGAAAAGACGAAGGCGCCTTGATTATCCGTCTTCGCGGAAGACTTCTCCTTGGTGCCTTTATTCGTGATGGTGACGGACGCCGATGACACCACGGCGCCTGCAGCGTCGACGACCAATCCGCGGATCGTGCCTGTCGTCTCGGTCGCAGCCGCGCCGCCCGGCCGCAAGACTAGCGGGGAGAGTACCAGGAGATAGATGACGACCGAAAACAGCGTCCCGCGGGTCGAGGAATTTCTGGGGCTGCTACAGCGAAGAAGCATCTGCATCTTGGGCCCTCCGTCCGCGAACTGCCGCCAGCCACCGGGGAGCAACCCGGGAGTCTGGCATGCGGTGGATCCGATCTGTCTTGAACGTACGACAGGCGTGTCTTTGTCGCACGACAGTTGTCCTATGTCAAAATCAAAATTGCGTTCGGCCCGATTCAAGATTTGTTGACATCGATTCTCCGCTGCCGTAGTATCCCGATCTGTCGTAGACCGCAGACAGTTGACTCCGACGCCGGCCTCCCGAGAGGCCGGGCAATCGCGAAAACAACGTGACCATTCAGTTCCAAGTAAACGCACACTCGAAATACTCGGTGGAAGAGCAGATCAAGGAACAGATTCGCCTGGCCATCTCTCTAGGTCAGATCGGTCCGGGCTATGCGCTTCCCTCGATTCGAGACGTCCAGAAGCAGGCAGGAATCGGCCGAACCATAATTCATCAAGCGTATCGGGATCTGCAGGACGCCGGCATCCTTACGTCACATCCCCGCAAAGGGGTCGTGGTCGCTGAAAAAATCGTGCTGCCGATCACCAACCACCGTGCCAAGAGGTGCGAATCGCTGTCGAACAAGGTCTTTCAGGAGGTCAAGCGCCTCGGCGTGCTGCAAAGCGCCTTCGCGGGATGGCTGTACCATCGGGCCATCGCATTCGAAGAGGCGAATCCGCCAATCGCTTTTGTCGGCAGCGTGCGGACGGAGACGATTGAGTGCGCTGCCCAAACCAGCGCCGCGTGGTCGACGAAGGTCGTTCCACTCACGGTTGCCGAGTTCAAGGACCTCAAGCGCTCAGACATGCCGTTTTCCCGGGTTTTGACATCGTTTTACGACTTCGAGCGCATCTCGCGCAGGGCGGCGCGACTAAAGCTCGAAATTGCTCCGGTCGTATTTCGCTACAGCAATGCTCTCGTTCGCGAATTGAAGATGTCGCTGACGGCAAGCAAGGTAGCCATCCTTCTGCAGTCGGATGACTTCGAACGGCACGGCGAGCAATTGATCGACGACCTTCGGCGCCGCGTGGGGCCGGAATGTTCGGCGCGACTGGTCGCTCTGCCGTTGTCGAAGCTCTCCGAGCTTCCTGGAATTCTCGCCAATCCCGAATACGCGCGCGTCTACGTCGGCAACCGCATTTGGGATTCCTTGGACGATAAAACAAAGCACCTTAGCAAGGTTTCCCGTCCGGGAGTTGAAATCGACAGCGAATCCCTTCAACAAGCGAAGGTGAAGTTGGGACTGCTGGTTTAACACCCGCATTCATCCGCCCGCGAGCCGGGTCACAGAGCACGGAGGCCCATAGCAGTGAGACTCAACGAATTCAATCCCGACATGCCGGCGCTAAAAAGGCTGGTGCGCGGCAACCTGGCCCGGCTCAGCGGCCTGATGGAGCGCGACGGAATCGACGCGCTGTTCGCGATAACGATCGACAACTGGAGATATCTCACTGGGCTCCCGGTGCATCACAGCCTCTACTACGCAACGGTCAACGCCGCTATTTTTCGAAGAGGCGACGACTTGCCCTCGCTGCTCCCGCTCGATTTCTTTGCAAATGGCATTCGCCCCACCGCACCGTGGTATCCGATTCGTAAGGAGCTGCCGTTCCTGGGAACTCCGGAGGCATACCAACCAACCGGGGCGGGCAGGTGGCCTCAATTGATTGCCGAGGCCCTCGTTGAACTGGGGCTCTCGACGGCGACCGTTGCGCTCGACCCGGGTACGCCTTGGGTCATGTACGAACGCATGAAGGTCCTTCTTCCATCGGTTTCGTTTCGCGATGCTTCCGCGCTACTGACTGAATCGAGAATCGTCAAAACTCCCGACGAGATTGAAGCGATCCGCCGCTCCTGCCGGATCGCCGACCTGGCGATCGAGGGTGCGCTTGCCGCAGCCCGAGACGGCGTCTCGGAATCCGAACTGGCGGGCATTTGCGAAGTTCTCTTTCGGCAGAACGGCGCTGAGTCCGCGAGCATGATGCCGAATGTCTTCTCGGGGGATCATCCACGGCTCGGCTATATTTCCTCTTCCGATCGCAAGGTGCGGTCGGGAGAACTCGTGCGGCTTGATCTCGGCTGCGTCATCGACGGTTACTGTTGCTGTATCGCGCGAACGGGTTTTGTCGGCACCCCCTCAAGAGATGTGACGGAAGCCTACGAGCTTCTTCATAAGACTCTCGCCTCCGGTATTGCGGCGGTGCGGCCTGGCATCACGAACGTCGACGTTCATCAGGCGATGTGCGACACGCTCGCGAAGGAATCGAAAGGCAAATACCGCCTCGACTCTTACGGTGGCCATGGCATCGGCCTGGGGCTTCACGAGCAGCCCATGATCGGCAGTTCTTCCGCCGTCACGGAGATTGTCTTGCAGCCCGGGATGGTATTCGCGATCGAGCCTTCTTTTCGACTCGATGGCCGGGGCTGGCTGGGTCTGGAGGACAACGTCGCCGTCACTGAAAGCGGCGTTGATCTCTTGAATCACGCTAAGTTCACCCTGCAGTACTAAATCGGCTCCAAGCAGTGTGACTGTTTTGGACTCTGAGTGATCAGGCTGCCGCTCTCTTTTTCGATAGGAAGCCACAGGTGCGAATGCGGATGACCTGCGACGTACTAATCATAGGGGGCGGAATCATCGGCGTGTGCGCGGCTTACTACTGTGCCACCGCTGGAGCCAGCGTGATGCTTATCGAACAAAGCTCGATCTGCGCAGGGTGTTCGAATGGAAACGCGGGGCTCATAGTGCCGAGCTACAGTATTCCGCTTCCTTCTCCGGGCATTCCCCGCAAGGCGCTTTGGTGGCTTCTCAATCCCTACAGTCCTTTCTACGTCAGGGCGCGCGCCGATCTTAGCTTGCTCCGTTGGCTAGGACTCTTCGTGCAGAACTGCAGAATTCAGGCTGTTCGCAACGCGATACCCGTGATCCGCGATCTCGCGGCATGCAGCATCCGCCTGTACGAGGAAATCCTCGCTTCCCAGGACGTCCCCTGCAACTACGAACACAAGGGAGCGCTGGAACTTTACGTAACGGCTTCGGGGCTGCGGGAGGGCCGGGCAAAGGCGGCGTTGCTTCGGGAGTTTGGGATCCATTCGAGCGAGATGACCGCAAGCGCCGCATGCGAATTGGTTCCCGCTGCTTGCGCGCGCACTGTCGCCGGGACGTATTATCCCGGAGATTCGCATCTGGTGCCCGCGGATTTCGTTCGAGGCTTGGCGAAGAAGGTGGAAAAACTGGGCGCAAGAGTCTTCAGCGGAACGCGCGTGGATTCTTTACGGATCGCGGGCGACACCGTGTCGGCCGCCGTGACTTCGGCTGGCGAGATTCTCGCCTCGGAAGTCGTGATTGCCACGGGAGCCTGGTCGTCGCAACTTCTGGGACAACTTGATCTTTGCCTGCCGCTCCAGCCGGCGAAGGGATACAGCGTGACGTTGCCGGCGTCGCCGCCTTTGAAGGTCGAGATTCCACTACTACTCCACGAAGCGAAACTAGCCGTTACGCCGATGGGCGACTTTATTCGGTTTGCGGGCGCTCTCGAACTCGCTGGGTTCAACCTGTCCATAAATCCCCGACGAACCCGGCGCCTCTTACAGGATTCTCGCGACTACCTATCGGGAATTAAAACGCCAAGCTCGGTCGAGGCGTGGACCGGACTCCGGCCTTGCACGCCGGACGGCCTGCCGGTGATCGGGCGCTTCAAGAAATTCAAGAACCTGGTTGTCGCCACCGGGCACGGCATGCTCGGCGTCACTCTAGGTCCTGTCACCGGCAAGATTGTCTCCGAGATGCTATTCGAGAAAGCCTCGGCGTTCGACTTGGCGCCTCTTTCTCCGATGAGATTCGCGTAGGGCGGAGTTGGCAACTGAGTAGTTGGGCGAAAACAGTTTCAAAGTACGACAGAGGTGTCTTTCGTTGCTTCGCTCTCGTTACGCTGTGATCGGTTCTTCCGGACGGGTCGGTTACACCGAGCTTTCCGATCTGCGTGCGGCCGACGGTTCTCGCACTTGCTTCGTGCGCGAGCGCCTTGAGTTTTGGGGGCCCGTACTCGAGCGCTTCGTAGTTCTCACGTTCAATCCGGAGGGCGAGTTCGATACGGGGCACTGGGTCGGCACTTCCGAGTATTCCGGGGACTTCCGTTACTCGTTCTTCTACGACGGCCGTGCGATCCGCGGGGACTGGCAAGGTTCCGCGCTGGGAAGGTGCTGGAATCACGTGCCGGCCGGGCGCGAAGATCCTCTGCTGGGCTTTTGGGGACCGCTTGAGTCCCTGGTTCTGCAGCGACTTGATCCCTTCGGTTCTCCCCAACAAGTCTTCCGGGCAATCGATGTCGAGGACACGCATCATCGAGCCATGCCTATCGTTGTAGAAAGACTTGGCCGGGAACAGATCGAAGTACCTGCCGGGCGCTTTTGGACCACCAAGTATCGGAGCGAACGCTTCGGCGAAACCCATCACTGGGTCGACGAGAAAGGTGTTGTCGTTCGCTGGGTCTCCGAAGGAGACGAATACCGCTGGGATTTGGAATCTTACCCGGCCCAGGATTTCCCGCTTCCGTCGCTAGTAGCTGTCGCGAACGGCACTTACAAAGTCCTGTCATCGGGTGCAGGTCCTACCGGCGAGTTGTCGTGGCAAATCGGTGTGGATACAGAGGGAAAAAGCTACGTCATCGCGGAAGAGCGGCTTGACCGTCGTGTCAGCCGATTCAGGTGCATTCTAGGACCCGAGGGCGATTGGAAGAGCAGCTCTCAGGAGTGTGACTGGATTATCCCGGAGGGCCGCGGCTTGCACGAGACGCATTACTTTGAGACCTTTTTCCATCGCGAGCAGGTCTACCTTCTCAGAACCCGGCCAAATGCCTACCCGCTGCTCCAAAGCCAGCCGATCTCCGGCCCTCCCTGCTACCACCTCGTGAATCTTCCGATCGCATGGATGGCTTGGCTGCAACGTATTTCTGTCGAATCGGGAGGCGAGCAACCTCTGTCCGATTTCATTCACGTGGCGAATCGCTATCGCGGCGCTTGTATGGAGTCGCCAAAAGGGGCCACCGTGACCTATGCGCGCGGTTCTGTCGGTTTCAAGGAAACCGACCCAAGCACGGCGGATGCTAGACATCATTTCCTGTTGCGCTATCCGGGAGGCTGGCTCAATTCCACATTGGAATGTTGGACCGATGACCGTCTCATTCCCTTGAAAGCCATTGTCAGCGCTGCGGAAGGACCTGTTACCTACGAGCTGGCCGAGTGTCACGTGCGCGCCGCTGCGCGGATGCCACATCTATTGGCACAAGGATGATTGGCAATGAGTAGTCGTGGAGGGCTCCCCGCCAATTTAGACGTTCCTGGCCTCCGAGTTTAGGTCAGTCGCAGAAGCCAAGAAGGGCCTCAGGCGGAGTGCGGTTTTGAACTCCGCGGTGAGGGCGGTCGTGATTATATTCCTCGATCCAACGAGCGATCGAGGTTCACGCTTCTTCCAATGTCCGATACTCCGCCGTCCAGACTTCCTCTTCCTTCAAGCTGCGGTGGAACCGTTCGATGTAGGGGGGTGCTCTCATGGTACGGAATCTAATAACTGTGCCCGCGGGTTTTGCGGTTCTCGTCCGGCGACCGTCGGGCGAAAACCCAAAATAAAACATGGAACAACTCGTGGAACGAGTGTGGAACAGATGGACGAAAATGCCTGGCATCCGAGGGTAAAACCAAGCATTCAAGTCATTGAGAAGCAAAGACGGGCTAATACTTCACCCGACTCATAACCCGGAGGTCGTTGGTTCAAATCCAACCCCCGCAATAAAATTTCTTCCACGTAAATCTGCATAAAAAAGTTCGGCTGATCGCAACCATCGAATTTGTAAGCCCACGGTGCCAATCAGAGGCCGATCCCGCCTTAGAAGTATGTGTCCAACCCTACAGTTAACACTGTATAGGGAGGGGAAAATACTTTGATTTATCCTCTCTCCTCTCCCTTTTAGATGGGGCGTTGACGTTCGGAAGCATTGTTAAAGTCGTTTTGCCGATTTACGCTATGTCCGGTTGCCTTGAGGTATTAAGGAGAGGGCAATGGAGAAACAAGAAAGTCTCAGTCAGACAAACACCGCAACCGGCCACGACGAGCCTTGGTGCGGTCTCTTGTCCGGCGCAGCACCGCGCGATCACATCGTCCAGCTTTATCAGGATCAGCAGTTCCTCAATCGCGCTGTCTGCCGCTTCGCGGCTGCGGCGATAGCGAACGGCGAGGGTGTCATTCTGGTGCCTACCGTCGCGCACTGGGATGCTTTTCGGCCCCGTATCGAAGCGGAGGGCGTAGACGTAAAAGCTGCAGAGAAGCGCGGCCAACTAACCATTGTGGACGCGGACGACCTCCTGCCAACCTTCATGCGCGACGGAATGCCGGATTCACCTGTATTTATGGGGTTAGCCGCAAATGTCGTGTCTCAGGCTCGCGGCGATGGCCGCTATCCGAAAGTGCGCTGGTGGGGCGAGATGGTCAACATTCTTTGGGAGCGCGGAGAGGTTACCGCCAGTATGAACCTCGAAGATCAGTTTGACCGGCTTGCGCACGAGCAGGATATTGCGATTTTCTGTTCGTTCTTAATGGATAATTTCGATGGAGACGTTCACGCCCGCATGCTGCCGAGACTCGGCGAGAATCATTCTCATCTGATTCCGGTAGAGGATTATGCTCGATTGGAACGGGCTGTATCCGACGCACTTCGAGATACCGTGGGACCGGACGAATCGAGCGTTTTGGAAGAACGGCTCCTTTCGCACTTTAGTGGTCCTTTTCAAATGCCGCGGTCGCAGGCTCTGCTGTTGGCGTTGCGTGAGACGCTACCGCTGATAGCCGATGACGTACTGCATCGGAGTAGCAAACTATATCGCGCTACTGCGTAAAAGGAGAGAGACGCCATGGCCAAGGAAGAGGATCTCTTCCCGCCCTGCACCGTGCCCGATGATGCAAGCGGCTCCCTTAATTCTGTCGATCTTCCGATAGTTCTAATTAACCGGGATTGCAAAATTACGCGTATCAACCGCTCGGCTTCGACCGTGCTTGGTTTGACGGCCGCCGGTGTGGGTAATTCTATCGGCAACGCTCTTGCCGGCGTAGCCGATCTCGCTAGAATCTGCGGGCGCGTGATCGCCGATGGTGCACCCCATCGACTCGAAATTCGAGACGGCGACAGATATTTTCTTCTTCGAATCGCCCCTTTTTGCGGAAATGATCGCGAGATTTCCGGCGCGGCACTCGCATTCACGAACATTACGGCTTTTCGCGCAAGTATCGATCAAGCGATCTACGAACGCGAATACACCAAGGCAATTCTTAATACGGTAATCGATCCGCTGGTTGTTCTCGACACCAAATTACAGGTACAGACAGCGAACCGTGCGTTCTATGCTCTGTTCGGGCTCTCGCGGAATGAGATCGATGGTATCTCAATCCGCGAACTGGGTAACAAAGAGTGGCAAACCTCCGAAGCATGGAAATCCATAGAAGCAATTCTTTCTGGCGACGGTCAATTTCGTGCTGTCGAGATCGATTGCGAGTTTCCATCGGTCGGTAGCAGAACGATTGTGCTCAACGCGCGCCAGTTGAGGCGAGAAGGCAGCGACCTACTTCTTCTGACGTTGCAGGACGTTACCGACCGAAAACGAGCGGAACGCGCAACCTCCCTTTTAGCGGCTATTGTCGATTATTCGGATGACGCCATCATCAGCAAGAAGCTCGATGGCACAATAACCAGTTGGAACAAAAGCGCTGAGCGGCTCTTCGGATACACGGCAGAAGAAGCAATCGGGAAGCCCATTACGGTTATCGTGCCCTGGGAACGACGGGCGGAACAAGAAGAAATCCTCAGGCGTCTCGCACGAGGCGAGCGGGTGAATCATCTCGAAACGGTGCGTAGAAAGAAAGACGGTACCACCTTAGACGTTTCGCTTACGATTTCGCCGATCCGCGATATAGAGGGTGCAGTGATTGGCGCATCCGACGTGGCCCGTGACATCACCGAGGAAAAACGTGTTGAACGGGCGCTGCAGGAAAGCGAAGAGCGTTTTCGGGCCATCGTTGAAACTACGCCCGAGTGCGTCAAGTTGCTTTCAGAAGAAGGGACCTTGTTGCATATGAATTCGCCCGGCCTGCACATGGTGGGCGCAGATTCTGCCGAGGAGGTAGTTGGCAAGAGTGTGTACGACTTGATCGCTCCTGAGGACCGGGACACATTCAAGGCTTTCAACGAAGGTATTTGCAAAGGCAAGCAGGGCTCACTGGAATTTGAGATTGTCGGGCTGCGGGGAAAACGACGGCATATGGAAACTCATGCCGCACCCTTGCGGAATCCCGATGGGACGATTGTTCATCTTGCCGTCAGCAGGGACATTTCCGAACGAAGGCGAGCCGAAGAATTGCTGCGCGGGAGCGAGGAGAATTATCGGAAGCTGGCGCAAACACTCGATGCGCAGGTGCGCACTCGAACGCGAGAATTGGAGCAGCGCAACGCTGACGTGCTGCGGCAGGCAGAACAGGTTACAGACCTTTCGCGACGACTTTTACACACTCAGGACGAAGAACGTCGACATATCGCTCGCGAGTTACACGACAGCGCCGGCCAGACGCTAACGGTCCTAGGCATGGGCCTCGCACAACTTGTTCAGAAAGCTGCGCGCAGTTCGCCTGCGCTTGCGACCGAAGCGGAAAACATTCGGGAACTAATGCAGCAACTTCATCGAGAGATACGCACGACTTCCTATCTGTTGCACCCGCCGATGCTGGACGAGAACGGACTGTCCTCCGCATTGACCTGGTATATCGAAGGCCTTCGCGAGCGCAGTGATGTGGCGATTAGTCTTTTCGTTTCGGACGAGGTGGGAAGGCTCCTGAGCGATATGGAATTGGTTGTTTTTCGCGTGGTGCAAGAATGCCTCACAAACATTCACCGCCATTCGGGGAGCAAAACCGCTTCAATTAAAATAGCCCGCGATTCAGGTGCGATTGTAGTAGAGGTCCAGGATTCGGGCAGGGGCATGTCACCTCAGAAATTGACAGAACTTCGGTCTGGCGGCTCGGGTGTGGGAATTGGGGGAATGCGCGAACGGGTACGCCAACTCGGTGGAGAAATGAAGATCGACTCGGACGGTTCCGGCACACGAGTTTCCTTGACTATTCCTGTCGCGAAAACAGCCTTGCAAGAAAAGGCGGACTCAATTCAATCGCGGCAAGCTTCCGTCTAGCGCGGACGGACCTAAGCCCCGATCATGCGGATTCTGATTGCAGACGATAGTCATCTAGTTCGACGTGGGATAGTGAGCCTACTGTCGAACGAACCACCCTGTCAAATCTGCGGAGAAGCGTCAAATTCTAACGAGACGCTCTCAAAGACAAACGAGTTGTGCCCGGATATTGTGCTGCTGGACGTGAGCATGCCGGGTGGCAGCGGATTTGAGACTGCGCGTCGTCTTCGACAACAAATTCCGGGGATCAAGATTCTGATAATGAGTCAGCACGATCCGCATCGTATGCCTGTTCATTCGCTAGAAGCGGGAGCCGATGGTTTCGTGGACAAGGGACGATTGGCTACAGATTTGCTTCCAACCATCCGGTCCATGTTTGAGACATGATTTTCCAGAGTCGTGATAACGGGCAAGTCGCGACAGGGGAGTGAAAACGTTCGGTCCAGCTTCGGCCAATTCAAGACAGCATAAGAAGCGTGTCCCCTTGGAAGCGAAGCCACCAGCGGCACTTAGATAGAATTGTGGCCGGCGATTCTTCTAGGCGGCGCCCATGATCTCAATGCGAAATGCGAGACTCAACAAATTTGGTACGTTGCAAGCCCCGCAACTTTAACTTCTTTTGCATAAAGAACTTCGACTCATCCCGCAACCATCCGAATTGGCGATCGGAGCAGCTCACGCGTCAAGTTCAGAATGAAGACATGAAACCTACCTCTGGGTTTTCACCTGAGGTAGGTTTTCACGATCTCGATCACATCCTCTGCGGCTTCTTGCGCCGATTTCGAGTTCTGGGGGGTATGATTCCGAATGTGATCTTCCATCAGTTCGCCCATCAAGCTGTTGATCGAACCTCGCGCGGCCGCCAGGCGCTGAAGCACGTCGGCACACTGCTCATCTTCGTTCAGTCCACGCAGAACGCTTTCGAGTTGACCGATGATTTTCTTGGTCCTGTTCACTAAATCCAGTTTTTCTCGCGATAAATGTGACATTTTTCTTGACTACCCTATGGGGGTATGGTATCAGAAAGCTCGGGCGTAGTAAAACGCCCGTCTGACGATAGAGAAAGGCGTATGGAAATTCTAATTCAAGAACCGGAACCTCCGGGTAGTAGCTACTTCCCGAAGGCCGAAGAGCGAGTTCAAGGATAAGGCGTTTTCCCACCTGATCCCCTCGCTCTCGGTAGGACGACAAACGCGAGCGAGTGGGAATCTTGGCAGTATCCCTAAAGATCCCCATTCAGCAAGTAATTGATTTGAGACGAAGCCGCCCTGCGGTTGCGTGCGTACGGGTGTTTTTCGCCGAAGGAGGGGATCGTGTGGATTCTCAAGCGAAATATCGACTATTTGACTCCCCGGGGCTTGCACCGTGTATGGGAATCAGTCTCTGAAGGTGAACGAAACCGTTTGATCGCTCGCTGGATTGACGCGAAACCCGAGAACGGTCAGCTACTCGAAAATGACGATGAAAAGAAGGATGACGGTTTGCCGCACCTGTGCGTCGGTGTCGGTCTGTACTTCGCCTAGATCATAGGGAGAAATGAACCATGGCCAGCAGACTCTTTATCGCATCATCGACTGCCACTACTAATGGGACCGTGCGTGGCCGTGTCGTTCATTCGAAGTGGACTAAGGCCCTCCTGACGTTCCTGATGGTGTCGGGTCCTGGGTTGATCGTAATGGAAGCGGACAACGATGCAGGCGCGGTGTCCACTTACGTGCAAGCAGGCGCGCAATATGGCACGCATCTTCTTTGGACTCTGCTTCTTCTCTTGCCCGTCACTTACTTCATTCAGGAGATGGTGGTGCGTTTGGGAATCGCGACGGGTAAAGGCCACGCGACGATGATTTATCAGCGATTCGGACGTTGGTGGGGCCACTTCTCGCTGATTGACCTGCAACTGGTGAATTTCCTCACTCTGGTGACTGAATTCGCGGCGATTTCACTCGCGCTGAGCAAGATGAATGTGACCCCGATCATCGGAGTCCCCCTTGCAGCTATCATTTTGATCACGTTGGTGGTCACGGGCAGCTACCGCCGGTGGGAGCGCATAGTCGTGTTCCTGTGTCTGTTGGACATCGCGTGGCTCACGATTGCTTTCAAAGTGGGAGCGCCCCTCCACGAAGTCGTCCATAACACAATTGTTCCGACCGTCCCTGCGGGCGGGATCACCGCAAGCCTCGTGTTTCTAATTATCGCGATTGTCGGCACGACCATTGCGCCGTGGCAGCTTTTCTTCCAACAGAGCTGCGTAGCGGATAAGCGGCTTCGATTTTCAGACCTGAAGTGGGGACGACTGGACACCTTTGTCGGCGCTTGCTTCACCATCGTTGTGGCTGGGTGCATGATGCTGACCGGAAATGCAGCATTGACGCACAGGATCGGCTTTAACGACCCGGCGCAATTGGCTGTGGATATCACGTCATTTGCGGGTCCGGCGGTTCGAACCGGAATCCTGTTGCTCATGATCAACGCTGCCGTGCTCGGTACGACGGCGGTTTCTCTTTCGAGCGCATGGGCATACGGCGAAGTCAGAGGCTGGCCCCACAGCCTCGAATTACCGGTTCGCAAGGCCAAAGGGTTTTATTTCGTGTACGCGCTTTGCGTATGCGCAGCGGCGGCAATCGTGCTCATACCGAGGGCTCCACTCCAATTGATTATTGTCAGCGTGCAAGTCTTGGCTGGCTTGATGCTGCCCAGCGCCATCATTTTTCTCCAACTTCTGCTGAACGACAAAGAATTGCTCGGCGAGAGGTTCAGCAACAGGCCATGGAACAACTGGGTGAACTGGGCAATCATTCTCGTCCTCTTCGCTCTTTCTCTCGTGCTCGCCGCGCAAGTAATTTGCCCGAGACTATTTCCAGGTACTTAAAAGGAGGAAACCATGACATTAAATATGATGCGTGAGCGAAAGCGCTTCGACGACGAGCATCAAGATTCATTCATCGTTGTTCATCCTCTCGATGATGTCCAGGAAGAGAAGGTAGACACCGCAGGCGTGGGCCCACTGCGGCTCACGACGAGTGTAAAGCTGTCGTTAATGGCCCTTCGGGGGTACCTGATTCTCATGACGCTTCTGCTTCTCTACCACGTTATGGACTTGAGTGGGTTGTTCCGTCAGTGGAAATGGTAAGCGGGAGAAACGGTGCTGATAGGAGCTGTGGTGAGAACAGCCAAAAGAGAAAGCAAGCCCGTTCGCTGGACCATCCTGCTGTTGACTCTTATGGCCGCAGCCCCAGCGGCCTGGTCGCAACAAGATGCCAATCAATCCTGGAATCTGCATGGGCAAGTGACCGAGACGCCGCAAGGCGATCCCGGCTTTCCATCTGCGTATTCCGGTCGGAATAGCCTGGATAGCGATGGCGAAATCCAAGAGACGTTCACTGCCGATATATTTGCAGGCATCCGCCTATGGACTGGCGCGGAAATCTATGCCGATGGGCTGCTTTGGCAGGGGTATGGTCTTAGCCACACAGAAGGTATCGAGGACTTTCCCAACGGCGACGCGTACAAAAACGGCACTACGTATCCTCACTTCATGTTTGCCCACCTATTCATCCGCGAAACCATTAGCTTTGGCGGTAAAAAGGAGCCCGTGGTGGACGGGCCTCTCGCGCTCGCTGGCGATCGGGACATCTCGCGGGTGACCATCACCATTGGGCGCTTAACCCCCACGGACATGTTTGACCATAATACTTACGCGCAGGACTCCCACACACAATTTCTGAACTGGGCGATGCAGACGAATCTGGCTTGGGATTTCCCTTCGGACAGCGTGGGATATACCACCGGAATCGCTGTGGAACTGAATCAGCCACACTGGACCCTGCGTACCGGTTGGTTCCAAACGCCTGGCACAAAGAACGGCTTCACAGCCGACGACTTGGTTCTAACCTTTCCTCACGCGGGAAGCAGCGGAAAGTTCTTCGGTTCCTGGGGTACAGCGGCGGAGTTTGAGCGGCGTTACGACGCCGGTGTCCGCCCAGGGGCCGTCCGGTTTCTGTGCTGGGTGGACGAGGCCAACATGATTAACTACAGGCAAGCTGCTGCTCTGCTTGAGTCTGGTGGTCCGGCAGCGGATTTGTCCCCGGCGCGCGCCTACCACCACAAGTACGGTTTGGGGCTGAATGTAGAGCAAAGTATCACCAAGGATGTTGGGATTTGTTCGCGACTGGGTTGGAACAACGGGCAAACGGAAGGGTGGATGTATACCGACGCGAACTGGACGGCATCGCTAGGCACGAGCGTCAGCGGCTCTCTATGGCATCGTCCCAAGGACAATGCGGGGCTGGCATTCGTAACTAGCGGCGCGTCGGCGAGTGCGCAGAAGTTTCTTGAGGCAGGAGGCACGGACATAATAAGCGGAGACGGGGCACTGACTTATGGAAGCGAAAAGGTTACTGAAATCTATTACAGTGTTCCAATCTTCAAGAACGTTTATGCGACTCCCGATTTCGAGTTTGTCGACAATCCTGCATTTAACCGAAGGCGTGGTCCTGTACCGGTCGCTGGTGTGAGGCTTCACTGGCAGTTTTAACCCAGCTGTCCTGGACACGCCGCGATCTGAATTTTGATTCATCCGGTTTGTCGCCGCTGGAATATGGCACCCGCCCTTACGCTGATTGGATGAAGGCCAAACAAGCGGATTAGCATGGCTCAGGGTGGACCCAGCAAACATGCCTAAGGCGGCGAATCAGAATTCCAAACGCGCCTGGATAGCGATCATTCGAGGTGCACTGTCTCCGCCCAAACCAACGCCGAGTAAACCAGTCGGAGGCGAGGTTGTGTACGTGAAGGCACCAAATCCAATCTGGGTTGACGGTTTCCCTGGAATTCCGGCGTAGACATTGCTGGGCAGCCCAAAATTGGGATGGTTGAATATGTTGAAGAATTGGCCCTCGATTCGCAGTCGAAACCGGTCGCTTAAATCGAACCATTTCGTGAGATAGAAATCACTCCAGAAAAAATCTGGACCACGAAAATCGTTGCGGCCCGAATCTCCGAATTGGCAATTCTGAGGATTGTCACCTCCGTAGCAGGTACCTGTGCTGGGATCGACAGTAGAAACGAAAGCATCGGGGTTGAGCCACTGAATCGTGCCGGGCTGTGTAACGCCGGGAATATTGCAATGCTTGCAATACGGATCGACACCCGGCACAACGCTTGCGAACTGTGGTCCGCTTCCCTGAATAATCCCATTTCCATCGGCGGAATAGGGGGTACTCAGAACAGAGAATGGAAGTCCGCTGTGCCACGTCACGGTGCCTGATATTTGCCAGCCATTTAGCGCATAACCCAGCGAGCGGTTGCGCACTTTGATCGGGAGTTCGTAGACGTATTCTCCCGTAAAGTTATGCCGGATATCGTAATCGCACGGGCCGTAGTTGCGAGAGAGTTCGCCGGGAAGCGGCGTGAGGACCGCACCAGCGGAGAACTGCAACAGCCCTCCGTTCGACACTTTATCCATACATCGGCTGAATGTGTAGTTGATTTGTCCTTGAAGACCGTGAGAGAGGCGCTTGGTCGCATTCAATTGCAAACCGTTGTAATGACTGCTCGCTCCGGTCGAGAACTGCGTGACGGCACCAAAGCGCGGATCGGGAGCTTCGAGATATGGATATGGCGCGAAGCAGCCCTGACATACAGTTTGATAGCCATTTTCCTGCGTCAAATAGGGCTGGTTTAACGCGCGAGTACCGACGTATTGGACACGTATGCTGAGTGAAGTTCCGAACTGATGTTCGATCCCGGCGCTCCATTGCATGTTGTAGGGTGCCTTGAGCCTGCCATTGGGCACAGCCGTGATTGCTACCGGCGGGAGACAAGCTGTTGGATTGGCTTCGGACGAGGCACAGGAAAGCCAGCCTTGAGCAAAACCCGTTCCAAACGATTGGTTCGCGGCGCTCGCCGCATCGACCGCGCTGTTTGAAACGCCAGGCGCAATCGCCAGCCCGCCAACCGTTCCGAGGAGGCCGCCTTGAAGCGTCCGAACGTACGGAGGGTTGACGCCCACCAGGTCGGCGACGCTGCCCGGCAACAGGTCACTAAACAGCCCCACCCCTGCTCGGAGCACGGTATTAGGAGCAAGCTGCCAAGCCAGTGCGGTTCTCGGTTGCAAAATTGTGAGTGGTGTGGAAGTGAAGATGTTTCCCAGGTTTGTCTGTATCACTGCATTCAGCGGTTGATTCACATTGTGCGAGATGGAATCGAAAGAGCCGGGAAGTCGCGCAATCTCGTCATGGGGATCCAAAGGATTTGAATTGAGCGTATCTCGAAGGCCGATTGTCCATGTGAGCTTTGGCGTAACTTTCCAAGTGTCCTGTGCATACAGATCGAGATTGAGAAAGTTGAATGGTTCGTTCGCAGAGGTTGGGAAGGTTTCCGTGGCGGTGGACGCAACTCCATAAATGAACTGCGGCAAGTCCGTATACGTCACCAATGGCACGGTCCCCTCGCCGAAATCGTAATCATTCAGGCGGAAGATTCGGGTATTTGTTCCAAAACGGAATTCATGAGAGCCATGACTCCACACGAGATTGTCATTGATGAAGAACCGGGAAGCACGTCTACCTTGGACCCAGGTATTATCCAGCCCGCCGATTGTCGTGAACGGCGCATTTGCGCCGACACCCTGCAAAACAATCGGGAAGGCCGCCAGCGTGCTATGAAAATCGCTTGGAGCGAACAGGCTCTCATACCACGAAAATCCCGGATTGAAATAGTTCACGAGATTCTGAGAAAACACATGGGTATACCCTGCCGCAAACGAGTAGAGCGGCTGAGGCGATATCGAATCGAAGATAGGATTGATCGGATCGGTATAGGCCGCTTGCAGTCCCGTATCCGACTGAAAGCGAAACCAGGCGCTATCTCTCTGGTTGATGTTCCAGTCGATGCGCGCCGTCTGGACCTGCTCGTGGTCGTCGCTGGAATGCGAAATACTTTGCCGGTTTGCACAACCGTTCCCATTTGGCGGGTTACCCGATGCAGGGCTGCCGTCCGAATTGAACGGGCAGCCAAGAACGGCAAGCGGGGTCCCGCTGGTGTTCCCGTAGAGCGAGAACATCTTCTGATAAAACGGCACCAGTTGAGGAGCCGCCGGATAGCGCGAGCCGGTTATGGAATCAATCCCACCTAGCGGGAGTTGCTGCAAAGTATAGTTTTCGAAGGCAGGAGTTGGAACGGTTGTAGCCGTCACGATTGGAAGAGCGATCCGAACCCATTCGCTATCGAAAAAGAAAAAGAGCTTGTTGTGGACGATCGGGCCGCCGAGACTGCCCCCAAAATGATTCACCACTGAGCGTGGCTTCTGAGCGCCCGGAGTCGCATCCGTAAAATAATCCGCCGCATTCAACGCCGATCCATTCCAAAGCTCGTATAGATTGCCGTGAAACTGATTTGTACCGGATTTGGTCACGTAGTTTACCTGGGACGCGCCGTATCGTCCCTGGTCCACTTCGTACGAAAGTGTGTTGACCGTGACTTCAGAAATCGAATTCAGGCCCAGAACCAGATTTGTGGAAAGCCCGCTGTTGAGATTGGTCAGCGGATCATTTGTCTCAAGGCCGTCTACGATGTACCCATTGGATAAGGCTGGAAGTCCGTTGAACTCGACGTTTCCATAACCATTGGTCCCTCCGACGAAGTCGTTGCCGCTTCCTGCGGTATTCATCAGTGCTCCGGGAGCGAATTGGAGGGGATAAGTAAGGTCTCCACCAGGATTCGGCAGATTCTCCAGCGCCGGCGCGCTGAGGGTCGTTGAAGTGTTCGCGTTTCCACGGTTGATGAGAGGAGGCGTGCCTGTTACTTCAACGGTTTCTTTCGATGCTGCTACCTTGAGACTGAAGTTGACGGTCTGCTTTTGGCCCAGCCCTGCAAATACGGTGTCACTCAACTGAGGATCAAAGCCTTCTGCCTGCGCTTTTACGGAATAGTTTCCAGGAGTCAATTGCGGAAAATTAAAGCGACCCTGTTCATCGGTTTTAAGTGAGCGTAGCAAACCAGTGCCGCGATTCGTCACTGTAACTGTCGCGCCTGGAATCGCCGCAGAAGTTGCGTCCGTCACCTGGCCTTCAATCGCGCTGGTAGTTTCCCCTTGTGCCCAACATCGAGGAGCCATCAGAACCACAGTGGCGAGGCTGAGACTGAAGAGAATTGCCCGAAACATGACATAGATACCTCCGGGCAGTGATATTAATGCAGGTTAATATGTTTTGTAAACTAGCATAAATCTCAATACAAGATAGACGCAGACGCACGAAGACTTCTTTCAGTTAACGGGTTCGACCGACTGCACCAAACGCACAATCCTAGTGTCCAGGGCATCTGATACGAGTGAAGGCTGGGGGGGTGATCCGTATGCCTACCGGCGTGGCCGCACAGTCTTTTCCCCGCCTGATGGCAGGAGGGCGGCGAGAATACGGCAATCGGCAACACGGCCTTTCCCGGGACAACCGTCCTTTATGTGTCGCAGCTGGGCCGCAAGCCGTCGCAAATCGGCGATCTTACTTTCAATCTCTTCCAAGTGATTTTTGGTGATCCGGTCGATCCCCGAACAATGACTGCTGGACTGTACCGAGAGCCGCGAGAGATCGCGGAGCTGGTTCAGCGTAAAACCGAGATCGCGGCACCGTCGGACGAATTGCAGGCGACGCAGGTGTTCCCGTCCGTAGACACGGTAATTTCCTGCCGTCCGGGGTGGAGAGGGCATCAGTCTGACATGCTCGTAATAGCGAATCGTTACCACCTTGACGCCCGTCGCCTTCGACAATTGTCCGATGCTCAATCGCTCTGCTGCATTCATGTGCTTGACCCTATAGGCACTGTAGACCCCATGCTCGAACGGCAAGGCTATCATGAGGCGGCTGTCGCCGGAGCGGCATTGACGTCAACATCGCTCCCCGTAGGTGATGAAGTGATGGAGAATACTGTGAAAATCTGGAGAGGCATATCGATTGCGAAATGTGCGCTACTCGTGGCATTGGTGTTGTGCTGTACCAGCGCTTTTGCTCAATCATCGGAGAATGAGGCGAAGGAAATTGCAGTCGTTGAACTGGGCGGCGCTATTGAGCGGAGTCTGACTGAGGGCAACTCAAGTTTGGGTCCCACGGTCGCGGTCGAGTTCACGCCGATTAAGCATTGGCTGGAGATTGAGGCAGGGGCTACGCCGCTTTTAAGACGGCATTCGACAGAATGGAGCACCGACGTTCTTTTGAAAAAGCCATGGACAATTTCCCCGAAATTCGAGTTCATGCCGGGGGTTGGCCCCGAGTGGATTCACGCAAACGAATATGGCAGGAAGACGAATTCCATCGGTATCGAAGCGGCTTCGGACTTTATGTTCTGGCCGTCGAGGCAACACAAATTCGGGTGGTATCTCGAACCAGCTTACGACTACAAGTTCGGACCTGGCCATGAGCATTCGCTTGGTGTGAGCGGCGGACTGCTGATCTCGATTCCTTGACGTTACATCGATGAACGACCCAATCATCCTTCGGGAGGAAGCGGCGCATCCGTGTTACATCTAACGCGAACTGCAAGGGAGGATTTCAGTGATTATTTTTCAAACGCGAAATATTCTTGAGTGAGTTGATCTTGCAATCGTGGCCATTGAATTCCGCCTCGACGTCGCTGAGGCCCGTGTCCGGCGGAACGCGGAGGAGCCAGGTGCAGCAATCGCATTCGTAGACATACTCGTCATCGCTCGACATTGCTTCGATCTTCCGGAGCTTTCGCTTGCCGCGCACTGCTGGATTGTATCAGGACTGGATTTCGCGATCCTGCGCGTCAGATTGATAATGGTCTTGATGAAAGCTTCAGGCACAGCCGACTTGCCGCTACATGGCGGCCGCGTTCCCGCATGGCTCGCGCACCGCATGACAGCGCTCGGCACAACCATCGCCGAGCATATTGTGCGCGACTATGGCGCTGCGGATTTTCTCGCGCGTCTGAGCGATCCCTTCTGGTTCCAGGCGTTGGGTTGCGTAATGGGCATGGACTGGCATTCCTCCGGCATCACGACCTCGGTCATGGGCGCGCTTAAGCGCGGCCTCAATCCCCGCTTTTCCGAGCTTGGCATCGCGGTCTGCGGTGGACGCGGACGCCATTCGCGGGCGACGCCCGCCGAGCTGTGCGACTTTGCGATGCGCGCGGGGCTGAACGGCCACGAACTGAGGCGCAGCAGCCGCCTTGTCGCGCGCGTCGATAACAATGCGATAGCCGATGGCTTTCAACTTTACCTGCATTCCTTTGTTGTTCTGAAATCCGGCGCGTGGTCTGTCGTTCAGCAAGGCATGAACCCGAAATCGAGACTCGCGCGGCGTTATCACTGGCACTCGCCGGAGGTGAGGGATTTTACGAGTGACCCGCACAGCGCCATCGTCGGCGAGGACCAGGGTACGATCCTTAATCTAGTCGATGGACGCGCGGGGCAGGCGCGCTCCGTTCTCCTCGATATCACCCGCCAGCCTGTTGAGTCTTCTCTGAGGGAATTCAGGAAACTTGCGATGCCGGCGCACCATGACGTGCGGGCGAAGGACATTGACCTTAAGCGCGTCGGCGCCGTGCTGGCTGTAGCCTATGAACAGGACTTACGCGACTTTGCGTCGCTGCTGCTCGTGGAAGGGCTGGGGCCGCGCACGCTTCAGTCCCTCGCACTCGTGGCCGAGGTGATCTATGGTGCGCCGGCACGCTTTTCCGATCCTGCGCGGTTTTCCCTAGCGCACGGCGGCAAGGACGGTCATCCGTTCCCCGTGCCGCTCAAGACCTATGATGAAACCTTGTCGTTGCTGCGGCGAGCGCTTCACGCCGCGCGTCTGGGCGACCGTGAAAAAATCGACGGTTTCCGCAGGCTTGACCGGCTGACGCGCGCCGTTGAGGAAAGGCTCAACCCCGCGGCCAACTTTGAAAAGCTCATGGCTCATGAGCGCGCTATATCGAAATCCCTGGACGGCCGTTCGGTCGGGGACTGTGCGCGACGTGGCGCCGGACAAATGGCATTCAATTTTACGAAAGACAACGACCGAGAGGCATGAAGCGGAAACGTGACAGGGATACGGTCTACCGGATTTACACGGAGGACGCAGACCGCGAGGCAGTCGTCAGCGCCGTCTCGCAAAGGTTTGAGAGCTTCACGCTCCATGAGACTACGGGTTATTTCAAGGGCCGGTCTGAAAAATCGATCGTTATCGAGATCGTCGAGGGCCGCGAAGAAGATGTCGAGGAAGTCGCCCGCGCTATCCGCTCCATTAGCGGACAGATAACAGTTTTGTAATGGGGCTTCGGGGCAAGGCTCGGAAAATCTCAGGACTCCATTCGAGCTAAACGCCCAACGCTGAGCACGGCGGCGAGACTCTGTCTCTTGGGCGATCATGACGGCGCTAATGCGATCCCCGCACCATGCTCGCCAAAAACGCTACCGAAGCGACGAGCATTACCACTGTTGCGATCCAGCCGACAATGTGCAGATATAAAGGAAGCGTGAATTCCCGGACGACGGCGTGATTTGAGGACATGACCATGAGCATGGCCATCATCGGGGCCGCCGCGATCCCATTAATGATTGCAGACCAATAGAGGGCGCGGATCGGATTTAGTCCGACAAAATTGAGCAACAGACCGATGACTGTCGCCGCCGCAATAACGAAATAAAACCGCGGGGCCTGGCCCGGCTTGCTTTCAAGACTCGCGCGCCAGCGAAAGGCCTCGGCAACGCCGTAGGCGGCGGAACCCGCGAGGACGGGGACCGCGAGCAGGCCCGTGCCGATAATCCCTATTGCGAACAGCAAAAAGGCGAACCGGCCGGCTACCGGCTGCAGCGCTTTGGCGGCATCCGCGGCGGTATGGATCTCCTGGCCGTGGCCGCTGGCGTGGATCGTCACAGCGGCGGCCAGGATGATGAAAAACGCTATGAGGTTGGACAGGGCCATGCCCACCTTTGTATCGAAAGCGATCCGGCGGAGCTGAGCGAAGGCCTGATGCGGTTTTCGTTTGAGTGCTGATTCATCGGGCGTGATCCGAACCTCCTCGGCTTCCTCGGAGGCCTGCCAGAAGAACAGATACGGGCTGATCGTCGTCCCGAGCACGGCGACCAAAGCCATCCAGTAATCCGGGGTCCACGAAATAGCGGGAATTGCGGTCGCGTGCAGCACTTCGCCCCAGGGGATATGGATGACGAAGGCCGTGCCGATATAAGCGAAGAGAGCGAATGTGAGCCATTTCAGATAGCGGACGTAGCGCCGGTATGGAACGTAAATCTGGAGCCCGACCGATACAAGGCCGAAGGCAATGGCGTAGGCGTTCAAATTGCCGCCCAGGATCAACTGTGCGGCTGCGCCGATCGCCGCAATGTCGGCGCCGAGATTGAAAATATTGGCCGCGCAAAGCAGGGCGACCGCGGCAAACAAGAGAGGCTTCGGGTAGTGTTTGCGAAGGTTTGCCGCAATTCCGGCGCCGGTGATTCGGCCAAGGCGGGCACAGATTTCCTGCATCGCGGCCATGAGCGGAAAGGAAAAAAGCATCGTCCACAGCATTGCCATGCCGAATTGCGCGCCGACCTGGGAATAGGTGGCGATGCCGCTCGGATCGTCATCCGCGGCTCCTGTGATAAGGCCTGGCCCCAGCCTTCGCCACAAGGCTCCGCTGTCCGCGGTGGTGCCTGAAGCAGGACTTTGTTCTTTTATGGCAACACTTGGCATGCGATTGTTATCTCCGTGCGATCAACACGCATCGAATTCGTTTCAGCGTCTAAGAAATCGGCGCGGCGGGTCCGCGCAAAGAAATCATGGAACTGATAATCCGATTTATTGTTGGCGGCATGGTCGTCTCTTTTTTTGCTGTAATCGGTGACGTCCTGAAACCCAAGAGTTTCGCCGGATTGTTTGGCGCCGCGCCGTCGGTGGCGCTTGCCACATTGGGGCTGGCGATCAAGGCGGAAGGCAATGGGTACGCGGCAACCGAAGCGCGTTCCATGATCATCGGCGCCTGCGCCTTTAGTGTTTACGCCTGGTGCTGCATGCGCATCATGGCGAAGCACGAGGTGCGGGCAAAGACAGCGACGATTGCCACTCTCGCCATATGGATGGCTTGTGCGGTTGGTGGCCGGCTCGTTTTTCTGAGATAGTGCCGGATGAGAATCAATTTTGATTTCTCGGCCCTCAAGCGGACGCGATGGTACGAATACGCGCTGCGTCTCTTCTTCGGCGGCGCAGTTACGGTTGCGACGGGACTTATTGCCAAGCGCTACGGCCCGGTAATGGGAGGCTTGTTCCTGGCCTTTCCCGCAATCTTCCCGGCAAGCGCGACCCTGGTTGAAAAGCATGAGACCGAAAAGAAACGGCGCAAGGGAATTATCGATAACAGCCGAGGCCGCAAAGCAGCGGCGCTGGACGCCCGGGGCGCGGCTCTGGGAAGCGTTGGCCTGAGCTGCTTCGCCATCGCCGTGTGGCTCTTGCTGCCCCATTGGAAGGCTTCTTTGGGGCTTCTGACGGCCCTGGCGATCTGGGTGGCTGCGTCGATCGCATTCTGGCTCTTGCACCGAGTTCATTACGGGAAATAAAACTCCTTTCATTCGGCCGGAATGCCGATCTCGGCGAGACGGTCCAAGAGATCGGCCGGGTCTTTGTAGACCCGATATGCTCCGGCCTGTACGAGTTCGGCTTCGCCGTAGCCGCCGCACAGCAGGCCGATTCCGAGAGCCTTTGCGCGGCGGGCGCCCAGCAGGTCCCAGACACTATCCCCGACGACCATCGAGTCACTGAGTGCGACCCCGAGCTCGCGCGCGGCCATCAGAAACACATTGGGATCGGGTTTCGCTTGCTCGACATGGTCGGCGGTGATCACGGGAATTGCCGTCGGAATTTGAAAGGGGCGAATCATCCTGCGCACGGTCTTCTCATCGCCCCCGGTGGCGATGGCCCAGGGAACCTTCAACTCTGAAAGCTTTTTCAGGAGACGCTCAGAACCGGGCAGGGCCCTGACAGATGGCAACGTCTTCTCGAAATATTTCTTGTGCAGCTTGTCCAGCCGCTTTTTCGTTTTGTCGCCAACGGTCCGGCCTATTTCCCTGAACGCGGCTCTAATGAGCAGGTCGCCGCGCATGCCGATGCAGCGGTGAAGAAAGGCATTCGGAAGCTCGACGCCTTCGCGGCGTAGGGCGAGCCGCCACGCACTGACGTGCTCGTAGTTGCTGTCCAGGAGGGTGCCGTCGAGATCGAAAAGAATGGCGGGTTTTGAGGCTTGTGGATGTTTGCGTTCGTCGCGCGCCGGGGCCGGTCGTCGCATATGAGATTAGCTTTTGCGCCTTCGCACGCTTTTCATTCCATCCTCGATGCGCCGGCGCGCCTCGCCCGGCCCCTTCATATCCAGGATTCGGTACTTTTCGCCCTGCAGATCGTGATAGTTGACAAAAAACTCTTCCAGTTCGCTCATGAATTTCTTTCCGAGCTCCTTCACGTGACGGATGTGAGCATAGCTGTGATTGGCTTCCTCGATGGCGATGATCCGGTCATTGCGCTCGCCTTTTTTCTTTCCGCCCTGCTGACCCTCGATAACCCCGATGACCCGGCACTTCAGCAGGCAGCCGGGAAAGGCGGGCTCGTCCATGAGCACAAGAACGTCGGTCGGGTCGCCATCTTCGGCTTTTGTCGACGGGATGAAGCCGAAATCGTAGGGGAAGGTCATGCCTGCAGGCAGGACCTTGGTCAGAGCGAAAACTTTCTGCTCTTCGTCGAACGCGTACTTGTTGCGGCTACCCTTGGGGGTCTCGATGACAACTTGGATTTTTCCATTACCATCCGTCGGCAGGAGATGTGCCGGGTCGGCCAGCGATTCTCGTTTCCGTTTCTTTTTTGGCATTACCTTCATCCTTTGGTCCCGCTGGCCGATTCACGAACAGCACGGACCCAGTTCAACAGTTCGTCCCTCGACATTAAATTCAGGATTCGTTCGCGGCTGATGCCGGCGCGCAGCGCCGAGGCCGCCGCGAATATCATGAACCGCAATTGTGTCGGGCCATGCGAATCCGTACCAAATGAAATCCGGCAACCCGCTTTCCGCGCCAGGAGCAGCAGCTCCGGGCTTAAATCCTGACGGTCCGGATAAGCATCGATTTCCACCGCTTTGTCGAGTTCGGCCGCATAGGCAAAAACGCGCGGCCAGTCCGCAGAAAGCCCGGCGCGGTAGTTATAAATCTGGCCGCGCGGATGCCCGAGGATCTGAATGTCCGGATTCCGCAAGGCGGCAAGGTCTCGCCCGGTTTGATCTTCTTTGCGCCGCAGGGCCGAATGAAAGCAGCCGATAACAATATCCAGCTCGGCCAAAGCCGCAGGCTCCATATCGCCCTCGCCTGAGGGGCTGAGATTTAGCTCGATCGAGCGCAAGACCCTAAGCTTGCGGCCAGCGCCTGCGAGTGATTGGTTGATACTTTCAATTTCCGCGCCTTGTGCGCGCAGCTGCGATTCATCGATGCCGCCTGCGATTTTCAACCCTTTGGCATGATCTGTAATGGCAATGTATTCGTAATTTAACTCCACTGCTGCCGCAGCCATGTCGGCAATCGAAGCGCTGCCGTCGCTCCACAGGCTGTGCATTTGAAGATCGCCCCTTAAGCCTGTAATCCATGCGGGATCTGTCGTCAAAATCGCCTGTGCCTGGGTGAATGTAAGAAAACCTGTCCGCAGCGGAGGAGGCGAGGGCGGGATAGCTTTCTCGGCGATCCATGAACGAATTATTTTTTCGAGGTAGGGACCGATACTCTGCAATTCAGTCAGGGACCGGCCAGCATGCTCTAAGGAGGATGCTTCCTCAGGCCAGAGAAAGGCCCGGCGCGACGCCCGCCGGAAAGCTCTTGTCCGCGGCGGGTGCGATTTCTCCGCCTGGCAGGCAAGAAGTTCGGCGAGCTGCTCATTGGTGAGCTCATGAATCGTTCCTTCCGGCTCCAACCCTCGCCTTCGATGAACGGAACTATCGGCTCGGCGGCTTCGGCCGCTTTGTTTCGCTTTCCCAGTACGGTTCATATCCATAATGGCGGTAGATTTCCGAGCCCCAGGACGTATTAGCCATGTCGGGCCAGCTGTCCTTTTCAAAGCCCGGGGCATTGCGCAGTCGATCTTTGTCGATGTCAAGGACGGCCACTTTCTGGGAAAGGTCAAAACTAAGTGCTTCCCAGGGAATGGCGAAATGCCGGTCGCCCAGCCCGAGAAAACCCCCGAACGAAAGAATGGCATACGCAACGCGGCTGTTTCTTGCGTCTAGGACGATGTCTTCGATTGTGCCGAGGTCCTCGCGCTGGGCGTTGATGACCTTTGTTCCGAGGATCGATTTCTTGACGACAATGGTGAAGCTGTTGCCTTTAGCGGCTTTAGTTGCACTGTCCCATAACTTTTTCTTTCTCCTAGAAATGACTAAACAATCCGATCATGGCCAGGACACCCCGGCCCGGGCTGCTTCCGCATTGGAATTGTGATCGAATAATCCTGCCCGGACAGTGCCCGCTTTGCCGGTAGCCATGGTGCCTCCTTTATCTCTATCGGCGATCAGGCCCGGGCTGCTTTACCTTTGCCCTTCGGTACCTCATCCTCTTCTCCTTCTTCCTGTTCAGCCTCGACATTGATCTTCTCGGCCAGCTTGGTCAGTTTTTGGTCTGTTTCCTTCTCTTCCTTCAAGGTCTCTTCCAAGAGGGCGGCTGCATCGTCTTCGCCGAGAAGGTTTGCGTAGGTGCGCACGCAACCATAGGCAGCGATCTCGTAGTGCTCGACTCGCTGCGCCGCCGAAATCAGGCCGGCATCCAGAGCCTCGTCTTCGAGTTCGCCTTCCTTGATCATTTCCGCACCTTCTTCGACCAGTCCTTCCATGCCCTTGCACTTCTTCCCCGTGGGCTTTTCCCCCAGCTCCTTGAAAATCCGGTCTAGGCGCTGGACATGGCCCTTGGTCTGTTCGAGATGCGCTTCAAAGCCCGCGCGCAATTCCTCCGATGTGGAGGCTTTCGCTAATTTGGGCAGAGCTTTAACGAGCTGGTTTTCGGCGTTGTAAATGTCGCGCAGTTCGTCGATATAGAGTTCCTTCAGGGCATTTTCTTTCACGGATAGCCTCCGACTTTCGCAAAAGTGACACAACACTTCGTGGCAGTGTTGCACGGGACCAGGATCGTTTCTTTACAGTCTTTATCGTAAAACGCGTGGGGGGGATACATGAGGGCACCAGGGAGCTTCATCTCAGACAAGGCGACAGCAGGCGCGCGCAAGCAACGAGGGCTCCCCCACGCCCGGAGGACACCGTGCTTTCACGGCGGCGAACAATCCGTCGCCGGTTCATCCCTGGCCAAGATGGTTGCAGCCGCCAGGCTGCGGACTCGGATTGCGTCAGCCACAAGAAGATTGGGAGAGTAGAAAGATTGCAAGGTTTACCGCCTGAATTACCGGTTTTACCCGATCTTATAAGCCTCCCAAGGTATGTATCCTTCGCCAGAGGTGGTGCTATGAAAGCCGTCGTTTTTCATAAGATCGGGGACATTCGACTCGACAGCGTTCCCGAACCAAAAATCAAAGATCAATATGACGCGATCGTGCGACTAACAGCGAGCGCGATCTGTGGGACGGACCTTCATTTTGTGAGAGGCACCGTACCGAACATGGTCGCGGGCACAATTTTAGGTCACGAAGGCGTTGGGATCATTGAAGAGGTGGGTAAGGGCGTTCGCAATTTAAAGAGGGGCGACCGAGTCGTTATCCCATCGACGATCGCATGTGGCGCTTGTTCTTACTGTCGTGCAGGTTACTTCGCCCAATGCGACGACGCGAATCCAAACGGCAAAGATAGCGGCACAGCCTTCTTTGGAGGACCCAAGGAGAGCGGTCCTTTCGATGGCCTGCAGGCGGAATATGCCCGTATCCCTCTCGCGCACGTGGGGCCCGTAAAGTTGCCCGAGGAAGTGGGCGACGACCAAGCGATCCTGATCTCGGACATCTTTCCTACAGGCTACTTCGCCGCTGACCTCGCAAGCCTACATCCTGGTGCAACCGTGATGATTTTCGGCTGCGGGCCGGTCGGGCAGTTTGCAATCGCCAGTGCCAAGCTGTTGGGCGCAGGTAGAATTTTTGCCGTCGATTCAATACCCTCACGCTTAGAAATGGCCAGTGATCAAGGCGCTGAAGTAATCGATTTTAACCGCGAGGATCCCGTCGAAGCAGCTCGAGAGTTGACCAGAGGCATTGGTGTAGATCGCGCCATTGATGCAGTAGGTGTGGATGCTGTTCACGCCAGACGCGGGCCGGCTTTGAAGAAATCCGAAGTAAAACACTTCCAAGAAGAAGTAGGGGAGGTTGCTCCCAAGGCGAACCCTGACGGCGACAATTGGCAGCCAGGAAACGCGCCATCCCAGGTACTGGACTGGGCAATTGAGTCGCTCGCTAAAGCGGGTACATTGAGCATCGTTGGAGTTTATCCGGCAGCCATGAAGAGCTTCCGGATCGGCGATGCGATGGAGAAGAACCTCACCATTCGGATGGGAAATTGCAATCACCGCAAATATATTCCCGAACTTGTGCGGCTTGTACGCCAGAACACGATCGATCCGCGCAAGATATTGACGCAAGTCGAGCCGCTTATGTCCGCGATTGATGCTTATAAACTATTCGATCTCCGACAACCTGGCTGGATCAAAGTGGAGCTACGACCTGAGAAAGCGCTATCCCAACCAGCGTGACCGCCAAATTAGCAACGATGGTTGAAACATTCAACGGAGGGAACGCGAAATGGCAAAATATGGCAAGGCGGCTGGGCGCTCGGTGAAGAGCGTGATGCACCGCAAGAAGAGCGGGACACTTAAATCGGGTAAGGGAGGCAAAGGCGGCCGCGTCAAAAGCAGAAAACAGGCCATCGCTATCGGGCTATCGGAAGCCCGGAAAAAGGGCGCTAAGGTTCCCCGCAAAAAATCTAGCTGATTTGGTCGTTCAGCGAATTGACCAAATAGCGCCTGACTCAGCTCTCCGATTACCGGCGGAGAGCAACGTTGAGCGGCCGAAGAGTGACGTCCGGTTGTCTCAGTGATGAGTCAAAACATGAGGAGCAGCAATGGCGGTCAAAAAGAAGAATGATATCGACCAGACCAAGGCAGAAGCCGACTACGAAGACTCCGTGCAAATGATTGGTACCCCGGGTGAAGTACATCAAAGTGCCGACAAAACCCACCCGCCACTCACGACCCAAACCGGGGCGATTGTGGCAGATGATGAAAACTCGCTGCGAGGAGGAGGGCGAGGCCCCACCATTCTTGAAGACCATATTCTTATCGAGAAGATTCAACACTTTGACCATGAGCGGATTCCTGAGCATATCGTGCATGCCCGGGGCTTCGGCGCCCACGGCATTTTCACCCTCATTCATCCGCTCGATGGAATTTCCTGAGCTGCCATTTTCAATGAGGTTGGCGTCGAAACTCCGGTTTTCGTGCGGTTCTCCACAGTTCCAGGGAATGAAGGATCGACCGATTTAGCGCGTGACGTGCGAGGTTTCGCAGTCGAGTTCTATACCAAGGAAGGCAACTGGGATTTGGTGGGCAATAATATTCCGGTGTTCTTTATTCAGGACGCGATCAAGTTTCCCGATCTGATCCATTCCGTAAAACAAGAACCCGATCGCGGGTTTCCCCAGGCGGCGACTGCGCATGATAGTTTTTGGGATTTTGCGTCGCTCATGCCTGAATCCACACATATGCTGATGTGGGCGATGTCGGACCGGGCTATCCCTCGTTCCTTCCGCATGATGGAAGGTTTTGGGTTACACACCTATCGATTGGTGAATGACAGAGGTGAGTCGACGTTTGTGAAATTCCATTGGCGGCCATCGCTCGGGATGCAATCGGTCGTTTGGGACGAAGCCGTAAAAATCTCGGGTGCCGATCCGGACTTTCATCGTCGCGATATATGGAACGCCATTAACGAGGGAGCATTTCCAGAATGGACATGAGCGTTCAGCTCTTCGATGAACATTTCGCGGAGAAATTCGACTTCGACGTTCTAGACGCCACCAAGCTGATCCCGGAAGAGACTCTGCCACTTCGTCCGGTTGGAAAAATGATTCTCAATCGCAATGTCGAGAATTTTTTCGCAGAGACGGAGCAAGCTGCCTTTTGCGTCAGAAATGTAGTTCCCGGGATAGATTTCAGTAATGATCCTTTGCTGCAGGGCCGTATTTTCTCCTACCTTGAAACCCAGTTGAAGCGGCTGGGCGGTCCCAATTTCCAGCAAATCCCAGTGAATGCACCGAAGTGTCCGGTAATGCACATGCAACGTGACGGACATATGCAAATAAGCCCGCAAAGGGACGTGTGAATTATTCACCCAGTTCTTTGGAGATGGATTCGCCACGTCAAGATCCCCATCAGGGTCAGTCGAGCTTCGCGGAGCCTTTGCAAGGGGATAAGCTCCGAGTCCGCTCCGAATCCTTCGCGGACCACTTTTCGCAGGCTCGCCAGTTCTTTTACTCCCAAACAGGGTGTGGCCGCATTTATCTTCGAGCTGAGCAAAATCGAGACCAAGGCAGTACGCGAGCGTATGGTAGGCGAGCTTGCGAACGTGGATCCCAAGATCGCAAAGCGTGTGGGCGCCGGGCTCGGTTGCACAGCGAAGCCGAGACGGTCCCCATCAGGTCAAGGTCAAAACGGACTTGCCGTCTCGCCTGCATTGGGGATCCTCGGCAAAGCTAGACCAACGCTCGAAGGACGCAAGGTGGGTTGTCTTGTCGCGGATGGATCGGATGCCAAGATGGTGGAGTCCCTCAAAGCTGAGGCGAAAAGGATGAAGGCCAATTGCGGCGTTGTCGCGCCGAAAGTTGGTGGTGCAAGCGCCGCTGACGGAAGTCTTATCGAAGCTGACTTTCAATTAGTCGGCGCACCCTCGGTTCTTTTCGACACCGTATTTGTGGCAATTTCGGAAAAGGGTGCTGAGATGCTTTCGGCCGAGGCCGCTGCGGTCGCCTGGTTGCACGACGCCTTCGCTCATTGCAAGGTTATCGGAGCGACTAGAGATGCACAACCGCTGCTCGACAAGGCGGGTGTTGTGTCCGACGAAGGCGTTTTATTGGGAACAGCGTTAGATACGTTCTTAACTAGGGCTAGCAACGACGGGTATGGGACCGCGAAGCTAAAGTCAAAACAATCTATTAGTACTTAGCAAAAGATGTGAACAGCGAAAATTGGACTGCGGCGCCCTTCTCGTGCTTTTCAAAGAGATGCAGGGCAGCCTCTCGGCTGCCCTGCAATTCATCTACTTCTGCTCTTGTGATTTCCGATGAGCAGTTTTGGACGACTCGTGTGCGCGTTCAGAGTGTCTTGCCGCTTCCTCTGAATGCTTCTTGCCGCTTTGGTGATCGCCCTTGCCGTGATGCTCCGCAGCTGAGCGATGCGATTTGGCAGCATTATCGTGATGCGATGCCGCTTCTTCATGCTCCTGTTTTGCCATGACAATAGCCTCCCTTGACGAAAGTTAGCCAACAGAGGCCTACACTAGTCATTGCCCTCGAAGACTCCTATCAGCCAAGACTGTAACAAATTGGGAAGGGGTCTTATTAGAGCGCGGCAGTTGTGGAAGCCCAAGCTGTAATACATGGAGGGGAATGGCTTTCGGGGGCAATCGAAACATGATGGATTTGAGATTGATTCGAGTGGGCTGTGCTGGGTGGAATATTCCACGAACGGTTGCCGTGCACTTTCCAGCGGGCAGCAGCCATTTAGTTCGATATTCGCAGGTGTTGAATTGTTGCGAAATAAATTCGTCGTTCTATCGTCCGCACAGAATCAAGACTTGGCTGCGTTGGGCTGCTTCTGTTCCTGACGATTTTCAGTTTGCAGTCAAAGTTCCGAGGGCAATAACCCACGAACCGAAATTGGCTTGTTCGTCGGAAATATTATTGCAGTTTTTAAATCAAATCAGATATTTGGAAAATAAGCTGGGACCGGTGCTAGTGCAGTTACCTCCGAGCGTACCATTTAAACGCGAACAAGTGATCGCATTTCTTTCACTTCTCCGCCAGCATCATCGTGGAGATATTGTGTGCGAACCTCGCCACAGTAGCTGGTTTGGTGATGAAGCGGAAAGGATGCTTCAGGATTTCGAAATTGCACGGGTGGCTGCAGACCCCGCATGTGTACCCGATGCAAGCCTTCCCGGTGGATCGACAACAATTGCATACTTCCGACTGCACGGTTCACCGCGGATGTATTACTCACCCTATACAAAACAGTTTCTTAATGCGATTTCAACGCAACTGGAAACACTTGCCACAAGATCGAGAGTATGGTGCGTGTTTGATAATACTGCATCTGGCGCGGCCACTAGCAATGCAATTGATCTGAAGGCGAAGCTTGCACACGGCACCGCCGAGGGTTCGTGCCGAAGAAACTAGTCAAAGGAAATCCAGTAATTTGCCGCGGTACCTTTGAAATCAGTGGGAGTAGATGCATCCCCTGTGCCAAAAGTGTGCCAACATCCGATGTTTTTGGGGTAATTGGGGTTAGCTTTGAGCGAAAAACAGGTTCACCAAAGTACTGAAAAACACAGGGAGCGCGAAGTAGTTAATGGAGTCGGAAAGTGCGCCTCCAAGGCAGACGTTGTCGGTGGGGTCCCTAAGCAGCGCGCATGAGCTCAATTCGGAAAGCCACTGTGAGTAAAGTCGGTATGTTGCAGGGCGCCGCAACTTAAACTTCATTTGCATAAACAACTTGGCCTCACCCCGCAACCACCCGAATTTGTTGGTTTCTTGCTTTACCGATCCTTCATATTCCTTCTCTTTATTTTATCGGGGGGCTGACGATTTTTCCTCGCACTTCGCGAAGGTCGGCGATACGCTAGGCCCTTGACTGAGGCGAGTCTTCGTTAGGATGGCTTTGGCAAATGCGCATTTCTAGCAGATTGGCTACGGCCTTGTTGATGCTGCTTATCCTCGGCTCAACCGCTCTCCTAGATCTGCCCAGGGCAGAAGCTCAGTCTGACCGACCATCATCGGCAATTGCGGTCGGAGCACAATACGATTCGACGCACGTTTATGTTTCGCCGGGAGATTTCGACCGTTTCGTTGCGAGCATATTGGCGACCTTTGGTGGCACCGCTTCGAAGAAAATCACTGCTACAGTAACGCCGACTCCGAGCAGCACGATTTCTCAGATTATCTTCACCCCTTTCGGATTCCTGTCTGTTTTGGGATTCACGACGGCGATCCCCTATCCGTTTGCTGCCGAGCGGACGGGCTATCTAGTGACCAGCATGGATGCCGCGATTCACGCATCGCGCACCGCTGGAGCCGACATTATTGTCGCTCCGTTTGACGATGCGATTGGAAAGGACGCCGTTATCCAATTTCCGGGCGGTATCAACACACAGCTCTATTGGCACACTACCGCTCCTTCTTATGCGGCGCTCCAGACTATGCCCGAAAACCGAGTCTATGTGTCTGCGGACACCGTCGCGGCATTCATGCGCAGTTTCCTGACATTCTCGGATGGTGCCGTCGTATCCGACAATCCAAACGCTCCTGGAGTGGAGATCGGACGGCCGCACGATAGGTACCGACGCGTCCGCATTCAATCAAAATTTGGCAAGCTAGCAATTCTGGTCACCGATGGTCATTTGCCGTATCCGTATGGTCGCGAGGTGACCGGCTTTGAGGTTGCGAATATCCAAGGCACCCTCAGTAAAGCAAAAGCCGCGGGCGTAGTCGTTCTCGTGCCGGTGTACCAATCGGACGGACGATCGGCAACCATGGTGCAATTTCCGGGGGGCTATGTGGCCGAGATACACGCATCGAAGTGAGGCTGGGCCTGCCGGAAGTCCGCGTTAATGCACAACTAAAATCGCCGTGGCGACAATGCACCCATGCCACAGACTTTTGTTCGCGAAAATGAGGGCACTGGGAGGAGGTCGCCCATCGGTTCGCCATTCTCGCACTGCTCAGGCACCGAGGCTTTCAAACTTTCCTAAGCTAGTGTGGTGGACACTTTCCGGCAAAGTTCATCGCGCGAAACGCCTTCGTGCGGGCATGGTCGGCGGAAATCTCTCGGGCGTCAATGCCATCGGCATCGCCGCGCACAACGTCGTTAAAGGTATGGAGCGTATGAGAGAGCTTTTCGCGGATGAGAGGGTTCGTTCGTCGATTTCGCCGGAAGAGGCGGCGAACAAGTGTGTGATCGCACCGATCAGCGTTTATCGACAGGCAACCGCGGGGGGCACTGTTCGAGGAGGTTGTCCTTTTTCGCGTGGCTCGCTCTTCGTCCTCAATATAGGCGCCGCGAGCAGACACTTTGGAGACCGGCGAATCGCATTTTTGGAAGATAATTGGAGCAGATGTCCAGCGGCTGAATGGGTTCCGGCGACGTTCGAAGGCGTTTGGAGCCGTGCGCGGAGCGCAGGGGAGGCAGGTTCGATAGGCAGTCTGACGGCAGCAAAATAAACACGTTCCCTCGCCTCCAACCCGCAAATCGTTTAGCTTTGACACTGCGTTTTGCAGGCCTCGGGTACCAATTCGCGCAGCGCTATCAGAGCGGGCGGCGTCAAGTTATGCCCCAAGGCGCACCAACGCAACACGGAACGGCAAGACTAGTAAATTCGGTGCATTGCAGGCCCCCGCAACTTAAACTTCTTCTCTCCTGAAGAACTTCTGCTGATCCCGCAACCATCCGAATGTGCGATGCTCTTGAGTGTCCTAAGCCATGCGAGGTTCCGGGCGAAAGCGCCGCCTAGACTCGGATGAGACGTTATCGGAGAGAGCTTCGAGAATTCGGCAATCGCCGATAAGGCCTTTTCCGCGGCAGCAGTCCTTGAGGCGCTGCAGTTCGGTGGCAACCTGCGCGGGCTGCGAAAGCGTGTCATCGTGGGCGTGGTACAATCTCAGCGAGCGGTCCCCTTCCCGTCTCAAAGGAGAAAACATGCAAAAGGCTTTCTGCCCGAATCACGGTGAAGTTGCTCCGCTGTACCAAATCGTCGCTCCACTTGGCGGCGCTACCAGCACGGCCGCGCTCGCGAACACAATCTTTAAGGGGAATCCCCTAGCGGTGATGATCGGCATGGGCCTTGGCTTGTGGCTTGGCGCAAACGCATCGAAGCATTGTCCGCTTTGCGGCGCAGTGCTGCAAATCATCGACGATCTTGATGAATTCGCAGGGTGAGCCGATGTACACGTTCAAATTCGTTGGCCTCGCACATGAGGACGCTGAGACGCCGTACTATTACGGCAGTCTACCCACTAAGCCGGAGCTAGGACACGTTCTAGCTTTTGAGCCGTCGGGCAATCGCTATGTGATTCACCGCATCGAATGCGATGGATTGTCCGGAGAGGCCACTTCGAATCAACGGGAACTGGCGTACGCAGAAATCGGGCGCAACGAAAAAGTGCCAACGCTATTTCTGCAACGGGTTCACGCCGACCCAGCGACTACACCTGTGGGTCGCTCTTTCGACTGCGACGAAGTGAAAGGGTACAGCCAGCACAATCGAGAAGCGCGCTTATCCGCCAAGGGCGGTAAATAAGTCGAATTAGTGACGAGTCGAAAAGAATCCAGCGCCTCCACATGAAACGGCCAGTCACGAGGACCAATTCGCAACTCGCTCGGCTGCTTTCCCCGTTTTTTCAGCGCCTCCGTGTAATGAGTTATCATTTTTGTTTCGACCTTCGACTCCTCAGCTCGTGCGTCGTCCATCTTGATGCATTCTGGGCCATTGTCCCCGATTGACGCGGCTATGAGCCGCGATTGGACGCCTACGCGCAGGACGGCTTGGCGAAGGCGGTCGGGCAGCCGGCGGTGGCTGGGCTGCCCGCGGCTGACGTGAAGCCAGAGCCGCTGCGCTGCCTTGCCGATAGCGCGATTTGAGACGTTTGACCTGCCGAGGCGATAAGTCGAGCAGCTCCGCGGCTCTGGCACACGTCAGATTCCCTTGCACGCATTGCGAAATGACCGCCGCTCTTTGCAGTTCCTTCTGACTCAACGTGATTGTCCCCTGTCTCATGGGGTGACATTTTCACGTTGCCATTAATGGGTGACAGAATTATGGAGCTAAGACATGGCTTCATCAGGCGCTAGACGATCACTCAACATCGAGGTATGCTTGACATTTTATGCTAGGAGGAACGAAATGATTATCGGCGAAAGGCTGCGCGAGTTGCGAGAGCATAAGAAGTTATCCCAGGGTGACATTGAGAAACGTACGGGACTGCTTCGGTGTTACATCTCGCGTGTTGAGAACGGGCACAACCGTCCCCGCGATTGAAACTCTCGAGAAGCTGGCACGAGCGATGGAAGTTCCGCTCTACCAGCTCTTCTACGACGGTGAGGAGCCGCCCAAGGTTCCGAACCTGCCGAAGCGCAAGACGGCTGACGACATTGCGTGGGGGAGTGCTGGGCAAGATCGACGAGTCCTTGATCGCTTTCGGCAGCTGCTACGGCGCGTCGGCGAGCCTGACCTAAGGCTGCTGCTTCACATGGCGCAGAAAATGGCGCAACCATCTCGACATCCAACAAAAGCCTAGCTTCGAGGTATTGGGATTAGCCTTAAGCGAGAAACAGACTCCCCAAATCGTTGGAATAGTGGACTGCAGTTCTTGTAGTTGGGTTCCGTGCTTAGTTAACAGATGCACCGGCGGTGATGCACGTGTGTTCCGCGTCCTTCGAGTTTTTCCCGCGATAGAGGCCCGAACCACGGCCGTGACCTCAAAGGCTATCTGCGAGCAAGCCGAGATCTTTCGCTCGGAGCTTGAACATCGCTTGGCCGACTTACAGCAAGCCGACGAGGCACGCGAAAAGTCCCGTCAAGACTCAATCCTCTTGAGGGCGTGCTGTTCCTTCTGACTCCTTTTGAGTTCTCGCGCGACAGGAGAGGCGATAACTTCGGGTTTGCTCGGCTCGTCCAATCAGAGCCCTGAACGGCAACCTCCCCAAAGCGGACTTCTGAGGAGTTAGAGGTGCTTGTCCTGGTTATCCCGTTTACCAGGACTCTGGACCCTCGCATGGAATTCTTGAAGCCTCACGTAACCACTGATAGCTTTTCAGCGTGAAACCCGAGGATCCCGAGCTTACCGCATCAGTTGTGCCCGATTGATGGCGTGCCTCTCTCGCTCTGGCTACTTCGAGAGACTCGATGATCCTCTCAGCCCCAAGGACAACTCGAATCCGTCCCAAGGCTGCGATGGAACATTCAAGCTTCAGATGCGAGCAAAGGTGACTCTCGCATGCTGCGACCTCGGCGGTTTTTCTCGTGAGGCATGTCAATCCGGCCAGAGAGGTCAAACGTGGTGCCAAGATGGCTGGGGTTGATCTTCTAGGCCTATAGGTTGAAGAGGCCGGCTGCCGAGTAGGGATGCAGCAAGCGATTCGTGGCTAGCCATGCTGTCAAAGTTCTTGCCAAAGTCGTTGACCTGTGTGTCAATGCTTGCCATGGCCAGTTGTCGCATGACCAGGTCACGATCCCTCCGGCTCCCCGGTGCCGGCTTCACCTGAAGTATCTCCTCCTAAAACGACCGTCGGCCGTTCTTCGAATTCCAAGGTTCTTTAGACGACCCGCATCGCCTTTGCGCACGGCAGAATTCGCGCAGGAGTGACGGGTCCCAGCCGCTTTGCACGAATACAAACGTGCATTCGTGGCCCTTCTTCCCAATTCGGATGGATGGAAGGCCTTTTAGGGAGACAAAATGAGAGTCTTCGTGACATGCATACTGGCGCTGGGCCTCTTCGTGGCAACGCCAGCGATGGCTGCAAGAGACGGCGATAACTCCTCGGCAGGAGCGACAGCGGCGTCTTCTCCAGGAAGTTCCGCGAGTCCTGCTACGCCCGCCACTCCGGTTGAGGCGCGCATGGAAGACGAATTGCAGCAGCTTCGTGCGCTCTTGTTGGAGCAGCAGAAGCAGTCGCAGGTACAAACGGAAGCACTCAAGGCCGAACTCAAGGAGCAGCAGGAGAAGGTGGAAATGCTTGAGCAGCAGATGAAAGACGCGCATCCGGTGCCCGTCGAAGCTCTGGCTACCAGTTCCGCGGCGGGCATTTCAAGCTTCGCTTCGAGCATTGCGCCGCTTGCGCCCGCGTCAGTTGGCCTCCGGCCGGCGCCTCAAGCGACGACAGATAGCGACGGCTGGAAGAAGATCTACGACAGCGGTTTCTATGTGGCGAGCGAGGACAACAAGTTCTCGCTGCACATCAACGGCCTCTTCCAGCCGCGGTTCACCGAGTTCGTTCCGAGTAACACCGCGACGGAACTGGGAGCGCCCACGGCCAACACGAGCGACTTTGATCTGTATCTCGGCCGGCTTGCGCTTTCGGGGTCGGTGTTCGATGCGAGCGTGAAATATTTCGTGCAATTTCAGGGCAGCACGTCCAGTAACACGATCGGCATGAACTTCATCGACTGGTTCGCGCAGAAGGAGTTTTCGAAGGCATTCGTGGTCCAAATGGGACGTTCGTGGACGCCGTATTCGCTCGAAAACTTCGATAGTCCCGGGCAGTACTTGTTCGCAGACTTTTCTTCGGCCGAATACGCCTTCGCGCTGTCCCGCGCAGTCGGTTTCGAAGCGCTTGGACAGATCGGGAAATTCGGATACGCACTGATGATTGCGAATTCCGTTCCCGGACTGGACGCAGCAGGCCAGGAGAATTTCAACAACAAGCTGGCTTATATCGGGCACATGCAGTACGACGTTCTCGCTCCCTATGGATACCAGGAAAGCGATCCGAATCCGGCGGGGGCGCCTACCGAGCTTACGCTGTGGACTTCGGCCGCCTACAATCCCGTCGCCACGCCTTCGGCATTCGAAAACCAGAGCACCGGCGACCGCACAGTTGGCGTGAATCAGACGGTGGCGTTCCGGAAGAAGTTCTTCACGCTCCAGAATACCGGCTTCTATCGCGACACCGAGAGAACGGGGCTTCCAGACTTCAACTCGTACGGTTTCGCCGAGCAAGCTGGCTATTATGTAATTCCGGGGCGCCTCGAGTTGATCGGTCGTGTGTCGGGCGTTAATTGGGGGGCCATGGATTTCGCGGGTTCGACGCCAGGAGAGGATACGAACACTTGGTATTCGGGTCCGAATTTTCCGTTTCACCGCGTCGACGAGCACTCAGTCGGCTTTAACTATTACCTGTATGGCCACAACGCCAAAATGCAGACAGCGTATTCGTACATGACCGGGAATACATTCTCGAATAAGGGATTCACGGCGAGCCGCGTCTGGATACAGGCGCAGATCATGTTCTAGTTCGGTTCGTCCGAGAACAAAGGCAGCAACAGAGAAGGAGGCCCTTAGTAGGTGCCTCCTTCTCTGGGTTGCTCTCGGCTCATGCTCCGCGAAGCTGACGCGCAGCGAGTGAAAGAGCCCTCACCTTCGCGAAGGCGGTTTCAGCATCCGCGACCGGGCGTTCGGCGAACGTGCCGAAGCCGCAATCAGGATTCAGGTAAATGCGCTCTGGCGCGACGAATTGGGTGAGATCCCGGATTCGCGCGACAATGTCGTCCGGCGATTCAATCTCCGGGGTGCGCGGATTGACGACGCCATAGCCGATCTGCGCCCGCACTCGCAACTGCGCAAGCGTCTGCGGCGACCCCGCGCGAGAAGTCGCATACTCGAGCACGAATTGATCGAGATTCATGCGATTGAGGTATGGAATCAAGCCGTCATACGGCCCCGCAAGAAGGACTGCTTCGTTGCGGCTCCAGTTGCCACGGCAGACGTGCACGCAAAGGGTGGGACCTTCAATGCCCTCGACGACGCGGTTCAATAGACGCACGGCGCGCTCGAGTTCGCCTTCCGGACTGGACGTGGCAGCAAGCGCTGCGCACATAAAGGTGCGCGTGGCCGAAGGGCCCGCGAGCAGCAATTCGCTCAGGACGGGCTCATCGAACTGCACCATCTCGGCGCCTTCTCGTGCGAGTTCCCGCAGTTCTTCACGGAGCACTGCAACGATATCGTCCCCGAGCCCATCGCCGTCCGGGTAGCTCGATTCCGAGAGTCCTTTCACCCAGGTGGAGCGGGTCAGGAGGTAGGGGCCGGGCAGCGTAATTTTCACCGCTTTTCGCGTGTGCTCGCGGAGGAAATGGAAATCGTCGCTGACGAGCGGCGCGCGGCGGCGGACTTTGCCGACAACGACTGGATTCTTGATGGCAAAAGCTGGCACGTCGAGCGCGTTTAGAAGAGATTCGAATGAGGCTTTGTCCTCGACGTAATCGAGCAACTCGGCGAGGGTCATCAGGCGGACGCCTTCAAGGCGATCGGTGATGAATGAATAGAAATTGTCGCGGCGCTGTTCTCCGTCCGAGATGATGTCGACGCCCGCGTCTTCCTGATATTTGACCGCTAGCAACGTGGCTTGGTCCTTCAGGTCGTGAAGCGAAGGCAATTTCCGTTTCATACCCTCCAGCAACCACGCAGGCCGTGGCCAGCTACCAACTACGGTGACCGGGAATTTCGGCAGAGAGTTCATCCTTCAGACCTTTCGAATCTCGGCATGCAACGCGCTGGCGTTTTGGAACGTCTGGGTGACCGGCGAGCGGCGGACGGTCTCGTCCAGCAGCTTTGCAAGAGTATCCTCCTCGGCATCTGCTTCGACGTAGACGATGGCTCGAACACCCGAAAGACCCGGATTGCCGGTTTCGTGGAGACCGAGATAGACGAGAATGTCTTCGGAGCGTGCCTGAAGAGCCACCTCCAGATTATGCAGGGTGATGCCCTGTCGCGAGGCGCGCCATTGAAAACCGACCGCGAGGCACGCGCCGAGAGAACCCAGAAGATATTCGACCGCACTGACAGCCTGATCGGCGGTGCCGAAGCTCGCGGGCTGCCCGACCTCGAAAGAGTGATTTCGGACCCATACTTCGGCACGCATGCCACCTCGTCCACGAACCCGCGCGCGCCAGACGAAATTCTTCGCCTGTTCGAGGTCCTGGTTCAGCACAGCATCCGCCGGTTTCTTGCGGATGAAGTAGCTGGTCGACCCCGCTTCACCCGGCTTGGCGGCGAGCAGGTCGTGGCCGACGAGACGGCACCACGCCGGCAGGTCTTCCTTCACGCTGATCTCGCGGCTACGGACCTCGAGCACGGTACCGGAAGACAACGGGTCCATTGCGTTGCGAATGATCAGCAACAGACCGCTGCCGCAATCAAGATCGCCGCCATCGCACATGGCTGCTGCGATGGGATCGGAATTGGACACGTACGCTCCCCAAGCTCAGTAGCTGACGCAAGGTGCGCCGTTGCTGAGGAACTCCACGAGCTTGGCTCCGCCAACAATCGTCGCACCCGCTACGAGGTTGTCTTCCGCCAAGCCGCGCTTCTTGAAGCAAGGCGAACAAACAAAAATCTTGCCGCCGGCTTTCGCGAAATTCTCCATTAGCTCCTTCAACGGAGCGAATCCGGGCTCGTGAATGTCGTCTGCGTAGCCTTTTTGCGACAGGCGGACCCCCTCGATGCTGAGAAACACCATCGTGTCTTTGTCAGACGCAACGGCGGCGTTCGCAACCACGAAACCGACTGTCGCCTTGTCGGTGTTGTCCTTCGAGAACGTAAGGCTAACGCAAAAGCTGCCTGGCATGGTTCCTCCTTATGACGTGCTGTGGCTTTCAGCTCTGTCTTCGACGAATTTCATAGACCGGATGCCGAGCAGATATGAGGGAATGGCCGGTTAGCTTGCACCACGCCGGAATGTCCTCGATCGCGCCCGGGTCGAGCGCCCTAAGTTCAAACACTTGTCCGGGCACCATCGCTTTCATTCGGAACGCAAGTTCGATCAGGAGCTCGCCGCACCCCATCTCTCCCGCATCCCATCTTTCCGCCGTCATTCTCTTTTTCTCCGGCCTACCGATCGGGATCGGGTGTGAGACTTTTGTACGTGAGCTCCCGCGTCCAGTCCGTTGATTGCTTGCCGTCCACCTCGACGTACATCTTCGGGAACGAGTTCACCGGACCATCGTCCTGAGGGGGCTGCATCATCAGGTCGCGCCCGATCGACCAGACGACGCGGCGGTCGTCGAGATTCCCGAAGTAATAGTCGATCTTGCTGGGATCGAAGCCCTTATAGCCAGTGGCAGTGGTCAGCTCGACGAGTTTTTTGTTTGCATCCGTGAGAGGAAACTCCTTGCCGTAAATGTTCGCGAGCGAGACGTCAAGCGGAAGCCATCCGAGATTCGGCGCGTAGAACTGAATCCAGCAGTGGTAGCTGGCGTCGACTGGCACACCATCCAGCGTCGGCTTGAGCAGCGAACCGTAGACCATGCGCGTCGGAATCCCCGCCGCCATTGCAAGCGAGGCGAACAACGAGTGGAAGTCGGTGCAGTTACCCGTCTTTGTGCGTAAGCAATAGTCTGTGCTGCCAGTAGAAGAAGCTTTCAGGTGATCGGGATATTTCACCCAGTAGTCGATGTTCTGCAGTGTCCAGTCGTAGATTTTACGCGCGGCCAGCACGGGGTTGGTCTCGCCACCTGTAATCTGCTGGGCCAGAGCTTTGATCTGATCGTTGATGATCACGTACGTTGTCGGCTGGAGGTAGCGCGCCAAGGCTTGGCGCTCGGCATCGGTGAGGGGGCGCGTAGCCTTTGGATCGATCCTGTTGCGCATCTCCTCGCGCGTCAACGCGAAGGTTTCAGTGATGTGGGCTTCCGGCGTGGTGGTGCCGTCCACCTCAAGATAGCCGACCTTGTTGCGCCAGGAATCCCAGTTGTACGTAACGGGTTCGTTACTTTCGACCTTAAAATCGGTGATCCGTGAGTAAGCGTCTTCTTGTGGAACAGCAAACCAGATACGCGTTGTTTTCGCGTCTTTCGGAATTTTCACGACGAAGGCATTCTTGATCAGGAATGACGCGTGTTTCGGTCCAGGTGCCTCATGGTTGCTCGAGGACGCCACCATGCAACAAAGCATCACCAGCGCACACAAACTCACATACTGAATCACTTTTCGCCACGTATACATAGATGATCCTCCCCTACTGCGTACGTCGAAGATTGAACTCGATTAGGAAACGGCCGACGGCTCGCTTAGAAGGAGGACGTTCAAGTGAATCCGGCTGACAAATTCGTGGGGTGGGCGAAGACGCGCACGCCCATATTTTGAGCCACAATGACGGCGCTTGCAAGGCGTTTCGGTAGGACGGACTGTCCGGCAGATGGCCCGGACAGCGGGGCCATGCCTTCATCGACGATCTTGATGAATTCGCGGGATGAGCCTATGCCGAAGCGAAATTCTGAAAAATCAGCGGCGCCCGATGGTAGAACTCCTCGGCTTCGCTAAGACTAGCGATGGTAGTGAGCAGCCGTCCCTCTCGAGTCCCCCGGCCTTTGCGCACTTCCATAATCCGAACACCCGCCTTGCTGCCGGCTCGATGGTTGGACTTCGCTTTGAACGACCGCCCGCGATATTTCAATTGCAACTGTTGCGGGGAATCTTCCGATCAGTGCCGGTCGCCCGCTGGACACGCATCACGACTAGGCCGACCGACGAAGCAACCCGACGTACGTGGCGGCTCCCCTGGTAGTTGTCGAATAAGTATATGACGAAGCGAGAGGCGACAGATCAGCTCCTCAAAATATCGGGGCAGCAACACAAACACCCTCAGTCACGCTGATACACGGCCCTCCGTTCGATATGGCGCCAGACATCTTAACGGGACTCACAAAGAGAGCTACCGAGCAACCCCCGAATTGAGGCGAACGAACCGAGCCAGATCGAGATTCACAATTGGCTTCATTGGGCGCTAGACGATCACTCGACATCGAGGTACGCTGCGCACTTTATCCTAGGAGGAACGAAATGATTATCGGCGAAAGGCTGCGTGAGTTGCGAGAGCACAAGAAGTTATCGCAGGGTGACATTGAGAAACGCACGGGACTGCTTCGGTGTTACATCTCGCGCGTTGAAAACGGGCACACCGTTCCCGCGATTGAAACTCTCGAGAAGCTGGCACGAGCGATGGAAATTCCGCTCTACCAGCTCTTCTACGACAGTGAGGAGCCGCCCAAGGTTCCGAACCTGCCGAAGCGCACCACGGCCGACGACTTGGGGAAACTCCGGCAAGGACGCGAGGATGCTGGGACAGTTCCGCAAGCTTCTCGGCAAGACAAGCGAGAAGAATCTGCGAATCTTATTGTTCATGGCGCAGCAGATGGCACGGCCGCATCGGGCGCATCGGGCGCGGGCGTAGCGGTCGCTTCCGGGCGGGCGGAAAGCCCGAAAGCAACCCAATTGATCGTTCGCGCTGTTGGGGCGATCAGCTCCTCTTCAAAAGCCAGAGCCAGCCGCCCATGAAGGTGTCGAGCCTACTAAGGAAGTAGTTTAGGCCTTCTTACTCTTCGCCTTCTCCGCTCGAAACTTCGCCCACCGCGCCTTCGTCGCCCTCGAGATTTGCGCCCGCGCCTCCGCCGACATTCGGCGCTTCCTGCCTTGCGCTGGAGACTTGCCTGAAGATAAGGAGTGACCGTTCGTCTGGCCATTGAGCGCCTTGATCGCTCCCCGGATCGCCGTCAGTCGGCCTTCTAGCTTCGCTTCTTCCCTTCTCAGTGCCTCGATGATTTCCATGTTACCCCCTGAAACCATTAGACGCTGTGAGGCTTTGGCCCGCAACGCCAAGACGAGATGAAGTTGTTTGGGTTGAGATACTTCAGATAGAACGTAAGTGTGTTGTAACTCCTCAAATTGTGCGTCAGGAATGGTAGAACTGCGTCTGTGGTTGCAAAATTGGTGCGAGCGAAGGGTGTTCAAATAAGAGTTTCTTCTGAAAGAAACATGAGGTTCTGACGACCTCAAAATCGCCCACATATCTTCGGGTGCACTCGTGATTCAGATCACAGATTGACCGTCTGAGTGGCCGGCCCGCTGGTTTCAAACCAGATGCTCTTCCCGGCGTCTTGACGTTCGGGCCGTGTTTGCGTGCTGGCGAGGCTGCCCCCTCCACCGCGCGACCGGTATCTGGTGCGATGCGCAGCAATACCTATGCTCGTAATACCGCGCAACTTGAAACGCGTCTTGACAAGGTTAAACAAAGAATATAAAGAGTGCCGCCAGTTCTGAGGAGGTTTCATGCGCACGACCCCGCCCGTGCTCTTGCTTCTGGTCTGCTTACTTGTTTCGTCAGCGTTGTCAGCTCAAGAATCAGCCTCTTCGGCCACCACGCCTGGGCCTCAGACGCCCGCGACTACTACGTTCTTGCAGCAAGCCCTCGCCGCAATGGGGCAGAGCACTACTGACGTCACTTTAACAGGCACAGTCATCGTAAGTTTTCATTCTGTCACCAATTCAGGAACAATCGAGCTGATAGCGACTTCCTCTGGGCAGGGGGAGGTCGCCTCCACGACTTCGACAGGCACACGGACAGAAATTCGTGACATATCAACGGGGTCTCCGACTTTCTTAGTCTCAGGTCCAGACGGCGTAATGCACCAGGTGACAACTCAAAGTGCGCTGTCACCCAATCCCAGTTGGTTCTTTCCAGCTTTCATCTTAAGCGAAGCATTATGGTCTCCGCTTTATGCCAGCTCTTACGTTGGCCAAGAGGTCCGCAATGGAGCTAGTGTTCAACACTTGTCCTTGGCACCCCTCTCAACGAACTCGTCATTCTCAAATGTCGCGACCAATCTGACCCGTCATGACATATATCTCGACTCTTCCTCGCTTTTGCCTGTCGCGATTACTTTCAACGCTCATCCCTATGATGCGGCGAATCCCGACGCCGTCTTGACCCCGTACCGCGGCAACCCGGTGGATCAGCTTGAGGAAGTTGATTTTTCTGATTGTCAGTTGATACAAGGCCACGCACTCGCGTTTCACATTCATACGGTCATTAATCTCGTTGCTGGGCCACTCGCAACGGACATTCAGATCGAATCGGTTGCATTCAACACAGGCGCTCTGATTTCCGCCAATTGAACTGGGAGATGACCATGACGAGGCTCAGAACACTCTGGCTCGTATTGCTGCTCCTCGCGAGCTTTGCCACAGCTTTGAGTGCGGCTGCTCAACAGGATCCTAACTTCGAACTTGGTCTCAAGCCTTTTGGTTCGTACTCCGCGGGTAATATTGACGCCATCACCCTAGGCAGCGGAAGCCTAAATGTTGATATCCCCCTCATCTCGTATCCGCAGCGTGGTGGCAAGCTGAAGCTCGGCTTTTCGGTCCGCTACTTCAATGGGTCGGTTTCTGGTTCTGTCCAGTGTTATCCAAACGGACAAGGGGGCCAGCTTTGCGTCCCGATCTATAACGCCTCCGTAGCCGGCTTTGCTCTGGTCGACGACGGGGCAATATTCGCGGTCGTAGAGCCCGGCAAGTGCTGTACGACTGGTGCTTCGCTCTACCACTTTGTTGGAGATTCAACTGGCGGCACGCATTCTTTGGGTGCGCTGCCTAACCAAACTAATGTGTTGGAAACAGATGACGGCACTGGGTATCAGGCCACTTGGAACGCAGCGACGGGTACATTTTCGTCGATCATCGATCGCGAGGGCACAACCTTCAACACGTCCTCTGAGGTTTGCACAAATGGTTACGAATTCCCGATAACCTGCAATCTTTCCCGTACGGACTCGAATGGGAATGAAATAACCTTTTCTTCGACCAGCGGCTGGACGGACACTTTGGGCCGCGTCATACCATTACCTACTAGCACGACAGATTTCTCGGGCTGCACTGGCACCTAGCGTCTGGCACGGGCGTTGCGTATGACGCCTCGGGTGACACAACGAACGACGGGACGACAACATACACGTTCGATGCTGAAGGCCGGGTCGCAACCGCATACAACGCTACGAGCGGAACCTCGACGTACGTGTATGACGCCGACGGTCGGCGCACTCAAAAGACGACTACTACCGGAGGAACGGTAAATTTTCTTTACGACCTGGCTGGCCACGAAATCGCGCAGATAAGCTCGACGGGCGTGTGGACTCGCGGCGAGGTGTATGCGGGTGGGCGTCACGTAGCGACCCTCACGGGTACAGGCGGCACGACGTTCTTCATCCACTCCGATTGGCTGGGGACGGAACGCGCGCGGTCCGCCGTCAACGGGACATCCGCCGAGACATGCACGAGCCTCGCGTTCGGTGATTGGCTCACCTGCGCTGGCTCCGACGTCAGCCCGATGCATTTTACCGGCAAAGAACGAGACAGCGAATCTAATCTCGACAACTTTGGGGCTAGATACAATTCGTCGAGTATGGGTCGCTTTATGACACCTGATAAACCGGGCTATCAAAAGAAGGAAGACCCACAATCCATGAATCTATATGCTTACGTCCGGAACCGCACAACAGTTTCAACCGATCCGACCGGAAAGTTCGACTGTCAAGGGACGGCCTATTTCTGCTTCGCCGTAAACATGGCTGACTTCGAGCTTAAACAAGCATCAGTCGACGTAGGCAACGAAAGCATGTTCGCCTTGCAAGGAGTCGATAATGCTTTGGGTTCGTCCGGTGACCATAATGGCGTGACTATAAGCCAAAAGGATCTTGGCGCACCCAACGACAGCGGAGGCTTTGTAGGAGCTCAAACCACCGGTAAAAGCATTACCTTCAACAGCAACTCCGACATAACTCTTACCCATAACCAGTTTACCGAATTCCTTGTACACGAAGGAACCCACTTAGTGCAGAATGAACGACGGGATGCCGCCGCAAACCAGATGAACTCCACCGGTTTTTTCGGGCATCTGGCGGGTTTGTCTTGGGGGAGCCCAAGTGCACTTTCATATTCCGAACATTACAATGATGAGTACCAAGCCTACCAGAACCAAGGATACATGGAACAGTACTTGAATGACGCTCGTGGGCTAATGTATGACCCGAGCTTGAGCGGACAGGCCGAGATAAACTACGAGCAACAGCAAGTCGCACATTGGGCTGCGATAGACGCCACTTGCGAATCGAGGCCGAGCGGATGCCAGTGAAGAAGCTCGTAGCATATTTTGTCGTTCTTATAAGCGGGATGATCCTTGGTGCATTTCTATGGAGTGGCGAGCATCGATACGGTCAAACTCCTATCAAAGTCCCGATTTGCTTCGTGATGCAAAACAAAGAGCTATTCGATCACAGAAGGATTCTCACAACCGGCCATCTGGTGGTGGATTTGCACGGGGAGTTTTTTTGGGACGATGAATGTCACGGCTTGCTAACATTCACCTCCTCGGCTTCTAGCGTGGACTCTTGGCGTCCACTCGAATCACGGCTTATCGCGGATTTTTCAAAGCAGGGCCGTGCGGACATTCCGGTTACATTTATTGGTACGATACAAAGCCAGTCTAAGATGAACACGCTGGCTCTACGGACCAGCGAATTCTTCAGGTTACGGTACAAAGGCGCGAAAGACGTGACCATCGATCGAATTATTGCATTCGGACCCGAAGCAGAGTCCAATTGACCTTATCCCTCGCCAAAAGCTTGTCCGCGCCGAAAACGGAGCGATTCTCTGCGGCGAATACCGGATCGGCCGTCGGCTAGATTCTCGGTGCGAGCAGATCCTCCACTGGCCTGGTGATCTGCCCCCAAAGTCCGCGCACGGGGATCATAAGCAGTAGGGCAAACCGAACGTGACAGTCGGAACCGTGAAGAAGTTCTGTGGCTCGAGCAAAATTCAAAACGGTCGAGAAAAGGCGCCCACGCGAGCGTGGGCGATTTTGTGACTGGGAGAGCTTCCGATGCTCATAAGATCCAGCCTGCGTCCAACGTACCTTAGACATGGGTAACACTTTTGGGCCGAAGGGATTTTCGAGCGGTTCGAGCACCTTGATCTCCAGATCGAAGTGTCCCAGATCATAATCCATAAAGCTGACGAGCCAGATGTCGTCGTGAACTTCTTTGATGCCGACGGCCTGTCCGGCAAAGACCTGACTGAAATTGATTTCTTGCAGCCCAGGCAAATGCGCCCGCAGCGAGTAACGACGACCGTCTTGTCGTGCAAGGGATAGTCGATGTCCGGCAACCCGGTGTACGGCCGCGGCGAAGGCTGGTAGATTTCGGCCGGGCATTTCATGTCGAGCGCTTCGTGCGGCCGTTCGTTGTTGAAGACCTCGATAAATTTATCGAAGCGAGCCTGCTGCTGAAGGAAATTGGCGCCCGCGGGCCGGGTGGCTTCTTTCTTCAAGGTCAGATGCATGCGTTCGTGACGGCCGTTCTGCTGAGGATGACCGGGCTGGATTCGTCCGATGCCGATTCCCAGGCGCAGCCACCAGACGGCCAGCTTGCTCAGGTTGAACAAAGCGTGGGCGGAAGCGAAGGGCACACCGTTGTCGCTGCGGATGTTGGCGGGCAGGCCGCGCTCCTGAAAAAGCCGTTCAAACACAGGGAAAGCGTAGTCTTCGCGGGTCGAGGAGAGCGCTTCACAGGTGAGCAGAAAACGGGTGGCGTGATCGGTGACGGTGAGCGGGTAGCAATACTGTCGATTGCCGAGCAGGAACTCGCCCTTGTAATCGGTGCACCACAACTCGTTGGGCCCCTGGCCGGAAGAAAGCGGCGTGCCTTGCGCGCGGCGCCGCACCCGACCGCGGCGCTCGACCAGGCCATGACGGTCGAGCGTGGCGTGGATGGTGCTCTTGGCCGGGATCGGAATCCCGGAGAACCTGCGCAGCAAGCGTTCGCGAATTTTGCGAGCACCCCAGCTGGGGTGCTCGCGTGTCACGTTCAGGATGAAATTCTCCACCTGGAAAGGAAGCTGGTTGGCGTAGCCATAGGGTCGAGGGCTGCGGTCTGTGAGTCCCTGCACCCCGCAAACCTGGTAGCGATCGAAGATCTTATAGCCGGTCTTGCGGGAGATGCCGAACTCCCTGCAAAGTTCCGCCATCGGCTCGCCAGCTAGCCGGCGAGCCACAAACTGCAGTCTCTCGTCCATCACCGAACACTCCTTCCAAGGCATCGCTCCTCCCCTTACGGGGAGAAAGTGTCACCCATGTGTCCGGTACAATGTGTTACCTATGTCTCAGGCCGCTCATCCAATGTCTGCACGGGATGTTTGGCAGCGGCATGCGCGGTAGCAACTGCGCCGCCCATAGCGGCGCTCGGTCGATTCTTCATGTGCGAAACCCGCGCCCCCTTCGCAAACCCCGCGAAGAGTGCGGCATCCACTGTGGTCAGTAATCGAAGTGATTAACTAATGGTATGGTATCATCGGCTTTCGCCTCGATGTCAAGTCGCAAAACTATGGGGATGGGCAAGGGTGCGCCACCCGCCCGACACGAGGGAAACCCTCGATGACAGTTGGCCCTTTTGAGTCTTCGCTTCGGGTCGGGGCGACGGCTTGACGAGCCTGTCTCTTTTGATGCCGTTCTTGGCGCTTGCTGCATATCCGTCGGCTGTTTTCCTCGCGTTTTCCACAAACCCGATCGAGCTTCGTTGGGGTTCCACTCAAGCTCGTCGGGGACACACTTGGACTGAACCATTGCCCAAAGAGCTGCGCGATCGAGCAGACGCAGTTGCTCGACATCTCAACTTTTTAGTCGACGCGCTTATTTTGATCCTGGTCGTAACTTTGTCGCGCGCGATGCGTGTCGCTCCCGCCGGCTTCGGCCTGCAATTTGCGGACTGGAAGAGTGGCGCGTTGGTGGGGATAGCGGCCGGGATTGCCCTGATAGGAATCATGAGCCTAATCTTGCGCAAGATTCCTATCGATCCTGAGCACGCCTTTACCTGCCGGGTTCGAAGGGGATCGCTTCCGCTTTGGCTGGCCATTTTCCTCGCGGGGGCGTTTTCAGAGGAGTTGTGGGTTGCATTCTGTATTGTTGCCTTTACGAGAACAGGACACTCCGCAACAGCGTCGATATCCGTGACGGTCCTGGTATTCGCAGCAACTCATTATTCGTATCGCTTCTGGGGTGCTGTTTCGGTTGGCGCAAAAGAGACAGTTTCTGCTCTCCTGTTTTTGCATTTTGGCTCTTTAGTGCCGATGTGTCTGTATCACTTTGTTGGAAACCTGGGAAGTTTGTACTGGAATCGATATTGGCATCGCTAGGACATGCAAGAAATCGTCCAGCGCTACAACCAAGAGAAAGGCCAAGACACCACTTCGGCTGCTCGGCACCTGAGCAGCACAGGCGTGAACGGGAACGGCACTGTACCTGGCATACGAGCTCGAGCCGTCGGTCCGCGAACGTCGCATCTCCGGATTCCTGAGACCGCTGCGTGGGATTCCCGAGAACAATCGTTCCGCTTGTGCTGAATAGTACGCAGAACTTGTGGCTTACAGCGTTCAGGCCTTGGCGCGACCAGTCCGAGCCAGTTTCTGGGCCATGTACAACAGAATCCTCTGATTTTTCTCATCCGTCTTTCCGAGGAGCCTTCTGAACTGTTCGAGCAGCCTGGCATCCCTGCCCGAACTGCCCCACGCGATATCGTCCGCCGTTTTGCGCCTTGGCAGGTTGGGGACTTTGGGTGGTTCCTCGCCGTCGTAGAAAAGTTGATAAAGCGGGACCTCCATAGCACGGGCCAGCTTTTCGAGCGTCTCAATCGCCGGCACCGTGTGTCCGTTCTCGACCCGCGAGATGTAGCACCGGAGCAGCCCAGTGCGTTTCTCGATGTCTCCTTGTGACAACTGCTTTTGCTCCCGCAACTCTCGCAATCTGTCGCCGATGATCATGTTCGCTTCTCCTTGTGGTGCAGTATAACCGAGACAACACTACACCGGCGGATTATCTGAACCTTTGCCGGCCCAGACCGTGAGCTTCGATGGTTCGTTTTTGGGAGACTTGAAAATGAAGAGGGGAAAACGGACGCTGCGTCGCGGGACGGTCTGGGGCGCCGGAGCTGATAACGAGAATCAAATGGGCTCGAGAGAATTATTCGTGGCACGCCTGAATAGCGAAGGGGACTATGTGTCCGCAACCGAATTCCAAAAGAGCGAGTACGGTGTGTGGCACGCAAATCGAAGCGATCGAGTGGCCGGTCGCCATCGAAGCTGTCTTTTGACCACCATGATCGCTGTGCGTACACTTGGCACCCGCCTGTCTTCCACGCTGTCCTCCGAATCTCTCGCCAGCGCCCCTTTGCCGCCTCTACCCCGATGGTCTGCCGACGACAGGCCCAGGACGATTTTCTCGCTGCTCTCCGAAGCTGGACAACGCTTGCGGGGTTGAACCACGTTGCAAGCCAGCCCAAGTCAGAGTAAACGTATGGGAAACACCCTTCGTTACAAAAAATCAAAGTGGAGCTAAAGTTCTTTTCTTGACAAGCGTTTTGGCCGACTGTATAAGTCGCGGCGGGTGGATAGGATACCGGCTCCCCTGTGGAAAGTTAAGTAACTTAGTTGATACCTGGGCCCGCGCACTCCTCTAAGTAACCTATTTGTCCCTGCATCGTCACGCGCTACAACGTCTCACAGGGCTTGCGTTGGCACCGCTCGCGAGACGGCATGGAAACGCAGATCGACAATTGTGCTCAACACGGGGCGCGTGAGGAACCGCCCCGATCCCAGTGGGAGGTGCATCCCAATGAAGGATTGGTTCAGCGGAAAGCATATGTTGCACTTGCTGTTTTTTATCGTGGCGCTTCTTGTCGGTATGTCGCGCCCGACATTTGCGCAGACTTCAGCCACCGGCGCCTTGACAGGCACCGTAACCGATCCGTCAGGCGCGGTGATCGCTGGTGCCACAATCACGGCAACTAACGTGGGCACCGGCCAATCTCGGACGGTGGCGAGCGATGCGAGTGGCACGTATAAATTCTCGTTGCTGCCGCCGGGCAACTATGACGTGAAGTTCTCGGCACAGGGATTCAAGACTGCGGACGTTTCCTCAATCGCGGTTAATGTCACGGAAACCCCGGTCTTGAATCACGCGCTTGAGATCGGCTCCCAGGCGCAGCAGGTCACCGTTCAAGCCAATGCGGAGACCGTTCAGACGCAGAACGCGACCGTCGGACAGTTGATCGGGTCACGCGAGATGACGGCGCTGCCTCTCAGTTCGCGCAACTACACACAGATTCTCGACCTTTCGCCCGGTGTTGTTACGAACGTTGCCAGCGCCAGCCTGCTGGGAACCGGCACACAAGATATCAACGTAAACGGATCGAATTCGAGCCAAAACAATTATCAGATGGACGGGGCGATCATCACAAACTACGGCAGTGGGGAGGCGGCGCAACAGAACACCTACGGCTCGATCGCCGTTCCGAATCCGGACTCGCTCCAGGAGTTCCAGGTTCAAACGGCGCAATATGATGCGTCGTACGGCCGGAATCCCGGCGCTAACGTCAATGTCGTGACTAAAGGCGGAACCAACGATTTTCATGGTGACGCGTGGGAATTCTTTCGCAACAACTTTCTTAACGCGAATGAATTCTTTCTCAAACAGACTCAGTTGAGCCCCGGCGGAAGCGGCATTAATACGCCGCAGATTTTGAAACAAAATCAGTTCGGATTCACCTTCGGCGGCCCGATAAGAAAAGACAAGATCTTCTTTTTCACATCCTATCAAGGCACGCGCCAGATCAACGGCGTCGTTTCCCAGGGGTATTCTCCGGGCGTGAATTTACCCGCTATCAACGACTATGCGGACCTAAACAGCGGTATCTGTTCCGATGTCCGCTGCACCAATAACCCGACGGCTTACCGGGCCTATCTTGGTGGCGTCTTCGGAGCAGGTGGCGCAGAGCCTCAGGCTGCTATCTCAGGCTCCGTTCCCATCGCGGCCAATGGTTCGAACATCAATCCAGTTGCAATCGCTCTATTGCAGGCGCCCGGTCTCAAGGGCGGCCTTAACCAAGGTTTCTTTGTGCCCGGCGCTCCGGCTTCGTGTGTCGCGCCTTGCCGACTTTCGATCGAGGATCCCGCGACGGCCAATGAAGATCAGTTTATGATCAACACCGATTATGCTCTGTCTAGCCGCAATACTCTCAGCCAACGCTTCTTCTATTCCTACGCTCCAACGGTCTCCAACATCGTTGCTTCGATGCCCGGCGCTCCCGCGGACTCGAATTACTCGAATGACGTCGGGACTCTTAGGCTCACGTCCATCTTGACGAGCAGTCTGGTCAACGAAGCTCGATTCTCGCTAGATCGCAAGGTGACAGTGGCTACAGACGCGTGGAACTTGGGTGCCTGTGACGTCGGAATGATTCCCGCGATCAATAACGGCGCTCCGTGCCCGGCGGTTGCGGGAGCGAATTCGGACCTGTACAAGGTGCCGGCGGTGTCCGTCTCGGGTGTTCCGGTCGCCGATTTTGCGAACGTGGGATCGTTCTCATTCGGCGGCAATACGAGTTCCGATGCGTATATGGTCATAAACTCGTTCCAAGGGGCCGACCAAGTCTCCTGGAACCACGGCAAACAATCGATCCGCGCTGGTTTCGAAGCCGACCGGACCCAATGGTTCTACAATTCACCCGGACTCAACCGCGGTGCGCTCACTTTCAATACTTTCGGCGACTTCTTGTACGGTCAGGCCGGGACACTCACAGGCTCAGGCTCCGGCGAGAACCGCGGTCCTCTGGAAGGCCAAAGTAACGATACCCGCGGCACAAACCTCAGCTCCTACCTTCAGGACGATATCAAGGCCACCAGGCGTCTTACCCTCAACCTCGGTATCCGGTGGGAGTATGACGGGCTTCCCAATGGTGCCAACGGCCGGATCACCGGTGTTTGGACGAGCCTGCTCGAAGGCGTCAATACGGGCTCCTTTTTCCTGAACAATCCGCAGGGCACTCTGGCTGGATTTGTGGTTCAGTCCAACTATCCGTTGGAGCCTTACGGGCTCATGGCTCCCTCCGGGGCAACGGGTGTCTACATCAACACGAACCAGACGGTGATTCCGAACGGTTCTCCTTGGGATGTGTTTTCCCCTCGTCTTGGGTTGGCTTGGCAACCCTTGGGAAGCGGCCTGGTGATTCGTGCCGGCTACGGATGGTTCCACGACAGTGTCTTCGGGGCTGATTTCGTTAAGTCACTGCAGGGTAACCCGCCGAACGGTGCGACGTATTCGCCCGCGCAGATACCTCTCCAAACGCTGGCCGATCCGTTCCCCACCTCGTACCAAGGGCTATCCTGCCCAGCCACCGGTGGTGTATGCCCACCTCTTGGCTGGGTGCCGCGTTCCATCACCGCCCCGCTCCGCCTCGTGGGCGTTTCACAGGACTACCGGATACCGTTGGTGCAGGAATATAACCTCGACCTGCAGTACCAGCTGCCTGGCAGCTGGATTCTCTCCGTAGGCTATGTGGGATCGCACGGCACTCACTTGGTGAATTTCGATCGTCAGGTAAATGCGGACTACCTCGTTTCGGGTGCTCCCAACACTCCCGCCGGACTCTTTGGCGAGGCCACGGTGAACTCACTCCCCTACAATGACCCGCTGAATTCAGCATGGGTTGCGACCAACGACGGGCCAGCCACGCGCGGCAGCGTGATAACCCAGAACCAACTCAACCGAGCACGTTATCTCGGCGTAACACCGGGCGGCGGATTCTCGGTTGTCGGAACAGATGGAGATAGCTTGTACAACAGCCTCCAAATTGTGGTTCGCCATCACTTTTCTCACGGACTCGTGTTCCAGGGTGCATACACCTGGAGTAAGCTGATGACTGATCTGAGCGGTGGCGTCAATTCGACCGGCCCTCAAAACGGGAACATCATCTATGGAACGTCCAATAGTGGCTACCCCTTGGATAACGCACAGCAGTACGGACCAGCGTCGTTCAATCGCCCGCAGCGGCTAGTTCTGAGCTACAGCTACGACATCCCGTTCAAGTGGCAGGGTTGGACCAAGAAGGCCTTCGCCGGGTGGTCGGTCTCCGGTGTCACCACGCTGCAGAGCGGCGAGCCCTTCAGTATCGCCGATCCCGCTGGCGGCAGCATCTACGGCTACACCACCAGCACTGGAACATCCCGGGCCCAGCTCGCGCATCCGGGCATTTGCAGTGCTGTTACTGGGAATTGCAATTCAACCGTTTCCTACGGCACTCCCGGAGGCGTGGAAGCGCGGCTGAATTGCTACATTGCGTTTGTCACGTCCCGCTGCCCCGGCGTTACCGCGGACACCGCAGCTTTCCTGCCGGCTGGCAGCGAACCCCTGATCGGCGGTGCCCCGAGCGCGAACACCGGTCCGTACACTGGAACTTGCGCGGGCGCGAATCCCGAATTCGTCGGCTGCGGCACGATCTACGGGAACTCGGGCGTTGGCGTGATCACAGGTCCGGGGCAGTGGAACTGGGATATGGCTCTGGTGAAGAATCTGCCCCTCAACGAGCGCATGCATCTTGAATTCCGAGCGGAGGCCTTCAACATTTGGAACCACGCTCAGTTCAATAATCCGACTAGCTCGATCAACAGCTCGCAGTTCGGAGTGATTACCAGCACTTCGGTCCCGCCGCGCATCATTCAGTTTGCATTGAAGCTTTACTTCTGATCGAGAGCCGACTCCCCCACCGGCCCCATCCGCTGCCATGGTAGATAGCGGATGGGGCTTTCATCTCTCTGGCACAACCCTCTCCGGACACGTGCCAGACACGTGAGCGACACTTTCTCCCCTCAACGGGGAGGAAATGATGTCCTGGAATGACGTCCTGGAAGGAGTGTCCTCTGACGTGCCGTCCATACATCCCCCGAACGATGCACGCACCCCACCTGTACCAAATGGTGAGGCTGGAACAAAGGACCTCGTCTTCGACCTTTGAGATGTGCGACCACCAGTCGTCTGGCGCGTGGGCCAAAGAAAACCGTGCGCTCTTTCCCTTTCCCGCGTACCAGTATGGTCCCTCGGGAAAAATCAATATCTTCCGTTCGGATAGCCACGAGTTCACCGACACGGCAGCCCGTCGGGTATAGGAGTTCGATCATAGCCTTATTGCGAACGCTTCCCGCTGCCTCGACCAGACGACCGATGTCAGCGATACCGATCACGCGAGGCAGCGTACGTTTCACGCTGCGTCAGGCGTGAATGAGTCTTGGGGCGACGCGATCCACGATGCCGCCCATGTAAAGGAAATCGAAGAATGGGCGCAGCGCGTAAAGATGGCGGTTGTAGCCGTCCACGGACAGATTACGCTTCATGGCCTCAATCAAGAAATAGCGCACGTCCATGTGAGTGGCCGTCTGGATCGGCCGTTTGCCGAGAAAACGACAGAAAGATCGGGCCACTTTGGTGTACGCCTGATGTGACGTCCGCGAGAAGCGTTGTGCGATGATCCATTCACCGAATTTGTCGGCTAACTCAGAATTGCTCCGATTGCTGATGGGAAGGCGCGAACGTAGTAACGGAGTCGCGGGTGGAAACCAGTGACGTTCGGGAATCACATCCACGGTGGAGACCCTCAGGCGAACGCTCCGGTAAAGCCAGCGACGGAGTATGTCCCCGATTGTTTCCGAAAGCAACTATCGGCTTCGTCGCATCGATAGCTAAACCGCTATCTGACGTTCCGTGCACTTTGAGGACGCTTGCTGGGGGGCCGTGCCTGTGCTGCCAACGACTGTCAACGAATTCCGCTACCCCTGGGGAGCTGCACCGAACGGCATCGTAGTCGTCGTTTCTCGGGGTGACAGCAGGGCTTACCGCGCACAACTCACGGCGGATTTAGAGCTTCGATCCTGTGAGGTTCCCTCAACTAAATCGAGAGTTTCTCTTCGGCCTCAAACGTAACCCAAAGCCTGGACCCCACGTCTACTGGCCAATCCGCAACAGCGGGTTGAGGGAGAGTCGCTTCCATAGGGCGGTTTTCCCCAATCCCGCTAGCAGCTCACTGGGAGCCGGAAACAAAGTTCATTACCCGGGCTGATGTCCGGCTCCCACATTCGTTGGCGATGCCTCGCCCAACCGACAACTTCAAATCTGCAGCATGCTCTTTGGCAATGCAGGCTAGCCTACAGACTTTCTCTCCATCTGAGTGTATGGTGGGGCCTTTCAAGAGACTCGAAAATGGCATCGTCCATCAATTGCAGCTTCCCAACCGAATCCAACCCAAACTTCCATGTCTTGTCGGTTCGAGCTCCTTCGAAGAAGCCGCGGCGCCAGGACCGAGCTTTCTGAAAGATGGGCATCGCGGATGAACTCTGGGGATTGGTAGAATGTGGAAAGGTCCCCCAGCGAGTACGCCGGAGGATTGGAGGTGGGCCGTGCTGATGCTCTTTCCCGACCTGAATGAAGGCTTTCCCGTTTTCCAGCCCTTGATTGAGCTCCTGCCGATGGCTGCCTATGGTGTTCGGGCCCCAGACGGCGTCATCTCCTGGTATAACTCGCGAGCCGCCGATCTCTGGGGGCGGAAACCGGTCATTGGCGACCTTGATGAGCGATTCTGTGGATCACTTCGTCTTTATCGCTCGGACGGCAAGTATATGGCACATGGCGACACGCCTGTTGGGGTGGCGCTCAAAACCGGTGCATCACTTCACGGAGAGGACGTCATTATTGAGAAACCCGACGGAAGCCGCGTTACTGTTTGTGTCCACATCGATCCGGTATACGACCCTTCCGGGGCCATCACCGGAGTTGTGAATTTCTTTTATGATGTGACCGAACGAAAGCGAAGAGAGAGCGACACCAAAGCGCAAGCTGAAGAGCTCGAACGTGCCGTTCAACAGCGGACAGCGTCGCTCAGCCGCCTGTCTCGCCGCTTGATGCATATACAGGATGAAGAGCGGAGGAGATTGAGCCGCGAGTTGCACGATGGGCTGGGGCAAGATCTATCTTTGGCAAAAATGACGGTCGACTCCCTCGTAAGGGAAGGCTCGCAGGACTCGACGCTGTTGAACGTCGCACAAGAAGTTCAATTGCTGATCGACCGAGCGCTCGAACAAACTCGAACCATCTCCTACCTGTTTCATCCACCGTTGCTCGACGAACTCGGGTTTCGCTCCGCCGTGATTGGTTACGTTGACGGGTTCAGCACACGCAGTCGAATTAAGGTCGCCGTGGATATTCCTCGTGAATTGCCGCGGTTCGCCGAGCAGGTGGAAACCGCTCTCTTCCGGATTGTTCAGGAGAGCCTAACGAATGTATATCGTCATTCCCACGCATCCGAAGCGGCAATTCGAGTAACGATCACAGAGGGTGTTTTGCAGCTCGAGATCAGCGATAACGGCAAAGGATTCGACCCGGCTGATTCCAAGGGAGTCGGCCTCACGAGCATCCGCGAACGCTTGCGCGAGCTCGAAGGCAGTCTGAACATTCACTCCGGACAAGGGAGCCGGATCGTCGTCCAGGTACCGGCAAATGAGTCTCTTAGGGCCATCGCGGGCGGCGACTAACCGAGGGAATCTCGAGGCACTCGCACGGGATCATCCCCTCACACAGGATGGCACCCGTCTACGAGTCGATGTGGGTTGACAAAATCTGACGGAACGGCACTCTGCGAGCCGGGACCCGAGGGCTCCTATTGTTGTTCGAATACCACGGCGAAGCGCCAATAATTGACGGCCGAGGCTCCTCCGGGAAAGACCTACGTCCAACGTTGGCGGAAAAACCGTGACGTCCCGCCATCGAAACATTTGAAACCGGCATCGAATCCGGTTCACCGGTATAACCCTCTTCCTGCAATGCCGCGAAATGGAAAGCAGCACTCCGGCGCACGGTTTAACGGGCGATTGGTCCAGCGCTATGAGAAATGGATGGTCAGCTGTGCCTCTTCGTCGACTTCCTGAAAGACAATTTCATTCCGATCGTGCGTTTGCCTGAGGTGAGCTTGAGCTCCGCAGGACTATTGCCAACGAACGATCCGTCGACCAAGACGTCCGCCCGGACGGGTTTGAGGAAACGTGTAAAGTCTCTTCGTAGACTCGGCCGATGACTTCGCGACGGTCGCGGGCACGCCCGCCGGGGACTCCTCCTTGCCGGACAAACTGACTGTCTAGCTTTGAACGAACACGACGATAAGACTCATTCAAGCACCGAGGCCAGTCGTTCCGTCGGCACGGCGTTTTTCCGGAGGCGTGATCGAAAGCGGACCCGTGCGCGGATGACTCACGGCGTAAAGCACGAGCTCGACTCGGTTCGAGATTCCCAGCTTGTCGAAGATATGAAAGAGGTAGTTTTTGACGGTGTGCTCACTCAGCTTCAGCAGGTCCGCGATGTCGCGATTTCCCAGACCCTCTGCCACCAACCGCATAACTTCCTCCTCACGCTTGCTCAACAAGTTGAGACCGTCAGAGTTCACCACGCGAAGCGGGCGCGCCCGGACGAGCGCGTCGAAAACAAACTCGAGTTCCGCATTCCCAATCCAGATTTGCCCTTCGCAAACGCGGCGCACGCACTTGCAAAGTGTCTCGAAATCGAAATTGCACCGCGAAAAAAAGCCACGGGCTCCGGCGCGAAGCCCCTCCACGACGATGTTCGGGTCGGGACGATCCGCAAGAACAATCGAACGAACGCTGGGATTCGCTTCCTGTACGTCGCGCAGAGCGGCTAGACCGCTAAGGAGCCCCTCCTGCAGGTCCGCGCCGACGAGGACGATCGAAGGCGCGGTCTCTCTGACCGTATCGACCAGAGAAGATCGATCGGTTGTGCAGGAGACGACTTCGAACTCGGCGACGCGCTCAAACTGATCTTTCAGCAGACGGCCTGCCATTAGATTTGCGTCGGCTATGGCTATAGAGATAGAAGTTGCACCCGAATCGTAGTTTCTTCTCATCGGACACCAACAGACTAAACTGGATCTGAGGGTTGGTCTTCGTTAACTGTGGGCGAGTTGTAACAGCCGAACGCAGGGTAGTCGACTGCGATTCGCGGTGTCAAGTTTGGTTTTTCTATCAATCCGATTTAACGAACCTTTACGTGCATTCCATGGCTGCTTTGAGTGTTCGTGACCGCACGCACCCACCCCGCTTTCGTCGATCTCGCGCGAGCGGAGATTCCTCTCTCGGCTAGAGCACTTGTTCTCTATCCATTTGGTGTCGCGCGAGGACCAACCAAGTCCGGTTTTCTCCCAAACGAATTTGGTCGGGCGACTCCGCCTTCCCCAACACTTTTCCTGAATTAGTTAGAAGTCAGGCAGCCCGTACGGCAGAGAAGGGCGCACTGCGGAAAGACGGCCGCTTGCGAGCGGGCCACCTTCCGCTTACGCTTCCGCCGAATTCTATGTCGATCCGATGCCATGCCTTTTCATTCGATGGAGTCTTGGTGGAGCTTAGAAAGTCGCGGCGCTACCGTCCGCCAGCACTGGCCTCGTTTTCCTGGGAAGGGCCGAACGGCCTCCTGAACGAGGGAGAGGGAACCATTCGAGACATTAGCGACCGGGGAGTGTGCGTGGTGGCGGAGAGCGTGCCCCCTGTTGGGGTGCATATCGACGTGGACGTGCGGCTGCCCGGGCCCGCGGTGGGCGGGGGAGCAGTGGAACTCCGCGGGGAGGGCACAGTCGTTCGCATCGACCGCAGCCCAGAGGGCATCCGGGGATTCGCCGCGGCAGTGACGTTCCGCGCGGAGGCCTCCCGAGAATTAGGGTGCAGGCGCACCGCGAACTAAACAACGAGAGAAGGTTTCCGAAGAAGATGGCTGGCATACGCGAAGGCAGGAAACGGAATCGAGAGTTGAGGACAGGTGTTGCGCTTGGAGACTGAAGCCATTCAACGCGTCAAGATGCCAGTCTCAGCCGTTTTGGCGGCCGAGCAGGAGCTCTCGCTCCGCAGCGGCGTCGAGGCGTTTTTCCGCCAAAAGCGGCTTTTCTTTTTCGTGGTGTTCGCCGTTCTGTTCGCAACCATCGCGGCCATTGTCGCGATGCACAAGCAATACCTTTCGGAGATGGCATTTCTGGTCCAAAACACTCGCGAAAACGTCGTGGTAAGCGCGGACAGGACAACGGCTCCGAATGTATCGGCCGATGTGACGGAAGAGCAGGTCAATTCACAGGTCGAGATTCTACGAAGCCACGACGTGGTCGATCCGGTTGCGGATCCGGGGTGGACGACCCTCACCGGCGACGAGCGAGCGGCGGAGGCAGCCGATCATGAAAAGCGCATCGCAAGGTTCGAAAAAAAGCTTGATACCGAGATCGTCCGGAAGACGGATGTCATCGACGTCAGCTATCTGGCTGACAGCCCCGAGCATGCTCGGGACACACTGGAGCGGTTGTCGACCTCGTATCTGGCAGAACTCCGGCGGTTGCAAAGGCCCGAGGGGGCCTCAGAGTTCTTCGCTACCGAGGCGGAGCGAACCCTAGAGCAGTGGAACGCCGCCACGGAAGCGCTAGTGAGGTTTCAACAGGAGCATCAGATCGTCTCCTTGCCGGTGCGGGAAATGACTCTTCAGACCGAGATAGCCGAAGACGACGAAGATCTGTTCTCGACCGACGCAGCCCTTCGCGAGTTAAACGCACAGATTCAGGCGAGCGCGCAACAGATCTCGGCGATGCCCTCTCGCGAGGTTTCTGAGGAGAAGAGTTCGGCGAACCAAGGATTGACCGAGCAGCTTAGTACTCTGCTCGTACAAATGGAGAACAAAAGAACCGACCTGACCACGAATTACAAATCGTCTGACCGTCAGGTGCAGGACCTTGATGAACAGATCAAGACCACCCAAGCGGCGCTGACGGCCGCGCAAAGCTCTCCGTCGAAGGAACAGACGACCGACGTAGACCCCGCCTGGCAGCAAGTACATACCAGTTATGTGCAGGACGAGATTGCGCGGCATGCAAGCGGAGAACATAAGGCGGCACTGACGGGGAGAATCGCCAAGCTCAACGGAGAACTCGCCGACTTGGAATCGACGACTGCGCAGTTCAATCAATTGCAGGCGCAAGCGGACCACCTCAAAGAGGACTACGACCTCTACGCCCAGAAACGGGATCAAGCTCAAATCGAAGATGCGATGGACGAACACAAGCTGCTTAATGTCGCGGTCGCAGAAGAGCCCACACTGTCGTTCCAAGCCGAGCGCCCCAAACCGCTCCTATACGGAGCGCTCGGTTTTGTGAGCGCGCTGTTCCTTGGTTTGTGCGCAGTCTATTTCACGGAAACGAGCCGGCGGACGGTCGCCACACCGCGTGAGCTGGACATCGTTTCTCGACATCCAGTGCTGGCGACAGTACCGCATCTGTTCTCGCGGTCCGGAAGAGGCTTGAAGACAGGGGTCCTCGCTCTCGAAAGCGGCCCGCCCGAAATCGCTCCCGCAGCAACTGGCGAGCGACGAACGAGGTCCTGAGGGGATTGTCATGCTAAACGGTGAAGCTCGAAAGGTTCAGCCTATATCGAAAGCAACCGCCTCGAGGCTTTCGGTCGTATGCGATGGACTGTTGTTTCGGATCTTCCCGCAATCCGCCAACGCCGGGGAGCGGCGCCTGGTGGTGGCCTTTACGTCCCCCCACCCGGCTGCGGGAGTCACAGAAGTCACTCGCATGCTCGCCAAAACTCTTCGGCAGTGTCGCGCGGATCTTGCCACGTGCTTAAGTTATCGGTCGCTGCTTCAACAAGGATTGGCCGCTTCGAACTCGCGCCTTCAGGCCGAACCAAACGCCCGCGACTGGAATGGTCTAGGGACAAACGACGAAAGAGGAAACTGGCTCGCTATCCAGGAGCTTCTGGCAACCTCGCTCGACCGGCTGCGGCTTCAGCACCGCTGCGTCCTGATCGACTGCGCCGCAATCAGCGAGACGCACGATGCCATACGGCTGGCTCCTTTGGTCGATGGAGTGGTTCTTGTCGTCGAGGCCAACCGAACGAGAAGGGACCAGATTCGCTTTGCCGAACGAACCATCGAAAGTGCCGGAGGACGGATTCTCGGCCACGTCTTGAACAAAAGGACCTACGCAATTCCCGGGTGGTTTCACCGGGCAATGACCAGCGTCGGACTTTAGCGATCGAAGGAGGCGGGCATGGCAAACCTGTTCTCAGGGGACGCGCAATGAAGGCCCTACAGCGGGGGCTCTTGCTGGTGCTTCTCTGCGCGGCGTGTGCTTCCGCCGGGACCGACCTGCAGCACAGACCGCGCTACGAACTGCGCGTCGGAGACGTGCTCGAGGTCGAGTATTTTTACACGCCCGAGCTCAATCAAACAGTAACCGTCTCGCCGGACGGCTACGTCAATCTGGACCTCATTGGCGACGTGCGGGTAGGCGGCCTGACTCTCGAGGAGGCGCACAGCAGGATCTTCGAGAAGGCGAGCGAGCATCTGAAGGATCCGCAGGTGAACGTGGTGTTACAGGAGTTTCAACCACCCTACGTCGTCGTGGCGGGCGAAGTCGGGAAGCCAGGACAGATTGACTTCAATGGAAGTCTTACCGCGATGCAGGCCGTTCTTGTATCCGGCGGCTTTCTCGAATCCGCGCGAACCAGCCAAGTCGTTCTTTTCCGAAAGATCGACAGCAACACCGCCGAGGTACGCGTCCTCAATCTGAAGGGAATTCGTAAGACGGCGGACCTTGAACGCGACGTGCAGCTGCAGCCGGGTGACATGCTCTACGTTCCGCGAAACAAGGTTCAGGGATTGTCGAGGTACGTCAAACTGTTCGACATCGGCGCCTACTTCAATCCTTTGCAGACGTTGCATTAGCGGTGCTCGCAGGCAACGAGCAGCACGTCCGGCTTTAGAGCTGCGGGACAGGAAGACGATGGGTCACCAAGCCACCGAGCGGCGGGCAGAGACGGCTCCCAGGACGATGAAGGGCGGTACGGCGGCGATCGCCCAGTCGGTCGCAACGAAGTTTGCCATCATTGGCATTAACGCGGCGACTGGAATCATCACGGCCCGGGCGCTGCTGCCCGTGGGCCGTGGCGAACTCGCGGCGATGATTCTGTGGCCCGTATTCCTCGCCAACGCCCTCACGCTTGGCATCCCGAGCGCTCTCACCTTCCAATTGAAGAAACATCCGAAGCGAAGCGCGGAGCTTCTGGGCGCAGCGTTCGTGCTGGCGATCTTAACGAGTGTGATCGCCATCGTTCTAGGGGGCGTGTTCATGCACTCGTGGATTCCGCAGTATTCCCCCAAGGCCATTCTGTACGCCCAAGTCTTTCTGCTTTCGGCGCCACTCACTTCCTTGATTAACACCGGCCGGGCCGCGTTTCAAACGTCCAACGACTTCTGGGCCGTGAACGGGCTTCTTGCGATTCCACCTGCGATCACTCTGGTCGTGCTCGTCGGACTTCTCGTCCTACGCGCTCTTACGCCCTATACGGCGGCCTTTGCCTACGCTCCGGCGGGTGTTGCTCCCGCGGCGTGGATGATGTGGCGGCTTTGGGGCCTGTACCGGCCGACGCTCAGGAAGTTTCGAGAGTCGGCGAGGCACCTCTTTTCCTACGGGGTACGGTCGTACGGAATCGACCTGTGCGGAACGATGGCTCTGTATGTCGACCAGGCCGTAGTGGTGCGATTCCTAGCTCCCGACGCAATGGGAACGTACGTCGTGGCTCTGAGTCTTTCGCGCATGTTGAATGCTTTTCACACTTCGGTAGTTCTGGTGCTGTTCCCAAAGGCCGTGAGCCAACCGATCGAGACGATCCGCGAAATGACGAGCCGGGCGATGAGAATGAGCACGCTTCTTACGGTCTCGGCCGGGACCATGATCATCGTGCTGGGGCCGCAGGTGCTGACGCTTCTCTATGGTTCCGAATATCGCGATGCGACGGCCGTTCTGCGAATACTCGTCTTGGAGGTGGTGCTGTCAGGTGCAACCCTCGTGCTGTCGCAGGCGTTCATGGCAGTCGGCCGCCCGGGCGTGATCACGGCGCTTCAGCTCACCGGCCTCTTGTTGAGCGTGCCTCTCATGATTCTGCTAGTGCCGCGGTTCGGAATCGCGGGGGCGGGTTTGGCGCTGCTGCTCTCGACTACCATCCGTTTCACCTGCCTTTTGCTGAGTTTTCCGGTGTTCCTGAAGATGCGGGTACCCCAGTTTCTGCCGAGACGGCGCGATGTGGATTACATGGCCAACGTAGCCCTGCGGTACGTGAGTGACATTTCGGGCCGGAATTTGCGTGCCGCCGAGGAGGTCGACTAGTGGCGAAGCGGACCATCTTCGTTCCGCATTGCTCCGAGCTGCTCACCGATCATTTGCCACACGGGGACGGACTCATTGCGCACGGGTTCATCTCACACCTGGCGCGGCGCGGCCATCGGCTGCACGTTGCGGTTCAGGGCGCCAGCCTTCGAGAACCCCTCCCGGCGAACGTCACTCTTCACCGGATTTCCTTATCTTTCTCGGGACCGATTTGGGGCCGTCTCGAATACATGGTGCGGGTGAGGGAGCTACTGAATCTCCTGAAGAGGGACGTTCCCTTTGATTTGATCCATCAGATGAACCCGGTATTCGCGGGGGTCAGTCTTGCCCTGATCGGGTCGGGAGTGCCGCTCGTCTTGGGGACGTACGTCGCAAGCTGGCCTCACACGCTGAACGCGAAGTCATCGAAGGGGTGGGTCCGGCGGTCGCTGGCCCGATGCCGAGACAGCATTGCCCGCCTCCAACAGCAGCGCGCGGACGCCCTGCTACTCACGACGCCGGCCGCTTCCAATCGGCTTCCAAAGCCTGCGGCTGTCCGTGAGCGCGTCCACCTGCTTCCGCACGGCATCGACACTGAGCTTTTTTCGCCCGGGCCGAGCGTTCAGGAGAAAACAGAGCCGACGCCCGGTCCCATTTTGTTTCTCGCGAACGTGGTTGAGTACAAGGGGATCTTCACCCTTATCGAAGCATTTCCGGCCGTCGCCCGGGAAGTTCCGGGAATCCGACTTCAAATCGCTGGGGACGGAAACCGACTGGACGAAGCCAGGAGGCGCGCTTCGCGTTTGCCGTGTGCGAGTCAGGTGGAGTTCCTCGGCCGACAGGAACGAGCCGACACCCCGGCCTTGTATAGAAATTGTGGCGTCTACTGTCTTCCTTCGTTTGGCGAGCCCTACGGCGGGACGCTCGTGGAGGCGATGAGTTGTGGCAAGGCCGTAGTCGTAACGGAGGCGGGCGGCCCGCCGCATATCGTGCTTAGAGAGGGCGCGTTTTTCGTGCCCGTTGGGGATGCCGAGGCTCTTTCAAAAGCGCTGATCGAGGCCCTTCGAGACCCCGTGCGCCTCAAGGCCATGGGCCGCCACAACCGGCGAGTGGTGGAGAAGAGCATGTCATGGGAGCGGGTGACAGACCGGCTCGAGAACATTTATGAAAGCGTGCTTTCGGGCGGGGCGGCTATGGGCCGCGCCAACAGTCTTACAACCGCTGGCGAACCCGGGTAGAGCAGGGCTGACGCGACCGGGGAGTGCGATGAGTATTGGGAGGACGAAATGCAAGGTTTGTCCAAACCGTTGGAGGTAAGACGCGGATGGGCGGATGCGGTTCTTGCGCTGGTGATCGCCTTGGTGATCGCCGTCTACGCCAACAGCGCACGCATTCCGGCGGGCGGCCTCGTTCGATTTCTTCAGGTACGCATTACCGTTTTGAACGCCTTGTTTGCCGGACTGTTTATGTTGTCCTGGAGCGCGTGTTTCGCGGCTGTCGACTCCTATCGTGCCATAGCATTGGGCCCCAGCCGCAAATTACTACAAATCGTGCAGGGGTGTGCGGCCATGACCTTGGTGCTTGCAGCCTACCTGTGCCTCAGTCACACGAAAGGCCCGACTCTGCGCATCGCCGCCACCTTCTTTGCCGCCTCATTGACGTATGAAACTTGCCGGGTGGCGTGGGCGCGATGGACGGCGTGTCGTGACCCGCAGATCGTCGTCATCCTCGGAAGTGGACGTCGAGCCGGACAAGCGTGGCGGCAGCTTCGCACTCGATATCACTCGAAAGCAAAACTGTTGGGCTTTGTCGACGATCGGCCGGTCGAAGAGATGGCACCCGACCTCGCCGCCCGGCATGTCGGATCGGTGAGCGAGCTGAGCGGGCTGCTTCTGCGCGAGGCCGTCGACCAGTTACTGATCGCCGTGCCTATGAAATCCTGCTACGAAATGGCGCAGCGCGCCGTGTCGGTCGCCGAGCAGGTCGGCGTGCAGATCGTCTACATGCAGGACATGTACGTTACCGGGACCAGGCGGGGCGTCGAAGGGCAGAACCTCTTCTTGGAACTTGTGCCGCTAGATGAGCACTATCTCACGCGGCAGGCAATCAAACGCGTGATCGACGTCCTTGGGGCGGCGATCGGCCTTGGTCTGCTGGCTCCCCTTTTCGTTCTGATTGCGGCCGCTATCAAATTGACCAGCAAAGGCCCGGTGTTCTTCGTTCAGCCGCGCTATGGCTATCGGCGTCGCGTTTTCCGCATGTACAAATTTCGCAGCATGGTGCTGAATGCGCAGGAGCTGATGGCCCAACTGGAGGCTCAGAACGAAGCGGCCGGACCCATTTTCAAGATCCGCCGCGACCCGCGCGTGACTCCGTTCGGAAGGCTTTTGCGCGCTTCGTCGCTCGACGAGTTGCCGCAACTGTGGAATGTCCTTATCGGAAATATGTCCCTCGTCGGCCCCCGTCCGATGAGCCTGCGCGACGTCTCGCGATTCGGAGAGGCTGCCTTGATGAGGCGATTCACGGTGAAGCCCGGCATCACGGGGTTGTGGCAGGTCAGCGGCCGCAGCGCGGTCGGGTTCGATCGATGGATTCAACTGGACTACAGCTACATCGACGAGTGGTCGCTTTCATTGGATTTTCGAATCCTGGCTCGAACGGTCGGTGCGGTCGTAAAACGCACGGGTGCAGCCTAAAGAACCGAGGATAGCCCGGCCATGAAGATTGCGATTGTGCACGACTATTTTACGCAGATGGGCGGCGCCGAAAGGGTCGCCGAAGAGCTGTATCGCTTATTGCCGCAGTCTTCGCTCTTTGCGACCGTCGCCCTGCCTAACTGCATGCCCGCTCAGTTGAAGTCCGTATCCATTCGCACCTCCTGGATGCAGAACATGCCCAAGATCGACAAATGCTACCGCCTGTATTTTCTTCTATACCCGCTGGCAGTCAACTCGATCGACGTCTCGGGCCATGACTTGGTCATTTCGAGTTCCTCGTCCTACGCGAAGGGCGTGAGAACGGACTACAACTCGGTGCACGTATGCTACTGCCATACCCCCATGCGGTGGGTGTGGAGTTATGACGGATATTCGAAACGCGAAAGCTTCGGACGCTTGCAGCGAACTCTGCTTCCCGTTCTGATTCGCGGTTTGAGACTGTGGGATGAAGGAGCGTCGCGCCAGCCGGACCATTTCGTCGCGAACTCCAAGGTTGTGGCAGAAAGAATCTTACGGGCCTACGGTCGGCGCGCCGAAGTGATACATCCTCCGATTGATACCAGTCGCTTTGAGCCTTCTCAGGAGCGGGCTGACTATTACGTGGTTCTCTCACGCCTCGTGTCGTACAAACGCATCGATCTCGCGGTGCAGGCCTGCACGGAACTCTCGCGGAAACTTCTCGTCATTGGAGACGGCCCCGACCGTTCGCGCCTCGAGGTACTGGCGGGGCCATCGATCAAGTTCTTGGGGCGCGCTCCGGACAAAGACGTCGAGTTTCACTTGGCGCGCTGCCGGGCGCTGATCTTCCCTGGAGAAGAAGACTTCGGTATGGTTCCGCTCGAGGCTGGAGCCGCAGGTAGGCCAACGATCGCCTTTCGTGCCGGAGGAGCCGTCGAAACGGTCGTCGAAAATGCGACCGGAGTGTTTTTCGACGAGCAGACGCCCGAGCACCTCGGCGAAGCAATCGAGCGATTTGAGCGAATGGAGTGGAACTCTGCCGCCATCCGCCGCCACGCCGAGACTTTCGGCGTCGACATCTTCCAGGAGCGCTTCCGATCATTCCTGCGGCGAATCGGAATGCCCGTCGACCAGGAAGGTACCCGGAATCGCCGGAGCATGGCGAGCGGCGTTTTCGAGCAGGAACGGGCGTCATGACCGAGACGGCAGCATACGTTCCCACGGTCGAACCGGTGCGCGGGGAGCGCCGTGCTGGAAGCTCCTGGTTGCTGATCGCGCTGGCAGCCGGGCTGAGCGGCGTCGCGCTCGCAGCGCTCTGGCTGACCGCTCACGATGCGCTGCTTCGCGTCGCACTGCCAAGCGCAGCTTTCGTTGTGGGATTCGTACTGTATCTCAGCGCGCCGGTACGCTACGTCGAATATACATTGTGGCTGTGGTTTCTGACTCCGCTGATACGGCGCGTCGTCGATTGGAGGTTCGGCTACGTTGATCCTAACTTCGTGCTGCTCGCTCCGCTGATCGTCTCGGGAATCGGAGGAGTGGCTCTGCTCGGATTCCCGGGACAGCAAAGACGGCGGATCCCACCCGCCTTCGTCCTCTGTGGCGCAGCGATCGTGTATGCCGCCGTCATCGACGTGATCCAGCATCCGTCGACGGAGACTATTTACGGCCTCGCCGATTGGCTCTGCCCTCTACTTTTCGGACTGCACTTTTACCTGGACGCAGACCGCTACAAACAGTATCGGGCGGCGGTGAGCAAAACCTTCCTTCTCGCGGTCCCGGTGATGGGCCTATATGGCGTTTATCAGTTTCTCGCTCCGCCCGTATGGGATCGCTACTGGCTCGAAAGCTTGTACGAAGCGCAGGGCATCGCTTCGAGCTTCGGAAAACCCGAACCACTGATGGTGAGGGTCTGGAGCACGATGAATGCACCTGGACCGTTCGCGAACATCATGATGACCGGCTTATTGCTTTTGTTGGTCCTTCGGTCTCCCTTCAAGATTCCCGCAGCTGTCGGCGGATATCTTTCCCTACTCCTGTCAGCCGTGCGGTCCGCTTGGCTCAGCTACCTTCTGGGACTCCTGTTAATATTGAAAACTGCCAATCCGCGGGTGATTGCGCGCATCTGCCTCTCCGCTGTGATCGTTACCGCTTGCGTTGTCCCTTTGGCGGCGAACACCCACGTAGCGGAGGTTGTCTGGAAGCGTGCAGACTCTTTTTCCGATCTGTCGCGGGACGAGAGTTTTCAGGACCGCACGAACATGTATCGCACACTACTGAGCGATGCGCTCGAAACTCCCTTTGGCTACGGGTTCAAGGATCGCGGGGACGTAAAAGGCTTTGCGGTTGACAGCGGCATTCTGGCCACGCTTTTCGCCCTCGGCTGGGTCGGTTCGCTGCTTTATGGGGCGGGGATTTTGACGCTGTGCTTCCGGTTGTCCCAGCAGAGAGGTGTCGCTGATCAATTCGCGACCGTATCGAAGGCAATCGCGATCGCGGTCGTGGCGCAGGTCATCGGCGGCAACGTGTTCGTGAATGCGACGGGTGCAATGCTCTGGCTTTTCGGAGGGATGGCGCTGGCAGCGGGCGAACAATGCGGGCCCGAGTTTGGCCACTTCCTCTCGCAGGCGGAACGATGAGACAGGGGGAAAGGAATTTCACAATGACCCGTCCCGTGGCGACACAGGAAGCGGTGAGTGCCATTAGTATTCCCCAACCGGTGGCCCGCCCCGCGCGGGTTCTCTACTTCGACCATACTGCGATGCTGGGTGGCGGCGAAATCGCACTTCTCAATTTGGTTCGTTACATCGATCGGGCCCGCGTGACGCCGATCGTCGTTTTATGCTCGTGCGGGCCGCTCGCTGAACATCTGAAGGAGACTTGCGAGGTTCATATCCTTGGCTTGCCCGAGCGGGTACGCATTACGAAAAAAGATGGACTGGGCTGGAAATCGCTCCTAAGGATTCGCGACGTGGGCGCGGTGATCGGCTGCAGCGTTAGGTTGGCCCGATTCGCCGCCAAGCACGAGATAGATCTCATCCATACAAATTCCCTGAAGGCGGACATTATAGGCGGGTTGAGCGGCTTGCTGGCCCGGCGGCCCGTGGTGTGGCATGTGCGGGACCGAATCGAGTCGGACTACTTGCCCAAGCCCGTCGTCGGAGCGTTTCGTCTGCTGGCCGGACTGCTGCCTTCGTACGTCATTACAAACTCGCAAGCGGTGCTGAAGACTCTCCACCTCAAGAGAAACCTTTGGAGGGCGGTCATCCCCTCGGGCGTTGACCTCGCGAGAAGATCGCGAGTGGTGCACGACGCAACCGTCGTGCCGTCGGAGAGCGCCGCGCGATTGAGCGGGCGCAAGCCCGTGATCGCGCTCATAGGACGAATCTGTCCCTGGAAAGGGCAGCACGTCTTCCTTCAAGCGGCCGCTGCGGTGCGCGCGCGCTTTGCAAGCGCAACGTTCAAGATTGTGGGTGCCGCCTTGTTCGGCGAGCAGGCCTATGAAGAGCAACTTTATCGGTTGCGTGCGGAACTGGATCTTGACGATGCGGTCGAATTCACAGGTTTTTGCCGCGACATCTCGCGATTGATGGCCGAGGTCGACATCATTGTGCATGCATCGACGACGGGCGAACCCTTCGGGCAGGTCATCATCGAAGCCATGGCGGCATCGAAGCCGGTTGTTGCAACCGACGGCGGCGGCGTACCAGAGATTGTACTCGATGAGGTAACGGGCATTCTGGTACCGATGGGGAACATCGAGGCGATGGCCGATGCGATTTGCCGGCTCATCGCCGATCCCGTGGGCGCGCGGCGAATGGGCCTTGAGGGCTTCGCGAGAGTCAGAGAGTTTTTCACAATTGAGCACACCGTTCGAAAGGTTCACGGCGTCTATAGGCAGCTGTTGGAGGCGTAATGAGTCGCGGTTTTATGCAACCCGCAGCAGGACTCCCGGCAGCTCTTGCGCCCGAGCGAACTTGGGCTGCTGACAAAAGCGGACCTCAGACCGGCCGGATCCGAATTTTGCACAGCGTGGGTCATCTGCTGCGAGGTGGGATCGAAACGTGGCTTTACAACGTGGTGCAACATTTGGACCGTTCGGAATTCGACCATCATGTTCTCGTGCGAACGGACGAGGAAGAGCCTTTCACTCAGGCATTTCGCGAAAAGGGTTTTCGCGTGATTCCGTGTCTGGAATACACCCGGCCTTTCCGGTACGTTCGCAATTTTCGCCAAGTGATTCGCGAGAATGGGCCGTATGATATTCTGCACGTCCACGGCAGCAACCCGAATGGCCTGCAGGCCCTGCTTTTCGGCAGACGTTTCGGTATCCCGACGCGGATCATTCATAGTCACAACGATCTCCGGCCCCTGCTGAAGAGCCGAGGGTTCGTGTACCGGACGTACGTTCAGGCGACGCTCGCTTGCCTGCGGAGGTTCGCGGACCACGGCTTCGCCGCCAGCGCGCTTGCTGCGGAGTCGATGTTCGGAGTCGACTGGCGCGGCGACGGGCGGTGGGAAGTGCTCCACTGCGGAATCGACCTTCAGCCCTTCGACCAAGCCATCGACCGGAAGTTCCGAAAAGACTTGGGGATTCCGGAGAAAGCCTTTGTCGTGGGCCACGTTGGTCGCTTTCACCAGCAGAAGAATCATGCGTTTCTTGTAAGAATTGCCGAGAAACTCCTAAGTCTCTGCCCGGACGCGCACTTTGTGCTCATCGGGGACGGTGAATTACGGCTGACGATTGTTTCAGAGTTCGTGAGCAAAGGGCTGGGCGCAAAGGTAACGCTCGTGCCCGATACCCTTTCGGTACCCAAGTTCATGGTCAGCGCAATGGATTGCTTCGTTTTTCCTTCGCTCTATGAAGGACTCGGGCTCGTAGCGGTGGAGGCCCAGGCTGCAGGGCTTCCCTGTTTTTTTTCCGACCGCGTGCCTTACGAAGCGATCGTTGTCGAGAACTTGGTCCAGGTGCTGCGCCTCGGCGACGCACCGGAGGACTGGGCGCGGGCGATCTTCAAGTCAAGAAATCGCAAGGGTCGGGATACCGAGCATCTTACGCGCTTGCGCGCCAGCCCCTTCAATCTCGAGCGAAGTGCTGCCTCGCTCAGAGACGTCTACAAGTCGCTGGTCCGAAGCACCGGATCGGATGATCTACAAAACTCTCGTGAAACTGTCGCGAGGGAGTTCTGAAGGAGTCGTTATGCGCCTGGCTCGACGCGCAGCGTATGGCGTGATTCGTCGAATGCCGGTGGTGGCTCGCCGCATATTCCTGGACTACGAGCTCTCTGCTTGCCGGGCCCGCTTAGTGCGCAAGTTCATCGACGAGTTTGGGAGTGTCGTCCAAGCAGGCCCGTTCGGGGGGATGGAGATCCTCGCAGAATACTCTTGGGGCGACGGGCACCTTCTTCCCAAACTGCTCGGCTCCTACGAATCGGAGCTTCACAAGTGGATTTCAAAGGTCCTAAAGCGAGGCTACCGCACGGTCCTGGATGTGGGTTGTGCCGAGGGTTATTACACCGTTGGATTGGCGCGAGCCTCGCCGAAGGCCCGAGTCATTGGCTCCGACATCAGTTCCGAGGCGCGTCGGATATGCAGGGACAACGCCGATCGAAACGGGGTCTCGGACCGCGTGGAGCTGGCCGGCTATGTGGGTCCGGAGTCGATGGCGGAAATGCTCTCGGCTGAGGGTCCATCCTTCGTATTGCTGGATTGCGAGGGCGCCGAGGTTGATCTCCTGCTTCCTGAGCTGATCGCCCGGATGAGAAACACGGACATCTTGATCGAGTGTCACGACTTCCTCGACCGGGGGCTGACAAACACGTTGTATCGGCGACTTTTGCCGACGCACTCAATTGAACGAGTCGATGAAGGACCGCGCGACCCGAGTCAGTTTTCTTTTCTGAACAGTTTCAGCGGTTTTGAACGGATGGTCGCGGTATGTGAGTTTCGCAGAGAACCGATGCACTGGCTCTTCTGCACGAGCCGGTGTTCCTCTCCGGAATGACTCTGGCTGGCACGTGCTTGAAAGCCTCGATCTTCGCCGGGAAGCATCGGAACCGCTCTGATGTCGAGAAGCAAACTCTCGGGAATCGGAGACGAGAACATGAGTAACGTAAAGCGAGTGATTAAGAGCATTCCTTTTGTCGGAACAACTGCCAGCCGGCTGGGGCGGACAGATGTCATCTCCCGTGCGCGACGCCTTTTGTTTCGCGGTTCCCTCTCCTATTGGGAGGATCGTTACCGGTGCGGTGGGACTTCAGGAGCGGGTTCCTACGGGCGGCTTGCCGATTTCAAAGCCTCGGTGATCAACGAATTCGTCGAACAACAAAAGATTAACTCGGTGATTGAGTTCGGGTGCGGCGACGGGGCTCAGTTGCAAATCGCCAAGTATCCCCACTACGTGGGCGTCGATGTGGCGGCTAGCTCGATCAAACGATGCGCCAAACAATTCGCCAGCGACTCCACAAAGAGCTTTCATTTCGCGCAGGCGCTTCCTGAGACTCTGGGCACGTTTGACCTGGCGCTGTCGCTCGATGTGATTTATCACCTCATCGAAGACCTCGTCTTCGATGGCTACATGCAGAATCTATTCGGATACTCGCACGCCTACGTCATCATTTATTCGAGTAATCACGATCTACCTACAAACGAACCTCACGTCCGGCACCGCAACTTCACTCGGTGGGTGCTCGAGAATGCCGTGGGATGGGAGCTGACGGGACGAGTGGCGAATCGATTTCCGTTCGACCCAAGGCAGCCGAACGAGACTTCTTTTGCCGATTTCTTTTTCTTCGCTCGTCGGCGAGCCGCCCTGCCTCGTGCGCTATCGGGAGGCGCCGAACGCCTCGGCATCCTCACCCGAATCACTCAATCGACGTGACTCGGAGATCGGACGGGGGAGCGACGAGAAAGAACTTCACGAGAAGCGGATGGTCGGGCACCATCAGCGTGATGCTCTGCGCGCCGGAAATCGACTGAACGACCGAGACGGAATCGCGCGGCCGGTATGTCTCGATTGACGCGGCGGGCGTCGGCAGGGTCAACGTGACCGGCACATCGGGATTGGTGACAGGCGCCCCTTGGCCATTCCACCCGCTCCAATCCGAAACTTCCTGCCACAAAATCAGCCAGTACGAGCCATCATGCTTCTGAAAGAGCAGATGGTGCACGTTGGGTGAGGGCACGGACAGGGAGTAAGAGAGAGTATTCGTCGCGAGCTTGGCGTAGCCCTTGTCGGACATCAGAGCGATCATGTTTTCGATCGTGATCGCCGCCGGCTTCGGTGAGTAGTCCTTCCGAAAAAGCCCAAAATGGGCCTGAGTGTTTGTCATGCCGGGGTCGGGAATTTCGTCAACAAGTTCGTAAACATAGGTCCGTTGCCAGCCCCGAAGCATTGTTTCCAGAAAGAGTCTTCCCATGTACCGCCCCGCCACATCCTCCGTCACATTCGGGCTGCCGTCGGTCGCGTTGACCCCGTTGGACCAGCCCGCCTCGGTCACGTAAATGTTCTGCGAGCCACTGACGTTTTCCTCTTCCGCCAAATCGGTCCCGAAGTTGTAGGAAGGGTATTGGGTGTTCGCGTAAGCGTGGATGTTGCCGGCGTTTTCATATGCGGTCAGGTTTCCGAGCAGGCTCCAGTCCGCCGACGGCCCGGCCAGACTCGGGCCGATGACAAGCGGCTTCGACGAGCCGGTCGCCTCCGCATTGGACGAATACGCCGATTGCATAAAATCGCGTGTGTCGGCGATCCAATTGGCGTCGCCGCTTAGGTCGACCTCGTTGGGTCCCTCGAGCGAATCGATTTTGACCGCATTGGTCGCCGCGAGCGTCTGCAGCGCGGTCATATCGGCCAAGGTCATCGGATTGGGGTCAGTGCTATCCACGAAATTCAGTATAAAGTCGAAGTTGATGCCAAGGGACGCCACATCGCCATAAAGACGGAACTCCGATCGGTTGTACGCCGGATCGTTGGGATAGTATTTGCCGCCATCGCGCACATGTCGCACGCCAAGGGTCGAAAGCATTCTCTGCACAGCGGGGACGTTCCCGTAGGCGGTGCTTCCGTAGGTCATGTGAATATTGACACCCATGGATTCGACGAGCGTGTCGGCGGGCTTCGCCGTCTCGGTGAGATTCTGGACGGTCTGGCCGTACAGCACCGCCGGCAATAATGAGAAAAGTAGAAGTGTCAAAGCCTTCATGACTGCGGGAAACGTACCACTCTTTGGCGACTCGCAACACTGGCCGGTGGGCCAGTCGGAATCCGGTGTCCTTAGGGCCAGGCTGCGAGAGAGGGGAACTGCCAGACGATGCGTTCTTAGTGTCCAGACTTCGCCGAGTCATCTGAAAGGGAAGATCGGAATTCGACGATGATTACTTTGTCGGTGAGCTCTAGAGCCGATACCCGGCCGACTCGCCGCCGGGAATCGTGCATGGCCCCCGCGTCGTCGAAGCTATGGACGGTGACGGCCATCGGATTTTGGGTCCGGATGCTTATGGTCTGCGGTGGAACCTTGAGCCGTTTCTTGCTGTCCACGTCATAGCCGGATTTCTCGATCCATAGGGCCAAGAAGAAAGCGCCGTCATGCTTTTCGAATAGGCAGAAGTTCACACTCGAAAGATCTCCCGTTAGAGAGTATTCAAGCCCTCCCGGCCGAAACGATGGGCCGGGATCCGACAGCAATCGGAGCATTCCCTGGATTGCAAGGTAGGCTGGTTTCGGAGAAAAATCGGAATGAAGCAGTCCGTAGGAGTTGTCCCCAAATCTGTCCTTGTCCCCGAGATCGAGCAGTTGATAGATGTAGGTGCGGCGAATGCCGTAGAGCCACTGTTCGAGTAGGACGCGAGGCATGTACGAGCCAGCGACGTCCTCAGGGATGCCCTGCGGCTCGCTTACATCCGTCTGATATCCCGTTTCGGTGGTCACGACCGGTTTGCCCGGCCACGCTTCATCGGCGAGCTTGAGGTTCCAGTCGATGCTGCCGTACCCGCCCCCGCCCCATCCCCGCGTGCCGGGATTTCGACCGGCAAAATAGTTGTGGAGGTTTGCATCGTCGAAAAAAGGCGACCACGCGGCGCCGCGTAGAAACGAAGCAGGACGCGTCAAAGAAGGACCGATAATCGGAAGAGCCGAGGTTGCGGGATCGGCCTTTGCCGCGTCGTGAAGGCTCTTCACAAAAGTCAGGAGTCGCCCGGACCAGTCCGGGTCGCGAGACGTGTCGAATTCGTTGGGCGCCTCGTAGCCCTCAAAGCTCTCGGGCAGACGGGCGGGGAACGTGGTCAGAAGAGAATCGCTTTCGCCGGAGTTCGTCACGAAAATGCCTTTGATCCCCCGGTGGCCAAGCTCGTTCAGATGCTCGTAAAAGCCTTGAGGCGCGGGGGCAAGCAGACCATCACGTATATGGCGCACCTCCAACTCCGTAAGAGCTCGCTCCACAGAGGGGAAATCTCTATACGGAGTGTTCGCGTAGCTCAAGTGTACGTTCACGCCGACGCTGTCCACGAAGGCATCGGCGCTCCGAGCCATTTCCACGCGACCATCGGGGCCGGGGGCAACCATAAGTGCTAGGCCGCACAAAACAGTGCCGGAAAATGCTTTCCAGGAGTTCAACATGCGTCCGTTTCCTGCGCCTCCCCGCAAATCGCTCAGGTTGTGCTACGGAGTTAGTTCAGCCCCGCATCGATCCTAGAAACACGCTGCACCGAACGCAACTCGGAATTCCCATGCGGGGCATTCAGAAATTGGATAGGTCAGAAGGAGCCGTGAGCTCGTCCCAGGGTTGTTCTGATTTTTCAAGGGTGCGATCCCGACCAAGCTGGCTCGCCGCAAACTTCGTGTCTCGACACGAGCCCGACTCCAAATCGCCGGCAAAGCAGCCGGAGCCCGTGTTGAGCCGATTTCAGTTCAGAAGAAGTATCAGTATTCACGACTTTGGCCCTTACATCGGGCGCTATCGCACTGGCAGCAGGCAGACACCTTCAGTCAAGCGCAGGCTCAGCAAGTGTGAGCCCCTTGCCGAGGCGAGCTAGAGGCTGAGGTTTTTTTGCGGACTTCTGCGGTCGGCGCGCTTACCGGGTTCGCTCCTGCTGGTTCCGGGCTGCATCTGTAGCGACTTACCACCCCGGCAATTTCTTGGGTCCACCATTGGGTCCAACTTGCCCGTTTCCGGAGGCCATTTTCGGGAGTAAACGGTGTCGAATCAACGGCTCTTGTGAAATTAACAGCCGAATGCTTGATGGTGACACGTTCGTACTGTCGTGCCGAAAGATCCAGATAGAAATCTCCGCGTCAAATGAGCACTTACTCTTTCGGTAGGAAGTCACGAATCGGAACGGGATGCGAAGCGGGCGTTCGCGAAGCACAGCGCTTCTGCGATCGCACGCTCGGCCAGGGCGACACTCACCACGCTATTGGCGACGCGCGACAAGTTGAGAACTTCGAGGATCTGGTAAATTCCCGAGTCGGCCGAGCCAAGCAGGTACCCTTCACTGTCTTTCAGTTCCACCTCGCCCGTTGGAACGGAGCGCGTCGCGATCTTGTCCTTCAGCCGCCGGATGAAATAATTAAGCTGGCCGTTTTCCTGGTGGAGCGGTACCAGGAACAGTGCGAGTCCGCGCACGCCCGGCTCCGCGCCTTCGGGCCGGGCGGCAACGACGGCAAGTTCAGCGCCCACGTTGCTTGTAAAATGCTTATCGCCTGTCAGCAGCCATCGATCGCCGGATGTCCTGGCGGTTGTTTCCACGGCAACTCCAGATCGGAGCCGCCTTTAATCTCCGTCATCCATGTCGCGCCCTGCCATACGGAATCATCCTTTCGCAATAGTTGTGGAAGAAACTTCTTCCGTAGCTCTGCGCTGCCATATTTCGCAAGCGGCACCGCTGTCCCGAGCGATACCGTATACGGACAACAGATGCCTGGTTCGTGGTACGAAACAATGTAGGTCAGCAGATACGTGACGATCAGCGTGTTCTGTTCGAGCGCGCGCCATACAAGGCCCGCGCGATAACCCCTTCTCAACATCACGTAGTATTCAGGCGGGAATAGAATCTGGTCTATGCGCTTTCCGAAGCGATCAAACATCCGCAGCCATGGAGTGCCGGATCGATCGATCGCTTCCCCCGTGTCCTTGCCGTCCTTGCTCCACCAATTTTCCTCTGCTTCCAGCAGGTCAGCCTCGGGAAGCGGAGCTAGCCTGCTTTGGAGAAAGAGTCGCGGCGAGCGAAGAATCTCGAAATCTGCTTTGGACATCATGTCAGTTCGGACCCCGGAATGCAGCGGCTGAGTCCATCGGAAATGCCGTTCCGCGAGCACGTGTTTGACTCATCGCTTCAGTTGGACAAGGGGAATCGAAATGCGGGGATCCCCGAGATCATTCGTGTTTGCGGGAATCTCGCTCTTCACCATGGCGATCTCGTCGCAATCGGTCAGTTTTGAGCAGTGGACGCAGTCCTTGTAAATTTTATCCGGCAGCATGTCCCTTCGGGCGACTTCGAAGCCCACGCGCGCAAAGAACTGCGGCGTTCTAGTGAATAGGCAAACACAGGTGACGGCGTGACGTCGCGCTTCTTCCATGAGGGCACGTACTAGAGACCGGCCAACGCCACGCCCGTGACTTTCGTTCGGAACAGCAATCGAGCGGATCTCGGCAAGGTGCATTCCATAGAGGTGGAGAGCCCCGCAGCCGACGATTCGCCCTTTCTCTTCGGCCACGATGAAATTCCGAACGTTTTCGGACAACTCGGGAATGGTTCGCGGAAGCAGGACCCCTTTGGTCGCGTAATGCTGGATGATTGCGTGAATGTGCTCCACGTCGGGGAGGACGGCTCCGCGGGTTCGTAACCTCGATCTCGAACGATCGTTTTGCACGAAGCGAATGCCTAAAGGCGTGATCCTCCGACGTTACGAATGTCGGCTTCCGTTGTTCACACCTATCGGACGTCGAACTCCGTTACTTGACGAACAGCATTTCGCGATAGGTGGCGAGCGGCCAAAGACCGTGGGGGATCATAATCTCGATCGCGTCGCCCGTCTGACGCAGTGCGGTCATCGCCGGGATCACCGCGTCACGGAAGTGCTTGGCGTGTTTTTCGGAGGATCCGTCACTTTCTTGATCGAGCGCTTTCTGCAGCTTATCGGTGTGGCGGCTGAATTCGTCCGTCAACCTCGCCAGTGTCCGGAGCAACTTCTTAGCTTCGACTAAAGTTCCGCCACCGGCCTTCGCGGCTGCCAAGCTGTGCCCCACCTGCTTCAGGTATTCCAAGGCTGCCGGCAGGATGTAACGGGTGGACAAGAGAACCATCAGCTGACCCTCGATGTTGATCGTTTTGTTGTACTGCTCTACCATGACCTCGTAACGTGCGTGCAGTTCACGGGCGTTCAGGACTTTGTACTTCTCGAACATTCCAACGACATCCTCGGAAATAAGCTGCGGCAGCGCGTCCACCGTATTCTTGAGGTTGAGGAGGCCACGCTTGCCGGCTTCCTTCTCCCATTCTTTTGCGTAGTTGTTGCCGTTGAAGATGATGCGTTTGTTCTCTTTGATGACCCTGGGGAGCAGGTCTGTCACAGCCTGCTCGATGGTCTTGCCCGCCTTGGTGGCCTTCTCGAGCTGGGTCGCCATGTAGTCGAGCGACTCGGCAACGGCTACGTTCAGTGCGATGTTGGGATAGGCGATGCTCTGATTGGAGGACACCGCACGAAACTCAAACTTGTTGCCCGTGAACGCGAACGGGCTCGTACGATTCCGATCTCCGGCGTCTCGCGGAAGCTTCGGCAGTACCATCACTCCCGTGTCGAGGGTGCCGCCGTGCTTGGTCGAATTCGCTCCACCCCGTTCAATTTGTTCGAAGATGTCAGTGAGCATGTCGCCGAGGAAGACCGACAGGATGGCCGGCGGTGCCTCATTGGCGCCCAGGCGGTGATCGTTGGCAGCGCTGGCAATCGAGGCGCGCAACAGACCCTGCCATTTGTTGACGGCGCGGATGACTGCCGTACAGAAGACGAGGAACTGCAAATTATCGTGGGCGTTCGCGCCGGGACTGAGCAGATTGTTGCCTTGATCGTCGGCGATGGACCAATTCAGATGCTTCCCCGATCCGTTGACGCCGGCGAACGGCTTCTCATGCAACAGGCAGGCAAGGCCATATTTGGGCGCGGTGCGCCGCATGGTCTCCATGGTCATCATCTGATGGTCGGTCGCCAGATTTGCGTTTTCGAAAATGGGGGCGATCTCGTATTGGCTCGGGGCAACTTCGTTGTGGCGGGTCTTTACCGGAACGCCTAGTTTGTAGAGCTCAGTTTCGACGTCGGCCATGAAGGCCATGGCACGGTCGGCAATCGCTCCGAAATATTGATCCTCGAGCTCCTGGCCCTTCGGGGGTTTCGCGCCGAACAATGTGCGTCCGGCATTGATTAGATCCGGGCGCGACAAATAGAAAAAGCTATCGATGAGGAAATATTCTTGTTCGGGACCGCATGTGGCCACGACCCGTTTCGCCGTCGACCCGAACAGTTTCAACACGCGAACGGCTTGGTTAGACAAGGCCTCCATCGACCGAAGCAGAGGTGTTTTTTTGTCGAGGGTTTCACCGGTCCAGCTCACGAAGGCTGTCGGAATCACCAGCGTTACCGCACCGCCGCTGTGCAAAAGCCATGGAGGGCTGGTCGGGTCCCAGGCTGTGTAACCACGGGCCTCGAACGTGGAGCGCATGCCACCGGAAGGAAAGCTCGATGCATCGGGCTCGCCCTTCACCAGTTCCTTACCCGAGAACTCGGCAACTGCTTTGCCACAGCCATTGGGCGACAGGAACGAGTCGTGCTTCTCGGCGGTGATCCCGGTCAGAGGCTGGAACCAGTGGGTGTAGTGTGTGGCACCATGCTCGACAGCCCAGTCCTTCATCGCGGTTGCGGTAGCGTCAGCAACCGACACATCCAGCGGTTCGCCGTGCGCGACGGTCCGGCGCAGTGCCTCGAACGCCTTCGGGTCGAGACGCTTTTTCTGTTCATCGACATTGAACACCAGACTTCCGAATTGCTCCGATGCATGCCGGCCGTTCGAGTTTTTCGGTGCGGCTACCGACCAACTGCGGATGGCACTGATCGCTTGACCCAAGACTGTAGAACTCACGGTGGTCTCCTTGTTCTTGCAACAATCCCGAAAGCACGATCCGTTCAGGAACAGATTTGGCGTCGCCAGACGAACGTTCTGCCCAAATCACAAATGTCACGTCGTGACAAAGATTCATCAGCTGCAGGATGAGAAGGGCGGACTCCACCGCGGAAGGCCGTCAGTATACGCCAAGTTTTTCCAATTTCAACAGGACCGATCCAGAAATACAGCAAACAGTTTTCGCGGGCTTGAACCGACGGATGCTTTGTTTTGACATTCTCACGGTGGAAAGTATGATGGTGTTTACGGCCAAGGAGTTCGGCCATAACCGCTGTCCCCTTCTTTCGCCGGGGCAGATGATGACTCCTGACAAGGGATTCTTGTCGCGGAGTCTTGTCATCCCGCGCAACAATCCCCAAGCAGCAGGTCGGTCGAGTGGAAGCATGAGCATCCTCCACAGCGTTTTATTTGAAGGGCCCGAGGACGTTGCGGTTGGAGAGGCGGTCGAAGCGCCTCCTTACTTTGTCGATCTAAATCTCGACCAAATCGTTGCGGCTGTCACGTCCGAATGGAAAGAATACAACCTCGCGCCCTTCTTTCACGCCCGATTGAGGACTCTGGATGCGATCCGATACCGCCAGGAAGTGATGCAGGACCTTGAAAACGAGGCCCTACTCGAGAGCATCCGGGTCTTTTCACAGAAGATGCGCGCCATGCGCCAGCGCCTCACCTACGCCAAGGAGCTACGGTACTACAAGCGCGCGATGGACCGTGTCTTTGTGGGCGCCGTCAAGGGGTATTGCGAAGCTGTTGACAGTCTCGCCCGGGAGATCGGTGCGCTTGATCTGAAATCGCGGGGTCTGCGAGCCTTCCGAGAGTACGTGCTTGCCTATGTTGCGTCGGTCTCCTTTTGCGAGCTTATGGCGGGGGCGGGGAAGATTGTGTCCGATTTATCCGCCATCCGATACTGCCTTCGTATCAACGACGCTACTGTGACCGTTCGTCACAGCAACTCCGAGATCGACTACAGCGCAGCGGTCGAGGAAACATTCGAGAAGTTCCGAACTGGCTCGGTGAACGACTATTGGATCGAATCCCGGCGATCGGAGGGCATGAACCACGTACAGGGGCAGATTCTTGACGGCCTAGCGCTACTTTATCCCGAAGCGTTCCAGGCTCTCGAGACCTTCGGCGCGGTGCATACGGCGTTTCTCGACGAGAAGATTTCGCGATTCGACCGTGAAATCCAGTTCTACGTTGCTTACCTGACCTACGCTCGGTCATTCCGCCAAGCGGGTTTGAACTTCTGTGAACCCCAGCTTTCGCACACGTCGAAGGAAATCAGCGGGGTCGAGTGTTTTGACCTCGCGCTGGCGGGCAAACTCGTCGGAGAAAAAGCCACGGTGGTCACGAATGATTTTCGTCTGGCGGGGCCGGAGCGCATTTTTGTCGTGTCCGGACCGAACCAGGGTGGCAAGACGACGTTCGCGCGGATGTTCGGCCAGATGCATTATCTGGCCAGTCTCGGGTGTCCGGTTCCAGGCAAGAAGGCCCAGCTCTTTCTCTTCGACCGCCTTTTCACGCACTTCGAACGAACAGAGGACATCACGAATCTTCGGGGCAAGCTGCAGGACGATCTGATTCGCATACATCAGATACTCGAGGAGGCAACGCCCGACAGCATCATCATCATGAACGAGATCTTCGCGTCCACGACGCTCCGTGATGCGATCTATTTGAGCAAGAAGGTCATGAAGCGGATTTCCGCGCTGGATCTGCCGGCGGTCTGCGTGACTTTTCTGGACGAGCTGGCGGCATTCAATGCGAAAACCGTCAGTGTCGTGAGCATGGTGGATGCCGACGATCCCGCCATCCGAACATACAAACTGGAGAGACGTTCGGCCGACGGGTTGGCCTACGCATTTGCTCTGGCCGAGAAGTATCGCGTGACTTATGACTCACTCAAGGAGCGCATCAAGGCATGAGAGCACTGCTGATGCACCGAGATCGGGACTTCGACCTAAAGCAGGGATGGGCGTGGGGAGAAACCGCTCTGATGCAAGACCTCGAACTGGACACTCTGCTCGACGCTATGGCGGCCGGGGACGAATTCTTGCTGGACGTGGCATGGAAGGCGCTATTGTCCGGGCTCCGCAACGATATGGATACCATCGTGTATCGACAGGCGATCGTGAAGGATTGTTTGAAGAATCCGGCGTTGATCAGACAACTCTACGCTCTTACCGTAACCATGATCGACCGAGCGAAGAAGGAGTGGTGGGGCATAAGCAGTCATTACCCCTCATCGATGCTTTACAGTTCACTCGACTTGCTCGGAGCATCTTTGGGGGTACTCAAGAAGCTCAGAGCGATTGCGGAAGACGTGGCGGGTCAGTTTGAATCGGAGGGCTTCATCACGCTGTTTGCGACGCTGCGGAACGAACTGGGTGACGAGTACCTGGCCCGCATTCAGGAACACCTGAAAGAACTGAGGTTTCGGAGGGGAGCGTTGCTGAGCGCGGAATTGGGGGAGAGCAACGAGGGCACGAAGTACATGCTATGCCAGAGCCGCGAGAAGGAACCCAACTGGCTCACGCGTTTTCTCGGCAATGGGCCGCCGAGCTACGCTTTCGGCATCGCGGAGCGTGACGAGACCGGAGCGCGTATTTTGTCCGAGATCCGGCACCGGGGGATCAGTCGGGTGGCGATCGCGGTCGCGGAATCTGCCGATCACGTTCTTAATTTCTTCAAGATGCTGCGAACCGAGCTGGCCTTCTACGTCGCGTGTTTGAACCTGCACGACCGGCTGGCGGCGAAGAAAGAACCGGTTTGCTTCCCGACACCCATGCCCGCAGGGGAGCGACGGATGAATTTCAGCGGGTTCTACGACGTGTGTCTATCGCTTCGCATGAAAGACCGAGTCGTTGGCAATTCAGCGGACGTAAACGGCAAGGATCTAATCATCATCACGGGCGCCAATCAGGGCGGCAAGTCGAGCTTCCTCCGCGGCGTCGGTCTCGCGCAGCTCATGATGCAATGCGGTATGTTCGTCGGGGCCGAGGCCTTCGAAGCCGAACTCTGCAGGGCCTTGTTCAGTCACTATAAGCGAGGGGAAGACGCGACGATGAAGAGCGGAAAGTTTGACGAAGAGCTCTCTCGAATGAGCGAGATCGCCGAACGCATCACCCGGAATTCGACCGTGCTCTTCAACGAGTCTTTTGCCGCGACAAACGAGCGTGAAGGCTCGGAGATCGCGAAACAAATCGTTCGTGCCTTGCTTGAGAAAGGCGTCAGGATTTTCTACGTGACGCATCTGTACGAATTCGCGCGAGGCTTTTTCGACCGAGCCGGTGAGGGGGCTCTTTTCCTGCGCGCGGAAAGACGGGCCGACGGGACACGGACCTTTCGGTTGCTGGAAGGCGAGCCGCTTGAGACCGGCTACGGCGAGGACTTGTACCGACAGATATTCAAGGAGAACGAGCAATCCCAAGGTCGAGAAGTAGACGGACTGATTTCGGCGAATGCGGACTAGGATCGGCCGTGTTTGACCGATTCGTTGGTTTCGCAGGGTTGCTCACGACGTGAGTTCCCACTGCGCCAGGGAGTTCCACGATACCCGTCCTTCGTTCTCGAACAAAGATATCGATCTAGGAAGTCGTCCCGATCGATCCGCAAATCGGCGCGCTCGAGCGTCCGGCGTTTGCGCGGAGCACGCCTCGGATTGAATGCCCAGGCGAGCGCATGCACCAGGAAATCCTCGAAGAAGTCATGTATCACCGCCAGCCCTCGTAACGGCGACATGGTAACCGTGAAGCCGTACTTTCCCGCGATGGCCTTGAACGTGGGAAATCGATTACCGATGGGCATGACCATTCGCGCGTGCAGGACCCGTGCTCTGATCTCAGGATGTGCGGACAGATATTCGGCGAGCAATTCGAGGGAGAGTTGTAGATCGCGGCAGATTGCTTTCGCTCGTGCACACGATGCCGTTCCTGCGAGCAATCGAGCGACGTGTTCGTTCCAAAAATGCAATTCAATGACCGCATCCGTCCGCTGAACGCAGGCGCCAAGCGGAGAAAGAAGTTCCGGCCGGACCCGGACGATTGCGATTCGGAGGAGGCAACAGGGATTCGCAGAAAACTCGAAAATGCCAAGGGTTCGCCGGAGTATTCGGTCGAGACGCAAAACCGCGTGGTGAAGGACAGTGTGGAGACGGGAACCTTGCCTAGGTCGGAACCGCGAGAAGCTGGGTTCTGACGGGTATGCTTCGACGGAACCCCGGGGGCCGGTAAACATGTATCCTCCTTCTCGACAGGTGTCGAGAAGGAGTCATCAGTCCCGGGGGACCCTTTTGGCGGACTCCATCGCCGCACGTTGTTCAAAAAATCTGCACATAAACTGAACCACAACAGCAAAAAAGTCAACGCCCAGCAGCGTCGAATGATCGAACACTCGATTGACTCGGTCCGCGTCCTGTCGCATAATGCGGCGCAAAAGGTGTTGGAGTTCCACCTGTAACCGCCCCGCTCGGGGAAGATGACTCCTACAGAGATGTCTCTTGCTGGGAGCGCGCCCTCCCTGCTGCCCGCACAAGAGAGTCTCGAACGTACGGTGAGTGAGACAACGTCGCGACCAAGCGCGTAGCGCGACGTTGTCTGCTCCCGCGACCGAAGGAGCGCGATGAAGGCCCTGGAGATTATCGACAGCCATCAAACCGAATATCTGGAGGAATTGAAAGAATTTCTTCGCATACCGAGCGTTAGCACCCGACTCGAACACAAGCCTGACATTGAGCGAGCGGCAGGCTGGGTTGCCGAGCGATTGCGGCGGGCGGGAATGGAGAGAGTGGAAATCATATCGACTCAGATGCACCCCCTGGTATATGCCGAGTCGGTTCAGTTCCCCGGACGCACGACCATTCTTCTGTATGGACACTATGACGTGCAGCCGCCGGAACCGATCGAGCTGTGGACGTCACCTCCGTTTGAGCCTGACGTTCGCAATGGAAATCTATACGCGCGGGGAAGCGCCGACGACAAAGGTCAGGTTCATCTGCATCTCAAAGCGCTTGAAGCGCTGCATCGAGCCGATGGAGCTGTTCCTGTCAACGTGAAGGTCATTATAGAAGGGGAAGAAGAAATCGGGAGCACGAGTTTGTGGGACTTCGTCGTAGGGAACCGCCGACGATTACACGCGGACGCCTTGATCCTGTCCGACACGAGCATGTTGGCTCGCGGCGTTCCCTCGATTACGTATGGCTTGCGGGGTTTGAACTACTACGAGGTCGAGGTCACGGGACCAAGTCGAGATCTGCATTCCGGAGTTTTCGGCGGCGCGGTCCCGAATCCGATCACAATCCTCGCGGAAGTCATTGCCAAGCTCCACGACAAGAACTTTCGCGTATCCGTGCCAGGCTTCTACGACGATGTGGACAAAATATCCGCCTCCGAGCGGAAGACGATTCGGTCCTTGCCATGGACAGAAAAGGAATTTCGAAAAATGGTTGGGTCTCCTGATCTCTCAGGAGAGAAGAGCTATTCGGTTCTCGAGAGACTATGGTGTCGTCCGACCCTTGAACTGAACGGCATTTGGGGCGGATACATCGAGGACGGCGCGAAGACCGTTATTCCCTCAAAGGCCCATGCCAAGATATCGACGCGACTCGTGCGACGTCAGGAGCCGGCGAAGATTGCTCGTCTCGTCGAAGGACACATTCGCCGCCTTTTGCCCAGGTCCGTAACCTGCGAATTCAAGGTGCTCAGTACGGGAGCGCCGTGGCTGGCGAACTATAGCCACCCGATCTTTTCGAAAGCGATCCGGGCACTCGAAAAAGGATTCCAGAAAAAAGCTGTCTTCATTCGAGAAGGGGGCTCGATTCCGTTTGTGGCCCAAATGGATCGGATATTGAAAATTCCATGTGTACTGCTTGGGTTCGGTCTCCCTGATGAGAATGCTCATGCACCGGACGAACACATTTCGCTCGAGAATTATTTCGGAGGAATCAGGTCCGCCGCGCTGTTCTATAAGGACTTGGCGGTCCCGGAGTCTTGAAGTGACGTGTTTTGTGTTTTTCGCGTCATTTCAGCCGTTCTCGCATATTGATGACGTCAAGCCCAAGAGACTCGATGCCTCTTCGAATGGTGTTCTGAACATCCCCGTCCGGCCGCCACCCCGATTCCACGATGCGTTCGGGTCGATAGCTGTCGATCAAGACGAAAACGACCATTAATTCGGCCCTAATCAATTCCCGCGGGTCACAGGTTTCAGGAGCCAAGTGAAGCAAGTCATCGAGCTCCTGCAAGGTGTCGCGAAGATGCTGTATCTTCTGGAGGAAATAGGTCTGGCTCTCTTCGATTTCGCGAGGAAGCTTGGTCGACTTGCTGTCTAGCACAGTCGCGGGACTGTCGTTCAGGATCTGTTCAACCCGACCCAGGGCACCCGCTATCAGGAATTGAACGGCTTTCAACCTCGGCGCCCATGCAGGACTCGAGGGATTCGGCCGCGGTGACTGCGGAATGGTGTCCGGAGACCTCACGGTCTTGTGGTTCGACCGTGTCACCGGGGTTTCGTTCGTCGTTCGGCGGAACGAAAATCGTGCGTGTACCGGATGCTATCAACATCCGAGAGAGCCACGAGGCCTCCTCCTTGGATCATCTCTTCGATGAATGGCAGGAAAGCGTGAATCTTGTCCCTGTTCTCGACCACCGAGATGGTGATGGGATGAGCAGAGGAAGCGACGTGAATCTGCTCTCGGCTGGCTCCCCGATGTTCTCCGAACCCCTGCACCCCGCGATAGACCGTCACGCCCGCGATGTTGTTCGCTCGCATGCTCTCGACGAGAGCCTCATAGAGGGGTTTGCCGCCCCATGTATCGTCCTCGCCGATGAAAATTCGCATGAGTTGTGCCCTGACCGCCGTTTTCCGAAGGCCTGGACGCGCGCCAGGTGACTCAGCCCGTGCGACGGGGCGAGAAACGAGGGTGTCTTGGGACTCGATCAATCCAGTCCCGACCATCTCGTACAATTCGGGAATGACTTCATCGACCTTTTCCAGCGGCGCCACAAATTCGATCTGAATCGGAAGGTTTTCCGTCAAACGCTCAATCGCGATGGTGTGCATACGATGGTCGGCGCCGAACCCGGCGATTCCGCGAGTAACGCGTACCTCGGATACTTTCTTGCGACCGAGATACTCAAGGATGGCAACGAACGCAGACTTCCCGCGATAGGCATGATCCTCGCCGACGTGAATGACGATTTTCTTGGATGGATCTCGATCGAGCATGGACTCTCCTTGTTTCTCTGGATGGGGAGCGAAACCGGGGACCCGCGGCGATCTTGAGGATCTCTGCGATTGGCGTCGCTCGACCACGCAGGATCACGAACTGTGTGACATAGAACGGCGTAAGGCGTGCGGGGTTCACGGAATTAATCTCCCTCATCTTGTTGAGATTGCTGCCGGGAAAACATGACTCCGCGACAAGAATCCCTTGTCAGGAGTCATCATCTGCCCCGGCTTCAGAAGGGACAGCAGTTAAAGGCCGAACTCCTTGGCCCCTTCTCAAATCATACTTCGTGCTTCCCAAATGTCAATCAGATCTGGCGCAACGGCTGTCAGGAAAGACGCGGCAAGACGGAGCGGCCTTGTCGAAAGTTTTGTATTGTGATTGAATGGCGGTGGCAAAGGAGTTTGCCTCCCTAGCGTTGCTCGGGATAAAACGCCGCCTCTTAGGGGCTGATAACTCCTCCCAACGATTGCGCACCAAGCATGGTGCACGAGGATGGTATGGGGGGAGTGACGAAAACCGACAAAGTAATACGATGCTGGTCGGGGATTCACCCTTCTGAATTTTCCCCCCTAATTCTTCAACGAAACACTTCTACTCATTCCTTTTCGGAGCGTCGAGGCCTTGCGCTGAGGACGATCCCGTGCGATGGATTTGCACAACGAACCGTTCGAACGGCGGGAGGGGCCTTATGAGACAGACGATTGCCTACAATATTTTGCAGGTGCTGTTCGTGCTGGTTTTTGCCCCACTGTATTCCGGTGTGATGTCGCGGTTCAAAGAGATCGTCCAGAGCAAGCGCGGTCCCAGTATCTTCCAACCTTACCGGGACTTGTGGAAGCTGTTCCACAAAGACCAGATTCTCTCTTCCGAAACGACTTGGATTTTCCGCATCACGCCGTACTTGGTTTTCATCACGCCGATTTTCGTAACGGTGCTGATCCCCGTGCTCACGGATTACCCTCTGGCTTTCGCCTTCATGGGAGACATGCTGGCGGGAGGGTTCTTTCTTGGTCTTGCGGGATTCTTCGCCGCCCTGGCGGCCGTTGACACCGGAAACCCGTATGGCCCGATGGGGGCAAGCCGTACCCGCATGGTGGGGTTCTTGGCCGAGCCGGTTTTCATGATCGTCTTCTTTACGGTCTCTTTCGTTGCGCAGTCGACAATTCCTTACATCGTTCAGCAAAAATGGGTTGTGAACCCGGGTGCATTCTTCTCGCCTGCTCATGTGTTGTTACTGATTGCGTTCCTGATGCTCATCCTTGCCGAAGGTGGTCGCATTCCCGTAGACAACCCGACGGGGCACTTCGAGTTGGCCATGATTGACGAATCCAAGGGGCTTGAGTTCTCCGGGCGAGGCGCGGCCTTGATGAAGTGGGGCGGGCAGATGAAGTTCCTGGTGTTGGCCTGTATTTTTCTGAACGTGCTTCTGGCTCCCTGGGGCCTGGCTGACGGGCGCGAGATGCACCAAGTGCTAGCGGCGGTTCCCCTCATCCTGATTAAGATTCTCTTGTTTGCCGTTCTCTTGGTGATTATCGAGACGTCGCTGGCAAAGCTTCGTCTGTTTCGGATCAGCGAATTCCTCGGAGCTGCATTCATTGCCTCGGTTACGGCCATGATCGTAAGCATATTTTTCGCGTCGTAGGGAGAAAGCGCATATGCCGTCGCAGATGTCGATACCGGAAGCCCTCAATACGCTGATCGCCGGCCTGATCCTGCTTTTGGCATTCGGGATGGTTGCGACGAGGCAGGTTCAAGGCGTCGTCCGCTTCTTCATCACCCAATCGGTGCTGTTGGCTGCGTCGTGCTTCCTGTTGGGTTACGCTCTTCATTCCACGCACCTTTATTATCTCGGCGCGATTACGATCGTAGCAAAGGTCCTGGTCATTCCGTGGGTACTGCGGCGGGATCTGGCTCGCGAACTGTACGTTCGGCGCGAGATCGAACAGGTATTTAACATTCCGGCCTCTCTTCTTTTGGCTCTCCTACTTGCGATCTTCGCGGTCCTGCTCGTTACTCCGGCGTCGGCGATCACATTGGATCCAGTCATTCACATCAATCTACCCATCGGAGTTGCGGGAGTATTGATTGGGGCCTTCTCGCTGGTAGTGCGGCGCGAGGCAATCCCGCAGCTCATGGGGATTCTCGCAATGGAAAACGGCGCTTTCTTCGCGGGAATTGCGGTCGCAGCGGAGCTGCCTCTCATCGCCGAGCTTACCGTTGCTTTCGACATCATCTTGATCGCGGTAATCGTTGGCTTGCTCACAAAAGATATCGAGAGAACCATTGGTACGACCGAGGCTGCCGCGTTGCAGAAGTTAAAGGAGGAACCGGTATCATGGCGCTGATCGGGATCATCCTCCTTCCATTGGTTGCGGCACTGCTCTGTTCGACACCTCTGTGCCGGAAAGTTGCCTGGGGCATCAGTGTGTTCTGCTTGTGTCTGGATTTTCTGTTGGCTGTCATCGTCGCTGCGGAGGTGCTTTCGCGATCACGCGTGGTGGGTATCGCAGGATGGATCGAGGTGGATGCGTTGTCTGCGCTCATGCTCATCCTCGTCAGCTTTGTTGGGCTGGGCTCGGTATTTTTCGCACGCGACTACATGCGGCACAATAAGCAGCAATCGCGCCGGCTATGGTGGTTTTATTGCAACATGGATCTCTTTGCGTTCGCTCTCGTCGTGACACCGTGCATGACCGACCCCAATCTCGCCTGGGTCGGCGTTGAATTGATTACCCTTTTCGGAGTTCTGCTGGTCGCTTTTGAGAGAAGCGCAGGCGCCCTCGAGGCGGCGTGGAAGTTTTCCGTTTTGACCATAATTGGCGCACCCATCTCCTTGTTGGGGTTTCTAATCCTTTTCTGGGCGTATCGACTGAGCGGAACACACGCACCCGAGACTTGGGCGACTCTTGGCGCGCAGGCGGCATCCATGCCACCGACCGTCTTACGGCTCGGGTTCCTGCTCGTCTTCGTTGGCTTTGGGGCGAAGACCGGGCTGGCACCTATGCATACGTGGCTTCCCGACGCGCACAGTCAAGCACCCTCCCCAGCCTGCGCAGTATTGTCCGCCGTGAAGACTTCGGTGCCTCTCTACGTAATCCTGCGGCTCCTAGCCGTCCTGTTGAAATCACCTTCCACGGGCATGGGGCGTTGGATGATCGTCATTGGCCTGCTGTCGGTCACGATTGCAGCGTTCTTGCTTCTTCAGGTACACGACTACAAGCGGATGTTTGCGTATTCCACTGTCGAGCACATGGGAATCATTCTAACAGCCGCTGGGCTTGCGACCCGAGCATCCGATTTCGGGGCGGTTTCGCAAATGCTGAACCATTCGATCACGAAGTCCCTTTGCTTTTACGTGGCTGGAACGGTGCTCGTCACACTGGAGACGCGCGAGATCAAGTCCATTCGCGGACTCTTGAGGGTGTCACCGTTTATGGGAGTGACGCTGCTATTCTGCTCGCTGGCCATCGCCGGGGCGCCCCCATTTCCTATTTTCCTAAGCGAGTACTCGATTCTCTCGGCAGGGCTCCGCGACGGGCACGGCCTTGCAGTGGCAATTCTAGCTTCGCTGATCGTGCTGGCTTTCGTGGGGATCATGCTGCAGGTGAATCGCATGGCTTTCGGAAGAGAGAATTTGGCGCTTGAGCATGCGCCGGTGGTGCCGATGACTTGTCGGATCGCCGTAATTGCGGCGGCCCTTCCGGTAGCGATCTTGGGAATCTACATTCCAGGGCCGTTACATTCGCTATTGCAGCTTGCGGCGCAGCAGCTCGGGGGGCGGTGATATGAGTGTGGCGCGTTCAGGCGTACCCGAAGGTTTCGATCTAGACAGACTGATCAGCGATGTGCAGGAACGGTTTCACTGTGCCGTATCGATCGCAGATAACGGTGCGATAGGCAGCCTGAATCTCGAGGAGCTTCCCTTACTGCCGGCCCTCTGTCGATATCTCTTTTGGGAAGCGGGATATGGATTCGGCGGATTGATCGTTGAGGAGCGATTTGACCATTGGGAGCTGCGATACGCTTTTCTCGTACCGTCCAGAGGCTGGATCGAAGTTCTCGTGAAGCTTCCGTTGGAAGTCGCCTCGATCCCAAGTATCAGCGCGGATGTGCACGGCGCCGATTGGCACGAACGCGAAGCGGAAGACCTCTTCGGGCTTCAATTCGAGAAGCATCCCCGTTTGGGCGATTTCGTGCTGCACGATCAGTTCTGGGGCGAGGGCCTCGCTCCATTTCGCAAGGCTTTCGACATGACGCAAGGTCATGGGAACGGCCAGCACAACGCGGACTGGAGACCACTTCTGGTAGTCCGCGATCCGGGAGCCTTCGCAATGCCGGTGGGGCCTGTTTACGAGGGTGGGATCGGCGAGTCAGTCCATTTCATGTTGGAGACGGTCGGAGAAGACGTTCTTCGAGCTGTTCCCCGGCTATTCTTCAATTTCCGTGGGGTCGAAAAGATCGCCGAGGGTAGGGATGTAGACCAGACGTTGTTGTTAGCCGAGCGGTTTGCCGCAAAATCCTCGTTCGCTCACTCACTCGCGTTCTGCAGCGCCGTCGAGAGAATCTGCGGGGCTGCGGTGCCTCGTCGAGCAAAACAGCTTCGCATCGTCCTCTCGGAACTGGAACGCCTGCGGCATCACGCGGGAACCATCACTGGCATTTGCGAATCGACCGCTTTATCCGTTTCGGCCGCGCACGCCGCCATCATCGAAGAACGACTGTTGCGGGCTTCCTGTCGCTTCGGCGGCCACCGCTATCTGTTTGGCCTGAACACTCCCGGGGGCCTGCACCGGGACGTCACCGACCCGGAGTGTCACGATCTGCTCGAGGCAGTCGACCAGGCGACCGAGACGCTGAAGAGATTGGAGGACGGCCTCTTGTTCACGAGCAGCTTTCTCGACCGGCTGGAAGAAGCAGGAGTTGTCGACGAAGAGAGCGCGCGTGACTTGAACTTGGTGGGCCCCGTAGGGCGTGCTTCCGGGCGCGGTCACGATTTGCGGAGAGAATGCCCCTATGGCGGGTACGAACAATATCCCTTCGAGGTCCCTCGGGAGAAGCAAGGGGATGGGTACGCGAGACTTCGGATTCTCTTTGAGGAAGCGTGCCAATCGGCCGGCCTCATCCGCCACGTGATTTCTTCGATGGAGCACGGTCCGATCTGTGAGCCCTGCCGTCCCAAACGGCCTGGGGCGGCGCTGGGGTGGGCGGAGGCTCCCATCGGAGCCACGCTTCACTGGCTGCGGCTCGATGAAGCGGGTCTTGTCGAGCGCTATCGCGTCGTTACGGCCTCTTTCAACAACTGGATGGGTTTTCACACAGCCGTCGAAGACTTCGCATTCCAGGATTTCCCGATTATCTTGGCAACGTTTGGCCTTTCGGCAACCGAGTGCGACCGCTAGCGAGGAGGCCTTCATGAGTTTCTGGTTTTGGAACGGATTGCGCCGAGGCGTTCAGACCACGCGCTATCCACGGGCCATGGAGCCGGAGTCCGGGGTCTCTCCCGGCCGGCCGCTCGATACGTCCTTCGCCTCGACCGGCGAAGCCGAGAGGGCGGCTGCCCAGTGTCCGGTCGGAGCGATCGTCGCTCGTGGCAAGCTGGCACATGTCGAGTTAGGGCGTTGCATTCACTGCCAGCGTTGCCATTTTGACGCGCGCCATCCCCTTGAGTGGAAGTATGACTACGAATGGACAACGACTCCGCGCGGCGCCTCGGGCTATGAGGTGCTGCCGAAGGTGTACCGAAAATCGGTCCACGTGATCGTGGTCGACGCGGGAGATTGTGGAGCCTGCCTTCACGAAGTGAAGCAGTTGAATAATCCTCTGTACAACGTGCATCGGCTTGGAATCTTCTTTACGCCAACTCCTCGAGCGGCGGACGTTCTCCTGATTGTGGGACCGGTTAGCGAAAACATGCGCGTGCCGCTGCGGAAAACCTATGAGGCCATGCCCAGCCCGAAACGGATCTTGGCGGTTGGCGCGTGCGCGCTGACGGGAGGAGTTTTTGGGCGCAGCGCGATGTCGGCCGGAGGGGTTTCTTCGATTCTGCCTGTGGATCTCGAAGTTCCGGGGGATCCACCTCCACCACTTGCCATTCTTCACGGCTTACTGGCGATCATCGGCAGGAAGGGTGTCGCAGCCGAGGTTACTTCCTAAGGAGCGAACACAGGTGGTCGAGATCATTCGAGGGTCGCTCCTGCTCTTTTTCATTCTCTGCGGGTGTGGGATTGTCCTTTCGGCCGCCACTCGTGGAAAGGCGCCTCTGCGGGTTGTTGCCGCCTTCGGCACCCTCTGCGCAGTCCTGATGATGCTGGCGTCTGCACTGGCGCTGGTTTCGGGCCAGACCCCCGAACTGCGGTTGTGGAATCTGGAGGGATTTGGTTCTCTTTCCCTAAGCCTCGATACGTTATCGGCGATTTTTCTATTTATTTCGGGTCTTGTTTACCTTCCAGCGTCACTGTTCGTAGCGCACCTTCTTGGGAAGGCTTTTCACGGCCGATATCCGGCGAGACGATTTGGTGTGTTGCACTTCGCACTGATGGGTTCGGTGATTCTGATCTTGACGGCCCACGATGCCTACTCGTTCCTAATCAGTTGGGAGTGCATGTCGATCCTCTGCTATTTCCTGGTCAACTACGAACAGGGCCAAACGATGGATACGAGGGCCGGGTACATCATGCTCGCGATGAGCGAGGCAGGCTTCCTCTCGATCGTTCTTGCGTTCTTGATCGCGGGCAGGATGGCGCTGGATTTTACTTTCCCGGCATTGGCCGCGGGTGCGAGCCACCTTTCCCAGGGGGGCGTGTGGGGTGTTTTCCTGCTGGGGTTTCTCGGATTCGGGGTGAAGGCAGGACTTCTGCCGGTGAATTTCTGGCTGCCTCGATCCTACACCGCTGCGCCGTCGGCTTTCGTGCCCGTTCTCGCTGGCGTCACGCTGAATCTGGGTTTCTATGGGATCCTGCGCCTGAATGTCGAACTCGTGCCCTCGCATGGCTGTGGACCTGGCGTATTCGCCCTCGTAACGGGAAGCATTACCGCACTCGTGGGGATTCTGTACGCCACGACGGAGGACGACATGAAGACGATGCTCGCCCACAGTTCGATCGAGAATGCCGGAATCATTGTTGCCGGAATCGGTGCATCCATGGTGTTCCGGGCCTTAGGGTTTGCAGTTCCCGCCGCGATCGCCTTGACGGCAGCTCTCTACCATGTCGTCAACCACTCCGTCTATAAAACCCTGCTTTTCCAGGGGGCCGGCGAAATCGAAGCCGTCACGGGCACGCGCCAGATGGACCGGTTAGGCGGCCTTGCGCGTTTTGTGCCCGGCTTGTCGGTGGTGTTTCTCGTGGGGTGTTTGTCCATTTCCGCCGTCCCACCCTTCAATGGTTTTGTGAGCGAGTGGCTAACGCTCCAGTCTCTGTTGAGGAGCGCAGTTTTGACGGGGCCTGTCGTCAAGATCGTTTTTGCGCTCTGTGGCGCCATGCTCGCCTTGACAGCGGCGCTCGCGGTTACGTGTTTTGTCAAAACGTACGCCATGAGTTTTCTCGGTATCAAGCGCGGGCCCTGGAATCTGCGTTCGGCCGGGCGGTATGGGAAGGTTCATTTTTCATCCGTATACCTGGCGGTGGCGTGCCTTCTACTTGGTATATTACCGACATTTGTAGTCCCTGCGCTGAACCGTGCTGTCGAACCGATCACCGGAGCGAGCGCTGCGGCGTCGCTCGTGCCGCCATTTTTCACGGCTACCGAGTCGAACCAGCAGCTGCCATCCGCTTTCTTGCACGATTTTCATGACCTGGGCGCGCAGACGGGATCGAAGATCGTTCCAGGCCGAGGACTCGTTCTTCTCGTGCGCGGCACGGAACAGAATCCCGTTGTGTTCGCCATGTCGCCCTCCTACAGCATCGTCGCGCTCGCGATCCTGTTTTTCTTAACGTGGTTCGTCGTGACGCGAAGCACGCGCAAACGCAGGGTGTCCCGAAACGAATTGTGGGCAGGAGGAATTCCTCGGCTTCTCCCCGAGATGAGTTACACGGCGACGGGTTTCTCCAACCCGGTCCGAGTCGTCTTTCAGGCGATCTTCCGTCCCAACATTGTCGAAGACACTCGACAAACCGTCAGCGTTCACTTCCGCACGGCGATCCATCGTCGCCGCGACGAAACGCATCTCGTCGACCGCCTGTTCCTTCATCCGATCGGGGACTCGGTCGTCTGGTTCGCCAAATTCCTGGCTCGAATGCATCACGGGCGTTTGAATGCGTACGTGTCGTACGTGCTCGGTTTCCTTCTCCTCATGCTTCTGCTCTTTCGGCTGTCGTAGATGAGGTGTCGAAGATACGAATGTCCAACTCCAAGTGCCAAGACACCCGGCTGGTAAGAGCATGACGCGAATTTTAATTGCCGACGATAGCCCGGTGATGCGTCGCACCCTGCGCGAGATTGTGAGTCGCGAAACCGAGTACGAGATCTGTGGCGAGGCGGCGGACGGCGAAGAAGCGGTCCACGCATGCGCTGCTTTAAAGCCGGATGTGATCGTTCTGGATATTTCAATGCCGACAATGGGGGGACTCGAGGCTGCCGGCATCATTTCAAGGGATGAACCTGAAACAAAGCTGATTTTGCTTACCTTGCATACGATCGACAAGCAGTTGATCGAGTGTGCTCAGCGAAACGGCTTTCAAGCGGTGCTCGATAAGGGGCAAGGAGATTTGTTACCGAAGGTAATCGATGTTCTTCTTTGTGGCGGGACTTTCTTTACCCGGACGGATTGACACGTGTGATTTTCTTCGTGGAGCCAAAGTCCCGCCTTGTGTTTTTCGACCGGGCCTTATAGGGCGGGATTGACATTCTCCACAACCGAAGTATCATAACGGTAGGGCCAAGGAGTTCGGCCTTAACCGCTGTCCCTCTGAAGCCGGGACAGATGATGACTCCTGACAAGGGATTCTTGTCGCGGAGTCATGTCCCCGGCGAGCATCCCTCTAGAAGCCATCTCATAAATGGTTGTTAGGGAGTCGGAGCTTCAGCTCCGACATTTCGAGCGAAGAAAAGAGCGGCTTTAGCCCCTGAAGAAACTCTTCGCTTCTGGTGCCCACATTTATGAGACACCTTCTAGTCAGTAAGAGCTTAACCGAGGCACCGCCTCGTTAGCGCGCGGCCGTAAATCGAGTGGGCTGGGCGCTTTACGACTGAGCGGCGGCATTTCTCCTCGGCTCTCTGGGAGGCTGGGCGTGCGAATCGGCGATCAGCAGGCTGAATTCGAAAGCCATTCGCATTGGTTCACCGAGAATTCCCTTGAGGAAAGCCTCCGCCCCGGCGAGTGTCTGGTTTGCTCCAACCTGGTTCAGTCGGAACGTCGCGGCATTCATTCGTTCCTGTGGGAAGGAATGATGTCGCCCCATGTCCGAAGCCAATTCCTGAGAGGCGGCGGCTTCTGCCCGCGGCACTTTTGGGTGGCGAAACGCATTGAAGACGACTGTTGGCCGGCGGGTGGAATCGGCGTCGCGATCCTTTGCGAAAATCTGATTGAGCAGGCGATCGCGGAGCTGCCCAGTGAAACGGAGTTCGGGCGCTCCGAGCCAATCGGCCTCTTCCAGCGGAAGCGGAATCCCTCCGTCCCTGCTCCCGGTTTCGGGTGCATCTTCTGTCGGGACGCGCTTGAGCAGGAGCAGTCGCTTGTGGAGACTCTGCAATACCTGAAGAACAAGTCGGCCTGGTCCGGGAGGCTCGAAGCATCGCCTTTGTGCGAGCATCACGCACTCCTCGCGCTGCACATTTGGAGGAACCCCGATGACAAGCGATTGCTTCGCGCTTCACTTGAAAGGCGGCTAACAGAGTTGCGGGGCGATCTGAACGAATTCATTCGCAAGCATGACTGGAATCACCGCGAAGAACCGATGGGCAGAGAGAAGGATGCGGTGCAACGTGCGATCGAGATCATGACCGGGCTTCTCAGGCACTTCCCCTTTCAAAGGATTGGCGCGGAGGGAGGCGAAAACCATGGCACCCGAGAGCGTTGATGTCGAGATGGCCTTACTGTCAGCAGTTTCAAGCGATCGCTATTTGCTTGAGAAGGTGCTTGACGAAGGATTTCATCCGCACTTGCTGTACTCGTCGACCGGGCGCCTCATCGCGGAGACTCTCGCCGCGCTTCGGGAGGAGAGCCTTAATGCGGTCGATCCTCTCGTTGTCAGATCAAAGCTCGAGGAGCACGGACAGTTTTCCCCGCAGGTAAAAGAATATTGGGAAACGATGAGCCGAGTGCCGGTCCCCCAGTTCGATCAACTGCTCTCCTACCTCGACTTGCTGAAGGATCGCCAGGCACGCCAAAGGCTGCTTAAGCTTGGAACGTCACTAGAATCCTATGCGAAAGAGCGGCGACCGGGGCAGGTGAGTCTGTCCGACCTTGCTGCGGGCGCCGTGCAAGAGCTGTTGGACATCCAGCAGCAAAGGATGCGAAAACAGCTGCGGCCGGTCGGCGATCAGATTCGAACAATCATCTCCGAATCAAAACAAAGGCCGAAAGGTCAGAAGATCCTTCTCGGGTATTCGCTCGCTCCCTTCGACCGCCTGACGCAACTGCTTTCCGGATTTCGACCGGGTTTCTACTACGGTTTGGCTGGAGCGCCACGGCGAGGGAAAACGAATTTCGGCCTTCACATCGCGAGCCACATTGCCAGGAATCACCACATCCCCGTGCTTTTTTATTCCTGGGAGCAAACTCGGCGAGTGCTGACCGCCCGGCTACTCGCGAAGGAGTCGGGAATCAATCCCACTACGATGCTGACCGAAGACATCGAGTCATTGCCGGGAGGACTGGAGCGGTTGGCCAGGGGTTTGGGCGGCGTCCATCAGTATGGCCGCGAGGTATTCATTCTTGAAGGATCACGCAAGGATACAGTCGACCGAATCCGCGCCGCCGCCTACAACCTCATGCACGACTTTCGCACCGAGTCGATCGCCGTCTGCCTGGACTACCTGCAAAAAATCCCCTTGGCGCATGCTCCCGCCGATGCGCGGGCCCGCATCGACGAGATTTCGACGGGTCTTGCGGACCTCAGTCTTGAGCTGAACTGCCCCGTTCTGGCAATCTCCTCGATCGACAAAGAGGGATGCCGGCTCGATGAGGACCCAGGACCGGATGCGGACCTTGAGGAACTCCTGACGCGCGCGCGACCCACCATGCATCATTGCACCGGGAGTGGCGACATCGAATATGACCTCGACGTGGCGATGATTCTTTCCAAAGATTGGGTTGCAACGCTTGAGTTTGCCGATTTGTTGAAAACCAAGTTCTCGGGAGACGGGGCGGCGGTGCCCCAGATTGACATTCTGAACCTAAGCATCGACAAGAATCGGGACGCCCCGGACGAAACGAGCCAGGCCGTCCAATATGCCTTTTTCGTGCGGGAAAATAAGTTCGTCGAATTGGATTTTCGGCCGGCGGGCGAATCGCGTGGAGATTTCCGCGGGTTCGCACGAGCGCAAGAAACATTCGAGTCCCTCGTGGCTCGCGGGGACATCTCGACACAAGTTCCGGTCGGGGCGCGCTAGAACAATGGGGGAGTGCATTGACCCCGATTGTGGAGAGGGCGCAGATGAAAATCGTTATCGTTTCTGACATCCACGGAAACTACGACGCCCTCTCCGCGCTGCCCGAGTCATACGACGAATTGTGGGTCTTGGGTGATCTCGTGAATTACGGGCCGGAGCCCAAAGAGGTCGTAGATTTCGTGAAAGACAAAGCCACTCTCGTCGTTCGAGGAAATCACGATCAATCGATTGGCTACGGAGACGATCCGCGATGCTCGCGTCGGTTTCGAGAAATGGCGGAAGCGACGCGGAGATTCTCTTCGGCCAAGCTTACCGCGGAGAAACCGTATCTTAGATCGCTTCCGCTGCAGACCATCGCTGCCCGGTCAGAAAGCCGATTCTTTCTTTGCCACGCGACGCCGTCTGATCCGCTCTATGAATATCGGGCAGCGGATTCCGAGAAATGGGCCGATGACTGCGTACAGCTCAGTGCCGACGTTATTTTCGTCGGCCATACGCACATCCCCTTCGTGCGTTCCTTCGATCGGCAGATCCTGGTCAACCCGGGAAGCCTTGGACAGCCGAAAACGGGGAAGCCAGACGCTTGCTACGCCGTATGGGAAAACGGCCGAATCGAGTTGCGCAGCTACGCGTATCCCGTCGCCAAGACCATCGACAAAATCCGGCTGATGCCGATCGGCGAAGGCATCCAGCGGGATCTAATCCGTGTGCTCGAGTCCGGGGGACTGCCCCCAGAATGAGGACCCAAGGACCATGCCGAAGATCGTAAGTTTGGATGCCATCGAAATCCTAGATTCACGGGGGAATCCCACAATCGAGGTAGCGCTGTCTCTTGAGAGCGGCGCTACGGGAGTTGCCAAGGTTCCGTCGGGAGCGTCCACGGGGAAGAACGAGGCCGTCGAGCTGCGCGACGGAGATACGAAGCGTTACGGGGGGAAGGGCGTCCGGAAGGCAGTTAAGAACGTGTTGAACGTCATTCAACCGGCCGTAATCGGAATGGATGCTTCCGAACAAGAGGCCCTGGACGAGAAACTCATTGCGCTTGACGGAACGCCGAACAAGGCTCGCCTCGGTGCCAACGCGATTCTCGGCGTATCAATCGCGGCCGCGAAGGCCACAGCTTGTGAACGCAAGGAGCCGCTCTACCGGTATTTGGCGCCGCGCGATACCTCCATGCTTCCCGTTCCGATGTTCAACGTGCTCAACGGCGGAAGACACGCCGACAATAACATGGATTTTCAGGAATTCATGATTGCACCCGTCGGGGCGTCCAGTTTTTCTGAGGCCCTTCAGTCCGCTTCAGAAACCTTTCATGCGTTGAAGGAGATTCTGCACAGGAAGGGGTACGAAACGAGTGTGGGAGACGAAGGCGGTTTCGCGCCTCGGCTAAGATCCAACGAGGAAGCGATGGAGCTGTTGAAGACCGCCATTCATAAAGCGGGTTACCGCGCCGGAACGGGCATCGCGATCAACCTCGATCCAGCGGCGAGCGAATTTTATGAGGACGGAAGCTACGTATTCCGAAAATCCGACAAGTCCAGGAGATCGTCGAGCGAGATGGTGAGCTTGTGGGCCGAATGGCTGGAGCGCTACCCGGAAATCTACTCTCTCGAGGACGGCTTGGCCGAAGAAGACTGGGACGGTTGGGTCAAACTGACGGAACAACTTGGCGGAAAAGTGCAGCTCGTCGCCGACGACATCTTCGTGACGAACCCCGAGATTTTCAGCCGAGGAATTCGGCGCGGAATCGCCAACTCGATCCTGATCAAGCTGAACCAGATCGGCACGATCACGGAGACCCTTCGTTCGATTGAAATGGCCCGCACGAGCGGTTACACGGCTGTGATTTCTCATCGGTCCGGAGAGACCGATGACACCACGATTGCCGATTTTGCGGTGGCGACCGGTGTGGGGCAAATCAAGACCGGATCGGTATGCCGCGGCGAGCGAATCGCGAAATACAACCGCCTTCTCGAAATCGAGCACGAACTTGGGCAGGCCGCCACCTACGCCGGCAAGACCGTCTATTGTGCGTGGAAATAAGAGGACCTCTAGGGCAATGGCAGCGAGAGAATTCACCGACCAGGAAATCGAATGGCTCGTGAGGGACCTTGAGTCACTGCTAGAAGGCTCCCTATCCGCGGCCGCCCTCGTCGGTTGCGGACCACGAGCGATCGCGCCGCTGCGGTCGTTTCTCCTGGAAGGCAGGCCGCGAGGCATCTATCAGCCGCGGCAGTTGGCCGTCGAAACGCTGGGGCAACTCGGAGCCAAGGACGTGTTGATCGAGTACCTAAGCAGGCCCGTCGCGATTGAGGATGCGGTAGTTCGGCACGGGGAAGACGCCGTCCGAAGCACCGCTGCTCGGGAACTGGCCAGATGGCACACCGACGACGTGTTCGAATGCCTAACGCGCCTGGGAATGGATCACCTCCTACCGGGAATTGTGGACGCTTTGGCGACCTTCCGGCGAACCGAGGCCATGCCCTATTTCCTGTGGGCGCTGGGCGACGGCGTTTGTCGATCGCACGCAGCAGAAGCGATTCGTGGGCTGGACGCTGCCGGCCGGCCCTTCCTCGTCGAAGCGGCCGGCAAACGAAATCCTTCAGCCGAGGAGGAAATACCCTCGAGCCTTCAGCGACGGCGATGGGCGCTGCGTATTCTTTCGGAGCTGAAGATTCCAGAGGAGAGCTGGGTCGCGTTGCGCGACTTGCTCGATGAGGACGATCCCGAGATTGTGATCACGACGGCTCGGATTGGGCTTGAGGTAGCTCCGATGCCCGACCGATGGCGCGCGATCCACCGCTTGATCGAGATGCTTCCGCGCGCTGACTCGTTCGTTTGCTCGGAAGCACGCGCGGCTTTGGCTGACCATTTCGATATCGCCCAAGAAGCGGTCGAAGACGAGATCGCGCGGAGGATGAAGGTGGACAGAAGAGAGCAGGCGTTGGATGTCGTTCTTCGCTTGCTTGTCAATCTGCGAAATCAGGTTTTAGCGGTGGGCCGCACACAGCGTTAGAACGAAGGTGTTGGAGTTCGCCTTTAATCGCCCTCCGGGCAGATGACTCCTACAAGACAAAAACTGTCTTGAAAGGAGCACGTTCATGGACCTGCGCGATCGTAGTTGGACTCAGCGTTCTGATTCTGTCCCCATGCACGTCACGGAGGGAGTGCCGAAAAGGGGCGGGGACATACCTCCGTATGCAGTGGAGTACGCGGATGGCGGTTTTGACCGGTACGGTCACGGAGCGCCGCAATTTAAGCTGATGGTTACTACCCCTACCCACCTTCGGCAACTACTGGCACTGGATGCTTATTCTCTGGCAATGGCGTTTGTGCGCGGCGACTTCTCTGTCGAGGGCGACTTGGTCGCCGCAGTTCAGTTTTATCAAGCTCAGCCGCGTTGGTCGATTCGAAGCGGGATTCTCGCGCTGCTTGCCACGTTCGGCATCGGGCGTCTGGAATCCTGGTTCCAAACGAAGGGCCGCGCGGCACGAAACATCCGTTTCCATTACGATCAGTCGAACGATTTCTACCGGCAGTTCTTGGACTCCCGCATGGTGTATTCCTGCGCTTATTTCCGGGAGCAGCACCAGTCGCTCGAAGACGCCCAGCTTCGCAAGTTAGAGCACATTTGCCGCAAGCTCAATCTGCAACCCGGCGAGTCCTTTCTCGACGTGGGGTGCGGGTGGGGCGGCTTGATCACTCACGCGGCAACGGACCACGGGGCTATTTCTACGGGCTGCACCCTAAGCGCGGAGCAATTCAATTTCGCGAACCAGCTGAGTACCGAGCGGGGCCTCGAGAGCGGTATTCGCGTCGAGCTCAGTGACTATCGGAACATGCAAGGCACTTTCGACAAGATCGCGTCGGTGGGGATGTTCGAACATGTGGGCCGCAGGCGCATGAGACGATACTTCGCGACGTTAAACCGGCTTCTCCGGCCAGGTGGGCTGGTTCTCAATCATGGAATCACGCGGCCGGAAACCGCACACGATAACGCTGAGACGCTTTTTATTCGCCGCAAAGTGTTTCCGGGAGGTGAGATCCCTCGTCTTTCAGAGGTCATCCGTTGGGCCGAACGGTCAGGGTTTGAGGTGCTGGACGTCGAGAATCTGAGGCCGCACTACGCCCTGACGTGTCGGGCTTGGTCCGCGCGCTTGCAGGAGAACGTGACACAGTGTTTGCGCCATGTCGACCGTTCCGTTTATCGAACGTGGCTGCTTGCGTTGGCGGCCTCCGCCGCGTGCTTTGAGGACGGCCGGCTGAATCTGAATCAGGTGCTCTTGTACAAACCTGGTTCCTCCGTCGGCCGGCCGCTTACGCGGGAATACATGTACAGCTGAGCAGGGGGATTGCCGGGCGAGGCGCTCGCGCCTGTTGTTTCGCTTGAAGGGTAGGAATCTTAATGATCGCTGCGATGCTAGTTGTGGTGTTGTTGGCCTGGCTCGGGATCGACGAATTGCTGCGCAGCAGAGAGCCCTAGATGAAGACCGCTTCGAACCCAGTGAAGAATCGCGTCGATACGGCCTCTCGAAGGGCGTAAGGGGAAGATCCGATGGACACCGAAGAAAGAACGCCGAGCGCCGAACCGGTTGCTGAGCCGATCACATTCGACGGCACGACGGAGGAAACCTCGAATCGGCTCGAGGGATACGAGGCGATCAAGTTCGAACTGGCCCGGGTGATCCGCGAGGCAGACTCGGCCGCCTGGCACGCGAAGAACGAAGCTCTGCAAAAGGACCTTCAATCTCTGCTCCAGCGCCTCGCCGAAGACCGATTCTATCTGACGCTGGCCGGCCAGTTCAGCCGCGGGAAATCGACATTAATGAACGCCATGTTGGGCATGGACCGCTTGCCGACAGGTGTTGTTCCGGTCACTTCTGTTGTCACCGCGGTGAGCTACAACACACGCGAGCGCGTCATGCTGCACTTTGAAAACAGCAATCTCACCCACGAGGTTCCGCTATCGGAACTCGCCGAGTGGATCACCGAGCAGGGGAATCCGGGAAACCAGCGAAAGATCGATATGGCAGAGGTACAGCTGCCTTCTGAATTGCTTCGTCGAGGAGCTTTCTTCGTGGACACACCCGGGCTTGGCTCTGCCGTGATCGAGAACACGAAAACGACTCACCGATTCCTCCCACACATCGACGCGCTCGTGCTGGTCACTAGCTTCGAGTTTCCGTTATCGCAAGAGGAAATCGGGTTTCTTGTGCGGACACGCGAGATGCATCGCAGAATCTTTCTTGTGATCAACAAACAGGATCTCTGCACAACGCGACAGCGCGAACAAGTGCTTGAGTTCATTCGATCTTGTGTGGCGGAGCAAACGGAGGCGGGCGAAATTCCGATATTCCCCGTCTCTGCCTCCGAAGCGCTGGCGGGCAAGCTCGAACGCGAGCCCGAGCGCCTCGAACGAAGTGGCCTTCCGGCTTTTGAGCGAGCGCTCGTCGATTACTTGCTGAAGGACAGATCGCGCGATCTTCTGGCGGCAATGTGCGACCGCATGGAATCTCTTCTTTCGTTCCCGGATGTACCTGGTCTCGAGGAGCTGGAAGGCCGTCTCGAAGCGATACGTCAGACGGCGCTCGCTCAGGAGCAGTCAGAAGGTTCGTCAAGGCATACCCAGCGCAGCTCGACCCGTGCAATGGGTACGGCGGGGTCCGTCAAGATTTCGACCTGCTTTGTGTGCAGGCAGATGGCGGACGCTACATTCAAGTTCATGAGTCAATTTCAGTATGCGCTAAGCCATAGCCGCGAGGAACAGTTGTTCCACGCATCGCGGTCCGGATTCTGCACTCTCCATAGCCGGGAATACGCGCGTCTCGCTTCGCCGCAAGGGATCGCGTCGGGATACCCAAGCACTCTGCTCTTTGTGGCTGAACAGCTACAGTCTCTCTTGAACGATGGACGCTTGCGCAATGACTGGAAAGATGAGTTCGAGCGATTTCTCCCGGGACCTCAGAAGTGCCGGGCATGCCAAGCAGCCGCCGAGACGGAGGGAGAGACGATCGGCAGTTTCGTTCGCGAATACCAGAATGTTCATCGTGACAGCGATATTGACCTTCCCTGTGTCTGTCTTCGGCATCTTGAGACGATCGTCCAAAGCGCCCCCGAGACAGAGCTGGCGGACCGGATGGTGCTGCAATCCGCGGGCGTCTTGAAACGAACGGCTGAAAACATGGAGCGATTCGCTCTGCGGCACGGAGGCCATCACATGGAGCTCGTAACGGAGGAGGAGCTGGGGTCCGCCGAGAAGGGGCTGAACTTGCTGGTCGGCCAACCGAACGTTCGCCCGGCGGGAAGCCGCTAGGCGAGGGGAGGCATGCGAAGAGCGATTGACTTCGGCGTTTGAACAGAAAATAATGGCCTTGTTACGGGTGTTGGAGTTCGCCCTAAACCGCCCCTACAGGGGGCAGATGACTCCTACGAGGGTTTCTTTAACCTGCTAGGGAGTTATCTGTGTGTGGCTTTGCCCTCCTTGGCAGTGACTTTCCCTCGGAAGAGAACTTAGATTTTGGGCGGGTGCAGGTGACCTATTGAATTGGCGCACCCACGGGCGGGAACTCACATGAACAGAGGAGAGCAAAAAGCTCGTGAATCCTTGAACGCCTACCAGGCGAATCGCCTCCGCGTCACATGCCAATACATCGATAAGCTCCTCGTCGAGACCGAAGGCGTGCTTAATGCTGCCGACTCCAAGGCTGCCTTCCCGCGCTACGCCGCCGATATCCTCCCTGCGCAGCGGCGGACGGTTGAAGATTACATCGCTCGCGTGCGTGCGCAACTGGTGCGGATTCTGGAAGGCCAGGGAATCGCCCGAGGAAAGCCTTCGATCCCCGCGTCCCGAGCGATTCACGTCCATCTCGGCGCGATCGATATCGCCGCTGAGGAGCTCAAACCGGAATACATGCGTGGCTACGGCGAAGTACCGGAAAGTGTTGCGACCGAGCTGAACGGAATCGTCGGCGAACTGAGCGGACTCATCGATCGCTTTGACCGTTATCTCTCTGAAGGTGTCGGAGAAGATTTGAAAGCCCGGCTGGAACGTCTCGATCGTACCGGCAACGATCTGGACTTACTGAAGAAGATCGAGGAAATCGTCCGCGCGCGCGGCCTGGTTGAATTCAGGCCTTCGATCGCTGCAATCCTGGATCGAGCCGAGGACAGAAGCTTTGAAATAGCGGTGTTCGGCCGGGTCAGTGCCGGAAAATCCTCGCTGTTGAATGCCGTGCTCGAAACCGACGCTTTACCCGTCGGCGTCACGCCCATCACGGCGGTTCCCACACGCATCATTCATGCCGAAGATCCATCGCTGACCGTGTGGTTCTCGGAAGCCCCTCGACGGAAGCTGGAGGTGAGCCATTTGCCGGAGTTTGCGACCGAACAGCAGAATCCCGGCAACATGAAGCACGTAGTTCGTCTTGTGCTTGCACTTCCTTCGGCTGCGTTGCGCGGCGGCGTAACGTTCGTCGACACGCCGGGACTCGGCTCTCTCGCGAGCAGCGGCACCATCGAAACGCTCGCGTACCTTCCGAAATGCGACTTGGGCGTCATGCTAATTGATGCAGGATCGACCCTGACCGCTGATGACGTCCGAACGATCTTGACTCTGCAGGAGGCAGCCATCCCGGTCAATGTTCTTCTGAGCAAGGCGGATCTGCTTGGGTCCGAGGACCGTCTTCGGATCGTTCAGTACGTGAGAGAACATATCGCCTCCGAATGCAGGCTCGATCTGGCGGTCCAGCCTGTCAGTGCACTGCCATCGAGCCGTCAGATGCTTAAGGAATGGTTTGAGACTCAGATCGTGCCACTGTACGGCCGTTCGCAGGAACTGCGAGCCGCATCCGAGCGAAGGAAAATCGGCGCCTTGCGTGACTCGGTGATAGGGGCTCTTGAAGCGCGCCTGAGACGAGCCGGGCGATCATCCACGAAATCGCAGGATCGGGCTCGTGTGGCCGAAGCTCTGCTGCGGAAAACGACGGGCAGCATCGAGGAAATGCGGACCGCTTGCGCAAGGTATCTTGAAACAGCCGCCGCGGGCATTCCCGACGCGATCGCCGATGCTTCGAGACGCCTGCTGCATTCCTGGTCGAAGGGCAGCTACGGAGTGGTTGTCCCAGGACAGTCAGTACGGGATAGCCTGACGCAGTCTGTCCAACTCCAGATGAGGGGGCTGCAAGCCAAGATGACAAGTCTGGCCGGGGAACTCGGCAGCGACCTGCGGCAGTGTGCCGCCGACCTTGCAATTTCCGACGCACCCGGTGAGAACGAGTTTCAATTGTTGATTCGAGGTGCTCCCGTGTTCGAATCTCCTTCGTTCACGATGGTCGTTTCTCGGCCGATGGTTGCGGCGCTATTGGGACAACGCTTTGCGGAACGTTCCGCGGCCAGACAGATTTCTCGCCAGTTGCCTCCGGCTTTCCGGGCTGCGCTGGCCGCCTATTGGGAGGTTGTGAAGGAATGGTCGGATTCGACGATTGGTCAACTGAAGAAAAGGTTTGAGACTTATGCAGAGAACTATCGCGCTCAGGCCGAGCAAGCGTTGGGTGGTCGGGAGTTGAGCCCGGACGAACTCGAAGGTCTCGAGGACAGTCTCACGCGATTGAAAGCGACTGCCGCCGGAGAGACCGGGGCGCGCGCCCTCAAATCGACGCTACCGGTCGGCGCGCCACAGGAGGAGGCGGTGTGAGCATCTTTCGAAAGGAGAAGAGGCTGAGTCATTTCTATGACCAAATACCTATTCGTTGCTATCGGAGGGGCGATAGGGTCCATGCTGCGCTTCTGGGCGGGAGGCTACATAAGCGGGCGGTTAGGGACCCGCTTTCCGTACGGCACGTTCGTCATCAATGTCACGGCGTCGTTCTTGATCGGCTTCATTATGACACTTCTGGCGGAAAGGACGCACTGGAGCCCCAATTGGAGGTACTTAATCCCGATCGGATTTCTTGGCGGATACAGCACTTTTTCCTCTTTTGAATACGAAACGTTCCGTGTCTTTCAGGACGGGGAGCTTCTAATTACGGCGATGAATGTAGTGTTCAGCGTGAGCGTAGGTTTTGTTTCGGTATGGCTGGGTGTGATCACGGGAAGGGCCATCACATGAAGCGACAATCACATATCGAGAAACTACCCATAACAACCATCGTGGCGCGAAGTTCTTGCCCGATCTGCACCGCGCTCCGGGAGTTTCAAAACGTTCTGATCCGTCGCCTTGCTCCCGACGATTGCCGTCGCTTTTGCAACACGCATGCCTGGCTGGCGGCGAACGGGGCGCCAGCGGAAGCGATCGCGGTAATCTTTCTAAAGGCGATCGCGAATCCCGAATGGAAGCCAGCCTCTCCGATGCCGGAGGAGTGCGACCTTTGCAACAAAATGCACGAGGAAAAAGAACGGCGGCTGGAACAAATCGCAACGCAGCTTCGGGAACCAAGAGCTCGTTCCTGGTTGCACGATTACGGGATGCTTTGTTCGCGCCATGGCCGGGAGGTTGCGGCAAGGCTGCCTCAGGATGCGCAGGAAGGCGTGCGGGAACTCCTGGCAAGAAATACCGGCGAGATCGTGGAGATCCTCGAGGACTTTCTCGAGCAGGTTAGGAAAGGCAGTCACACCGGCGGTGGTGTTCTCGGACGTGCCGCCGAGTTCCTGGTTGCACAACGCGGGATCGAGAGCTAAGGGGAGGACGACATGCTCAAAGCCGGGCCTGCCAAGAAGGTAAGCATTTATGTCGGGGAAGATCATCAATACCACGGGCAGTCGCTATACGCGGCGATCCTGAACTTTCTTTTTTATCACGGCGTTTCAGGCGCGAGCGTGGTGCGAGGGATTGCCGGCTTTGGAGCGGACCATCACCTGCACACGACCCGGATCGAGGTTCTGACACAGGACCTTCCGATGAAGGTTGAGTTCATCGAGTCTCCGGAGAAGGTAGAAGAAGTGCTGCCGAAGCTCCACGAACTGGCAGGAACCGGGCTGATCGAAATCCAAGACACGATGGTCGTCAAGCCGGCGGAAGTGGCGAAGAAGAGAACGCCGCTGATGAACGCGCCGCCCCTCAAGCGGGAAGGCAAAGCGAAGCTCATGAGGATTTTCATCGGTGAAAACGACAAGTGGCGTGACAAACCACTTCACACGGCATTGATCGAGAGCATGCGAGCGAACGACATCGCGGGCGTAACGGTCTATCAGGGGATCCTCGGTTACGGTGCAAACCGGCGCATCCACAGGGATTCTGCGTTGCACCTTTCGCACGATCGCCCCGTCATGCTCTCGGTGGTTGAAACCGAGGAGAAGCTAGAGGCTTATTTCCCGATCCTCGACCAGATGGTGCTGCAGGGGCTTGTCGTGCTGTCCGACGTGGACATCATCAAGTACACGCACAACTTCGCGACTACGGAGAGGAGAAAGGAGGCACGCCAATGAAGTTATCCGGGCAGGCAAGAATGCTCCGCATTCACTTTGGCGAAGACGATAAATGGCACGACAAGCCACTGTATCGGGCAATTGTCGAGAAGTGCCGGGAACTGGACATTGCCGGAGCCACCGTCTTCCGCGGTATCGAGGGGTATGGCGCGAGCACGTTGATCCGGCGGACGCACCATCTGTCCTTCTCTCACGATGCGCCCGTAATGGTCAGCGTTATCGATTCGATCGAGAAGATTCAAAAGCTATTACCGCTCCTCGATGAGATGGTCGATGAAGGTTTGATCGCGATGTCGGAAGTCGAGGTCATCAAGTATTCGCACCAGGCTGGCACACGCTCGTAGGAAGCGCGCTGGATACGACGCGCTCTTTGGTATGGGCAAGGCGACCATGGAAAAATCAAAGGTGTCCTCCGAGAGCTTGATTGGGCGCGAAAGCGAGCTACGCCATCTCCACATGGCCGTCCGGAATCGGCAAAGTCAATTGATTTGGGGACCCGGTGACGCGGGGAAAACGTTCTTGATCGCGAGGATGCTCGCCGAGCTTCCGGAAGGCGAGCGGCGCAAGTGCATTTGCTGGGCAGGCCCGGCAAGCCGGAGGGAACTGCTGGAGCACGTCATCCGCGGTCTCTACTTCGCCGGAGATCCTCTCGTGCACGAGAAGGTTCGCGCGGACCGGTTTACCGAAGCAAACTTGGCCCGATGGATCGACAAACAATCGGCGCTTCGATTACGGGGGATCCTCTTTACAGCCACCGAGCGAGGAGAGTACCGCCTTTTCTTGGACCATTTGTCGCCTGTCTCGCACGCAATCACTGAGTTGCTGAAGCAAATTGTGTACCGGGCGAAAACACCGGTGTATCTGACCGGTCGCGGCTGTTCTCAAGCGGAGATCGGGTCTGCATGGAGTTTGTATTGGACGGACGAGTACCGCATTCATCTGGGGCCTATGCCCGAAAATGCCGCCCGCGAATTGGTCGAGATTTGCATTCGACGGTTTGGGCTCGACTCGCTCGATCTGGGTGGATTTCGCGAGGACCTCCTGCACCTGAGCGGACATTTGCCCGGTTCCATCGTCAAGATGTGCGAGTTGGCAGCCGAACCGCGCTATCACTATGGGGACCAAGTGAAGATGAGGCTGCTCCACGTTGACTACCTGCTGCAGGGCAAGCGGTTTTCTTCCCCTTCGAGCTATGCATCGTGAACATGGCAAGCGGCAACCGTGAAACGATCGTTCAGGATGTGTGCTCGGACAACCGTCTTCGTCGGCTGGCGGATCTGGCTCAAGACCTTGGGTCCGAGCGTGTTCGGCAAGAGGTCACGGCGCTCGCCGAGCGGACCACCGAGGGGCGATTTTATGTCGCCTGCGTCGGACAGTTTAAGCGCGGGAAGTCGACACTGTTGAACGCCTTGTTGGGCGACCGCATCCTGCCCGCTGGAGTGTTGCCACTGACTACCGTGGCGACGGTCGTGCGCCACGGCAGCACGCGCCGCGCTCGGGTGCGCTTCGACGGAGGAACGTGGACAGACATTGACCCGGAGGATCTGCCGCAATACGTATCGGAGGAATTGAATCCAGAAAACAGGAAGCGTGTGGTCGGCGTGGAGGTTTTTTCGACGAGTTCGCTGCTGAGGTCGGGAATGTGCCTTGTGGATACACCTGGTCTTGGCTCCGTCTTTCAAGGAAACACGGCGGCAACGCAAGCATTCATTCCCCATATCGACGCTGCCATCGTCGTCGTGGGAGCCGACCCTCCGATTGCCGGAGAGGAGCTTGCGCTGGTTGGGAATATCGGACGACAGGTAACGAGTATCGTGGTCGTCCTGAATAAGGCCGATCGCACGTCCGACGAGGAGCGTCAGATCGCAAAAGACTTTGCGAGCAGGATGCTCGAAAAGCAGCTGCGCCGGCCCATCGGGCGCATTTACGAAGTCAGCGCCGAAGAGCGGCTCAGGAATCCGGGTTCATCGCGCGACTGGCCCCAACTGGTGGCGGCGCTTGAGACGTTGGTTCGAGAATCCGGTCGGGACCTTGTTCGAGCGGCCGGTGAGCGGGGGCTGAGACGGCTCGGTGCGGAATTATCCACGATTATATCGGAGGAACGCGAAGCTCTCGTGCGTCCGCTCGAGGAATCGGAGCTTCGGGTTCGCAAATTGCGCCAGACCATTTCCGAGGCCGAACGGTCCCTCCGTGAAGTGGCTTATCTGTTCACCGCGGAGGAGCACCGGCTTTCAGATAAGTTTCTCGAGCAGCGAAAGGGGTTTCTGGCCGCCGCCATGCCTGGCGCTCATGCCGAGTTCGAGCGGAAGCTAAGAGCTTTGCCGCGGCGCTATGGTCCCCGGTTTCGCAGAAGCACTTTCCGCATCGCCCAGGTCATCGCCCAACAGCATGTTCAGCCCTGGCTCGAAGTCGAGCAGGCGGATGCCGAGCAGGAATATAGGAAAGTGGCGTCCCGCTTCGTGAATATCGGAAACGACTTCCTCAGAAGGCTTGCCGAATCGGGCGTGCCGGAGTTCACGCGGATGCCGAACGCTCTTGATGCCGGTGGAGGTTTCCGCGTTCGCTCGCGGTTCGTGTTTGAAGAACTGCTCCAAGTCGCGCTTCCCGCTTCACCGCTGCGCTACCTCGCGGACATTTTCCTGGGAATGGCCCAGGCCTACAGGGTCATCGAGAAGGAGGGTTGGGCGTTTCTCGATTACCTGATGGAGATGAACAGCGCGCGGGTACAGTCGGACGTCGTGAATCGCGTCCAGGAAAGCCGCGGTCAATTAGAGGTGGAGATACGAAAACTCCTTCACGAGGTCACCCGAATCGCCGAACGTGCTCTCGACAGGGCCCGCATTGCCAAGGCTGAAGGTGCAGCGTCGATCGAGGCCGCTTTGGCTCGCCTCGATCGAGCCGAACAGTCCCTTCGAAATTTGGGCGAGTTAGATGAAAGACATGCCGGAGTCGTTCCAAACCTATGGCCGGAGCGAGAAGGAGGGCAAGGTTGATTCATCCCTGGCACGATTTGGAACCGGGTAAGAAGGTCCCAAAAGAATTCTATGGCGTAATCGAGATTCCGCTCGGATCGAGCGTCAAGTACGAACTCGACAAGCCGAGCGGGCTCATCCGGGTGGATCGCGTGTTGTATTCCGCCGTCTACCACCCAGCGAACTACGGTTTCATTCCCCAAACTTTGTCCGAGGATGGTGATCCTTTGGACGTTTTGGTGCTCTGCCAGGAATCCGTGGTTCCTCTCGCGGTGATCCACGCTCGTGCCGTAGGTTTGATGACGATGATCGATTCCGGTATGCTCGACCACAAAATCATCGCGGTCGCAACCCAGGATCCAGAGTTCAGCGGTTACACGGAAGCCAGTCAGATCCCGCCTCATTACCGGTTGATGCTGAGACGCTTTTTTCAGGACTACAAGCAGCTCGAACGAAAGACGGTCGAGGTGGAGGAGATTGGTCCAGCGAATAGAGCTCATCGAGTGATTCGGGGTGCTTTGGAGAGGTACGCCAAGAAGTACGCGCGCAGTCGCAGCGCCTGATCCCTACGGTTGCGGCGTGGATCGGAATAGTTCGTCAGGGATGGCTTATGCCACCCAAAGGAGCACGTATTTTATGCCAAGTATGACCTCAGAACTCGACGCATCGGTGCCCCTAGCTTCCAGTTCCTCCTACACGTTCACCTCTGAATCTGTGTCAGAGGGACATCCCGACAAGGTCAGCGATTACATCGCCGACTCCATTCTGGACGCATACTTGACGCAAGACCCGTTGTCGCGGGTCGCCTGCGAAGCGCTTTGCAAGGAAGATACCGTGGTCGTTGCCGGCGAAATAACATCACGGGGAACGGTCGATCATGAAAGTGTCGTCCGGCAGGCCATTCGCGATATCGGCTATACTGACAGCCGTGCCGCTTTTCACGCCGGGACGGTCAGGGTCTTGCAGTTTTTCTCGAAGCAATCTCCTGACATTGCCCAGGGAGTGGACCGGGAAAAGAACGCGGGTCGCGAGCAAGGTGCCGGAGACCAGGGCATCATGTTCGGCTTCGCCACTGTCGAGACGCCCGAACTGATGCCCCTTCCGATCGTGTTAGCCCATCGCCTCACCAAGGGCTTAGCCGCGGACCGAAAGTCGGGAAACTATCGCTGGATTTGCCCCGACGCCAAGTCTCAGGTTTCGGTTCTCTACGAGGACGAGGAGCCTGTTCGAGTGACCGACGTCTTGGTTTCGACACAACATGGCTCGGAAGTTGGACAGGAGCAGATCGCGGAATATGTGCGCAATAGACTTGCGCCTCGCGAGCTGGGTGACTGGTTTCAGCCGGGCATTCGCTTCGCCATCAATCCGACCGGCAGTTTTGTCCTAGGTGGGCCTTCGGCTGATTGCGGTGTCACCGGGCGGAAAATCATTGCCGACACGTACGGTGGAGCTGCTCGTCATGGCGGTGGTGCGTTTAGCGGGAAGGATCCTTCGAAGGTGGACCGGAGCGCCGCGTATTTTTGTCGGTTCGTGGCCCGGCAGATCGTCAAGAACGAACTTGCGAGGCGAGTGGAAATTCAAGTGGCCTACGCGATTGGGGTGGCAAAGCCAATGTCGGTGAAGGTGGACACGTTTGGGACCGGCGATAGGAAGGCCGTCGCCCAGTTTGTCCGCGAGTTCGACTTTCGTCCGGCCGCAATCATCGAACGATTGAACCTGCTGCGTCCGATTTACCGCTTGACGACGAATTACGGGCACTTTGGCAAGAAGGAACTGCCTTGGGAGCAGTAAGGGTCACTCGCGGAGTGAAACGGCTGACTTTACGGCTCTCCGGCGCGCACGTTTGGGGAATTATTAAACCACGTGACGACGAACCGCTGGGCCTTCTCTAGTTGGTCGAGAGCGTCGGGTTCGACGGTGGGCAGATATTCGGAGATGGCGCGAAACCAATCGGATACGTTTCCTTGCGCAACTCGATCTCTGCGCGCTGCGAAGATGATGGAGGTGTCCTGATCGAGTTTTTCTCCGGGTGAAAGCAACGCCTCAACCGGTAGACCGAGGTCCCGTGCCCCGACTAGGTTGCGAGAACAGAGCGTGACGCGTTCCCCGTCGTGGCGAACCAGCGCGCGACTAGCTTGCATTCGCTGATCGCGTTCCAAAATCAATTCCACGCTATGGGAGGCAAGGATGATGGCCGGCAGGTAACGGCCAATCTCGAAACACAAGGCGGCCTCCCGGATGTAGGAAAACAGGTCGACGGGAGCCTTGGCAGGCGCTGTGATGTAGAGAGCCTTCGCCTGACTGAAACGCCGGTTGATCTCGCTGATATGGCCACGCAGAAAGGTTTCCCACCAATACTTACCGGCCCCTTCCCGTGGCTGCAAAAGACTGGCTTCTACTTTCTTCCCGGATTCATCCATCGCCTTGTCCAACTGTCGGTCCGTGTCGTTTTTGTTGATCATAGGATGCGCAGTCGAATACCGAGGAGAGACAGAGCGACACCCCCTGTCATTAGACCTCCGCACCATAACCAATAGCTGCCGCGGACGACCCGAGCCAAAGCGACTCCAAGAACGCCGAGGGAACTCAGCGAAGCGACGACCGGACCCCATCGAAACGTGGGGAGCAGGACGCCGGTCAGCAGGGGGATCAGCGCGCCCGCGAAACTAGCAACACTTGACAGTACCGCGGTCACGAGCGCCTCGACCCGAACGGACCGTCCCAAGCGAGTCGAAGCGAGGCGACCGTGGGACATCAGATTGAGCTGCCGTTCCGCATGGATGAGGTCTCCACGAAGTTGTGCGTAGTGGGCGACGTAGAAGACGAATGCGCTCGAAACCAGGGCTGCAACCGCGATTTTTATCCCACGGGCCATGGGCATTTCGTGGCCAGGCTCGGTCAGCTGCCCCGCCGCCAGCGTGAGCGCCGTCAGGATTCCGTCGGCCAAGCCAAGGACTGTCGGGAGTAAGGTACGGTGTCGAAGAAACCCTAAGGAGTACTTCATCGCTTCCTTGACACCATTTCGACAATTTGTTTGCCCGCAACGATCTGATCAATGCTGTGGACGACCGCTCCGGTGGATTCGATCGCCTTGACGAGAGCGTCGTAATCCAAGCCTTCGCCCTCGATGGTGACGTTGGTGCCGACCGTCTCGATATCGATTTCTGTTACGGTGAGATTCAAACCCTGAACGCCAGGGACCACTTCGATCGCGGACGTGATTTCAATCAGCGTCGGACGAGAAACCGCCTTATCCACATCTAACACGATGCGACGAATGTTCATGAGCCGCCCCTTGAGAAACTCGAAGTGTGTTCGATTCGCAGTTTTCCCCATAGTGTTCTCGAAGCATGGATTGAGGGATCGTTGAACTCTACGTTGCACACGGATCTGCTCTCCCTTCACGTAGCTCGGGATCGAGTAGCCTCCTTACTCGACTGAAAAACGGAATCGCTGGCAGCTGCGAGAGCGGGCGGAAAAACACAATGAGGTGCAACCCGTAACCCGGCAGCTCGCCAAACGCGAATCCCCACGACCGCCGCTGCACCGAGAACAGCCAGCGGGGGTCCTGTGACGCTTCGGGATCCTTGGCAGCTGAAATCGGCGAAAAAGCTGACGACGCCGATAAACAGCACGAAATGGAGAGCTGCCTCGTATCTTGTCTCAACGCGTACGAGTACCCCGATGAATCGTCGGCGTGCGACATTCGCCCCATCTCAACGACCGAGTTCATTCGTCCCATGTTGGGAATTCCTCTTGCGCGAATGACTTTTGGAGGGAGTTTATTTCCGGTGGGGAACTGCGGCAGTACACGACTGGCAAAATCGCCTCCCACCAGGGACAAGTCTCCCTCGTAGGAGTCATCTGCCCGATTGGGCGGTTAAGGGCGGACTCCAACACCCGAAACTTGATTATCGCTTTGCGATGGTTAAGGTGTCAATTGAAGGAGGAACGTCAAGTACCCAGACTTGGCGTGGGCGCTTCGCGGAGGCTTGGTGCGGCTGTTCTCGAAGAATCTTGGCGGCATACGGCCGATATTCTGACTAGGTTTTCAGTCCAGCTTCAGTCCAATTCAAGGGGTTGGCTGCACCGCACGGCACCGCGTAAGCGACACCAGATGCGGCGCTTAGTAGATTGTCCCTGCTTCTTGCAAAGCAGGTGCTCTCCCAGCTGAGCTACACGCCCACGGCGGGAACTATCTTTGATTCTAAAGTATTTGGAGTCGCTCGAAAACTCCGAAAAAGTGCATCGCGTGGACGCGCATTCTTTTTGTTTGGCGCGAAACGATCGGGGGCATACCGTGAGTTTCGATCGAACATACAGGATGGGGCGCATCGAGTCCGCGCCGCGGTGCCGCTAAGATGTTTCAACGCTCGTTGAACGCCGCGCGCTGCTGGACGGTCAACCAGCGAGATTCCGAAGCTGGTGGTGAGTTCATGCCCCAGAGAGACATCATCGTTATCGGCGGGTCGGCTGGCAGCATCAAGTCGCTGCGGACGGTTGTGAGTCGGTTGCCGGGGACACTACCGGTCGCTGTTTTTGTCGTCGTGCATCGGACCAGCCTCGAAAGAAGCTGGCTGGGCCAGGTTCTCAACCGGGTCGGCGCACTCTCGGCCGCGGAAGCTTGCGACGGCGAGCCGATTTCGCAGGGGCGAATCTACGTTGCTCCATCCGATTCTCACCTCTTGATCGCCGAGGGCCACGTTCATTTAACCCACGGACCGAAGGAGGGGCTGCATCGACCGAGTATCAATGTGACGTTCCGTTCGGCTGCGCGAGCCTACGGAAACCGAGTGGCCGGTGTGCTGCTGTCCGGAATGCTCGACGACGGCGCGTCGGGGCTCTGGGAAATCGTACATCGCGGCGGCGTGTCGATCGTGCAGCACCCCGACGAGGCGGAATTTCCGTCGATGCCGCTCGTGGCTCTGAAGGATGTCCCGATCAATTACAAGCTCAGCTCCGTGGAAATTGGAGACGAACTTTGCCGGCTCGCAACGCAATCGGCACCGGTTCAGCCGGCGGAGACATCGTTCGTGAACGAGGTCTCACTCGAGCGCTTTAGTGGGTTCACCTGCCCGGAATGCCGAGGTCCGCTTTACGAGCACAGGGCCGAGCCGCTTGAGTTCAAGTGCCGCGTGGGGCATGTCTTTCCGCTGAGGACGCTTCTGCAGGAAACGGCCGCGACGCAGGAACGTAAAATGTACGAAGCGGTGGTGAGTCTCGAAGAGGGCACGGACCTGGCCGAGCAGGCTGCGGAACAAGCAGATCCCGACGACAGGGAGCGTTTTCTCGCCGAGGCAAAGCAGTTGAGGGAGTGCGCTCTTACGATCAAGAAGCTGATCGAAAAACGCAGAGCCTTCTCGGCGACCTGCGATTCAAACCCGGATTTTCCCCCTCGAGAAGCCGCTGAGGAGAAGGCGCGCGAGAGGTTTTGAAGCGCTTCTCGGTGCTCGAAAGTTTTCGCATACGTGCCATCCATGTCTCCCCGCCGGAATACCAGGGAGAAGTGCAATCTCCCCGTTGCCGGAGGCGTGGCGCTACAATGGCGTTGCTGGCCGCCCGATAGGCGACTACAATCAGCGCGTTGGAACGACGTCTTTTGCCCAGTCGCGCCCCCTTGCCGGTACGGGCCGACTTTGCGCACGACCGTTGGCCGCTCGGCCTTGCTTCAGCGGGCGCTGGTATCCGAGGTTATCGGAATGAAACCGTCTTCGAAGGGTAAGAAGCGCGCTGCGGCCAAGCAGGAGGTCCAGCCGGCGCAAAGCAATTCCGACAGTTTCTTGATCGCGGCGGTCGGAGCTTCGGCGGGCGGCATAGAAGCGTTCATCGAGTTGGTGCGCAATCTTCCCACCGACACGGGGATGGGCTTCATCTTCCTTCAGCATCTCGATCCCAAGCACGAAAGCGCGTTGGCCAGCCTGCTCTCCAAAGAGACGACGATGAAAGTGGCCGAGGTTGCGGACGGGATGAAAGTAGCTCCCAACCAGGTCTTCGTCATTCCGCCCAACACCTCGATGACGATTCGGGACCACGTTTTGCATCTGGCTCCCCGCGGAGAGGTGCGGGGCGTTCACATGGTCATCGATCAGTTCATGCGGTCGCTAGCCGAGCATCAGGGCAACCGAAGCATCGGTGTGGTCCTCTCGGGCTCCGGGACGGACGGTACACTGGGTCTCGCCGAAATCCAGGCGCAGGGCGGCGTCACGTTTGCTCAGGAGGAATCCACGGCGAAGTATGACGGAATGCCCCACAGCGCGATCGCTGCCGGCTTCGTCGATTACGTTTTGCCTCCGAAGGGCATCGCGCGTGAACTCGCCCGCGTGGCGCGTCACCCGTACATCAACCGCGATGACGTGCCGGAACCCTCGGCCTTGCAGCTCGATGAACACGCCGGCCTGAATTCGATCTTCCAGCTTCTGCGGCGGAGCACAGGCGTCGATTTCACGCACTACCGAAAGACCACGATTCTACGCCGCATCCAGCGCCGCATGATGGTTCACAAGATCGACCGGATGGCCGAATACGTGAAGTATCTGCAGGCCAACCCCACCGAGATCAACGCTCTGTATCAGGACATGCTGATCAACGTGACGAGCTTCTTCCGGAATCCGAAAGTGTTCGAGGCGCTGAAGCTCAACGTGTTCCCGCAGATCGTCAAGGACCATGGCGGCGACGCCAACATCCGGATCTGGACCCCCGGCTGCGCTTCCGGCGAGGAAACCTATTCCGTGGCGATCGCACTGCTCGAATATCTGGGCGACCGATCCAATCACGCTACGATCCAGGTTTTCGGGACGGACATCAGCGAAGCCAATATCTCCAAGGCCCGCGCGGGAATCTATCCCGAAAACATACAGACCGACGTTTCTCTCGACCGACTGCGGCGCTTCTTCACCAGGGCTGAAAGCGGCTATCGCATCAGCAAGAGCATCCGCGACATGTGCATTTTCGCGCAGCATAACCTGATCAACGATCCGCCTTTCTCGCAGATGGACTTGATCTGCTGCCGCAATCTGCTGATCTATCTCGAGCCCGTCCTGCAGAATAAAATCATTTCTCTCTTCCATTATGCGATCCGGGGTAGCGGTTATCTCGTGCTGGGAAGCTCGGAAGGCGTCGGAGCGGCGAGCAACCTCTTCGCCACGGAGGACCGCGGCCTCAAGGTTTTTTCGAAGAAAGCTACGGCCGGGCGCCAGGTAGTCACTTTCTCTCTGAATCAGCTTCCCGAGCGCAGCGACGTGATTCCGTCGAGGGTTCCTTCGAAACTTACCGACCCCGCATGGAACCAGATCGAAGCCCAGAAAGAATTCGATCGCCGCCTGCTGAACCACTTTTCTCCCGCATCCGTATTCATCAATGACGATCTCGAAGTCGTGCACAGCCGGGGTAATGTGAACCGCTACCTCAAGCTAGCCCCCGGACGAGCCAGCCTGAATGTCCTCAAGATGGCTCGCGACGGATTACTCTTCGACTTGCGAAACGCGATTAATCGCGCGCGGAAAGAAAAGAGCGCGGTGGCGAAGCACAACGTCGAGGTCCGAACGGGAAACGGGAACGGCAATGGGACTGCCGCTGAGAACGGGGATACCCGGGAGCAGAAGCCCCATGACACGATCCGCCTCGTGGACTTTCAGGTGATTCCCGTCACAGTGGGCAACATTAAGGACCTGTATCTGATGATCGTCTTTCAGGACGCCACGCCCCCATCGAAACCGCAGCGCTCCTCGAAGACCAGCAAGGAATCCGAGTCCGCCAGCCGCCAGGCCGCCAAACTCCAACAGGAACTCGACGCCACGAAGGAATTCCTGCAATCGGTAATCGAGACGCAGGAAGCGACCAACGAGGAACTGCAATCCGCGAACGAGGAAATTCTCTCGAGCAACGAGGAGCTGCAATCGACGAATGAAGAGCTCGAAACGGCGAAGGAGGAACTGCAATCCACGAACGAGGAACTCAGCACGGTGAACGACGAGCTGCGAACCCGCAACAACGAAGTAACTCAAATTAACAACGATTTGACGAACCTGCTCGCGAGTATTGATATTGCGATGGTTATGGTAGGCAGCGACCTCACGATTCGGCGGTTTACGCCCAAAGCCCAGGCTCTTCTTGGATTGATTCCGACGGATGTGGGCCGTCCACTATGGAACATCAATCCGTCGATTGAGATACCCGACTTCCAACAGATGGTACTTCAGGTGATCTCCACCGTGCGGCCGATTGAAAAGGATCTTCCCGCGAAGGATGGTGGCCGGTATCAGCTCCGCATCCTTCCTTACCGAACTGCCGAAGAGAAGATAGACGGCGCGGTCCTGACATTTGTAACTCTTTCGGGCAATCGAGAGCAGAAGTAACGATTGAGTTACTGGCAGTGGGATACAGGGATTAGGGCATTTACCCGTGTGTTCAAAGGGCTTAGATTTCGGCTTCTAGAGAATCTCAGATGGCGCGACCGAGACGTCCCCGGAAAAAGGCTGCAGCGAAGCACTCGTCGCCGAAGCCTGGACTGAGACGTTATACGTACCGCGAGTTCCTCCAACAGGCATTCGACGATTTTGACGTCGGCGTCGCTCACGTGCTGTGTTCGGGCAGGATCATCTATGCGAATCAACGATTTGCAGTTGCTTTTGGCGCGCCGGTCCACCGCGATGTTACCGGGCTGAACCTTCACGATCTTGTCGAGCCTCGCAGCTGGGAGTTTCTGGACGCAGCTTTGAGCCAAGCCTCGCGGAATTCCGTGATTGGCGAAATTCGACTGACTTCAGGGGCGAGCGATCCGAAGACAATTCGCGTTTCGCTCGGGCCCGCGCGCCCGCCACAAAGCGGCGTCATACGCATCGTGGCCGACGAAGTGACCGAATTGGTCGAAGCGAACATGCGTTTGCGCCAAACCGAATACTCTCTCCATTCTCTTTCGGGCGAAATCCTGCGGGTTCAGGACCAGGAACGGCGGAAGATGGCTCGCGACCTGCACGACACGAGCGGCCAGGAGCTGGCCATCCTGGTGATGTCTCTGCGGCACCTGGCGGATCACCTGGAGAAACCGGACGCCGATGTGCGGGATGCCCTGGTGGACGCTGCTCAGCTCGCGCAGAAGGTAAATGAAGATATCCGCACCTTTTCCTATGTTTTGCATCCTCCCTTGCTTGACCAGATGGGGCTCGCTTCCGCGCTGCGTTGGTACGTGGAGGGCTTTCGGAATCGCAGCGCCGTCGACGTCAAGCTCGTGCTTCCCGACGTAGTACCGCGATTCTCGATCGAGAAGGAAACCGCCCTTTTCCGCGTAGTGCAGGAAGGCCTCACGAACGTTCTGCGCCACTCCGGCAGCAGCACGGCCAAAATTGTCGTATGCATCTCGGCCGAAGATGTCGAACTCACCGTAACGGATGCGGGCAAAGGTCTCTCGCAAGCACAGGTGGTTCGTCTCGACGAAGCTCACCCAAAAGCCGGTGGGGTAGGCCTGGCCGGGCTGCGCGAGCGTTTACACCGCCTTGGCGGAAGACTACAGATTTCGGGCGATCGGCAGGGGACCGTGCTAAAGGCAATTCTCCCGCTTGAGGCCAGTGAACTCGAAACGGGCGAGGTGCCGCAGAAAGCAGAGCCGGCGGCGCACATCCCAGAAGTAGGCCCGCCCCACAGCGGCCGCAAGCGCATTCTCGTGGTGGATGACCACGATGTTGTCCGGCGCGGAATTCGAGGCCTTCTATCATCCTGCAGCGATCTGGAGGTCTGCGGAGAGGCGAGCAACGCCAACGAAGCCGTTGAACGGGGGCGCGAGCTTCATCCCGACCTCGTGATTCTCGACCTGCATATGCCGGGCGCCGGCGGCATTTCTGCCGCAAACCAGCTTTCGCGATTCGAGCCCCGGCCGCGGATCCTGATATGCACCATGCACTCTTTTCCCGGACTGGAACGCCTGGTGCGCTCGGCAGGCTGCCAGGGGATGGTATCGAAAGTCCATGCCGAGAGTGAGCTTTTGCCGGCTATCCGAACCGTCCTCGCGGGCGGCGAATTCTACAACGGCTTGCAATCAGTCCCGCGTGTGGTCCTCGCCCGGGAAGTCTGATTGCCTTGGTTTCCCTAGGCGGCTTCTCGCTTTGCGAAATAAGTGCGTCCCGTCTGCGTGGACGGGCATCGAACACGGGAATCCAGTGGCTCACGCGGTATGGCCACGGTTGCGTCATGAACGATTCCTCCGACCTGCGAGCGACGAGAATTGCACTCAGCCACGGAGCTGGCTCGATGCCCGCGCTCGGCTTCGGCACGCTGATTCCCGACCCGGCCGAGACCATCACCGCGACCAAGGACGCCCTCGAAGCCGGTTTTCGGCACTTTGATTGCGCCGAACGCTACCGGAATGAGCGGGAGGTGGGCGAGGCCTTGCAGTCCGGGCTCGCGACCCTGGGCATCGCGCGCGAAGACATTTTCCTGACGACAAAGCTGTGGAACTCGAATCACCGGCCCGAGCGAGTCGAGCCTGCCTTCGAGGCCAGCCTGGACCGGCTCGGCATCAAATATCTGGACCTCTACCTTATCCACACTCCGTTCGCATTTCGACCCGGGGACGACCAGGACCCGCGGGATCGAGACGGCAACGTCATTTACGACGAAGGTGTGACTCTGTCCGAGACCTGGCGGGCGATGGAGAGTCTCGTCGATCGTGGCAAGTGCCGTGCGATCGGCCTTTCAGATATCGGCTTGGACGAAGTGAAACACATCTACGAGTCGGCAAGGATCAAGCCCGCGGCGGTGCAAGTAGAATCACATCCGTACTTGCCGGAAACAGAGCTGTTGGCATTCTGCAAGCGGCACGGCATCGTGTTTCTGGCTTTCGCGCCCCTAGGCCACGGGATGAAGCCTGGGCCGCTTGAAGATCCTGTGATCACACATATTGCGGCGCGCGTTGGAAAGACGCCGGCACAGGTGCTGCTGGCATGGGCGGTGCAGCGGGGCACAGCTTTCCTGACCACGCCCAAGAGCGCAGCTCGGGCGAGAGAGAATTTCGACCTCTCCCCTCTTCCGGAAGATGCGCTGAACGAGATCAATCGAATCCAGACGAGACAGAGGCTGAATGCCGTCGTGACGACTGGCGTTCCCGGCTTCATTCCCCCAAATAAATCGATTGCGCAAGGTGGATAACATGGAAGCGAAACCGCAGCTCGATCAGTCCGCGCAAGAGAAACAAATCCGTGCGGCCCTGGATCAGCATTGGGCGGCGTCGGACGTCAACGACTTCGAGTTGGAGCATCGCATTTATCATGAGGACGCGGTGCTGGACTATCCGCAGTCGGGAGAGCGAACCCGGGGTCGGTACAATATACAGAACCAACGCGCGAGTCAGCCGAGCAACAAGCACTTTACCGTTCAGCGGATCATTGGCAGCGGCGATCTATGGGTGACCGAGTTCGTTCTTACGTACGACGGGAAGCCGTCCTACACGGTAAGCATCATGGAATTCCGCGACGGCAAGGTCGCCCACGAGACCCAGTATTTCGCGGATCCTTTTGAAGCGCCGGTTTGGCGGAAGCAGTGGGTCGAGCGCATCGCGTGATGCCGCTGGACAACGGTTCAGCGCGAATCCAAATCGGCTAGGCCGATCGAGTCGTTGCAGCGCGGCTGGGAAGCTTCCAGTTGGGCCGAACGAAATGACACGTGTACCCGTTGGGAAACTTCTCCAGGTAGTCCTGATGCTCCGGCTCGGCTTCCCAGAATTCGGCGGCCGGAACAACCTCCGTAACGACCTTGCCCGGCCAGAGTCCCGACGCGTTGACGTCGGCGATCGTTTCGTTCGCGATGTTCTTCTGCTCTTCGTTGGTGTAGAAAATGGCCGAGCGATAGCTCGTGCCGGTATCGTTTCCCTGGCGATTTACCGTGGTTGGGTCGTGAATCTGGAAGAAAAACTCCAAAAGCTTGCGATAGCCCAGCTTCTGAGGATCGAAAATGATTTCGATTGCTTCGGCGTGCCCTTCATGATTCCGGTAGGTCGCGTTGGCCACCTTGCCGCCTGTGTAGCCAACGCGCGTCGAAATCACTCCGGGGTAGCGCCTCAATAGATCCTGCATCCCCCAGAAGCAGCCGCCTGCGAGAACCGCCCGCTCGGTTGACGTGGTCATGCCCCTGCTCCTTTCACTGGGCCCTCAGCCGCAGGGACTATGATACCGTTGGACGACCTCACCGTCGCTTAGAAAACGTATTTCAACGCAAACTGGATGAGCCGCGGATTCACGCTGGTGCTCGTGATTTGGCCTAGTGTGGCGCCAACCGACGTCGCCGGGTTGCTGAATTGCGGGTGGTTGAAGGCGTTGTAGAACTCGGTCCGGAAGATGATGGACTGACCTTCCGTTATCTTGGTTTGCTTGATCAGCGCAACATCCCAGTTGAACTGACCGGGACCGAGCACGATTCCGACTCCGGAATCGCCGAAGCCCGTGCCGTCTCCGATAACCGGTGGAGCGCAAAACGCGGCGGGGTTGAAGTACCCATTCGTGCTGACGCCCGCGCCCAGACGCGACGTTAGGGAGCCGGTCGTCTGGATCGGCACCCCGGGACATAGCTCGGCTCTGCCGTTAGGAACGCCGTAGATCGTGCCGGCTGTTGCGTCGTTGATCGTCAGTGGGTTGCCATCCTGGACCGTCGTCACGCCCGCGATGCTCCAGCCGTTCACGAGCTTGCCTGTGATACCGGGACGATCGGCGAGTCGGAGATCGTACTGATAGTTGACGCTGAGGCGCTGCGGGCGGTTGTAGAAAGAAGGTCCGTATTGCTGCGCCAGATCCTGCGGGTCGTTGCTGTTTGCTCCGAGATAGCCGCCTGTCGCAGCGTCGGGAACGAGATCGCTGAGCGACTTGCTCCAAGTGTATGCGGCCTGCATTGTGAGTCCGTGAGAAAACTGCTTTTGCAGGGTGACCTGCAGGCTGTTGTAATTCGAGCTGCCGACGAAGTCGGTCCCTTGCAAGCCGGCGGGCGAATACCCGAGATACGGCACGCGAAGATTGATGTTTTCAAGCGTACTCACCGTCTGGCCGTTGATGGGATTCTCCGGGGTCGCCAACTGTGCCGTGTTGTAGTTGCGATAGATGTCCATCAGGTTGAGGCCGCTCGATCCCACGTAGCCCACTTGCAGCACCCAGGTCGGAGCAAATTCATATTGCACGTTGAGGTTGTACTGTTGCACGAGCGGGGTGTGGATCGTGGGGCTGAGGAAGTTGGTGTCGAGGTCGGAGCTGCTGCCGGTGCATGTCATTCCGTCCGGAGAGCAGGCGACGCTGCTGTACCGCTGCAAGAACGTGCCGAGAGGATAGTTGGGAAAGGGATTGGCGAGCGTGAACGTATTCGGCGCCGGTCCGTAGTTGAGTGACACTCCGTAGGGGGAGTTACCTTGAAATCCGTGGACGAAAGCGTCGAACCAGACGCGATCGTAGAACAGTCCGAAGCCGCCGCGCACCACCAGATTCGCGTTGTGCGTCGGCTGCCACGCAAACCCGAATCGCGGCGCAAAGTTCGAGTAGGGCGGATGGCTGGCCAGCGAGTAGCCGGTCCCCGTTTTCAAGACGCCGTCGGGTAGCGCCGGATTTCCGTATTTGGTCGTGTAGTTGTGCGGCACGACGTAGCCGGCGTAATTGCCCGCTACGCCCAATGGAGCGTCCGGCACCGGCGTGGCCGCGAGAAGGCTCGGCCAGATGTTGGTCAGGTTGCCGTATTTGTCGTGCAGGTTCCCGTCGAATTCCCAGCGCAAGCCGAGATTCAGCGTCAGCCGAGCGTTCACTTTCCAATCGTCCTGAATGAACGCGTCAGAGTCGTTGAGGCGGTAGGCGTGAAGCTGTTCGCCGTTTCCGGCGTTGCCCTTGTTGCTGAGGTTCAGGTAGATATTACCGGGGCCACCGACAAGGAAGTCCTCGAAGGTGCCCATCAGGAGAAATCCTCGCGCGGCGCCCGCCGTCACGGAATACTGAACTCGCTCGTATTCGAAGCCTGCCCGGATCGTGTGCCCTCCGTGGGTCCAAGCAATCTGATCGGCCGCCTGGTATTGATTCGTGGTTTCTTTCGCGGGGCTGAAGGAGTCGAAGAAATGCACCCCATCCACAAGGGTCCAGATTCCGGGCGGATACTGGGCTCCGGCAAACGCGGGCGTCATGCCGAGGCTCTCCGGAGTCGCACCGTCCGGCGGCGTGTCGGTGTTGATCCCCAGGTTCCGCTGGTAGGATGCGCGGGCCTCGTTCGTGAAATTACTGCCCAAGATCGACGTAAGCTTCACGACGGCATCGTGATTGGAGTAGAAGTTCGTCTGTGGTTCGCCGGGCAGATAACCCCCAAGCGTGACTACCTGAGGATTCCGCGTGTAGAAATAGCGCATCTGCAGTGTCTGACGGGAATTGATGATGTAGTCGCCGTTCCCGATGAATTGATTCTCCGTGTATTTGGCCGGGTCGCTGAAGCTGCACGTGTAAGACCCGAAGCCATTTGCAGCGCAGCTGGAATCGGTGGACGGAGTGGGAACGTAATACCCTTTCCCGCCCGGGCCCGCCAGATTCAGAATCGACAGGGCGACAGGGCTGATATTCTCGGGCCCCCGGAAAGGAACGCACGCTGCCGATGGACCCTGGACCGTCGGCCCGAATGTGAAAGAGCCGCACGTTGCGTTGGCCAAATCGTTCGCGAACTGCGCCGTGCCGCGCGGCTCATCCGGAATATTCGGCAGCGTCACACCCGACGTCAAGCCCGCGCCCGCAATGCCATTGCGCGATCGAGTGCCTTGATAGCTGGCGAAAAAGAATAGCTTGTCCTTCTTGATCGGTCCGCCAAGGGTCCCGCCAAACTGATTCTGGTCGAGGACTCCCGGCTTGTTTGGCTGTCCGTTTGTGATTTCGTCGTACTTGATGAAGTAGTCGTTCGCGTTGAGCACGGTATTGCGGAAAAACTCGAAGGCGTCGCCGTGGAACTGGTTCGTCCCTGATTTTGTGACGACGTTTACGTTCCCGCCGGGGTTCCGGCCGTAGCTCGCGTCGTACGTGGAAGTCTGGATCTTGAATTCCTCGATCGCATCCGGGCTCGGGATTCCGATGCCGGCGGAGACGCTCTGATCGGCGCCATTGCCCAGGTTACCTGCGTTGTCGATGGCCACGCCGTCCATTTGATAGTTATTCTGGCTGGGGTTTGCGCCGTTCACGCTGGTGAGTTGAGTGCCCTTGCCGAGCAGTGCGGCGTCGTTGACGGAAGCGCTGACTCCAGCCGACATATCGAGTACCTGAGTGTAGTTGCGGCTTGTGAGCGGCAACGCGGTGATTTGGCTGCCGCTGACGAGCGTGCCCAGGGTAGAGGTTGCGGTGTCGACGCCCTGCGTGTTGGCCTGAACCGTCATCACCTGAGTCTGGCCGCCTACCTGAAGAGCCTGGTTGAGCACGGTCGTCTCGGTCACGTTGATGGTCGCTGCAAGACTTTCCACCGGCTTAAATTGCGGCGCCGCGAACTTGACGTTGTACTTTCCGGGGGGCAGCAGAGAAAAACGATAAGCTCCGTCCGCGCCCGTGTTGGTGGTGTAGGACTGCCCCGTGCCGGCGCTGGTCGCGGTTACGGTCACCCCGGGTACGACGGCGCCCGTAGCATCCGTGACCGTTCCGGTGAGCGAACCCGTGCCCGCCGATTGGCCTTGCAGTGTTCGGACGGCGGGCAGAGCTGCTATCAGCGTCACCAGAACAATGGCAGCAATTCTTATTTTTGCGAGCAGCTTGTAATTCATGCATCAACCCCCACGGATTCAGTTTTTTCGCGTTTTGCTCAGGGCCCAGGTCAAGCGCAAAATCGGAACAGCTGGATCTCATGAAAGTCTGACTTTTGCGAATGCCGAAGTCTTTTCTGGTAGCGAACGAACAGCTTTAGCCAACGCGAACATCGCGGCGCCTGTGGCCGGCGTGTTGACAGAACCGGCGCAAAACCAAGAGCTTCCGCCCAGCCGACACTTGACACACGACGAGCTCCTGTACTAGATTCCGCGCAGTTTCTGGCCCCTCTCAGGGGGAGAGCAGGCTGGCCAGTTCCTCGACCGCCTGTTGGGCCGCCACAACAACCTCAATCAAGGAGGATTTCCGCTGTCCCTGTTCGGGTGCTCGACCGTTTCCGGCAAGGATTGAACGTTTGAGGAGCGATCGGCGCGCGGAAACGCGGAAAGCACCGTTTGAAGGCCCTAGGGGTGCGAACGTATGGGTTTGTTACACCTCATTTCGACGGATAATGTCCACCCTTCCGATAGAGCCCTCCTGATCAGCGACACACTGTGGAGCGTATTCGGCCGGCGCGGCTCACACTTCTTCAGTTCGACCTCGCCTGCGGTTGCCACGTTTGAGTACGGAACCATTGGAGATATTCGCGTCTGCAGATTGAGCGGCACCGGATACGGCTGTGAGCTGACGCGGGCCGATCGCAGCCGCGGGTGCGTGGAGATATCAATCGAACTCGAGGGAACCGCGTATTTCACGCACGCGGGTCGGAAATTGGTGCAGCCGCCCGGCCAATGGACCGTCTTCGACACCGCCCAGCCGTTCACGCTGATGGCGCCGGAGGGCTCCGAGACGCTGATCTTGACGCTCCCCAAGGAGAAGTTGCTCGACAATCGCCGCAACCTTGACGATCTGATCCTGCGTCCATTCTCGAAGGCGCACGGAATCGGCAGAGTGGTATGCGACTTCGTTTCGACCGTCGTCAACGAATTGCCGCAGCTGGGCGCGCATTCCGAGCCCGATATCGAGAATACAGTCTGCCATTTGCTGCGCTTGTCGATTTTCGAGTCCCTCGGCGAGCGCGAAAGGCGCTCGCAAAGAGACTTCCTGAAGGAACGTATCAAGACTTACATTCTGAGCGATCTCCGGAATCCGGACCTCAGCATCGACCAGATTGCGAGTGCTCTGCACTGCACCAAGCGCTACCTGCACAAAGTGTTTGAGTCAGAGGGGGTTTCCCTTTCTGATTTCATCTGGCATTCCAGGCTTGATCGCTGCCGTAAGGAGTTGCTCGACGCCAGAGACGGCGCCAAGTCGGTAACCGACATCGCGTTCTCCTGGGGCTTCAGCAGTTCCGCTCATTTTAGTACCGCGTTTAAGCAAAAGTTCGGCATTCCTCCGAGTTACTACCGCGCCGAGGAAACGAACTGAAAGAGCTCGATCGCACTTCATCTCTCTCAACTGATGCGGCCGGTTACGACCCCGATCGAGCCTTCCGCGGTTGGCATGAGTCTTGTTCTCTCTCATTAAATTCTTTTGTTCACCATCGCGAAAGATGTCGATTCGCGCCGCCGACTACAGTAGGATTTCCTGTCTTACGCACGCTGATCTCATACCGGTCGGCTTGACTACGCCCGGCTCCCGAAAAGGAGGACAAATGAAGTTCCTCAATCTTCGTTCTTGGGCCGCCATTCTGAGCCCGTTATTCATCGCCACAATGGTGTTCGTGTCGACGGCAGCTCGCGTTGCGGCCGAGTCGGCGCCGCAATGCGATCGCAGCTGCCTGGAAGGTGTGATGAATCGCTACCTCGACGCGATGGTCGCGCACAATCCGTCACAGGCGCCGCTGGCGCCGAACGTCGAATACGCGCAGGACAACGTCCGACTGAAAATCGGCCAGGCTCTGTGGGCGACCGCCTCGGCACGCGGGAAATACATTCACTACTTCGCCGATCCCGAGCAGGGCGACGTCGGGGTCATTACGGTCATTTACGAAAACGGTGTAGGCGCGATCTTGATCGTGCGGCTGAAGGTGCAGGGCGGGCTGATCACGCAAGCCGAGCAATTCGTCGCGCATGATCCCCATGGCGCAGCCAACTACGAAAAGATGGGCAAACCCGATCCGAAGTGGCTCGAGCCGATTCCGATGGACCAGCGCGAAACGCGCGCCGCTCTCGATCAGGCAGCCTACATGTACTACGAAGGATTGCAGCTCAATGACGGCAAGGGCGTGTACGCCTTTACGCCCGACTGCAACCGGATCGAGGACGCCACCCGCACCACGAACCAGGCGCGCCCGCAAAACTATGGCCACTCCGATGAGGACATCAGCGACTTCACGACGATGAATTGCACGGATCAGTACAAACTCGGTTTTCTCGGATTCACGACAGGTTGCCGCGACCGGCGCTTCATGGTGACCGACGTCGAGCGCGGGGCCGTGCTCGCCAATGCATATCTTGATTTCGACGGAACGGTAACCGAGGCCCATCTGACCGACGGCCGCGTCTGGAAAGTGCCGCCATATTTCATGACGCCACGCACGAATCAGTCGAACGAGGCGTACCGGATCGAAAAAGGAAGTATAAGCCTGATAGAAATGACCATGTACGAAGTGCCTTTCAACGCCAAGCCCGCGTTCTGACCCGACGAGAATACAAATGAAAAATCTCACGATCAAGACAATGCTTCGCACTTCGATGATGGTTCTCGCGCTCGCGACACTCTGCACCGTAGCTTCCTCTGCCTTCGGTTCGCCGAAACCTGCGCCCGATCAAGGCAAGAATCTCACGCGGGCCAAGTATCCTCTCGCGCCGGCGATTCCGGGCGAATGCAATCGCGAGTGCCTGTACCAGTTCGTTGACAAATTCTTCGACGCGATGCTTTCGCGCTGCCCGTGCAACTTGGCTTTCGGTCCCGACGCGAAATATACCGAAAACGAGCTCGCGGTCGATCCCGGCGAAGGCATGTGGAAGACGTTTTCGGGGCGCGGCACGTACCGCATCTACCTCGCCGATCCCGCGAATGGCGTGGCCGGGTACTACGGTGACATCACGGAAGACAACGGCTTACTGGTCGATATGATCGCGGTGCGGATGAAGGTGAAAGACCACCGCATCACCGAGCTCGAAACGATCACCGTGCGCGAGCAGAAGCGGCCAAGAGGCGGCCTCGGACTGAATACCGCGGGCGTGATGACCCCGCGCATGATGGATGAACTCGATCCGGCCGGTTTCATATCCCCCGACGCCGCGTTGCTCGAGCCGCTCGCGGCAGCGGAAACGCGCGAGCAGTTGCTTTCCGCGACCAAGGGATATTTCGACGCTTACGCGCAGGGGAAGTCCTCGCTGGCGGCTTTTGCGGATCAGTGTTCCCGGCGGGAAAATGGCATCGCCGCCACAAACAATGCGGACGGTCCTGTGCCCGATAAGGCTCAACCTTCGTTTCATCTCTTCAGCGGTGACTGTGCTCAGGGCGTCGATCGCAATTATTTCGGCACTCTGGCCAAGGTGCGCGATTCGCGTCCGCTTGTCGTCGACGAGAAACAGGGCCTCGTGCTGAATTTGGCTTTCTACGATGACGAAGGCAACGTCAAATCCGTGGACGTTGCAGGCGTCGGAAGCGTCGCGGTGCCCATCGAGTACCAGCGCCCCATGACCTTCCTCGCGCCCCAACTCTTCAAGATCGAGGCCGGCAAGATTCGTGAGATCGACGGTCTTTCCTGGGCCACGCCGTTCGGCATGCCCTCCGCGTGGCACGAGTGAGCTGATTTATCCGTGCCTTTCTGACTCCTAGCGATGGTAGACCGCGTCCGCAAGCGGTGTGCCATCACAAGGCCGCCCTCAGAAACGTGACTTGTTGTTCACGCAGCGACTTGTCCTGAAAGCCACGCCCAAACAGAACTGTTGACGGCTTTGCACGCACTGTAGTAATTGCGTTTTGCGGTTAAGCAATCGTGACCCCGGGGAGGGATTCGTGAAAATCGATCGACGGAGGTTGTTGCAAGCTCTCGGAATGTCGCCGGCGCTTTTGGCAAGCACAGCGGAGGCCGGACAGAAGAAAACCACTCACGCGACGGCGAGGCATTCGGAGTCGAAACTCGTGGGACTCAATCCGAAGGGAATGCCGCCCGAAATCACGCTATCCCCCCTGGCCCCCCGCTTCAGCTCCCTGGATGGCAAGACGCTCTACATGGTGGAGATCGGGTTCAACAACGGCGACGTCTTTTTCCAGGAAATGCAGCGCTGGTTCAAAGAAAACATGCCCTCCGTCAAGACCATCTACCGCCGCAAGGCCGGCGCGTATCCGCAGGACGATCCCGAATTGTGGAAGGAGATCAAAGCCGCCGGCGCAGGCGTGATCATGGGCGTCGGCCATTGAAGCACCTGCGCCCCAGCGACCGTCGGTCACTGCATAACGCTTGAGAAAATGGGAGTTCCTACGTGTCCCGTGGTAACAGTGGCATTCAAGCAGATTTGCGTTCTCAACGCCGCCAAGCGCGGCATGCCGACCCTGCGCCTCGTCTACAGCCCTCACCCGGTGTGGGGCAAATCGCCGGACGAACTCTGGGCCTACATGAATGGTCCCGATCCCGCCAGCGGAAAGCCGATGTTGGGCGAGGTCAAAGGCGCACTGACGAACCCGTTGACTGCCGAAGATAAAAAGACCGGGACGGAAACCCCTTCGGTGGGGCCCGCGACGTTTGGCCCCGATACGTCCCAAAATCTGCAGGATTTCTATCGCAACAACGGCTACACGGATTTCCTACCGATCATCATTCCCACCGAAGAGGCCGTGGCGCAAATGCTGACCGGCACGAGCCACCACCCGGATGAAATTGTCGGGAAGCTGGCCGCCGGCGCATTCGCACCATGGAGCTTCACGGTGAAACACGTGGCCATCAACGCCGTGATGGCCGGAGCCAAGCCCGAGCACCTGCCGGTGATTTTGGCGATTGCCTCGTCCGGCTTCGTGTCACTGATCAGCTCGACGAACGACCTCGCGTACGGCGCACTGATCAACGGTCCCATCCGCTCGAAGCTCGACATGAACAGCGGCATCGGAGCCCTGGGCCCGTTCGCGCATGCAAACGCAGCGATCGGCCGCGCGTGGACGCTCGTCACCAAGAACCTCGCCAACGGCGGGATTCCCGGTGACACCTACATGGGCACGATGGGCAACATGCTCAACTACATCAACCTCATCATGGTGGAAAACGAAGAAGCCAGCCCGTGGGAGCCCTTCCACGTCGAAAAGGGCTTTAAGCGCGAGGAAAATGTCGTCAGCATGTTCTCGGGGCTTAGCGTTTCCGCCGGACAGGTCGGGAAGGGAAGCGGCATCGGCGGTACGCCCCATTTCGAAGAGCAGTATACGGACCTCTTCTCCACATTCACGGGATTCTTCGGAGCGCTCCTGCTTTGCGATCCGCTTTGCGCAGCGAGTCTCAAAGAACAGGGCTATTCGAAGGCGAAGCTGATCGACTATTTCTACAAACACGCCACGCAAACCGCGAAAGAATACCGCGAGAGAAACTGGTCGTACCTGTTCGAGTACGGCCAGGCGCTGAAAGGCGTCGAGCCATTCGCGACCTGGTACAAGCTGCCGGACGACACCGTGATCCCGAAATTCCCGCACCCGGAGCGGATCGCTGTGGTGGTGATCGGGGGGCAGACCGATCCCGTCTCACAGGTGGCGAATTTCAGCTACGGGCGAAGCATGTCCATCGACAAGTGGATGTAGCAGATCCTCGGGTACGCTATCGGATCGCGATTGCCATGCCGGCTGTGGCGGGGTGGAATGAGCACGTACCCCGCTACAGCGATTCGGGGATGGCGGAGCTTAGGCGCAAGCGATAGCCTTTCCCGCGAGGTGTTGTGTCGTTGGCGCGAGCCGGCGTCCCCAACACGTCTGCTTGCGTGGACCGATGACCGCGTATCCGGAGAGACAGGCGTTCGGCCGCTCTCACCTCTCCTTGTTCCGAAAAATCTGGCGCAGGATAGAAAAGGATGACTGCTTCGATTTGGCCGCGCAGACTTCCTTTTACTTCGTGTTGTCGCTGTTTCCGTTTTGTCTCGTGCTCGCCATCATCGTAGGCCGCCTTCCTTCGAGCACGCTGTGGTCCACTTTCGCCGCCTGGATCGTCAAATACTTGCCGAGGGACTCGCGGAATCTCGTGCTGCTCACGATTTTGCGAATGATGCACTATTCGCCGGGATTCCTCTCCTTCGGGCTTCTGGCGACGATCTGGAGCGCATCCGCGGGTTTTGTCAGCTTGATGGAATCTCTCAGCATCGCGTACGGAGCCAAGGATACGCGATCGTACCTTCGGAAACACGCAATCGGCGCGGTGTTCACCATCTTGGCAGCTATCTTCGCGCTCGTGACATTCGGCGTGATGGCCTTCGGCCATTGGGAGCTGCCTCGGCTGCTCTCGGGAGTGACCACGTGGAGCGTTTCTCGATCCGCATCCCGGTTGGGGCGTTGGACCGCGAGCGCGATCCTGCTGGGCCTCGGCATTGATTTGATCAATTTCTTTCTGCCCAACGTGAGGCGCCCCTGGCGCTGGCTCAGTCCTGGAACCGTTTTCGTCGTCTTGACCCTTGTCCTCTCTTCCGTGGGTTTCAACGTCTATTTCTCGTACTTCTCTTCGTATCCCCGAATCTACGGGGCGATCGGCGGGTTCATTGTGCTGATGTTGTGGATTTATCTGGCAAGCGTGATACTTCTGGTTGGAGCCGAGACGGACTGCGAGATCGAAGCGTCCGCGAACGAACGAGGCAGCCGGTGATCAACCTCTGCCTGGCGAGGTTCCCGCGACGCTCGCCTTGTTCTCGGCGTATTTTCCCTGTTTGCTGGGCGGCCGTGCTTTTTTTGCTCGCCGCTCCTCCGCTTGTCGGCCAGCAGCAGTCTCAGTTTTCCTATACCGGATTCAACGGGCAACAATTATCCGATGTCGAAATCGCGGCGGGACCAAACGTCGACGTGGCCGCGATGCGCGAACTCATCCGGCTGCGCGCCCATCAAGCCTTTTCCGCAGATGCCCTCAGAGAAAGTGTCGAGGCACTCCAGAAAACACAGAGGTTCTCTCAGGTACAGGTGAGCCTGGAGCCGGAAGAAAACGGTCTGCGCGTCCTCTTTATTTTGCAGCCCGCTTTTTACGTCGGAATTCTCGAGTTTCCCGGCGCCGGCCATCGCTTTCCCTACACCGCTTTGATGCAGGCGACGGACGTTCCCGAGCAGTCTCCCTATTTCGACAACTTGCTGGTCGTTGGGAAGGACGGTCTCCTGGCCTACTTCCGGCAGCACGGATATTTCGAAGCCGAGGTTCGGCCGGAGGTCCAGCTCGACGAGAGCCACCGCATCGCCAACGTGATCTTCCGCTGCAAGATGAACGATCCCGCCCGGCTGCGGGAAATCACGTTCACCGGCCTGTCGGAATCGCAAAGCGCGGCGATGCTCGAGCGGTTGCACGGCTTATGGGCAAGGCTCAAGCGCGTGACCTTGAAGCCAGGTCAAAAATACTCCCAGCAGCGGATTGAAAAATCGATTGGGTTCATCCGTGATCACCTGCGCGAAGATAACCGCCTCCCCCCGACGGTCCGCCTGGCCTCCTCAAAATTCGATCCCGATTCGAATCGCGTGGACATCACGCTTGACGTCATCCCCGGTCCGAGGGTCTCCGTCCGGCTCGAGGGTGCCCACGTTTCCGGCAAGACGTTGAGGCGGCTCGTTCCCATCTACGAAGAAGGATCGGTCGATCAGGATCTCGTCGATGAAGGCGGGCGCAATCTGAACGCCTATTTCCAAACAAAGGGCTACTTCGATGCGAAGGTGGATTCGCGTATCGAGAAGCAGAACGGAGTTGTAACGGTTGTCTACGATGTCGACAAGGGGACGAAACACCGCCTCGAGGGAGTTTACTTCGCCGGGAATCACTATTTCTCGGACCGGCAGCTGAGTTCGAATGTCTCCATCAAGAAAGGTTTCCTTTTCTTGCACGGGAAATACAGCCAGCAGTTGCTGACCAAGAGCGTCAATTCTTTGAGGCAGCTCTATCGGGACCAGGGATTTCAAAATGTGGCGATCCAGACCAACGTACGGGACTTCAACCCCGCCGTCGACGTCACTTTCGACATCACCGAAGGGCCTCAAGACAAGGTCGCCACGGTCCAGGTGGTGGGCAACAAGACTCAGACTCTTTCGTCGCTCACGCGTAGGCGGGCGTTGCATTTGAAACCTGGAACGTTATTTTCTGAAAAGCTGCTACAGGCGGATCGCAGCGAACTTCTCGCAGCGTATCTCAATCGTGGCTACCTGAACGCGGACGTTCGCGCCGCGGCGGTTCCGTCGCCGGATGATCCTCACAAAATCGACGTGACGTATACGGTGGAGGAAGGGCCGGCCGCGAAAATCACCGATGTCGTGCTCTTGGGTCAAAAGCACACCAAGCCGTCTTTCATCAGCCAAATCACCAGCAGGCAAATCAAGCCCGGGCAGCCGCTGAGCCAGGGGCACTTTTTGCAGTCGGAAAGTGACCTCTACGATCTCGGTATTTTCGACTGGGCGAGCGTCGAGCCTTTGCGCCCGATTGTGGACCAGACCGGTGAAGAAGTCCTGGTGAAAGTCCACGAGTCGCCGCTCAACACCATGGACATCGGCGGCGGACTCGAAATCATTCCGCGCGACGGAAACGTGCCCGTCAATGCGGTGGCTGTCCCGGGAATCCCGCCGATCAGCCTGGGGAACAAGTTCACGGTCAGCCAGAAGAGCTACGTCGGTCCGCGATTCACCTTCGATTTTGCGCGCCACGACATTCGCGGCCGGGCCGAGACGGCCACCGTCGGCACGATCCTCTCGCGCCTCGACCAGCGGGCATTCTTCACCTACGCCGATCCGCATCTACACGGCACTTCCTGGAGTTCCTTGCTGAGTCTCTCCGCCGAGAGAACCACCGAAAACCCGATTTACACCGCGGCTTTGGGCGAGGCTTCCTTTCAAGTCGAGAAGGTCCTCGATCGAAGGCGCACCCAGCATCTGATTTTTCGCTATAGCTTTGATCGCACCGACCTTTCGAACATACTCATTCCCGGTCTCGTGCTCCCCGAAGATCAGCATGTGAGGCTCTCGACGTTTGACGGCGAGTACATCCGCGACACTCGGGACCGGCCTCTCGACGCGCATCGCGGTATCTACCAGACGTTCGATTTTGGCGTTACCGCCAAAGCACTCGGCGCGAGCGCTGACTTCTTCCGCTTCCTTGGGCAGACTGCGTTTTATAAGCAGGTGACGCCGTGGCTCGTGCTCGCCGATAACTTTCGATTGGGCTTCGCCATCCCATTTTCCGGCAGCGACGTTCCGCTGAGCGAGCGATTCTTCACCGGCGGGGCGGATTCGTTGCGCGGCTTTCCCATCAACGGAGCGGGACCCCAGCGGCCGGTGCCCGTTTGCACCAATCCCAATGATGAATCCACTTGCACGCTCATCAGCGTTCCCGTGGGCGGCGACATGCTGTTCATCGTGAATTCGGAAGCGAGGTTTCCTTTGCCGATCAAGAAGGGGTTGGGAGCTGCTTTGTTTTACGATGGCGGCAACGTCTACGCGAACATCAACTTCCGTCAGTTTGGCGAGGACTTTACGCATTCAGTCGGCGTGGGACTGCGGTACGAGACGCCGGTCGGCCCCGTGCGATTCGATGTGGGATACCGGCTCAGCACCATTCCAGGAGTAGACCGAACGCAATATTTCGTTACCTTGGGGCAATCATTTTGATGCCAGCGTGCGACGACAACCTGCGAAAGGCCTTCGGGCGATGAGCGCGCTACGCACCGTGCGTCGAGTCGCCGTCGCAATTCTGGCGATCCTTGCCCTCATAGTTGTGGCCCTTGTCGCGTTCGTTCACACATCTGCCTTCCGCGATTTCGCGCGATCGGAAATTCAAAAGCAGGCCTTCGCGCGTGCGGGAGCTCGCGTCGAAATCGGGTCCCTTCAAGTCGACTGGTCCCATTTGGCCCTTGCGCTTGGAAACGTCATTGTCCGCGGCCAGCCGGCCGACGCACCCGAAGAGGAGCCACTGTTCCGAGCGAGAAAATTGGAAGTATCCGTGCGGTTCCTTCCACTGCTTCGCAGGAAGCTTCAGCTCGGTGAGTTGATCCTGGACCGGCCGGTGCTGCACGTCCGCGTCGACGCGAGCGGCAATAGCAATCTGCCAGTGCCTCCGCACGCTGCTTCTCACAATACGACGGCGGAAATATTTCACCTCGAGGTTCGACACTGCGCCATTCATTCCGGGCAGGTTGACTACAACGATGCCGAAACGCCGCTCGATGCCGAGGTTCACGATCTGCAGTTTGAGGCCGGATATTCTCGGTTGACCGGCAAATATACCGGCTCTCTCTCCTACGATCGCGGCCGAATCTCAACGGCAAAGCTTCGGCCGGTGGAAAATAGCGTGCATTTGCAATTTGCTGCGGACCGTTCCGGCCTTTCGCTTGATCCCCTGATTCTCAGCACCGGCGCATCCCGCGTCACGCTTACGGCGCGCCTTGCGAACTACGCGAGTCCCGATATCCGCGGCACGTACACGGGCAACGTGCTGACGAGCGAAGTCGCGGCAGCGTTGCAGACCGCGGCTTTGCCGCTCGGCAACGTCCAGCTCGATGGCAGCTTCGGATACCGCTCGGCAGAATCGCGGTCTTTCCTCGCGGCTCTCGATATCGATGGTCACCTGCATAGCGCCAGGCTGTTGTGGCGCACGGGTGCGAGGCCGATCGATTTCACATCTGTCGCCGCGAACTACGCGCTGAAAGACTCGAACCTTCGGGCCACCCGTCTGAATGCGGACGTGCTGGGCGGTCACGTCCAAGGGAGCTGGGAGATGCTCCACATCGACGCGCCCGACGAAGCATCGCGCGCGGACGCCTCGATTCAGAACATCTCGCTTGCACGCGCGAGCGACGCTTTGGCGCCGCGCGACGTGCGGCGCATACCTTTGTCCGGAATCGCCACGGCTCGCGCGCAGGCTGCATGGACCGGCTCGCTCAAGAATCTGGTCGCGCACGTTCGTTTGGCGGTGGCGAGCCCTCCAGCGACGGCCCAGTCGCGCGAAGTCATCCCGATCAGTGGCCTGGTCCAAGCCGATTACGACGGCCCGCACAACACGATCTCATTCGGGCAGTCGTATCTCCAGACCCTCAGCACGAAACTCAATATTGGAGGGATGCTTTCGTCGCGCCGCGGCGGCAATTCGAATATCGCGGTGCTGGTCACCACCAGTGATTTGCACGAGGCCGGCGAGCTCGCTGCGATCATCGAGAACGCTCTCTCGAGCGGTCCGAGTCGATCGATCCCGGTGCTCGCGGGCAGTGGAAGCCTGCACGCCACCATTGCGGGCACGGCGAAGAATCCCACCATTCGAGGACACTTGGACGCAAATGACTTCCAAGTAGACGGGAGCCATTGGAAGGCGTTGTCGGTGAGCATCGGCGCGCAGCCTTCCCGAGTCAGCCTGCAGAATGGAGCACTCGCGGCAAGCCCGCACGGCGAAATTCGCTTCGACGGCAGTATTGGACTTGACGACTGGTCAGTTACTGCAAGCAGTCCCGTTTCATTGCGCGCCGCTGTGGCCAACATTTCCCTCGCGGACGCCGAGAAGATCGCCGGCGAGCACTATCCAGTGACCGGAACTCTCTCGGCCAACATTTCCGCGACGGGCACCAAGGCAAGCCCTGAGGTGAAGGGAACCGCGACCATCATCCGCGCCTCAGCCTGGGACGAGCCCATCGACCAATTGACCGTCGACGCAACTTCCGCGGCCGGCACGATTCACTCAAGGCTGACCCTGCAGGCGGGGGCCGGAACGATTGCCGGGACCGCCGATTACCGCCCCGCCGACGAGGATTACACAATCAGCTTCCATGGCAGCGGGATCCAATTGGCGAAGATCGCCATTCTGCAGCGCCGGGCCTCGCTACAGGGAGCGATGGATTTCTTGGCGAGCGGATCGGGGACACTCCGGAATCCTGCCTTACAGGTAAATCTATCCGCGCCGCAAGTACAGATTCGCGACCAGACGATCTCGAATAGCTCGGCACAATTCACGCTCGCCAATCACCGCGCGAATCTCACCCTGCACTCGACCGTCTACGACGGCTCGGTCGACGCCCGAGCGAATGTCGACCTGCAGGGCAATCGCTACACCACCGCCAACGTTGATGTCCGCGCTCTTCCCCTGGCTCCCGTTCTCACGGCGTTCTTCCCTTCGGAAAGTTCGAGCGTCACCGGACAGACCGAGATTCACCTGGCGGTGCAAGGTCCTCTGGACCATCCCGCAGAGATGCAGGGGCATCTCGAGATTCCTGCGTTTCGTCTCGCGTATGGGAAGGCGCAGCTCGCGTTGGCGCAGCCGCTCGATGCGGACTATCGCGACGGCACACTCAATATCGCGCCTGCCAAAATCCAGGGCACCGGCGCGAACTTGACGTTCAGCGGTACCCTCCCGATTCACAGCACGTCCGCCTATTCGATCTCGGCGGACGGTTCCGTGGATCTCGGCGTCCTGCGGCAATTCGCACCCAACGTGCAGTCGTCCGGAGAGGTGCTGATCCACGTGAGCGGGCGAGGCAATTCTTTCGGGTCGGGCGTGCGCGGGTCTTTGCAGGTGAAAGACGCCGTCTTCTACTCCGATTCGGTTCCCGTGGGGATCGAAGGCGTGAACGCGCAAATCAATCTTTCAGGCGATCGCGCGGATATCGCGAGGTTTTCCGGCACGGCCGGCGGCGGAGCGGTTTCGGCCACCGGCTTCCTGATTTACGGGAGCCATCCGAATTTCAATCTTGCGTTGAACGCGAAGTCGGTCCGCATCCGCTATCCACAGGGCCTTCGTTCGGTGCTGAGCGGGCAAGTGAACCTTCAGGGCACGCCATCGAATTCGCAGCTCACCGGCCGCGTTTCGGTCGACCGCCTATCCTTCACGCAGGGGTTCGATCTCTCCACTTTCGCCGCCTCCTTTTCGGAGGAATCGACTGGCGCGCCTCCATCCGCCTTTGAACGCGGCTTGAAGCTCGAGGTTGCGGTCCGCTCAGCGCAGGAGCTGAGTCTCGCCAGCAGCAAGCTGAGCATGGGAGGCTCGGCGAATCTCATGGTGACAGGCACACTCGCCGACCCGGTTGTCCTCGGGCGCATCGCTGTCACCAGCGGCGAGGTCTTTTTCTTGAGCAAGCGATTTGAAGTACAGAGCGGCACAATCGTTTTCGCCAATCCGGTGCGCACTTCACCTGTCGTGAACCTGCACGTCACGACGACGATCGAGCAGTACGACATCACGCTCAATCTTTCCGGCCCCGTCGACCGTCTGAAAACGAACTACACCTCGAGTCCCCCGCTCGCGCCCGCCGACATCATCCACCTTTTGGCCTTCGGCAATACCACTGAGGAGGCGCAGTCGGCGCCGAGTTCGTCGGTCGCCACCAGCGCGGAGTCAGTCCTGGCGCAGGGCGTCAGCGGCCAAGTTGCCGGGAGGATCGAGAATCTTACCGGCATCTCGCAGTTGACCATCGACCCCCTCGCCGCCAACACCAGCGGTGACCCCGGCGCCAATATCGCCATCCAGGAACGCGTCACGGGCAGCCTGCTTTTGACCTTCAGCACCAACGTGACTTCCACGCAGAGCCAGACCGTCGAAGTCCAGTACCGGCTCAGCAAGCAGCTTTCGGTGACCGTTCTGCGCGACCAAAATGGCGGCTACGGAATCGATCTTCGATTGCACAAAGCGTTTTGAGTATCACCGTTATCGCGGAGCGTCATCGGACGCCCACGTCTCGCTGAGCGGTAGGTCAACCGTCATCGGCGCATGGTCGGAAATCCTGTCGGGGACTGCCTCGTTCAGCTCGCGCATCGTCCGTGCGAAGTGGGGCGCGAACGCTTCGCTTTGGCCCTTCCGCCGCGGGTCGTCGACGAACGGCTTCACGAAAACCCAATCCAGTTTGAATCGCCCCACGAGCCCGCCGTAATTACGCGAAAACGCGTACGTCGGCACGAAGCCTTTGCCGCCTCGTTCGTTGCTGTCTGCCAGCGTCCGGCTCCGTCCATTCAGGGTTCGCTCGCGATCGCCGCGGAAATCAAACGCGTGTCCGTCGGCGAAACGGAATCTCTCCACCGTCTTGAACAGCGGTTGTTCGCGGTGCTCCCATACGATGGGCACATGCAGCGCCGTCGGATCGTTGTAGCCGTGGACGTAATGCACCGGAATGAGCGCGAATTTGTAGATGCCGAGAGGATTGAAATAGGAAATCGCCTGGCCGGTCCAGAATTTGTAGTCGCTCACGCGGCTCATGATCTCGTTGCGCACGGACGTGGGCGTATTGTTTTGTCCGGTTGTATTGAGGTCGCCCGCGATCACCAAGGGATTATCGTCCTCCCGGAGGTTTGCGAGCAGGGTCTTCATCTGATTGCGCCGGCATCCGGGCGTGCATTTGTTCTCGAGATGCGTTCCGACGATGGTCACTTCTCCCGTAGGCGAGTCAGCGACCGCGAGATTCACGATCAGCGCCATCCGCCCTCCATGGCGCACTTCGCGTTCGATCCGTTCGTTGAACAATCGCCGCGCTGCCCATCGCCGCCCCTTCTCCAATTTCGCTGCTTCCTTCGCTTCTTTTCCGTACCAGTCGTAGCAGATCGGCAGTCGCAAGATTCGGGCGTCCCGTATCGGATACCGGCTCAAAATGGCCGTGCCGTGCAAGCCGCGATAGCGGGCCCGGTCCACCAGCAGATCCTGCTGCAGGCGCGCATCTTGTTCCGCGTTTTCCAGGTGTACTTGCTCGGTGCCCAGCGCGAAAATCGGATCGACTTCAACAAACTCCACGCCATACGCGTAGTTCATGTGGAGCGCAGCCGCAAGCTCTCGCGCCACGTCGCGGTACTCCGTGCGCTTCATTCCCCTATCCACTTCATTCAACACGAGCACATCCGCGTCTTGTAGATCGCGCAGCTGAGATTCAATCAGCGCTTTCCGCGAATCGCTGAGCCGGCCCTCGCTCGCAGCGAGCCGCTCGAAATCCTCCGTGTTCGTGACAGCCGCGCGGATCAAGTCGAAATTCAGGCCCCGCTCGATATTCCAGAAGCCCACGCGCAGAACCGCGCCCACCTTTCTCACTTCGGGACGGTGCGGGTTCGCGCCTGCGGCGGTCGCGCTGTTGTCGATGAACGGAGTCGTCAAAAGAGTGTCGAGTCGAGCCGCCAGCGGCCCAGACGGTTTTGCGGTCGCCGAGAGCGTTACCAACTCGTCGAACGACAGCACGCTCGGGTCGCCGTCCGCCGCTCCGCCCTCCCGCGACTCTCGACTCTGTCCGCGCGTGGGTATCACGCTCATCATCAGAATTAACGCGAATGCTGCTGCATGCTTCATGGCAATTCTCCTCGCGAGCTGCGGCTTCACCGCGCCCGCCTAAGCCCTGGCCGGATACCTCTGGTCCATCCATGCGAACGTGCCGCGCACGATGAACACATTGAAGAAAATAGAGATCAGCGACGCGGCAATCACCGTGCCGAACACGTTCTCGGCGACCATCCCCGAGGATCGCGCCACCTGCGCCACCACGAACGAAAGCTCTCCGATTTGCGTAAGCCCGGACGCCACCCCGATCGCGGTCCACACCGGATAGCGGAACAGCCACACCACACCCGTCCACACCAGAAATTTCCCGGCCACGATCAGCAGAAGCATCAAACCAAGCAGCGGCAGGCTGCCGAGAAGCACTTTCGGGTCGATCAGAGTCCCCAGCGACACGAAGAAGAGTGCGACGAAGGCGTCGCGAAGCGGCACGAGCTGCGCGTGCGCGTCGTGCAGATCCTCGAGCCCGCTGATCGACAGGCCGGCGAGGAAAGCACCCAGCGCGACCGAGAATCCGGCGGCCTCCGCCAGCGCCGCCGTTCCCAGACATACCGCGATCGCCACCAGCAGAAAAAGCTCCTGGTTGCATGTGAGCTTGATGCGGCGCAGCACGCGCGGAATCACTTTGATCGCCAAAAGGGCCAATGGAACCAGCAGAAGCAGCGCCTTGCCCAGCGTCCATGCGGCCTTCGACAATCCCCCGGATTCGGAGCCGCTGATCACCGGCAGCACCACGGTCATGCAGATCACCGCGAGATCTTCCACCAGAGTGATGCCGATCATCACGCGCCCGAGCGTGGTGGACGTCTTTCCGCTGTCGGTCAAAAGCCTCGCCAGCGCCATCGTGCTGGCCACCGAAACTATCGCGCCGATCACCAAGCTTTCCGTAATGCTCCATCCGCCCAATTTCCCCGCTCCCACCGCGATGCCCATCACCAGCAGAATTCCAATTGGCGCCCCGATCAGAGCGATCCACTTCACCCGCATCAAGTCGGGGATGGAGAACTCGAATCCGATCGAGAACATCAGCAGCACCACGCCCACTTCGGCGAATACCTCGAACGTGTGCAGTTCGGAGAGATGTGGCCCAGGCGTAAAGGGGCTGATGACGATCCCTCCGATCACAAAACCTAAGATCAGCGGCAGGCGCAGCTTCCACGCCGCGAGCCCGCCTGCTACTGCCGCCAGGAATATGTAGGTCAGATCGCGAAACACCAGCGGATTCGGTTCCATTGCTTTCTCCCCCTCGCCATCATGAAGAGTTCTGTCGTGCACCCGCCATCACATCGCCGGCTGAAAGCGAAGCCGGCCCGCACCCCGCCCCCGGCGCACTCGCCGCGGCCTCAGCAGTTCACGCAGCTCTGCTTGCGCGTGATGAAGCCTCGATTTGGCTGCGGTGACGGAGAGGCCCATGATCTTGGCGGTTTCTTTGAGCGAATATTCCTGCAGCTTTCGGAGTTCGAGAGCTCTCCTGATCGTCGGCCGGATTTCGCGGATCGCGGCGTGGAGAATCTCCTCTCGTTCGCGCTGCGCGTAGCGGCTCTCGGGCGTGGGTCCCGCGTCCGCCAGGGCGATCCCTTCTGGAGCGCTGCCGCGATCGCCCGCATCGTCGAGTGATATCTCCGTAGCGGTCCCTCGCTTGCGCAGGATCATCAGCGACGAATTGATGGCGATGCGCGTCAGCCACGTCGAGAAGCTCGACCGGCCGTCGAAATCGCGTATGTGCAAGAAGGCGCGCATGAACGAATCCTGCAACGCGTCCTCCGCGTCTTCACGATTCCGCGTGATGCGATACGTGATTCGCAAAATCCGATTCGCGTGCGCCCGCCAAAGCTCGTCAAAGGCGCCCGCCCTTCCTTCCCTCAGGGTCGCCAGCCGCTCCTCTTCCGTGGTGTGCGAGGCGCCGTCACGTCGGACGTTTTCTGCGCCAATCGTCTCCGTCACCGCATTTGCGTCGCTTGACGACATCAGGTAATCCGAAGCCATGATCGAACCTCCCCAGTCGAATTAAACTCCGCTTGCTGACGCCTGAAGGAAAATGCAATCGCGCAGCCAACTTGCCCCGCTGAATTCCAAAGACTTGGGGCCGCAATGCGCGCCGGGTCCTTTCAGAAATGCCGAAAACTCAGAACCCGACTTCCGGCTGCGGCTGGGCACCGAGGTGCGGAACATCACTGCCGAAGTCGTCGCGGAAAAATCGGAAAGGGAAGAGGCCTGAGGCCCGAGGTACTTAAGAAAAGCGAAGCGGCCCCTGGCTCAAGCGGAATTTCCGCCGAGCCAAGGGCCGCTCTCCGAGCGCTTACCTCGCATTCACCCACACGCTATTGGCCGCATTTAGCTCCACGCCCGCCACTTCCGTGCTGAGCTTCACGTACTGGGGCCCTGACTTCTGGCCGGGTATGGCCTGGAACTCCAGCACGTATTTGTTGTCGAACCCCTTCTGCAGTTCATCGAGATAGGGTTTGAAGCTGACCGGATTCTGCGGGCCAAGATAGAACGACTGCCCGCCCGTCTCCTCCGCGAGCTTTGCCATGCCGTTCTGGCCGTTGGTGATCTCCCAGTAGTTGCCGCCCAGGCGGCCGACGCCACGAGTGAAGATCGAGTTGATCGTCGTGCCGGTTCTCTGAGCCACGCGGCTCGCCGAGTCAACGTCGGGGCTTAGCGTTCTCAGGCCGCGATAGCGCTGAGTCCAGCGGAAGCGGTCGATTCCGTCCGTCACCATCACCACTTCACGCCTCTTCGAATCGTCGGGCCAGCGTTTCATCAGGTCGATCACGGAAAGATACGGGCTTCCGTAAGCTCCACTCGAAGCCATCGGAAGGCGTAGGGCCTTCGATGCCTGCTCGTGGTCGGTCGTCAGGTCTTGCGCGATCTGCACCGTTCCGTTGCGCATGTAGCCGACGCCGACTTTCGTGTTCGGCGGTTGCGCGTTGATGAACGCGCGCAGATCGCCGAATTGAGAGCCCACCACCGGGCTCGAAGCTTCGTCGATCAGTACGAAGAGATCGAGCCCCGTCCTCGCTTCGCGCAACGGCTCCCAGCCGGTCACTCGCAGCCGGTCGTGCCCCTGCCGCACGATCACGTCTTCGCGGTTTACCTCGGGCGTGCGCTTGTTTTCGCCCAGCACGTTGAGCGTGACCGTCATCTGCACCGGCGTGGTCGTCGCCGGAGCTTTCTCCTGGGCCTGGGCGGGAACTATTCCCAGAAACGCAAAGGCCAAGAGCATTGGCAATTTGTGGATCCAGTTCGTTTTCATCTCTTCCTCCTTGTTGAATTTGCGCTCGGCTATCTGCCGGGACCCGAATACATTCGCAAGCGTCGTGCCAACACGAAATGCTGGGCGCGTGAGACTTGCAGCAACAAAAGACGCTGAGCATTTCAGAAATGCCGAACGATCGGAATCGCCGCGAACCGAATTTCGTCGCTGCGGGCTGAGCGCGCGAGCCTCGCAGTCACACCTCTGGCGGGGTCGGCACGAAAGGTTGCGAAAGGCTGTGAAGGATGGGCGGCGGGCCCGCGATAGTTTTAACTTCTGACCCGCACCTTGAATCGGCTTTTGCTGATCTGTAGGTTCGCGATTTTGGAGTCCAGCGTCTGCCGCGGGATGCCGAGCTTCGCGGCCGCGCCCGAAGGGCCGGCGATCCGCCCCTCGCTCTCGGCCAGCGCCGCTTCGATCATTTCTCGTTCGCGGTCGGCGAGGGTCGCGGCAAGAGGTGCCGCGGCGCCCGATTGCACGCGAGACTCACGCTTGAGCCACGCGGCGTCCACCGAGAAGATGTCGCCCTCGCACAGGATCACCGCGCGCTCGATCACGTTCTGGAGCTCGCGGATATTTCCCGGCCAGTCGTGCGCCTGGAGTGCTTCCATCGTATTCATCCTGATCACGTTGAATGTCTTGCCGGACTTTCGGGCGAATCGCTCGACGAAATGCTCCACGAGGGCCGGAATGTCGTCCAGGCGTTCGCGCAGCGCCGGGACGTGGATCGGAAACACGTTCAGCCTATAGAACATGTCCGGCCGGAACGTCCCCGCAGCCACCGCCGCCTTCAGATCCCGGTTCGTCGCCGCGATGATGCGGACATCCACCGAAATCGGCAGGCTGCTGCCGACGCGCTCGAACTCGCGCTCCTGCAGCACGCGGAGCAGAGCGACCTGCGTCTCCATCGGGAGTTCGCCGATCTCGTCGAGGAAAATCGTTCCGCCGTTCGCGGCTTCAAAACGTCCCAACCGCCGTTGCAGCGCTCCGGTGAAGGCCCCCCTCTCGTGGCCGAAGAGTTCCGAGGCGATCAGCGAAGGCGGAATCGCCGCGCAGTTCACACGGATGAAGGGGCGCGACGCACGATTGGACCGTTCGTGGATGGCGCGCGCGATGAGTTCTTTTCCCGTGCCGGTTTCTCCCAGAATCAACACAGTCGCGTCGGTCGGCGCCACAAGGTTCACTTCTTCGAGCACCGATTTCAGAATCGAGCTCTGCCCTACGATTGCGTCGGCCGTCGTGGTCGAACGCCCAGGCGTCATTCGCCCGCCATGGAATGTCGTGCCGGTCTCGTCTTTCACGCCAAACGTATAGGTTGCCGCCATGGCCCCCTCCCTCAGCATTCCTCACGATTGCTTGTCGGTTCTTGTCTTTTGAAGCGCCGCGTGAATTTCGTTCAGCAAAGCTTCGCTGCGAACGGGCTTGTTCAGGAAACCCGCCGCGCCCGCCCGGATCACCGATTCGCGCAACGACGCGTCGCCGTGCGCCGTGACGAAAATGATCGGCACTTGGCTCCTCATCTCGCGCAGCCTGCTCTGCAGCTCGACTCCGCTCATCCCCGGAAGGCGGACATCGAGAATCAGGCACGCTGTGTTTCGCCGCTCGCCCGAATTCAGAAAATCCTCGGCCGTGGCGAATGTGCCGGTCGCAAAACCCGCGGCCTTCATCACGCTTCCCAGCGCCTCGCGAAGGGGTCCGTCATCGTCGACGATCGCGATGATGCCGGCTTTGGTTTGAGTTTCGTTCACTTGAATTCGCCGCTCCGTTGCCCGCCGGGCATCCGGCAAGCGAGCACAGGCTACCGTCTGGCCATTTCGAAAGCTATCCTGCTTTAGGAGGAGACGCGTAACTACTTGCGAAGGGCGGTTTTGAGCCTTTCCGACATGCGAACGAGGTGGGCGAGGGAATCGGCTTTGGTCTTTTCCATCACGTGGGCGCGGTGCGTCTTCACCGTCAGCTCGCTGGTGCCGAGCTCATCTGCGATTTGCTTGTTCAGCAGGCCCGCCACCACCAGCTCCAGGACTTCCTTTTCCCGCGGCGTGAGCGAGTCAAAGCGGGCGCGAATTTCATCGAGCTCCGCGCGTTCCTTTCGCACGCCCCGATCGCTGGCGATGGCTTTCTGGACGGCGTCCAGCAGATCCTGGCCGCGGACCGGCTTCGTCAGGAACTCGTGCGCGCCTTCCTTCATCGCTTGCACCGACATCGGGATATCGCCGTGCCCGGTCACGAAAATAATCGGAATGTCGATGTTCGATTCGCTCAATTGTTGCTGCAGATCGAGCCCGCTCAGTCCCGGCATCCGCACGTCGAGCACGAGGCAGGAGGGCCCGTCGGGCCGTTTCGCCGCCAGGAAGCCCTGGGCCGACGCGAACGTCTCGACTCGAAGGCCCACGGATCTGAGCACGCCCTGCAGCCCCTCGCGGACCATGCGGTCATCGTCGATCACGAATACGATCGGCTCCGCCTCTTTCATTTCCGCGGTCCTTCCGCGTGCGGCAAGGTGAATTGAAACGTCGACCCTTGAGACACCGTCGACTCGGCCCACAGCTTTCCGCCGTGCGCTTCGACGATCGAACGGCTGATCGGCAGCCCCATTCCCATTCCCTTCGATCGCGTCGTGAAAAAGGGCTCAAACAGCCGCGGCATCCATTCCGGTTTCACGCCCACGCCGGTATCCTCCACGGCCACGCCAACCTGGCCGCCGTCCTGCGAGCGCGACCGAATCACCAGGTGCCGCGGCTTGTCGTTGACGCTCGTCATCGCCTCGATTCCATTCATCAGGAGATTCAACACGACCTGCTGCAGCTGAATACTGTCGCCGAGCACGACCGGTAAGTCCGGCTCGAGCTCCGTCACGAGCGACACTCCATTGCGCGCAGCCTGTCCCTCGGTCAGCGCAACCGTCTCGCGGATCACGTCGTTGAGCTGCACGCGCGCTTTCTGCGGCGTAGCCTTGTTGATCAGCGACCGGATCCGGACGATCACCTCCGACGCCCGCGTCGCGCCTTGAGTGGCACGCTCCGCCGCCGCCCGCGCCTCTGCGAGATTGGGATGTTGATGCGAGAGCCAAGCCACGCAAGCGTCGGCATTCGCCACCACCGCCGCAAGCGGCTGGTTCACTTCGTGCGCGATCGACGCCGTGAGCTCGCCGATCGTCGTGATTCGAGCCACTCGAGTGAGTTCCGCCCGCGCCACCTGGAGTGCTTCTTCGGTGCGCCTCTGTTCCTCGATCTGTCTAAGCAACGCTTCGTTCGCGCTCCTCAGTTCCGCCGTCCGCTCTGCGACCCGCACTTCGAGTTCGTCCCGTCCCCGCCGAAGCGAATCCTCCGTCTCTCTCCTCCATGAAATCAGCCAGCTCGCGATCATCTGGCACAGCACGAACGTAACGAAAAACGGAACGTCGCGCTCGTTCACGGCCAGCCTGTGCGCTGGCGGAATGAAGAAATACAAGGCCGCCAGGCAGCTGACGCATACCACGACCCACCCTGGACCGCGCCCGCAAAACCACGTGCTGAGAATTACCGCGATCGCGAAGAAAAACCAGAAGGGATTCCCGAACGGAGCCTGCAGCGCGAGCGACAGCCACAGCGCGATCGATACGAATGCGACCGCCAGCGTGTAGCGCCACAGCATTCCAAACTTGGGCGGCGCAGCTTGGATCGTGTGCATTTCGAAGGGCGATTCCGGGTGAAGCGCAGCTTTTATACTACGAGCCTCGATCGCTTCGCCACTGCTTCGAAAATCACCTCGCGCGCGAACGGAACCCACTCACGATTGCTCACGCGATTTCCGACACGTCGGACTCCTCATTGCCATCCGCGGAATCGTCCCGCCCCTCGTCCGCGCCGCCGATCTGCGTCACCGAACGCATCTGGAATCCCAGCGCGGTATCCGCGAATCCCGCTTCCTTCAGGAATGCCGCGAGGAAATGCTCGCGCGCCGGCGCGTCGTTGATCGCCCCGATCAGAAGGCCCGAGCGCGAAGTCTGCCGCCGGATCGCAAGTTCCGCCAGCTTGCGCGCGGCCTGTCGGGCGGATGCGGTGCGCTCCGGCTCGTCCTCCGGCAAGACGACCCGCAACGCCGGATTGCGTCGCCGCAGAAATACGCACACCGCGCCGTTCACCAGGATCACGCCAGCTCCGCTCACGCGCGCCATCGCGTGATGCCCCGGTTCGGCCTCCCCGCTCTCGGCGCGCGGCCATGCCAGAAGCGTCCCATATGGATTTGCGGGATCAGTCGCGGCCAGGTAAACCGTTTCCGGAGGCGAAGGATTCGTCCGCAGGCTGCGCAGCATGTCGATTGCCGCGGGTATCGCGAACTGCGCCGCGCCCACCCCTGCCACGAACATCCCACGCCGGATTCGCCCGCTCTCTTCCATCGTCCGCAGCGCCGGATAGATGGTCGGATAGCCGCCGGGAATCGCCTCCGCGATCGCCGTTTCGCGCATCACCACGCCGTGCCGCGCCAGCGCCTGCTGCGCGATGTTTGCGCTCCACTCCGTCGCCGTCACTGAACTCGGCAAGCGGCTCTCGATCAGCGACCATCGCCCTTGCGCAGGCCCGCTCGCCGCAATCCTCGATCGCATCCGCCGCGAAATCTCGGGCGATCCCGGCTGGCCCTCCGACACGCTCGACCGGCTGCGGCTCGTCTCGGGCGGCCGCAACCAATGCCGCAGCGGATGATACGCATCGTTCGTCACGCGGCTCGACCACACCAGCTCCCACAAAGCGTCGAGCGTCTCGCCCGGAAAGCCTCCGCCGCACGCCTCATGGATCTCCGCGAAGAATGACGCGCCCCGCCGCCCGAGAAATTCGACGATTCGCTCCGCGCGCTCGGACGCCGGCCCATCGTTTGCGCGCAATTCGCGCGGCGCCAGCAGCAGCGATCTCGAAAGGTACAGCGCAACCAGCCCGTCGCGCTCGCCGATTCTTTCCACGCCGGCCCACGTAATCTCGCCCGTCGACATCAGCGTGTCCAGATCGCCCGGCCGGTAATCTCGGATCCGCGCCGGGAGGATATCGCGTTCGAGTTCGGACACCGGCACAGCCGCCCCTTGCAGCATCTCGATGCTGTCGAGCAGCGCGTTCAATCCGTGCCGCGGGATCGTCACGCCGTGCCACCGCGCCGCAAAGCGAGCGAACGTCTGCGGCTCGACCGGTTCCACCTCGCGCCGCAGCCGCGCCAGGCTCTTTCGCCGGATTTGCTGCAGCACCTCGGGGTCGCACCACTCGCGATGGCGGCCGCTCGGCCGGAATTCGCCCTCGAGCAGTTTGCCCGCCGCGTGCACCCCGCGCAGGATCGGTTCGATCCTCTCCGCCTTGAGCGCATACCTCGCCGAAAAACCCGCTGTAGTGAACGGCCCGCGCGTTCGCGCGTAGCGATGCGCGATGTCGTTTAGCGGCGACGCGGATGCCTCGAGAAAAGCCTCCGGCAGCCCCGGCGGCAGGGTCACGCCGAGCGCGTCGCGATATCGCGCCGCGTATTCCACCGGCACGTAGCGCGTTTCGCCTGCGATTTGCATCTTCACCGCTCGCTGCGCGTCGACCAGTTCATTCGCGCTAGCGGCGATTTCGAGGTTCGCGCTCCGTGCGCCGATTTCCTCTCCGGTCAGATCGCCCAGCCGGAGCAGCATGTCGTGAATGCCATCCAGATGGCGCGCTTGAAACTCCGAATCGAGCAACTGCAGCCTCCGCTCCGTTTCATCGAGCGCCGCTTGATCCAGAAGTTCTCGCAGGTCCGCGTCCCCCAGCAGTTCCTGCAATTGCGACTGGTCGATCGAGAGAGCCTGGGCGCGCCGCTCGGCCAGCGGTGCGTCGCCGTCGTAAATGTAGTTCGCCACGTAAAGGAAGAGCAGGGAAGCGGCGAACGGCGACGGCTTCGTCGATTCGACGTTCGTCACGCGGATCGCGCCGTTCTGAACTCTCTCCAGCAGATTGGCCGCCGCCGGCAGGTCGAACGAATCGCGGATGCACTCCCGATACGTCTCGAGCACGATCGGAAACGATGAGAAGCGCGACGCGACCGCCAATAGGTCCGTCGAGCGCTTTCGCTGTTGCCACAACGGCGTCCTCATCCCCGGGCGCCTCTTCGGCAGAAGCAGCGCCCGGGCCGCTGCCTCCCGGAATCGCGCGGCGAAAAGCGCGGTCGAGCCGAGTTCTCCCAGCACGAGATCTCGGAATTCCGCCGGCGTCGGCAGCAGCGCGTCCATCGGCACCGGCTCGTCGCTGTCGGGCAAGCGAATCACGAAGCCGTCATCGGACCACATCGCTTCCACGTCGATTCCGCGCTGGCCCCGAATCTTCGCCGTCGCCGCCATGCACCACGGCACGTGCACGCGGCTTCCGAAAGGCGTCAGCACGCAAACGCGCCGGTCGCCGAGCTCGTCGCGGACGGTTTCGATCAGGATGTCCTCGTCGCTGGGAATTCGTTTCGTCGTAGCGACTTGCTCTTCGAGGTACCGCAGCAGGTTCTCAGCCGCATTCGCATCCAGACTGTGCTCTTCGACGAGTTTCGCGAACGCCGCTTGCCGTGGCAGTCGCAACAGCTCGCGCATCATCCTGCCGATGCGCTCCCCGAATTCCACGGGACGTCCCGCTCCGTCACCGTGCCAGAAAGGCATCTTGCCGGGCTCGCCCGCCGCCGGCGAAACGATCACCCGGTCGTTCGAAATCTCTTCGATCCGCCAGGTCGAGGCCCCCAGCACGATCGTCTCGCCTGTCCGGCTTTCGAATACCATCTCCTCATCGAGTTCACCGACGCGAGCCCCTTTTGTTTTGCCCGCCAGAAAAACGCCGTAAAGCCCGCGGTCGGGAATCGTCCCGCCGTTGATCACCGCGACACTGCGTGCGCCCTGCCGGCTGCTGAGTCTCCCTCGCGCGCGATCCCATGTGATTCGCGGCCGCAGGTCCGCGAATTCCGCCGAAGGATATCGCCCGGAAAGCATGTCGAGCACGCCCTCGAAAACGGACCGCGGCAGCGCCGCATATGGCGCCGCTCGCCGCACCAGTTGGAACATCTCGTCCACGCCCCACGCGTCGAGCGCCACCGTCGCCACAATCTGTTGCGCCAGCACGTCGAGCGGATTCCGCGGATAATTCGTCGACTCGATCTGCCCGTCGTACATGGCCCGCGTGATCGCCGCGCACGCCACCAGGTCGGCTCGGTGCTTCGGAAAGATCACCGCGTTGCTCACGGCATTCACCTGATGGCTCGCGCGTCCCACGCGCTGCATGCCCGTCGCCACCGAGGGCGGCGACTCCACCTGCACCACCAGGTCGATTGCGCCCATGTCGATTCCCAGCTCGAGCGACGACGTCGCCACCAGTCCGCGCAGCCTGCCCGCCTTCAGCAGCTCCTCGATCTCTTTTCGCTGCGTCACGGCCACGCTGCCGTGGTGCGCGCGAACCAGCGTCTCGCCCGCAAGCTCATTCAGCGCCCCGGAAATTCGCTCGGCCAGTCGCCGGTTGTTCACGAAAATCAATGTCGAGCGGTGCGACCTCACCAGCGCCAGCAGCTTCGGATGGATCGCGTTCCAAATCGACCCGCGTTCCGCCCCTGGCAACACCGGTTCGCCGGCTTCCGCATCGCGAAGCCGCGCCATATCCTCCACCGCCACTTCCACGCGCAACTCGAGCTTCTTCGGCTCGCCCGCATCCACAATTGCTACCTGCCGGAAAACCGGCGAAACCGCCGGGGATTCGAAGTCGCCCAAAGTCTCCTCAACGCGGCTGTAGCCCGGCGCGATTTCGGCTTGCGGCGAGCTTTGACAGCCTCCGAGATAGCGCGCCACCTCCTCGAGCGGTCTTTGCGTTGCCGATAGGCCGATGCGCTGCAGCGGGCGCCCGCAAAGATGCTCCAGCCGCTCCATCGAAAGCGCCAAATGCGAACCGCGCTTCGTCGGAACCAGCGCATGGATCTCGTCGACGATGATCGTCTCGACCGACTTCAGGTTCTCTCGCGCGTTCGACGTCAGCAGCAGGTACAGCGACTCCGGCGTGGTGATGAGGATGTCGCCAGGATGCCGCACGAACCGCGTCCGCTGCGCCGTGGGCGTGTCGCCCGTTCGCATCGAAATCACCGGCTCGTGATATTCCGCGCCCATCTTCTCGGCCGCTTCCGCGATCCCCGCGAGCGGAGCCTGCAGGTTTCGCTCCACGTCCACCGCGAGCGCCTTGATCGGCGAAATATAGATCACCCGGCATCGCTCTTTTTTCTCCGGCACCGGCGCGAACATCAGCCGGTTGATGCACCAAAGGAACGCCGCCAGCGTTTTTCCCGTCCCGGTCGGCGCAAGTATTAACGTCGAATCGCCGCCCGCGATGGCCGCCCACCCCAAGCGTTGCGGACGCGTCGGCGCCGGAAACCTGGATTCGAACCACTCGCGCACGGCAGGATGGAACAGTTCCAGCCCGCTCTCGGCGTCGTGCGCCCCTTCTCGCGTTGTGCCGCGCTCGCTCATTTCATTCTTGCTTCAATGCCTTGGACGCCTTTTTCAGGTCGGCGATGAAACGCTTCATCTCTTCCTTTTTTTCGTTTTCATCCGGCATGCGCAAAATCGCCGAAGGGTGCACCGTCGCCATCACGAACGGCGCGAGTTCGGATTTCAAAAACTCCCCGCGATGTTGCGTCACCCGGAAATCGCGTCCCATCAGTGCCTGTGCCGCTGTCGCTCCCAGGCACACGATGATTCGCGGCCGCACCACGGCGATTTCCGCGTCGAGCCATGGACGGCACGCCGCGATTTCCGCGGCATTCGGCTTCTTGTGAATGCGCCGCTTTCCGCGCGGCTCCCATTTGAAATGCTTCACAGCGTTCGTCACGTACACTTCCGTGCGCTCGATCCCGGCTTCCACCAGCGCTGCGTCCAGTAATTTGCCGGCCGGTCCCACAAACGGATGCCCCTCGAGATCTTCCTGATTCCCCGGCACTTCGCCGATAAGCAGCATTTTGGCGCCGGGTTTTCCCTCTCCGAACACCGTTTGCGTGGCGTTTCGCCATAGATCGCAGCCCCGGCAATTTTGGGCTGCTGTTTTCAAGCCGCCGAGTGTCGGGTTTTTCGGAATCCAGCCCCTGCGGAGTTTTTGTCCGGTGTCTTCTTCATACTCTTTGGATGTGGCGCCCGGATTTTCAGGGCTTGCTTGACAAACTTCTTTCCAGGAACCTAATATTACCCCCTAGGCGAACAAAAAGCGAAATACAATCCCTTCTCTTCGCTCCCTTCGCCCTTCGCGCCATGACCCCCAAAGCCGCTTCTCTTCGCTTTCACGTCGAATCCCTGCTGGCCGGCCGCTACTCCAGCCCCTTCCAGTATCATGACCGCCGCATCGTCGAAACTGTTCCAGCCGGCATCCCGCCCATCGATGATCTCACGGGCGGCCTTCCTCGAGGCAGCTTGACGGAAATCTACGGCCCGCCCTGTTCCGGGAAAACCACTTTTCTCACTTCGACGCTTGCCTCTCGTACGGCGGCTTCAGAAGTGTGCGCGCTTGTGGACGCGCGCGATGCCTTCGATCCTCGTTCGGCTGAGATCGTCGGTGTGAATCTGAATCAACTGGTCTGGGTCCGCTGCCGGAATGCCGACCAGGCTCTCCGCGCCACGGATTTGTTGATTCAAGGCGGCGGCTTTGGCCTCATCGCGCTCGATTTGAGCGACACTCCGCCCAACGTGGTCCGCTCCGTTCCTCTCCCGGTGTGGTTCCGTTTTCGTCGGGCTGTCGAATACACGCCCACGATTCTTCTCCTGCTCGATCAGGAATCGAACGCCAAGAGTTGCGCTTCGCTCGTGTTGCGGCTTCGCACCGAGGAAACCCACTGGTCGCAAACGGCTGAATTCGCTGAAGGCGCGGGCTTGCCGCATTCACCGGGCTTGCTGCTCGACGGCTGGAAAAGCCATGCCGAGATGATTCGTTCGAGCGCCCGGCCGCGCGGATCTCCTCTCGTCTCCGGTTTTTCCGATGGCGACGCCGTCAATTTTGAAACGCAAATGATCTGGAGCGATTCGGGCGCGATCCGGGAACGCCTCGTTCCGGCCATTTCGAAAGGAGCGCGCGAAAAAAGGTGAGGCGCTCTCCGAGTCCCGCTCCCTTTTCATTCTTGTGCCATGGCGTTCGCTTCCATTTTCGTTCCCAATTGCATGGTGCAGGCCGTCGTGCGTGCCGATCCTTCGCTGCGCGAGCGTCTCCTCGCTCTCATCGACGGCAACCCGCCTTTGTGCAGTGTGGTTGCCGTCAACGAAAAGGCAGCCCAGGCCGGCCTCGCATGCGGCATGACGAAATCCAACGCCGCGGAATTTCCCGGCCTTGAGATCCGCCCGCGTTCCCGGGCGCTGGAAAAAACGGCTCACGCGGCGTTGCTCGATGTAGGTTGGTCCGTTTCGCCGCAAATCGAAGACACCGCCGAGGACGCGATCGTCCTCGATCTCACCGGCCTGGGTCATCTCTTCCGCTCCGAAGAAGAGATTGCCGCTCACCTCTTGAGGCGTTCCTCGGACTGCGGCTTGCAGCCGAATGTCGCCGTCGCTTCGAATATCGAGGCGGCTCTGCTTGCGGCGCGCGGCTTTTCCGGCATCACCGTAATCCCGCCCGGGAAAGAATCCGAATGCCTGAGCCATCTTTCCGTTAACGCCCTGCCGCTTTCCGAGGAAACCGCCGAAACACTCAACCGCTGGGGCGTGCACACGTGCGGTGCCTTCGCGGCCCTGCCGGTGTTGCAGATTTCCGAACGCCTGGGCCAGGAAGGCGTCCGCTTGCATGCGCTGGCGCGCGGCGCGGAATCGCGTTCCCTGATCGTTGCGGAGCAGGAAAGCTCGTTCGAGGAGGAAATGGAGCTCGACGATGCCGTCGAGGAGCTCGATCCTTTGTCTTTTCTCCTCGGGCGGCTGCTCGATCAGCTCTGCGCGCGTTTGGCGGCACGTTCTCTCGCCGCCGCTTCCGTGAGCGTTCGTTTCGGGCTGCAGCCGGCTTTCGAAGACGCCCTCGATCCCCGCAAAGAGCCCTCTCTACAAAAGCGTTTGCCCGCCATATACGAAACCACAATCGAACTGCCCGTTCCGGCGCGCGATTCGAAAATGCTTTTGAAGTTGCTTCGCTTGCGCCTCCAATCGAATCCGCCCGCCGCTCCGATACAAAAAATCGCGCTCCTGGCCGAATCCGCCCGCCCGCGCGCCGTGCAGGGCGGCCTGTTTCTTCCGTGCTTCCCGGAGCCGGACAAGCTCGAGCTCACGATCGCCCGCATCGCGAATGTGGTCGGGCAAGGAAACGTCGGCTCGCCGGCGCTGGCCGATACCCACTGCCCGGACGGATTTCACATGCAGCGGTTTCTGTTTTCTCTCGACGCGGGAAAACTCGATGGCGGCGCAAAGCGTTCGTCCCGGCGCGGAATGCCCGGCGAGTTTTCCGGAATGCCGGCGAGCTTCCGGACTTTTCGTCCGCCCATCCCGGCGAAGATCGAACTCCGCGAAGAGCGCCCCTTCCGCGTGGCTTTTCAAGGCATGCGCGGAAGAGTGCTTGCGGTTTCCGGCCCCTGGCGCATCTCCGGCGACTGGTGGCGGGAAAATCCGTGGCAGCAGGAGGAGTGGGATCTCGAGATCGATTTTGTTTCTTCGATGGACGGCGATTCGCCCGCCGTCCGGCGGCCCGGCCGCGGCGTGTACCGGTTCTTTTACGACGCGTTACGCCAGGGCTGGTTCGTGCGGGGAATCTACGATTGATGTACGTCGAGCTACACGCGCGCTCCGCATTCAGTTTCCTCGAGGGCGCTTCGGTGCCGGAGGAGTTCATCGACGTGTGCGCCGAACACGGCGCGCCCGCCATGGCTCTGCTCGATCGCGACGGCGTCTACGGCGCGCCGCGATTTCATCTGGCGGCGAAGAAACGCTCCGTTCGCGCGCACATCGGTGCGGAGGTCACGTCCGCCGCGGGCTGGCGCTACGCGCTGCTCGTCGAATCGCGCGAAGGCTACCAGAATCTTTGCCGCCTCATCACGCGCATGAAATTGCGCGCGCGAAAGAGCGAAGGCTGTGTGGAGCCGGAAGAGATTTCGTCGATGGGCGGCGGCCTGATCTGTCTCACGGGAGGCGAAGAAGGCCCGCTGGCGCACGCTTTGGCTGGAGGCGGAATCGAAGCCGCCGTGGAATCCGTCCGGGAGCTTTGCGAGGCGTTTGGCCGCCAGAATGTGTACGTTGAACTGCAGCGCCATTTTTGCCGCGACGAGGAAGGCCGCAATCAAGCGGCCGTGGAAATCGCGCGAAAGCTGAAGCTGCCGTTGCTCGCCACCAACGGCGTTTCCTACGCCGCGCCGCGGCAGCGCGAAGTGCTCGACGTCTTTACCTGCCTTCGGCATCACTGCACGCTCGACGCCGCGGGCCGCCGGCTGAGCCGCAATTCCGAACGCCACTGGAAGGCGCCCGCGGAAATGGCGCGGCTGTTTTCCGATCTTCCCGAGGCGATCGCCAATACGGAAAGCCTGTCGTCGCGCCTGAAATTCGCCCTGAATGATCTCGGATACAAATTCCCGGCCTATCCGGTTCCCGAGGGCGAATCGCAGATGCAGTTTTTGAGGCGCCGCACGTACGAGGGCATGATCTTCCGCTATGGCGCGCAGAACGAACGAGCGCGAAAGCAGATCGATCGCGAGCTCGCGCTGATCGAAAAACTCGATCTTTCCGGCTATTTCCTGATCGTGTGGGACATCGTTCGATTCTGCTGCGAGCAGAACATCCTCGCGCAGGGGCGGGGCTCGGCGGCCAATAGCGCGGTGTGCTACGCGCTCGGCATTACGGCGGTCGATCCGGTGGGGATGGATCTTCTGTTCGAACGTTTTTTGTCCGAGGAGCGCGGCGAATGGCCGGACATCGATCTCGATCTGCCGAGCGGCGACCAGCGGGAACGGGCGATTCAGTATGTCTATCAGCGGTACGGGAAATTCGGCGCGGCGATGACGGCCAACGTCATCACCTATCGCGGCCGGTCGGCGGCCCGCGAAATCGGGAAAGCGTTGTCGTTCGATGCCGAAACGCTCGACCGTCTATCCGGTCTCGTGGGTTCCTGGGAATACAAGGATCCGAGCGACACGCTCGATCGCAAGTTCGGCGAAGCGGGGCTCGACCTGCAGCACCCGCGTGTCCGCAAGTTTTTCGAACTTTGCCAGGCCGTGCAGGATTTGCCGCGCCACCTCGGGCAGCATTCCGGCGGAATGGTGGTCTGCCAGGGGCAGCTGGATTCGGTGGTGCCGCTCGAGCCGGCGACGATGCCGGGCCGGGTGGTCGTCCAATGGGACAAGGAAGACTGCGCGGACATGGGCATCATCAAAGTCGATCTTCTTGGCCTGGGCATGATGGCCGTGCTCGAGGAGTCGATTCAGATCATCCGCGAGCATTACGAAGAAGAGGTCGACCTCGGCCATCTGCCGGAAAACGACCCGCCGGTGTACGAAGCGCTGCAGAAAGCGGACACCGTGGGAATGTTCCAGGTGGAAAGCCGCGCGCAGATGTCGTGCCTGCCGCGCCTGCGCCCGAAATGTTTTTACGACATCGTGGTGCAGGTCGCGATCATCCGGCCGGGACCGATCGTCGGCAAAATGGTTCATCCCTATTTGCGGCGGCGGCAGAAGCTCGAGCCGCCGGAGTGCCTGCATCCCTTGCTCGAGCCGGTGCTGGCGCGCACGCTGGGCGTCCCGCTCTTTCAGGAACAGTTGCTGCGGATGGCGATGATCGCGGCCGGATTCACGGGAGGGCAGGCCGAAGAGTTGCGCCGGGCGCTCGGGTTCAAGCGTTCCGAAGCCCGCATGCGGGACGTGGAAGTGAAGCTGCGCAGCGGAATGAACGCGAAAGGAATCACGGGAGAGACGCAGGACCGCATCATCCAGTCGATCGTGTCATTCGCTCTCTACGGCTTTCCCGAATCGCACGCCGCGAGTTTCGCCCTGATCGCCTACGCCAGCGCCTACCTGAAGTGCCACTACCTGCCGGCGTTCACGGCCGCGATGCTCAACAACCAGCCCATGGGATTCTATTCTCCCGCCACGCTTGTGAAAGACGCGCAGCGCCACGGCCTGAAATGCAAGCCAATCGACGCAACGCGTTCGGACTGGACCTGCACGCTCGAAAAAATCCCGGAAGGCTGGGCGATGCGATTGGGCATGCGTTACGTGAAAGGATTGCGCAAGGATGTCGCGCTCGAAATCGTGCGCCAGCGCGGCATCGGCAAGTTCGCATCCATCGACGATCTGAAACTCCGCGTTCCCGAGATTCAGAAGTCCGAACTCGCGGCGCTCGCGGACGTAGGCGCCCTGAACGGCGTATCCTCCCGCCGGAGTTCCCATCGCCGCGATGCGCTCTGGCAAGTGGAACGTGCCGCTCGCCGCCCGGGCCCGCTCCTTGAATCGGAAGAATCGGCGCGAAATGCGAGCGCGGCCGGCGAACCCGCGGAAGAAATCGCGAATCCGAAAGAGCCCGCGTTTGCGCCCGATTCGCCGCTTTTGCCGATGACACCCGAAGAACGCCTGGTTGCCGATTTCCGCGGCACGGGGATGACGGTGGGACCTCACCCCATGGCCTATCGCCGCGCGGAACTGAGGAGCCTCGGAATCCGGGCGGCGATCGAGCTCGCGAAGCTGCCCGACGGGAGCTACGTCCGCGTCGCCGGCGCGGTGATTGCGCGCCAGCGGCCCGGCACGGCCAAGGGCTTCGTGTTTTTAAGTATGGAGGACGAAACGGGAATTGCGAACGTGATCATCACGCCGCAGCTCTTTGAACGCAGCCACCTGGTTGTGGTGGGGCATCCGTTCCTGCTGGTCGAAGGCACGCTGCAGAATCTGCAGAATGTGATCTCGGTGAAAGCGGCGCGCGTCGAGCCTCTGGCGATCACCCGCGCCGAACCCGTCTCGCACGATTTTCACTAGAAGATGTTTCACAAATGCGCGAGCTGAGAGCCTCGGAGCATCTCAGGGCCAAAGCCGGGCGATTTCATGCGCCGCAATGTCGGAGCTGAAGCTCCGACCGCCGAGGGAGCATTTACGAAATGGCTCTTTCGTCGCGGCGGGACGAAAACTGCGCGCGGCCGGGGTGTCACAGCCGTGTCGCTTAGGCGCGATTGCAGCTCTACTCCGAATAATCCCGATGCACGGTCGCGGGCGAAAACGCCGGGAAACAGATCGCGACATACTCGGCGCCCTCGGGCGTGGAGTACTGCACCCACTCGCCGCGATGCGCGATCACGGCCTGGCCGGCCCGGACCTCGAGGCTGCCGCTTTTGTGCGTCACGCGCAAAAAGCCCTTCAGCACGAGCGTGTACTCGTCGAATTCGGGCGTCTGGCCGGGCTCGACCCAGCCCTCCGGGCTGCGCATATACGCGACGCTCAGTCCTTCGGTCTGCGAATTCACGCGCCCCACGAACTCTTCGATGATTTTGGGTTTGCTGCCGGCCGCCTGGACGCGAGTGGGTTGTGCGATGAGAGTGGGCATGAGTCCTTCCTTGAAAAGACCTCCGTTTAACGCTGAACGAGCTTAGGGACAATGAGACACAGTAACACACGTAATCGTTGCATCGCTCGGGCGGGAAAATCATCCAAACGAGCAGCCGGGTCCGGAGTCCGTACGGCCCTGGAAGGGAGCCGATGGGATGGGAACGATGCCGACACACGGGGTTGTGCTGTTGCTCGCGATATTCGCCTTGGCCACCATCCCCGCCTCCGCCTCGGACCAAGCCGCGTCGAAACCGGTGATTACGTCGAGTTCCGTGACACACGTCAACTTCAAGACTTCCAAGCCGTTCCCGGCGGTGACCTCGGCCATCGAAAAACAGCTCGGCAAGTTCAATCCCGGGATCGAGGCGTCCTTCGCGACGACACCGCCGGCCGAGATCGAAGCAAAGATTCACGCGATGGAAGGCAGCAGCGGCCTGATGATTTTCGCGGTGAGGAACCACGGCCAATTGCTCGAACTCAAGGGAAGGCACGGGCTCGCGCGGCAATACGTGATCGGGAATCCGCTGGTGGCGCTGGAGATGACGCAGCACGATCTTCTGGCCGGCGAGTACGCGCCCGTCAGGCTGTACGTCTACGCAGCCGACGACCACTTGACCCACATCGACTACGACCTTCCGTCGAGTATTTTCGGGCGATTCAAATCGGCGCAGATCGACGAAGTGGCGAAAAGCCTCGACCAAAAACTCGAGCGGCTCGTCGAAAACGCGCTGAAGGACTGAGAGCCAAGCCGAAGGCGGCAGAGCGGCCCGGCCGGGACGCCGCACTTGACAGATCACGGAGCGCGGGGTGTATGGTCAAAAGGTCACCTTCCGCCGTGCCGGCCACCGGATTTTCCGTGAAGCGACGAGCAACGGCCAGTGTTTCATGGGACCGGGCGCACGGCTGATAGGAGTTGTGATGACGGCACCAGGAAAAGCACGATCCGCGACCATCGAGGAAAGCAGCCTCGAAGATCCGCATTGTAGCGCGCAGGCTCCGCAGAACTCCGACCGTGCGGCGGGTGAGTGCGCGCGTTTGTCGAGCGAATCCGTGCTCGGCATCCTCAAGTTGATTTTTGACGGCTCGCCTCTCTCGGAAGTCCTCACGATCATCGCGCGGCTGGTGGAATCGCAGGGCAAGGACCTGCTCTGCACCATCTGGCTTCCGGACGACGACGGCAAGTATCTCTATTGCGCGGCGGCGCCGAGCCTGCCGGGATTCATCGAGCACATGGGGCGGATGGCGATTGGTCCGAAGGGCGGTTCGTGCGGCACCGCAGTGTATCGCAGGGAACCGGTCTACGTGACCGACATCCTGACGGAGCCGATCTGGGACGAATACCGGAAGCTGATGCAGCCTTACGGAATTCGGGCGGTATGGTCGCGGCCGCTCTTCGCGAAAGACGGTAAGGCACTGGGCACTTTCGCCGTGCTTTACCGCGAATCGCGGAGCCCCGATGCAACGGATCTCGCGTTGATCGAAAACGCGAGCCACATCACGGGAATCGCAATCGAGCGCCATAACAACGAGGAAGCCCTGCGGCACGAAAGCGACCGGCTGCGACTGCTCTTTGAGACGACGAACAGCATGACGTCGAATCTGGACCTCCGCCGCCTGACGGAGGCGCTCTCGACGAGCCTGCTGAGCGTGACCCGGTGCGACTTCTGCGCTTTGCTGCTGCCGGACGCGGAAAGCGGGCAATTGCGCATCACCGTGTTGTACAACCCCGAGGCGCGGGGAGCTGTGAGCGACGGCGCCGTGATACCGATTCATGGGTCGGTGTGCGGCAAGGTGTTCCGCAGGGGGAAGACGCAGCATTTTCACAGCCTGGACGAGCTTCGCGACGATCCCGACAGCTTCGGGAGTACCGTCGGACGGGAATTCTACGAACGCATCAAGGCCGAGGGCTTGGTGTCCGGGTGCGACGTCCCGCTGATCGGCAGGAACGGCATCGTCGGCGTGCTGAGTGCGCTGAAGCGGTCGGAAAGGGCGTTCGGCGCGGATGACGTCGCGTTTCTCGAACAGATCGCGCGCCCGGTCGGCGTGGCGGTGGAAAACGCGCTGGCCTACGAAAAGGCGATCAAGGACCGGGACAAGGAAACCAAGCAGCGGCTTTACCTCGAAGAGGAAATCCGCGCCGAGTTTGGAGCAATCATCGGGGAGAGCCCGGCGTTCAAGACCGCGCTGAACATGGTGTCGGTGGTGGCGCCGACCGATTCGACGGTGCTGATCCTGGGCGAGACGGGAACCGGCAAGGAACTCATCGCGCGCGCCATCCACAATCTGAGCGGGCGCAGGGAGCGCGCGTTTGTGAAGCTGAACTGCGCGGCCATCCCGCTGGGGCTGCTCGAAAGCGAACTCTTCGGCCACGAGAAGGGAGCCTTCACCGGAGCGATCGCGCAGAAAATGGGACGGTTCGAGCTCGCGAACAACGGCACGCTCTTTCTCGACGAGGTGGGCGACATTCCTCTGGAACTCCAGGCGAAGTTGCTGCGCGTGCTGCAGGAGCAGGAGTTCGAGAGGCTCGGGAGCAACCGCACGCACAAGGTGGACGTCCGGTTGATCGCAGCGACGCACCGCGATCTGGCCGCGATGATCCAGCAGAGCACGTTTCGCGAGGACCTGTATTACCGCCTGAAGGTGTTTCCCATCAGCGTCCCGGCGCTGCGGAAACGCACCGAAGACGTTCCGAAGCTGGTGTGGCATTTCACCGCGGTGTACGGGCAGCGGATGAACAAGCGAATCGACACGATCCCCGCCGAGACGATGGACGCGCTCGTGAGATATCGCTGGCCCGGAAACGTGCGCGAACTACAGAACTTCATCGAGAGAGCGGTGATTCTTTCGCCGCACTCGATCCTGCGGGCGCCGATTTCCGAACTCGAGCCGTTCAGCGTTCACAGCGAACCCATCTCGCCGATCAGCGGGCTCGCGCAGGTGGAGCGGGAGCACATCGTGCGCGCGCTCGAAGCGAGCGACTGGGTGGTTGGCGGCCGCAACGGAGCCGCCGAGCGGCTTGGAATGAAGCGGACGTCGCTCGTCTATCGGATGAGGAAGCTTCGCATCAGCCGGCCGCAAGGCGCGCAAAGAGGCGCCGTCGGCAGCTCCGCCGGACACGACTGAGCCGTTCCGCGAACGTCACCCGCCCCCAGCCTTCTACGTTTCGGCCATGTGGCAAGCATTCGCCGCGCGATGCCTGGGCGCGACCAAAACCCGCCGGAGTTGAATATTCGTCACGAATCCGTCAGTTGCGCAGGCAGGTATCCGGCCCACCGGGAGCGATATCCGATGATGAGGAATGAGTTATCGCGGAGCCCGGCGCCCGACGGGGGCAATTTTCTTTGGCACGCGCGTTGCCTCACAGAGAGATGCCTCCGGGCCCAAGATTTCGATCGGCGAGATTGAGAGAGCCTCTAACGCGAGCAAAGGAGCGAAGCATGACGAAGCGGATTCCATTCCTGGTGATGGCGATTGCGATCAGCATGGCGGTCGCGGGCAGTGTGGCCGCGGCTCGCCCGCAGTCGCAAGATTCGAAGATGCAGAGCAACGACAAGATGAACGACAGCCATATGTCCGGCAGCCACATGTCCGATAGCCACATGAGCGGGTCACACGACAAGATGGCCGCTCAGAGCAAGACCACCGGCCAGAAAAACGACAAGATGCACGACGCCAAGATGCAGGACAGCAAAATGCACGACAGCAAGATGCACGACAACACCATGCACGACAGCAAAATGCATCAGAGCAGCGCGGCGCACGACAGCAAGATGCATCAGAGCGCGATGCACGACAGCAAAATGCACGACAGCAAGACTCAGGACAACAAGACGCCGGACAGCAAGATGAATCATGACGACAAGATGGCCCATCCGTAGGACTCCCAAAGCGAAGCCGGGGAGGGGGCGAGGCGGCTCCCTCCGCGCCGGAGGCGCACGATGATGCACGCAACGCAAATCGAGAGTTCGGCGGCGATCGGGGCGCCGGCAAAGACGGCGTCCAGCGTGCGGGTGATTCGGAAGCACCACTTCCTGGTGCGATGCAGCCACTGGCTGAACGTGCCGATTCTGACGGGCCTGGTGCTGAGCGGCATGTCGATCTATTGGGCGTCGCCGGTATATCAGCACGCGCCCAATCCCACGACCGGGAACACGGACGTGCTCGCGGATATCGGCGTGTGGATTTGCGCGCACGTCCCAGGGCTGCACCACTACGCCAGCCCGCCCGACTGGATTTACAACCACATGAGCCTGGGGCCGTACCTGCTTGCGAGCGCGCTGCGCCTGCATTGGTTTTTCGCGTATCTCTTCATGCTCAACGGGCTGGTGTATGTCGCGGGGTTGGCGATCGGCGGAGGGTGGCGGTCGCTGCTGCCGCGGACGACGGACGCGCGAGACGCGTTGAAGATGGCGCTGTACTACGCGGGCAAACCGTTCGCGATTTTGCTGCGCAAGAGTTGGCTGCATCCGCGCTTCACGACGAAATACAACGCGCTGCAGAAGCTCGCGTATTTTTCGGTCCCGGTGGCGGGATGCCTGTCGATCGCGACGGGCTGGGCGATTCACAAGCCGATGCAGTTGCACTGGCTGGCGTCGCTATTCGGCGGGTACGATCTCGCGCGGATGTGGCATTTCTGGCTGCTGTGGGTCTTCATTTTGTTTCTCGTGCCGCACCTCGTGCTCGTTTTTGCGGACGGCTGGGACACGCTGCGGAGCATGGTTGTGGGCTGGTCGACGAGGGTCCGGGGATCGGAGAGCGTCGAAAATGAGCGCTGACGAAAATCGGAACGCTCCGGCTCCCGAAGGCGTGGCGGCGGACGCAAAGCCGCCGGAACAGCCGGAGGCGGCCGCGACGAACGTGACCCGCACGCCGGAGGCGACGAACGCGACGGGCACGCCCGCTGTCAGGACGCCGAAAGCGGCTGCTCCCGGGATAAGAACGCCGCGATTTTTCGACGAGAGGTCTCCGAAGATACTCGAAGCCGCTCCGCGCGCGCTGCGGCGGATCACGCGGCGCGATCTACTGATCTTCGGGACCGGGGCGGCGGCCGCGCTGACCGGCTTCGGTTACCTGCTGCCACAGGACACGCTGCAGCGCGCCGGCATACACGCCGTCGATTCGCCCAGGAAGGAACGCTTCCTGAACGAAGCGCTGCGCTTCGATGACGACGTGGCAGAGGCGCTCTACTCGCCCGGGCGCATGCTGCCGACGTACTCGAAATCGCAGATCACGCCGCTCAGAAACAACTACAACGGCGCGACGCCCGATGCGAGTTACATTCCGGGCTGGAGGCTCACTCTCGAAGGACTGGCCTCCGGATTGAGCGTTTCGCTCGACCTGGCGAGCCTCGCCGCGCGCTTCACGCCGCACGAACAGATCACGCGGTTCGTGTGCGTGGAGGGCTGGAGCGCGATCGCGTGGTGGTCGGGATTTCGCTGGGACGATTTGCTGCGCGCGTACCCGCCAATGCCGGAGGCGAAATGGGCGAGCGTCGATTCGTCGGTGAACCTCGATGGAAACGGGAATCCCGATCCCTATTACGCTTCGCTCGATCTCGGCACGGCGCGGCATCCCCAGACGCTGCTGGCGACGCACTTCAACGGGCAGCCTCTCACGGTGGACCACGGCGCTCCGCTCCGCCTGCTGGTGCCGGTGAAGCTCGGGCTGAAGAACGTGAAAGCGGTCACGAAGATCACTTATACGGCGACCCAGCCGGGCGACTACTGGGCGGAGCGAGGGTACTCGCACTACGACGGAATCTAGCGGGGTGCGCGCACAAGGCGGCACGTCGCGCGTGACGAAAACCCGTCAGCGGCGGGCATTCATCGCGAATCCGTCAGCGAGCGGCGCGCCGGACGTCGACTTCGTCCGAATATCGTCAACCATCGGAACAGCTTAGGGCCAACGCCTTCCTCGAGTCCCGAAACTTTTCATGGCGCGCCGCTTGCCTTCGTGCACCCACCGAGAGGATACGATGTCGAGCCTTGAGTCGAGGTACAAAGCGGTGCGCGGGGTGACGCGTTGTCTAGCTGCGAATCTCTCCGCAGAGGATCAGATGGTGCAGTCGTGCAGCGAGGCGAGCCCGGTGAAGTGGCATCAGGCGCACACGACGTGGTTCTTCGAGACTTTCGTCTTGCGCCCTTTTCTGAAGGACTACGCGCCGTTTCGCGAAGAATTCCGCTGGCTCTTCAACAGCTATTACACATCGCTCGGCGATGAGATCCCGGAAAAGACGTTGCGCGCGTCGTTCTCGAGACCCTCTCTCGATCAGGTGCTGGCTTTCCGGGAGCACGTGGACCGCGCGATGGAGCGCCTCCTCGCGGGGGAAATCGACGACGAGCCCTCGCGGCGGGTGATACTCGGTTTGAACCACGAGCAGCAACATCAGGAACTCCTGCTCACCGACATCAAGCACGCTTTTTTCCTGAATCCATTGCGTCCGTCGTATGCGGCTGCGGTTTGCCTGGCGGAGAAGAACGTGGCGGCGGCGAAGCTCGAGTGGCACAGCTTCCAGGGAGGGCTGATCGAGATCGGCTATCCGCTCCAGGCGGCCGATCCGCTCGACTTCTGTTTCGACAATGAAACGCCGCGCCACAAGGTGTACCTCGAGCCTTTCCAGGTCGCGAACCGCATGGCCACCTGCCGGGAGTATCTGGAATTCATGTCTGACGATGCGTACGCGCGGGCCGAATTTTGGCTCTCGGGCGGCTGGGGGACGGTCCAGGAGTCCGGCTGGCAGGCGCCGCTCTATTGGGAGCGCGACGCGCGCGACGAAACGGGCTGGCGCGTCTTCACGCTGAAGGGCTGGCAGCGGCTGTCGGCGCTGCTCGACACTCCCGTATGCCACGTCAGCTTCTACGAGGCGGACGCCTTCGCGCGGTGGCGCGGCTGCCGGCTGCCGACCGAGGCGGAGTGGGAATGCGTCGCGAGCCAGGCGGCGCCGCAGGGCAATTTGCTCGAAACGGGGAGGCTGCATCCCGCAACGGCAAGTGGCAAAGGCATCGGGCAGCTTTTCGGCGATTGCTGGGAGTGGACGGCCAGCCCCTATGCCGGATACCCGGGCTTCCGGCCGCTTCCGGGCCCCCTCGGCGAATACAACGCCAAGTTCATGTGCGGCCCGATGGTGCTGCGCGGAGGCTCGTGCGTCACGCCGGCGAACCACATCCGCGCCACGTACCGAAATTTTTTTGCGCCCGACACGAGATGGCAGTTTTGCGGAATTCGGTTGGCAAACTGAAGGCGATCGGGCCTCGGGGAGGGAGCGCAGTGGCACGACCAAGCTCCACCAGTGTTTGCCATTCGTCACCAATTCGTCAGTCGCGAACGGCTGCTGCGCGGCTCCGTCGCGCACAGAAGCCGCGAGCACGGAAGCACTTATCCGCAAGGCGCCATCTCGGGCGGATCGTTGGCAAGGAATTTGCCCTTCCTGATTGAGGCGAGATGCGACGAGCGGAATTTCTGCGGCGGGCCAGCTCCCGCACGCATCTCTCGAAGGGCGATCCGCTGGAGGATCCCGCCATAAACAGCCGGTTTGCAACCGGCAGAAAATCATTTCACGAAATGAAGGGAAGGCCTTATGAGTGACACCGCATTGACAGCAACGAAGCGCGCGACGGACCGCAAGATCGCGCCCCCCGCGACGATTCGCCGGGTGGAAGCCGACGGAGTCCGGGTGTTCTACCGGGAGGCCGGCGATGCGTCCGCGCCGGTGATTCTGCTTTTGCACGGATTTCCGGCTTCGTCGTTCATGTTTCGCGAGCTGATCCCGCGGCTCGCAACGGACTTTCGCGTGATCGCGCCCGATCTCCCGGGCTTCGGGTTCACGGAGGTGCCGGCCGAGCGGAAATACGTGTACTCGTTTGACGGGCTGGCGGCGACGATCGACGCCTTCACGCAGGCACTGAAACTGAGCCGCTACGCGATCTATGTGTTCGACTACGGCGCGCCGACGGGCCTTCGCCTGGCGATGGCTCACCCGGAGCGAGTGACGGCGATCGTCTCGCAGAACGGCAACGCCTACGAGGAAGGCCTCGGCGATTCCTGGGCCCCGATCCGCAAGTATTGGGCCGAGCCCACCGCCGACAATCGCGAGGTGATCCGCAACAACATCCTCACGCTCGAAGGCACGCGCTGGCAGTACACGCACGGCGTCGCGAAACCGGAAAGCGTCGCCCCGGAGTCGTACACGCTCGATTGGGCGCTGCTCGAGCGGCCGGGCAACCAGGACATTCAGCTCGATCTATTTCTGAACTACGCGACCAACGTGAAGCTCTATCCGAAATTCCAGGAATATTTCCGCAAGTCCAAGCCGCCGTTGCTCGCGATCTGGGGCAAGAACGATCCGTTCTTCATTCCCGCCGGTGCCGAAGCCTTCCGGAAAGACCTGCCCAAGGCGAGAGTCCAGTTCCTCGACACCGGACATTTCGCGCTCGAGACGCACGCAGTCGAAATCGCCGCCGCAATGAAAGACTTCCTCTCCACGCACGGTCCCGCCCGGCCAGCGACGGAAGGCGCAGCTTGAGGACGACCTCTCGGAGAAATCGGTGCGAGGAGAGGTCCTCCGGTCGCCGATGAGGAGGGCGTTCGGCATCAGTCAACTTTCCATAAGGGATCGCAGTGAGGAGGAAGAAAGATGGACGAATTCCCCGAGGGTTCGACGATCGTGCTCGTGCACGCGGCCTGGGCGGACGGTTCTTGCTGGAGCAACGTGATTCTCCCGATCGAGCGGTACGGCCTGAGAGTGCTGTGCGCGCCGATACCGATGACGTCGCTGACGGACGACGCCACCGCGCTTGGCTCGGCGCTCGAACGGACGAGCGGTCCCGTGGTGCTCGTCGGGCACGCGTATTCAGGCGCGGTGATCGCGGCGGTGAAGGAAGACCGGGTGAAATCGCTCGTCTACATCGCGGCGCTGGCACCGGATGAGGGCGAGACTGTGGCGAAGGTGTTCTATCGCGATACGCCCAGCCCCGAGCAGCCGAAAGTGGTTCCCGATTCTCACGGCTACGTGTGGATGCCCGACGACGCGTTTGCGCGAGCGCTCGCGCAGAAGGCCTCGCCGGACCAGGCCAAGATCGCAGCCGCGGTGCAACGGCCGATTTCGGTTCGCTGCATTCAGCAACCGGCGCCCGCGCCGCTCTGGAAGTCGAGACCATCCTGGTACCTGATCGCCGAGGACGACCGCATGATCAATCCGAAGACGCAGCAGTTCATGGCGGAGCGGATGCATGCGACGGTGCGTTCGCACCACGTGGACCACACCCCGATGTATTCCGATCCGGGCGCGGTGGTCGACATCATCCTCGAAGCCGCGCGGAAGACGCTGACGCAGGAGCCGTCGTATGGAAACTAAGCCGGTCGCCGTGGTCACCGGCGCGAGCCAGGGAATCGGACGGGCCACCGCCCTCAGGCTCGCGCGCGATTTTTCTGGAATCGTGCTCGCGGCGCGAGACAAGCAAAAGCTGGATGCGGTGGCCGCGGAGATCGCGTCGATAGGGGCGCAGGCGCTGGTTTTCGACGTCGATCTGCGCGTGCCGCAGTCCGCGGAGACGGTGATCGAAGGGACGCTCCGGCGCTTCGGCAGGATCGACGCGCTGGTGAATATCGCCGGCGCGGTGCCGCAGATCGACGTCTTCGAGATGACGGACGCGCAGTGGGACGACGGGATGGCGCTCAAGCTGCACGGCGCGCGCCGGCTGACTGTGCGCGCCTGGGAAGCCCTGAAAGCCTCAAAAGGATCGGTCGTGCTGCTTTCCGGAAGCGCCGCGCTCGATCCCAAGCCGGGATTCGCGGCGGTGGCGGCTACGAATGCCGCGATCATCGCGCTGGCCAAAGCGTTTGCCGAGCAAGGCATTAAGGACGGCGTGCAAGTGAACAGCGTGGTGCCGGGCGCGGTGATGACCGCGCGCCGCGAATCGTTCTTTCAAAAGTGGGCCCCGGCTCACAACATCAGCGTCGAAGAAGCGATCCGGAAGTTTCCCGAGGAGGCCGGCATCAGCCGCTTCGGAAAACCCGAGGAGATCGCCGATTTGCTGGCGTTCCTGGTGTCGCCGGCGGCGAAGTGGCTCACCGGCGCTTCCGTGCGCATGGACGGCGGCGAGACCAAGGGAGTTTGAGCGGGACGCGAGTCCCCAAGCAGGGAGGCAGAAATGAACAAGTGGAAAATCGCGGCGCCAATCCTGGTGATCGCGCTGATCGCGGCGTGGTACGCATTTCGGCCCGAGCGGCTCATCGTCAACAAGCGCGTGGACGAGGCCATGCCAGAAGCTCAGGCGGCCGGATCGACGCAGGCGATCGAAACCGGAACTTTCTACGGCGTGTTGCATCCCACCGAAGGCACGGCGACGGTCTATCAGATGGGTGACGGCACGCACATGCTTCGCTTCACGAACTTCAAGACGTCGAACGGCCCCGACGTGCACGTTTACATGGTGGCCGCGGATGATGCGAAGGACAGCGCCAGCGTGCTGCACGCGGGCTTCATCGACCTCGGCTCGATCAAGGGCAATATCGGCGACCAGAACTACCCGCTCGGCCCGGACGTGGACCTTGCCAAATATCGGGCGGTCTCCGTGTGGTGCAAGCGGTTCAGCGTGAATTTCGGCACGGCGCCGCTGATGCCGCAGCAATCCAGCTCGCAAAAGTAGCGCAGCGGAATTCGCGGCGCGGACGCCGGCAACATTGCTACGATGCGGTACGCCGTGTCCCGGGAGACTCTGGACGGGAAGAGCGCGGCCCCGAGCGGAGCTGGGAGACGAGGCAGCATGAACAGAGTGCTCTCCGTCAGCGTCGGTCTTCCCAAAGAGGTCGATTGGAACGGCCGGCGCATACGAACGGCGATCTGGAAGTGGCCGGTGTCGGGTCGCGTGCGCGTACACAAGCTGAACCTCGAGGGCGACGGCCAAGCTGACCTGGCAGGCCACGGCGGAATTTACCGCGCGGTGATCGTCTACCAGCGCGAATCATACGAATACTGGGCGCCCTATTTCGGCCATCTCGATCACGGCGGGTTCGGCGAAAATCTCACGATCGATGGACTCCCTGACAACGAGGTGTGCGTCGGCGACCGGATTCGCATCGGCGACGCCGTTTTCGAGGTGAGCCAGCCCCGGGTGACCTGCTACCGGCTGGGCGTGCGACTTCAGAACGCGCAGGCCGCGGCGCTGCTCGTGGCGCATCGGCGTCCCGGCTTTTATCTGCGCGTGATCGAGGAAGGGACTCTCGAAGCGGGCGACGAAATCTCGGTGCTGAGCCGCGATCCCGAAGGAATGACGGTCGCCGAGACGAGCGCCCTTTTGTATTTGCCCGAGCACCCGCGGCCGAAGCTCGAAAAAGCGCTTCGCGTTGGGGCGCTGAGTCCAGGCTGGCAGGCGTCGTTCCGCGCCTTATTGGAGGCGGGCGAGGACGGGAAAGCGCAGGGGAACGCGGGGCTCTCCGCCACGCGTGCCGCCGCCTGGCAAGGATTCCGGCGCCTCAAGATTCTTTCGAAGACGCGCGAGAGCGAAGACGTCGAGTCTTTCATGCTTTCCGGAGACGAAGAAGCGGCGCTGCCTGCCTTTCGATCGGGCCAACACGTAGTGGTCCGAATCGACCTGGGCAAAGAGCGGCTGAGCCGGAGCTATTCGCTCTGCGGACCCGCCGCCGGCGGCAATTTTCGCCTCGGTGTGAAGCGCGAGCCGAACGGGGTGGTGAGCACCTTCCTTCATCAGAATCTGAAAATCGGAGACTATCTCGATGTCAGCGCGCCGCGCGGCGATTTCGTGCTCGCGGAAGGCGGCGGGCCCGTGGTTCTGATCAGCGCCGGCATCGGAATCACGCCGGTTCTCGCGATGCTGCACGAGCTGGCGGAGTCGAACGCGCAACCGGGGCGGCCAGTGTGGTGGATCTACGGCGCGCGAGACAGCAACCATCACCCGTTTGCAGAAGAAACGCGCGAGCTGCTCCGCGGGATGAAAAATGCCACGAGCTGCGTGATCTACAGCCGGCCCCTGCCGGGCGACAAAATCGGCGTGACGCATGACGCCGAGGGGCACGTCGCAACGGCGGTCTTCGACGAGCTGCGTGTTCCGCAATCCGCCGATTTCTATGTATGCGGCCCGGGCGGTTTTCTCGAATCGATGCGGGGCGCCCTCAAAGCCTGGGGAGGCAACGCGCGGCGGATTCACGTCGAGTGGTTCGGCCCGGGCGAGACGCTCGCGCCCGCCGTCCTCGACGCGAGCAGAAGAAAGCCGCACCCGCCCGAAGGGCCGCCGGGAGACGGGCCGAAGGTGTCGTTCACCAAGAGCGGGCTCACTGTCTCGTGGGCGAGCCGCTTCGGCAGCATCCTGGAATTCGCGGAGGCGTGCGACGTTCCGACGAAATGGTCGTGCCGGACCGGCGTGTGTCACACGTGCGAGTGCGGGCTGATCGAAGGCAACCTGCGCTACTCTCCCGAGCCGCTCGATCCGCCCACTGAGGGCAACGCGCTGATCTGTTGCTCGACGCCGCTTGGTGATGTCCAACTCGATCTGTGAGGGGATCTGCCGCGCGAACGCATGCGGCGGGAGAGAGGATTGGCTCCCCGGGCTAGATTCGAACTACTCAACAGAGACTCGGCAGTCTGCCCGGGATCAAAAAGAGTCGGCATGTAATTCGCCAAGCGTTATGTCGAATGCCTTTGACAGTCCGAGGAAATACTCCCGAAAATGATTCCACTTTTTCGCATTCGCGTCGCGTTCGAACCAGACTGACGGAGCGCAGAGCAGGATTGCCCGCCTGATGTCGGCTTGGCCTTTCACTGGAGTCTTTCTTGTCGTGGCTAGCAGATGAAGGAAGTATCGGACGACTTGCGAATCTTCAGCCCTGTATCTCAAGGGTTCTGAATCCTTCACTTCAATATACACGCGGTTCTCACGGGACGCTCGTGAACGCAACACGATGTCAGGGATCATATTGCCTATTAAATCTTGCATAAGTTTTGGATGCGGATTCCAGTCAGAATTGTCGTGAACAACCTCAGGCTCTTCGCGACAGCAAAGCAGGTCGGCAACATTCGCTGCATCGGAAGTGGAATTTTCAATCTTCAGCACTTGTGGGTTGCTGCGTAGAGTTACCAGAAGCCGCTCCTCGATCAATTTCTCTTTCTGCGCACTCACTCGTACCTCCTCCTTATCGTCGTGCGTCCTCGCAAACCGTTCGTGCTAGAAACCGTTAATCCATTGCAAAATTCAGATCGGGCGAGGGCTTCGTTGCGAATAAGTCTCTCAAATCCCTGCCAAGCATCTAAGAGATGACGGGAGAGTGGCTCCCCGGGCTAGATTCGAACTAGCAACCCTTCGGTTAACAGCCGAATGCTCTGCCGTTGAGCTACCGGGGACCAGCGCAAGCACTGTATTTTCATCTTAATACACTAGGGGAAATCAAGCCAGTTCAATGGGCCAACTTTGGGTCCCACATCGTATTTCTCGATTTCCCCGCAGAGCGGAAGCCGTTAGAAATAGACAGTCTGTAGCTCCGTGTGCACTGACCATCGTGCCGAAGTACGGGCCGTGACGGCGCGTTAGTTGGCATCCCGTCTTTGTTTGACTGAACCTACTTTTTGTATGTTGATCCCTTCGGCACCCAAGGGCGCCAAATCCAGATAGAATCCGGTGTGTGAAACCTGCTTGGCGAAAACTCCCCACGATCGCACGGGCGTACTTGTGGTCCATCTTGTTCTGGATGGGTCTTACCTTTCTGGCTGCAGGGGAGGATAGGATCCACTTGTGGCAAAGGGGACTCCACACATCCTACTGGACTGCACTGCTTGTCGACGGCGGACTTCTACTATCGATAGCGCTCATGACGCCTCCGGTTTTCGCGATAGTTCACCGCTATCCGATCGCCAAACCGATTCGGCTTGGTCGCGTCACTGGGTATGTTCTAGGCGGCGTCCTTTTCACCATCGCCTGCGTGAGCCTCTGTTGGGTTCTGCTGCCGCCTTGGAATTCCCCTGCGCAGAGGTTTGAACAGCGCTCGTTGCACGGATGGGTTACAGGTTTTTACGTTTTTGCGGAGATAATCTGGGACTACATCATTGTTCTGGCGGCCGCCCATGCGTACGAGTATTTTAAGCGAGCGAGGGATCAGGAACTTGAGTTGCAGCAAGCGCTTGCCACCAGCGAGCTCCAAGCCCTGAAGAGTCAGCTTCATCCGCATTTCTTATTCAATACGCTCCAGGGAATCTCAGCTCTGATCGACACAGAGAAAGAGCGTGCCAAAACGACGGTTCTCAAGGTCTCTAACTTGCTTCGGACTGCTTTGCAGTGTGCAAGCTCCGATGTCATTAGCCTCGACGAAGAATTGAAGTTCGTCGACGATTACCTCGGCGTCGAGAAGATGCGTTTGGAAGACCGTCTTGAAGTGCGTTGGCAAATCGATCCCGCTACCCGGCAATTGCTCGTGCCACAACTGATCATGCAACCTCTCGTGGAAAATGCGATTTTCCACGGCGTGGCTTGCTGCCGCGGAGGAGGATGGATCGAAGTTTCGTCTCGGCGGGCAGGAGGTATGCTGGAGATAAAGATTCGCAATAGCGTTGGAGGAAAGAGGCAAGCAGGGATGGGACTCGGTCTCCCGAATGTGAGGGCACGATTGAAGCACCTTTACGAGGACGAGGCGACTCTCTGCTTCGACCAAGGCAACGACGGCGTGGCCACCGCGACTCTTGTGTTGCCGGCAATCGGTCAACAGAGGGAGGCAACGAAGGAAACGTTGGCCTCGAATTTACGCGCCTAGTGGAGGGAAGGACCGTGCGGGTATTAATTGTCGACGACGAACCACTTTCCAGAAGCTCCCTCGAGAATGCCTTGAGAGCGAGAAGCGACGTTCAAGCCCTCGATTGCGCGAACGACGCTGTTGAAGCCCTCGAATTGCTGCAAAATAGGTCCTACGATGTCCTTCTACTCGACATTCACATGCCGGAATTATCAGGAATCGAGCTGGCCGACCGGTTGAATAAGTGGCGGCGGCCGATACCATCCATTGTGTTTGTCACCGCGCACCATCAATACGCGGTTGCGGCATTTGAGAAGCATGCCGTTGATTACGTCCTCAAGCCTTTTTCAGACAATCGCGTTCACGAAGCACTCGATATGGCGATCCGTAGAACGGAAAGCGAGCGGGCGGCACAACTCGTGAAAATACTGCCTCAGCTCGAGCAAGTGCTTTCGAAGTCGGCCAAAATCGCCATCAAGACGAAACGAAGGATCCTTTTTGTCGATCCGGCCGACGTGGTGATTATCGAAGCGCAAGGCAATTACGTCTTGTTGCAACGCCCTTCGGGATCGTACCTACTCCGAGAATCGATTTCTACGATGGCGGAAAAGCTAAAAGACTACGGATTTATAAGAATCCACCGCTCCGTGCTGGTGAACGGTTCCTTCGTTGAAGAAATTCAGCCTTGGCCCACGGGAGAGTACGTGCTTCGCATCAAGGGCGGCAAGGAATACACAGTCTCACGTACTTACAAGAGTAATTTGAAGTCCCTGGCAAAATTCTGGATTGGCGCCGACACTTTCGTCACGGGCTAGCCGTGCGCCCGCGTCACAGTAACAATGGCCGGCTGGATATAGCCGCACCGGTGACCGACAACAACAGCACCGAGCGCGCTCTGCCCGGCCTGGATCATTTGGGCATCGGCGCGAGTGTTCCATCCGACCATCTGCCCACGGGAATCATGAATACGTCGATCGGTTCCGGATGGCCATCGAACTGTGGATTCAGCATGACGGGAGAGCGGGCCAGGTCCGCACCCCAAACGGCACCGTCCATGAGCGGAGTGTAAATCATTACATGAGCCATCCAGTTGGGTGGGCCATCATCGGTAAGGTACTGCTCTTTCGACATCATGTAGCTCATGGCTCCAGGTTCGAGAGGCGGCAGCTTTTGCTTGATGAATATCTTGATGCCCGCCATGATCTGAGCTTTGGACTCGCCGGCCAACACCATCTCCGTCCGTTTATAGGTCATCGGCAATATGGAACGGGCCGCCGGCGGATTGAAGCAGACAGGACCTCGAAGTTTAGGATTCCAAAAGTTGGCGGAGAGGTCGCCTTCGAATGGGCCCATCCACCCTCGCTCCACCGCGCACACGAAACCGTTCTTACCTTTGACGGCGGTTTCGTAGCCATGCTTTCCCAGGACGAGGACATCCGCATCGCGTGAGATGGCCTCCGGGGCCGCGCTCCGCGCCATGGCAATCTCGGCGTCGCGCTCCATTAAGTATCGATCGAGCGGAGCCATGCTTGGATACGGCGTCGTGGCATTGTGCGCCCGTGTCTGAAGTGGCACCGCAAAAGCACAGATCACGGCAACCAGTAGAGCAGCACCGGCGGGAAATGTATTTCGGTCCATCTGTTCCTCCCAGAGTGCCGTCGACGACAGAAACCCAAGCGCCGAGATGCGCCAGGGTTGCGACATGCGTTAGTACGTTCCTGTCGAAAGAGACCGACCTAATCTCAGCACCAGAATGCTCGCTTCGATCGGGGGGCCGCAAGGATGATGTGATAAGTCGTGGGAATTCGGGTCGAAATTACGCAGAGTGAGCGCGAAATGATTGAGGTTCGCCACCGGCAATTGGCACGCTAATCTCTTGGAGCGTTCGCAACACAATCAGCTGTAGGCCTTTTTCCGTCCCACCCAGCCATATCTCCGAAGTATCGCGATCGTTGTTACCGCCAATCTTCCAACGCGCACCTTGACCTGTTGCGTGCCATCCGCGGCGGATTCTCCGGGTGTGACGCATTGGGCCCGCACCTGCGCGTGGACGCAACCAACGGCAAAAAGCTATCGAGACTCTCGATCGTGCGCGCAAACCGTCGGCTGGTGCCAAGAAAATATACAGAATCTAGAATTGCACGCCTGGTTTTCTTGTCAGCTGTGGACCTACACCGATCCACGACGGGACGAAGGAATCTTGACGTTGAGCGTAGAAGAACTGTGACGAAGAGGAATGACTCGCCTACACAAACTCATAAGTCGACTGCGATGAGTCGCGCGCAACTCGTTTAAAAGCAATTCACTAATTCGTTTTCAGCGTGGAATGCTGCGTGCATTTGAAAGCGAGATAGCGAACATGCCCGGCGCAACATAGGAAAAATCATCTTCTTGGCCGAGGTTTTTGGGCCGTGTTGGAAAGCCCGAATAGCGTGGCAGAGCATTGGCTGCGGATGCTGTAAACGAACCTACACTTCCAGGAGGAACGCCGTGAATCTCAGAAGCGCTATTCTATTTGCCCTTGCACTCCTCGCGACGCTCGCGATGAGTTGCCCCTCAGCATGGTCGCAGGCGGAGACTGGATCGATTACGGGCGTTGTAACAGACTCCACCGGGGCGGTGATTCCGGGCGCCACTGTAACGGCGAAGTCCGCCGGCACGGGCGCACCGAGAACCGTCCAGTCTGGAATCAACGGACGGTATTTGATTCAAGCGCTCATTCCCGGCGTCTATGATGTGACGGTGACGAGCGGCAGCTTCCAGCCATTTAAGTCCCAGGCTGAAGTCACGGTAGGAGGCAGTGTAACTCTGGACGCGCAATTGTCCGTCGCCGGGACGACAACGACGGTGGAAGTCGTAGGAGCCGGCGGGACCTCAGTCAACACGCAATCACAGGAACTCCAGCAGTTGGTCGGCACCGAACAGATGGCGCAGCTCCCCAGCCTGAATCGCGATCCCTACGCTTTTGTCGCTCTCTCGGGTAACGTCAGCAGCGGCGATTCCATTCTCAACTCCGGCGAGGCCTCCCCAAATAACACCGGCGCCTCTCAAGGTCAGAGCATTACCGGCTATGGCGTAGGCTATTCCCTCAACGGCCTGCGAGAAACCGGCACGGAAATTCTCTTGGACGGCGTGGAAAACGTAGGCATCTACAGTGACGTCACCGGCCAGCCCGTACCGGCCAACTCAGTTCAGGAGTTCAGCGTCATCACCAATAACTTTGGCGCTGAATACGGCCGAGCGTCCGGCGGCGTTGTGAACGTCGAGAGCAAGCATGGAACCAACGACATTCACGCAGACGCGTTTGAGTTCAACCGTCTTTCCGCCTACACGGCGAACACATTCGGGAACGAAGCTAATGGCGTCCCAAAACCCGAATACACTCGCAACGATTTCGGCTTCGACGCCGGCGCTCCCATCATCAAGAACAAGCTTTTCGTATTTTATTCCCAGGAATTCGTTCGCGTGCGCAGCGACACGCTGCAGACGGAGGAAATTCTCGACCCTTCATTTATCAGTTTGCTGCCGAGCAACGTTCAGAACTATTTTTCGACCTATGGAACGGGCGCCACGGAGCCCGTGGTTAGGACGGTAACCGCAGGCGATCTGGCTGCGAACGCCGCGACTTTCCCGGGCGGAACTTTTCCGCTGATAAACGGCACTACACCCGTTTCGCCCGCGCAGCCCGTGTTCGACGTGGTCAATTTTCCCGCCCCCTTCAATGCCGGCGGTGGAGTTCCGCAAAACACCTACGATCTCCTGGGGCGTGTGGACTACAACTTGAGCGACAAGACGCAAATGTTCTTTCGTTTCGCGCGCTACAGCGAAAACGATTTTAACGGGTCCGTCTCTTACACTCCCTATACCCAGTTCGACGTCGGTGGCTCGGTTCTTGACAACAGCGCGCTGTATTCCCTGACACATATCTTCAGCAGCGACTTGCTCAGCACCACGAAGGTCAGCTTCACGCGCTTCAATACAGCAGAGAGTTTTGACACTGCCTTGGCATTTACTCCGAACCTGTATCTAAGTTCAAGCAACTCCGCACAGCAGAGTGATTCTGTCACAGGCAATGTGATCCAACTGCCGGGGCTGCAGAACACGTACACGGGGAACGGTGGCCTGCCGTTTGGTGGGCCTCAGAACGAGTTCCAGTTGTCACACGATGTGGCCTGGACCAAGGGCCGCCACACCATGCATTTCGGCGGCGAGTTTACGTATATCCAGCTGAACATCGCCTATGGCGCTTACTTTCAGGCCCAGGAGGTACTCGGCTCATCCCTCGGCCCTGCGATCAACAGCTTGGTAAATTCGGGCGGCGACATGCAAGGCGGAATGTATGCAAGTCCCATACTTCAATTCTCAGCCCGCGTGAATGCGGAAGGCGCGTTACCTTGCCCTACCGATATCTACGGGAATCCGATCGTCTCGGCTGCCTGCACGATCACGCCCCCCCTGCCGGCGGCCAATCCCGCCCGTAGCTACCGGTACAACGACTGGGACTTGTACGCGGGTGACAGTTTTAGAATTACGCGCAAGCTGACGCTCAACTATGCTCTGCGCTACGAGCATTACGGCGTACAGCATAATAACCATGCTGATCTGGACTCCAACTTTTACCTGGGCGCGGGCGCCTACCCGGAAAACGTCGCTGATGGCGGGGTCTTCCTCACCAGCCAGAGCCCGATTGGCGAATTCTGGAAGCCGCGATGGGGGACGGCAGCGCCGCGCGTGGGTTTTGCATACGACATTTTCGGAGACGGCAAGACGAGTCTGCGCGGAGGCTTCGGCATCAGCTACGAGCGCAACTTCGGCAACGTCACCTACAACGCCAGCTTCAATCCTCCGGCCAGTGCCGTGGTCACGAGCATGTGCAGCGCCAGCGGAGGTGTGATCGGCGCCAGCTGCGGCCAGTTCGTCACGAACAACGATCTTGGCCCCTTGGGACTTCCCGGGCCTCCAACCGCGCTTACTCCCACAGAGTTGCGCTTTGACGGCGACAAAATCAACGTCGCCCAAGCCCAATTCTGGAGTATGGATGTGCAGCGCCAGCTGGCACCGAACACACTGATCGACGTGTCTTATAGCGGGTCGCATGGCGTTCATCTGTACGACCTCGCTAACATCAACCTGCTCGGCGGCGCCCAGGAGTATCTCGGCGCGCCATTGGTTACGGGCGCCGCGTGCCCGTATGCGAATCCGACTACCGGCGCGCCCACGTGCTACACGCGCCCGAACTCGCAATATGCGAACATCAACGAACGCGGCAGCAATGGCATCAGCTCGTACAATGGCCTCAACGTTTCATTCAAGACGCAGAATTTGCACAACACGGGTTTGACGCTGATTACCAACTACACCTACTCACATTCGCTGGATGATCTCAGCACCACGTTCTCGAACAATTTGAATGCCTGGTCTCTCGGCTATACCAGCATACTGGATCCCAAGCTCGACTATGGAAGCTCGGATTACGACATCCGCCATCGCATCGTGATATCGCCGATCTGGGCGCTGCCCTGGTACAAGAGCGGAAACGGCTGGAAACAGGAGACTCTGGGTGGCTGGACGGTTTCCAGTATATTCACGGCACGCACCGGGGTCCCCTTCTCCATCGCCGATCTAAGCTATCTGCTGAATTTTACGAGTGTTCCGCGACTGACCCCTGCGACCCCCATTACGCAATTCCACACGGGAACGCCTGTCAACATCGGGCCCAATCTCTATGCCGCCCTCACCGTTCCGCCCCCCGCTCCCATCGGCCCGCTCAACCCGACTCTGGGTGTTTCCGATTTCGGACCGTTCCCAGCGGATATGACTGGCAGGAACGCCTTCCGTGGACCAGGTGCTTGGAGCGACGATCTTGCCATCACCAAGAACTTTAAACTGACTGAGCGGTTCAACTTGGAGTTCCGCGCCGAGGGGTTCAACATCTTCAATCACCATAACTTTTACGTGAACCCAGATTTCAACGCCTATTTTGCTCCGACCACCACCCCGCTTCAGGTTGTCGAGCAGAAGGGCGGCCTCGGCAGCTTCGCGGAGGGTAGCAACAACGACGAGCGGCGGTTCGGCCAGTTTGCATTGAAGCTGACCTTCTAAGTCTGACCGCGCGAAGAATCGAAGACTCTGCAAGTGTGATCCGAACTTGCAGAGGCGAGCTGGAGGCTGAGGTTTTTTTGCGGACTTCTGCGGTCGGCGCGGTCGACGCGCTTACCTGGTTCGTTCCTGCTCGTTCCGGGCTGGATCTGTAGCCACTTACCACCCCAGCAATTTTGGAGCTCTGCCGTTGAGCTTACCGGGGATCTGCAACCTTCCTGATTTCGATCCTAATATACTAGTCGGATTGAGCTACGCCATGGGCAGCGGAATCATCCGCGGCACACGGCACTTCGCTGAAGACACACGAGGACAAGGACGATGGAATCGGGCGCAACGGGAAAGCGTGGAGCAGTGTTGGTTGCGGGCGGCACGGGCGGATTGGGGCGGGCTGTGAGCTTGGCGTTCCTGGCGGAGGGCGCGCGCGTGGTCGTGACGTATCGACGCGCGGAAGAGTTTGACGCGCTGAAGGGGGCGGCGGGCGAAGCCGCATCGCGGCTCGAGGGGCAGGTCCTCGACGTGACGGACGAGAAGCAAGTCGGCGCGCTGGTCGATGGAATCGTGGCGCGGCACGGCCGGCTCGACGCCATGGTGAATACCATTGGCGGGTATGCGGGCGGCACGAAACTGTGGGGGCTCGACACGAAAGTGTTCGACCAGATGCTGGCGGCGAACCTTCGCTCGGGCTACGCGTTGTCGCGCGCGGCCGTGCGCGCGATGCTCAGGCAGGGCGATGGGGCGATCGTGAACGTCGCGGCCAAGGCGGCGATCGATCACGCTGGCGGCGCGGCAGCCTACGCCGCGTCGAAAGCCGCCGCGGTCGCCATGATCGACTCACTCGCCGAAGATCTCAAGGGCACCGGAATCCGCGCGAACTCGGTTCTTCCGAGTATCATTGATACCGAGGCGAACCGCAAAGCGATGCCCAAAGCGGATTTCGCGAAGTGGCCGAAGCCGGAAGAGATCGCGCGCGTGATCCTATTCCTTTGCAGCGACGACGCGAAAGTGATTCACGGCGCCGCCATACCAGTATTCGGGAACGGCTGAGACTCCATCCGAGGAGGTGGTTGTGTCCATTCGACCGGTGAAGCGGCTGATCACCTCGCAACCGACGATCGAAGGAGCGGGCGTCCACCTGCGGCGCGCCTTCGGATTCCACAATACGTCGGACTTCGATCCTTTCCTGCTGCTCGACGATTTTCGCAACGACGTTCCGGACGATTATCTCGCGGGCTTTCCCTGGCATCCGCATCGCGGCATCGAGACGATCACGTACGTGCTTGCGGGGACCGTCGAGCACGGCGACAGCATCGGCAATCACGGCGCGATCGCGGCGGGCGAGATTCAATGGATGACCGCCGGGCGCGGGATCATTCATCAGGAGATGCCCAAGGGCGATACGGACGGGCGGATGCACGGCTTTCAGTTGTGGGCGAATCTGCCGGCGTCGCTGAAAATGACCGAGCCGCGTTACCAGGAAGTGAAAGCTCCGGAAATTCCCGAGGTGATCGAAGACGACGGTACGCAGGCGCGCGTCGTCTGCGGAAGCTTTTGGGGCAAGCGAGGGCCCGTCGTCGGCATCGCGGCCGACCCGGTGTACATCGACGTGTCGGTGCCGCCGGGCAGGCGAAAGACGCTGCCGGTGGAGGTGGCGCGGCATGCGTTCGCCTACGTGTTTGCCGGCTCGGGAAAATTCTGCAACGCTTCCGGCCCGCTCGCCGTGCCGACCGAATCGGTCGGCTGGCTCGACACCGCGCCTCCGAAAGAAGCGGGCGACCGTTCGCTGGTGCTGTTCGACCGCGGAGATGAAGTTGTGGTCCAGGCGGGGCCGGACGGCATGCGCTTTCTGCTCGTCTCGGGCAAGCCGCTCGAAGAGCCGGTCGCATGGTACGGGCCGATCGTGATGAACACGCAGGAGCAGTTGCGCGATGCTTTCGACGAACTCCAAAAGGGGACGTTTCTCCGCGCGGAAAATCGCGGCAAGTGATGCCGAAGGCGCGGCGGCGGATGGATACCGGCTCGAAGGCCGCGCGGCGGGCTACTGAAGTCTCTGCGTGGTGGAGTCGTGCCCGATCAGGTTTTCGAAGATCGCCAGGACGTGCCGGCGATAGTTGACGATCCGCTCGAGCAAGGGGCGCAGCGTCGGTTCGTGGCGGGTTTCGCGGTCCCACTTGGCCAGCACGGCTGCGGGCACTTCGATATCGCGGCGGAGTTCTTCCGCCGTGTGCCCGCGGAGGAAGAGGCCGTAGAAAAAGGCCGCCTCTCGCTGCGGGAACTCGAAGTCCTGCACCTTCTCGTCTAACGGACTGGGCAGCGTTGCCATCGTCGAAAACCGCAGTTTACAGATTTCGCCGTCGCCGTCAAGAGTCTGCGCGACCTAAGCAGAAATAGGCGTTCGCAAGAGTTCGCGATTGTCATGCCACGGCGGCTCGCGCTAAGCTCTGTGTTTTCGCGCCATGCGCATGGCACATCTGATTCCTTCCTTCGCGCACTCCCACTGGATTCCGGCGGCGATTTTTTGCGTCACCTATCTCTTCATCGCGATCGAGAGCAGCCGGGGCAGCCATCTGGACCGCACGGCCGCGGCGTTTTGCGGCGCGGTCGCCATGGTGCTCGCGGGAGTCCTCACGCTGAGCGCCGCTTACCAGGCGATCGATTGGGACACCATCATCTTCTTGCTGGGCATGATGATCCTGGTGGCGCACTTCCAGTATTCCGGCGTATTCGACTGGATTGCCATTCACGTTTCGCTGGTGGCGCGCACCAGGCTCCAGCTCCTTTTGATTCTGGTATTCACCTCCGGGATTCTGGCGGCGTTCTTCGTCAACGACACGATCTGCCTGATTTTCACGCCGATCGTCCTCGGGGTCACGGCGCGTCTGAAAGCTCCGCCGATCCCGTATCTGATGGCGCTGGCCACTTCGGCCAACGTTGGCTCGGTAATGTCGGTCACCGGGAACCCTCAAAACGCGCTCGTCGGCATTTCCGCGCACCTCTCGTTTCTTTCCTTCCTGTTTCATCTGGCTCCCGTGGCGCTGATCGGCCTCGCCATCAACGCGGCCGTGCTGGCGATTTTCTTCCGGCGCGACGTGCTGCATCAGCCGCTTGAAGACGATCCGCCGCCGCCGAAAATCGACCTCGACCGCACGCTCCTGGCCAAATGCTCGCTGGCCGCGCTGCTGGTGGTCGCGCTCTGGATCGCCGGATACTCGTTTCCGCTGGTGGCGATCTCGGTCGGCGCGTTTCTGCTCGTGATTGGCCGCGTCAAATCCGCCAACATCTACCAGCGCGTCGACTTTGAGTTGCTCCTCTTTTTCGCGGCTCTCTTCGTAGTGATTCACGGATTTGAGGCGTCCGGCGCCGTGACGTACCTCATCGGCCATTTCCACCACGCGCTTGAGGGCAGCATGATCTCGCAATTACTGGGCGTGAGCGGCGTGATGCTGGTCCTCTCGAATCTCGTCAGCAACGTTCCCGCGGTGCTGCTTTTCCGCCCGCTCGTGTCCTCTTTCCCCAACAGCCGCTTCATCTGGCTTGCCGTCGCCAGCACCAGCACGCTCGCCGGCAATGCGACCCCAATCAGCTCGGTCGCGAACCTGATCGTGCTTCAGCAGGCGGGAGCATCGGTGCAGATTTCGTTCTGGAAATTCGCGCGGGTGGGAATCGTCGTCACGCTGCTCACCACGCTCGTGGCGATCGGCGTTCTGGCGGCTGAATCGATACTCTTGCGCTGATTGTGACGAGCGCATCGCGGTGGCGGCGCCCGCGGCGGCCTTCCGCAAAAGCCGCCGCGGACGAGATCACAGCGCTTGCGAGCAGCACGAAGCCGAATCAGCCGAGCGAGAAGACCACATCGATCGTCGTGTCGACCTCCACCGGTTGCCCGTTCAGCACCGTCGGCCTGTAACGCCATTGTGTCACCGCGTCCATCGCGGCCTTCGCCAGAAGCGGCGGTCCCGACACGAGCTGAAGCCGTTGTATGCCGCCGTCCTTCGAAATCACCGCGTGAAGCACGACGGTTCCCGTCACGCGCGCCGACTTCGCCACTTCGGGATAGCTCGGCGGCACCTTGTTGATCAACTTCGCGGCTTGCACCTGGCCTCCCACCGTGACTCGCTGCGGCGCCTCCGGCTTGGGCGGAGGCGGCATCACGGGTCCATTGCCCGCCACGCCTCCGAGGACATCGCCGGTTCCGCCGGGCATTCCATTGTCCTGCGTGTTCTGCGCCACATCCGGCGCTGAGGCTTGATCCTTTTCGACCTCGATCTTCTTCGGAATCACGGTCGGCGCGACTGTCGGAGTCTTGATCACCTGCGCTAGTTTCACGCGCTGCACTTTCACTGCGGTCATCGGAGGCGGTGGCGGAGGCGGCGGCGCGGGCGCCACGATGAACGTGCTCAGCATCGTCTTGGGCAGAGCCTCCGTGAAGATCAGCGGGACCAGGATCAGCACGCCGATCACGAGCGCTTGCAGCACCACTGAGACCAGAACCGACCACGGTTTGCGCGCACCCGGCTTGTGCCTGCCGGACACGATAAGTTCGCTGAACATGCGGCCTCCTCGCGCCGCTTCCAGTCGAGCGCGGCGCATCGTGGAGGAGGGCAAATCGCCTTCCAAAAGCCTGGCCTTCTAAGCCATTAATTCAAAGATACTTGCGCGACCCAAAGCTCCGTCGAAGTACTAGTCCCATGCAAAAGTCACGGGCCCACTAGACGCTTCTGCACGTCCAGCATTTGCCGTATATCCCGTGTGTTTCCAAGCTCGAGAGCCGGAAAAACGGACCACGCCTTCGCCGCGCGCGGGCAAAAAAAGAGCGGCGGGATCGCCAAGATCCCGCCGCTCGTCAAGTCGGCCCGAAGCCGATCCGGGGCGATTCTACTTCGCCTGCGCGTAGTTCTCGGCGACTTGCTCCCAGTTGATCGTGTTCCACCAGGCCTCGATGTATTCCGGCCGGCGATTCTGGTATTTCAGGTAATAGGCGTGCTCCCACACGTCGAGCCCGAAAAACGACTTCGCGCCCTCCATGATCGGATTGTCCTGATTGGCGCTCGACTCGATCGCCAGCTTCCCGTCGCGGACCAGCAACCAGGCCCATCCGGAGCCGAACCGGGTCGTGGCCGCCTGATTGAATTTCGTTTTGAAGTCGGCGAAGCTGCCGAAAGCGCTCTTGATCGCGTTGCCGAGATCGCCGGAAGGCTCGCCGCCGCCGCCTTTCTTCATGATCTTCCAGAACATCGAATGGTTCATGTGGCCGCCGCCGTTGTTGCGCACGGCAGTGCGGATGTTCTCAGGAACTTTGTTGATCTGCCGGAGCAACTCCTCGACCGGAAGCTTCGCCAGATCGGGATGCGCCTCGAGCGCCTTGTTGAGGTTCGTCACGTAGGCGCCGTGGTGCTTGTCGTGGTGGATTTCCATCGTTTTCGCGTCGATGTAAGGCTCGAGTGCGTCGAACGCGTACGGAAGGGCTGGCACGGTGTAGCTCATTTGAGGAGCGGCTCCTTGTGCGGAAGTTGCGGTCATATTATCTACCTCCTGAATCTGGTTCCTGCCCCATAATTATACGCGCCTGGGCCGGGAACCGCGTCACCGCGCCCCCGAAATACCGGAAATCCTTTAGGAGGATTTTATGCCGGCTGCCGAGCATGCCGAGCACGTGGAGAAACATTTCACCGCCACTGCGGCGGTGCGCGACATCGTGATCGGAATGTCCGACGGCCTCACGGTGCCGTTCGCTCTCGCGGCGGGACTCACGAGCGCGGCGGCCGCCATCGCCAAGGGCACGGGCATCATCGTGACGGCCGGCTTCGCGGAAATCGCGGCCGGCTCGATCGCCATGGGCCTCGGCGGTTATCTCGCCGCGAAAACCGATTCCGAGCATTACGCCTCCGAGCTCGAGCGCGAATACCGCGAGACCGTGGAATTGCCGGAGATCGAAATCGAGGAAGTCGCCAAAGTGTTCCGCGAGTACGGGCTTACCGAGGATCAGATGGCTCCGGTGGTTTCGGCGATCACGGGGAACCAGAAGCGCTGGGTCGATTTCATGATGCGTTTCGAGCTCGGGCTCGAGGAGCCCGATCCGGCTCGCGCCGGACGCAGCGCCGCCACGATCGCGGCTTCCTACATCGTTGGCGGACTCGTTCCTCTCGCTCCGTACATCGCGATGAAACAGATTCTACCCGCGCTGTGGGTCTCCGTCGGCGTCACGCTTCTCGCGCTTTTCGTCTTCGGGTCGATCAAGGGCCACTACACCGGAGTGAAGCCTTATCGCGGCGGATTGCAGACGGTGCTCGTAGGGGGGCTCGCGGCTGCGGCGGCATTCCTCATCGCCCGTCTGATCAGCCAGTAGCGACGAAAGACTTCGGGCCGCCAGGCCCCGCTTTCACGTTCTGGTCGCTGATCGCCGATTCGTGTTGAGGGCTATAATAGTGGATGGGTGGGGCTCCCACTTCCGAACCGAGGGCCCACGATACAAAACGCTGCCTATTACGTCTAACTAAGCGGAGCCCCGACGCCAGCCTTGGCGCGTGGGTGGAAAAAAAGGAGAAAATTCATGAAGAGCAGTCACCTGCACATACCCCGCTGGGTGGCGACGCTGGCGGTTGTTACCGCTCTCGTCTGCGGGGGCATCCTCGCAATCGGTCTGCGAAACTGGACGGACCATCCGGTTTTCGGCGCCGCGCCGCTCAACATCACGCTCGCACGCAACGATGGGCCCGTCTCACTCGGCGATTTTCAGAACGGCTTTTCATCGGTTTTGAAGCCGGTCCTTCCCGCCGTCGTCAACATCCACAGCTCGAAGGTTGTGAAGCCGCATCAGGAAGGCGAGATGCCGTTTTTCAATGATCCTTTCTTCCAGCAATTCTTCGGCAATCAATTCGGCCAGCAACAAATGCGCCCTGAACGGGAGCAAAGCCTGGGTTCGGGAGTCATCGTCACGTCCGATGGAACGATCCTCACCAACAACCACGTGATCGACGGCGCCACCGACATCAAGGTTCAACTGAGCGACAAGCGCGAGTTCACGGCCAAGCTCGTCGGCACTGATCCGCGCACCGACATCGCCGTATTGAAAATCGATGCTTCGGGACTACCGACGCTTTCGGTGGGCGATTCTTCAAGGCTCCACGTGGGTGATGTGGTCTTCGCCGTCGGCGATCCGTTTGGCGTCGGCGAGACGGCCACCATGGGCATCATCAGCGCCACCGGCCGCAGCGGCCTCGGCATCGAGAACTACGAGGATTTCATTCAGACCGACGCCGCCATTAATCCGGGCAATTCCGGCGGCGCGATGGTCGATCTTCACGGCAATCTGGTGGGCATCAACACCGCGATCGCCACGGGTGGCGGCGAAGGAAACGTCGGCATCGGCTTCGCCATCCCCATCAATATGGCGCGCACGGTCGCCGACCAACTCGTCGCTCACGGCAAAGTCGTCCGCGGTTACCTCGGCCTCTATCCTCAGGACGTGACCAACGACATCGCCAAGCAGTTCGGATTGAGCGGGCCCACCGGAGCTCTCGTCAGCGACGTCTCGCCCGATTCCCCGGCCGCCAAAGCCGGAATCAAGCGCGGCGACGTGATCCTCAAGGTCAACGGCCAGCCGGTTGAATCCGCTAACGATCTGCGCCTCCGCATTTCTCAGACGCCTCCGGGAACCGACGTCAAGCTCGAAATTTCCCGCGACGGCAAGGTGCAGGACGTCACCGTCGATCTCGGCGAATTCCCCGAGAAGGAAGCCAACGCGACTCCGGGACAAAGCAATGGCGGCGGCCTGCAGGGCGTCAACGTGCAGGATCTCACTCCCGATCTCGCGCAGCAGTTGAATCTGCCCGCGGGCGTTCACGGCGTGGTCGTTTCAGACGTCGATCCCTCGAGTCCGGCGGCCGCCGATCTCCAGCGCGGCGACGTGATTCAGGAAGTCAATCACAAGCCCATCTCCAACGTGCAGCAGTACAACGCGGCGGTATCGGCTGCCGGAAGTCAGCCGGTGCTTCTGCTGGTGAATCGCGGCGGCGTCACGCAGTACGTCGTGGTGGAAACCCACTAAACGCAGGCGATTGCACTTAGCTGGGCCGAAGGCGGAGCGTGTGGCGTAAAAACCACGCTCCGCCTTCTACTATTCAGGGGCCACATGGTTACGTGCTTTCATGTATTTTCTCGGCCGCCGCGATACCTCACTATTAGCTACTCAGGTGCATCGAAATTAACTTGTCGACTGCATTTGCGAGAACGATGCAAAATTGTATGGCGACGATTTTGGGTTTGCGGTGTTAGTCATTCTTGAGGCCAAGAAAGTGAGCAACGAATCAAACGATGCGGTGCATCCGAACTAACCACCCGGCCGAGCGGGTTGTCGCTTTCAACACGACTGGGGGTAGAATGGTACTTGGGTTCTATTCATCCCAGCCTGTTGATCTAGTACTAAGGTATTGTGCGGTATACGTGTCTCGTTGCTTCCACCGCACATCCACTTCAGAAGGGCTCTTGGGGTGAAATGTATGGCGCCGGTGAAAAGTCGAGCTGTATTTACGGAGTCGCTGCTTCCGGAAGGGCAGCGCCGCTGGGGCTCGTTTGGTGCGGGTATTGGTCTCGAGTGCGTCGCCCTGCTTGCGCTGGTCCTGATTCCCCTGTTCATGCCGCAAAAGTTTCAGGCGGTGGAGCACGACTGGGTCACGCCCATTGAAGCTCCCGTGATTCAAGCCTGGAAGCCGCAGCCTCCTCCCAAGCCCGTGGCCGTGAAGCGCGAAGTCGTGAAGGAAATCCCCAAGCCGGTTGAGGCCGTGCCGAAACCGCAGATTTTCAATCCTGTGATCACTGCGCCGGTTGCGAAGCGCGTAGTCGAGCGCAAGACGGTGGCGCCCGAAGAAGTCGCGAAGGCCTTTCCTGATCCCAATCCTCCGCTCTCGATGGGAAGTTCCGCGGTTCCGACTTTGAGGCGGCCGCGTGAGGCCGTGCAGACCGGCGGCTTCGGCGATCCGAACGGCGTGCCCACGAACGGCAAGACCGATCACAACGTCAATATCGCGCAAGTGGGCGGGTTCGATATGCCCGCCGGCCCGGGAAATGGCAATGGCACGGGCGGCGCGAAGGGTGCGAAGGGCGTGGTCAGCAGCGCTGGGTTCGGCAACGGTGTAGCGGTTGGCGGCCCCGGCGGCGGAAGCCACGGCACGGTTCATAAGGGGCTTTTTGCCGACGAGCAGGCTGGTCCTGCGGGTCCGAAGGCGAAGCAGACCCCGGTCGCATCGAACACCAAGCCGGTCGAGATTCTGGCCGTGCCGAAGCCGGTCTACACCAGTCAGGGCTTGGCCAAGAGGATCGAAGGAGACGTTCGCTTGGAGGTTGTGTTTACGGCGTCGGGTGAAGTCAGGGTGGTGCGCGTGATTCAGGGCCTGGGGTATGGTTTGGATGAAGCCGCCGAAACGGCGGCGCGGCAGATTCGTTTTCGTCCCGCGCTGCAGGACGGGCAGCCAGTGGACTCTCAAGTCCCCATCCGGATTACCTTCGAATTGGCGTATTGAACTGAAAGGGGAAAGCAATGCGCACGTGGAAACGTTTCTGTCTCACAGCGGCCCTTGCCGGCGCTCTCGCGGGCGTCAGCAGCGCGCAAACGCAGACGGCCGATCAGACGCAGCCCCAGCCGGATAGCTCGACGGCGGCTCCCGTCACGACCGTCAACGAAGCCATCGATCGCATTATCGCTCGCGAGCATGACGAAAACGCGACGATCCGGCGCTACAACCCCATCGTCGAAACCTACATTCAGGATATGAAGCCCGATAAGGACATGGGCGCGATTCCCGTGCGCGACCACTACTTCCTCGGCCAGGCGAATCTCGCCAAGGGCGTGGTCGACGTCAACATGCTCGACAAGAAAAAGGGGAAGATAGATCAGTTCAATCCGCTTTCCCACGTCGCCGATTTCTTCACGTCGTCCTACGTGCCCGACGGATTCCTCCAGATGATCTATCTGGACCAGAACGGCTTCGACCGGCAGCACTACCAGTTCGACTACGTCGGCAAGCAGTTCCTGGGCGAAGTGCGCTGCCTGGTCTTTGACGTGACCCCGCTGCCGAAGTCCGGCAAGGGCCGTTTCAAGGGCCGCATCTGGGCCGAAGACCAGGGCTTCACGATCGTGCGCTTCAACGGCGTGTACACGCCGGTCGCCGGAATCAACGGCTTCAATCTCCATTTCGACAGCTGGCGCCTCAACGTCCAGCCGGGTCTTTGGCTGCCGGCCTTCGTCTTCAGCCAGGAATCCGACCTCAAGGATTTTCTCGGCAATCACGTCCGCTTCAAGGCGCAGACGCGCCTCTGGGGCTACAATCTGCGCGGAGCGGGCCGCGAAGAAGAGTTCACGCAGTTGACGATCGAATCGCCCACCGCCGTGCAGGACCAGGGCGCTGCCGAGAACGACAATTCTCCGCTCGAGGCCGAGCGCGAATGGCAGCATGAAGCCGAAGTCAACGTGCTCGATCGTTTGCAGCGCGACGGCCTCCTCGCTCCTCAGGGCGAAATCGACAAGGTTCTCGAAACCGTCGTCAACAACATCGAGGTCACCAACAACCTCGACATCGAGCCCGAAGTTCATTGCCGCGTGCTTCTCACCGGCACTCTCGAGTCGTTTTCCATCGGCCACACCATCGTCGTCAGCCGCGGCTTGATCGACGTGCTTCCCGACGAAGCGAGTCTCGCCGCGATCCTCGCGCAGGAACTCGCGGACATCATCGTCACGAAGCCGTCTACCGATCAGTGGGGCTTCAACGACACGACGAATGTTTCAACCGTCGACGCCGTGGCGCACTTCTCTTTCCGCGACACGCCTGACCAGATCCAGCTTTCCGGCAAGAAGGCGCTCGAGCTGCTGAAGAATTCGCCGTACAAAGATAAGCTCGCCAACGCAGGGCTTTTCCTCAAGGAACTCGACGCGGAATCGAAGGATCTGCCGGCCCTCATCAATCCGCACCTCGGCAATCGCGTTTACGTCTACACGCAGTTGCTGAGCGATGCTCCGGCGCTCAAGCCCGACAAGCTCGATCAGATTGCGGCTCTTCCGATCGGCGGACGCCTCAAGCTTGATCCCTGGAACGACAAGGTCGAGCTTCTGAAGGCGAAGGCCGCCCCGTTGATGTCGGCGCGCGAGAAGATGCCTTTCGAAGTGACGCCGTTCATGCCGTACCTGACCCGCTACGAGAAGCCCGGCGCCAGCAACTCGACGGACACGGCGAAGGCGGACGTCGCGAAGAAGGAACAGCAGCCCGATCCTCAGCCGCAGCAGCAGCAATAGCTGCGTCTGGCGCGGCACCGGATTAGAATTCGAAACCCGGCGGTCCTTGCGATCGCCGGGTTTTTTTGTGGAAATTTTGCGGGATTCCCACAGATTGATGTGAAATTCACAGGGTTCCATACACGGATCACCTTAACAAATTGTTCAGATAGACTTGACGAATGCGAAATTGTTGGTATACTCCTCTGATGTTGGCGGTGCCCTGATTTGTCAGGGAGTCTGCTGACGGACCGGGCTTGCCGACTGATCGCAGAGGTGAGGTTGGTTACGAATACCGGGTAGAAAGCAATCGAGCTTCGAGCTAATCCGTCCTAGGGGCCGGAACGAATGGCCTGCGGAATGGACGGAATCGCCCGGCGCTCATTGCCGGGTTTTTTGTTGTTCGGAAGTATTCGCTGGGTCGGCTCCAAACTGATTCAGCGCTCCGCCAGGCGCGGAGACGTTCCGGTCGGAAGCAGATGATCGGAACGAGCGATCTTTGACAACTGAAGGAAGCTGGCATTTGCGTTACGCGAATCTCAAGTTCGCGTGATGCAAAAAACCGCAAATTTTTGCTCGAGAGTAGCGTTTTGTGGAAAGGCGAACTTGCCTCTTCACGTCGCTTA